>Ga0156755_120_pt3 | contig 1284 bp, 2 predicted proteins | sample RifOxyD1_FD_112084 | JGI IMG/M metagenome (GOLD analysis project Ga0156755, IMG submission 112084) | Candidatus Kaiserbacteria bacterium RIFOXYD1_FULL_47_14 | reverse complement strand
CGCATGATAATCAGCAACAAAAATGAAGGTGCGATACTTTCCTTCTTTGGTAAGTTCGACAAATTGGCGCATCGCGCCAAAATAATTCCCGATATGTAAATCACCGGTCGGCTTAATTCCCGAGAGTAAAACAGGTCGTGTGTCAGTCATCACATTACGATACCACAAACAAGACAGTTCTTACAAAAACAACAAGCCCCTGACATACCTGTCAGGGGCTTTACATCGATAAGATTCATTCTTCGGGGGAAAGTACTTCATCGTTTTTTTTGTTTGCGCCTTGTGCACGAAGCCAAAATTCAATCCATACAGCGTCTTCGGGGGTGAAGTACCCGTTGTATGAACCCAAAGATATGCACCATTCCCGATAATCTGAGACGACGCTACCAGGGTTTTCGACAGGGTTGATTTCCTTCTCGGACATGAGTCCATAGAAACGACCTATTAATCCCCCGTCTTCCCAGCGAGGGAACATACTGCCTTTCCATTCTCCGTTTTCAGTTTTCCCTTTGATGGTTATATGAACATAAGTTACTGGTTTTTCAACCGTAAGTACCGCCTCGGGAATGTAGAAACGGTGAACGAGTGAGTCACCATCAGTACCAGTCCAAAGATTGAATGTATCATCTTTGCAATACTGACCTCTTGTTCCTTTGTTAATCTTTCTTCCTCCACTGACAGCGACCGGAATGTAAGTTACCGGTTTGCCGATTGTGAACTCAACTTCAGCAGGCACAATCTCTTCACCTTCTTCGTCTTGGTTCTGGCGGTCTGCCGCCGGATGTACCGCAATCATCGGATGTTTCGAGAATGTCCGATACACAACAGCAAACCATAAGAGGATGCCGGAAGACCAGAAACACGCACCGAGCCAATATCCCCATATATTTGTAATGGGCCAAGAAGCCGCATAAAGAGTGATTCCTGCAACCGACAGAAGTGCATTCGTCCACTCGTTGTCGAGGAATGTATGAATTGTGAGAAACAGCACGACCAGGATCGTGATAGTCAGAGAGAAAGGCTCAACTATCATCTTGAGAACGATGCCGAAGAGAAACAACACTGTAGAGATCAAGACAGTGTACCGAATGATCTCAAAGGCCTTGTAAAAGAACTTGGGGAACAGCATGTAATACCTCCATTTGTTGGAAAGTTATGATGCGAATTCACCTCTTTTATCTGCTAATAAGCTAGCATATTTGTATTTAAAAGTCAAGCCCTTCGGCATATCGCTCACAGATATCCTTAATAAGGCCGGGGCCTTCGAAGATCATGCCGGAGATG
>Ga0156755_118_pt5 | contig 1535 bp, 1 predicted proteins | sample RifOxyD1_FD_112084 | JGI IMG/M metagenome (GOLD analysis project Ga0156755, IMG submission 112084) | Candidatus Kaiserbacteria bacterium RIFOXYD1_FULL_47_14 | reverse complement strand
GATGATTCGTGTCGCTCGCGATACTCTCCAGATAATTCTGCGATGGAAGCAGATGATACGCCATCGGCGAGTTCTGTGCGAGCCCTCGAGCGACAGAAGCGTGCAAAATAGGAATGCCCCACGAAGAAATACCCTGATCATACCCATACAGCAATGCGCCGACATCCACCGGCGCACCGCTCTGCGGCGCGCCAACCATAATCACCTTATCCACAAGCGTGGCGGTTGAACCGCCACGATTCAAGAGCGCTTTCGCGACGAGACCGCCGTTGCTGTGCGCGACGATAGTCACCTTCCCCGTTTTCGAGGATGCCGCGAGCGCTCGAAGCGCCTGCTCGATGTACGGCGTACTCGTCGCTTCTGAATAATATATTTTCCCACCGCGTTCCGTGCCATTTTTTATTAAATCATCGAGAGAAAGCCGCCAGTCATACGCGACCGGCTTCCATTCGGCGATAGTGCCATCGGTTTTCAGCCCGTTCATCTCGCTTATAAACGATTTGTAAATATCTCCGCCGGCCGAATCTAGAATGTCGCCTTCTTTGGTATAAACATCATCACAAACACTTTCTCCCGCGTTATTCAAAAATAAGTCGCGCACTTTTTTATCTCCCACGCTACGCAAAATTCCCCAGACAATGTCAGTTCTTGAACCGGCAATCGGCTCCCAGAGTTTTTCTTCAGCACTTTTCCCGCAGCCCGTTCCTTCATACAGCCGACTGCCCTCGATACCAGGCAAAAATAAAACATTAGAAGAAGGAGGCGTCCCCCAGAACGAGAGCCATGGTGAGAAAATCACCGTGTTATCCCAGTCATACATCGCATTCCCTTTTCCCGTCAAATTTCTCAGATCGTGATACGGTCCACTCGCATCGCCCCAGAAATTATTGCTGACATCAACACTCCCTGTTCCATACCATTCAAAACCGAATGACGCATTCTGATATATCTCATTGTCTGAAATGGTATAGGACGAGTTATTCGAGTACACGCTGACGCCAATATCATTGTTTGTTATTTCATTTTTTGTTACAGAAACAGAATTAGCTGGATATTTTAACGAGTTATAGTTGGCAATACCGGCACCCTTATGGAATCCTGAAATAACCGAATCGCGAATATCAATCGAACTGCCGTTATATATGCCTATAGCGTCTCTTTCTCCGTTAGTCATAGTAGAACTCACAACGCGCACACTACACTCGCCATACAGGGCAAGCGCTTCATCTTCCGAGTGATCAACAAATAGATTCTCTATGTCAGCAGTACTTCCAAGATAGACCCCTATCCCCGCGCCCACATTCTTCAATGTGATATTTTTCAGCGTGACATCGCTTCCATGACTAATGGTTATCGCGTCACCAGAAAGGTTCTTGGCTAAAAAATTATCCAAAGAAAGATGGCTTCCGTATGCGTCAATGCTGATATGACCACCCTCAACTCTTGTATTTGAGACAGACAAGTCCTTAGAATAAAAATCGGTAATGGCGTCCCATGCATATTGAATCACTGCATTGTTCAAAGACGAAGCAACT
>Ga0156755_121_pt8 | contig 1587 bp, 3 predicted proteins | sample RifOxyD1_FD_112084 | JGI IMG/M metagenome (GOLD analysis project Ga0156755, IMG submission 112084) | Candidatus Kaiserbacteria bacterium RIFOXYD1_FULL_47_14 | reverse complement strand
CAAAACGACAACATCACCGCAAAGCGATTCCCTATCAATGGCGAAGGAATCGTCAAATACGAAGCCCGATACTTCAGCTTCAACCATAGCATCTCTTCGGAGAATGCGGTGAGGGAAATCGAGTCGGCTGATACCACAAATCCGTGGTTATCAGCCAAGATCGAGCATGTGCTCTCACACGGGAAAACCTTCCCGGAAGAACAGCGCAAATTCCCGATCATCGGTCTGGGCTCGGTCGCGGAGATCGGTGGCTACCGCTATGTGCCTTGCCTCGGCGAGGGCGATTCCAAGCGGCTCCTCCACCTCCTTTGGTGGGGCTTCGACTGGCGTCCGGCCTGTCGCTTCCTCGCCGTTCGCAAGGTCTTGGTGTCTTAGAACCTCGGGACTCTTGTCCCTTTGGAACTTTGACGCTTTCATTCTCGTGACCTCCTTCGCTTTTGCGTTGGGGGTCATTGTTTTATACTGTGAATGACAAGCGAAAAATCCGAGGTTACGGCTTTGGGTAGTTTAGTGAGCAAGGGTAGTCCTTGCTCAGAATGAATGAGTTCGACCAATTCGCGAAGCACACACTCAAAGCGAAGCATTACATCCGCTATTCTGGTGGGCGATACAGGACTCGGACCTGTGACCTTCGAGGTGTAAACTCGTTGCTCTACCAACTGAGCTAATCGCCCTAGAACTTCTCCACAGTATCATTGATAGAGCATATTGATAAATATCTGAACCTAGGTATCATACATATATAGTATATCTTTTTAATATACCAGATATGAAAAAGGAAGAACAAAAGCGCGCAAGAATTCTTCGAAAGAAAGGAATGTCACTCAATGAAATTGTACGAGAGCTGGGTGTTTCTAAAGCGAGCGTTAGTTTATGGGTTCAGGGCGTAGAATTATCAGAGAAACAAAAGAAAGGACTTAGCGAGCGCGGTCGTAGTATTGGCTCTATAGAGAAGAGAAGGATAAGTAGAATGAGTAACACGCACAAACGACATCGGATTATTATTGACGCCGCAAAAGAAAAGATTTCGACACTGTCGAGGAAAGAACTACTTTTGGTGGGAACTGCTATATATTGGGGAGAAGGAGGCAAAACAATTAAAGGGGCGGCCAGATTGTCGAATAGCGATCCAGATGTTATTCGATTTATGATGCGTTTTTTCCGAGAAATTTTTGATGTTCCTCAGAAAAAATTCCGAGGGCATGTGCATACATTCTCACATTTAAATGCAGAAAAGGCAGAACGATATTGGTCAAAAATCTCAGGAATACCGCGGAAACAGTTTTTTAAAACTTATTCAAAACCGAGCATTGCAAGTAAAGGGAAGAAAGATAACTTGCCATATGGCACTCTTCAAATATATGTGTGTGACACAATCATCTTTCTCACCATAAAAGGATGGATTGAAAAATTGTCCGAACTTGGAAATATCGTGCTTTAATACTCACATTATGAATCTCCCTATTCTGTATGAAGATGCGGATGTTGTTGTAATAAATAAGCCCGCAGGGCTTATCACTCATTCTGACGGGCGGACAAAAGAAGAAACCGCAGAAGATTGGTTTAAAAAAACATATCCCGAAACTC
>Ga0156755_122_pt4 | contig 1770 bp, 3 predicted proteins | sample RifOxyD1_FD_112084 | JGI IMG/M metagenome (GOLD analysis project Ga0156755, IMG submission 112084) | Candidatus Kaiserbacteria bacterium RIFOXYD1_FULL_47_14 | reverse complement strand
GGTCAACGGATAGGCCTTCAGCTTGCGGAGCTGATAATGACAGTTCGATTCTGTCCGAGAGCACAAAAATTGTTTTAGCGTTAGGATTGAAATGTTCGCTCTCGTCGTTCAACGGATAGGATAAGCCCCTCCGAAGGGCTAGATGACGGTTCGATTCCGTCCGAGAGCACTTGGAGATTACGCGCGAGCGCGTTTGATTGCGGCGGCGAGGCGCGACTTCTTGCGGTCAGCAGTGTTGCTTTTAATAACACCGCTCTTGCATGCCTTATCGATTGCTTTATATGCCGAAGAAAGGAGTTTCTCAGCGCCAGCGACATCTTTTGCTGTTAGCGCTTTTGTGAGCATCTTCGTTGCATCATGAAGAGCCCCCTTGCGGCGGAGATTGAATACATGTTTCTTCGCCGACGAGCGGATTGCCTTCTTTGCAGAACTGGTAATTGCCATAAAAATAGGTTGTAGCCATAAGGTACAAGGTTTAAGCAATAAATGCAAATGCTGTATGATGAAACGATGATTCGGCAGATCCGCGGGAAAGTGCTCGAAGTCGGACTCGCAAGCGCCACTATCGAGGTCGCTGGCTTCGGTATTCAGGTATATCTGAGTGCACCTCAAACGCTTTCTGTAGGGAATGAAACCGTCCTCGCCACCCATTTGGCAGTAAAAAAAGATGGAGTTGATCTTTATGGATTCCTCGACCCGGCTGATCGTGATTTCTTCGAGCTTATTATCTCGGTCTCAGGAATCGGCCCAAAGACCGCGCTCGGGATACTGCGCCACGCGCCGCGCGAGGCGCTTGAAGGAGCAATCGGCAAAAGGGATCTCGCGTACCTTACCAAAGTCGTCGGACTCGGGAAGAAGAGTGCCGAAAAGCTGGTGATGGAACTCGTTGATAAGGTTGGACCACGCTCACACGACAATGCAGATGGCGAGGTATTTGATACGCTCGTCGCGCTCGGATACACCGAGCGCGAAGCGCGAGGCGCGCTCCAAACAATTCCCGATGATGCGATCGGCAAGGATGTCCGGCTTAAAGCAGCCCTTTCAAATGGCCATTCATAATTACTGCCTATGTACGAATTACTAAATCGCATTATAAAAATACTGAAAAAAATCGTGCCCGAGCCGTTCGTTCGGCCGTTACGGCCGTTCTATCACCGCGTTCTTGCCATCTTCATGGCATTTTCATACGACTTCCCTGCACGAAAACTCACCGTCATCGGTATCACCGGAACAAAAGGAAAATCAACAACTGCTGAAATGGTTTTTTCAATTCTGCGCGCGGCTGGATATAAAACGGCGCTTGTTTCTACTATTCGATTCGCTATTGAAGATGAGTCCGAACCAAATCGCTACAAAATGACGATGCAAGGGCGCGGTTTCGCACAAGCATTTATGCGCCGAGCGCTGCAAGCAGGATGTACGCATCTCGTTATTGAAGTGTCTTCTGAAGGCGTTCTGCAGTATCGGCACTGGTTCCTCGGTCTCGACGGGCTTATCGTAACCAACATCCAGCGCGAACATATTGAGAATCATGGTTCTTTTGCGAACTATGTCACCGCGAAACGCGCTATTGTCGATACTCTTGCTCGTTCACGCAAAAAATCTAGAATACTCGTCACTAATGAAGATGTTCCCGAGAGCCGCACCTTTCTTTCAGCCCATGTTTCAAGAGCTATAGGATTTAGCGCACAAGAACTTAAAAATATTTCTGGAGACGAACAACACATAAATTTTGATTATGCCGGGGTGCATTTTTCACTTCCAGTTCCT
>Ga0156755_120_pt1 | contig 2067 bp, 2 predicted proteins | sample RifOxyD1_FD_112084 | JGI IMG/M metagenome (GOLD analysis project Ga0156755, IMG submission 112084) | Candidatus Kaiserbacteria bacterium RIFOXYD1_FULL_47_14 | reverse complement strand
CCGATGCCTGCGGCGTTCAGCTTCTTAAACGATTCGACATAGTCGCGTATACCCGCTTCAGCATCAATCGCCACTTCTTTTTCATTGGTGCGTGCGATAGAGATGCCGAGTACAAAATCGGGTGAACGCTTCGTGCGCGAGAGTTTCGAGATGAGTGCGTCGACCCCGCGATTGCGCAGGCCTTTATACACGACGAAGCTCTTGTTGCGGATAAGCCGTATGAAGTGCGGACGCGGATTCCCTTCGCACTGATGCGCGGTTATCGAGCCGATTTCTTCTCCGCCGAACGAGAGCGAGGACAACACTTGTGTCAGCTGTCCGTCTGTGTCAAATCCTGCCGAGAGTAAGACGGGTGTGCGATAGGTTATACCGTCGACTACCTTACTTATGTCAGCACCTTTATACTTATAAAAAAACCCAAGTTTCCAGCGCAGAAGCGCGCATCGCCCGGCGAACTCGCCAATGGTAATAAAAAAACTATGCACCGAATCGGCGCTAAACAGAAACAACATCGGTTTCAGCACGCGACGATAAAGAAAGTTCATGTTCATACAGTATATGGTGCTTCTTCGTTATAAAAAAGCCCCGTATCGAGGGCTGGGAAAAATGGCTTGGAAGCTCCTGTGGTGATTATTCGGTTAGATGAACATCATCTCATCAGACCATAAGGGTGGTATTCTATTGGCGACTCCGGCCTGCTCAAGGACAGAATTTCATTGTCTCCCACCTATACTAGGCATAACGGTTTCCACAAGTTGAGAAAGAGCCCCTCTCACAGGGAATTACCCCACACCGTAATCTTGAGCAAGGGTAGTCCTTGCTCACTAGTCCTTGCTCACTACTTGCTCACTACACGAATGAATTTCTTGACGGTTTTATATGTGCGGGCACAAGTCGAGCCCGCTCGTCAGGCACCGTCCGGAACGAGGTTAGAACAGTTTTATGTATGTTAGTATTATTCACAACATGAAAGAAGCTTTCTCCCCGCTCGACGCTATTCGTACATTTTATATCGCGAATGATTTGCTCAAAAAAGTAACCAAGAGCAAGCGACTAACGAAAGTGCAGCTTGAACGTGAACTTAGGAGAGCGACTCGTGAAGCAAATCGGCTTTCTGACAAAAAACTGCTTTCTTACCATCTCGATAATTACCATCCTCGTTACGACAATTACTTGAATTCCAAATGGGAACTAAAGACAATTCGTCTCGACCAGTGTGGCGTATGGCCACGAATGGGCGGACTTCCAGACATCGCAACGCGCGGTTCTGCTGTCGATACCGCGACTTATATTAAAAAGCAGCTGACAGGTAAGCGGCTAACAAAGAAGAATTTACGAGCGAAATATATCGAAAAGATGATACCTTTCGCCGAACTCATTACGGAATATGTGCCTCTGATCGTGCTGGAAGATGGTGTTATACGTCATAATAAGCTCATTCGGTCGGCTCAAAGTAAGCAGTATGAACATTGTAAGTACGATATTGACGACGGAAACCATCGAGCCGTTGCGCTTGCAATTCTCGGAAAGAAAACTGTAAAAGCGCTTGTTGGAAAACGGATTTACAAGAGTCCCCTAATCTACAACTAGCATTTCGCCCAATCATCCTCGTCCTGCCGTAAGGCAGGAGTTTCTGCTTTGTGGCGAACACGAATGAATTTCCTGACGGGGGGGGGGGTAAGAAAAAACAGCACACAGGTGCTGTTTTTTCTTCATGTGACTCTATACTACCAAACTCGAACCTATTTCGCCCAACACCCAACGAACTAACATTCCTTTCTCGCGCCTCGCTGACTCGGCGCTCGTCGCGCGATTACGCGCGACCGCCCTTCGCCCTGCCGTCTCATACTTTCTTTTTTGGCGGGGGAGGATTTTTTGAATAAGGAATGGCGGCAGGGCTCGGGCGGGAACGGGTCATTTTCTCCGAGGAACGGATCATATAGGAGGAAATGACCCGTTCAACCCAAATACCTTTAGCGGTCTCCGGCTATTTTTCCGCTAGATTAGCTTGTCCTTTGCATAAGAAATCCACCCCTCGGCATCCGCCTCGGGGCTGTTTCCGCTATG
>Ga0156755_120_pt5 | contig 2073 bp, 2 predicted proteins | sample RifOxyD1_FD_112084 | JGI IMG/M metagenome (GOLD analysis project Ga0156755, IMG submission 112084) | Candidatus Kaiserbacteria bacterium RIFOXYD1_FULL_47_14 | reverse complement strand
AACGAGGAGTTTCCGCGCTTCGATAAGGTCGAGCAAGAGCTCGAACGGCCCTTGGTAGGATTCCGTCTGGATAGTGAAATTAGTTCTCGGGAGCGTCGTTTGCATTGGAGGAGAGGAGTATGTCGATGCGATTAATGTCGCGCGGGAAGAGTGTTGCTTCTTTCACATTCGCAAGTCCGAGCATCTTCTGGGTAAGTCGTTCGAGACCCATACCCCACCCGCCGTGTGGCGGCATACCATATTTGAATGCTTGCAAATAATAAGAGAACTTTTCAGGATCAAGTCCTTTCATCTTAAAACCTGCGACGAGATTATTATAGTCGTGTCGGCGCTGACCGCCGGTCGTTATCTCGACGCCGCGGAAGAGAAGATCGAAACTCTTGGTGTAGCCCGGATCATTCTCATCTTCCATCGTATACATCGGCCGTTTCGAGACCGGATAGTGTGTGATGAAAATAAAGTCGCTCCCCTTCTCTTTTGCCGCCCATTCGCAGAGCCAGCGTTCATCCTCCGGCTCGAGATCGGGTTCATTTCGATTATCGCGTCCGGTTTCTTTATAAATAAGTTCGAGCGCCTCGCGGAGCTTTAGTGCAGGGAATGTTTCTGGAGCGTTGGGCAGCATAGCACCAAGCAGTTCAAATTCTTTTTCACAATTCATCTGTAACTGTTTGATAATCGCGTGCAAGAGGCGCGTTTCGAAATTCATAATGTCGCGATGGTCGGTGATGAATCCCATTTCCATATCCATCGAAGTGTATTCGTTGATGTGGCGCGTCGTCGAATGTTTCTCCGCGCGATACACATTCCCGATGGTGTAAACCCGTTCGAGAACGCCGACCATAATCTGCTTATAGAATTGCGGCGAAGTGCCGAGATGGGCGGTTTTACCATTGAAATAAGGAACTGAGAAAACATCCGCGCCGCCTTCGGCGTCGTCGCCGATAAGTTTCGGGGCTTGGAATTCTGTGAAGCCCTCGATACCGAGGAATCCGCGATACGCATTTGCTATTTCTGCCTGCACTTTGAAAATGGCGCGGGCGCGTTCAGAGCGGAGCGTGAGCGGCAGATTGTCGAGATAAGTATCGAGATTCACTTCTTCATCTTTTGGAAATGGCAATTCCTGCGCCTGTGCGAGAATCGTTATCGAGAGTGCTTCGAGTTCGATGTTTCCGTTCGTGCCTTCGGTGCGCATTTTTTCAGGTCGCTCGTTCACAATGCCTTCAATTGTTATGACTGATTCCAGGTTTATTTTCTGCGCCTCGGTAAGAACCTCGGTATGATCTGGCAAGCAGATCACCTGCACTTTCCCAGAACGGTCACGAATATCTAAAAACACCAGCTTCCCGTGGTCGCGGCGAACATCCACCCAGCCCGAAATGCTGACCATCTCGCCGATATGACTCCCGAGCCCGACAATAGTAGTTCGTTCCATAGAAATATTATGATACGCCAATGGCGCGGCGGACTTCTTCCATCTTCGCTTCGCTCACGGCGCGCGCTTCCTGCTTCCCTTTCTCGAGGACTTCTTCGACAATGCTCGAATCGTTTTTCAGTTCTTCATACTTCGCGTGTATCGGCGCGAGATAGTGGTCGAGGTCTTCGATAAGTAATTCTTTTAGTTTTTTATAATTACCTTGATTCTCTTCGTAGAGCGTTTTGAGCTCATTCTCACTTCGCACGAGTTTATGAATCGCGTAGACATTCTTCGGGGCGGCTTGCCCTGAGCTTGTCGAAGGGTCGCCGGAGTCAGTCACGATTCTCATCACCGCTTTTACCAGTTCATCGCGCGAAGCGAAAAGCGGAATGACATTGCCATAACTCTTGCTCATCTTCTGTCCGTCGGTACCGGGAACGACGGCGACCTCAGGCATAATGTACGGCTCGGGCTGTCTAAAGGTGTCGGTTTTGAAAATCCGATTAAACTTCTCCGCGGTGTCGCGCGCATATTCGATATGCTGTTTCTGGTCAGCTCCCACCGGCACAATCGCCGTGTCGTAGAGCAGAATGTCAGCCGCCATTAGCATCGGATAATTAAACGAGCCGACGCTAATTTCTTTATTCTTCGCTTCAGCT
>Ga0156755_102_pt4 | contig 2120 bp, 4 predicted proteins | sample RifOxyD1_FD_112084 | JGI IMG/M metagenome (GOLD analysis project Ga0156755, IMG submission 112084) | Candidatus Kaiserbacteria bacterium RIFOXYD1_FULL_47_14 | reverse complement strand
GCTTATTATTATATTAGGGCTTCGTATGCTCCTAGTGAGAACGCCACAGGACGCATTTATCCGCTTCGTCGCGATACTTTCGTTTGTGGCGTCACTTTATCTCTTCGCGGTTGCGATTTTTGCTTTGCCGAATGCGATTATACTCGTGCTTGCGTTCGTCTTTACTGGTCTCTTCGTCTCGACAATACGCTTTGCGCAGCGGGGTCGCCAGTGGGGTGTTATCTTCTCGCGCAGTCCGCGAATCGGTTTCGTTATTGTATTCTCGCTCACCATTCTCTTACTCGCGTCAGTTGCCGCCGCCTATGCACTCGTGAATCATTACATTGCTACGACAGAACTCTCGAAAGCTAGAGTTGCGTTCTCGGCCGGCAATCTCGATTCGGCTGACAAAGCAACAAAGAGCTCGATTTCATTCGCATCTTCTGCTGCTGCCTATCTGACTCAATCAAGTATTGCGAATGCTCGCCTCAATCAGATTGTGACCTCGACCACGCTGTCAGCAGCCGAAGCGCAACAAGCATTCCAAACAGCGCTCTCGTCTGGCATCAACGCCGCTTTAACCGCAACACAGCTCGAACCCTCTAATTATCAAAATTGGCTCGCTCTCGGGAATCTCTATGCACAGGCAGTACCGCTTGGCGTTTCTGGTGCGTATGACAATGCCAAATCAGCATATAACAAAGCAAAAGTGTTGAATCCGACCAATCCGCAGATTCTCTACATTCTCGCGAAACTCGATATCGAGAACAAGAACATACCAGCAGCGAAAGAAGATCTGAAGATGGCTATTGCACTTAAACAGGACTACACGGCTGCTATCTTCCTTCTCTCACAGCTCGAAGTGCAAGATGGCAATGTGAAGGAAGCGCTCGCCGCCGCGCTCGCCGCCGCCTACTTCACGCCGAATAATCCGGACATTCTCTTTCAAGTGGGCATTCTCTACGCGGCATCGAATGACTTCGCGAATGCGATTACAGCACTCTCGTTATCGGTTACCGCGAATCCGCAATTTGCGAATGCACGCTACTTCCTCTCGGCGGTATATGTAAAGCAGGGTGACTTTAAGAATGCACTCGCACAGATGCAGGCGATTGCAGATATGTCGAGCGACAATGCAAAAGCCGTTACGACGCAGCTCGCTGCGCTCGCTGCGGGGAAGAATCCGTTTCCCGCGAATCTTCTCTCGGTATCTTCAGCGCCGGTGAAGTAGTAAGAGAGTGATATGATTCACACAATGAAGAACGCGAAGAAATCGAGCAATGCTGAACCGACAATCGCGAATGTGATGGGTGTTGTTCAGGGTTTAGCAGTTTCTGTCCAGGATTTGGCTGTATCTGTCCAGGATTTGACCGAAGCCGTTCAAGAAGGTTTCGCAAAGAATGAGACCCAGCACAACGAGATCAAAGAAGATCTCAATGATATTGGGTATCGAGAATCACGAGCGCCGCATCGGGCATCTCGAGAAAGTATGCGCCTAATCTAAGTATGACGAGAATGATAGAAATAGAAAAGCCGAAACGAGAGAGAGAGAGAGAGAGAGAGTAAACATTCGTCATTTCGAACATTAGAAATCATCGCTATCGCGCTAGCGGTATGCGTGATGGTGGCTGGTGTGATTTATTGGCAGTCGTACTACAGAGGGGAAGTGATAATCACACAAGAACTTCAACTCAAAGTACCGAAAGAAAATATCTTATACAGCAGGAATGCTAATGCAACAACGACAGAATACGCGTATATATCAAGCGATATAGTACAAGGTGACTTTATTTGGCGAGGTAATTTATCTAATACAAAAATCGTCTCGCAGAAAGGCAATCAAATTACCGCTAATATCTACGGCAGGGATATGTTCTATAAAAATGGCGACAAAACATTCAAGATAGACACAGCAACGACAACAGTAGAAGCGTTTGCTGAACAAACGAAAGTAAGTTTTATTGGGTGGCTTTTTGGAGAAAAGGCGTATGCAAGTAATGTAATAGCGACGAATGATAATCATATATTTGGCTATGATGGTTCTTCTTATCCTACATCAAGAAATGCAACCGAAGGGAATGTAGGAAATAATTTTTGGCAAACGGGACAGGCAGGCAATTCTGGCGATGGATTTTTTGTTT
>Ga0156755_102_pt3 | contig 2578 bp, 2 predicted proteins | sample RifOxyD1_FD_112084 | JGI IMG/M metagenome (GOLD analysis project Ga0156755, IMG submission 112084) | Candidatus Kaiserbacteria bacterium RIFOXYD1_FULL_47_14 | reverse complement strand
TGACAACATTGACCGCCGCTTCTTTGTTTTTAGATGGTCAAGATAATAAGTCTAATACCGATTTTAATATTTACATTCACACATCAACATATAGCAACCCGCTTGTTGCAGGGGATTATGACCAATTTGATGGACATCAGGCAAGCGGGGCATACAACGGCACAGTATTAAATAATTCGTGGAACTCATCTTCATATTCAACAGGTTGGAATGAAATTGTGTTCAATGCTTCTGGGCTTTCCGCTGTTCTTGCGAAGAAGAATGATACTTTTAAAATGGTAACTATATCAAGTAATGATTATGATAATACTGCGCCAGCAGGTGAATGGCCCACATATAATGAATATGTTATTTTTGAGTCATCTTTTTATCCTCAAAAACCCTATTTGTCGATAACTTATACTCCCTATTCCCCGACAGTTACCACACAGTCAGCTTCTTCAGTTACTGCAACTACTGCAACTCTTAATGGAAACATCACAGCGATCAACGGAGCGAACGCCACAGTCCGCGGATTCGCGTGGGGCACTGTCTCAACACTTTCGGGCGGAGATACTGCGACCACGACCGAGAATGGTTCATTCGGCACGGGAGCATTTACAAATACCACCCTAACTTTCGTCTGCAATACCACTTATTATTCTCGCGCGTATGCCACCAACACTGCTGGTACTGGCTTGGGCGCTATATCGGCTTCGTTTACTACTTCTGCGTGTGCTAATGCCCCCACAGTTACGACTCAATCCGCTTCATCGGTTGATCAGACAACCGCTACTCTCAATGGGAACATCACTAATACAGGGACCGCTAATGTTACCGTCCGCGGTTTTGCCTATGGTACTGACTCAACTCTTGCCACCGTCATTTCAACCACCACCGATACAGCAGGTCAGCCATTTAGTACGGGCGCTTTCACTGCCGCGATTACCGGATTAACCAAAGGCACAAACTATTATGCGAGAGCGTATGCGACCAACTCGGTCGGCACGGGCTTGGGCTCTATCCAAGCACTAACCTCCAACCTTCAATCAGATGTGATCATTTTCAGAAACAACACCATCCTCAACAACAATGTGATTCTAAAATAACAATAACCAAAGTGGGGACTTACGAAGTCCCCACTTTTTGTCTTGTCATTCGAGAATGAATTGAGGCGCTAGGGATTCAGCATCACGAAGATAATTCTGTAGTTCTTTTATATAATCGCCTGATTTTTCTTGAAATAGATCGGTTCTAAGAATAGAAGGAAAATTTTTCTTGCCTGCATAGTCAAGATAACTGCTCCATCGGTAGGTATTGAGATAGCATAATGCCTTCTTCAAATCTGTAATACCGCTTTTGCTGCGCTCACGCCACCCCTCTGCACCTGCGAGACAATCAAGAGCATTGAGATGCAGATAATGGAGTATGTATAAGAAATGTGCCTCCTGCGTTATAAGTATTTTTTTCGTCCTGCCCTGAAAGAGAGTTCCGCTGCGTCCATATCTTTCATTAAAGAATTTTGCATAGCCGATATTTAATTTTCGCAGAAAGAGCGTTAATCCTCCTTCGATGAGTTCCGAAAGTAGAAGGTGATAGTGGTTATCCATGAGAGCCCATCCGTGTATATCAACGATTTTCTCTCGCAAATGGGGACTTACGAAGTCCCCACTACGGATGGTGCGGTAAGGATATTCTGCAGGGCATGTGCTATTGAATTCATACAGATCATGAATGAATCGAAGACGATCGTTATCGTCAAGATAAATATTTCGTTTATCGACGCCACGATTCAATACATGATAGAGCTCCATATCTTCAGTATACATTCATATGCATATGGGGACTTACGAAGTCCCCACTTTTTTTTCGTTCCTTTTCTTTCATTCGGTCTCGTAAATACGGGTTTACGAAACCCATATTTACTCGAATTCTCAAGGTCGAGCATTATGAAGAATTAGAGTATTATAGGGCTTATGGTCAGAAGGATTTTCGCGCGCATCGTAGCGCCAATACGCGGCCTGCATCAGGCCGCGTATTTGCTCGCGGCTTTAACGCTTGCGTCGCAGGCGCTCGCGCTTCTGCGCGACCGGACCTTCGCGCACGAATTCGGCGCAGGCCAAGTACTCGATCTCTACTACGCCGCGTTTCGTGTACCGGACCTCGTCTTCGCGCTCATTGCTTCGCTCGTCTCCGCGTATGTGATTATTCCGCGCATTACTGGAATGGATAGGGAAGCGGTTCGACGGCTTCTCTCTGAATCAGCAACTTTTCTTTTCGGCATTGGAGGTTTCATCTGCATAGTGCTCTGTATCTTTATGCCGCAATTCTTAGCATTCCTGTATCCGAATTTTTCTGTCTCCACATATCACGCCGAATTCATACTGCTGGCGCGCATTCTGCTTCTGCAGCCAATTCTTTTAGGACTTTCGGGAATACTCTCGAGCGTTACGCAAGTGCATCGGCGCTTTGTACTCTTCGCGCTTTCGCCAGTTCTCTATAATCTCGGCATTATCATCGGCACGGTCTTTTTCTATCGGTACTGGGGCCTCCCGGGTATCGGTATCGGCGTCATTCTCGGTTCAGTCGCGTATCTGAC
>Ga0156755_107_pt4 | contig 2740 bp, 3 predicted proteins | sample RifOxyD1_FD_112084 | JGI IMG/M metagenome (GOLD analysis project Ga0156755, IMG submission 112084) | Candidatus Kaiserbacteria bacterium RIFOXYD1_FULL_47_14 | reverse complement strand
CGAGCTGCCAAGGGGAGCGGTAGCCGAGCCAAGATGGCACGATTCTGCCCGAGAACAAACTACAAGAGAGACGCATTGCCTTCTTGTCAGCCGTCTTCACACCCTTAAGCGCAGGGATTGAAACCTCGTTGACAGCATCAACAAGGTGAGGGAATTCGCCCGCCATAGACGGACTCGCATCGAGTGCGAAGTGAATGACGTGGAGGCCATTAAACTCCTCCTTCGTTATTGCTTCAATCTCGAACTTCTCGCCTGATCCGTAGCGCCGTGCGAATTCTTCATTCGATGGTGGTGTGTAATGTGGTTTCCTTCTGGACTTCATGGTCCCCATTCCAATAGGTACCTCTTTTTTGCTCGTCTGTTTTAACACTTTTTTCTCCTTTTCGTTGGTTGTTGTTTGTTTAGTCCACAATCCGCTTCCTTTTTCCACAATGTTTCTGCCGGTCTTTCATCCTGCATATTTTTCCTTTTCCTCCTTTCAAAGGATTTTGAGTTCTTTATTGGTTTGTCAAATAACTCCTTCTGTGGTAATAATAGTACTTCCTCCTTTTTTGTCAATAAGTTGTATGAGGCCACCCTGTTTGGCACTCCGCGGGTAATGTCGACGGGTCTAACGATAGCATGAACTGAAGCGGTGAGAGCTTGTTGCCGAAGGCGAAATGCACCCGTTCGCTGTTGTACCAGAAGAGCCAGGCAAAAAGTTTTCGATTGAACGACTCGATATCCATCCAGAGGTCGTGGCGATGATAGTTGGCGAACTCTTCTTGTACCGTACGGTTGAATCGTTCGGAATGAGCATTCTGTTTGGGTGTCTTGGGACGAGTGTGATAGTGGGTGAGATGGAGATCGAGAACCGCAACACTGAAGTGCTTCTTGAACTCTGAGCCATTGTCGGTGAGGACGAAGGTGAAAGGGAACGGAAAGACCGACTGGCAGAGGGCGAAGAAGTCAGATGCCGCTTTGGACGCATGCGAAGAAGTGGCGAAGGCGAACCCGAAGCGGGTATAGAGATCGATGAAGGTGATGACATATCGTCTCGTGCCGTTGATGTGTTCCTCGAAAGTGTCGAGGGCGACCACATGGCCGGGATACCGAGCGATTAATCCCTTTGGTTTGCGTATGTTTTTGGCCTTGGTGAGCGGAGTGATTCGTCCGGTACCGGTGATGCGAAGCGGGACGATACGAAGACCTCCGAGGTCCTTGATGATGCGGCCGATGGTACGGATACTGGGAGTATTGAGACGATGTTTCGCACAGAAGGAAAGAAGCAGAGGATAGAGTTTCTCTTTGCCGAGATTCGGATGGTCATACCGCAAGCGACGGAGTTCCTCGAGCACGAGAGCATCCCAGATGCGAGTGCGTTTTGTTTTCGGTGTTCGATTCCCCGAGTTGAGCGCCTCCAGTTTTCCCTGCTCTTTCTTGAGCGCACGCTGCCATCGATACAGAGTTCGTTTCGAGATTCCGTATGCCTCTTCGACTGCTTCTAAACTGTACTTCTTCCAGAAGGTGAGGATTCTGGTTCTCTTCTTCGCTGTTTCGGTGATCATATAGCGGAAGCGTATGCTCCGCTCCCGCATATACAACCAGCCCTTAGTTCCTCTCAGGTTGCTCCGTATTCGCATGCTCCTTTGTGCTTAAGGAGTGCCATATGTATGTGGCCTTATGCATAAGTGTACACGATGTTGAAAAGAAATGTATCTTGTATATACTAGCTATCGGAAATTGAACTTTGAAAATCAATCACGTCACGAAAGGAGGGAAAGGCAGATGAGCAGAAGATATCGCAGAACACGGAGGAAGAGATGGGCATCACGGACGCCAAGCCGCGCACATCATCGACATCCAAAGATCTTTTATAACAGGCGGCATCCGGATTCCTGGTGGATTTGGCCCAGTGACATCGTCATGAACATCAAAGAATGGTGGCATGGGTTTTTCAACAGGGTACCCAGCGGATCCAGAATATTCTGGAAAAACGGCAAGATTGTAGGACACTCAACAACACATCGCACATAACCAATGAAGGAGAAGAAGATGAAGTACTTCAAACGGAACAAAGCGAACAACAGTAAAAAGAAAAATCCTCACCACAACAACCTCGGGCCGAAATGCGAGGGGTTCTGCGAGGGAGCAAGAATTCGAGGGCGCGTATACAAATGGTCCAATAAGATCATGTGCAAGCGTTGCCACGATTTCTACTGCGCTCACTTCCAAACCTCTGCAAACACCAGACGTAAGTTTCTCGCCTCGATGATGCGGCAGACACCGCAGAAGACGCGCAAATCGTTCTGGAGTAGAATCTTCGGATAAACTGCGCTACGAGAATCTGAAAATTGAAAAACTCACCTCAGCGTCGCAAAATTACGGTTTGCATAACGCTATTTTACTAGGGGGGCGAAGCAACAGCTTCGCCCCTTCTTCATTTCACACTATGAAAATCCCCCGATTCGCTTCCGAATTGGGGGATTTGTGGTTCAAGATACTGTACTACCCCGGGTAGAGGGGTATATTCCCGCCTTTTTATCAAGCACCGCGCGAGAGATATCGCTCTCTAATCATATTTTCAACGGTAGCACGATCGCGACCGTATGTGAGAGAAGAAAGGTGGATAAGGTCATCAATTTGTGCTGGATTCCCTATCGGGAAATCGGCAGTCCGCATATCAAACGCTTTCTGTGGTACGCCACCCGCGAGAATCTTCACATACGCATTTCTGTTTTCTATATTGACAAAATCGAGT
>Ga0156755_122_pt6 | contig 2801 bp, 3 predicted proteins | sample RifOxyD1_FD_112084 | JGI IMG/M metagenome (GOLD analysis project Ga0156755, IMG submission 112084) | Candidatus Kaiserbacteria bacterium RIFOXYD1_FULL_47_14 | reverse complement strand
ACTCGTGTCGGATTAATTCGTGATTTATCAAATTTAATTTATCCGATTATGGCAGAATTTAATCGCAGCAAGCCGCACATGAATGTGGGCACCATCGGTCACGTTGACCATGGAAAGACGACTCTCACCGCAGGTATCCTCCACACCCTAGACATGCTCAAGGGCGAGGGTTATAGCGCTCGCGTGGAAGGTGTCGATAAGATCGACAGTGCTCCTGAGGAAAAGGCTCGTGGTATCACCATCGCGCTTCACCACTCAGAGTACGAGTCACCGAATCGTCACTACGCTCACATTGACGCTCCTGGTCACGCTGACTACATCAAGAACATGATCACTGGTGCCGCTCAGATGGACGGCGCAGTTCTCGTGGTTGCTGCAACTGACGGCGTGATGCCTCAGACACGCGAGCACATCCTCCTTGCTAAGCAGGTGGGTCTTAAGAAGCTCATCGTCTTCCTCAACAAGGTAGACATGGTTGCTGAAGCAGACCTCATCGACCTCGTCGAAGAGGAAATTCGCGAACTTCTCACGAAGCAGGGTTATGACGGTGTCGCTACTCCAATCATCCGCGGCTCTGGCTTGAAGGCTCTTGAGGCTAAGGACATGAACGATGAGTACGCAAAGAAGACAAAGGAGCTCATCGACACGATGGACTCATACTTCGACCAGCCGGAACGTGAAGTAAACAAGCCGTTCCTTATGCCGATCGAAGACATTTTCTCGATCGAAGGTCGCGGTACGGTAGTTACTGGCCGTATCGAGCGCGGTATCGTGAAGGTAGGCGAGGAAGTTGAAATTGTCGGTATTAAGGATACGGTCAAGACGACTGTTACTGGTATCGAAATGTTCAACAAACCGCTCACGGAGGGTATGGCTGGCGACAATGCTGGTATTCTTCTTCGTGGTACCAAAAAGGAAGATGTGCATCGTGGTCAGGTACTTGCGAAGGCAGGCTCGGTCACCCCACATACTGACTTCAGCGCAGAGGTGTATATCCTCTCGAAGGACGAAGGAGGTCGTCACACACCATTCTTCACTGGCTATAAGCCTCAGTTCTACATTCGCACAACGGACGTAACTGGTGAAGTGACGCTTCCAGAGGGTAAGGAAATGGTTATGCCAGGTGACACAATCACCTTCAAGGTGAAGCTCGTGGCTCCGGTTGCACTTGAGGAGCAGCAGCGCTTTGCTATCCGCGAGGGTGGCAAGACGGTGGGTGCAGGAGTCGTAACGAAGATTACGGCCTAAATTCTCACTCGAGAATCACTACTCATATGGCAACAGCAGCGACAGCAGAAAAACCAAAGGTGAAGCGAGCTTCTAAAAAGGCTGCAGCACCAGCTCAGATGGAACACAAGCTCCGCATCCGCATCCGCGCCTATGAGCACAAAATTCTCGATCTTTCGGTGAAGCAGATCATGGACACCGCAGCTCGCTTCGATGCGACTGTTGTTGGTCCGGTCCCTCTCCCGACTGAGATAAAGCGCTGGACTGTGAACCGCTCAACATTCGTCCATAAGGACGCACGTGAGCAGTTCGAGATGCGCGTCCATAAGCGACTTGTCGACATTCTGAACCCGTCGCCAAAGGTTATCGAGGCCCTCACGAACCTCAATCTTCCTTCTGGCGTTACGATCGACGTCAAGATGGTCTAAACTTTTTAAAGAAAGGTAATAAAAAACTGCCCCATAGGGCGGTTTTTTATTTGACAAAAGCATGGTACTATTTCACGCGGAAATATAAGAACATTCAAGTCACATTACAAGGAGGTTCAATATGGTTAGGGGGTTAATAATGCATAGTTCTGTCACTCCGGAATCTTTCCTAGAAAGTAATCGTTTCCCGAATGGATGGGAGGAGAAGATTAGAAGGTTTCTTTCCGAAGCATCGCAAGAATTAAGGGTGAAGCGGTGTCTCGTTAAGCTTTTAGAGGTGCATCGGGATGATGACAAGGTGCTGTTTACACTGAGTGCAAATGCCGCCCATGCGGGAACTGGTGATTACTGGAGCCATTTCCTAAAGAATGACGAAACGTTGGTAGTGAGCCTGCAAAAAGCTATCGAGTGGGGTATTAAAGCCCGTCTCGATTTTCATCGACTTACGAACGTGCCATCCAATTGGTCTATTGAGTATCTTGACCCTTATCCTTGTAATGTTCCTATTGAACAATGAATCTCGGCATCTCTTAGATGGGTCTGTGTCCTCCGTGTGGACGCGCCTCTAGGGGTCCCGAAAAAAGGTGCCTGCAACTCCATCTGCAGGCACCTTTTATTTTTCTTGCATCTTTTTGAGTACTCGTGTACAGTGCCTCGTAACGCTACGAACGGTGCCCATGACCGGTCCTATGGCAACTCGCGCAACGCGACTTGCTGTTGCGCGTTTTGCTTTAAAAATGAAATTCATTCTCGCTACAAAAGAAGGGATGACCCGCATTTTCGGGGAAGATGGTCTTGCTCGCGCAGGAACCATCCTTTCGGCTGGTCCGGTCACAGTTACGGCAGTGAAGACTCCTGAAGGTAAGGATGGGTATGCAGCTATTCAGGTTGGTCAGGGCGTCCGTAAGACGAAAAACATCTCTAAGCCGGTACTTGGCCATACTAAGGGCAAGGGTTTTGAAGCAATTCGCGAATTTCGCACGACGGACTCTGCTGAGGTCGGTAGTACGATCGATGCGTCTGTATTTTCGGTCGGCGATCTTGTTCAGATCTCCGGTCTCACGAAAGGTAAGGGTTTTGCTGGTGTCGTGAAGCGTCATGGGTTCCATGGCGGTCCTCGCACACACGGTCAGAAGCATACGGAAC
>Ga0156755_109_pt1 | contig 3238 bp, 3 predicted proteins | sample RifOxyD1_FD_112084 | JGI IMG/M metagenome (GOLD analysis project Ga0156755, IMG submission 112084) | Candidatus Kaiserbacteria bacterium RIFOXYD1_FULL_47_14 | reverse complement strand
AGTTGGTTTCAATGTTTGTGTCAGAAAGAGTTCTACCAAGAATGACATCTTGTGCAAATTTACGGTATTCATCCGAAGTGTAAAGAGAAGCAAGAAATTCCTTATGTATAGTTGGTCGTTCAAATGTTCCAGAATAATCTCCCAAACTTGTGTAAGGGAAACGGCATGCCCAATCATATGCTTCATCAAAATTGTTGGACGCCCAATGATATCCTTTTGGATGTACATCAAAAGCATTTTTGACTTGTATATAGACGCTCACATATCGGAAATAGTCGTCATCTTGTATAATTTTTCCTCGATAGCCACCTTGAAAGAGAGAACCAAATTCTTTGTATCGTTCATTAAAACGTTTTGCCATGCCTGTTCCAATCCTCTGCATGAATCGAGCAATTCCCCCATGCACTCTCTCTTTAAGGAGAAGATGAAAATGATTCTCGACGAGAGAAAATGCTACGATATCCACTAACCAATCTTGTGTTGGCCAATGTTGTGGGCGCGTTAGAGAATTTTGGAGCCCATCGTCTTGGAGATCTCGATACCAATTGAGAGAAGAGAAACAATCATTGAAGTGAGTGATCATTAATAAGAATCGAAAACGATCAGATTCGTCTCGTACGATAGGGAGACCACGTGTCCCGCGTTTAACAACATGCACATATGAACCAATATCAAGATCTTGTTGGCGCATAAGTTTATGTTATCATCGTCCGCCTTTGTGGAAGTCGGACATCCACAGAATAACGAAAGAGTGAAAGATGAAAATAAAAAACGGCGCGGGGATACATTCCCGCGTCGTTTTCTGATTTCTGGGGAATCACTTTTTTGGAAATCGAGGGAGAGAAAGACCAGCGATAATTCCCCATGCGATATAGTAGGAATCATGAATCTTCCATACCGTCATTTGATCCGTGTAAAGAATACCGAGCTTCTAGTCAAGTAATATGCTACCAACAAGACCGAATAAAAGCACGGCAAGCGAAATGAACCACTTGTTTCTCTCCATTTCAATTCTCCTTTCAACAGTTGAGCTACAATCAACAAACGATTTGCTATCTGTAGATAAGTTAGCATAGAGAGATTCTTTGTCAAGCGCGCGGGAAACGCGGTAGAATTGAACGATGTCGGACACGGTACAGCAGATTAAAGATAAGCTGAGCATTCAGGACATCTTGAGTCCGTATATGAAGCTTTCGAGGGCGGGGAAGTCGCTTGTGGGGCTCTGCCCTTTTCATAAAGAAAAAACACCGTCTTTTCATGTAAGCGTTGAACGCAATACTTGGCACTGCTTCGGCTGTGGGCTCGGCGGCGATGGATTCTCTTTTATTGAGAAGATAGAAAATGTTGATTTCAAGGGAGCGTTGAAAATTCTCGCTGATAAAGCAGGCGTGACGATTGAATATACACAAGGCGGGAATCATGAAGATGCGTCAAATAAAGAGAGATTGCGCGAGGTGATGAATCAGGCGAGCGAGTGGTACGCGGGAAAACTTATCGGGAGTCCTGCCGAGGCGTATGCAAAAAAGCGCACGCTTACTGGCGACACTATCCGCTCGTGGCGTCTCGGCTACGCGCCCGATGCGTGGCGTGCACTTCTTGAAGCATTAACCGTGCTTGGATTCACCATACCGGAGATGGTTGGCGCAGGATTGATAAAAGAAGCAGACGGGAATCCTGGCACATATTATGACCGTTTCCGTAATCGACTGATGTTTCCGATACGCGATGCCGCTGGCAGAGTGGTCGCATTCACTGGACGCACCCTTTCGGCAGAAGAGCCGGCGAAGTATCTGAATAGTCCGGAAACCGAGCTGTATCATAAGTCCGAGATTCTCTTCGGTATGGACCGTGCGAAGGATGCGATACGCACGCGCGGATTCACGATGCTTGTTGAAGGCCAACTAGATTTACTTCTCGCACATCAAGCTGGCTTTGAGAACGCCGTCGCGCTCTCGGGCACCGCACTCTCTGAAAAGCATCTTGTACTTATGAAGCGCTGTAGTGAGAACTTGATGCTCGTGCTTGATGCCGATGCTGCTGGGCTCGGAGCGACGGCTCGATCTGCCGCATTAGCCCTTCGACAAGGCCTCAGGGCGAAGGCAGTAAAATTGCCTTCAGGGAAAGATCCGGCAGATCTCATCAGCGAGGACCAAAAAGAATTCTCGAAACGCATTTTAGAAGCGAAGCCGATTGTCGATTTCTTTCTTGCGGTTTTATCTGAACAAGAACACGATCCGCATCGGCTTCTGCGCGTTGCTGAAGGCATTGTTCTTCCGCTTATTAATGCGATGCCGAGTCCGATGGAGCGCGAACATTTCGTACAAGTCGCTGCGCGCGCGCTCGGGCTTTCTGTCGAAGCTGTTCGTGCATCACTCGCGAGATTGTCGCGAGCTGGGGCCTCTCAAGGTTCGACCTTTAGCCCAGATTCTCAAGGTCGAACCTTGCCGGCCAAACGCTCCGCTCGCGAACTGCGCGAAGAAATGCTCCTTGCGGTTTTTTATACTTATCCCGATACCCCTATTGCGGAACGCATTAAAAAAGAGTATTGTCGAATTACTGAAGTCCAGCAGCTGCCATCCGTCACACTTCCAGAGTCCGCCCTGTTCCAAGCTGAACAGTTATTTGGCGAGAATCCAGAAGCGGACGCGGCAGACGAACTTCTGAACGCCTTTGAAGAAGCGGTTATCCGCGAGGCGCATCAAGAAGCAGTTACGAAGTTACGAAGAGCTGAAGCAGGAGGAGATATATCGGCAATGACGGATGCACAAGCGATGTGCGCAAAAATCTCTGCGCGCCTCGCGGCATTTGGGCGATAAATTATTTTCATTTTATTTCTTTCTATTTTTACAATGGCAAAACCTATTTCTAAAAAGAAAAAAAAGAGCGCCCCAAAATCTGCCAGCTGGCGGATCGCAAAAAAAATTGCGAAGCGTTTGCCTGCCAAAAAGAAAGTAGTTTCTAAAACGAAGCCATCTCGTTCAAAAAAGCAGGTGCTGCGCACGGCAGTGCGCGGATCGAAAGCGAAAGCAACTTCAGAAAAAGCGCTCTCGGCAGATGTGCTTATCGAGAAGGGGAAAGAGCGCGGGTATGTGACCTACAACGAAATTCTCAAATCATTTCCGCATGTTGAAGATGATGTGAGTTTTCTCGAGTCGCTCTATGAACGCTTCGCGACGGCGGGCGTCGATGTACTCGAAGGCGGTATGCTCGAAGACGCTGCTGATGAATATCTTGCCAC
>Ga0156755_110_pt1 | contig 3400 bp, 4 predicted proteins | sample RifOxyD1_FD_112084 | JGI IMG/M metagenome (GOLD analysis project Ga0156755, IMG submission 112084) | Candidatus Kaiserbacteria bacterium RIFOXYD1_FULL_47_14 | reverse complement strand
ACTCTCGACTATTGAAAAACAGGTCTCTGTCGTTCCTTTGGGAGCCGTGTTTGTTCGTTCATCAGGAGGAAATGCGGTTTCTATTCGTACACGCACTATGACGCCAGCAGAACATGAGGCCGTCTTCGCATCAATTTCTTCAAGCGTTTCTACGGATTCGACAAGCTTACCACAAACAACCGAGCTTTCGTATACATCAGTAGGTCCCGCACTCGGAAACCAATTCGCTCATAAGGCGCTCTGGGCGTTATTTGCGGTGATTCTCGTTATTATGCTTTACATCGCTTTTGCATTTCGTAAGGTATCACGACCAGTACCGAGCTGGGGGTACGGTCTCATTGTTGTCGCTATGCTCGCTATCGATCTTATTGTTCCTGCAGGATTCTATGCGATGCTTTGCCATTACACGGATATGCAGGTAGATTCGCTCTTTGTTGTTGCGCTCTTGGCGCTTCTGGGCTACTGCGTGAATGATGTTATTGTCATTTTTGATCGTATTCGCGAACATCTCGCCAAAAATGAAAAGACCGGACTCAAAGAATCATTTGAAGAGACGATAGGTAAGTCAATTAACGAAACGATGATTCGTTCAATCAATACTTCATTGACCGTTGTGTTTGCACTTGTCGCGCTTATCTTCCTCGGTGCTCCAGCAACGCGCGAATTCGCTATTGTTATGCTTGTCGGTGTGGTCGCCGGTACCTTCTCGTCTATCTGCCGCTCCGCTCCGCTCCTTATCCCCATCGCGAACTGGTTTGCTAAGAAATAACGGTTCCGATGAACGGTTTACCATCGAGATAATTTGAAAATTCGTTGAGTTTCGTACCGTTGATAACGGCGACTTCGAGATGAATCGCTTCTGCTTCTTTCGCGGCAGTAGGATCGAAAGGGGACGAGAGTCCCGGGTCCCATTCTGTAGGAATTAACTTTCGGAATTCAGCCCATGAGATTTTTTCTATCTTTTTCGCTTTTGGATTTTTGCGTGGATCGCTGTCGTACACATAGTCAATATTTGAAAGATTAACGAGGTGCATAGCACCGATATTTTTTGCTATGAGCACTGCATCATAATCAGTCGAACATCCGGGCTGCCAGCCAGCGGCAATAATAATTGGTTCATTCGCATCAATATCAGCAGTTGGGTTTTCTATAATCTGCGGATGTGCATATCCGGCGAAGATGTTGCGCAAGAGTTGTGCATTCAAGCGCGTTGAATGAATACCAATCCAGTCAAGGTCTTGGCGGGAGAGAGGAGTAACCGTATTTGCAGCGGATTGGTAGCGGCGCGCGGTCTTTCCACCGCCGGCAATAATAACGAACGAGAATCCTTGTTGTATTTTATCGAGAAGAAGTGTTTTAAAACACGAGAGAAAGTCAGTATCAATACCATCGGGAACAATAAGAGAGCCACCAACAGACACAACTACGCGTTTTTGTTCTTGTGCGTTCATAGGCAAGGGTGACGGCTCTCTCTATCATACACTCATCATTACGAGAAACAATATTGGCACAGTACTTTTGTGTGCAATTATATTTTTATTACCACCCCGCTTGGCTTACCTTAACATCACCTATAGGTTACACTAAGGTAAAGTGGAGAAGGAAAGAAAACAAAGACGGGTGCCGATAAAAAATCTTTTGTTGCGATCGCTTGTTGTGGCAGGGGTTATCAGTATTGCACTCGTGGCGCCGAAGATGACGCGACTGTTGAAAGAACTGGATCGTCCTGCAAAGAATCGTGCACAGCTCTATCGTCGTATCACACAAGGAGTAAATCGGTTAGAACAGGATGGTCTCGTGACTGTCTCTGGCGAATACGGGAAGCGTCGTGTTGAGATTACAGAAAAAGGATTAGAAATGATGGAACGAATTGAATTCGGAGAGTATGCGATACCGGAACCAGCATTTTGGGACGGTAAGTGGCGAGTACTTATTTTCGATATAAACGAAAGACGGCGACGGGTACGCAATCAACTCCGTCGACTTCTGGATGGAGTCGGATTTGTCCGCATTCAAGACAGCGTGTGGGTATATCCGTATGCATGCGATGAATTCATTTCGCTTGTGCGAGCGCATCTCAAGAGCGGTGTCGGCGAGATACGCTTCTTTGTTGCAGAAGCACTCGAATCCGACAAGGGATTAAGAGAGCATTTCCGCCTCTAGAATTAACATATCCGCTATCCGTGAGATGTAAGGTTTACCTTAAAATCACCTATAGGTCACAACAAGGTAAAGTGGAAATAGAAGAGAGGGAGGGTGTGAATTGTCGAACGGGTCATTTCCTGCCATTTGAGCCGTTCGGCTTCTGAAATGAGCCGTTGCTGGACTAAATGGTGGATGTCCACACTTCTCTTCAATGTTTGAGTTATACACACTGAGATGAAATAGAAAAACACGATCCAGCGAAAAAATCGACTACATCAACTACCTAATCGCCAGGATAGTTATTTAACTACAATGGCGCTATTGACTCCCTTCCGTGCCTCCTATAGTATAACCTTACTGTCCCGCTTGAGGCGGGACGGGGTTTCTTTTGACCTTTGACAATTACAGCCGAGCACTAACAGTTAGTGCTGGCTAAATATGTGAACGCCCGCCACGCGAGTGGCGGGCAGAAAAGATGTGTGAATTCTTTTGTTCCGCCTATTCTTAATGAGAGTTTGATCCTAGCTCAGGGTGAATGCTGGCGGCGTGGATAAGTCATGCAAGTCGAACGCCCCGCAAGGGGAGTGGCAAACGAGGTAGTAACGCGTAGGTAGATCCCCCGAAGTCGAGCATAGCGAGCCGAAAGGTTCGGTAATTCTCGATAGTCCCGCAAGGGTAAAGGTTTTTCGCTTCGGGAGTTGCCTGCGCAGTATCAGCTAGTTGGTAGGGTAATGGCCTACCAAGGCTACGACGCTTAGGGGCGCTGAGAGGCGGACCCCCACCGATCGGACTGAGACACGGCCGATACTCCTACGGGAGGCTGCAGACGAGAATATTCCGCAATGGGCGAAAGCCTGACGGAGCGACGCCGCGTGATGGATGAAGTGCTTTGGTATGTAAACATCTTTTATCGGGGACGAAGTTTATTGACGGTACCCGATGAATAAGGGGCTCCTAACTCTGTGCCAGCAGGAGCGGTAATACAGAGGCCCCAAGCATTACCCGGAATCACTGGGCGTAAAGGGTGTCTAGGCGGCCATATTAGTCGTTCGTTAAATCCGCGGGCTCAACCTGCGGTCTGCGAGCGAAACGGTATGGCTCGAGGGCGTGAGAGGTGCACGGAACTCATGGTGGAGGGGTGAAATCCGTTGATATCATGGGGAACACCAAAGGCGAAGGCAGTGCACTGGTACGTTCCTGACGCTCAAACACGAAAGCCAGGGTAGCGAATGGGATTAGATACCCCAGTAGTCCT
>Ga0156755_121_pt3 | contig 4008 bp, 2 predicted proteins | sample RifOxyD1_FD_112084 | JGI IMG/M metagenome (GOLD analysis project Ga0156755, IMG submission 112084) | Candidatus Kaiserbacteria bacterium RIFOXYD1_FULL_47_14 | reverse complement strand
GCGGCACGGCGAGGCAGAGAATAATGTGCAGGACATTCTCGATCCGACTAATGAGCCGCACTATTCATTAACTAAGAATGGACAAGAACAAGTCAAGCGAGCTGCCATGACTCTTAAGACGCGGAGTATTACTCATATCTACACTTCTCCATTCGCGCGAACGCAAGAAACCGCGCATATTCTCGCTACCGCTCTTGGTATTCAGAATGATCGAGTTATAGATGATGCTCGGCTGTGTGAATTTAAAGAGGGAGAATCATACGAACAAACCTATCGCCGTATTGCGGAGTTTTTCTACGAACTTGAGTCCACTCATACAAAGAAAAATATTCTCATTGTTACGCATGGTCTCGGTATTAAAATGTGTACAGCGATTGTTGCAGGAGCAACTTATCAAGAGCTTGCTGGATTTGCTGAACAGTCGGCATCGGATTTTGCACAATCAATCCAACTCGAATTTGTGCCGCTTCCGCATAACGAGGACTACGAACTCGACCTGCATCGGCCATACATTGATGGGGTCGTTCTTATTTCGGAAAAAGGAAATGAGTTGCGAAGAGTGCCTGAAGTGATGGATGTATGGTTTGATTCTGGCACGATGTCGTTCGCACAATCGGCGAAAGAGCGCGGGAATGAATCACTGGAAACATTTCTTAACAAAGTCGCTTATCCAGCCGATTTTATTAGCGAAGCTATAGACCAGACGCGCGGATGGTTCTATACCTTGCTTGCTGTGGGGGTGCTCGCAGGGCATGGCGCTTCCTATAAAAATGCCATTTCGCTTGGACTCTTGCTTGATGCAGAAGGAAAGAAAATGAGCAAATCAAAAGGAAATGTAGTTGATCCATGGACAGAAATTGATAGGTGGGGTGTTGATGCAGTTCGTTTCTGGATGTATAGCGTAGCTCAGCCGGGTGATACAAAAAATTATGATGAGAAGACCATGAAAGAAGCAGCAAGAGTGCTTTCGTGGTTCGAGAACAGCGCGAAGTTTTATGAACTCTTCAAAGATAACTTGCAGGGAGAAATAAATCCGCAGGTAATTGATCGTTGGATGCAAACGCGCACTGATGAGACCGTGCGTGAGGTGACTGAAACAATGGATGCCTATAAACCTTATGACGCAACACATGCAATTGCACTTCTCGCAGAAGATCTTTCGCAGTGGTATGTGCGGCGAATTCGCAATCGTGCGCGAGAAGGAGATGCGGCCGCACTCGCAACGCTTCGAGAAACTCTTCGCATTGCGGCTCTTCTACTGGCGCCGTTCGCGCCATTTCTTGCAGAAGAAATATATGCAAAGGTAAGAAGTGATAGTGATCCAGAAAGTGTGCATCTCGCTGACTGGCCTGAGAAAAAGAGAGAACCAGACAAAAATCTTATTTTTGAGATGGCGCGTGTTCGTGCATTCGCATCAGAGGCGCTACAGCTTCGGCAGAATGTTGGTATCAAGGTTCGTCAGCCGCTTGCGGCACTTGCGGTACCCGAGATGCTTCCAGACCAACTCGCACAGATTCTCGCTGATGAGGTTAATGTGAAGGAGGTTGTCGCGGGTGCAGAGTTTACGCTCGATACGGTACTCACTCCTGAACTTATAAAAAAAGGCGATGAACGCGAGATGGCGCGTGCGGTTGCTGAAGCGCGTAAAGCTGAAGGATTCTCTCCGCGTGATGCGGCGCATTCAGTGATCTATTCAGAAGGAAAATATACAGTTCTTCTCTCAACTGGCGAAGTGCGATTCGATCTTATTCGCGATGCGGCATAAATACGAGACGCGCGGTATTGTCCTCTCTCGTTCATCTATAGGAGAGGCGAATTCGTATGTGACGCTCATCACTCCAGAATTAGGTCTCGTGTGTGCTCGGGTACAAGGCGTGCGTCGTTCTGGTGCGAAGCTCGCTGCCGCACTCGCAACACTGGCCGAAAGCTCCCTCGTACTGGTACGAGGGAAGGAGAGTTGGCGCGTGGCGGGCGCGGTGCTTGAAGAAAATTGGTTCGCGCATATGAAAACTTGTTCGCGAATGCGCGCGTCGCGCGTCTCCAGCCTTCTTGTGCGGCTCGTTGCTGGCGAAATCTATGATCCGATACTTTTTCTTATTATGACGAGTTTCTTTAAAGCACTTACTGAACTTCCTGAAGAGATTCATGACGCTGCTGAAGTGCTTGTGGTGATTAGGATGCTCACAGTGCTTGGATTGGATACGGGAGATATTCCCGGAGAGTCCTGTCTCTTCATACCATCAGTACTTGCCGAAATTACTAAAAATCGTGCGCAGTATATAGCACGCATTAACTGCGGTATCACATCTTCGGGGCTTTGATATACTACGACTGATGCCACAACTTCCTGAAGATACGATCGGTTCGCTCGAGCGCGCGCGCGAACGCTTATACGAACCAGGTGCTGTTGTGTCTGGCTCACGGGTGGCGCGCTCCGCTTTAAGCCAGCGCGCGCTCCCTCATACTTGGGAAGAAATCGTTCTTAAAAGCGTTTCTTCTCGCGGGAAACGATCTATGCGTTTTGCGGGAATATTCTTAATTGTTGCTTTTCTTTTCTTTCTCGTTTCGATCGGCATTTCTGGCTATATTTTTTATTTCGGAGGTAATTCGGTTTCTATAGATAAAATAGACATTGCGATTCAGGGTCCATCGACAATCGCCGGCGGTGATACTGTTCCACTTTCAATTACCATTACAAATAAAAATGCAGTCGCGATAAAAAACGCGACTATTGAAATTGATTTTCCAAAAGGTACGAGGAACGCAACAAATATATTGAGTGATTATCCGCGCTATATTGAAAATCTAGGGCCTCTCGCGCCAGGTGCGACTGTGACTCGTTCGGTAAAAATTATATTGTTCGGCGGTACAGGAGAAACTCTCGCGCTCCCTGTTTCTTTCTCGTATGGCGCTGCTGCGTCAAATGCGATTTTCGTGAAAAAATTGTCCTATGCGCTCGCTATTTCTTCCACGCCACTTTCGGTCTCTGTCGATTCTCCAGCCGAAATTGTTTCGGGCACGCCTTTTACTACCACTCTCACTGTCCGTTCGAATGCAACAATGCCGCTCGATAATGTTGTCCTTACTGCAACATTTCCGTTTGGTTTCTCGGTTGTTTCATCCTCAATCCCTTTGAGCAACACGAGTTTTCTTCTTGGTACACTATCGCCGAATGCGAGTAAAACGATAAAACTTGTTGGGACGATTCTCGGACAGAATAGCGAACAAAAAACTTTTCATTTCACTATAGGAACTGCGAAGACCGCGCAAAATCAGGAACTCGCAGTTACCTATATGACACAGGATATGACGATTGCGATTGCAGCACCGTTCATTACGACAACTCTCGCGCTCAACGGCGACACTTCGCCGAATTCGGTGATGAATGCTGGAAGTTCTCAAAGCGTTTCTGTTTCCTATACCAACACGCTCTCGACAAGTATCGCAAATGCAGCTATTGAAGTAGCTATTTCTGGTTCTGCGATTGACTATGACAGCATTAGAACTACTAATGGTTTTTATCGTTCTACTGATCACACTATTGTTTTCAGTCGAGATACTGATTCTTCTCTCGCGATGCTCGCGCCGAGCTCTTCTGGCATCGGTACCTTCACCTTTTCAACGCTCGCCACAGGAGCACTTTTTTCTTCGCCGACAGTAACCTTTAATACATCGGTGTCTGGCACTCGCGCAGGAGAGACGAGTGTTACAAAAGTGACCAATACTTCTGCGACCAAGACTGCGCGAGTTCTTACGACTGTCGTTCTTTCGGCGTCATCACTGCATACTTCGGCGCCTTTTGTTACCAGTGGTCCGATTCCGCCTGTCGCCAATCAGGCGACAACCTATGCGATTGTCTGGGACGCGGAAAATCAAGGAAACACTATCGCTGGCGGCGTGATGTCTGCATCATTACCGAGTTATGTCTCATATACCGGTATCACGAGCGGCGACGGTTCTTTCTCGTACGATAAAGGATCCAATACTGTTTCTTGGAATATCGGCGAC
>Ga0156755_104_pt1 | contig 4249 bp, 7 predicted proteins | sample RifOxyD1_FD_112084 | JGI IMG/M metagenome (GOLD analysis project Ga0156755, IMG submission 112084) | Candidatus Kaiserbacteria bacterium RIFOXYD1_FULL_47_14 | reverse complement strand
TCAGTTTGTCCAAGATCGGAATGTGATGAACAGAAGTATCGATTGGCTTGTAGATTGAGGAAGTTGTGTCAAGATAATTTACCGGACCTGCATAAATCTTCGCTTGTAATTCGCCATTTTCAGTGCCTTTGAATGTTTGAGAGTTTTCTGTTCTTAATGAAACAATTTCTTCGCCGGCTTTTCGTGCGGCGATTTCTTCTGCAGATGAAACAAATATTTTGTCAGTGCGAGATATTTGCCAATAGATTACGCCTGCCGCCATCGCGCAGACAGCGAGCGTGACGGCGACGATTTCAAGCGTGCGGAAGGATAGTCGTTTTTTCATAATTTTATCTTATCCACAGCCCTATTGACTTCTTTGTAGCGGTTTGATAACATGGCTTTACACATTGGCTTCGGCCCCCGAGGACCCCGCGCGAGCGGGGTCCGTTGTTTTTACTGCATCGATAATAGCTGTAGTCAGCTTTACAAAAACATCTTGGGGCACAATACCTATTTGTCGTACAAGTCGTTTACGATCATAAACACGCATCTGAAGTATGAGCGCATCATTCGTTATATCTCCCAGAGTGAGCCGTATGCGGAACGGGAGTTTCATCGTCTTAGTAGTAAGAGGAACGCCCCAGAAAATATCCTCCGTAAATCGGCGTACGATTATGACTGGACGACTGAAATCATCTGTCTGTGAATGCTGTTCCGATCCGACATTCACACCAATAGAACACCACCAAATCTCGCGTTCATGACAATGGGGACCGTTTGCACCTGAATCAAGCGCTTTCTTTTTTCCATTCCATCGGTCAAAGTCCTTCTCCATAAAATTCAGTGTACCATTGCAGATACGGCGAGCGTGACGGCGACGATTTCAAGCGTACGGAAGGATAGTCGTTTTTTCATAGATCTTTTTGTCTTGAATTATACTGTTTTCCGCTTTATCCACAGGCGTCTGCGAGGTACTTGACTCCGTAACTGCCTTTGCTACAATCAACCTTGTTAACGTCGCCCCGGCCGAAAGGTCGGGGTTTGTCGTTACCCCATATTCCACATACTCTTTAATCAATTCAAAAAACATGTGATTTTTAAGACGTAGTTCCCACGCCATATTCTTTTTGTAACTTACGAATATGAGTGGCTTCCCTCGCTCGGCCACATACTTTTCAAGTGCAAGATAATCGCTATCACCGCTTACGACGATCGTGGCATCCACATTCTCAAAATTCTTCACAACATCTACAGCAAGATCGACATCAACATCGCCTTTCTTTATTTCTCTTTTCTCCTCATCACTCCAGATATATTTCATCGGCTTTTGACATATGGTAAATGCCATAGATGCTTTTTGTATATGCGTCAATGTTTTTGCATAATTCGAGTCATCCTCACGAGGAACAACGATGTGGTAGTTGATGAATGAGAGGTCACAAGCATGGGATAGCAAATTTTTCAATTTGATGAAGTCAATACGCCATCCAATTCGCGCGGATGTATGGTACAGATTTCCTGCGTCAATAAACACGCCGATATGTGGTTTTTTCATACCTCACGCGGTGCTTTTCTTTTTACGGCAACAAAGTCCATTACTAAGCGCATTTTAAATTTTTGATAAAATAGGTATCACTCATAATTTCATTATATCGCATTACATATAGCACAAGCCACTCCAAAATATTGAAAAAGCAAACGACTTCTTCTTATAATTCCATCGGTCGAAGTCCTTCTCCATAATTATCCATTCGCGATAGTAGTAAGCCCAACGAGTATCGGGAAGACCGCGCCTGTTGTATACACCTCATAGGTCAGCATACCCCCGATTTGATACGAAACGACTTTGACTTCTTTTCCGTCCGCATCTTGCGCGATTGGCGATTGAATTGTCAGGGCTGATTTCCCTAGTGACTGGGCAACTGTCCATTGGAGTTTTGTCGGTGCGGTGCTATCTACGAGCGTAATGGTCTGATTCATACTCGTTTTTAGTTTATTGACGCTAATCGTCAGCGAAGCGGACTCGCTGAAAAGCGCTTTGTACTGTATCCAGCTATCACCAGCGAACATCTTATAGTCCCAAGGTTTATCGGCGAACCAAGTTGCTTGGTATACGCCGGCATCGATGTATTCATCGAATTGTTTTTCTGGGTTTGATTTAGCCAAGTCCGATATCTGATGAGTGGAAGTGTCGATTGGTTTGTATGTTGATGATGTCTTATCAAGATAGTATTTCGGAGCGGTATATATTTTCGCCTTAAATTCGCCGGGCTTGCTGCTTTTGAATGTTTGAGAGTTCGCTGTTCTTAATGAAACAATTTCTTCGCCTGGCTTGCGAGCGGCTACTTCATCGGTGGAAGTGGCGAATTCTTTAGGTGTGATTTTTTGATCAGGTAACTGCGCCATCACCGAGGCGATGCCGCCGCTCTGGAGCCACTTGCTCGTTATCTCCGGATTCTTTGTGCCGTATATTTGCCAATAAATAAAACACATCGCCATCGCCGATACGGCAAGCGCGACAGCGACGATTTCAAGCGTGCGGAAGGATATTTTCACCTTATCCACAGCCCTTCTCTTATTCATTGACTTTCTAAATGGGTTCATATACACTTGTCTTATTAGTGGCTTCGGCCTCCGAGAGCCCCCTCCTTGTGAGGGGGTTTCGCTTTTAACAGACCCACCAACGATTCAATCACTTTCCCGAAGTCCTCTTCTGACAACACATCGACTTGGCGTAATAGTCGTTTTGTACTCATTACGCGAATCTGTGTGAGGATAAGCGAACGATCTTCATTTTTGAATAAAAACGGATAGTAAAATGGAGAGTCCTTCATAGTTGAAGTAATCGGAACCGCCCAGAGCATTTCCTTATTGAAAATACGCACGATTAAAACAGGCCTTTCAAAAGTGTCATGCTTCCCGTCTGTTTCTACCCCTATATTCACGCCAACAGAACACCACCAAACTTCCCTTTCTTTTGGAAAAGATTCATGTCCCACACTTTTCTCGTGTGTTCGCTTCTTCACCTTATTCCACTCATCAAAGTCCTTTTCCATAAAATTCAGTGTACCATCGCTGATACAGCGAGCGTGACGGCGACGATTTCAAGCGTGCGAAAGGATAGTCGATGCTTCATAGATCTTGTTATTATACGGCATCGTTTCTCTTGTCCACAGCCGGCGTTGACTTTTTATATGAGGGGTATATCATACTCAAACAGTTGGCTTCGGCCTTGCCCCCGCAAGGGGGAGAAAGTAGAGGAACCGTCTAGAACATGTTTCGGGCGGTTTTTCTTAACTTTGAGAATCCATCTTTCTCAAGAAACCCTATTTTCTCTTCCAAGCGTCGCGTATCTATTACGCGAATCTGCGAGAGATTGGCTCGTGCTTGTTGACCTTCAATTAATCCGACTGGGACGCGAAGCGAGTGTTCGCGCGAAGAAGTGGTAAGCGGAACAACAAGACAAGCGTCCGCCCCAAACCCTCGGAGAACAACACACGGGCGAACATACCAATCGCCTTTTCCGTCTTGTTCTGTACCAACATTTGCACCAAGACGACACCACCAAATCTCGCGTACGGTATACAGACGCGGTAATTCTGCGTGTGTTATCTTTTTAACCTTATTCCACTCATCAAAGTCCTTTTCCATAAAATTCAGTGTACCATCGCTGATACAGCGAGCGTGACGGCGACGATTTCAAGCGTGCGAAAGGATAGTCGATGCTTCATAGATCTTGTTATTATACGGCATCGTTTCTCTTGTCCACAGCCGGCGTTGACTTTTTATATGAGGGGTATATCATACTCAAACAGTTGGCTTCGGCCTTGCCCCCGCAAGGGGGAGAAAGTAGAGGAACCGTCTAGAACATGTTTCGGGCGGTTTTTCTTAACTTTGAGAATCCATCTTTCTCAAGAAACCCTATTTTCTCTTCCAAGCGTCGCGTATCTATTACGCGAATCTGCGAGAGATTGGCTCGTGCTTGTTGACCTTCAATTAATCCGACTGGGACGCGAAGCGAGTGTTCGCGCGAAGAAGTGGTAAGCGGAACAACAAGACAAGCGTCCGCCCCAAACCCTCGGAGAACAACACACGGGCGAACATACCAATCGCCTTTTCCGTCTTGTTCTGTACCAACATTTGCACCAAGACGACACCACCAAATCTCGCGTACGGTATACAGACGCGGTAATTCTGCGTGTGTTATCTTTTTAACCTTATTCCACTCATCAAAGTCCTTTTCCATAAAATTCAGTGTACCATCGCT
>Ga0156755_121_pt7 | contig 4251 bp, 5 predicted proteins | sample RifOxyD1_FD_112084 | JGI IMG/M metagenome (GOLD analysis project Ga0156755, IMG submission 112084) | Candidatus Kaiserbacteria bacterium RIFOXYD1_FULL_47_14 | reverse complement strand
AGAGAAAAAAGGAATAATCGATTTCGACATTGGTCGTTCGAGGAAGGACTTTCGTCTGCATAGTGCGCAACCGAAAGCCAAAGGGCGTTTGCGCGAGGCACTTACTCGGTATGAAGTTATCGGCGAAAATGGCGAGTATGCACTTCTTAGGGTACAACCGGAGACCGGCAGAACGCACCAGATTCGTGTCCACTTAAAAGCGATTCATCATCCGATTGTTGGCGACAAGCTCTATGCACCAAATCATCCTCTAGCACTCGGTATCTCTCGTCTTGGTCTCCATGCCTATTCGATTGATTTGCCGCTTTCTTCAGGTTCACGCACGACTATTGTAGCTCCTTTGCCGGATGATCTCGCTCCAGCATTTGCTCTCTTTCCTGGCGCGTGCCCAGCACTAAAACTTTGCATTTAGTGCTGGGCGTGCTAATGTGCGCGACACATGGAGAAGGTCATAACGACGGTCAATACTGAAGGACGCGCGCGCCTCGGGCTTCGGGCGGGCGACACGGTGCGCGTGGTGCAGAATATCGTCGATATTAAAAAAGGTCGCGGCACCGATAAGAAAGAAAAAACAATCAAGAACGCGCGAAAACAGGTTTTCGAAGGGCTGGTGCTCGCAGTAAAACATGGCACCGAGTCGGGGGCGTCCTTCACGGTTCGTGCGACCCTCTCGGGTGTCGGCGTCGAGAAGACATTTCCGCTCTATTCCCCGGTCATTGATTCAATTGAGATTGTGAAGCGATCCAATGTACGCCGTGCGAAGCTCTACTTTATTCGCGAAAAGGCGGCGAAGGCAGTGCGCCGCCAGTTGCGCAATGCGCGTATGTTGCATTTGAAGAGTGATGAAGCGATTGCTTCTGTCGAGGGAACAGGTGAAGAGATAAGCACGCCAGTTGAAGAAGAAAAAATAGAAGAAGGTGTAGTATAGTTCTTGTATTGCCCAGGTGGCGTAATTGGTAAACGCGCAGCCTTGAGGTGGCTGTGGGAGCAATCCCGTGGAGGTTCAAGTCCTCTCCTGGGCACTTTGACAAAATAAGTATATTTGTGTACCATACAAAACGGTTGCAGGTCTTTGATCCATTAGTAGCGCAGTCGAATGACTGCATTCAAACAAATATTTCTGGAAGTTAAACAAGGAGGAATCATGTCGAAGCGGCGGAGACACACTCATGCACCAGCTGGGAATGAAGCAAAACTTCTTACGGTCATCACCATAGTTACCATCGATGACGGTGACACTCCATTCGTTGCCAGGGAAAAATTCCGTGGAGGGGAAGAAGTAGATGGTGTAAAAGTCTCATGGATTGGGAGAGGGTTCAGAGAGGACTTTCTGGACATGGAGGAAAATATCACACAGAAAGTCCCGAAAACGGTTCGGGTGCACAAACTCGGGGTCAATGCGTTGGACCTAACAATCTGCACAGAGCTCGGAGACGCTCGCAGGACGATGCTCTTTCACCTTTGGGGACTGCTGAAGAAACAGGGCATGGGACAGGAAGGGTTGCTCTTCGGCGACGGTTGTTGTTATACAACTAACATCGCCTATGTCTGCAAAAAGAACGGAAGTCCTCGGACAGTGCATATACGCTGGGATTTTGAGGACGACGGATGGCTCATCGACTCGTGCCACATTTCTGACCCGCACAGGCAGATTGCTGGCACCGGAGTGATTTCCTTGTAACTTTTCTGATGTCGCCCACGAACCCTCTAAATCTTTGCTGTTTTGTCGGCATAGAAAGAGGGTTCTTTTTGTATTTAAATCATCTGGTAGTAATTTGATAGCGTATACTGTAGCTATGCTTTCCTATTTGCACTCTGGATTTCGCTCGTGGTGGAATGTCGTCCGCTTTATCGTGTATTTTTTTTCCATCGGTATTTTATGCAAAACGCTTTTTTCCGGATGGATGCGCGATTCGTCAGATGAGCGAAAGGAATGGTGGGAGCGAATGGTTCTCGGCATCATCATCACAGTTATCGGTTTTTTCATTCGGTTAATGGTAATAGTATGCGGTCTTTTTGTACTTGTTTGCTCGATGCCTCTTCTACCGATTCTCCTTATTATCCCCATTCGCTTTTCATATGAACAGCTCGTGAAGATGGGATCGATTGGAAAATCCTGGGCGTACGGCGGATCTTTAACGCTCCATCGGTATGGTGTGTCGCTATATCGCGGCCAAGACAAAAAACTCTACGGGCGCGAAGAAACCATTGAACTCATGACGCGCGTTCTGTCGCGCGAAGATCAGGACAATGTGCTTTTGGTTGGCACTCCCGGCTCGGGACGAAAGACGCTCATTACCCAATTTGCAAAAAATGTATATCGGGGGCTCGTGCCGCCGAAATTGCGAAATCGGGAAGTGATTGAAGTGAATCTTATTGATACGCCACTACCACTCCTTGAAAAAATGTTCACTGAAGCAATGAAGGCCGGTAATATCATTATGGTCTTTCATGACCCTGAAAAATATGAAGGGATGCTTAGTCGTCTTGCACCGCTTCTTTCAGCGCAGGAACTTCAAGTCATTGCGATTACTTCGATCGAGGGATACCACAGCGTGTGGAAACAGCAGGCCGATATTATGCGGTATTTTGAACGCATCGAGGTGCTTCCTCTCGGTAATGACGATACACTGCTGTGTCTGAGGGATGTGGCGCACGATCGCTATAAGAAGATTCGCTTTGAAGAAGGAGTACTTGAAGAAATTGTGCGCCGCACCAATGATCTTGTACAACAGATTCCACAGCCAGAGAAATCGCTCGATCTGCTCGAGAATTTGGCCGCGAATGCGAAAGAGATAACCCTGCAAGATGTGCATCGCGTCCTTTCGCAGGAAACGGGCGTGCCTATCGGGGCGATCGAGCGCGACGAGAAACAAATATTGCTTCAGCTTGAGGATGTACTTCGTACGGAAATTATCGGCCAAGAAGAAGCAGTACATGACATTTCCTCGGCGCTGCGCCGTGCTCGCACCGGCATTGCGAGCAAGGAAAAGCCCATCGGTACCTTTTTATTCCTCGGCCCAACCGGCAGCGGAAAAACGCACACGGGCAAGATGCTCGCAAAGCATTATTTTGGTAGCACCAGCAACATGGTGCGATTCGATATGTCTGAGTTTGCAACTGGAGAGAGCGCACAGGCGTTTATCGAACGCCTCGCTGTTTCTATCGAGGAACATCCATTCGGGCTGCTTTTCTTTGACGAACTTGAAAAGGCACATCGAGTGGTATGGAACATCCTTTTACAGGTGCTTGATGAAGGCCGACTCTCAACGCAAGTCGGCAGAACCGTCTCTTTTAAAAACAACATCATTATCGCGACCTCAAATGCCGGCACGACGCTCATTCAGAAAAATCCTCAGATTACCAAGGGCGATCTTATGAGCTATATCATTCAGGATCGCCTTTTCAGCCCGGAATTCTTAAATCGTTTTGACGATATTGTGTTGTTCCATCCGCTTTCGAGGCAGGATTCGGAAGCGGTAACGCGTCTTTTGCTCGAAGAATTGAATGCGCGATTGATGCAAGAGCGCGGTGTAACCGTGCAAATTACCGATATTCTCGTGCATGCGCTTGTTGAGGTCGGATACAACGAAGAGTACGGCGCTCGCGCCCTCCGACGAACCGTGCAAGAAAAAATTGAAAATATCGTTGCGGATATGATTCTGAAAGATCAAGCCCCTCCCGGAACAGCGCTCGTGATTGATCATCTCTAAAGGCAATTTGAGCATGCTGTACACAGGAAAAGGAGATGACGGAATGACCAAGGTCTTCGACTGCAATCAGCAGAAAATTTCTAAATCGTCTGAAGTGCCGGAGGCGCTCGGCGTCCTCGACGAACTCAATGCATTTCTTGGATTCGTGAAGGTACACGCGGATAAAGAGCCGCGCATTGCGAATGCTTTGCGCGAGGCACAAGAAAATCTTTTCATCGTTCAAGCCGAAGTTGCGGGCGCTGATAAGCATCTCGCGCCCGATGCAGTAGGGAAGATGGAAGTGATGATTGGCGAGATAGAAAAAGAAATACCGCCCATAACTGGTTTCTCGATTGCCGGTGGAACAGAGCTCTCCGCGCTCCTCGATATCGTGCGGACGCTCGCGCGCCGCGCCGAGCGGCGAATAATTACTGCCAAAGATGCACAAGCATGCACGCTCTCGAATGAGACCATAGCATATATGAATCGCCTCTCATCGCTCCTTTTCGCGTTCGCGCGCCTCGCGAATCATCAGTCCGGCGTCGCGGAAGAAAATCCT
>Ga0156755_111_pt1 | contig 4284 bp, 5 predicted proteins | sample RifOxyD1_FD_112084 | JGI IMG/M metagenome (GOLD analysis project Ga0156755, IMG submission 112084) | Candidatus Kaiserbacteria bacterium RIFOXYD1_FULL_47_14 | reverse complement strand
GCTTCAGGATGTAAATAACGGTGGTATCGCAGATGCACTCTCATACACTGAAGCTTTTGCAGAAGGAGAGCCAATAGCCGTTATTCTCGGAGACAATATATTTGAGCATGATTTTAAAAAAGCAGTGAGTGAGTTCAAAGAAGGAGCTGCCGTTTTCTTTAAGAAAGTAAAAGACCCAAAACGCTTCGGCGTACCGGTATTTTCAAAAGATGGGAAGAAGATTTTGCGTGTTGAAGAGAAGCCAAAAAAGCCGAAGTCGTCGTATGCACAGACAGGTTTTTATATTTTTGATGCGACCGTCTTTTCTGTAATTAAGACACTCAAGCCCTCAGGGCGTGGTGAACTTGAAATGACGGACGCCGTTAATCATTATGTGCGAAAAGGAGACATATCTTTCTATTTTGTTCAAGGAGCGTGGCTGGACGCGGGGACTTTTGAATCATTATTTACCGCTTCCGCATTTGTACGAAATAAAAAATTATAAAACATATGACTCAGTCCTCATTATTTGAGATTCGCGAACTTTCTCTTCCCGGGGTGCTTCTTATTACACCAAAGATTTTTTCTGATGTGCGCGGGTATGCGGAGGTTGCATATAATACCGAAGAATTTGCGGCACTGGGCATTATGACGGACTTCAAACAGGATTTCAGATCGTATTCGGTAAAAAATGTTATCAGAGGATTGCATTTTCAACGAGCACCGTATATGCAAGACAAACTTGTGCACTGTACGCAGGGTGAAATTCTTGATGTCGCCGCAGATTGCGATCCTGCTTCCGCAACATTCGGCGCGTACACATCAGCTATGCTTACGGTTGGAAACCACCTGATGCTCTATATACCGGGCAAATATGCTCACGGCTTTTGCGTTACCAGCGATACGGCAATTGTGGAATATAAAATGGGAGGAAAGTATAGCCCTGAATATGCAAAGGGCATCCCGTGGAATGATCCGTTGTTGCACATTATATGGCCAACTTCTAACCCAATCCTTTCCGAACAGGATAAATCTTGGCAGCCATTAACACATAAGAGTTGAGCATAATAAAACGCCACATTCCTTGTGAGAATGTGGCGCGTCGTTTCTTCCGCACTATCGCTTATATAGTATCGCGACGGTCCATATAAGCGAGAACATCTTCCGGATCAAGGAGATTCCCCTGCTCGTGGTAGTCGTAGATCCGTGTCATTTCTTCTACGAGAAAGTCCGCGCGGATTCCGGTCAGCAATCCCTGTGAGTGAGACGACTTATCGTTCCAATCAAGTGGCGTTCCCAGTACTGGGAATAACCGCAGTTCCGGGAAGCTTTCGGAGAGGGCAAATGCCCCGGACATGAAGGCACGCAAGATGTGAAATCTCGGTGCCACCATAATGATGTTTCGGATTCCGAGCTCCTTGGTATGCCGTACCATAGCGCGCATTTCACTTAATGTATGGATGATTTCTTTGTCACCCATTTGGATAAGCGATCCCATAATCGGGACGATGCGTTCTCTCGGAATGCTACGCTTGAGCAATTCGGGCATCCAAACATCTGAACCAGGATAGCCGATTCGCTGTTCGGTGTCCTCATAGCCGATGATGCCGATGAGCCCAGAAAATTCTGAGGCCCTGTCGAGCACCGATGATTGATTTGGTCTGGTCTCTCCGACCAAATACATCATATCGGCCTTGGGTAGAGGACGCTCTGCTTCCTCTATAACGCGGTAGTATAGTTCACGAAGTTTTGCCCCATTTAACACGGGAATCCTCCTTTTTGAAGGGAAAATATGATTGAATTTTGAAATAGCTTCTGATGCTAGAGTAGCATATACGCTAAAAATAGTCAAGTATTCATAATCTGTGCTAAAATAAAAATATGGAGAATGTCCTTATAACCGGCGGGAGCGGCATGGTCGGAAGCTATATAGATTTTGGAACTCGCTTAACTCACGAGGAATTAGATGTTACTGATTTGTCATCGGTTATGAAGATATGCAAGGGACAACAACCATCCGTTATCATTCATCTTGCCGCCGCTACCGATTTAGTTCGTTGTGAACGAGAACCTGCGTATGCCTTTCTTATAAACGCAGTCGGCACCTATACTATGGCTCTTGCCGCTCGGAATGTCGGAGCAAAACTCGTGTATGTTTCAACTTCAGGTGTGTTTGATGGTATTAAAAAGGATCCTTATACGGAATCAGATACTCCGAACCCTCTCAACGAATACGGACACTCTAAATATCTCGGAGAGCTCGCCGTACGCGGCATTCTTGATAATTTTCTTATTGTAAGAACCTCTTGGATATTCGGTGGTGGTAAAGAGAGAGATACGAAGTTCGTAGGAAAAATACTACAGAAGCGCGATGAGAAAGAAGTGCGTGCAGTAACAGATAGACGCGGTTCGCCGACATATGCTAAAGATCTCGTGAAAGCGCTACAAACGCTTATTAAACAAGATACACACGGAATAGTGCATGTTGGAGGCGGAGTGGCTACGCGCTACGAGGTCGCCCGCGAAGCGCTCACACTCGCAGGATCTCAAACGAAGATAACGCCAGCGATATCAGCGGATTTTCCTAGTAACTACAAAAGTGGAGAAAATGAAAGCATGCCATGCTCTCCCTTGATGCGTCCCTGGCAAGAGGCATTGGCCGAATATATTCATACCGAATGGCACGATGTGCTAGAATAGGAAAAATCACATACCATGGGGCATCTTTTGAGAAAAAAAAGCGTAAGCAAAATAGAGAATGTATGGAGCAGGATTGTTTTGTTCAAGAATTGGTATAAATTAATTTTCCCTTTTAATCGGCTGTTCACGGGCGTACAAAAACTTACTCTGCGGAATGGGAAGTCAGCGTTCGTTCGCGATGTGCGTTCAATGGACACGAACATCGTACGGGATGTACTCTCGGGATTTGGAGAATATTCATTGGAGAAATGGGTGCACCTTCCTCCAGAAGCGGTCGTATTTGACCTGGGGGGAAATATCGGAACATTTTCCATAGAGATATATCGCCTCTGTCCCACGGCGCATATCACCGCCTACGAGCCGCATCCCGATAATTGCAAGATGTTTATGATAAACGCGCCGTTTGCTTCGCTTGTGCAGAAGGCCGCGACCGAGAAAACGGGAACCGTGCATTTTGAAAACAGCGCTAATTTTGTCGGGCTGCAGGTCATCAAAGAAGGAGGAATACTGGTCGAATCGATGTCGCTTGATGATATTCTCAAAGATGTTTCTAATGTTGACTTGCTCAAAATAGACATTGAGGGGTCCGAGTATGACTTGCTCAATCACACTTCTTCTGCGACCTTCAACAAGATTCAAAGAATTATTATGGAAACACATGATGTACTTGGATTTGACGACCTTGCTTGGGCAGAAACTATCCTTGCAACACACGGGTTCAAAACAGTATGGATAGACCCATCTGGAGTCATTTACGGGTGGAAGTCATAAAAAACTACAAAGACGACATTATATATGCGAGATTATACCCATAGAACGACATGTCGAGTATGCGGCGGTGTTGACCTTGTAAAAGTGCTCGACCTCGGTTCTATGCCGCCGGCAAATGCTTTTCTCAAAAAAGAAGATCTCGGGAATCCAGAGGCATCATTCCCTTTAGCATTGTATTATTGCCGAACTTGTTCGCTCGCTCAGCTCCTTGATGTGGTGAATCCAGAGATTTTATTCAAGAACTATCATTTTTTGACAAGCGCGAGCTTCCCATCAGTTGAGCATTTTAAGCGTTATGCCGAAGAAGCAGTGCTTCCATTGATATCTTCTTCGAATGATCTAGTGGTTGATATTGGCGGAAATGACGGAGTGCTTCTGAGTTTTATCAAAGGTCATTCTCGCGTGCTGAATATTGACCCTGCTGAAAATCTCGCTCCGATCTCGGAAAAAAATGGCGTGCCGTTTTATCCGGCATTTTTCACATCGCAAACGGCCGACGATATTCTCGCAAAGTACGGACAGGCAAAAATAGTTACGGCGAATAATGTGTTTGCTCACACCGATCCGTTGCGAGATGTTTTTGATGGCGTAGCAAAACTTATCGGAAAGGATGGCACATTCATTTTTGAAGTGCACTGGCAGAAGCATTTCATCGAGGAGGGAGCATTTGACCAGATTTATCACGAACATCTTTGTTTTCATTCGCTTCATGCGCTCAAGCACTTGGTCGAATCAGCAGGCATGAAGATATTTGATGTACAGATTGTCCCTATGCAAGGGCGATCGCTCCGCGTTTTTGCAGCGAAAAGCCGTACGGCGAGTCCGAATGTGGAG
>Ga0156755_118_pt3 | contig 4873 bp, 5 predicted proteins | sample RifOxyD1_FD_112084 | JGI IMG/M metagenome (GOLD analysis project Ga0156755, IMG submission 112084) | Candidatus Kaiserbacteria bacterium RIFOXYD1_FULL_47_14 | reverse complement strand
AGAGGGCGCGCGTTTTTGTTTTGTTTCTATGATAGCGTTGCCAATATGGAAACAGAAGAACCGCTTGCTTATACCATTGGCGACCAACCATTCCTTGGTCTTACGATTTACCTCGATTCTCGACCGCTCATTCCTCGCCCCGAAACAGAGTGGTGGACGGAACAGCTGCTAAGCGAGCCAGCATGTTCGTTTTCGGTAGTAGGACTTGGCCTAGCGGCCCGGAGCGCGACCGAAAATGGACATGGTGGCGAGCGTCAGTTGCGATTTTTGGACCTCTGCGCTGGAAGCGGTGCTATCGGCTGTGCAGCGCTCGCACGACTACCGAACGCGCAAGTTTATTTCGGCGAGATTGACCCCGCACACGAAGCAACCATTCTTAAAAACATTCGCGAAAACAATCTTGATGCTAACCGCAACTATGTTCGTATCGGCGATTTGTTCGAGCCCTTCGGCGATATGAAGTTCGACATCATCGCCGCGAATCCGCCTTATATCCCCGAAGATCGCGGATTACCTGAAAGTGTCTCGAAATATGAGCCCTCTATTGCGCTTTTTGCAGGTAAGGATGGTCTCGACATCATTCGCCGAATCGCTACAGAACTTCCGAAACATCTCGCTAAAAATGGAGAAGCGTGGATTGAATGCGACAGCTCTTCCGCCGAGACAGCGTCAGGACTCTTCGAAGCACAAGGATTCTCTGCAGAGATACGCAATGACCAATACGGCGCTCCGCGCATTATCGTCGCATCATTTAATCCTGGAAATTAACTTCGAAAGGATACATTCCCATTCCGCACATTCCCTGAAGCGTGCCCGCTCCGGCAGTACCCACATCAATATCCGTTGAGCCGGTCTGTGGGAGGGCTTTGCTAATACCTAAACTCGGGATGCGCACATACGAGGAGCAATCGAAGGTTCCATTGGTGATTAACCGAATAACCGTAGGAACACCTGCCTTTGCGACACTTACTCTCGGCGAGTAACCGCCCTTTGCATTAATCTCGATGATTTGTTTTCCGTTAACGATGCTGACATTGTTTGCCGACGGTACTGATTGTCCACTTGGCGTGTTGCTCAGCGTAAACAAAATGGCTCCCCCGATGAACAACGCGGCGATAATGATAGATAGAGAAGTTGCGTTCATAGTTCTAGAAATTAAATACCGGCGCGATAAACCCGATGACGACCAAGCTGTTAATGATGTTGAAGAGCGCAAATAGTATCACAATGAGTCCCGCTGACTTAAAGAATATTCCTGCCTTCGAACTATTCTTAATACTGAACGAACTGAACCCAATAAGCGCCAAAACCGGTAGCGTACCGAACGCAAATGAAAGCATCGTGAGACCGCCTGTGAGGAAGCTCCCTGTTGTGAGCGAGTAGAGCTGCATCGCCTGAGTGAATCCGCACGGCAAAAAGAATGTCGCCACTCCTACCAAGAGCGGTGTGAAGGCATGATTTAACTTCGAGACGCCGAGTGCATGTTTCGAGAGAAACTTCGGCATTGCCGGCTGGAACCGTTTAAACGACGGGAACACATCAAGCAAGTTAATACCGAGTAAGAGCATCACGATACCAACGAAAAGTCCGAGAATGAATGAGCCCATAATGCCAAGTGTAAACGCCGAACCAATCGCTCCGATAACTCCTCCAAGAACGAAGAACGATACGATGCGCCCGGTATGGAAGAGAATCTGCGGGCGCACTTTATCGCCTTCTCGAGCGAAGGTCGCCGACATCGAGAGCACGAGACCACCGACCACTGCCATACAGGTTGAGAGCGATGCGATGACACCAATCATAAACGCTGTGCCGTACGAAACATTGCTTGCATTCACTAAGTTCACAATGCCGAGTTTCTGTAGAAACACGAAAAGAACTGCAAATAGAATTGCAATCGGCACCGCGATAGTGAAGTCAGATAATTTTTTATCATGCTGCAATTTATCAACCGAGAGCGCGTAGCCATGTTTCTCTAATACCTGCGTCAGTTCGCGAGCGATTTCTTCTGGTGTCTTCCCGCCGAAATCACCGCACACTTCGACGGTGTGTGTTTTCAGGTTTGAGGTCGCCTGCGAGATATAATCCACATCCTGCAATTCACTCTCGGTCAAGAGAATACACGAATTGCAATGCATGCCGCGTATGTGGAAGGTATGGGTCTGAAATATGTTGTTTTTCATATGTTATAAGCGTTTTGTCTTAAGACGCAGAGAGTTCCCGACGACCGACACGCTCGAGAATGCCATCGCGAGCCCCGCGAAGACCGGACTCAAGAGCCATCCGAAGAATGGGTAGAAGATACCGCTTGCGAGCGGAATGCCGATAACATTATAGGCAAAAGCCCAGAAAAGATTCTGTTTAATACCGCGCATCGTGAACTTCGAGAGGCGAATCGCCTTTACGAGTTTGCTGATATCGCCATGTAAGAGCGTAATGCCCGCACTTTCAATAGCGACATCCGTTCCGGTCGCCATCGCGATACCGACATCCGCTTGTGCCAAGGCCGGAGCATCATTCACGCCGTCTCCCGCCATCGCGACAATTCTTCCCTGCGCCTGAAGCTCTTTTATTTTATTCAGTTTATCTTCGGGCAAGACCTCGGCGACTACTTCATCAATGCCGACTTGATCGGCGATGAATCGCGCAGTGTTCTTATCATCACCCGTAAGCATCACGATTTTAATTCCGAGCGCATGCAGATTTTTCACCGCATCAATTGCTTCGGGCTTTATCGCATCAGCCACCATCGCAATCGCCAGCGTTGTTCCATTCGCGACGAGCACGACCGGCGTTTTCCCTTCTTTCGTATCTTGTTCGAGCGACTCGATTCTCGCTCCGAGTTCTTTCGCGAGTGCAGCGCTCCCGATGTAATACTGCACACCACCAATGATGCCAGTAAGCCCTTTTCCTTTTATCATTTCAAATTGTTCAACTGGCAGAAGAGAAATGTTTTTCTCTCGCGCATACGAGACAACCGCATGCGAAATCGGATGTTCCGATTTGTTATCGAGCGATGCGAGAATCGCCACAATATCGGTATCACTTGCGTCAGAAAAGTTCTTCAATGAGATAAGTTCCGGTTTCCCTCTCGTGAGCGTGCCTGTCTTATCAACTACCACCGTCGTCACTTTATGTAATTTCTCCAGCGTACTCGCATCTTTAATGAGAATGCCTTCTCTCGCTCCCTTGCCGACACCAACAATAATCGCCGTCGGTGTCGCGAGCCCAAGAGCGCACGGACAGGCAATCACGAGAATACCGACAAAAGATACCAGTCCGAAGGAAAGCGCCTGTGCGAATCCAAGATACGAGGAACCAACGCCAACCCAGACCAGAAGCGTGACAAATGCTACCACCAGCACAATCGGCACGAAGACACTCGAGATTTTATCGGCGAGTGCTTGTATCGGCGCTTTACTCCCCTGTGCCTCTTCAACCATTTTTACGATGTGCGCGAGCATCGTCTCAGAGCCGACTTTCATGGCTTTAAAGGTAAATGAGCCACTCGTATTTATCGTTCCAGCCACAACCGAATCGCCCGCGACTTTTTTCACCGGTATTGGTTCTCCGGTTATCATCGACTCATCAACAAACGATGAACCCTCGACAAGAACGCCATCAACCGGAATCTTTCCTGCTGGTTTAACGATAATCAATTCGCCATGCACGACCTGATCAACTGAAACCTCAATTTCTTTCCCATCGCGAATAACGAGTGCGGTCTTCGCCTGCAGATTCAAGAGCTTTTCTATAGCATCGCCGGTTTTCAACTTCGCTCGTGCTTCGAGATATTTACCGAACGAGATAAACGCAATGACGACAATAGCCACATCAAAATAAGTCACTTCTACATTCACGAATGGCCGCACTGCTTCTCGGAATACCGTAACAATAATGCTGTACACAAACGCCGCCGAAGTGCCTATGCCAATAAGCGAATCCATATTCGCTTTGCCATACCGCAGAAATCGGTAGAATCCAAGCAGATACGGCTTGCCGACAACGAAGAGCGCGTAGGTCGCCATAAGTGCGAGAATCATATTAAATGACTCATTCAATGACTGAGAAAAAGCCGGCACCCGATTGAATTCGGCGAGGATACTCCACGCCATAATAACGATAGCTACCACTGCCATCGGCATAATAATAAAAATCTTCGTCTGCATCGAAGCGAGCTCGGTGAGTTTCTCGCTCTTGGACTGATCCGTCACCAACGAATAGCCGAGCGGTTCAATAGTTTTTGATAATTGTTGCGGATTCGTTTTTGTCTCGTCAAAAGAGATTTTAACCTTTTCCGTGCCAATGTTTACTTCGGCGGATTCCACTCCCTCCACCTTCTTCAGCGACTTCTCGATAATGCTCGCGCAGGAAGCGCAATGCATACCTCGTATTCGATAGGTTTCTGTGTGGTTCATAGTAGAAATAAATTATTTTCGTTTCAAATTATATACTTTTAGTATCTCGTCTATCGCGGTTCGTTCTTTCCCTTTTTGTATCTGATGCACCACACAAGTGCCGAGATGATTCTCCATCAATACATCTTCGATACCAGAAAGTGCCTGCTTCACCGCTGAGGTCTGTGTAATAACATCGATACAATAGGTATCTTTCTCAATCATATCCTGCAGACCGCGCACCTGCCCTTCGATAATCTTCAGCCGGCGAATAAGCTTTGATTTTGGTTGTGGATGATTCATACCTGGCAGTATACACCCCTAGGGGGTATTAGGCAAGCAATCTCGTACTGTGGATAACCATTCCTCTGTGATAAAATTGTTGTATGTCTGAACCGCTTTCGACCGATCCTTACAAAGGTGTTCGCGACTTCTATCCTGCTGATTGGGCGCGGATGGAAGCACTATTCGCGCGC
>Ga0156755_119_pt1 | contig 5013 bp, 8 predicted proteins | sample RifOxyD1_FD_112084 | JGI IMG/M metagenome (GOLD analysis project Ga0156755, IMG submission 112084) | Candidatus Kaiserbacteria bacterium RIFOXYD1_FULL_47_14 | reverse complement strand
CCCAGCAGCTTCTGCTATAAAGACGATTGATAACTCTTCGCGTACAAGTACGCCGTTCATATCTTACAACCCCCCATTTCGAAAAATGAGGTTTGGGCTTTTCCCTTTTCGCTCGCCGCTATTCAGGGTATCACGCGAGTTGCGTTCCATCAGCACGAACATACGCGCCGACGGAACGCAACTCATATTGTTCTCTTTTCCTCCGGGTACTGAGATGTTTCACTTCCCCGGGTTCGCTTCACGCAGGCGTTACCCCGCGGATTCCAATTTAAAATTGGAGGGTTTCCCCATTCGGATATCTCCGGATCAAAGGCTACAAACCGCCTCCCCGAAGCTTTTCGCAGGTTAGTCGCGTCCTTCTTAGCCGTCCTAGGCCAAGGCATCCACCGTGTACTCTTATGTCTCTCATGCGGAACTTTGTATACCACAATCATTTGTTCACTTCCCGCCGCACGAAGTGCGGCGGGCTACCTATGCATATTCGTATGTCAAAGATTCGCGTGTCCCCCGAAACGAAAGAACCGCCTCTGGGGCGGTTCTTCGAGCGTTTTACAACGCGCGGGCCTTACGGCCTATCCGCTCCAGAAATTTGTGGGTTCTTTCGGTTCGTAGACACGTACAGCGAGTATAGACGAGCGATAAATCCCTGTCAACAAGCTGTATGAGGTATATACTCTTGATACGAACCTTAGCTTTCTTATGACTACATAGGACAGACCTATGTATGATTATTCAGAAATAGCAGTGCCAGTCGCGGTGGCGAGTTCGTGGATTTGGATACCGTGACGGCGGAGCGTTACTGCGCCCATTTTGTTTTCTTGTTCGAGGTCAGCAACTTTACCGACAAATTTATCGAGCTTGTTTAGGACTTTATCAATTTTCCCTTCAGTCCGTTCCATACCCTGCTCCAATCGCTGAACGGTCTGTTGCAGAAGAGTCGATTCTACTTTGAGTTCCGTAACATCCTTTTGAAGACCTTCGACATCGCCATTCAAGCCAACAAACTCTTTCTTTGTGGCAAAGTTATCGGTCAAGTACTTCTTGTCAGCAAGGGTCAACATAGATGGCTATTGTACCACTATGATTCCCTCCAAACGAAGGTGTGGATAAACACAAAACCGCCCCGCGGGAGCGGGGCGGTTTTGTGTATAACTACTAGTCCTTTATTTCTGAACGAAGATTCTCGAGATAGCGTGCTGCTGCTGTCTGACCTCCAAGACCGAAGGAAAGGCCGAGCGCAAGCGCTACGGCAATGACCACGCCTGTGAAGAGTGTCTGCACAAACGCCGTCGCTACATTCAGCTGCGCGAGCGCTGCAAGAATCGCAAAAATCCAGATCGAATAGCGCGTAACTTTGCCTAGGAAACCAGCTGCTCGGAGTGATGCTGCTTTCGCAGAACCTCGAACAACATGTTCCATCGCCTCTGCGACAACTGCTGCAACGAGAAGAATCAAGACCGCAACGATTACCTGCGGAAGATACCCGAGAACGACATCGCTAATGAAGAGGTTCACCACCGTGAGGTGGAGCACATCGAGTGATGCCACCAAGAAGACGATAATGAAGAACCATTTAACGAGAGCCCCGAGGAACTTACCTGAAGAAAGTTCAAAACCAGCACGCGAGAGTACTCGTTCAAGACCGGTTGCTCGAAGTGCTTGATCAACGCGCAATGCGTTGACGATCTGTACGGCTACGCGACTCAAACCAACGCCGACGAGCCAACCGACAATGAAAATAACAATCGCAATGACTAAATTAGGAATGAACGCCACCAGCCCATAGAAAAGATTCTGAAAGGACTTGCTTAGTACATCCGCCCATGTGTTGAAAACCATAGTGAATAGCGCTTTGTTTATGTGATTAATTACTCGCACTGTTTCTGCGAGTATCTACCTGACAGTGTACCATTTCTAAAGCCCTATTTTGTCAATAAGCAGGCGGTGTGGATAGTCGAAAACATCACGCAAGAGGCGGTCATAGACGCCGTTGCGATAACGGAAATCAGCTGTCGCAAAAGAAGCATAGCGAATCTCGCGCCCGAGCTCAGCTTCAAGAGAGTGTACTACTTGCGCAAGCGTTCGTTCTTCAAGATGGTCGCCAACAATAAGAAGATCAATTTGCGATTCAATGACGCCAGTAAAAAATCCAGAAAGCACAACCAGTTGCAGTGTTCCTGCGCGCCGCAATGCAGCCATAATAACGCGCGGGCGAACGCTCGTTGTTTCGCGAATGAAGACATTGAGCGAAGAAAGGAATTCGAAACGCGGGTCTACCTGATAACTCGCAGAAGAACGCGATCCTTTCTTTCTCAAGAAACCACTCTCAAGAAGCTCGAAAAGTTCACGGTGCGCAATTTCTTTTGAGAGTTTTATCCGTTCCATAACATCAGCAAGCGTGAATGCGACATCTTGGCTGAACACGAAAAGACGCAGTATTTTCAAACGAGCTGGTGAACCGAAGATTTTTGCGAGCGGCTTCATAGTGCCGCTAGTGTAGAGGTTTAAGAGAGAAAACGCAAAAAACACTCATAATGAGTGCTTTTTGTCCCTTGAAATTGTGAGCTATACAAAAGTTACTTCAGAGTGACTTTTGCTCCGGCATCCGTAAGCTTCTTAGCGAACTCTGCAGCATCTTCCTTCTTCATGCCTTGTTTCAACATTGATGGCGCACCATCGACGAGATCCTTGGCTTCTTTCAGACCGAGTGCAAGCACCTCTTTAATTGCTTTAATAACTGCAATTTTGTTCGCGCCAACTTCAGTAAGTTCCACATCAGCGGTGGACTTACCTTCTTCTTCTGGAGCTGATCCTGCTGCAGGACCAGCGACCGCGACTGCTGCCGCGCTCACACCAAATTTCTTCTCCAAGATCTTTACGATTTCGGAGAGTTCTAGAACTGACATCTTCTCAATTTCTTCTACGAGCTTTTTGAACTTGCTCGGCACCTCAACTGCCGTCTCGACATTTTCAGTATTTTCAATGGTAGTTTCATCCATAATTATTGTTTTTTCTTACTAATTTGATCAAGTGCCATAACGAGCCCTTGAATCGGACTGTTGATAACATTCACGAACATCCCACGCAGAACAAGCATAGGCGGAATCGTTGCGATTGAAGCCACTCTCTCAGCATTAATGAATCCACCTTCGAACACGCCTCCAAGGAGCATAAGAGCTCCCTTTAGTTTCTTGCCGAATTCATAGACACCACGAGCTGGTGCCGTCACATCATTAGTGGTCCATGCAACCGCAATTTCTCCGGGCAATGCTGGCAGTTCGCCTGTGTATCCGCGCCCTTCGAGTGCTTTTTTAATAAGGGTCTTCTTCGCGACATAGTATTTCACCCCGGCATCTCTGAGCTGTGTACGCATCTTAGAAGCGTCCGCAACAGTTAGTTTTGTGAAGCCGACGAACGCAATAGAAGATGCTTCTTTAAAAGCATCTACCAATTTCGCGACTATCTCACGCTTTTTATCTTTTGATATTGCCATACGATTTTTTCATACGAACGAAATAAAGGAGAGTTCGACCTTCGCCGATTGGCGAAAAGGTCTCCCTGCGCAGGCTCGTCAATTAACTAACGAATTGTCCCTTAAATAAGGACCTACGGTCTTCGGTTCGTACAAAGAGAACCTTACCAGAATACTACCGAAATGCAAATCACCAATCTTATAGAGCACTTGTTTATGTTTAAGTCTGACTTAAACAGAATTCACGAATTTACCAATTTTCCAGCATAACCTCAGTGAATTCCGAACCTTTTGTTTTCAGATGAAAAGCGATGAGTTCGCATGCTTCTTTTTTATAAGCATCACTATCGCCGATAACCTTGCGAATAAGACCTTCTGAATCATCAATGATTGGTGAATGTACACTGGCAATTTGTTTACCTAAACTTGAAAAGTGATATGACAACGCCCATTGCCAAGCAGTATCGAAATCAGCAAGTGCCTCAGGCAAACCGCCTGGATACATCTCGAGTGTATTTTTTACTAAGATATAAAACGCAAGATAGTTGAAGTGTTCGTCTGTTTCAACAGTTTTGCTGTGATAGGCATCTTGGAATATGCTTCCTCGTTCTCCATATTTTAAATTGAAACAGAGAGACATACTTCCGCAGAATCGTTGCATAAACTTCGTCGTTCCTCCCTCGCGAATTTCTTTAAGGAGAAGATGGGCGTGATTTGAGAGAAGTGTCCACGCGAGAATCTGTACGAGTGGCTCGCGCTCCGGCCAATAATTAGGCCGTTCAAAAAGAGGCAATCCAGATGTCTCTCGATGCCAATTTGCGCCCGTGTAGGTATCATTTAGCAAGAAAAGTGACCGAACAAAACGATCTTTGTCGTGCGAATCACGTACAATATCCATCCCGCGCGTACCCCTTTTCGTAACATGAATGATAGAACCCACTGAAAAAGGTTCTACTCTCATTCGGCAACTATACCAATGATTCCCCGTTTAACTCTGACTTAAACAAAAGATGTGGGGATAACGAGAATTGTTTAACTCTGACTTAAACATAAAGTACTCAGAGGGAAGCAGAGGCGACCTGCAGTGTGAAGAGTGCAACTGTAATGATGACTGCAAAAATAATGCAAAACTTTAAAAATTCCACAGCGAATGGAAGCATTCTTCGTTCAGCTTCTAAGCGTTTTTTATTGTTTGAATTACTCATATCCTCTTTAGAGAAAGCATACCATACGCAAAACTCCGCCTTTCGGTGGAGTTTTGCTTGCCCATCCATAGCCTTTTAGGCAAAGGAGGGGTTCTCGCATCTTTTAGACCCTATTTTTCAGAATTAATCGCTGCTCGCGTTAATGCGCCGAAGTATCCGACTGCAGGCGTGATGCCTTTCGCTTTCTGATATTTAATCAGCGCTGCACGAGTTGCACCACCGAAGGTTGTGGTCTCATTGCCGACAGAGCCCGCACCACTAGCGGAGACAGTGTAGCCGTGTGCGTTCAAGAACTGCTGAAGCGCCTTCACTTCGCTCCCGAGAGAGCCAGTAGTG
>Ga0156755_101_pt5 | contig 5318 bp, 10 predicted proteins | sample RifOxyD1_FD_112084 | JGI IMG/M metagenome (GOLD analysis project Ga0156755, IMG submission 112084) | Candidatus Kaiserbacteria bacterium RIFOXYD1_FULL_47_14 | reverse complement strand
ATCAGGTGGATATGGTGCTCGACCCATATGGTGGCAGAGCGAGAATTGTGCGCCGGTTAACTTAATATAATTTCAGACACTTTTTACGATGAAAGTTCTTGCTTCAGTAAGAAAACAACAGCCAGGAGATCAACTCGTCCGTCGTGGCGGGCGTTTATATCGCATCAATAAGAAGAATCCGCGCCGCAAGGCGCGTCAGGGATAAAAGATATTTAAAGATTTAAAAATTACAAACATGAGAATCGCTGGCGTCACCATTCCCGATACTAAACAGCTCGCGTATTCGCTGCCGCTCATTTTTGGTATCGGACCAACTCGTGCGCGACAAATCTTGAAAGAAGTCGGTGTCGTACCAACGAAAAAGGGAAATGAGATTACGAGTGAAGAAGAACAAAAAATCCGCGCGCTCGCCGAGGGCTTCACGATTGAAGGCGAGTTGCGTCGTGAGATCGGACAGAATATCAAGCGGCTGAAGGATATCCGCAGCGCTCGCGGCGAGCGTCATACGCGCGGTCTTCCGGTACGCGGTCAGCGCACGAAAACCAACTCGCGCACGCGCCACGGCAATGTGCGTAAGACGATGACTTCTGGCCGCCGTTCGCTCGAAAAGACATAATTTTAAATATTTAAACTTTTAAATTTTTCATCATGGGTAAAAAACGCATCATTAAGAAGAGCGGCAGGGGTATGGATCAAGGACGCAAGGAGCGTGCCATGTCGAAAGTTGCCAAACATCATCTCGAGAAGGGAATTCTTCACATCGAGGCAACCTTCAATAATACGAAGGCCATTATAACCGACGAGAAGGGTAATGCGGTCGTCAGTTCGAGCGCAGGCGCGCTCGGTTTCTCTGGTGCGCGGAAGTCAACGCCGTATGCTGCCGCGAAGGTTGGAGAATTCCTCGGCGAGAAGGGAGCACTTATCGGCTTGAAGGAAGCATCAGTCGTCATTCGCGGAGTCGGCGCTGGCCGCGAGTCGGTCTTGCGCGCATTCTCGGGCAAAGGCATTCAGATTAAGTCCATTAAAGATGTGACGCCGGTACCGCATAATGGCCCGCGCGCACCGAAACCGCGTCGCGTATAACATATTTAAATATTTAAACTTTTAAATATGAAAACAGGACCACGATACAAAATAGCAAAACGCCTTGGCGCTTCTGTCTTTGAAAAGGCGCAAACGCAGAAGTTCGCGCTCTCTGCCGATCGCACCGCGAAGAATAAGAAGCGCGGACGCGGTCGTCAGAGCGAATACTCCAAACAGATGTTGGAGAAGCAGAAAGTTCGTGTTACCTACGGTCTTCCGGAGCGCCAATTCCGCACCTATGTTAACAAGGCGCTCGCCGATGCACATAAGATGAAGCCGATTGAACGCCTCCACGAGCTTCTTGAAATGCGCCTCGACAATGTCGTGTGGCGCATTGGCCTCGCGAAAACGCGCCGAGGTGCGCGTCAGATGGTCGCGCATGGGCATGTGATGGTGAATGGGAAAAAGTCCCGTGTTCCGTCACAAGCGCTTTCGATCGGCGACAAGATAGCGGTGCGCGAAGGATCGAAGGATCACGGTGTGCTTGTCGGTTTTACCGAGCGCTTTATGGATCGCTCGCTTCCGTCGTGGCTTACTTGGGACCCGAAGAAGATGGAGGGCTCTATGAAGGAGCGCCCGACGGCCGCTTCGGCGGATCCGGCAGGCGACCTTGTTATGGTGCTCTCGTTCTATACGAGGTAGTGAAATATTTAAATGTTTAAAAATTAAAAGGTAATTACGATTGCGTTATGGAATACCACATTACACTTCCCAGCAAACCTCGCATTGTTTCTGAAGACGAGATACAGGGTGTTTACGAAATCGATTCTCTCTATCCGGGTTACGGACACACACTCGGCAACTCGCTGCGTCGCATTATTCTTTCTTCTCTTCCTGGCGCGACTGCTACCCAGGTAAAGATTGAAGGCGTTCCGCACGAGTTCGCCACTATCGAGGGCGTACGCGAGACGGTCATAGAAATACTTTTGAATATTAAGCGTGTTCACTTCGTCCTGCATGGCGATGATCCGCAGACCATATCGCTTACGGCGAAGGGTACTACCGAAGTAACTGCGAAGAACTTCAATTTTCCGAGCCAAGTCGAGATTAAGAATCCTGACCAGCACATCGCTGATCTCTCGGGGAAGGCATTGCTTGAATTGGAAGTAACGATTGAACGCGGATTGGGTTATGTCCCGCGCGAGGTTCTGACGGCTGATAAAGTCGACATCGGCATTATCGCGCTCGACGCAACTTTCACGCCGATTCGCCGCGTGAATTATGAAGTTGACAATATGCGCGTCGGCGATCGCACCGACTTCAATCGTTTGCGCATTCTTATCGAGACCAACGGCACTATAGCTCCAAGGGAAGCTCTCGAGAAATCAATCGAAACGATGATTCACCAACTCAAGTCGGTTATCGGTTTTCAAGAGCAGGAGAGTATCGCATCATCGAACGAAAGCGTTTCTTCTACAAAATCTACTGAAGGTGCTACTGAAGCGACAAAGATTAAAATAGCTGATCTCGGCCTCTCGGCGCGCATCGTCTCGGCGCTCGAAGGTGCTGGTATTAAGAGTGCTGCCGGGCTCGCGCGTAAAACGGCAAGCGCCTTGAAGGAGCTCGATGGCATCGGCGATAAAGCCGTAGAAGAAATCTCCGGAGCGCTCGCCGGCTGCGGTCTTACCTTGAAGAACGAGTGAAATATTTAAATATATAAAGATTTAAACATGACATTTGCCCGCAAAACGCGTTTTGATCGTTCGGTGAGCCAATACCGAGCGCTTTTGCGTTCCCTCGCGCGTTCTCTGATTCTCGAAGGGACCATCTCAACCACTGAGTCGAAGGCGAAGGCGTTGCGTCCATTCGTCGAACGACTCGTCACTTATGCCAAGAAGAATACGCTCGCGAGCCGCCGTCTTACTAAGATGCGTCTCGGTGACACAGTCGCGACGAAGAAACTCTTCGATGTTATCGGCCCGCGCTATGTCGACCGTCAGGGCGGCTACACCCGCGTCGTGAAGCGCACGAAACGCGGTGCAAACGATGCAAGAAAGCTTGCGTATATCGCTTTTGTCTAGTATCCATTACCTATGACTCTTAACACGAAGCCGTCGCCCACATCCCACACTATCGATGCGACTGATCGTACGCTTGGACGCGTGGCGAGCGAGGCAGCGCATGCACTCCTCGGAAAGCGTTCGGTACACTTCGCGAAGAATCAGGCACAGCCAGTGACGGTCACGATTAACAATGCGGAGAAACTCCATCTTCCTGCGCGCCGCACGAAGGGCAAGATCTACACGCGCTATACCGGTTATCCGGGAGGCGATCGTTCTATGAGTATGGAAGTGATGATCGAGAAGAAGGGTATCGCTGAAGTCGTGAAAAAGACGATTGAAGGTATGCTCCCGCACAACAAACTGCACAAGCCCCGTATGAAGAATCTCATCATCAACGCATAATATGGTTACTATTTTTATCACCGCAGTCGGACGCCGGAAGACCGCTATCGCGAGCGTTCGTATGAGCATCGCGCCGAAGTCGAGCATCGTCGTGAACGGCAAGAGCGCAAAAGAATATTTTAAGACCAATGAGCGCGCGAAGATTGCTGAAGAGGCACTCGCGAAAGCAGAGAGCGCTGAGAACTATGCGGTCATCGCCCATGTCGAAGGTGGTGGCGTTGCCGCGCAGGCAGATGCGCTTCGCCACGCCATCTCCCGCGCCATTACAAAAGCAGAACCGAAGACGCGCACGATTCTCAAAGCCGCGAAATTCCTCAAGCGCGATCCGCGAGCCAAAGAACGAAAGAAACCAGGCCTCAAGAAAGCCCGCAAGGCGCCACAGTGGAGTAAACGCTAAATCCACAAATCGAAAACTCCCGAACACATCGGGAGTTTTTGTATGCAACAATTCATCTGTGGAAATTCATTTTAGCGATCATTCGCTCTTTAAAATAGGTCAACGCAAAATTCCGTTGTCTTTGGTGCGTCAGACAGTTCTTTCTCCAGATATTCGCAGACAAGGTCATTCTCCTCCGTATGAAGAGTGGTATCGCCGCTTCGGTGTACGGTATCTCAATGTTGTCGTTGTACAAGAGTCCAGATGTATTGTTGTTATCACCGCCCATTGGATAAAGAAACTGCCAGTATGATATATTGATGGGTATGAGAATAACCTACGATAAACGAGCTAACGCCCTCAATGTCTCAATCCGCCCAGGTGTAGTTGCTAAGACCGTGGAAGTCGCACCCGAGGTTTTGCTCGACATTGATAAAAAAGGTCGCACACTCAACTTGGAGATTCTCGGTGCGAGAGAGAAAGTGGGCATTCGCAACTTCAACACAGTGCAAGTCGGCGATATTCCGGTGAAGCTTCACGCTTTTGCTTAATTTCTTAGTGAGCAAGTAGTGAGCAAGGGTAGTCCTTGCTCAAATCCTTAACGGCTCATATACCACCAAATGACCCGTTGCCTCCCGAATCTGACCCGTTTCCAGAGTCCTAAGAGGAATACATAGGGTAGCCCTATGTAGTTAGATCAACTTGATAGTTACTCATGTATCAATTTTTGTCCTATAGGATGAAATTTGGTACAAGGGATTTTGACTCCACACAAACTTTCGGGCATACTGAAGAAATGACAGACGAACAAGACGAGATGAAAATAGAGCTAGAAGACCCTGAAGTTTCTGAAGGGTCTGAAGATCCCGAGTCCCTCGAGGGACAAGAAGGGAAACCCGAACAAAAGATCGCCAAGATGCAAGGAGAGTTAGATGCATGTCGAAAGGAGAAACAAGAATATATGGACGGCTGGCAGAGAGCCAAGGCGGATTATGTAAATGCGCTGAAGCGCTTTGAAACCGAGTCCAAGGCAGCGCAGTTAAAAGGGAAGGTGAAGGCAGTCGAAACGCTTCTTCCTGCCTTCGACGCCCTCGAACGGGCGAAGGAACACGGCGAGATTCCCGAGGGATTCTTGGCGATTGCGAAGCAGATCGAGAGTGCTTTCGCCTCGCTCGGGCTCGAGGAAGTAGGGAAAGTTGGTGAGAAATTCGACCCGGCGCTCCATGAAGCGTTCGGACAGGACGCAGTTGAATCAATCGAAGAAGATGATATAATTACTTCAATCCTCGAGAAGGGGTGGCGCGTGGGCGACCTCGTCATACGACCAGCGAAGGTGCGCGTCGGAATGTTCGGACATCCGATGTCCTAAATGCGCGAGGGACATCTGATGTCTAGCCCGACGGAGCGATTACCAGATATTAATAATTTTCATTATGGCAAAAATACTTGGTATT
>Ga0156755_118_pt1 | contig 5340 bp, 8 predicted proteins | sample RifOxyD1_FD_112084 | JGI IMG/M metagenome (GOLD analysis project Ga0156755, IMG submission 112084) | Candidatus Kaiserbacteria bacterium RIFOXYD1_FULL_47_14 | reverse complement strand
GTGAACAATGTCGTCTTCGACCCGACACTCACGCGCGGTTTCGATTATTACACCGGTATGGTCTTCGAGGTCTTCGATACCAATCCCTCGAATCCACGATCTCTCTTCGGTGGCGGGCGCTACGACGGCCTCGTCGGACTCTTCGGCGGCGACCCTATTCCGGCGATTGGTTTCGGTATGGGCGATGTCACTCTCGCTGATTTCCTCGAAGCACATAATCTCATACCGAAGTCTGACTTCGGTAAACCGCAACTCTATCTCGGCACGCCAACAATGAATGACATCCCTGTTGCACAGGCGTTCGCCGACATTTTACACAAAGAGGATTGCCGGGTTTTCGTTAATCTGACCGACCGCGCGCTTGGCGACCAAATAAAAGATGCAGTGAAGCGAGATATCCCATTCTTCGCTGCTTATGGCGCAGACGAGGTCAAAAATAATGTGGTTCGTATGAAGATACTCGCTACTGGCGCGGAAGAAGAAATACCTGTTGCTGAACTTTCTACACGCCTTCACTCGTAATTATGCGCGCTATCACCTTTGATATTGAATCAATCTCTGATTCTGTCGTGCGCGGACACATCGATGTAAATGAACAAGAACTCACCGTCGTCGCTATTCACGATTCAGAAACGGGCGAATACTCCTCCTATTTCAGAGAAGACCTTCCGAAACTTTGGCCGATTCTCGAACGCGCTGATATGCTCATTGGATTCAATTCTGATTCGTTCGATATTCCGCTCCTAAATCGCTACTACCCGGGAAATCTCTTACACATCCGCTCGCTCGATTTGCTTTCTGAAGTGCAGAAAGTTCTCGGGCGGCGCATCCGACTCCAATCGCTCGCTGAAGCGACGCTAGGCAGAGGGAAAACGGGCGAGGGCTCGAAAGCGGGCGAATGGTGGAAGGAAGGACGAAAAGATGAAGTAGCGAAATACTGTATTGAAGATGTCCGTCTCACACGCGACCTCTACGACTATGCGATCGAGCACGGTATCCTCAAATATAAAGATCTGCGCGACATTCGCGATATTAAAATTGATACTTCGGGCTGGAACACTGCTGCAACCGCAATGCCCGCGATGACGCACGCGTTTCAGCTCTAAATTTAGGTCTTTTTGAGGGGTATTGACAGATAACACTGTTCGTGTATACTATCACCAGAGTTAGTTGATCTTGGCGGATTCCCCGCCTCCCGTCTCTGCGGGTTCACAGAAAGTCCTAAAAGGAGAATCATCATGGGCAAAGATCAAATTGATATTTTATTGATGACCGCCGTCGGTATTGTTATGGGCATTATAATTGTCCTTCCGTATACTCGGAGTATCGTCAATAAAATCAGTAAGGTGTTGATTTTTGCATGTGACTGGTTCTATGAGAAAACCCTCAGGAAATAATCTCATCGCCAGCACAAAAATAAACGCGCGGAGACCTTTCCGCGCGTTTTTTATTTAGTGATAAGCTTGAAGATATGAAGTCATCTTTTACGATTCCTATCGCGATTGTTCTCGGCGGCATCGTCGTCGCAGGAGCGGTGTATTTCTCCTTACGGACGCCTTCGACAAGTTCCGGCACCGGCAACCCCGCACTCGTACGGCCGGTGTCGAGTAGTGATCATATCCTTGGAAATCCGGCAGCGCCAGTCGTCATTGTAGAATACTCTGACTTTGATTGCGATTATTGCAAAAGTTTTGATGAGACACTCCGCCAGATTATTGCGAACGAAGGCGCGAGTGGCGAAGTCGCCTGGGTCTTCCGTGAGTTCCCTCTTGCCGAGATCTACCCAAACGCATTCTCGCATGCTCGAGCCGCTGAATGTGCTGCACAAATTGTGGATAATGACGCATTCTGGAAATTCTCGAATGCGCTCTTCATGAACCAGCCAGTCGATCCAGCGAGCTATGGTACGCTCGCCGCTTCAGCAGGTATTTCAAGTGATGCATTCGCCACCTGTGTCGCCACAGCATCTTCAACGATTGATGCGCGCATTAATGCCGATCGCCAAAACGCACTCGCCGTCGGCGCGCAGGGCACGCCTTATTCGCTCATTCTCGTGAAGGGTCGCGCGCCGATCGTTATGGACGGCGCGTATCCGTATGACGCCGTGAAGCAGTTAGTCGATAAAGCACTCGCGCACTAATCCACCAGCCCGAGCCGATAAATATCAAAAGAATTATCGCCCTCGAACATATCGGACGGATTCGGCAAGTAGATTCGCCGACGAGCGATTTCCGCAGTTGCATCTTTAATGAGCCGATGAAATACCGCGAACTCATCTTGCAATGAGCTGAAATCGAGCACATAGCGCCGTAATTGTTTCGAGCCGTCAGCGTTCTTTGATTTCTTACATTCATACACAATGAAGCGCCGCACCGGTTTATTGAAAAGCACGCTCACGGTGTAGTAATTAAAAATGGCCTGGATAGCGAAGATCGGCTTCTGTGCGCCACCTTTAGTAAATGATGCAACGAATTTATGGTCTACAATATCAATCGCGTTTTTATCAATCCTTGAAACAACCACTAAGTCCGAGATGGCTTTAATCGGAAGCGGAAGCTCTTTCACTTTCACCACGCCTTTCACTTCAACGCCGAGCACCGTGTGCTTCGGCGGTTTCGCGAGATAAAAGGAAATCACTTGCAGATAGTCCCGTTCCATTTCTGCGCGTTTCTCTCGCTTCGCCCGAAGTGTCTTGGCTTTACCGAAGTCAATATCAGAGTCCCCAATTGCGCGCAGATACTCGAGACCCATCTGTACCGCGATGTCTTTCTGAATATCAGAATAAAAATTCTCAAGCGCGATATGTCCTGCACTTCCTATGATAGAAGCGAGTGTCCGCGGCGTGTCATATATCTCTTCGACATAGCGCTTATGCCACGCGAGTGGGTTACGCAAAAACGCCATCAAGCTTGAATGGCTCCAGTGTTTAATCGGCAGTTTGTTTGTCGGTTTCTTTTTCTGCTTCATAGAGGCAGTATACCAGCCACTCTGTTTAATACGACTTCAGATGCCGCGTTTTGTCGTCGTATATACACGAACTATCAACAACTTGTAACTATAGTGACAACTCTTTGATACCTTGCTATTCGATTATTCAGCAGGAAGTGTGAAGTGTTCTCTCAAATATTTGTCATGCTCGAGTCGTTCAACAATCATATAGAGCACATCGACTCCAATGCGGAAATCCGCTTTCACAAGTGCAACAAGGTCTTCGCAATCATACGGATAAATCCACACACTGTCTTGAAGCCGCACAAATCCATACTCATTCATAAAACGCCGCAAGCGAGTGCGCACATTCTTACGCCGTTCGGGAATATCGAAGATAACGACACGCCATCGTCGATCCCATTTTCTCTTTTTTGCAATAGTTGTTTTCTCTGTTTCCATCTGAAGCATGCGTTGCCCTTTTTCAGTAATACGCGCATAGCGTTTGCCGTTTTCTTCAACAAACACAATGCATCCTTTCGTCACAAGTCGTCCGAGTGCTGACTTCGTTTGATAGTTAAACCTCGCACCTTTTTTGTACCCGGGGAAATACTTCAGAAGTTGTACAGCATTCGGTATTGTCGCAGCAATAAGTACCACGCCACCAACAGCTGCAGCAGCAAGTAATGATTGCTGAAATGCACCCCATTTCCGCTCGCGCTTCGTGTTTTGTTCCATCATTCCCATATTCACATTCTACCGTCTCCTACTATCAATAACTTGTCGCTATAGCTACATCTTGTGGATAGTTGACGACAAGTGTTAAGCGGTGTATAAACAAAGGCGGAAGTTTGGTTCGCAACGATTCCCGACCGGGCGATTCCCAAATTGAACGAAAAGGAGGTTTTTATGGCCGAAATGACCAAAGAACGTCAGGGCGAAATTGCTTTTGATGTGCTCCGGCAGATTCTGCGCTGCTACCCGCATATGGCGCCACACAGTCTTAACATCTGGAGACTCGCCAAAGAAGTCGGATTCCACGATGATGAAGCCAAAGAATTTGCAAGAACCATCAAGAACTAATAAAGTCCCGTGGCAACTGAAACTGCGCCATTCTTACGAACGGCGTAGTTTTTTATTTTCAATACGACTTCAGATGTCGAGCCTTATCATGTGTCCGGATTTTTTCAAGCGCTTTTGCTTCAATCTGGCGAATGCGTTCGCGCGTGACGCCGAATTCGCGACCCACTTCTTCGAGGGTGTGATAGATGCCATCCATAAGGCCATGACGCATTTCCAAAATCTTTCGCTCTTTCGGCGAGAGATCGTTTAAGATCGCGCGCACCTGCTCGGTAAGAATGCGCTCGGAGGATTCTTGTACGGGAGAAGGAATCTTGTCATCAGGAATAAAGTCGCCGAGTGTTGAATGATCGTCATCATCGCCCGAGCCGACAGGATTTTCGAGTGAAAGCGTATCCTGATTTATCTTTTCTATTTGGTACACCTTCTCCGGCTCAACACCCATTTCTACCGCGATTTCCTCTGCCTGCGGATCGCGCCCGAGCATCTGTGAGAGACGGCGCGAGACCTGCTTATACTTCGCGATCGTCTCCACCATATGGACGGGAATGCGGATAGTGCGCGATTGGTCGGCGAGCGCACGCGTAATCGCCTGACGAATCCACCAGGTTGCATAGGTCGAGAACTTAAATCCTTTCTTCCAATCAAACTTGTCGACCGCACGGAAGAGGCCGAGATTCCCTTCTTGAATAAGGTCGAGCAGGGTGAGGTCTGGCGAGCGCCCGACATATTTCTTCGCGATAGAGACCACGAGACGAAGGTTGCTGCGCGCGAGAATATTGCGCGCTTCAGAATCCCCTTTCTCGATACGCTTCGCGAGTTCGCGCTCTTCGGCGGCGGTCAGAAGCGGGTACTGTCCGATCTCGCGGAGATAGATTTGAATAGAATCGTAGCTAGTTGAATGGCGGTTTTAATATTGCGCGTGGCAAGATATTCATCAGCAGCGTCTTCGAGCATACCGCCTTCGAGTACATCGACGCCCGCCGTCGCGAAGCGTTCATAGAGCGATTCGAGGAAACTCACATCCTCTTCAACATGCGGGAATGATTTGAGAATTTCGTTATAGGTAACATACCCGCGTTCTTTTCCCTTTTCGATAAGCACATCCGCCGAGAGCGCTTTTTCTGAAGTTGCTTTCGCTTTTGATCCGCGTACTGCCGAGCGCAGGACTTGCTTCTTCGTGCGAGATGGTTTCGCCTTGGAAACTACTTTCCTTTTTGCATGCAAATGCTTCGCAACTTTTTTTGCGACTTTCTTTACGGGTTTTTTTGCTTGTCTCGAGCTTTTTACCCTGAGTGTTGTCGAAGATGATCGAGAGGTCTTTTTAGAAAT
>Ga0156755_115_pt1 | contig 5977 bp, 6 predicted proteins | sample RifOxyD1_FD_112084 | JGI IMG/M metagenome (GOLD analysis project Ga0156755, IMG submission 112084) | Candidatus Kaiserbacteria bacterium RIFOXYD1_FULL_47_14 | reverse complement strand
GCGACATCTCTCATCCTCTAAGGCGATTGTATTCGGAACAGGTATTTTTTTATCGTTGGAGCCGCTGTCCATACTCCATTCCATATTGTTCTATAGCGAACCGCTCTTTATGCTGTTCTTTTTCCTCTCGCTATTGTATCTCTTTAAGTACTTTGAACGAAAGAATTTTATCCATTTGATTTTCTCGTCTGCTTTTTTGGGATTTGCAACGCTCACTCGGCCGACAACAGAATATTTGCCGATTATTATTGCAGCCATTATTATCTGGGAAGCGCGCACCCATTTGACAAAGGATGTATGGGTGCGAACCGGAGCATATCTTCTTGTCTTTTTTATTGTGCTCGCGCCGTGGCTTTATCGTAATAAAGTACAGTTCGGCGTTTTTGCTCTCACGCCGCAAACGGGAGTTAATTTATACGCAAATCTTTTGCCGTCAGTTCTTTCTATAGAAAATGGAACGAGCTTTGGTGCCGAATATACTAAATTGAAAGCGCAAGGCGTGTCAGGCCCGAATCAAACTGATGTTGCAGAGGCGCAGGATTATACGAATCGGGCGCTACCGCTTCTTCTAGAACATCCAATATCTCTTGCGCTTACGGCTGGCACTGTAGAAATTGCTTTTTTCACCCATGACGGAGTGCTTGAAATGCTTAAGCTTGTTGGTGTTAAGCCAGATATCTCATTGGGGACTCCAGCACTCTTTCTTCTTTTGCATGATCCACTAAAGCTTCTTTGGTTTATGGGGCATTACTTGCGTTCGCCTATAATATTGGTTCTTCTTGCGCGCATCATATGGATTATCGTGACGCTCTGTTTCTTTGTTGGCGCGGTGCGCTTTATACGAAAAGAAGGTCTCACTCCTTACGCTGTTACGATGCTTGTGGCTATCCTCTATCTAGCTCTTACGACAATTATTATCGGATTTACTGTCACAGGGCGTTATCGCTTGCCAGCAGAAGCTATAATTATCCCTTTTGCTTTATACGGATTACTATATCTTAAAACGCTATGGCATCAGTCTCGATAGTTATACCGTGTTACAACGAAGCACGAACGATTGACGAGCTATTGGCGCGCGTGCGCGCGACAAATATGCGCGGGTGGGATACAGAAATTATAGTTGTAGATGATGCTTCTCACGATGGCACGCCCGATCTGCTGCAGAAATATGAAGATACGATGCATATTATTTATCTTGATAAGAACGGTGGTAAAGGAACGGCAGTGCGGCGTGGAATGAAAGAAGCAACAGGCGATTATGTGCTCATTCAAGATGCAGACCTTGAATATGATCCGGCAGATATACCAAATCTCTTGACAGTCGTTGAAAATGGTACAGCTGATGTCGTATATGGCTCGCGAACGCTTGATCCTCAAACTCGCCACGGCGGTTTGATACCACGGCTTGGCGTGTGGTTCATAACCAAGCTTATTAACGCGTTGTATGACTTGTCACTGACCGATGTATGGACTTGTTATAAACTTTTCCCGCGCGAGGCCAGTAGCGATTTTATAGCGGGGCACTTTGAATCAGAATTGTTGTTCACTGCGGCGCTCGCGCGCCGTGGCTATAAATTCGCCGAAGTCCCTATATCGTACGCGCCGCGTGCTCTTACGGAAGGGAAAAAGATCCGCTATCGAGATGGTCTATACGCGATTGCGGTTATTTGTGTGGACTGGTTGCATCATATATGAATCATACACTCGACAGTGCAAGGCATCGAGTCCTTATTACCGGTGGCGCCGGATTTCTTGGCTCACATTTGGTCAAATATCTTTTGGAGAAAACAGATTCCGATATTGTTGTCTTCGATCAGCTTGAAGAATCATCACAAGTATCTAATAACCGCGTAACTTATTATAAAGGAAATATTTTCTCCCAGAAAGATGTCAATGATGTTTTTAAAACCCACGGGCCATTTGTAACGGTATATCATTGTGCCGCCTCTATGCCAGATAAATCTGTTTCCGATGATGTTCTTTGGAAAACGAATGTCACCGGAACTGAAATTGTTGCACACTGTGCTGTAAAAAATAAGGTCCGTTCTTTTATCTTCACTTCGAGCAATGTATTGTACGGCATTCCGAAAGAATTGCCTACAACTGAGGAAACGCCAGCGAATCCTCTTGAAATATACGGGAAGAGCAAAGTAGAGGCCGAAAAAATATTGGCGCAGTTTAGAGGAGAAATGAATATTCAGATTTTTCGATGTCCGGTGATAACAGGACTTGGCCGATTAGGATTACAGGCCATTTTATTTGAATTTATTTCTGAAGGAAGGAATGCTTATGTATTAGGTAACGGATCGAATATCTACCAATTTGCCGATGCAGTTGATGTCTGCGCCGCGCTTGAAAAAGCGAGTTATGTTGAAGGATATGACATCTATAATATTGGTTCTGATGAAGTCCTTTCTCTAAAAGAGATATATCAAAAAGTCATTCATTTCGCTGGAAGCACATCGAAGGTTGTTTCAATTCCAAAAATACCTGCGCTTTTTATGCTTTCTGTCCTGAATAAATTGAACATTTCTCCTTTGGGCGTGTACCAATATACTATGTATGGGCAATCACTGTATACCGATACGACAAAAATAAAATCAAAGCTCAATTGGAAGCCAGAAAAGACCAATGTGGGCACTTTTATAGAAAATTATGAATGGTATAAAGCGAACAAAGGAACCTTTTCTGGAGTTGGTTCAGAACAGACCTCTTCAAATAGAAGCGTACCCAAGATGGGCATTTTTAAACTTCTCAAGATACTTTCATGAGTGGGAAAGACACTGTAATACGCACACAAACTCCGCACGGGATATTTTTTATTGATTCGGAACGAGATAAAAAAATGGCTGATGCGTTACAGCGGGGTGCGTACCCAAATGAGACATTGCTCGAAATAGCGGAAGCATTTGTAAATAAAGAAAGTATTGTTGTTGATGTCGGTGCACACATCGGCTCGTTTGCCATACCGATGGCAAAAGTAGCAAGGAAAGTTATTGCATTTGAACCTTCTCGCGAAACCTTCTCTCTTTTGTCGCGCAATGCGGATGAAAATGGAGCATCGCTCCAGCTCATCAATAAAGGACTTGGAAGCGAAAATGGCAGCGGCACGCTTGTCGTGCGCAATACTTCAAACGCTGGAGCGAACACTCTCGTATCGAACGGTGATATTCCCATTACGACACTTGATAGCGAATTATCGAACATTGATTTTATTAAAATGGATGTGGAAGGAATGGAACTTGATGTATTGCGCGGTGGTGCAGCGCTTATCGAGCGCGCCCGTCCGACAGTATTTTTTGAAGTTAATTTGTCGCAATTGCGCGCACACGGCGCTTATCCGCGCGCTCTTGAGCGATTCTTTGCAAAATATCACTATCAACTCTATTTTCCACTTAAACAAGAAAAACTTGTGCTTGCGCGCGTGCGCAGCGTTACTCTTCTGACTGCGCTTATTGCGCCGCGTGCGTGGATCTTCTTTGGCGAGAGTGCTCCATTCGACCTGCTGGCAGTGCCAAAAGAGCAGCCACTTCCTCTTCAGAGCGTTGGTTTTATTAGAGCATTACACTCTGTAATTAGTAACAATATAACCGTTAAAAATAAGCGAATTGCCACATTTCTCCGCCGCATCTTTTAATAATGCAAAAGGGTTATACTGAATACATTTCCATGAAACTTTATTACATTGCCAATTTTCGCATGCCTTCTGAAAGGGCACATGGCATCCAGGTTGTCAAAATGTGTGAAGCACTTATCGAGTCAGGAGCTGACCTGACTCTTATTGTTCCTCGACGCAAAACCGATACGCGTTCGCTTCGTGAATTTTATGGCTTGCGGGTAGATGTTCCAAAGCAAGTACTATTTGCGTTCGATTGGTATACCAAAGGCAGGATTTTTTATTACATAAGCTCATTTTCGTTTATGATTTCCTCTTTTTTCTTTCTGTGGGGAAAGAGGAACGAAAAGGAATTGGTCGTTTACACTATTGATGCGGATAACTGGTCATATGCGCATTTACCGCTCATCCCGCTTCAGTACTTTTGCGAAATGCATGGCAGTAAGCCCTGCACTCTCATCAATAAATTGTTTTTCCGCCGTATTTCAGGAGTCATTACCATCAACCGGTTCATCAAGGAAAGTCTGCTTAATCGGTTCAGCATATCTCCCGAATGTATCATTGTTGAACATGATGCCGTTGATATAACTCACTTTGTTCCGATACCGCGCGCTGATGCTCGTAACCGACTAGGGATTCCGTATGACCAGAAGCTTATTTTGTATGTCGGCAGAATACTTGCATGGAAAGGACTCGAAATACTTTCCGAAACGGCACGGGCAGTTGGAGATACTGTAACACTCGGTATTGTAGGCGGAACTCGGGAGCAGTTCGTAAAAGTTATGGGTACTGATGTTCCTGAGAATATTATTTTTTATGGAGGAAAAGATTTTATTGAAATGCCGGTCTGGATCGCTGCGGCCGACGCTGTACTTTTGACAAGCACAGCGCACAATGAAACTTCTTATCGCTGGACTTCACCTATGAAAGCGTTTGAATATATGGCTTGTGGGGCCACAATTATTGCGGCGGATACCCCTGCGATACGGGAAATCGTCTCTGCTAAAAATGCCTATTTGTACCAGCCGGACGATGCAAACAGTTTGACTCAAGTAATCCGAACCGTGCTTGAAGACCCGCAGGAGGCGAAGCGTCGAGGCGAAGCAGCTCTTATAGCGTCAAGAAGTTGTTCCTGGCGTGGTCGGGCAGATCGGGTGCTACAGTTCATTGGTCGCATAACGCAATGAAGATTCGCAAGGCGCTCACATTCAGAGCATCCTCAATCGGCGATTGTCTGATGGGGAAATATTTATTGGAAAATATTCGTGCAGCATATCCAGAAGCACAATGTTCACTCTTGGTTGCTGGTAAAAGTAATATGGTCCGCGATCTACTTTTGGCCTATCCGTGGATAGAAGTAGTAGAAGCAAATAAAAAACATCCGCGAACTATTTTTACCGCTTTTAGAAAATTACATTCAAGTGACGCTACAGTGACGCAGTATTCAGGTCGGGGCTCATTTTCTACAAGTAGTAAGATCTTTGCTCGGATACTTACTCGTTTTGGAGGACTAGCTGGCTTTACGGATAGCTGGCCTTTCAATCATTTGTTATTCGACCACCTTATACCATTTAGTATGCGTCGTGCGATGCGACTTCATGAATGCGATGCTCTTCAAGCGCTTGGTATGCCGGTCATCTTTCCAGAAATTACTCTTATTCCTAGAGATGACAATACGATATTAGAGCAACTGAATCTTGTAAAGAACTCATATCTTGTTCTGAATCTTTTTTCTGGAAGTCGTGGGCGCGGTCTCTCTCTTGAGCACCAAAGAATTATTGCACACACGATCGTTGACACATTCGGGACAAGTATGAAAATAGTGCTGACTGGCGGTCCGTCTGACGAACCGCTCATGCGAAGTATCAAAGAAGCAGTGCCGGAATTGATTATCGCTCCCGGGCTCGCCATGCAAGAACTCATAACTCTTGTGGAAAAGAGTGCAGCGGTTGTGAGTCTCGATACCGGAGTCGCACATATCGCTGCACAGACCGGAGCACCTCTTGTTGTTATGCGCACTTGTTGGGGCTACAACTGGTGGACTGAAGATCAGTATCCGAGGAAGGGAATTGTTGTTCTCGCTCATGACGAACTCTGTACAAGCGGGCATATCGCAAAAGATTTTCCGGAATGTCTAGCGGCGATATCTCTTGGGGAGATAGTAGGAGCCCTAAAAAAGATACTGGTATCATAAAAAGTCAACTTTATTTAAACGCGCATTTGTGCAACAATCCGCGCTAGATGATCTTTTTAACTGTTCTTTGACTTCAATCGATTAAATCGGAGGGTCCAATGGGCCAAAAAGTAAAAGTCCTACTCGTAGGACGGTATTACATTATCGAGCCCTTGGGACTTATGCAT
>Ga0156755_122_pt2 | contig 8744 bp, 10 predicted proteins | sample RifOxyD1_FD_112084 | JGI IMG/M metagenome (GOLD analysis project Ga0156755, IMG submission 112084) | Candidatus Kaiserbacteria bacterium RIFOXYD1_FULL_47_14 | reverse complement strand
TCGGCCGCTATAGCTCCATCTGGCGCACGAAAAATGAATTGGTGAAGCTTCTTGATGCGAGTGGTAAGACCGTAGATGCATTCAGCTATTAGAGAATTCAGGTTGAAGGTGTAAGGTGTAAGTGGTAGAAATACCAAATCGCGCCCATAGCTCAGTCGGTAGAGCAGCTCCCTTTTAAGGAGAAGGTCCCAGGTCCGAGCCCTGGTGGGCGCACAAATTTAAATCGAAAGCGCGAAGCACTCAAGCGAAAGAGAGAGGTCGAGACCGCCACGACGAGATGACTGGAGGAGCGAGATGAGCGATAGAGAAAGCGCGCGAGATTCTTTTATGGTCCACACTCTGCTTCCCTTTTCCATCAGGTCGCGCGCCTTCCAATGTAGAAGACCGTGAAGCATTTCTGGCGCATCGCCAGCAGAGAGCGCACGATTAATTTCAAGCCACAATTTTTCGTGCGAACGAGCCGCGAGCGCATTCACGAGATTTGAATTAAAACCGCGCTCTGGCTTGCCTGCCTGTACAGGCAAGTCGAATTTATATTCTATCTTCGCTTTTGCTACGAGTTTTTTCGCCTTCGCTGCTAAAAGTTTTGGCGCAAGAATAAGAATCGCGTTATCAGAAGTAGCGAGTGCGTCGAGATGTTCTTCAAGAATATTGTTATTATCTTCTTCTGAATGTTGTGACTTCGTAAATCCCTCATCTGATGAGGGATTTACGAAGTCCTTCACATGGGCGAATGGATCATCAATCAGCACAAGAAGCCGCTTCACGAAAAGTCCGCCAGAGAGCGCAGCATCTTCGAGCGTCGCATCCGTGAGTTCCTCGCGTGCGAGACGCGCATAAATAAGATTTGGTTCTTTGATGCGCGCTTTCACGACCCATTCAAACGCTTTCGCGCGCACCTTCTCAACATCAGAACCGTAAAAAAGATAAATCATTTTATTGCAATTCACCCCAGTTGGGTCCGGATTTCATTGTCGCGATGATAGGCACGCCGCGTGTTTCTTTATCTTGCAGTATCGACTCCATAATTTCTTTGATGCGCGCACTTAATTTTTCTACCTGACCAGCGCGGATTTCATACACTAATTCGTCATGCACCGAAAGCAATAAATGTGCGCCAGCATCTCCGCCATGCTCTTTGATTATGGCGTCGACCTTGACCATAGCGAGTTTAATCACATCTGCCTCGGTTCCTTGTATCGGCGCATTAATTGCCATGCGTTCTGCCTGTGCTCGCACATACGGCAGAGATGATTTCATTTCAGGAAATTGTCTACGACGACCGAAGATCGTTTCGGTATATCCATATTTTCTCGCGAAGCCGCGCGTACTCTCTAGATAGTCCGAAAGCGTTTTGAAAGTACTGAAATAATTTTCGAGGAATTGATGCGCTTCGGCGGTTGTTGAGCCAAGCTGCGCACGGAGCGCATTGACTCCCATGCCATAGAGAATACCGAAGTTGATGACCTTCGCGCGGCGGCGCATTTCTCCATCGACTTTTTCAGGGACCACACCAAACACTTGCGCGGCCACTTCGGTGTGGACATCTCGTCCATTTCTAAATATTTCACAGAATTTTTCATCGCCCGAGAGTATCGCCGCTAGCCGCAATTCTATCTGCGAATAATCCAGCGAAACGAGCGAGAATCCTGGTGACGCGATAAAAGCATTTCGTATTGCGCGCCCCCGTTCAGAGCGAAGCGGAATATTCTGGAGATTCGGATTTTGCGATGCGAGACGGCCGGTCGTTGTGCCGGTCTGTATGAACTCGGTATGCAGACGATTATCTTCATCGAGCATCGCAGGGAGATTCTCGATATAGGTTGATAGAAGTTTTTTCAATTCGCGATATTCAAGAATCGCATCGATAACCGGATGCATACCGCGAATCTTCTCGAGTTCGCTCTCGCGGGTCGAACGCGCGCCTCCTGCGGTCTTCTTCTGCTTCTCGGGGATAATTTTCAATTCATCAAAAAGTACTTCCCCGAGCTGTTTCGGCGAGTTCACATTAAATTCGCGTCCGGCGGATTTATAAATGCTTTTTTCGAGTTTTTCGAGCTCGGCACGATAGTTCTTCGCGAGACCAGCAAGCACCGCAGGATCAATAAGAATGCCTTGTGTCTCCATTCTTTGTATAACTGGAATTAATGGTTTTTCTATTTTTTCATATACCTCGCGCACTTTTCCGAGTTCGACTAATTGTTTTTCAAGCGCCAAAAATGCAGCATCAAATGTTCTCTCTTTCGTAAACGCGAGAATGTCGTCTAGGGACGGATTTGTAAACTCTGATGATATAAGCCAAAGCATTGCTTGCGCTTCAGCGAAGCGTTCTGGTGCAATCTGTGAATGCTTTGGCGTGGCGTCCTCGCTAACATCATCCGTCATATGCGGACCCAAAGATTCATCAGAGTGCGCCGGAATGCCGAGTACCCTATGCGCCCGCTCTCGCAGCGACCGGAAACCGAATTCATCGCACATTAAAAGCACTTTTTGCAGTTCGACATTCTTGCTCCATTCTTGTTCTGGCAAGGTAAAAGCGATAGGCGCGTCGAGCCGTATGGTCGCGAGCGATTTAGAAAAACAAGCATCTTCTTCATGTTCTTTTAAGAGCGCAATAATGCGCGGTTTAATGCCACTCTTTATAAATGCTGTGTCACTTTTCTTCAATGCTGCATATATTTTTTCAATCGAACCGAAATTCGTTATGAGTTCAGTCGCAGTTTTTTCACCAATACCATGAATGCCTTTAATATTATCGGAAGGGTCGCCTCGCAGCCCTTTCCAGTCAGGAATGAGTGCGGGAAGAAAACCGAATCGTTCTTTCACTGCCTTTTCGTCATAAAGAATAGTGTCATTGATTCCCTTTTTTAGGGTATAAACACGAACGCGTTCATCATCAACCAGCTGAAGCGTATCCATATCGCCCGAAGCGATGATGACCTGAATATGTTTTTCTTTTTTTAACTCATGCGCGATAGTGCCGAGAAGGTCATCGGCCTCAAAGCCCTCTCGCTCATACGAAGGAATAGAGAATGCTTCAAAAATTTTTCTCGATTCGCTCAATTGGAGCGCGAGTGCGTCGTCGGTCTTTACTCGAGTCGCTTTATAATCCGCATACGCCTCGTGGCGGATAGTCGGCTTCGGCAGGTCGTAGCAAGCAGCGATATAATCCGGTTTAAGATCAGTAATTATTTTCAGGAGCATCGAAACCAACCCGTATAGTGCCCCAGTGGGTGCGCCAGTTGGGCCGGTAAACTCCGGCAATGCGTGATACGCACGATGAATAATCGCGTGGGTATCAAGAAGCACAATGCATTTTTTATTAGATGCTTTTTTAGTCATAAGAAATAGTGCGCGATTCATTAGGGTGTACCACAAAAGAAATTCGTATGGCAGGTGCCGGAAGCGCGTCTGCGACTTTTTCTGGCCATTCAAGCAGAATGAGATTGCCCGAGTCCTGCATTAACTCATCAAAACCAAGAGGAGCGAGCTCACTCCCTGTTTCAAGCCGGTACGCATCGATGTGTATTAATCTCTCCAACTTGGGGGTTTCACCCCCAAGTTGATAGATTTTCTCAAGGACGAAAGTGGGGCTGTTTACTGTTTCTTCGACACAAAGCGCTCGCGCGACTGCCTTCGTAAACGCGGTCTTCCCCGCTCCAAGATCGCCAGAAAGGGTTACAAGCGTCGCCCCATCTTCCTTTGGGGCAAGTCCACCAATAAAACGCTCTGCCTCCGCATCAAGTTCCGCAAGTGTTTTAACCAATGTCTCCATTCAGTGTATTATACGCTTATTGAAACGAATTTATGAAAAACTATCCAAAAATAAATATAGGTATTGGTGGCATTATCATTCGTGACAAGTCAAAAATTCTTCTTACTAGACGAAAATCTGACCCATCAGTTTGGACAATTCCAAGTGGCTATATGGAGAAAGACGAAAATTTATTTGAAACAATAATTAGAGAGGCCCGGGAGGAAACAAATATTGTCATAAGACCAAAAGGTATTGCAGGTATGCGGCAGCGAATTACTGAAAAAGAAGGGAATAACCTTTGGATAATTGCGGTCGCTGATTATAGATCAGGGAAAGTTACACCAGATAATTATGAAATCTTAGAAGCACAGTTTCTAACGCTACCAGAAGCTCTAAAAGAAAAAACAACACTTGTAACTAGGTATTTACTAAAAATGCTATTGAAAAATAAATTACAAATTTTTCTTCCTCAAAAAAATCTTGACCAGAAACAGTACAGACTTTTTGCTTAATTAACAAAAATAAAAAGAACGAGGGAAACAAATAGTATTTGTTTCCCTCGTTGATAAACAGATGATCAATTTGGGCTTTCGTGAGCCAACATCTGCGACGACATCATGTCGTGACACGAAGTATTTCTTCTGGTGATTTGCCAGCCAAACCAAGCGACTTCAGCGTTCGTCCAACTTCTCTAAGATTTTGGTTTAAATAACAGCTCCACAGGTCGATAGTGGCGTTGATTATCGGAGTCTGAACATTGACCAATTCTGCAAGTTCGGAAAGTGGGACGAGAGCACAAACTACATCTTCGATACCTTTGCATGAATACAAGGATGTCGGAGCTGGAATCTGATTCAGTTGCGAGTTGATTCTACGATTCTCAATAATACTGTCTCCTTCGTATCCGTATGTTTGCCGCTCATACTCAAGAAACGAAATTGCATTTATGCTGAACGCCTTTGCAATCTCGCACCGTTCTTGAGAAATGGCATTGATAAGATGTACAACTCCCTGCGTAAATCCTTCATGGAACATTGTGAATTCATGCGCCTGTTCATAACGCACTACATTAAGAAGATCGTGGGGAGCGTGCAGATTTGATGGAGTACAGTTTAGTGCCACCTCCAGTAGACTATGGAATATCTTGTAATCACCCGGGACGATATTACGCAGAATCTGTTCCAACTCAATCGCACTACTGTTTGGGTAATATCCTGTTCCAATATTGTGCTTGTCAGAAAACACAATTCTCCTGAAAGCGTCGTGGGTATCCTGAAATGCCGTAACTGGAGTAGCACTGACAGAAACGAGATGGGCAGTATCCAGAGCATCGGCATTTTTTAAGACACTGAAACCACCCAGGAAACGATCTGTGAAAGTGATAATAATCTTGCCATTAATACGCCCTTTCAACATACTGCCTATATTTTCGTGCAGTAGTGAAGGGTAAGCGATTACTAACACCTGCACATCGTCAGGTATTTCCTGTACGCTTCGCAGTACTCGATGCTGGTAAGTGTAAGTTGCTTCACTTCCTTGCAAATTGTTGCTGATCTTGTATGTCCCACCTTTCGCTTCGAATTCCCGAATTAGTGGTTCATAATTCTTTTGTGGGGCTCCTGGTATTCTTCTGACTGTTCCAGGAAACTGCAAAAGCAAGACATCATGACCGCGCTGAGTGGCTAACCCAGCGAGTGCCAGCCCATAGTTGCCAAGTCCGCCAAGGATAACGATACGCATACACCCCTCCTTTCTTTATGTGTCAGATTCATCCCTACTATTGCGAATGGTATTTATTAAAGAACCGCTACATTCCGAATGGAACCTTACTACAAATATATGCTGTTTGTCAAATTTTTGTACTTGGCTAGCATCTCAGTGGTATTATGGATGTATGGACCTACCATTTGATATCGATAAAGAAACGCAGAAATTGGCCGCGGTGCGCGAGCGGGAAGAAGAGGATGTGGCGCATATTCTCGCTGAGAAATATGGGATGACCTATGCCGACCTCTCGTTACAGGAAATAGACAATGATGCGCTTAGTACTATTCCTGAAGCAGAGGCGCGTGTTGCTGAAACAACGGCCTTCGCGCGCGCAGGGAAGTCTCTTTCTCTCGCTATTCATAATCCGAACAATCCGGCATTCACAAAACTCCGCGCCGAACTTATAGAACGAGGTTTCTCGTTGAAAGAATTTCTCGTCTCGCAAAAAAGTTTAGAGAAAGCATTTTCTCATTACGCTGATCTTTCATTTTCTACTGAACCGAAGACCGGCGGATTTATTATCGAACCAGAAGTGCTTGAAAAATTCACGAAGGAAGGTGACGCGCGCAACGCGCTCAAAGAAGAACTTGGAACTGCTACTGCTCTGAAGTCGCTTGACCGAGTTTCCCATATTTTCGAGATTATTCTCGCCGGAGCATTCGCTCTTCGCTCTTCTGATATCCATTTCGAACCGGAAGAAGAGAAAACGCGTATGCGCCTCCGTATTGACGGTATCTTGGTTGATACTTATTTTTTCGATCCGGCGACCTATCATCAGATAAACTCACGCATCAAACTTCTTTCAGGGGTAAAGCTGAATATCGCCAATCGCGCGCAGGACGGCCGTTTCAGCGTCTCAAGCAATGGCGGAGAGGTAGAAATGCGCGTTTCTTTCATCCCCGGCAACTACGGCGAATCAATCGTGATGCGCGTTCTTAATCCTGAAGCGACGATGGTCTCATATAAAGAGCTGGGCATCCACCCGAAGCTTCTCGCGCGCCTCGAGACCGAAATACGGCGTCCGAACGGCATGCTGCTCACCACCGGCCCGACCGGAAGTGGAAAGACGACCACGCTATATTCATTTCTTCGCGAAATTCACACGCCGGAAATAAAAATAATTACTATAGAAGATCCGGTTGAATATCATCTCGACGGCATTGTGCAGACGCAAGTCGAAGGAACGAAATATACCTTTGCCGAAGGATTGAAATCAATCGTCCGCCAAGACCCCGACATAATTATGGTCGGCGAAATCCGCGATAGCGAAACGGCGGAGATTGCTATACAGGCAGCGCTCACCGGCCACTTCGTCTTCTCTACCCTCCATACCAACAATGCTGCCGGAACATTCCCGCGCCTCGCGGACCTCGGCGCGGACACGAAGTCGTTCGGCTCGGCCGTGACCGTCTCGATGGCGCAACGGCTTCTGCGCAAACTCGACCCTGATAAGAAAAAAGAAAGGCCTCTCACTGATGCAGAAAAAGCAATGATTGCAAAAGTATTTGAACCGCTTTCTGATAAATCTCTCATTCCTGAAAAAATAGAAACTATATTTGATCCTGCTCCTGCAAACGAAGAAGAAACCGGCTATCGAGGCCGCATCGGCCTTTTCGAGGCAATTTTTATGGACAATGAACTTGCGAACTTCCTCCGCGATAATCCGCCCGAAAACGACATCGCAAAACTAACGGCGAAACAGGGTTATCTCACGATGGCGCAAGACGGTATTTTGAAGGCACTCTCTGGTGTCACTTCCCTTGCCGAAGTCGCCGACACGGTTGATCTCCAGAAATAATTTGCTCTTGTTCTTGTGCATACCCAGTATGCACATGCACAGCACTGTCCATAAAATACTGCTATAGCAGGAAGTTATGGATAATCGTTTAGAAATCTTGAACACCCAAAAAGAAATCGCCCGACAGAATCGGGTGATTTTTGTCGGGCGAACTACACATTTCAGATCATTTTTTCTTTCGTATCCACTCGGGAATCAATATGAGAGCAACTACGAAGATGACAATCGGCCAAACAAGAATGATTAACATCCATCGAACTAACAGTAAATCATCAATACATCCGGGTGGCGCCCATAATCTATTGGTCTTTTCTGCATACAGATTTACAGATACTAAAACGATAACTCCCACAATAAGCCAAAAAATCAAGAACTGGAACATATATACCTCCTTTTGTTGTGGAAAGAACATTTTTACTCCCGTCCATAATCCTCAGGGCAAAACCCGCCGTAAGGCGGGGAAGACGAAGCACCTGAGGTGCTCCCCAGCGTCAATACCGAAGTATCGAACCAGAAAGTCCTTGGGGAATCGCCAAAAGCCGTCAAGCCTTGCCCAGAGGATTATGAATAGGATCAAAGAAACTGTGATAGAATGTTAGCATCGCATAATTTTTATGTCAAGTCCTTCGAAAATACCACAGCCGACTGTATCTCTCGATGCCGTCTTACGCCCCAGCCACTGGGACGAGTATGTAGGCCAGAAACAAGTCAAAGCGAGCGTGCGAATCTCTATCGATGCTGCGAAAAAGCGCGGAGGAATGCCGGAACACTTCCTATTCTACGGCCCGCCGGGAGTCGGGAAGACAACTCTTGCCCATCTAGTCGCTGTAACGCTTGAATCGCCATTAAAGAGCACCTCGGGCGTCGCTATCGAGCGCGCGGGCGACCTCGCGGCGATATTAACCAATCTTGAGCCAAACACGGTTCTATTCATTGACGAGATCCACCGACTTTCACGGAAAATAGAAGAACTCCTCTACCCTGCTCTCGAGTCGGGACATCTCGATATTGTGCTCGGGAAAGGTCCTTCAGCGCGCACGGTCGAACTCGCGCTCCCGCCCTTCACCCTTGTCGGCGCGACGACGCGCGTCGCCGATCTCTCCGGCCCTTTGCGTTCTCGTTTCGGCGGTGGCGTATATCAACTCGATTTCTATAATAACGACGACTTGCGCGATATTATCCGTCGTTCGGCTCGTCTGCTCAAACTTTCGGTTCCTGAAGAAGTCATTGAACGAATCGCGGCACGGAGTAGAGCGACACCTCGCGTCGCGAACGCGCTTCTGAAGCGCGTTCGCGACTTCTCTGAGGTGCACGAGCGAGCCCTTTCTGGAAAACTCTGCGATGAGGCGTGCGAACTCTTTGGTATCGATGCATTTGGTCTCACGAAAGATGACCGCCGCTATCTCGAAACACTTCTTGAAA
>Ga0156755_109_pt6 | contig 9909 bp, 3 predicted proteins | sample RifOxyD1_FD_112084 | JGI IMG/M metagenome (GOLD analysis project Ga0156755, IMG submission 112084) | Candidatus Kaiserbacteria bacterium RIFOXYD1_FULL_47_14 | reverse complement strand
CGACAAGTGTGGCGAGTCGGCTCTGCGATTGGTGGCACACTTGCCGACAGAAGTGAATTCGATCGCAAGAGTTATTTTTATCCGGACATTCCGAAAGGGTACCAGATTAGTCAGTACGCGTTACCGCTGGTGACGGGAGGTTCGATCGCAGGTGTCGCCGTAACACGAGTGCATCTTGAAGAAGATACAGCGCGTTCAGTGCACATAGATGGGGAAAGTTTAGTCGATTTTAATCGTGCAGGTATTCCATTGATGGAATTGGTTACTGAACCGGTAATTCCTGATGCAGAAACGGCAGGGCGATTTGCACGGGAATTACAACTACTTTTAAGAACGCTGGGTGCCTCCGAAGCAAATCTAGAGAAAGGCGAGATGCGTATAGAAGCAAACATCTCGATATCAGCTGAAGAAGGGGAATTGGGCACAAAAGTAGAAGTAAAGAATCTCAATTCATTTCGTTCTGTGGAGCGTGCTATTGCGTTTGAAGTGGACCGTCAAATTGCGCTCATTGAGAATGGAGAGAAAGTACAACAAGAAACGCGCGGTTGGGATGAAGCGAAACAATCCACTTTCCATCAGCGATTTAAAGAAGGGAGTGCCGACTATCGATATTTTCCAGAGCCGGATCTTCCGAAAATATTTTTGTCAGAGATGCCAGAGTTTTCTGCAGTGGTCATACAAGAATCATTGCCGGAGCTTCCGTTGGACAAGCGGAACCGTTTAATGAAGGACTACGAACTAAAGGAAGAAGTGACAGAACTCTTTTTGCAGAACAAGGAGCTTGGAGAATTTTTTGAAAAAGTTGTTTCTGGCAGAACTTCTGATTTTATAAAACTCTCCGTAAATTATATGACGACGGATTTGGTAGCACTGCTAAAAGAAAAAGAAGAAATGATTTTTCCTGATGCAGATAATTTTATAAAACTTATCGAAATGATTATTTCAAATAAAATTTCTTCGCGCGGGGCAAAGGATATCTTACTGAATATGGTTGGATCAGGAGGTGATCCTGAGAACATCGCGAAGGAACTGAACCTCATGCAAATCCATGATGCAATAGCGCTCGGTGGTATTGTCGACGCGATTCTTACCAAAGAAAAGGAAGCGGTTCTCGAATACAAGAATGGTAAGCCGGCAGCGCTTCAATATTTGGTTGGGAAAGCAATGAAAGAAAGCCGAGGAGCAGGGAACCCGTCAGAACTTCAAAAACTTATTGTCGAGAGAATTAGCTAGAAGTTGTGCACAGCTCTTCCGTACCAGCCGAGATACGGCTATACTACGGGTATGGATGAGATTCTTATAGAAGAAAAAAAGTTCGTATCGTCAAAACGAGCTGCTAAAATGACTGGATATGCAAAGGATTACATAGGACAGCTTTGTCGAGAAGGTCGAGTGCCGGCACGACTAATCGGGCGTAGTTGGTATGTTCTTGAAGCAGCTATTCAAGATCATCGATTCGGTGCTGAAGAGCCAGAAAGGGAGTCAAAAACAGCACAATCGCCTATGAAATCACCAGAAATCCAATCGACATGGGAGTCACCGCGCTACGAATCGTATTCAGAAGAGCTTCTTCCAGCTATAAAGCCCTCTAAAGAAGCAGAATCATCTGCAGTAGATACTGAAGAAGAGGCCTCGCAGCGCATACAGGATTCCTGGAAGGCATGGTTTGATCGTTTTGATCATATGGCAGAGGATGATGCGCTTAAACCAATAGTTGTTCCTATGGTATCGGAAGAGATTCAAGAAGAGTCGGAAGAGAGCGAAAAAGAGCCGGAAACAGAAAGAACAAAAGAAGAAATAACTATGCAAGTTCCAATTCATACAATGTCATCACGACCGCTCTATCGTCCACCTCAAAAAGAGTTCCTTCTATGTAACGAGGATGCTTTACCATCAATCGAACGAATAACTCGCAGGAAGAGCGATAAATGGCTAGTAAGGACAATTAGAATAGCTGGAACAGTATTCGCGATACTTGCTATTATTGTGGCGGTTGCCGGTAGTGGATATTTCGATGCCTATATACTCTCGAATAGCCAAGTACGGATAATTGCCGGTGTAGCACTATACAATAAATAGTGTATATATTCATTTTCTCGTCTTGTAATGACAAGTTTATGTAGAAGCACAGAGTGTTATTAAAATAGGCGATCTGAAGATAATGTACCCATTGAATTCGTAACAATTCAATGAGAAAACAGGATAAACACAGAAATTAAGAAGATACATAGGTGTTAGGGGATTATTTAAACAATACTTAAGTAGATACTAGATGAATCATAGAGGCATCGTGTCGCACAATGTTAAAGATATTTTACGACACGATGATAATTGTAGGATGAGAAAACTGATTACTAATTTCATTTCGCATAGCCGATATAGGTAACATATACAATGTATATTGTGAGTAAGAATGATAAATATGTCTTTGAAATTTTTATAGATTTTGCGTTCGCAGAGTAATTTATTAACAAAAAATGAATTTTCACAGGTTAATTTCTATTCAGATTCTTTCTAAATGCTCTAAAGATCATCAAAATGTGTTTTTATTGGTTCTTTTAAAGAAGAGGGAATAAAAATAAGAAAATATTTCTTGTTTTTATATAAAATTTCGGCTGGAGCTGCGACATTTTTCTTTCTTCAATGTGCCTGAAATCTTATCCACAGAATTTTTCTAGGTACAGGTACTAATGCCGAAATAATAAGTTATTATTTAGTTAATTCGTCTATCCGACATGGATCCACTCTTTGAAAAAAATCTAATGACGACAAAAGATGCTGGAGAACTTTTTGGGTACTCCTCAGATTATCTCGCGCGTCTCGCGCGTTCTGGGAAAATTGAAGGAAAAAGAATCGGACACAGCTGGTTTATCAATAAAGAATCACTCACACACTTTTTAGATCAGCAAGGAATTCATAAAGTTGATTATGCTCGCGCACTCTCGCGTGAAAGAGAAATCGAATACCGAAAACATCATTCATTCATACGCAATACAGGCAAAGCATTGTCAAAACAAATTTCTCTGCCGGCGATAAATCTCAAAGAGAATGTTTTGTTTTCGCAGTTCGTTGCATTATCGGTTTCATTTTTTGTTGTTGCATCTGGTGCGTATATCGCGTATGCAGCACCATTTGCACAGCTTGCAACAAATAGCAATAAAATTGCACGCGAGACAGCATTTGGATTTAACGAAGCGTTCGGAAATATTCCATTACGCATCGCATCAAGAATTACTGATGCAAAAATTGAAATGAACGCTGTTGTTCCGCGCGTTGCTACGAGAAATCGTGTCGCTTCTGCCGATCTTGCATCAGCAATTCTTATTAAGCCGGATCTTTCTTCATTACATATGAGTGTTCCCGAGGATCACTCATATGTTACAACACACTTTAGGAATGAATCTTCTCCATCGTCAGTGGCATCTATACAACCAACTACATCTTCCATTCGTAACTTTAGTGAAGTAATGTATTCACTCATCACCAATCCTGTCCGTATTGCAGATTCACTTGCTGCGGCCAGTCGCGATACATTCAAGAGCGCGCCAGAATTTATTAACCAAATGAATCTTGCGTTTGGTAATGCAATCATCACCGCCACACAGAGCGCGATACGAGCGGATATTTTATTTGCATACAGGACTGCTGAAGTAGCGCCTGAAAGTGCTCGTGTCACGGTCGCTTTCGTTGTCGGTGTTGGTGATGCTATCGCGAACACTACTGCCCGCGTAGCCGTTCGTGCACCTGCAACGCTCGCTCAATCGGTCTTCGATGTTGAATATGCAGGCGCTTCTCGTTTTGTCGCACTAACAGAGAGTGTCACTCAAAGCTATCTCGGACTTATTCAAAATATGGGTCATTTTGTTTATTCTGGAACTACAAACACACTCTCGTTCGCTCGTAGTGTTAGTCCATATCTTGTGGAGGTCCCAGCTATTTTTGAAGACACTTATCTCGGAGCACTTGGTAAAACGGCAGCTGCTTGGGAAGGTCTGACTTCATCAAGTGGTATGCTCGCAGCTGTTGCCCCGGCACTTTCTATTGGAGAACATCTCGCTCTCTCCACTTATACGACCATCAACAATCTCTTTTCATCAGCCACCCGCGTTCTCGCTTTTCTTTTCGCTTCTCCGCCATCAGTCGTGACGCCAGTAGTGATACAAAGAATCGCTGTCAGTACTTCTACTCCTATTGGTTCGACTTCGCTCACCACAAACCGCATCTCATATTCTTATCCAACCTATACTACAGTCGTGCAGGGTGTCTCCGAGGATTTCCTCAATCAATCGCTTGCTTCTCTCCGTCTCCAGTCGCGCGGGTCGACTGAAAACGCATCTGATAATGCCGCTCGCTCAATCCTCGCTCTGTTCAACAAAGGCATTGTCATTACAGAGGGCACTTCAATCGAAGCAACAACCGGCTCGTTCACCAACCTCACCGGCGGCACCACAAATCTTAGCGCAACGACCGTTACTGGCGATCTTGCAGTTTCGGGCATCATTACGCCTTCGTTAATTTCTGCGACCTCATACATCTCGGCGCCCTATTTCATCGCTACCTCCTCTTCCGCCACCAGCACCTTTGCCGGCTCGCTCGCCATCGGCACTTCCACGCCATTCGGCAACGGTCTCTTCATTGTCGGCACCTCCACGCCGCTCTTGTACATCTCCGGCACCAACGGGCGCATCGGCATCGGCACTTCTTCACCCTCGGTCTCGTTTGACTTATTTGCTACCGATTCGCTTCGCTTACCAGTCGGCACGACAGCGCAGCGTCCGGGTGGAGATGTCGGATATGTGCGGTACAACACCACCACGCATCAGTTCGAAGGGTATGGCGACAATAGCGTCTGGCAAGGTCTGGGCGGCGTCATCAATCCAGCACAAACGACATACATCACCGCCGGCACAGATGACTTTCTTCGTTTTGTTACTGCATCAACAGAGCGGATGACCATAACCGATGGCGGTTTTGTCGGCATCGGCACGACTTCTCCTTATTCCCTGTTATCAATTTCCAACAATCTCAACACAGCCGCGAATACTCCGCTCTTCACTGTTGCTTCCACCACCGCCGGCACGGCGACTTCAACTTTGATGACTATTCTGGCGAGCGGCCGCATCGGCATCGGCACTGCTGCACCAGACGCATCGGCAGTGTTTGATGTAACCTCAACAACGGGCGGCATCCTGCCGCCGCGCCTCACGACCGTGCAAAAAAATGCGATACCGTCGCCGACCGCCGGTCTCACGCTGTATGACAGCACCCTTAACAAGCTTAATGTATACAATGGCTCGGCGTGGAAGAATGTCGGCAGTACCGAGATCGGCGGCGAAGTGACGAATGGGGTTCTTGGGTCGATTCTTTTTATCGGTGATGGGACAATCCTCGGACAGGACAATGCGAACTTCAATTATTCAACTTCTACTGGTCGCCTCGGCATCGGCACCTCATCTCCCTTCGCCTCTCTTTCTATTGCCGGTCTTGCGGGCGGCAATACGAACATCTTCGCCATCTCAACATCCACCTCGCTCTTAGCCACTACCACAGCTCTTACCGTCAACCAGAATGGCGATCTTTCGCTTCTGAACGGCGCGAATCTTTCGGTCAACGGAAATCTCACTATAACGGGCACGACCGCATATACCGGTCTTACTACTTTTACGAACGGATTCCTTTCGAACGCCTCATCGACTATCACCAGTGGGCTCTTCACTATGAGCGGCGGCGCGTCCACAACGAACATTACGGCAAGCGGCACCGGCTATTTCAATACGGCCTCAACAACGAATCTAACTGTTTCATCTCTTACCGCGAATCGTGTTCCGTATATTACGACTGCAGGCGTCTTTGTCGATTCAGCTAATCTTGCGTTCAATGGCACTACACTGACTTTTCCATTCGCTTCAACAACGCAATTCTCCGCATATTCCTCACTCGTCATCGGTGGCACCTCCACCACCACTCTTAAAGGCGATGGCAACACATCCACTATCTATGGCCCGCTGACCGTGAATGGCATACCAAGTACTGCGAGCATTCTCAACATTCAGCGAGGCACGGGAAGTACCGGCAACACCATGCTCTCATTCAACGACTCGAATGCCGATCCGATGCTGCAGATTTATACCGATGCCAATACCGGCTATGGCCGAATCGTTTCCTATCAGACCGCGCTCACTCTCGGCACGAGTATCGGTGGAACAGCACTTTCTATCACCAATGTCAGCCCGAGCAATGTGAATGCTACGGCGAATATCATCCCGACCTCGAATGAAGAATACGATCTTGGAAGTCCTGCGGCATATTGGGACAACGGCTATGTCAGAAACATCGTTGCGAACAATCTCTCTTCCGCTTCAACCTCCATCGCGGGTACGAATAACTCATCGTTTAGCATTGACTCCATCAATCCGACGGCTGATGCTCGCGATATCTCTCTCGTCTTTTATCGCGGTGCGAGCGCACCAAGTAATGGCGTTCTCTCCTGGAACTCATCATTGAAGCGATTTGAATTCAATCAGAATCTTCACCTCTCCAATGCTGCTACATCTCCTGCCTCCACAACTCTCGCTATTGCTGCCGTATCAGGCCAGACCGGCGCGCTCACCAACTGGCTGGATTCATCGGGTAATGTATTGAGTACGGTTACTTCTGACGGCTCTCTCGGCATCGGGACGACGAATCCTTTATACAAACTAGAAGTGAATGGCACGGCTTCCTCCACATCGCTCGTTCTCGGTAATGCGCTCGGCGTAGCATACGGAGGGACCGGTCTGACTTCTGGGTACAACAATACGAATTGGGACACTGCCTATACCAACCGTATCACCTCGGCTTCATTTCCGCTCTCGTTCTCCGCTAATGTTCTCTCGTTCAATGGTCTTTCAACTTCTACCGAAGCAGTCGTTGGTAACATTCCCTACTTCTCCAGTGTAAATACTTTTGCGAATGTAGCGACTTCAACTCCAACGCTTGGACTCGGTCTTTCCTATGCGGGAGGTACTCTTGGCTCGTTCGTAGGTGGGACAGCAGGAACATTTACCATCGCCACCTCCTCGCTATATTCCGGTGCAACTGGCCAATTTCCTTATTTCAGTGGAGCGAATACGATTACTGCGACTTCTTCTATCTTCCTCGCTACGAGTGGGAATGTCGGCATCGGGACGGCTATTCCAAATTGGAATCTTCAAATCGCCGGTACGCGCCCTTCATTCGCTCTATCAGACACTTCTGCTGGGGATAATCTGAAGCACTGGCTCTTCTCCTCGATGGGCGGGAATCTCTATATCGGCACTTCCACCGATGCCTTTGGCACGAGCACTCCATCAGCTTTGACGATTCTTAACAATGGCAATGTGGGCATCGGGACATCTAGTCCGACGACTTACAAATTCTCGGTGAATGGAAGCGCGAGCTTGGGTTCGGGAGATGAGGTGATGCGAGTCTCTTCGACAGGCAATGTCGGCATCGGCACCACGAGTCCATATGCAAAACTCTCTTTGGTAGACAATACTGCTTCTTTGCGCGATGTCTTTACCATTTCTTCAACAACCTCCGGATTGATATTTAAAGTTGATTCATACGGCAGAACATTTGCCGATGGTGCGTATACCGGAACGGGCGCTGACTATGCTGAATATTTCTATACGGATAGTGTTGATTTACAATCGGGTGAAGTTGTCTGTGTTGATATAGTGAAAAATAGTGCAGTAAAGCGCTGCGCGCGCGGTGCTGATAATAATGTGATGGGTATCGTCTCAACGAAACCATCGGTTGTCGGTAATTATATTAAAGCAGTCGATGAGAATCCTTCTCACTACACCGTTATCGGTATGATGGGTCAGGTTGAAGCATTTGCCTCGGCCGAGAATGGACCGATTGCTATAGGCGATTCGCTTACCTCGGCATCTACGACGCCTGGCTACGCGATGCGCGCTGATAACGGCGACTCTACGGTTGCAGTAGCATTAGAGCCACTCACTGCCGATACCGGGAAGATTAAGGTCTTGATTTCTCGACGAAATAAATCACTGGCGGTTGAACAAGTCGAATCGCTCGTAGTGGATCGCATTGCGAATATGAAGATTGAAGACAGTGTCCAACAGCTCGTGAAGGAAGCCATCGATACTATCGCGCTTGAGAAGCTGACGATTTCTGGAAATGTGTTTGCGGGCGCATACGAAACGGCGATTGCATCATCAACGGGATTTACATTTAATTCAACGGTCTCGACAAGCTCGCCGCAAGCGACCGTGATGGCAGAAATCCCATCGTCCGTTCTAACGGCCGACGGAAAGGGCGTTGATATTTATAAATTGGCGACCTACACGCTCTCGGGCGTGCAGGCGCTCGCGGAGAAGATCGATGCACAAGAAATACACCTCGCCTCGCTTGAGACGCGCGTAACTGCGCTCGAGGATGGCACGATATCGAGCGAGTCATCAGCATTCTCGACGACTTCGCTTGCGAGTGCGTTCGAGGGCTTTGGTGCATTCATTCAAAAGGGCTTCGCGCAGTTCGGCACGCTTGTCGCTGACCAATTTGTCGCAGCGACAAATTCTGCCGGTTCATCTTCAGCAGGGACCGTTACTATTCTCGCAGGGAACACGGTTGCGCAGGTGAACAATACCTATGTGAAGCCGTCGTCCAAGATATTTGTGACGCTTACCGCTTCGACCACCGGCTCGTGGTATATCAGCGATAAACAAAATGGCTCATTCAAGCTTATGCTCGAGAATGCACAGCCGGCAGATGTTTCTTTCGATTACTTCCTCATCCAGACCGAAGGGCAGATAGCGACTTCAACTCCTGATAGCATCCAAGGTTCGACCTTAGATCCGAATCCTCAAGGTCAAACCTTAAATTCAGATACCGCGCCGCCCGTTAGTGCCACCTCAACACCCGATACTGTCATCGCCACTTCAACGCCAATCTTGGGCGATACTACGCCGCCTGTCGTAATGCTAATCGGCGAAGCAGCGATGCAAATAACTGTTGGGGGTATATTCACTGATCCTGGTGCAACCGCCACTGACACATCGACAGAACTTGAGGCAAGTGATACTGATTTGACTTCGAGTATTGTAGTGACAGGCGCAGTCGATACGGCAACTGCCGGTCTCTATACTCTTACTTATACTGCGACCGATACTGCCGGAAATGTTGGCACTGTCTCGCGCGTGGTGACGATTATTGGTAGTGAGCTTGTCGAATCTATCGCTCCTGCCACGACAACTCCGAATGGGGCGGGTAGTATATGAGTGGATAAAGAAAATATAGTATACTTTTCGTATGGCTATTCGCGTTGCGATTAATGGATTCGGGAGAATAGGCAGAGCATTTGCTCGGCTCGCGCATGGACGAGACGAGATTGAGATTATCGCCGTAAACGATCTTGGTTCACTCGAGAATCTCGCGTATCTTCTGAAATACGACACGGTGTATGGACGCGCTCCTTTCTTCGTGGCGGTTGAACCGCCACAAGGCCTTCTGATTGATGGAAAGGAAGTGAAATTCTTTTCAGAAAAAGATCCTGTAGATCTCCCATGGAAGAAACTCGATATTGATGTCGTTGTCGAATCGACCGGATTTTTTACTGATTACAAAAAAGCACAAGCACATATTAAAGCAGGCGCACGGCGCGTGGTTATCACCGCGCCAGTGAAGGACAGTCCCTCGACCGAGCTCGGGACAAGCGTTCCGCTTGGAGCGACGGTGCTGATGGGTTTGAATGAAGACCGTTTGAAGACCTGCCAGATATCATCGAATGCTTCATGCACAACGAACGCCGCGAGTCCGGTTATCGCTATTCTTGACGAAACAATCGGGATTGAAAAGGCAGTGCTCTCGACGACACACGCCTATACCGCGAGCCAATCCATTGTGGATGGTTCATCAAAAAAGGAC
>Ga0156755_120_pt7 | contig 10352 bp, 12 predicted proteins | sample RifOxyD1_FD_112084 | JGI IMG/M metagenome (GOLD analysis project Ga0156755, IMG submission 112084) | Candidatus Kaiserbacteria bacterium RIFOXYD1_FULL_47_14 | reverse complement strand
CTCGCGCATCATTGTATGCGGACTCGGTTATCCCATAAGCGGCGTCAATCAACGAGCGCATCAGGAATTTGCGCGAGACGAGTTCGGCATAATGGGAGAAATTGCCAGGTGCCGGCGCTGATCCGACAAGCTCAGCGAGATAACTCCTGCCGCCGCCGTGTTCCAGCAACCCTTGATTCTGCAGCCGCTCGGAGAGTGATAGGAGATCAATCGGCTCAGAACGCTGTGCGAGCTCACTCATCGCGCCGAATATAATGCGATGTTTCTCCGAGTAGAAGGAATTGGGGCTGATAAGATCCGATACATCGTGGATAGCATCTGGTTTCAGCAAGAGTGCGCCCAAAAGGGCGCGTTCAGATTCGAGTGACTGTGGAGGGACGCGATCGGAAACCATCACTACCAATTGTATCAAAGAGTCGTCCGAGTCAACACTGGGCCATTTGGTCCGTCATCCACACGATATCCCCTGTCTGAAATCTCGCCTCGAATACGATCGGCTTCTTTAAAATCCTTAGAATCGCGCGCCGCCTGGCGGCGCGCGAGCATATCTCGTATTTCTTCAGGAACATTCTTTTCTGTCAAGCCGTTTGTTGCTGGAGGATTCACGAGTGAGAGGCCGAGGTGTACATCAGCGTCTTCAATGAGACCCCATTTTTCTTCGGGCGTATATTCTTCGCTTCGGAGTGAATCCCAGAGAACGCTGAGTGCTTGTGGTGTGGCGAGATCATCGCGCATTGTCGCAAGGAAGCGTTCGCGTATTTCAGAAGGCGCACTTTTGTGTTTAGATTCAATCGCAATTTCTCGCGCGATATCCCAGAGACGATTCAAAGCGCTCGCAGCGCCGGCGAGCGCATCCCACGAGAAGGAAAGTGGGGTGCGATAGTGCGCCTGCAAGAAAAAATAACGCAATGCAAGCGGATTGAACTTTTTTGTAATAACATCAGAGAGATACACGGCATTGCCGAGCGACTTTGAAATTTTCTCACTTCCCATATTAAGAAATGCGTTGTGCATCCAATAGTGGACAAAGGTGCGCCCTGATGCCGCTTCTGATTGTGCAATTTCATTGTTGTGGTGTATAGCGATATGGTCTTCTCCGCCAGTATGAATGTCTATCTCTTGACCGAGAAGAGAACGCGCCATGGCTGAACATTCAATATGCCAGCCGGGGAAGCCGCGGCCCCAAGGACTTTCCCAACCAAGTTTACTGTCGGACTTCCATAACACGAAGTCAGCGGGAGCGTGTTTTTCTTTATTCTTTTTAATTCGCGTATTTTCTTGCTGACAACACATAGTAATTCCGCCAAGCTTTCCATAGCCAGAGAAACGCGCAGTATCAAAATAAACGCCATCGCGTGTGCGATAGGCATATCCTTTTTGTTCGAGCGTTGTGATAAATGCTATTTGTTCGGCGATGTAGTCGCTCGCGCGTGGGAAGGTAATTTCTTTGGTATCAATATTTAGAAAAGCAATGTCCTCAAAAAAAATGGCGGCATATTTTTCAGCCATAGCGCGCATATTCTCAAGCGTGAGCGTCAATCCTTCGCGCCGAAGGCCTTTTGTCATTTTGTCTTCGCCGTCATCGCCGTCGGACACGAGATGCCCGAAATCAGTAATATTAATAACGCGCCGCACGCGATAGCCAGCGACTTTAAGCACGCGAGCAATCGTGTCTGAAAAAATGAACGCACGCAGATTGCCGATATGTGCAGGACCGTAGACTGTCGGACCACAGGTGTACATCAGCGCGATGCCGGGCTTTTGCGGTATAAAAAGCTCTTTTTTGCCCGAGAGAGTGTTCGTGAAGAATATCCGCGCCGTATGTTTTTCCATAACGGAGGGATGTTTTTTAAAGAAACGCGCAAAAAACGCTAACATTATCATACGATACCATAAATAATCTCCAATTTCCCATCAGCATGTTTTGAAGCAGATGTGCATGTTTGAACTAGCCATTTTTTTATAAAATTCAAGTTCAGGATTTATGTCTTTCGAATTAAATATAATCTGATCCATTCCTTCCCATAGCAAGAACCATGCCGCAGGTTCAAGAAAAATCACCAGAAATGATAGAAGTAAATTTTGCGATGGATCTTCGAAGACGATAAGTGTGGCGATAATCATACACAAGATACCCAGTGCCACCATAATTCCTCCCAACCACAATACACGGTGTTTTTCTTTTAACAGTAATTTGTAATGTCGCGCAAAGTGCGCAATGAGGCGTTCTTTAATCGTCGCCTCATGAGATTCACTTCGCTTTTCTTCTGACATATGCAATATAAGTTCAACTTCATTTTCGTTCTTATCTTGCGAGGCGCGTTTTATTTCATCAAGAAAATCGACTGAAAGCGCGCGACCTGAATATGGCCGAATATCAAAATCCGAAAATATATCATCGTAATTATCCAGTTTCAAACTAATTTCAGAAGTTTCCGCAGTCGAAGAAAATCTATGTCTCATACGAATGATGCTACTTATTATATTTTATAATGTGTACGCGAAGTATCTCTTTTTAAGGATACCATAGGGTATGGTAGTATTAAAGGAATGAATGATTATGTAAAACAAAATCTATTTCGTTGCGTCGCGACGCGCGGCGTTTCCTTCGCGCTAGTTGCGATGATGGCATTTGGTGCAGGGCTTTTTATTGGGAACAGCAGTTCTGCATCTGCAGTTGTTTCGCATATACCACTTGTTGGTGATGGTCTTGACGCAACACCTGACCAAAACATTGATTTTACCGATTTTTGGAAAGCATGGAACACGCTTGACTCGAACTATGTCATCACACACGCGTCTTCAACACTCCCCTCTGCGAGAGATCGACTTCTTGGCGCAATTACCGGTCTCGCTGCTTCATATGACGATCCATATACGGTCTTTCTCCCGCCGAAAGAAGCGAAAGCATTTGCTGACACTATTTCAGGAAGTTTTGCAGGTGTCGGTATGGAGATTGATATAAAAGATTCAGTATTGACTGTGGTCGCTCCGCTGAAGGGTACGCCAGCTGAAACAGCCGGTATTAAAGCTGGCGATAAGATTGTAACTATTGATGGCAAATCAACTGACGGACTCGCCGTTGATGTTGCTGTGCGGAGGATTCGCGGTCCTGTCGGAACAACAGTCAGTCTCGACATTGTTCGCGCGAGAAAACTTATCAATGTGAAAATTGTTCGCGCGACAATTCAGGTGCCAGAGACGAAAGATGGTTTGGATATCGCAAGCGGTGTGTATACTATTGCGCTCTATGAATTTACTTCCAATTCTGCCGATCTTTTTAATCAGGCCTTCTCTCGCTTTAAAGCATCAGATTCGAAGAAACTTATTATAGATTTGCGCGGGAATCCGGGTGGTTATCTCAACGCATCAGTTAACATTGCGAGCCATTTTATTCCGAAGGGTGCGCTGGTTGTTACTGAGGATTTTGATGGGAAAGCGCCAAGTCAGCCCCATATGAGTGTCGGCTATGCTGATCTGCCTGCAGGAACAAAAATTGTTGTTCTTATCGACGGCGGTTCCGCTTCGGCTTCCGAGATTTTCGCGGGCGCTCTGCAGGATACGAAAGTTGCAACCCTTATAGGCACGAAGTCATTCGGCAAGGGCTCAGTACAAACGCTTATGAATCTCGGCGGAGGATCGCTGAAAGTTACTGTTGCGCGCTGGGTTACTCCTTCAGGACACTGGATTATGGGTAACGGTGTGACTCCTGATATAACAGTGCCGATAACTGACGCAAATATTGCGGCGGAATACGACCCACAAATGGCGCGAGCGGTTGAATTTTTGACTACCGGCAAGTAATAAGATAGAGTGCTTTTATATGAAAGTTATATTGATTAAAGATGTGAAGGGGATGGGGCGCGCGCATGAAGAAATTGAAGCGAAAGATGGCTACGCGCTTAATTTCCTTATTCCGAAGGGGCTTGCCATTTCTGCGACTCCGGTTGCAAAGAGGGAAGCCGAGACGCGCCGCAAACAGTTCGTGGACCGCACCGAGCTCGATGCCGCACTCCTCGCACAAAACATTGCTTCTCTCGCCGATGCGCACCTAGTGATTAAGGTGAAAGCAAATGAAAAAGGACATCTCTATGACGCAGTAGGGGAGACGGAAATTAGAATGGCGGCAAAAGAAGCGCACATTGATTTGCCAGAAGATGCTATTAAACTCGAGAAACCGATAAAAGAACTCGGCACCTTTGATATCCCAGTCGCGACCGCCGACGCGTTCGGTAAATTCTCTATCACGATTGAAGCGGAATAATAACTTGGAGGTGAAACACCCAAGCAACTTGGGTGTTTCACCTCCAAGTGAATCTTACCTAAACAACATCAACAACTTTTTTTGCAGAGATACTTCCCGTGAAGCTTATTTTTCGTTTGGTGCGGAACGCGACAGTGCCGGAGGTCATGGAGAAAAGGGTGTGATCGCGACCCACTCGGACATTTTTACCTGCTTCTATCTTGGTTCCGCGCTGACGGACAATAACCATACCGGGGCGGGCGGCAGTACCGTCAGCGAGCTTCACCCCGAGATATTTTGGGTTTGAATCGCGCAAGTTTTTTACTGATCCTCCTGCTTTAGTATGTGCCATAGTGGTATTATCTTACATAATGACTATAGCAGAAGCGCGCGAAAAATGCAAAATGCTCGCCTCCAAGGCACCCAGAGATGCGCTCATTATTGGCGTATTAGTTCTTGCTTCGTCTGCAAGTTTCGGGCTGGGCTATTTGGCAGGGTTAGATGCAACAGGGCAGGGGAATGATGCTGTGCGCGAAGAATCGCCATTCACTACGAAGGCAGCAGAAGGGAACATAGTTGCGTCAAAAAACGGCACAAAATATTATCTTCCTTCATGCGCTGGAGCTGATAAAATTTCGGATGCAAATAAAATTTGGTTTGTGTCTGCAGAACTTGCTCGGGCAGCAGGTTATACTCCAGCTGCAAATTGTAAAGGTATTTAGTTTGTTACAATTAAAAATATGAACGACGATCTTACGGCCGAGCGTCTTGCGAAAGTTGTGCACGAAGGGCATCGTACGATGCCCAATGAGCGTCCGATGCTCGTTTGTAAACCAAAAAATATAGAATCCTGGCGCGTGTTTAAGATTATGTCTGAATTTGTAGAAGGTTTTGACATCATACGGAAATATGGTCTTGCAGTAACCATCTTTGGCACAGCTCGCGCCTCATTTGAAGATATTGTGTATAAAGATGCTGAAGCGCTCGCGGGACGGCTCGCGAAGAAGGGTTTCGCTGTTATTACCGGCGGCAGTGCCGGCGTGATGCAGGCCGCGAATAAAGGCGCTTTTGAAGCAGGAGGCGCCTCAGTCGGACTAAATATTAATTTGCCCGATACTCAATACTATAATCCATATCTTACCGAGAAATTCAGTTTCGATCATTTCTTCGTGCGGAAGGTGATCCTTACCTATGCCTCTGAAGTGTATGTTTATTTTCCCGGCGGTCTCGGAACGCTGAACGAATTTTTTGAAATTATAACGCTCGTACAAACCGGAAAGATTCGCAAAGTGCCTATGATCCTCTTCGGCAGGGGATACTGGACGCCCCTGCTCTCCTTTATTGAAAAAACGCTGTACCAGAAACACTCTGCCATTGATGAAAAAGATATGGATCTCTATATCGTGGTTGATTCAGTGGATGAAGCGTACGACTATATTATTGCGCATACATCTTGTTAAAGGGTAGGGCTGGTCTATCCGAGGTTTTGTCTGAAGCAAAGTGCGTAAAAGATATATTGTGCGACACGCTCTTACATCTTCCCCACAATCCACTGCCAAGCTTGGACAATAAGATGTAAGACATACTGAATGTTTTCTTGACCAGCTGGAGAGTTAATAATCGCCTGAATTGAGATACCGAAGAATGACAATGCGAGAACGAGAACAACAATCCAAAAGATAAGTTTCAACATATCGTATATTTTATCACACTCCACTTCCCTTTTGTTGAACTAAAAATATTTGAGAGGGTCAAGATACGCATTGGTAGGCGCAATGGGGATTGTTACGACAGATTTGTTTGCACAGGTATATTGCTTAAAAGAAATTGCTTCAGCTATATATAAACCAAAATGAAGATGAGGTCCGGTCGCATATCCGGTGTTACCAGAGAATCCGATAATTTGGCCGGTCAAGACCGCAGCTCCTTTTTGGACGCTAATGTCTGAAAGATGTGCATAGAGTGTTGCGAGGCCATTAGGGTGTTTAATGAGAACCCATTTCCCATACTGACAATTTTGTACCGCGCCATAATTGATCGCGAGAACTGTTCCAGAAAGCGATGCTTTAATCGGGGTACCGATTGATGCGCGAAAATCTATACCATTGTGGGTCCCAGAAACATACAGTCGTCCTGAAGATGAGGTCTTGCCAAATTCCTGAGTAATATAGACATCAGTGAGCGGCCATCGCAGGACACCTTTGCCAGCGACAGGAATGTTCTTCGGGTCAAGGACATACTTGAGTTGTGATTCAAGCTCGGCCAATGTCGCATTGAAGGATGTTTCCTCGGCTTTTTTACTTGCAAGAATTTTTTGATACGCACTTTCTTGATTTTTCGTATCAGACAATAATTTCTGTTGCGCGGTCTTCTGTAAGTCGATAGATTTCTTTTGTAATGAAAGTTCGTTCTGGAGAGACACGAGTTCAGCTTTTGTTGCAGTTACTTTATCGCGATTCGTTGAGAGCACGGTGCGTGCTGAGCGTAAATTTTTAACATCATCAGAAAGTGCGCGATTAAATTGAATTGCTTCATCGGTGGTCTTCCACATTTCGTTTAGTGAATGTGCTGAGACCAGGCCAATGATAAGCGGCGCTTGTTCGTCTTGCGCAACGCGACGAAGTGCTTTCGCGATAGCATCTTGATTCGTAGTAATAGAAGTTTCTTTATCGCCGATGGAGAGAGTAAGTTGTTGTATCTGTAAATTTGCGGAAGCGATTTTGCTTTGCGTTACTTGAATTTGTGACGCGAGTTGTTTCTGAGAAATAGTAAGAGAACTGATGGTTGATTGGAGTGTATTCTTTTTTGTCCCAAGAGCGTCAAGCTGTTTTTGGAACGCAACAATATCTGCTTCGAGCGCAGCTACCTGTAATTTGTTGGTGTCAATCTTAAGTTGTATATCGTTCGCTGTATCAGCGAACGCGATTGACGAACCGATTGGTGAACTAAGAAAAAACCCAAGAGAAAATAAAAAAAGAAAGGAGAGAAACCCGATGCGCGTCATTTTTTGAGTATAGCAATTGCCTTGCGGATGCGCGAAATAGCTTCTTTCGTACCAAGTATAGAAATAAGAGTAAATGGGTCGGGTGAGCGTTCCTGCCCTGAAAGCGCATAGCGCAGAGGCCAAAGCACTGCGCCTCTGCCTCCCTTCCCTACTGCTTCTTCGGCATCTGCCAGAGGCATAACGGCTTCCTTTACCGCCTCGGCAGATATGCCTTCAGGGAGAGCTTTCAAGGGCTCCAGGAGGCCTTCTAGAGCGGTTTTGGTCATACTAGGACGCTCTTTTGGTTTCTTTATAGAGAGTTGGTTTCGGTCGAGTGTTGGCTCGCTGAAAAGGCAAGAAAGCTCGCCTAAGAGCATCTCCTGCGCTTCTTTGAATGTCTTTGCTCGTTCTTTTAAGAGAACAACAATTTTGTGGGATATCGGAAGTTTGTGGGATATCGGAAGTCCCACATCAAGATGTTTTGAAAAGTCATCATCAGAAAGTTCGCGCATCCAGTGCTGATTCACTGAGAGAAGTTTTGTTCGATCGAATATTGCCCCACTTTTTTGCACGCCATCGAATGAAAACCGTTCAATCAATTGTTCGAGCGAGAAATGTTCTTCATCAGTGCCAGGGTTCCATCCAAGGAGAGCAAGATAATTAATCATTGCTTCAGGAAGAATTCCTTCATCGCGATAGTCCGCAAGCGAGACCACATGATGGCGTTTAGAAAGTTTTTTTCTGTCTGCCGAGAGAATGAGCGGTAGGTGTGCATATATTGGGCGCGAGAAACCAAGAGCTTCTTGAATCAAAATTTGTCGCGGCGTGCTGGAAAGAATATCTTCGCCACGGATCACATGTGACACATGTGCGTCGGCATCATCAACCACTACCGCAAAGTGATACAGAGGGTCGTCCATAGATCGTGCAATAACAAAATCACCAAGTTCAGTAGTGTCAAAAGTAATCTCGCCATGGATAAGATCGTTGAACACTACGGTCTTTCCTGGATTCTTAAGTCGTATAACAGCAACTTCTATGTTGGGGTCATTTTTCGATGGTTCGTGCGAGACATAGGCCTTCCCTTCTTGTACAAGTCTCTCAAGAAGTTCTCGATGTCGAGGAGCATGTTCTGATTGTATATATTTTTTGTCCGGAATAAGACCGCACCATTCAAAATCATCCCAAATCATTTGTGTCCATTCGGGGCGATTTCTTTCTGTGTCAGTGTCCTCAATACGAATAAGGAAAGTTCCTTTATTATGTTTCGCCCATACATAGTTAAAAAGAGCCGATCGAACGGTTCCAATATGCATTTGCCCTGTTGGGGATGGTGCGATTCGTGTAGTGACGGTACTCATGATTCGTGTGCGAGGGCGAGCGCGAGCACTTCGCGGGCGAGGATTCGTGCGGCATCCGGATCGGTAAAGCCCTCAGCAGCAGCGCCCATTCGCTTCGCAAGTTCCGTATCGCCGGTAATATGCCGCACTTCTGATGCTAAGAGATTAGGCGTTAGGTTCTTTTCTTCAATCACGATCGCAGCTCCAGTTTTAGAATAGGCGTAGGCGTTTGTGCGCTGATCGTGGCTTATGGATTCAGGAATCGGAATCAGAATGGAGGGTTTTTTCCATAGACCGATTTCGGCAATCGTGCCTGATCCTGCACGCGAAACAACGACACTTGTAACGCCGGCAGCTCTCTGCAGCGCCATTTCGGAAAGATAATTTAATGGATGATAGCGGTTTGCATGCGGATTTTTTGCAAGTACAACTTGCGCGACGGATTCAACATTCTTAAAATTTGCTTCTCCGGTCTGGTGGATGATATTGGCGAAAGAGACAAGCGTGGGGAGAGACGAAAGTATTGCTTCATTTATTCGCATTGAGCCCTGCGAACCGCCGAGAATGAGAACGGTTGGCACATCTTTTTCAAGTTCTAGGTATTGTTGCGCTCCTTCTTTTTCAATTCGTGTAAGCGCTTTTCGGATTGGCATGCCGGTACGCGCGATTTTATTTCGTACCTTTTTCGGGAAATATTCAGCGGCACTTTCGAAAGAAATTGCGATTTTTGTCGCAAATTTCGCAGCGAACAGATTCGCGCGGCCGGGCTTTGCATCTGATTCGTGGATAATAATCGGAATGCGGAGCAGCCGCGCTGCGAGCACTGTTGGCACACTGGCATATCCACCCTTGCTCACGATAACATCGGGATACAAACGAAAAAGAACAATAACAGCGCGTATTATTCCTGCGAAGGTAACGAAAGCGTCAGTGACATTTTGAAGCGAGAAATAGCGGCGCATCTTCCCTGCCGGTATGGCGACATAAGCGATGCCATTTTCAAAGAGTGCTTTTTCGTCAAAAGGGTTTGGCGCGAGATAATACAATTTTGGCGCGAGAAGATGTTCCTCGCGGACGAGGTCTGAAAGCGCCTCAGCGATAGCAATAATAGGATAAAAGTGTCCGCCAGTGCCGCCTCCGGTAAATACGATGGTCATACATTACATTTAAACATTTAAATATTTAAATATAAAGTGCCGTTAGGCGCTTCTATGATGCGCGGAGGCATTGAGAATAAGCCCGCATGTAAGAAGTACCGTCATGAGCGCTGTTCCGCCGCGGGAAATAAATGGCAACGGCAAGCCGGTCAGCGGAATGATGCCGAGCATCGCGCAGATGTTAATAAATGCCTGAAGAATAATGATAAAAGAAAATCCGAGTGCAATAAGCCCGCCGAAAAGATCGTGTGAATTCCCGGCTATCACAATGCCGCGTGCTGCGAGTGCGACTAAAAGTGCGAGTAGAATCAACGCGCCGATAAATCCTGTTTCTTCGGCGAAGACAGCGAAGATCGAGTCGCCATCGGGCTCGGGCAGATAATTAAATTTTTCTACACTCTGGCCGAATCCTCTGCCTGCGAGACCTCCGGAACCGATAGCAATGAGTGATTGTTGGATTTGGTAACCGCTGCCGAGAGAATTTGCCGAGGGATTAAGAAATGTTTTAACGCGTTCAAACGCGTACGGTCGGATAAAAATAATCGAACCAAGCACCGCAATAACTATGAGCGCGAGGATGCCGAAGTCACGCCATGGCGCTCCTGCCGCGAAGTACATCACTGCGCCAG
>Ga0156755_117_pt1 | contig 12952 bp, 17 predicted proteins | sample RifOxyD1_FD_112084 | JGI IMG/M metagenome (GOLD analysis project Ga0156755, IMG submission 112084) | Candidatus Kaiserbacteria bacterium RIFOXYD1_FULL_47_14 | reverse complement strand
TGAGAAATCAGGAAGATGAATGAGCCGGGCGTTCCAGAGTTCTGGAATGTTGCCGTATTGGCGACCGTTATTCTGCTTCCGTTCATCAAATCGGTCGGGTCGTCAGCGATGATGGCGACACTGTTTGCTCCTAATTCAGGGGCCATTTTCACTTCGGCAGAATTTGTAACGGAAATATTACCCATGACCCAAATGTAGCCGTGTATCGTTACGATAGCGCTATTGCTGATTTCTAGATCACAAGGGATTTTTACTGGTCCGATATCTACGCTGCCGGAAGAGATGCTGTATAACCCATCTTGGCACACTGCTGTTCCTCCGGCGGCAGCAAGCGTTTCCCACTGGCCGATCTGGTCGTCTGATATCGGCAAAGAAACCGTCGGCTGATCGGCGCTATTCGGATGCGAGGCGCCATGCACGGTCGTATTGGTCTTGGTGGAATAATAGTATGCGTCTTTATCGATAATCGTACTTTTTGAGGAATTTCCGATGGTATGCGCATACACCGAGCTTGTTGCATGGATGCCATACACCAATCCGTTATCTCCTGAAGAAACAACATCTCCGTATATATAATTTTGGCTGTCTCCGATAATCGAACCGCCAGAGAATACATTGCCGGTGACGGTCGAACTATTTTCCATTTGGAATCCACCATTCCCCGATTGAATCCCGTAATGGAATGAAATAATTGAATTATTTATACTCACATTCGCTTTGATAATCTTTGTTGCTACGGGATTAGTACTATTTGGTACAAAGCCGGTCGCCGTAATCTGCTTGGTAGACCCGTCAATAGTCGAGACCGTTATCGTAAACACTCCGGGGACAAGCACTGTGTTTGTTTCTCCTGCATAAGAAGGATTTTGATTCAGCTGATAGACGGCCTTATCTATGCCGGCCTCAGCAATCGCGAGTGCTTGTGCGCTTGCGATGTCGTAGCGAGCAATTCTTGCAGAGCTCGTTACTGAATTCAGGTAGGCGCCTGAGACCGTGAAGAAGATTCCGAGGAAGACCAAAGCGAGAACGAGTACATATCCTCGGTGAAATTTGGCGGTGTGAGATGAATAGCGCATACAGAATTAATAGTTACGCAATTTGATTTGTTCATTCCGATGATCAGAGAGAATGTTTTGCTTCACTTGCGATTGCGTTTGTACATCAACAGTGACGATGCTGGCTTGAGTAATGTCCGTGTTGTCATACGAGAACGAAAGAGTATTTATGGTAGAGCTTAATTTTTTTGTGCCAGACGAACGCGCGCTTAAAGCATTTGCTTCGAGGAGACGATAGACATTCGTTCCGACACTATAAATTACTGCATAATCGTGAGTGTTGGCGATAGTGTTTCCAGAACTATCGATAGAAGGAATCTCGAGAACAAGCGCCGTTGATGAAGAAGTATACGATGCACTTGAGAATGCGTGCGTCTGCAGTATCGCATTGGCGGGAAACGCGAGCGATTCTATCTCGCGCAGTATTATGCTCGCCGAGCCGGATGATTGCAATGACGCCTGCTGAAAACTTGAAATAGAATTGAAACTGTAGAGCAACGAGCCGAGCGCAATCATCATACAAACACTAAGCGCAACAACAATTATCGTCTCGATAAAGGTAAACCCAGCACTATTCCTATAATGCTGGGTAAAACCGCAGTGGCAGGTCTTTTTCATAGAAGTCCGCCGGTTTGAGTAATAAGCGTCGAGAGCGAAACAGTGCTTGATGCGTTTAATCCTGGTTCCAGCCATATAACGCTTACGGATACTTGTTTTGTTTTTGCGTTATAGGTACTAATCGCAAGCGTTGTGGTGGCTGCTTGAGGAAGAGAATTCAAAAGGATGTCTTGGAATGATCCACTTTGCGGAAGTGCTGCGTAACCGCCACTGCGTAAAATCTCGAGTTCGTTACGAGCGATTGAAAGCGCGATACCTTGATTCTTCGAACTTCTCACCAAGACATTGCTCCGCACAACCGCCTGGAGCAGAAGGAGCATAACGCTCATAATAAAAATGGCGACAATAACTTCAATGAAACTAAACCCAGCACCAAAACGCTTCGTAGAAGCGTTTTGGTGCTGGGTAAACCCGCGGGAGAAGCGGAACATTAAAATACAGATGAAAGCGAATAAATTGGCGCGATCATTGAAATAGCAAAGATACCAACGACAACGCCAATGAATAAAACAAGAACCGGTTCAATGATGGTCGAGAGGTTTTTTGTCTTCTCGGCAACATCTTCCTCATAAAACTCTGCGACTTGCTTTAACATCTCGGCAACCTTCCCAGTTTCCTCTCCTACCAAAAGCATTTCGCTCATCAAAATAGGATAAAGATGAGTGTGTTCGGCGAAGGAGGCAGAAAGAAGTTCGCCTTTCTTCACACGCGCCTCTGCCTCTCCTATCACATCAGCATACGCTTTAACATGCACGACCTCTTTTGTTATAGAAAGTGCATCAAGAACCGGAACGCCAGAAGAAAGAAGTGCTGAAAGGGTGCGAGCAGCGCGCGCCGAATATGTCTCGCGCACTAGTTCATCTATGGCGGGCATATGCAATGCGGTAGCGATTACAGTCCTGCTCCCTATCCGAGAGCGAAAGAAGGCGATACTGCCTATCACAAGCACGATAATTGCTGAAAAGACGAATATAACATGAGCAACTATAAAGTTCGACAAAGTGACGATGATGCGCGTGGCGAGCGGCACCTGCACGCCAAGCTCGGTAAAGGTGCTGGTCAGTGTCGGGACTACGAAGATGAGCATAAGAATGCCAACAGTGGCAACGGTTGAGAGGATAATTGCTGGGTAAATCATGGCTCCGCGAATTTTACGCGCCAGTTCTTCAGAGCGTTCCATCTGGAGAGCGATGACATTGAGAGAATTGGCCAAGGAGCCCGATTCCTCGCCTGCTCGCGCCATCGCGATAAATATTTCAGGAAAAACCTTGGGATATTGCGCTAATGCTTCAGTGAATGAAGATCCTTTCTTGATTGATTCGGAGAGTCCCGCAGCAATTTTTTTTAGGTATTTGTTGCTTGATTGCCGTTCAATAACCGAGAGTGCGCGCGCAAGTGGGAGACCGGCAGAAAGCATTGCAGATACATTTTTCGTCAATCGGACGATTTCAGCGCGCTTCACTTCGGTGCCGATAGAAATAGAAAACCATGACGGAGGCGTAAATCCTCCTGCATTATCGGTAATACTTACCACCACGCCCCCCTCTTTCTGTATTTGGTCGTACACCGCGAAGTGCGATGCCGCCTCGATTGTGCGCGTCTGATTCGGTACTCCCTCTTTCTGTATGGTGACGCTGAATTTCATCAATAATAATCGTAGCATGCAGACACGGAGTTTTATGCTACTATAACCTCATGGCTACACTTATCTCGCCGCATAAGAACAACATATTGGCTTTTGAAGAAGCTCGGGAGAGTATCACTCGCCTTTTCACGCTGAAGCCGTTTCTCGCGCCCGCAGACGAAGAAACACTTTCTATTCTTATGGATAAAAAACTTGTTGGCGATTTGCGTCGAAGTCTTTCTGATACTAAAACGCGAAAAGTATCTTCTCTGCGTAGCATTTTGGTTCACTAGGAAACTCTTTCCTCATGTATCGGCGGTTCATTTCTAATTCAGCAAAACGCTCAATTAAGAAATTGCCGCTAACCGTTCGCAAGATCTTATTCAAGGAAACTGAAATCATTGAACGAAATCCGTACGCTGGAGAAAAACTTTCTTCCTCTCTTTCTTTCCTGTATTCATTCCACTTTTCAATTAATAGCATCGCCTATCGCGCTGTGTATACCGTTAATGAAGAAAAGAAAGAAATAACTTTTCATCTTGTCGGAGTTCGTGAGAACTTTTACGAAAAAGTGAGGCGGTTATTTCGTTGATTTCTTAATAGCTTCAATGATTCCTTCCGGATTAATTACTTTGATTCCTTTTTTATTTTTGCCAGCGGTTTCCCTTACTATTTCCAAAAATTCGTCATTTGTTAGGGATGGATTGACCTGCAAAGCAAGTGCAAACACTCCGGAGAAATAAGGAATTGCCCAACTCCAACCCCCTTCCCCCTTATACATATACTCTTCTGACCCAGCATTAGAAGCCATGGTTCTATAATCGCAAGGAACGATTATCGTATTTTTAAACCCGTTAGTATAGACATCAAGGAAATTCTGATATGTCTTGAACTTATTAAAAAATTTCTTCTGACGGTCTTTGTCCCATGAAGAGACCATCATCTCAAGCTCGTCTAACGAAGGAATCTCTCTCTGAGAATCTTTGTAGAAAAGCGGAAGCTCATAGTCATCAAATTTATCTTTGTTGTATTTTGAGCCGCCGCCAGTAATCGAGTTTTCGTCAAAATAAATGCTATCTATGACAGTGATTCCTGATTCTTTAACCTCCTTTTTGAGTTCAAGCCACTCCTTTATTCCCGGAACTTCATCGTATCCTTTGGAGACACTGACTATTTTTATCTTTCCTTTCACTAAACAAAAACATGTATGAAAGAAACTGTTGCGGGAATAGTTTTTATATCTATCTGGGTTCTGGTGATGGTGTTGTGGGGAAACTCTAAAAATACTCAACCTGATATGAGAAATTACGAGAGAAATCAGGTAATGGGAAACCCTTGTAGTGGTGGTGACAGTGGGCATCCTTTAGATAACTGCTGGTAGTGTGTTAATTTCTAAGGTATGAAAACGATCCTCATCTTACTGGCTGGCATCATAATTATTGGTCTATTAGCGTGGACATATCCTTGGATCTGGGATTTGATTTCCCGATTGTTTTAAGCCATAAATTAATGTTATTCACAGCTTCTTGCAAATCTCATCTGAAAGGGATATACTAGCTATGTTCGCTCGAGAACCGCCACGCTTGAGGGCGGTTCTCTCTTTTTAATGCTTTGTTTCCAATCGTTTATGTCTATAAATGAGGATCTTCTCTTTCCAGACGATATTTCCTCTTCCAATAAATTTTGAAGTCTAGTTGAAAATCTTTTATCTCCGAACTCGTCTCTTCTTGTATTAGAAACTATATGTACATGGACGCCGTGTTCCATAGCATAGATAATCAGAGCTTCGAAATCTCCGTCGCCTGTAAATAAAAGAAATTCTGTGGCTATATCTACAAGCAGCATTGCATCTACTGTCAAATCAACATCGCAATTTGATTTTAACGCCCCAGGATAAATCACAGTCAGCTTGTTATTATTTCCACAAATTCCACATGTATAAGGATGTTCCTTTATTTTATCTTTTTGTGGTTTTGAAGATTTTACCCTTGCTTCATAGCCCTGTTTTGTTTGTCGTTCTATCCAAGTTAGTTCTATCTATAAATGCAAAAGTCCTCGACTCTTTCATTTGTATTTCAGATGCCGGCGATTCCATATTATTCGTTCACCGTCCGTAGCACTTCTTCAACACTGGTGATGCCGCGCGCGGCTTTATAGAGTCCGTCTTGGAGCATAGTGAGCATTCCTTCTTTCTTCGCCTGCGCTTCGAGCGCGTCGGTCGTACCGGAGTGAAGCATTAAATCGCGGATAGTTGGAGTAACGGCGAGGACTTCATGAATGCCGATGCGGCTCTTATAGCCATCCTCGCCCCCCGCTCCCGGCATCGGCCGATAGAAGTGTAGATCGTTCAGCGTGGCGTCTGCTTTCAGAAGTTTTTCATCTTTCAGGGACTTAAATGCAGCAGCGAAATCATCTTCACTCGCTATCTTCGCGCGCATCGCGGCATCAACCGCATATTCTTCCTTGTTGTCGCACAGTTTTCTCACAAGTCGCTGTCCGATGATGACGCGAACCGTCGAAACAAGAAGGAATGGCTCGACGCCCATATCAATAAGGCGCGGGATCGCGCCCGCGGCGCTGTTCGTGTGGATAGTGGAGAGCACGAGATGCCCTGTCAGCGCCGCATTAATGGCGAGCGAGGCGGTCTCGCCATCGCGGATTTCGCCAACCATAATAATGTCCGGGTCTTGGCGCACGAGCGAGCGCAAGCCGTTGGCGAAAGTGAAGCCGATAGTTGGATTCACCTGCGTTTGATTAATGCGTTTCATCTGATATTCGATTGGGTCCTCGACCGTCGAGATGTTTACATCTGGCTGATTAAGAATATCGAGCATCGTATAGAGTGTGGTCGTCTTGCCGGAGCCCGTGGGGCCAGAAATTAGGATAATACCGGTCGTTTGTTTCAGTGCGCTGTGAATGCGTTCCATATTCTCGCCGTGTAGGCCGAGCACTTCGAGCGTGAATCCTTCGCCGGTCTCGCGCAGAAGGCGCATGACCGTCTTCTCGCCGAAGAATGTCGGAAGAATCGAAACACGGAAGGAAACACGGTCGGCTTCCGTCTCCATCTTAAATCGGCCGTCCTGTGGAAGACGCTTCTCGTCCAATTTCAAATTTGAAAGTACCTTAATGCGTGCAACGATGCTTGCAGCGGCGGTCTTTGGCAGGGTCATCGCATCGTGGAGAATGCCGTCAATGCGATAGCGAACCAGCACCTCGGTTTCCATCGGCTCAATGTGTATGTCGGAAGCGCCTTGTACGATAGCGTGTCGGAGGAGTGTGTCGACAATGCGCACAATCGGCAAGTCCTCGGCCATTTTTTTCAAATCATCGCTAGAGAGATCTTTATTGTCCTCTGCAATAACGCGAATCTTGCCTGCCTCAGTTGCAATAATGCCACCGAATTCGTCTTTGAGCGATTTCTGATATTGCAGGAGCGCATATTTGACGCTTTCAGTGTCAGTTAGCCGTGGCAATATCTTAAGCCCTGTTTTCTTGCGCACCGAATCAATGGATGCAAGATCTTCAACATCGAGCATCGCCACTTCGAGCGAGTCCTCGTTCTTTTTATACGCGATAATATTGTGCGTGCGTGCGATTGGCTCTGGAATAACCGAGAGAATATCAGCGGGGATGCGAAACTCTTTCAAATTGACGAACGGGATACCGAGCACATACGAGTGAATGCGCCGCAGCGCGTCCTCAGTCAGAGATCCTCGCGAGACGAGTATGTCGCCGAGCGATTGTCCGCGCGTCTTCGCTTCCTCGAGGGCGTCATCGATTTCTTTTTTGGCGACGAGACCCGAGTCAATAATGAATTCTTTCAATTCCCCATCCGAGACATGCATATAAAAATAGTATAGCGTGCCTCGCCCTTGGCGAGGCACGCTTTTCACAACTAATGTTCGCCGCAAAGATTCCAAAGGGAATCAAAAAATGTTCTGTAGTCGCGTGCAATCTGCTCGTTTTTTATTTTAAAAACCAAAACAGGATCGCCGTATATTTGGAACTGTATCTGATCAGGATAAATTAAAGTGTTTACACTGCTGTTGTTAAACTTTGGCATAATTCTGAAATCGAAATTCACGCGTGACCCTTTTACTCTTTCCAGATAGTTTTGCTGTTCGCCCGTCCCTATATATCTGACGGCGATATTTTTTTCAATACTCTTTTTGTCGTAGAATTCATGACTTTCCCCAAGCGTTTCTTTAAATTTGTCTCCGCCGCCTCCAATAATATCTATAAAGCTATCTTTTTCCGCTTCCTCAATCATTTTAAGTTCATTCGCAACAAACTGATCTTCACCTTGGTACACTTCGAACTCTTGCTCATACTGGTGGCCGAACATCTTTTCGAGCATGTCTCGTGCTTCATTTGCCACTATTCTTTTTTCGTCAATAAGCGATTCTATGCGCGCAGGAGGGTTAGCGCTCCACTTTTTGCGGTTATTTTTGATTACATGCTTTACCAACCCCTTACCTTCAAGGGATTCAAGGGCGGTATAGACATACTGACCGTGTAAGCCAGTAGCAGTAACAATCTTGGAGCTTCCAACCTCTAGAGTTCTCCCTACCAAATAGACATATATTCTGGCTTCTTTTTCGGTTAAACCAATCTTTTCTAGATTTTTAAGAAGTCGCTCACTCCCCTTTTTATCATGATTTTGTTTCATAGGCGGTAAAAAGAGTATATTCTATGTGATATTTCTGTCAAGCTTTTATCATAAAAAGGTGTGATAAAACACTTGACAAACTATACTGATGCGCTATCATAGCACTACTGATAAATAAGTTATCAATGTTCTTTAATTCGCGGCAAAGGCCGCAGAAGGAGTGCAAATGAAAGTCCTCGTTAGAATCACCCGCCATCCGTTCGACGCCGCTCGTGAGGCGTTCCTGAAGAGCGTCTTCGGAAGCGACCTTGTGGTCGTAACCGATGACATCCGCTACGGCGACGACGCTGTCGCTTCTGTCAAGGAGCTCATTCAGAGGATTGAGTCCGAGACCGGTGGCGAAATCGTCGCTGTCGAGGTGCAGGCGCCACCCCCGGCCTTAATAAGGTTGGTGGACCGGCAGCGCGACCTCGGGGTCGTTCTCATTCGCGCACAGTTCGAGCGCGATGAGTTCGGCCGGGCCATCGTTGAGGGAAAGGATGAGAGCGGGCGCGACCTGCTTCAATTCTCCCACTACGAGGTGCTCGAGCAGATCGTCTTTAAGACGAAAAAGCTCGAGCCGATGGATTAGCGGAAGCCGCCTTCAACAACCGCGGGGTTAAATGGTTTGCATGTAAGGTGATGGAAATAACTGCAAACTTGCCAGTCAGTAATGATTGGCACGGTAAGGTCAACGCCGATAATGACTACCATCCGATTAATCCACGATACGGATTTCTGTCGGGAGATGTTTTCTCCCCTGATGAGTCCAAAAGGACGAAACAGAAAATTGTTCTTTTAAATATAGATAAAAACGGAACAGGGCTATGTGTTCCTATCTCTTGAGAGATGGAAATAGATAGGCCTGCTCCGTTGGGTAAGCGCACACCCTTGGGCGTCCCCTCGATCGTGGGGATAATCCGGAATATCAAGATGACGACTTGATATTGAAAATCACACAATCATAGGTTTGTCGGGTTCGTCATAACCCAGACAATCTGAGGTGATTGGGACATCCTTCTTTGAAGGAACACGCCCGGTTTGAGAGGTCCGGACAAAACCTCTCTCTGTCTCTCGATTGGGTCGGGACTGATGAGGACTGAAAAGTCCAAGTCCGGCGGTTTGGAAATGCCAAATCACACAGGACGAAACAGAATGTTCTTTGACGACAATACAAAACGAAAAAATAAAAAAGGAGAAGGAAATGACACCTGACAAAGCTGCCGAGGTTTTTGTGAGAGGATTAGAGATCTTTGTGAAAGTGCTGGTCATCAGCATTTTCTTGGGACTCTGTTTCCTCAATGTCTTCATCGCTGGAGGAATTTTCATGAAGGCACACCTTCAGGGAGAAAACTGCACTGTCCTGATGTATGGGATGGTATGGTCATGGTCGGAGGCTCTTTCGCTCCACTTGTCCACAGCAGCAGCCTTCCTGGTTGGTTTAATTCTCTTTCTCTTTGGCACAAAGAAGAAGAGCAATTAATGCCTTCACACAGCCGCCTAACCCAAGGCGTGAGCGGGGATCTCGGACGAATAAAATAAGCCGAGGCGAGACCGCAAGGGCACAGAGTCACCAATTAGGTGGCTCTTTTCTTTTTGTGTTGACGCGTAAAAAAGAATCTGGTATCTTGTAAGTATCTGAAATGTCCGTGATGCGGGCATTTTTGTTAGAAATGGTAGACTAGGCGTTAGACAGATTAAAAATGTGCGACATACATATTCCATATGATTGACTTGAAAACCATCAATGCAGTGCTCGGAGAGTTCGAGGATCGAGGCATCAGCCGCGAGACGATGATTGAAGCCATCGAGAGTGCGATGGCGACCGCCTATAAGCGCGAATACGGCAAGCGCGGACAGGTCGTACACGCCAAATTGGACCTCAACACCGGCACTATCTCCTTCGAACAGATTAAAACGATTGTGGACGACACAACCGTGCGTTTCCCTATCGCTGGCGAAGAAATTCCATATGAACATAGCCATATGCACTCATTTCATAACGAAGAAGAACAGCTTGCCGATGGCGAATTGCCGCGTTTCGACACCGAGAAGCATATTCTCATCAATGACGCGCGACTTATGAAGCGTGACGCCGCTGTTGGCGAACAGATTATCTTCCCGCTCGAACCGCAGGACGATTTCGGTCGTATCGCGGCGCAGACCGCTAAGCAGGTGGTCATTCAGAAGGTGCGCGAAGCCGAGAAGACCTCAATGATGGAAGAATTTAGCGAGCGAAAGGGCCAAATCGTAAGTGGCATCGTACAACGAATGGAGCGCGGTGCAATCTTTGTTGATCTTGGGCGTACAACCGGCATCATCCCGTATGAAGAACAGATTCCGGGCGAGCGATATCGTATGGGCGAGCGCATTCGCGCATATCTCTACGCGGTGGACGAGGGGTTTCGCGGTGTCTATCTGCGGCTTTCTCGCGCGCATCCGAAGTTTGTTGTGAAGCTTTTTGAATTAGAGGCGCCCGAGCTTGCGAGCGGTGCAATAGAGGTGAAGGCGCTCGCGCGCGAGCCTGGCAGTCGCACTAAAATAGCGCTCTCTTCGAAGGAAACGCATGTTGATCCGGTTGGTTCTCTCGTTGGTCAGCGCGGGGTGCGCGTCTCGACCGTGATGAGCGAGCTGGGCGGCGAGCGCATCGATATCATCGAATGGAACGATGACGCAAAAGAATTCGTAAAAGAAGCGCTCTCCCCCGCAACACCGATTGAAGTTGTGCTTAACGAGGCGGATCATCGCGCGACCGTGACAGTTTCTGAAGATGAACAATCGCTCGCTATCGGCCGCGGCGGACAGAATGTACGCCTCGCGGCGAAGCTGACGGGCTGGAATATTGATATTATCTCTACGGGAGGTACTGAAGTCGCTGGTTCTGACGGCGAATCAGTCGCTGTGTCGCAGGAAGAGGATCCAGCTGAAACAGCGGGCGTTATGCCAACAGAGAGTGAAGAAATCATCACTGAAGAAACGCCAGAGATAACTGAACTTCCCGCAGAAGAAGAATTGACAGAACTCCCTGCGAGCGACGAGACCGCCGCTGACGCAGAAGAAGACCGCGATATCGCAAAAGACGAATAAATTATTATCTGTATATTTTACTTATATGAACTTATTGCACGATATTGATCCGGGTACGAAAGAAGAAATGAATGTCATTATTGAAATTCCGAAGGGTTCTCATAACAAATACGAGATTGATAAAAAGACGGGCATCATCAAGCTCGACCGCGTGATGCATTCCGCACAGGACTACCCTTTCGACTACGGATTCGTGTCCCAGACACTTTGGGATGACCATGATGCGCTTGATGTCGTTCTTCTGACGACCCATCCGCTCGTGTCAGGTATCCTCGCTCCGGCGCGTCCGATTGGTCTCTTGCATATGATTGATGGCGGCGAAGCAGATGAAAAAATTATTGCTGTTGCTTCAGGCGACCCGCGCTATGCTGAAGTGAAGGATATTACTGATGCAAATCAGCATGTGTTGAAAGAAATCGCACACTTCTTCGCGACCTACAAGCAGATTCAGAAGAAAGAAGTGGTCGTTGGCGACTTCGAAGGACGCGCTGCAGCCGAAGTGGCGTTCGAACGCGCGCGAAAGATGTATCTCGACAAATAATATGGAAAACGAACCGCTTCTTCCGCCCGGAGAAACATTGCCATCAATGCCCTCGCCCAAACAACAGTCCTGGGGTGTCGTTATCTCGATTGTTATCATCGTTATGATGATTGTCGTCGGGGCATTCTATTCATGGGGGAAGAGGATTTCACAGGAACAAGTTCCCGCAGAATCAATAGCTCAATAATTTTTTATCTATGACACACACTCAACCTCGCGCCTCTATGCTTGTACCGATGGTTATCGAGAAAAGCCAGTTTGGCGAGCGCGCGTATGATATTTATTCGCGTCTCTTGAAGGAGCGTATCGTTTTCCTTGGCGGTGCTATCGATGACGATGTGGCAAATCTCGTCATCGCCCAGCTTCTCTTCCTCGAGGCAGAAGATCCGAAGAAAGATATCTCGCTCTACATAAACTCTCCTGGCGGTTCGGTCACCGCGACATTGGCGATGGTAGATACGATGAATCATGTAAAGCCGAATGTCTCGACGGTGTGTGTTGGTATGGCGGCATCGGGTGCGGCGATTCTTCTCTCGGCAGGAGAGAAAGGTAAGCGATTCGCACTCCCGAATGCCGAGATAATGATTCATCAGCCGCATGGCGGCGCCGAGGGACAGGCGACCGATATCGAGATTACCGCGAAGCAGATTCTGAAACTCCGCGCGGTGTTGAATAAAATTCTCTCGAAGAATACCGGCCAACCAATCGCGAAGATCGAGAAAGATGTCGAACGCGACTTCTTTATGACCGCAGACGAAGCGAAAAAGTACGGGCTGGTTGATAAAGTGTTTAATTAGAAATAGTAATAAAAAAGAAGGGCGAGTCGCAGTGCGACTCGCCATTTCTCGTACTCTACTTCGCGCGTGCGGCTTCTTTTTCCGCATCGATGCGTCTGAGTGTTCGCTTAAGATCGAGTTCCTTACCTTGTAAAGTCATCGATTCAAGCTCGATTGATTTCAGAGAATCGCGGATATGAGTGCGTACTAACTGCTCAACATGGAGAACACTGTAATCATTCCCCATGTTCCCGTTCGTGATTGAGAGAGACTTGTTGGATGGGTGAAATGCCGGATGTTTGATTGTCAAGAATGACAGATTTCCATGGAAGGTTGCATCGACCATATATTCATGTGACCACACATTCTCTTCGATAAGCTCAATAAAGAGTTTACCGAGTGGTCTTTTCTCTAAATCGCTTTGGCTGATAGGTTCGAGTGTTTGATTACCTTCTGAATCCCATACGGATACTCCTGCACATTTCATGGTAACCTCCCTTTCCTAGAATGATTCGGCGAAATGTAACTATCTGACAAGGTTCACTATCCATGAGCGATACTACTCTTATGTTTCAAATAGACAATGTGCATACCTGGTATGCA
>Ga0156755_101_pt1 | contig 13175 bp, 14 predicted proteins | sample RifOxyD1_FD_112084 | JGI IMG/M metagenome (GOLD analysis project Ga0156755, IMG submission 112084) | Candidatus Kaiserbacteria bacterium RIFOXYD1_FULL_47_14 | reverse complement strand
GAAAAAGCAGTAAAAGAAAATGGAGAAAAGGCTGGCGCAGAAATTGTCAAAGAAGTGCAGGACAAAATTGATGCACTGAAAACCGCGAAGAATAGCGAAGATTCAGGCACAATTAAAGGTGCGACCGAAGCACTTTCTTCGACACTCTCTAAAATCGGTGAGGCGATGATGAAAGATCAGCAAGCCGGAGGCGCGGCCGCAGGTCCCGACACAGGAGGGACGCCGCCTCCGGAATCAGCTGGTCCAACCGACGCAGAGTTCAAGGAGAAACCCTAGTTGTTTTGTAGACACTTAGTGTCCACACAAGCCCCGCGACGCTCTGCGTCGCGGGGCTTGACTTTTTAATAACAGTATGATAACTTTGTGGTAGATACCAAGATAATTTTTGAGGTAATTGTTCTCACAAAAACAAGGAGAGAAGATCATGAAGAAAACTCAGTTGTTGTGCCTGTTGTTCTTGAGCACATTACTCTTTGTGGGATGTGCCGCCGGTCCAAACACTGCTGCACATATCGCCACCTCGAATGGACATATTGCTGGCTTCTGGCTCGGTCTGTGGCACGGGATGATCTCGCCGATAACTTTCATCATCTCGATCTTCTCGAACAATGTGAACTTCTACGAAATTCACAACAATGGCACTTGGTACAACTTCGGTTTTGTACTCGGCGCCGGCATCCTATTCGGAGGAAGCATAGAAGCATCGTCGCGAAAGTAGTGATTGCTTTCTCAAAAACAGTTCATATCTGAGCCCTTGTATACAATAATGCAGGGGCTCTATTTATTTTACATACAAGAATAAGAGGCGTATACTATAGAAACATGGTTCGACCATGCTCACCATAAATGACCAAGGACTACTACAATGTGCTCGGCATAGATAAGAAAGCGACAAAGGACGACATTAAAAAGGCGTTCCGTAAGTTGGCGCATAAATATCATCCCGATAAGGGCGGCACGGATGAATCGAAGTTTAAAGAAATTACCGAGGCGTATTCGATATTGAGCGACGATAAGAAACGCCGCGAATATGACACCTATGGTCAGGCGTTCGCTGGTGGTTTCGACCCTTCGAGAAACTCAGGGCAAGCAGGATCACGGCAAGCCGGCGGGCAAGGAAATCCGTTTGGCGGATTCGACTTCAGCGGATTCCAACAGGGCTTCGGTCAAGGCGGTGTGGACTTCGACCTTGGTGACATCTTCGGCGATATATTCGGAGGCACACGCGGCGGCTCACCCCGAGCGACAGCGAGGGGGCGCGATATTTCCATCGATCTCGAAGTATCGTTTAAAGATGCGGTGTTCGGCACTTCGCGCAATGTCCTCATCGCTAAGGTTTCGACCTGCGAACTCTGTAAAGGAAGCGGCGCAAAACCCGGTACACAGACCGAGACCTGTAAGACCTGCAACGGCAGCGGTCGTATTCACGAAACGCGTAATTCTATCCTCGGACAATTTACCAGCGCGCGCGTCTGTACCGTCTGCGATGGTACTGGCAAGATTCCGAAAGAAAAGTGTCTTGAATGCAAGGGACAAGGTGTAAGGCGTAAGCAAGAAGAAATTCATATCAACATTCCTGCCGGCATCGATAATGGCGAAATGATCCGATTACCTCAACAGGGTGAGGCAATCAAGACCGGCATCGCGGGCGATCTCTATGCGAAGATTCATGTGAAGGCACATCCGGTCTTCCGTCGCGAGGGTTCAAATCTTGTTATGAATCTTCCAGTGAAAGTTACCGATGCTCTTCTCGGCACGATTGCTTCAATAGAAACTCTGGAAGGGAAAACGCTGGAAGTAAAAATCCCGCCGATGAAGCGCGCAGAAGAATTACTGCGCATCGCAGGGAAAGGTATCCCAGTCGAAGGTATTCGAGGCGATCTTATTATGCATCTCGAAGTCGCGCTCCCGAGCAAGCTCTCCAGCAAAGCGAAGAAATCTGTGGAAGAATTGAAAATTGAAGGTTTATAAGCACAGCTTGCTCCCAACATTTGTTGGCAGTAGGAGTTATACTAGATGAATGATTGCTACCAGTAGCATCGCACAAGCAAGTGCAATCGCGACGAACACCGCGATGTCGGTCTGGGCAGTAGCGAACGATTTTCTTATCGTACTTATTCTGCTCGCTACCTTTTTCCTCTTCGCGTGGTATGTCGGGCGCGGGCCATTCGTCGCGCTTCTGATAGCGCTCTATGCGGCGTATGCACCATACAGCATATTTCCGTATATCTCATTTCTCCCGACGACACCGCTTCTGATGGCGTTCCTCGCGCATGTCGGCCTCTATACCGCTTTTGTGCTCGTATTCTTCCTCATTCTGCGGCGCGTTATCGTTTCTGATTTTCTGTACATCGGATTATTCGGGCTCGTCATACTTTCATTCCTTGGTGCAGCATTTCTTATCGCGCTCGCGTCAAATGTGTTCCTTATCGCTCCGATATATCACTTCACGCCCGCTATTTCGGCACTCTTTCCGACACAGTATTTCTTCTGGTGGTTCGCCGCCCCGGCCGTTGGCCTCTTATTCCTCGCCCGATAATCACTTGGGGGTTTCACCCCCAAGTAAATTCCAAGGTCGAACCTTGGAATTTAGGACATCCGATGTCCTCGAGTATTTGGACATCGGATGTCCCAACATTCCGTGGTATCATTTTTCTTATGACTATCTCCGAAGAACTTGACGCACGCGGGCTGGTTGAACATTCATTCACAAAACCGGAAGAAATATTATCGACGCGCCGCATCGCGTATAACGGATTCGACCCAAGCGCGGATTCGTTGCAAATAGGTAATTTGGCCTCCATCCTCTTTATGAAGCGCCTTGCTGATGCTGGCCATGAGATTATTTTCCTCGCTGGAGGCGGCACGGGAATGATTGGCGACCCGAAGGAGGGAGGAGAGCGTCCGATGCAGGATGAAAAGACCATAGAGAAAAATACTCGTGCCATCAAGAAACAGTTCAAACAAGTTCTCGGAGGAACGCCATTCAAATTGGTTGACAACGCCGATTGGCTTATGAGTGTGAAGCTTATGCCGTTTTTGCGCGATGTCGGCAAATATTTCACCGTCAATGATCTTATAAAGCGTGAATTGATAAAAAAACGCCTTGATACGCCGGACGAAAGCATTTCTTTCGCTGAATTCACCTATGCGCTTCTTCAGGGCTATGACTATCTGACGCTTCATCAGAAATACGGTTGCGATCTGCAAGTCGGCGGTTCAGACCAGTGGACGAATATTCTATCTGGCGTCGATCTCATCAAGAAGCGTTTGGGGAAACAAGTATATGCTATCAGCATTCCGCTCGTTACGGATTCTGCCGGTAAGAAGTTCGGAAAGTCAGAAGGAAATGCTATCTGGCTCGACGCGAAGAAGACCTCGCCGTTTAGCTTCTATCAGTTCTGGATTAATCTCCCCGACACCGACATCGAGAAATATCTGAAGGTCTACACCTATCTGCCGCTTCAGGAGATTGATGCGTTGATGGAGCTTCATCGTCGCCAGCCGGGCGAGCGGCAGGCGCAGGAGACGCTTGCTCGGCTCGTGACTGAAATCGTCCACGGCCCGGCAGCAACGGCTCAATCAGCCGCCGCGAGCGACGCACTTTTCGGTATGACGCCTTTCGGCGAGCTCTCGCGCGAAGCGCGCACCGTCGCACTCGCCGAAGCGCCTTCAGTATCAATATCAAGGTTAAACCTTGATGAAGGTTTCTCGCTCGCTGAAATACTCGTAACGGGAGGTCTCGCTTCGTCGAAGTCAGACGCGCGCCGCCTTATCGAGGGGAAGGGAATCACGCTCTCGGGCTTCCCGATAGAGAATCCTGATCAGAAAATTCATCTGGGCGACCTGCCCGGCGGCTACGCCCTCGTACGCAAAGGCAAACAGGGTGTCCTCATCCTCGCACTAAAGTAATATTTTCTGTGTATAAGTTCTATTGACCTTAAAGTCTTGTACTGCGACAATTAAGAGATGCCCTTTCCAGCAGCTCTTTCTCCAGAACAACAAGAAGAAGCAGCTCGTCTATATCGAAGTGGTTTGAGTGCACAACAAGTCGCCAATCAGTTCCATGTCAGTTTAGATGCAACTTTTTACGCGCTCAGACATTTGAAGGTGCAGCGCAGGACACCACAGGAAACAAACCGGATTCGATTCGAAGCGAAATCGTTGTCTTATGACCTAAAGAAGAAACTGACTCTTAGAGAAGAACGCCTGAAATATGCCGCCGTACTGTTATACTGGGCTGAGGGCTACAAGGTCGGGCATACTGGATTGGACTTCGCTAATTCAGATCCTGATATGGCTCTAATATTCAGGAAATTCCTTGCAGAGGTCTGTCGAATTGATGAGAATCGTTTGCGCGCAAGTTTATACTGTTATGAGGGACAAAACATACAAGCGATTACAAATTTCTGGAGCAAATTCCTTAATATACCGAAAAAACAGTTCACGAAACCGTATATAAAAAGGGCTGAAAAAACTTCATCAAGAGGTCCTCGTATGGTCAATGGGCTTGTGCATATTCGCTATTGTGATAAAAAGTTACTAAGGCAGGTGCTCAAATGGATAGAGGAGTATTGCCAAGAATGCGTCGGTGGCGGAGTGGTCAATCGCACGACACTGTAAATGTCGCGCCTACGGGCTACGTTGGTTCGAATCCAACCCGGCGCACATGAAGAAAAAGACAGCGTCTGCACGCTGTTTTTTCTTACCTGTGCGCTGCCGCAGGTATATTTTTGTTTTTGCGTAGCGCAAGGCAAAAATACCGAGGCGGGAATCGCGAAAAATTTCCGTCAAGAAATTTATTCGTGTTCGTCACAAACCGGGGGTCGCGAGCGAGCCCGCTGACGAGCGGACTCGACTTGTGCCCGCACATGAAAAACCGAATTCCCGTCAGGAAATTCATTCGTGTTCGCCACAAAGACAGAAGACCTGCCCTGCGGCAGATCTTCTGCTTTTGGTGAATACCTCAACGAGTTGAGTTAATGACTCGAAGCGCAGAGCAGAGGTTTTTGGGGTATAATTGATTCCAATGAATCTCTCTAACAACGAAAAGCGAGATGCCGTCAAGTTTATTGAGGCAGGAAAGCCATTGCCGGACAAGTATCGTTTTTTACTGTTTGGAGAAAAGGAAGAGGTGGAGCTAGTGTGGAATGGCAAGACAGACGAGGTAACAACGGCAGTTTTACCTTTTCAAGTTATAGAACAGATTGATGTACCGAGAACAGAAAAGTTTGGGAATGCTAATCTAGGAACTCTTTTTGATAACTCCGGCAGACAGATAACTGGGTGGACGAATAAGTTGATTTGGGGAGACAACAAACTTATTCTTTCATCTCTAAAAAACGGACCACTTCGCAAGGAAATCGAAGAACAAGGCGGCTTGAAATTGATTTACATTGACCCGCCGTTTGATGTTGGAGCTGACTTCTCTATGGATATAAAAATCGGCGATGGCGAAGACGAGGAGAGTTTTACCAAAAAGCCGTCGGTGATTGAGGAAATTGCCTATCGTGATACTTGGGGCAAGGGTGCCGATAGTTTTATTGCAATGATTTATGAACGCTTGAAACTCATGCACGATTTGCTTGCAGAAGATGGAAGTATTTATGTGCATTGTGATCACAGAGTAAATAGTTATATGAGATTGGTGTTGGACGAAATCTTTGGTAAAGATAATTTTAGAAGGGAGATTATTTGGGATCGTGGAAGCGCTTCGGGGGGAAAGGCTGCTGCGAATAATTTTATTCATAGTCACGATACAATTTTATATTATTCAAAGTCTGATAGATTTATTTTTAATAAACAATACGAGGAATACTCGGAAGAATATATTGAAAAACGCTTTACACAGGAAGATGAGAAGGGTCGTTTCCGTTTGCAAGGATCTGATAATAGAAAACAATATCTAACGGAATCGAAAGGTTTGGCTGTAACTGGGGTATGGGATATTTCGGATATTAATGTGATGGCCTCGGATAAAATGGGGTATCCAACACAAAAACCCAAAGAGCTATTAGAAAGAATCATTAGAGCTTCCTCAAATGAAGGTGATATCGTTGCTGACTTTTTTTGTGGATCAGGCACTACACTTGCTGTCGCGGAGAAGTTTGGGCGGAAGTGGATCGGGTCGGACTTGGGAAAGTTTGGCATACACACTTCTCGTAAGCGTCTCATTGGCGTACAGAGAGAACTCAAAAAGGAAGGAAAAGATTTTCGTGCATTTGAGATTTTGAATGTTGGGAAGTATGAACGAGAAAATTTCCTCGTGGTAAATGATGATTTGCGAGCAGAAGAAAAAGCAAAGCAGGCAGAGAGAAAAGAAAAAGAATTTGTGAAGCTGATTATATCGGCATATAAAGCCGAACCGGTGGAGTCGTTTGTAAATATTGTTGGCAAGAAAAGAGATCGATTGGTTGCTGTTGGACCTATCAATACGCCAGTATCATCAAAACTGATAAAAGATATTGTCGCTGAATGCAAAGAAAAAGGCATTACAAAAATTGATGTACTCGGATTTGATTATGAAATGGGTATTGATTTCGGAGAGTACAAAGACCATGGCGTTGATATTGCCTTTAGGATTATTCCAAGAGAAGTGTTTGATAAAAAGGCAGTAGAAAAGGGACAGGTAAAATTCTACGATGTAGCATTTATTGAAGCGAAGCCGATAATCAAAGGTAAAGGAAATAGCAAAGAACTTTCTATTGAACTTACTGACTTCTCTGTTTTCTACAATCAGGACGACTCTGGCGAAATAGTCGAGGCACTACGACCCGGTGGGACCAGGGTAGTAGTAGAAAATGGACAGGTGGTAAAGATATCAAAAGACAAGGCAACCGAACTTATTTCAAAAGAAATTTTGACGAAGAAGTGGAGTGACTGGATTGATTATTGGGCGGTAGATTATGATTTTACCGACCGAAAAGAAATCATAACCGTTATAGAAAACGGAGAGGAGAAAGAAGTTTGGACTGGCGACTATATCTTTGATAACGAATGGCAGAGTTTCCGCACGAAAAAGAATAGGAATCTCGAGCTCACTTCCGTGGTCAAGGAAATGTCAAAAGGAACTCACAAGGTTGCTGTGAAGGTCGTAGACATTTTCGGGAATGACACGACCAAAGTGATAAATGTTAAAATATAAAACATATGGAGACAAAGACACTCGGATTTGATGGCACAGACGAGATAATTTATTCGGAGTCTTTTAATATCTATGAAGGAAAGTTAGTCATTCCTGATTTTCTAGGTAAAAAGTTTACTTTTGTTTTTGAAAAGACAGAACCGACTCAAGATCAAAAAGATATAAATGTTGTATGGTCTGCTGATGAAGCTTCGGTCACTCTTAGTAAGAAATTTAGAAATTCTTTAGGTGCAGGGACTACCAATAAAATAAACATATTAAAAACGAATGAGGATAAGAATATTTCCTTTTCTATTTTCGGTCAACAATTTGGAGAAGATGGATTGAGTGTAGTTGTCAGTTTTTATATAAGATAATTATATGGATGAGCAAAGACAAACAGCAGTTGGTAAAAAATTAACCTACACAGTAGTACCCGGACAGGCTGGGAACCTCTCAAACAGTTACACTAAGGGCGAGACGGATAAAAAATTCAAAGACATAAATTATATAGTGATAGGGGTAGTAGCTGTTCTATTACTTATGGTTGCGACTCTTCTCATAGACTCATTTCATATAAATTCGGCAATATACAAAGAATATTCTCAAAAGACTACATCGGTTGAAACTTCACAAAAAGTGAATCAAGAATTACTTGAACAAAATAAGAAAAATCAAGAAATCATTATCGAGCTACAAACACAACTTTTGAAAAAATAATTATGTATAGACAATCGGTATCATCGTCAAATATACGCTCAATCGGCTATGACGCGCAGGTGGCTATTTTGGAGGTGGAATTTACTACTGGTGATGTGTATCAGTATTTTAATGTGCCGGAACATCTGTACCAGCAATTTTTTCAAGCATCGTCTCATGGACAATTTCTGAACGACCACATTAGGTACAACTACCGGTATCAGAAAGTCGGATAATCATATGTTTACGCCAAAGACAGAACGAATAAGAGAGATTACAGAGAGCAAAGCTGAAGTCATTACTCAGCTCGAGAGCCTTTTTGCGACTAAGACCCGAATGTACATCGACTATGCGAATGTGCGACCGTGGAGCGAACGACTTCAGTGGCATATAGAACTAAAACGACTCAAACAGTTTCTAGACTCGTTCAACACTATCGACGCGGTCAATTTTTATAATGGATACCTAGCAGGTAATGAGCGATCAGAAAAGGAGAAGAAAGACGCTGAAGATTGCAAATATGTTCTTCGGACAAAACCAGTGAAAATAATGAATTTCTCAATCGATGCTTCCAGTGTCATGCCGGATTCAACGGTATTATTGGACCAATTCATTCGTCGAGCACTTCTTAAAAAATATGAGATTTCGACCATAGAATACTTGAACGACCGCTTCAAGGATATGAATAAGAAAGGTGCGTATGTCATTGAAGACATGAAATGCAACTTTGATGTAGAAATTGGAGTCGACATGCTTCTTGATTGTGAACGCGATAGTGCAGAAACATTCGTACTCTGGAGTGGAGACAGTGACTTTGCTGACCCTGTCACAAAGCTTATGAGTGCTGGCAAGAAAGTGATTTTGTTCGCGACTGCTCGCAAGGTTTCCAAAGAACTCTCCGCCCTTACTGCTCAAGGTTTGATGATCTTTGATATTCAAAAGATACGAGATTTTATATGTTGGGGAAGGGAGCTAGAACGCAAAGGGGACCCCAGTGAAGGGGCCCCCAAGCTCTAGAATCCGTGACCTTTCGATCGGGTGTATTATATACCCAAAAGTATGAAGAAATCAAGAAGGGTGTATAACTTATAAATATGGCTCTACATAAAGACTTTCCCAAAGACCCATACGCAATACTAGACCCGGGCATCCGGTGGTTTCCTGCCGATGAAGATTTGAGAGAAAAAGGGTTTGATAAGCTCATTCCTCCGCTTGTTGCTGATCTACGCAAAAGGGTAAAAGAATGGCGGGATGACCAGTATAGGGGTGCTAGTGACACCTCAAAGTCACTTCTAAACTGGTGGTTCAAAGAAGAACATATTTTGTATGACCAGCATGGTGTATCGTCTCATTTCAAGTATTACTTCGCCCAAAGAGAGGCACTAGAAACTGTCGTCTGGCTTTATGAAGTTGCGAAAGTAAAAGATAAATATGACCTCATTCGATATAACTCAACTGGAGTATTAAGTCCGCAGATGTTTACCGAAGATTGGTTGCGTTTCGTGATCAAAATGGCTACTGGAGCCGGCAAGACCAAAGTCATGAGTCTTGTTGTGGCGTGGGCGTATTTCCACAAAAAATATGAGCAGGACTCAAAACTGGCAAAGAATTTTCTTTTGATAACCCCAAATGTTATCGTTTTTGAAAGAATTAAAAGTGATTTCTCAGGCCTAAAAATATTCTTCAGTGATCCAGTTCTTCCTGAAAATGGATATCAAGGCCAAAACTGGCAAGATGATTTTCAGATTACCCTACACCTGCAAGATGATTTGAAAAATGTTTCTGACACAGGAAACATATTTTTGACGAACATACACAGAGTTTTTGAGAGTGATGTAAAAGAAGCAAGCCCGGAAGATGAAGACACCTCAACATATTTCTTGGGAGATAAGCCGGTAACAAAGACAAACGATTCTACTGTTGACCTTGGAATGATAGTCAGAGACATAGACGAACTAATCGTCCTTAATGACGAAGCACACCACTTGCATGATGATAAATCTGCATGGGTGAAGTCCATTCAGGATATAGATAATCGCTTAAAACAAAAAGGGTCGGGCTTGGCTTTGCAGTTGGACGTAACGGCTACGCCAAAGAAAAATGACGGCTCTATTTTTGTGCAAACAATCTCCGACTACCCACTCGTTGAGGCCATTCACCAAAGAGTTGTAAAAAATCCAGTTGTACCTGATGCAGCGAGCAGAGGAAAACTAAATATAAATCAAAGCGCCCTATTTAGCGAGAAATACAGAGATTATATAAACCTCGGTATTGAAGAGTGGCGTAAAACATATGAGGCGTTGAAGCCAATGGGTAAAAAATCCATTCTTTTTATCATGACTGACGACACAAAGAATTGTGATGAGGTCGCCCAATATATTGAGACAAGTTTTGCAGACCTAAAAGGCGCAGTATTGACCATCCACACTAATAAAAGCGGTGAGATTTCTGAAAGTGTTTCTGGTAAAAGCAGGGAAGAGCTTGATTTACTTAGAAAACAAGCAAACGAAATTGATGGTTGGGAAAGTCCATTTAAGGTGATTATTTCGGTGATGATGCTTAAGGAGGGCTGGGATGTGAAAAATGTCGTTACCATTGTTGGACTAAGACCGTATGCAGCAGATTCGAAGATTCTACCCGAGCAGACGCTCGGGCGTGGTTTGCGAAGAATGTTTTTTGGGCGAGATGATGTTGAAGAATATGTAAGTGTCGTTGGTACACCAGCTTTTATGGATTTCGTTGAGTCAATCAATGGCGAGGGAGTAATCCTTGAAAAGAAAGCGATGGGAACTGGGACAAAACCGATTTCACCAATAGTTATCGAGGTAGATAAAGATAATCCGAAAAAGGATATAGAAAAGCTAGATATTGAAATTCCTGTAATGTCCCCGAGGATACAGAGAGAGTACAAGAACCTTGCTGAGTTAGATGTATCTACATTTGGAAATGCAAAGGTTAATATAAAGACCTTCTCTGAAGAGGAAAAAAGAGAGATTGTCTTTAAAGATGTCGTTGATGAGAAAACACATCACACAACAATACTGACCGGCGATATTGATCCTGATTATCAAAGCGTTATTGGATTTTTCGCACAAGCGGTAATGAGAGATTTGAGATTGTTTGGTTGCTACGATATTTTGTTTGGAAAGGTAAAAGAATTTGTTCAGAATAATATGTTTGATCAGCCGGTGGACTTGTCAGACCTAAACACTTTGAGAAATTTGTCGGAAGTAGAATATATACGACTTATTAAAAATTCATTCAAGAAAGCCATCAACGAACTCACAGTCAAAGATAGTGGCGATACGGAGATTAAAAACTATATCAAGATTAGTGAAGCGAGACCGTTTGTGGTCAATGATAAATCCTACTTCATTCCTAAAAAGTCGGTTTTCAATAAAATTGTGGGGGACAGTAATTTTGAATTGGAATTCGCAAACTTCATTGAAAATTGTGATGATGTAATTTCTTTCGCAAAGAACTTCCAAAATAAAGAAGCCAGCGCGCTCAGAATTGAATACAAAAACTCCGAGGGCTTTATCGCCACGTACTATCCCGATTTCTTTGTTAAAAAAGATGACAAGACTATCTATATTGTTGAAACGAAAGGTCGAGAAGAAGAAGATGACAAGTTAAAATTTGAGAGATTACAGAAATGGTGTGAGGATGTTAATGCTCGACAAAGCAGGGTGGTATACGAAGCGTTGTATATAAAACAGGAAGAGTGGGATAAAGACCGGCTGAAGAATTTTGATGAAGTTGTTAGGTTGTTTAGTAAATAGTCTATGGACCCTGAAATCGCACGATTGATGGTAGAACACGAAATCGACGAGGATGTCGCCGAGAAAGCACAGGAATTGATTGACGATGGACTAGATGAGGATGAAGCGGTCGAAGTTGCAGAAGAAATATGAATTACTTTCTTTTAATTATTGTCGCCATTGTCGGCATCGCACTCGGAATGTATCTCGCTCGAAGAAACGCGAATGCCGGATTTATCGCCAAACAAGTGGAGCAGAAGGCCGAAAACAAACAGAAGATTATAGAATTTTTGCAGGAGCATACCCAAGTCCAGAACAACGATGTGGAGAAGCTGGACGGTGTCTCTAACGCGACCGCCGAACGGTATCTGGACGAGCTGGAAAAAGAAGGCAAACTCGCCCAGCACGGTGTTATCGGTCAAAACGTGTTCTATACCATCAAAGTAAATAAGCCCTAAACGAATGGCTCAACGGGTTGAGTTAATCGCCCAAGGAGGATTTTATGCGTTAAAATATACCTATGCCACCAGAAGAAATCCTCGCACCAGAAGCAACGCAGACCGTCTCGGAGTCGCCGAGCCCTGTCGTCGAAGTCCCTGCCGAAACTCCTCTGCCCGAAGCGGTCCAACCTACACCTGAACCGGCTCCGAGCGCTCCCGAAGTTCCTCCTGCTCCTGCAGAAGAAGTCCTAGCTCCCGAAACGGCTCCCGACTCCGCTGAAGCTACGACGGACACGCAACCTCCAGCCCCAACGGGTCAAATAGGGGGAAATGACCCGTTGTCTCCAGTATCTGACCCGATTCCGCCCGCTCAATCCGCTCCCGAGCCGCCGTCTGCGGCGGCTCCAGCACAAATCGGCATCCTGCACACCGCGCGTGACTTGCTCGTAAAAGCCCGAGTCACGATTCAAGATCGCAAGCGCAAGAAGCGAGACAAAATCATGGAAGCACTGACGAAGAAAAACAAAATCACCAACGACGAGGTTGAAAAACTCCTGCATGTTTCGGATTCAACAGCGGAGCGGTATCTCTCGGTGCTTGTGAAAGAAGGAAAAATTAAACAAGACAGAAGAACCGGAGCGGGCGTAAGTTATTCAAGAGCGCCCTAAAATTTTTGCCCTCGTAAGCTAACGGATAAACTGCCTCGATTCTAGCGAGGACTTGGGAGTTCGAATCTTCCCGAGGGCGCAGATATTTCTTGAAGGGAGTCCTCGCGTGCGCGCACGGGCGGGAGAAGTCCGATCGTCTTCGAGCGGACTTGGGGCAAGCATTTGCATTTGCCTCGGGCTATTTCCGCTATGAGCGTCCATGCTTAAGGACGAGCGCCGACCCTAAGCGGAGTCGGGCGGTATAGAAGCGGAAGCGACAAGATAAACGCAAAAATGAAAACGAGGAAGGGGGTTGTGCGATGGGCGGACTCCGAAGGAACGAGGAGGAGCCCGAGCTGGGGGAAGGATTCCTTCCTTCCCCCAAACAAGAGCCGCCCCGAGCCAGGCGCTAGCAAGCGCCACTGGCGAGGAACAGGCGGCACGAAGGAACTTAGGCGCTCGTAGCCATAGCGGAAACAGCCCCGAGGCGGATGCCGAGGGGTGG
>Ga0156755_102_pt2 | contig 15447 bp, 16 predicted proteins | sample RifOxyD1_FD_112084 | JGI IMG/M metagenome (GOLD analysis project Ga0156755, IMG submission 112084) | Candidatus Kaiserbacteria bacterium RIFOXYD1_FULL_47_14 | reverse complement strand
CGCGTATAGGTACGGGCTCGGTCTCGGTCTTTACGCTTGCGAGCAATCTAGAAGCGGTCCCGCTCTCGCTCATTGGTGCCTCGTACGCGATCGCGGCATTTCCCGCGCTTTCTGAAGCGTCATCATTAAAGAATCGTGATGAATTTACCCGCATTTTATCGACGAGTGCACGGCACATTATTCTCTGGTCGATTGTATCGCTTGGACTTATCGCTGTCCTGCGCGCTCATATCGTACGCGTTATTCTCGGCACGGGCGCTTTCGATTGGGACGCGACGCGTCTCACTTCCGCTCTGCTTGTTATCCTCGCGGTCGGTCTCGTCGCACAAGGGTTGGTGCTCCTCTTTTCTCGGGCACTCTACGCTGCACGGCAGTCGTGGCGGCCGCTTTTGTATCAAATTGCAGGCGGGGTACTCACAGTGATTCTTGCTTTTGTATTTCTCGCCATGCCGAATACGGGTATTCTTTCATCGCTCGCTGTTTTCCTGCGAGTCGGAGATGTTTCTGGTACCGGCATTCTGCTTATCGCACTCGCAGCGACCATCGGACAAATCTTTCTCGCGTTGCTCTCGATTATCGCTCTTCGGAGCGTTTCTCCCGGACTTGCTCGTACACTTCTTCATCCATTTCTTGATGGTTCTATTGCAGCACTCGCTGGAGGCATTGCGGCCTATACAACACTCTTGATTCTTGGCGGCATCGCGCCTCTAACGACTTTGATAGCGGTATTCACACAAGGATTTATTGCTGGTATGGTAGGAATTGCTGCTTCAGCGCTCGCACTCTATCTGGTCGAGAATGAAGAGCTTCGCGCTATGACGGGAGCGCTCGACACGCTTATTCGTTCGCATAATGGGCGTGCAAAAGTTCTCGCGCCTTCAGCTGAAGAACCAACACAACCGTGAACCAATCATTCATTCGTAATTTTTCTATTGTTGCGCATATCGACCATGGCAAGTCGACACTTGCCGATCGTCTTCTCGAACGAACGGGAACTATTCCTGTGCGCAAGATGCGCGATCAGGTATTGGATCGTATGGACCTCGAACGCGAACGCGGCATTACGATTAAGATGCAACCCGTCAGAATGCAGTATGGCAATTATATTCTGAATCTCATCGACACCCCCGGACATATAGATTTTTCATACGAGGTCTCACGAGCGCTTCATGCAGTTGAAGGGGTTCTTCTGCTGGTTGACTCTACACAAGGAATACAGGCGCAAACATTGACGACACTCGCAGCAGCGCAAACGCAAGGGTGCACTATCATTCCTATTGTTTCGAAAATTGACGCTCCAGCTGCACGCGTCGAAGAAGTGAAGGCTGAACTTGCGAAGTTAGTGCATATTGCTCCTGAAGAAGTTCTTGCCGTATCAGGGAAAACGGGAGCAGGAGTTGATGAACTTCTTGAAGCAATTGTGAACCGTGTTCCGCCTCCTCGCGGTTCTTCGCCTGCCACTGGCGAAGAACCGCGAGGTCTTATCTTTGATTTTTCTTACTCAACGCATCGAGGGGTTGTGGTCTATCTGCGCGTTTTTGACGGCATGTTTAAAAAAGGACAATCGCTCTCGTTTCGTGCTGCAGGTAAAAATTTTACAGCGCTTGAAGTCGGCATCTTCACACCAGAAGAAATACCGGCTGATTCACTCTCTGCCGGGGGAATCGGGTATATTGTCACTGGTATTAAAGAGCCGGGTATTGTTGCCGTTGGCGATACGATTGGCAAAACAGGAGGGTCGCTCGGCGCCTTGGAGGGTTATGAGCGTCCGCGACCGGTCGTCTGGGCATCAGTATATCCAGAAAGTCAAGATGATCTTCCACTCTTGCGACAATCGCTCGGACGGCTGCGACTTTCTGATTCGTCGCTCTCGTTTGAAGAAGAGTCCTCGGGCGTGTTAGGAAGGGGATTCCGTTGCGGATTTCTCGGACTTCTCCATTTGGAAATTATCACCGAGCGCCTCAAGCGCGAATTCAATCTTGCGCTCATCGTTACTATTCCGACCATTTCGTATGTGGTTACAAAGACGAATGGCATACGCGAAACCATCTACACGCCAGCAAAATTCCCAGAGCATGGCGACATTATGAAGATAGAAGAACCATGGGCGAAAGTCATTATCATTACTCCAGCAGATTCAGTCAGTATTCTTATTCAACTTCTTTACGAGCACGAGGCACAGACCTTGGCGACTGAAACCTATGAGGACGGCCGCATCGAGATGACGGTCGAGATGCCGCTCCGGGAACTTATGCGCGGATTTTTCGACACGCTGAAAAATATTTCTTCTGGTTATGCGTCGCTCTCGTACGAGATTCTTCCTGAACGAATCGCCGATGTGGTTCGGCTTGATATTCTCGTAGCGGATGAACCAGTGCCGGCGTTTACGCGCGTAGTCGCGCGTCGGCGGATTCAAGAAGAAGCAGAAAAAATGGTAGAGAAACTTCATGCAAATTTGCCAAGACAGCTTTTCGTCACCAAGATTCAGGCGCGCGTGCAGGGGCGCATCGTTGCGTCGAAATCGCTCTCGGCAATGCGGAAGGATGTGACAGGATATCTCTACGGAGGCGATGTCACACGGAAGAATAAACTGCTCGACAAACAGAAACGCGGGAAGAAGAAATTGCTCGCGCGTGCGAAGGTAAACATTCCGGAAGAGGTCTTTATGAAAATGGTTCAAAATAGCGACCGCTAATCAGCTATACTGAAACGATGCACACGAAGCAGATACGGCAGGGAATTTTTATCAGTATCACACTCCTTGTTTCTTTTTGGTTGTTGTCACTTATCTGGGGACTCGTCGGAAAAGCGCAGGTAGCAGTGAGAGAAGCGCATAATGCAGAGCGACAGTACCAAACACTTGAGAAACGCAAGCAGATGCTCGAAGCGAATCTCGTTGTGCTCGCGACTGACCGTGGGCGAGACGCGGTTATTCGGACGACCTTCGGAGTTGCGCGCCCTGGAGAAGAGGTTATCGTAGTAGTGTCGCCTGCGACGACAGCTCCAACCTCGACGCCGTCGTGGTGGCAGAAAATAGTGAGTTGGTTCTGAAAGCAAAGAGGTTTAACCTCTTTGCTTAGATCTCTTTGCGGAATTGGTTTAGTGGTAGAACAGTTGCTTCCCAAGCAACGGGCGGGAGTTCGATTCTCCCATTCCGCACAAAATTGAATTTCTGAAATTGTACAGAAAGTTTTAGTTTTTATTTCTAGCTATTAATATATCTGGTATTGGAAATCTGTCTGGTAAATTTATTTTAAACAAGTCATATTTTCCTATATTGTTTGCAGTAATAAGAAGCGGCTTCTTAATGGTCTTCCCCTCGAGTAAAAGAACGACTTTTCCGCATTGGATTTTAGAATCACCGCCGGGAAACGATCTGAAAGGGAACGATTTGTCGGTCGATCTTTGCGTGAGATGGACTCCATCTTTAGCATACTCTGAAGATATATCTCTTGAGACATTATTTATTATTTTATATCGTTTGGCACAAGTAATTTGATTAGAAGTACTTATATTTTTACAAAAACGACATGCATTCTTACAATCTTTATCAGATATTTTATATGTAAAATCTTTTTCACAAGATACGACCTGATTATTAAAATCCTCTTTACTTACGAGATCCGACTCGAGAACAATTTTAATCAGAGGACTTAACCCAAGTTTTTTTATAATTGCGCCCAGTTCATTTGAATAATGGGAGGTATCTTTAATCAATATGTGGTTTGCCAATTCAGCACATCTATTGTCAATAATAATTTCAAATCGAACACCAAAAGGATAAATCTCTAATTTGCCTAGGATTTTCCTTATTTGAAAAATCGTCATTAATTCAGACAGCCCTGGTTCAAAACTTAAACCTTCAGAAATTCTGGCATGGTAACCACCGCCAAGATTATAGTAAAATACTAGTTGTTTTCTATCAGAATACGAATCTTGTATCTTTCTATTTATTATAATTCTGTACGGCTCGGCCTTAATCCTTGTAAAATAAGTAAATTCTCTAGACGATAATATTTTGAATATTTCTGACGGTAGTGCGGTTATAGTAGTGGCAAATGAATTATTAAAAATAAATGGTTTTAATAATTCTTCCAATAATGAGTCCATGTAAGAGACTGCCAAATTCTGTAGATCGAAATTCATAAGAAATAGTAATTGTAGTAGTTTATTCGATGAACATAATTTTGCAAATACAGAAGTGCTTGACAAACGAACGAGAAAATATATTGTAGTGTCAGATGATCTCTGATAAAACCTCACACAAGGAGAAGGAAATGAATTTTATAGCCCCAAAAGACATTGTTCTCAAGCTCAACAAGTTTGGTCACATCACTTTCAGTGTGGTTGGTTCCAATCTCACTGGGAGAGAAGAACTCGCCGAGCTCGAGTCATCTGGATTCCCCGTTGGCGACCATGCACGGCAAATGCTTTTGTCCGAGGGGAAAGGCAGTTATGACGATGTTCACCGGCTCGTCCAAGGGGAATCGTATGGAATCGTCTTGCTGCCGGGGACATGCATTCCGCGAGATAGAAACCGTACAACAATTAATTTGCGTACGGAGGCAATCGAGAGATTCGGCTACTACAGCTCGCTTGCAGGAGCAGTGCCTTATGTATGCGAGCCGGCTTTCTGTCAGTACATGGATAATATCGGGTTTCGTGATATTGTTTTTCTCCATGAACCGATACATGCCGCTGACCCAAGTTCCTATGTGTTTAAGATAATGTGTTTTGAAAGAATGCTCAGCAGCAGCCCCGGACATCCCTATTTCCTATGGGATTGTGAAGTTTTGTTCGCTTTCTTCTCCATTCACGAAGGTTGAACATCGTCTTCTGTAGCCCCGCATTTTTCGCGAAAGCGATAAATGCGGGGCTATTTTTTATCTGGCACGCTTAGTGCTATACTTCTTGAATAACGAAATATAATAGAATTTTTATGAATAAAACTGTCACTATCTACAGCACTCCGACCTGCCACTTCTGCTTTATCGCGAAGGATTTCTTGAAAGAGAAGGGCATTGCTTACACCGAATTCGATGTGGCGAGTAATCTCGAAAAGCGCCAGGAGATGATAGATAGGTCCGGCCAGATGGGTGTACCGGTCATCTTCGTTGGCGACCCTTCAAATCCTTCAGTACAAGGTGAGATGATCATCGGTTTTGATAAAGAACGCCTCACTTCGACTCTTGGCATTACTGGATAGTCCTTTCAGCCCTTTTAGTTCAATGGATAGAACGGCTCATTCCTAACGAGCTGATTCAGGTTCGACTCCTGGAGAGGGCACATTCCATAAAATCTTTGCTCAGAAGCTGTTTCGTGCTAAAATAGCACCAGAAAAATAAAAGATCTTTTTGTCAAAAACAAAGAAAGAATGGGGGTATCAGATGTTCTCTCGCTTTAGAGAGTTTGTTCTTCCGTGCATAATCGGTGTCATAGTACCTGCAATTGAAGCTTTGTCTTGGAGGGAAATTAAAGCATATCACGCATTCAAAAAAAGCATTGAGGTTAAGCCACACAAAACAAAAGAGCCGGTAATCATCGCTCTTATCGGTTCTGCTTCTGGAAAAATCTCGGTTGCAGAAGAACTTGCCGAATACATCGGCGCAACGATTGTCAGAGGCGATGATATTTGTATCATGTTGCAGAAACATGAAGCATCGTATGAATATTCTTGCGTCATAGCAGAGGAAGTGGCGATTGAAATCGTGAGGAAGGGCGGAAATGTTATTCTCGATTCCGATTTTACTGACATGTACAAACGCGCGAGCATTCGCGCAAAGGCAAGAAAAGCAGACGCTCGTCTTGTCTTCGTTCGTACTTATTGCGCTCCTGAAACAGAGAAACCTCCTTGCGCTGTGTTGGCTAATATCAACACAGCGCATGAAGTGTACTGGAGACACGATATAGAGGAGTGTGCAAAAGAGCTCCTCGCGTAGTAGTTCCGGATTAATGAGGGCGGCACGGCACGAGCCGAGGCCGCCCTTTATTTTTGATGATAGAATAGTGGCTATGGACCCCGAATTAAAACGCGAGATTGAAGAGATGCACGCATTGGTAAAGGATAATCATCGTATGCTCCGCGCCATTCGGCGCAGCCAGTGGCTCGGACTCATAAGAAATATTGTTATTTGGGTTGTGGTGCTTGCCCTTCCGCTCTATCTCTACCAGCAATACCTCGCACCGGTAATTGCGAATTTCTCTGCCGCTTCAGGTATGTCCACTACCACGACCTCCGGATTCCTCGGCCTCCCGACTTCCGCAGAATTGCAAAAGCTGATAAACTCCTACAAGACAGGGCAGTAGGTCTTGTCATGCTTGGGTAGCTCAGTTAGTTAGAGCGCTGCTCTGAAGAAGCAGAGGTCCCCGGCGCACTTCCGGGCCCAAGCACCCGTATGTATCAGAAGATCTTTGCGCGGGTACAGAAATATGAACGGCATCTCTCCGCTCTCGCGATGGTCGCTGGATTTGTCGCCGATAATCTTCTCTTCGAACGCGTTGACCTCTGGCAGACCCAGTCGGTATTCGCTGGGTATACCGTTATTTGTTTTATTTCAATTTCGCTTCTCCACTGGATTGAAGCGCGGACGGCGCGCGGCCGTCCGCGGCCGCGCTGGCGCTTGCTTCTTCCTATTGCAACGCAATTTGCGCTCGGCGGATTCTGGAGCGGCTTCGTTATTTTCTATGGGCGCTCGGCAGATCTCGGCGCTTCGTGGCCGTTTCTTATTTTCCTTTTTCTCATACTACTTGGCAGTGAATATTTCAGTCGCTATCACGAGCGACTTGTCTTCACAAGTGTGCTCTTTTTCTTCGCGTTATATTCGTACGCCATTTTCGCGTTGCCGATTTATACGGGTACGCTCGGCGTGTGGACTTTTATTGGGAGCAGTATCGTGGCTGTGTGTATTTTCACACTGTTCACTTTCTTGCTAAAAATTCTGTCGCGAGAACGCTTCCTCGCCGACATTCAACATATTCGCCTCGGCGCTCTGGGCGTTCTTATTGTTCTTAATGTGTTTTATTTTACCAATATTCTGCCGCCGCTCCCGCTCTCGGCATCTGCCGCTGGCGTGTATCATTCTGTAGCGCGCGTCTCTGGAGAATATCTGGCAAAGAGCGAATCAAAACCCTGGAAAGTTCGTTATCTCGGTTTCGCGCCGACCTTGCATATCACGCGCGGAGAACCGATCTATGCTTATAGCTCTGTTTTCGCACCAACGGCGCTGACGACAAATATTGTGCATCGCTGGCAATGGTACGATCCGCTCAAGAAGAAATGGATCACCAAAGCTATTATTGCCTATTCGATTTTTGGCGGTCGCGACAATGGATATCGCGGTTATTCGACCGTAGGTATGAATGAAATAGGGAAGTGGCGTGTTGATGTAGAAACAATCGATGGCCGTCGCATCACACGACTACCGTTCACGGTTGCAATAGTTGCGACACCTCTACCTGAAGAGGCGATTACCCTAAACTAGCCCGATTTCACTTTCAGCTTTGTCTGGCGCGCTTTATCAAGCTTCGGGAGAATGATGGTCAAAAGGCCGTCTTTGGCGCTCGCCGAGGATGCTTCGACATCGACTTCTTGCGGGAGCATAATCGCGCGCGAGAACGAACCCCAGAAGAGTTCGCGCGTGAAATAGTCGGGGCCGACGACTTGTTCACGCTCCATTCGAGAACCCTCGATTTCAACCCTGTCGCGGCTTATAGAAATGCTCAATTCATCGGGGCGCACCCCCGCGACAAAAGCGCGAACGATAATATCGCTCGCGGTCTGATGCACATCGACCGGCAGCTGTCCTTCGCTCCCCGGAAGGTCATCGTCGAGCGGTGCTGACCGGCCGGCCGATTCTCCTGTGCGTCCGCGCGTTTCTTTTCTCGCTGGTATCGTTGTAGTCGGCAATTCGTCATCAAAAGAGTCGAACGAATCGCCGACTGATGAATTGCCGGAGAGACGATCAAAAAACGAGCGCTTCGTAGTCATAATTAATAGGTGTTGTTAGGGAAATTACGGTACTGAAAATATTTAAGCACTTCAAACGCCGCAAAGAAAATGACAGCGACTATCCACACAAGAAAAAATGCAATAAGTGTGGAAGAAGTACCTTGAGTAATGATAAGCGTATTGAACGCAGTGTGCAATGCGATGGCGAGGATAAGTCCGAGCCATGCGGCGGTTATGCGAATAGAAGGACGGCTTTTAAATGAGAATGCGAGCGAAAAACCGATTGCCGCCGATGCCATAACATGAAGTAGGGATGATCCTAGGAAACGAACATTGCCAGTGAAGAAACTACTGGCAGTATTCCCATCCATGAGCGGAGTGAGAAGGAAAAGCATATTCTCTGCTGCGGCGAAGCCGAGCGCGACCGTAATCATATAGATAACATAGTCGGGCGCCTCGTCGACCGCCCTTCTCCAGAGGATAAGCACCGCTACCATAAGATATTTCAGCATCTCTTCGATGAGCGCCCACGCGGTAAAAACAGGGATGTCGCCGCTCAAATGCATCTTCGCGTATTGTTCGAGCGGAAGCGCGAGTGGAACTGCCAACATACCAGCAATAAAAGTAAGCGCGATAAGGGAACGCGGTTCCGGATGGCTCGCGTCCTCGCGCAAGAGGAAATAGAGCCAGATGAAAGATGGCAAGAGTCCGCCAAAAAATGCGTAGCTGAGAATAGTGAGCGTCACGCACTTATTCTAGCGCACTTTACACCGGCCATTTTGCAACCATCAAGAATTCAGCATCTTTTGTTGGTAGCGATTGATAGATTTCTTCGGTGATGAAAGGCATAAAAGGGTGGAGAAGTCGCAAGACGCGATCAAGGAGTATGAGGAGAAGCCACGCGCGCGAAGCGCGCGCGGAAACATCTGTTCCAGCGAGAATCGGTTTTGATTCTTCGATGATTTTGTCCGCAAGTTCGTGCCATGCGTAGTGGTATATTTTTTCTGCAGCCATATAGACGCGGAATTCCTCGATATCTTTTGTAACATCGGAAGTTATTGTGTCGAGCTCGGCAAGTAGCTCGTGCTCGTGAGCAGAAAAATGGGCACGCTCCGGGGCGCTAGCCCAAGTCTTATTCCCATTTTTCAACACGCTTGCATCCGCTACTGCGTTTGTTAAGACAAATCGCGCGATGTTCCAGAGTTTGTTCGCGAAGTGCTTGTAGCCCTTTATTTTTTCTTCACTCATACGCATATCAGTTCCTGGCGTATTGCCAATAATAAGCGCCATACGGCCAGCATCAGTGCCGAATTTTTTGGCAATATCAATGGGGTCGATGCCATTGCCGAGCGACTTTGAGAGTTTGCGTCCTTTCTCATCTCTAATGATGCCTGTGAGATATACAGTGTGAAAGGGAACCGTATTGAGCGCGAATTCCGTCATTAGTATCATGCGTGCGGTCCAGAAAAAAAGAATTTCGTATGCGTGTATCATGACATCGGTCGGATGGAATCGCGCGAGATCATCAGTTGCATCTGGCCATCCTAGAGTTGAGAATGTCCACAAACCAGAAGAAAACCAAGTATCAAGCGAGTCCTCATCCTGTACCCATCCTTCTTCTTTTGGAGCTTCTCCCACAACAACTTCTTCGCCTCGATACCAAACAGGAATGCGATGTCCATACCAAATCTGTCGGCTGATACACCAGTCGCGCAGATTTTCTATCCAATTGAAATAGGTCTTTTCAAAATGTTCAGGAATAATTTTAATCTGACCCGAACGCACGGGCTCAAGCATAAGCTCTTTCAATGTCTTGCCTCGGCCAGGAATCTCTTTATTTACTTCAATCCACCACTGCAGTTTCGGTAATGGCTCTATAATGCCGCCGGTGCGTTCAGCAGTCGCGATGTTTTGAGTGGTATCTTCTTCTTTTTCTAGCAATTCTTCATCCTTCAGCCATGCAACGACGATGTCGCGTGCTTCAGTGGTCTTCATATCCGCGAGGCGCCCAGCGACCGTCATCTTCGCGTATTCATTTATCACTGTATTTTTGTTCGACAGAAGATGCCGGTCGGCGATTTCCCAGTCGATCTGGCTATGTGCAGGAGTAAGACCGACCGCACCGGTGCCGAAAGCAGGGTCAACTTCTTTATCAGCGACAATTTTTATGTGTAGTGGTACATCGCAAAAAACCGTATCATATTCTTTGCCTACAAACTCTTTGTATCGTGCGTCGTCCGGATGTACGGCGACGGCGACATCACCGACTTTTGTCTCTGGGCGTGTGGTTGCTATTGAAATAGGGAAGTTCTTACTATAACGAAAGGTGTATAGTTTTGCAGCGCGTTCTTCATACACAATCTCATCATCCGAGATTGTTGTCTGGCCTTTTGGATCCCAGTTAACAATGCGATGGCCACGATAAATGAGTCCAGCATCATACATTTTTTTGAAAAGTGTATTGACTGCTTTATTGCGTTTCTCGTCGAAGGTAAATGCTTCACGCGACCAATCGCAAGAAGCACCGAGAATACGCGTTTGTTTCTGTATCGTCTGGCGGCTCTCTGCGACGAATGCATCAATGCGTTTTAATAATTCTTCACGGCCGAGGTCATGACGGCTTAATCCCTCATCTTTTTTTATTTGTTTTTCAACCTTCGACTGTGTGGCAATAGCAGCATGATCGGTACCAGGGAGCCAGAGTGCGGCGAATCCCTGCATTCGTTTATACCGAATAAGAATGTCTTGAATGGTGAGACCTAGCGCGTGGCCCATATGGAGTATACCGGTCGCATTCGGCGGCGGCATCATAATGACGAAGGGTTTTCTCTTCGTGCTATCAGGCAGATTATCCGGATTAAAAAGACCGCTCTTTTCCCACTCGGCATAGATGCGTCCTTCAGTTCCTTCAGGATCGTAGGGCTTCAAGAATTTCTCATCCATGGAGAAAATATAGCAAATACGGGCGATTACGCGAGCGGGAGATTCCCGTTTGCGCTGAAGTCGGTTTTAAATTCTCTGCGCAGAGCGCGATAGTAGCCGGCGAGCGCGATCATAATAGCGTTGTCGGTGGTAAGGGCGGCAGTCGGAATACGCAATTCCACTTGTGGACACTTAGTGTCTACAAAGTGCATAAAGACGCGCCGGATGTGCGTGTTCGCCGAGACGCCGCCGCCGATGACGAGTGTTCGCGCACCGGTTTTTTCGAGCGCGCGCGAGGTCTTTTCCCATAACACATCAGCAACCGCATTCTCGAATTCGTGCGCCATATGTTTTTTGTCGTTCTCGCTGATGTCGGGCAAGTCGCGTACGAGATACAACACCGCGGTCTTGAGTCCGGCAAAAGAGAAATCACAAGTTGCGTCATTAATCATCGGTCGTGGCAATTTGAATGTGTGGGATTTCCGAAACCCCACATCTGATGTGGGGTTTCGGAAATCCAAACTTCGGACTGATTCTGCAAGTTTTGAAATTTCAGGTCCGCCCGGATATGGGAGTGCGAGCATTCGCGCGACTTTATCGAATGCTTCGCCGACGGCGTCGTCTCGTGTTTGTCCAATGCGTTCATACTCGAGCCATTTTTTCATCACCACCAGTTCGGTGTGTCCGCCAGAGATAAGGAGAGCAAGCACGGGCATTTCAACATTTTGTATTTCCAAGGTCCGACCTTGGAAACTGATATTAATGTCGGACCTTTCAGAGGCGAGTGCCGCAAGAATGTGACCTTCCATATGATTTACTGCGACCAGCGGTTTATTCCAGATGAGTGCGAGCGCCTTCGCAAAATTAATGCCGACCCAGAGCGCCGGTTCCAGTCCGGGTCCCGCTGTAACAGCTATGGCATCAATCGCGGGCGGTTCGCATTCAGAGACGAATGCAAAAAATGCTTCAGAGAGGCCGGGTTCGCGCGCCAAAATTTCAGAAATTTTGGCGCGCATTTCTTCAGGAATTGCTTGTGTGTCTTCGTGTAAGAGTTCTGCCTCTTCAAGTGCTGCTTCAAGAATGTGAACGAGATTCTTCGCATGCTCGCGTTTCGCGAGCGCAGGGAAGACACCGCCGTATTTTTTATGAATCTCTATTTGCGAGAGAAGCGCATTTCCAAGCACAATGAACGAAGCGTCCTGTTCTCCTTTCGAGGGGTCGCTTGAACACTCAAGTATCGCAATCGCCGTCTCGTCGCAGCTCGTTTCAATTGCGAGGATTTTCATTTTCGTTGAGTACCGTCCAAGGCAAAGGGTCGCCCCAGCGAAGGAAGAATGCTGCGGCCTGAGGATGTCCATTGCCACCATATTTCCGAGCAATAGTAGATACATCGAGCGAATGGTCACTGCGCAGTGAGACATGCAGAACATCGCCAAAAAAATTCGCAATAAGACCCAAAGGCGGTTTTACACTGGCAAGTTTATTTCCTACATCTGAAGTGAACATATTAGCAGTAGAAGAGAGATAACATTCATATCCTTCAAAGGAGACGAGGATTGCTTTATTGGCAATTTGTTCTGCCAGAATAGCAAAATGTTCTGCATAGATCTTTCCTTTTTCAGTCAAGGTTGCTCGCGTTTCATCATTTTCACATTCTTGCACTAAATTGTCCCAATCTTCAAAGGCAAATTTTTGTGCATAGGCATACGCAATTATCGCACGAGAATCTGGGAGTTTGAAAACATAACGATCACCATCTTCAACATACTTCAGAAGTAATGGGATAGGAGTGTCAGGATGAAAATAACTCCATGCGATAGTCGCTCCAGAACGAGACGAGTCAAAAATGCCGGGGAATTTTGTCGCGACCTCGTGCACTCCTTCATGATGGTCGAGAACAGTGATGGATTTCGCTGTTTTCGCGATGCTATCCATAATCTCTTGCGGATAACAGAAATCGATGAAATAGAGTTCTTTTCCTTCCAGCCCTTCGGGAATAGGTCTTCCATATTTTGATGGAATGTAATCCGCCATATTACCGAACTTTTTCCATGCGGCGTACGCGCCACCGAAGCCGTCGGGGCATCCGCCGTGATAGAGGATAGCGATTTCTTTTTCGTTCATATCGACTTTTTTGCTAATGCCTCCGGATGCTTTCGTGACCATTCATAGAAGACGACCGCAGCAGACGCGGCGGCATTAAGAGATTCGGTTCGTTCGTGCATAGGAATAGAAAGTGTTACATCACAAGCAGTGAGTGTTTTCTCTCGAACTCCTTTTCCTTCATTGCCGACGACAAACACTGCTGGCGCATCGAAGGCCTCGGTACCGAGTGTGGTCTTTCCCTGCATCGTAAGGCCGTAGATCCAAAAACCTTTTTCTTTCAGTACCTGAAGGGTGTGATTCACATTGCCGATAGAAACGAGTGGCATACGGAACGCCATACCCGCGGAACTTTTTATTACGGCGCCGGTAATCGGTGCTTGGTTATGTTCAGGAATAAGAACCGCCGAGAGTCCGAAGGCGGCTGCCGAACGAATAATCGCGCCAACATTGTGCGGATCCTGAACTTCAGCCAAAATCGCCAGTGCGATTTTGGCTGATCCTGACGCAGGAAGGGTCGCCAAGAAATCATCAAATGACAGAAGTAGTGGAGTAGAATCTATGACCGCGATGACGCCCTGGTGCACCGTATCTTTCCCCACCATTTCTTTACCTTTGCCAGCAGCAAGCTCGGCAATCGGAATGGAGTGTTTCGTTAAAAGGACGCGTAGTTCTGCATCTTTCAAGTCAGGTGCAAGGAAGACCTTACGGATGACTTTGGGCGTATGGCGGAGAGCCTCGACGAGCGCATGCTTACCGTACATATAAATCTTCCCTCCAGAAGAGGGTTTCCCACGCTCGGCCGTACGCCGTGCGATATGCTTCGTGTGAATATGTTGTTTTGGTCGCATGTGCGCGGTGAGGGATTTGAACCCCCGACATCGTCAACGTCAATGACGCGCTCTACCAACTGAGCTAACCGCGCCTCTTGGGACTATACCACAGTTCGAGAGTTTAGATAAAAATAAGCGGGATCCTTTCGGACCCCGCCAGCGTACAGTTTTTTACTTGGTTAACTCCTCGATTTTTCTTCGGCTTCTCGAAGAGCGTCTTCTTTTTGCTGTTCTGCTTCGAGGATTGCTGTGAGCCGGTTGTATACTCCCATCTTCAGTTCGTATTCGTTGAGGAGCAATGCTGCAGGAGAACCGGCAAGGCATGCCTCTTCTGTCGAGGCAACCGAACGATTTCCTTTGACGGGATGCTGGTAATAGCTTAACTCACTGCGTAAGGCAATTTCTTTAAGCTTCGCAAGGCATGGTCCGTCGAGTTCAAGTATCCATTTCCGCAATAAAACGAGATGGTTCAGGTACGACAATACCTCGATCATCCATGGCTTTGCCGAATCCAGACGAGAACGCACGGTAACATTCTCCGCTTCCATTTCTTCCCGCAGTTCTCTTTCCATCCCATCCCAAATCTTCCGTTCTCGCCATCCAAAAATGAATCTGGCGAGATTCAAAAGAAAATTCACGGCCAATTCTTCATTATGAGACCGTTCATTTCCATAGGAGAAGATATTACGAATTCTGATACTGTCGAATGTTGACTTCTCGGCTGCGAAGAAATTCAGAATTGCAGGAAAGAGCTGTTCCGAGGTAATTTGCATTTTCCAACTACTGTTAAAGAACCCGTCGCCATCATTACTCATCAGTTTTGTAGTGAAGAAGTTCAAACAGAGCTTGTCGAAGGCCTTGCGAGCCAAAAGCTGGCGAAGCTCACCGAGCGTCTTACCGGAATTCTTGATAATCGAATCCCGGTCGACAAAATATCGGTCTTTTCCATCTCCGGAAAGTTTAAAGAATTGATTATCCATCCATCCGTCAGCTATCCCGAGATAAAACTTGATGCGGTCAATTTCAGTGTACTCTTGCTCACTGAATTTACTTTTTTCAATCGGTACACAGAATCCACAGTGAATCAAGCTGTCGAACTCTTGGAAACCTCTTGCTCCTTTCCAGCGTTCCAACCACTCATGCCAATTATAAATTGGTCGAACTTCACGCGCAAAGAGCGGGTGAATCGTTTTTGTGTTTTCGTTTTGTGTACACATCGCCACTTCTCCTTCTGAATTGGGTTATGCCCTCTACTGTGAAAGGACGGTACTTCCGTCTGCAACTCTATTCTTATTATCTGCACTGTCAACAATTGGTAGCCCTACGGAGAATCGAACTCCGATTATCGGCTTGAAAAGCCGGCGTCCTAACCGTTAGACGATAGGGCCTCGCTGCGCTCGGCCATACATTCGTCGCCTCGTTCGGAACAAATAAATTAATTTGTTCACTCACTCGGCTAGGATGCATGGCACTCTTAAAACATTATCATTTTCGCTCCGAAATGCTAGGATGGCAAACACAGGAGGCGTCGCATAGTTGGTCTAGTGCGCCGGTTTCGAAAACCGGTATGCCGCAAGGTATCGTGAGTTCGAATCTCACCGCCTCCGCCAAAATTCGGAATTCAAATTTCCGTCAAAAATA
>Ga0156755_121_pt1 | contig 17570 bp, 19 predicted proteins | sample RifOxyD1_FD_112084 | JGI IMG/M metagenome (GOLD analysis project Ga0156755, IMG submission 112084) | Candidatus Kaiserbacteria bacterium RIFOXYD1_FULL_47_14 | reverse complement strand
GCGAAAAGTGCAAAAAGCGTTTTCGTGCGGACCAGCTCGACAATCCAGAAACTTGTCCTGAATGCAAAGGGGAATTAGGGGATGTGCGCCAATTCAATATGATGTTCAAGACGCAAGCGGGCGCTACTGAGGACGAATCAGCAGTTGTCTATTTGCGCCCCGAGACCGCGGGAGGTATTTTTATGAATTTCAAGAATGTAATGGATTCGCTTCATCCAAAACTGCCATTCGGTATCGCACAGATAGGAAAGGCATTTCGGAATGAAATAGCGCCACGCGATTTTATTTTCCGTTTGCGCGAGCTCGAACAGATGGAAGTTGAATATTTTGTGCCAGAATCAGAATGGGAACAGGCGTTTGAAGAATGGCAGAAGATGATGCATCTTTTTGCAGGGGCGGTTGGTCTTCCAGAAGATATGGTACACGAGCTTGAAGTCCCTCCGACAGATCGTGCGCACTACTCGAAGCGCACTATTGATTTCGAATTTGATTATCCCTTCGGTCGTAAGGAACTCTGGGGTCTCGCGTACCGCACTAATTTCGATCTTTCGGTTCATGCGAACGCGTCCGCTACTGAACTCTCCTATCTCGATGAAGAGACAAAAGAAAAAATTATTCCGCATGTCATTGAACCATCGCTAGGTGTTGACCGTACTATTCTTGCGATTCTTGTGAGCGCCTATCGCGAAGATAATTTAGGAGATGATACACGCACTTATCTAGCGCTAGCTCCAAAAGTTGCTCCAATAAAAGCGATGGTTTCTCCGCTGTTGAAAAATAAACCAGAACTCGTCGAGAAGGCGAGGGAAGTGCGCGCCACACTGAAGAAGATACACCCGGCAATCGCGTGGGACGATAATGGCAACATCGGCAAGCGCTATCGCCGACAGGATGAAATCGGCACACCGTTCTGCATTACGATTGATTTTGACACGCTTGGCGAATCCCCTGAATTAAAAGATACCGTCACCCTCCGCCATCGCGATACTGGAGAACAAGAGCGTCTCTCTATCTCCGAAGTCGCCGCCCGCATACAAACTGTAATAGAATAGCCATTGATAAGATGCTCTCTATACTGTATCCTAGAAAAGGATATTCGCTCTTTATACTACACAAGATAGATTCGTTGTTCTGCCGAATGGCAGGGCAAAACCGTCAAAATTCAAGAAAGAAAGAGGCAGTAAAATGAAAAGAATTATGGTTGTTATCGCGTTGATGGCTATTATGGTCATCGGGATTGCTTGCAGTAAAAGCAATCCGACTAATTCCGGCTCGGGAACCGGAATAGCCATAACGAAAGATGCGTCGCGGGTGTTATTCAACGACAGATCGTTCGCTAATCCAACAAACCCAATGTCCGGCGCCGCTGTGATAATCGGTGCATTCGCGATAATGTCCGATGTGGACAGAATTGTCTCTCAGTTCGTCCTGCGAGATCCTAATTCGGATAGGCAGATAGAACAGAATTTCAAAAACATGAATCTGTTCAAAATGAATTACCTTCCGTACGGCCAGTTAGGGTACATGATTAACCCAAACAATGGATCGTCAAACGGAAAATTTCTTTTCACTTTGGACCCGCCTCTGATTATCGGCTTGAAATTAAAAGCCCACGAGTGGGTTGTTATCTATATTGTTGGCGAGATCAAGAATGCACTCATCAAAGATATTCAAATGAGTGCTATGGAATTCTATTCGGTGACTGCCGCCGTTTGTGGTAAGACCGAGTCCAGCTCTCTCATTGATCCACCGGTAGAGTATGTCAGTCCTCTTGCTCTACAGGATATCTATCTCATTAAAAAGTAGTTAAAGTAACTTCTTCGAAGTAGTCTCCTCTTTTCTTGGAAATCGGAAGAGAGGAGATTTTTATATTCAACAAACAAATATGCTAGGATGCCCATATGGATAAGGAATTCCGCATTTCTATAACCTCGGGCACGATTATCACCACGCTCTGCATCGTCGTGGGCGCGTATGTGCTCTGGCTTTTGCGCGACCTGGTGCTTCTCGTACTCGCTGCCATTGTCATCGCCTCGGCGATAGAACCGTGGGTGTTATTTTTCATTCGTCGGCGTATTCCGCGCTTCTTCAGCGCGCTCCTTGTGTATGTGCTAGTTTTTGGTTCGCTCTTTGTTCTCCTCTACTTCTTTTTCCCGCCGATTATAGCCGATGCTGCGAATTTTCTCTCTTCTCTGCCGCGATATCTCGATACGATCAATGCGTCTGACTCATTCTCGAATATTACGAACGCAACAAACCTTGTCAGTAGTCATAGCGGCGGAATCCAATCAATGATAAATACGCTTCTCTCGCTTCAGTCTGTCTTCTCGGCAACTTCGAACGGTGTGATTCAAGTGCTTACTGCGTTCTTTGGTGGCATTTTCTCACTCCTTCTCGTCATCGTGCTTTCATTTTATTTTGCGCTCCAGGATACTGGTGTTGACGACTTTCTTCGCTTGATAATGCCTGTTGCTTATGAAGAGTACTCAGTAGATCTCTGGAAACGGTCACAGAAAAAAATAGGGCTTTGGATGCAGGGGCAAGTGCTTCTTTCGGTTATTGTCGGTGTGCTTGTGTATCTAGGGTTGCTTATTATCGGTATTCCGTATGCACTTCTTCTTTCTGTCTTCACCGCGCTTGCAGAGATTGTTCCTATTTTTGGCTCCTTGATAGCCGGAGCTGCAGCGGTTGTGGTCGGTTATTCAAATGGCGGTCTCGCGCTCGCTGCTATTGTGCTTGGTCTCTATATCATCGTAAACCAATTTGAATCCAATCTTATTTATCCGCTCATTGTGAAAAAGATTGTCGGCATTCCGCCACTTATGGTCATTGTTGGACTTATCGCAGGTTATACACTCGCCGGATTCCTCGGTGCGCTACTCTCGGTACCGCTAGCGGCAGTCGCACTCGAATTCATTTCGGACTTCGATAAGCGGAAGCGCCGTGCCCAGCACAAGAGTGCATAATACTGCTATGAGTGCGCGCTATCTCACCACTACCATACCGTATGTGAATGCAGATCCGCATATAGGATTTGCACTCGAGATTGTTCAGGCCGATGTACTTGCTCGTGCTATGCGATTGGCGGGCGATGAAGTATTTTTCTCCACTGGTGCAGATGAACATGGACAGAAGATCTATGACACTGCGAAGAAAGCAAATCAAGAACCACAAGAATATGTGGATCATTATGCCGCTGAATTTCAGAAGATGAAAGATGCGCTCGACATAAGCACGGACGCCTTTATTCGTACCACCAATCCTGCACATATACAGGCCGCACAAGAAATGTGGCGTCGCTGTGAAGCGAAAGGTGATATTTATAAAAAATCCTATGAAGGTCTCTACTGTGTGGGGTGTGAATCGTTTAAGACAGAAAAAGAATTGGTAGACGGGAAATGTCCGCTTCATCCGAATCTCGCTCTAGAAAAAATATCAGAAGAAAATTATTTTTTTCGTTTCTCGAATTATCAGAGAAAATTACTTGAGTATCTGGAGCGACCTGGGACATTAATTCCCGAATGGCGTCGTCTTGAAGCACTTAATTTTGTAAAAGATGGTCTCGAGGATTTTAGTATCTCTCGCGAAAAATCACGCCTTTCGTGGGGTATTCCGGTCCCATGCGATGATTCGCAGGTGATGTATGTCTGGTTCGATGCTCTTACTAATTACATCTCGACGCTTGGTTGGCCTGAAGATGCAGAAGGGAATTTCAAAAAGTTCTGGGAAGAAGGCGTAACGCTCCAAGTGGCAGGGAAGGATCAGGTGCGCTTCCAGTCGCTTATGTGGCAGGCGATGCTGCTGTCTGCAGATATAAAAACGACCGACATAGTTTTCTATCACGGATTCATTACTTCGGGCGGGCAAAAGATGAGCAAATCGTTAGGAAATGTCATCAGTCCATTTGATTTGGTAAAGAAATATGGCACTGATGCGACGCGCTACATGCTTTTGCGGCATGTACATTCGACCGAGGACTCAGATGTTACCTGGGAACGGCTCGATGAATGGTATACCGCAGATTTAGTAAACGGATTAGGGAATCTTGTTGCTCGCACTATGCAAATGGCAAGTCAGTATTTTGACAATCCTGTTGATTTGTCAGATCGAAGAAAACCAATGTCAGTACAACAACGGATAGAGAAATTCGAATTTAATAATGCCATGACTGCTATATGGAGTGACATATCAGTTCTTGACGGGCTTATCCAAGAGCAAAAACCGTTTGAAGTTTTCAAAACAGAAAAAGAAAGAGCGCGGCTACAAGTGATTTATTTAGTAAAGGAACTTTCAAGAATTGCAGAACTACTTCAGCCATTTATGCCGAAAACTAGTGAGAAGATTCAGTTGGCAATTAAAGAAAACAAAAAGCCCGAGAATCTTTTCCCGAGAATATGACCGTTCGCTATATCGACACCCACTGCCACCTGCAGTTTAAACAATATGCGCAAGATAGAGAAGAAATCATCGAGCGAATGAAAGAAGAGGGTATCGCGGTTATCGTCGTCGGTACTGATCTGGAGACCTCAAAAGAAGCGGTAGCGCTCGCAGAAAAATATGAGCATTTGTATGCTGCTGTCGGGATGCATCCAAACAATGTGAGGGACATCGTAAGTCCATCATCAAATGAGGGACTTACGATGTCCAAATTTCGAGAACTCGCGACTCATCCGAAAGTCGTCGCGATAGGGGAATGCGGACTGGACTATTTTCGCTTGGAAGAAGCGAGTGATGAATTAAAAAATAAGCAGAAAGAACTTTTACAAAAACATATTATTCTTGCGACAGAACTCGATAAACCGCTCGTCATTCATGTGCGACCGTCAAAAGGAACAATGGATGCATATGCTGATTTGATAGAAATTTTAAAAGAAGCGAAAAAAGAATACCCAAAATTGCGCGGTGATATACATTTCTTCGCTGGAGGTCTCGCTGAAGCAGAATTATTCTTCGCACTCGATTTCACTATTTCTTTTACTGCTGTCATTACATTTTCACGCGACTACGACGACATTATAAAAACAGTACCACTCGCGAATATTCTTTCAGAAACCGATGCACCGTATGTCGCTCCTCTTGAACGGCGAGGTGAACGAAACGATCCTCTCTCGGTCACGAGAGTTATCGCAAAAATTGCAGAGATTCGAGGCGAAGATATCGAGCTTGTTCGTACCACTATTCTCGATAATGCAAGGCGCTCATTCGCCTTGCGGGCGTTGTAATCTAGTGCTAGGATGCTGTCATTATGGCGAAGCAGAATATACAAGAAAATGAGGCAGAGGGCACAGACGAAGCGCTCGATGGTGAGGGTTCTGAACCTCGTGTATACGAGCTTGGTTTTCATCTCGACCCAGAATTACCAACCGAGGAGGTAAAGAAAGCATACAAGACAGTGCGTGAACTCATCGCCAAAAAAAGCACGATAGTTGCTGAAGGAGAGCCGGAGAAGATTCCGCTTGCGTACACTATTTCTCGCCAAGAAACATCGTGCCGTCGCGATTTCGATTCCGCTTATTTTTCTTGGATTGTGTATGAGGCATCAGCCGAGGATCATGCCTACATTATTACGACAGTGGGAGTCGACAAGCGCATCATCCGCTTCATTGATCTCTTGACGACGAAGGATGCGGCTCGTCATTCTGTCGAGATACGCGAAATTTCTCAGAAGATGTCGGAACGAGTGAAAGAGCCGGAATCAGAAATAGTTAGCGGTATTGAGCTTGATGCTGCGCTCGAACGCACTGCGCTATAATAAAACTATGTATCTCAACAAAGCATTTCTCTATGGTAATCTTACGCGCGACCCAGAGCTGAAGGCGCTTCCTTCGGGTCAGCAGCTCGCTTCTTTCGGTCTCGCGACAAATCGCACATACAAAGATAAAAATGGACAGAAACAAGAAGCAACAGAGTTTCATAACATTGTCGCATTCGGCCGTTCTGCGGAGCTTATCGCGCAATATATGAAGAAAGGCCGTCCGCTCTTTGTCGAGGGCCGTATCCAAACGCGCAGCTGGGACGACAAGGAAAGCGGCAAGAAGAATTATCGTACCGAGATTGTCGTCGACAATTTCCAGTTTGGTGATGGCGGGAAGGGTGGCGGAGCAAGCCCTTCAGCAAACTTCGGGCAGGCGGCACAAGGAGAAGAGTCGCAGGCACCGCATAAAGACGCCGATGAAATAAAATATCCCGACGAAGAAATCAATCCTGAAGACATCCCGTTTTAATGACTTTTAAATTTTTAAACATTTCACCATGGCATACCAATCTGAACGCGAAGAAATAGAGATTAAAAAATATACCGACTATAAAGATGTCGCGTATCTGAAGCAGTTCACTAATCCGCACGCAAAAATGCTCTCCAAGAAGCGTACTGGCATTCAGGCCAATAAGCAGCGCGACATTATGCAGGCAGTGAAGCGCGCGCGCTATATGGCGCTCCTCCCGTATGTCTCTGCGTAATTGTTACGCTTTCTCGACTCGTTCGGTATAATCGCTGGTGTCGGTGTTGATGCGGACGATATCGCCCGCGTTTATGAAGAGTGGAACATCTACTTTTGCGCCGGTTGAAAGCACTACTAATTTATTTCCACCAGTGGCAGTATTTCCTTTCGTACCCGGAGGGGCTTCTTTCACTTCAAGTTCTACCTTTATCGGTATCTTGATGGATATAGGGATATCTTCATAGGTCAGTACTTCAACCATCGTGTTCTGCGCGAGCCACTGCACCTGATCGCGCACTACTTCTTCAGGAAATGAAAAACGGTTCTTCGGATTTCCATCTTCAGCGAACCAGCTCTCTCCGCGTGCTGTGTAGAGATACTGCGCCTGCATTTTTCCAATGTCGGCTTCAGTAACGGTCTCATTTTGATGAAATGAGATTTCGGTCACTTTCCCGGATACTAGATGCTTCAGTTTCGTTTGGTTAACCGGCTTGCGCTGCTGCATACGGAACACATGCGATGAAAGAACCTCATAGGGCTCGTTGTTATAGTTGATAATTTTCTTGGAAACAATTTCGTTGTAGGACAATACAGACATAGCTGAAACTACTAATGAATAAGAATAGTTATAAAAAGTGCCCGGAAAGGGCGATTCGTGTATGCTAGCAGATATTATGAGTTTTTCAACCGCTGAAGACCTAAGTACGCTCTCGGATGCTGAAGTGCTCGCGCGTTCAAGAAAGAAGCCCGAGTTTTTTGCGATTTTGGTCAGGCGCTATGAGGCAGCCCTTCTTCGGAGGGCTCGCCGTATTCTCTTCTCGCCCGAGGACGCAGAAGAGGCCGTGCAGGATGCGTTTACCAAGATGTATCTCTATGCAGACAAGTATCAGGAACAGGCAGGCGCCTCGTTTTCCTCGTGGGCATACACGATTCTAAATCGTGTTGCGTATACCAAATATGTCGTGCTTCGGAAAGAAGGCGGACAGCGAGCAGAACTCGAGCCAGAGCATTATGAATCGCTTCCAGATGTACGCGCAGAATTTCTTGAGGACTTATCTATTCGGAACGAAGTTCTAGCGGCGCTCGCGAAGCTTCCTGAAACTGCTGCGAAGATTCTGCAACTGCAGTTCATAGAAGGGAAGACGCAAGAAGAAATTGCCGAGGCAGAAAATCTCTCTGTTCCTGCGGTAAAGACGCGCGTGCATCGCGCAAAAAAACTTTTTAAACAAGCGTATGATGAACAACACTATGATTGAAAATACTGAGCCAGGCGAATGTACTGATATAGAAAAAAATGTGATGCGGCGCGTGCGCCTCATTCGCATACTCGGGCTCATTATTTCGACAATAGTTCTTGCTATAGCGACCTTTGTTTTCGCTCTTTGGGGAATCGGGAAAGAAGTATGGGTCGCACGAGTATTTCAAAATATGCCTCAATCGGGTGACTTTACTGAAATCGTCCGTTTCTATATTTCTGCTTTTGGTCATACTCGGTTTATTGTTCAAGCACTCGCTGTATTCACTTTTGTGTCATTCATCTACCTTGCACGCGAAACCATTCGCGCGCTTTCTTCTTTCTTTACTCACGCACACGCTTAAAGATTTCATTACCATCCTGATATATCTAGAATTATCCACAAACTGAATGTACCTTCATTTACGCTATAGCGTAGAATATGGTACATGAATGGTAACCAAAAGCAGAAAGAGAATATAGATCGAAGAAAGATCGGAGAGATTATTGCGCGGATGCATGGGAACAAGCGTATTCCGCTTCAGACAATCATTCTTGGAACGCTTTCTGTAACCGGTGTTCTCGCGATGGCGCTTGTAGCGCCAAATGCGGTACAACTTTTTGACTATCTTAATCCAATTTCTCGAGGAAACAGTATTCGGTTCAATCAACGAATAACGCAAGCTCTTTCCCGTCTTGAACGGCGTGGACTTATTCACATAACTGGCGAAGGAAGAAAACGCAAAATATATATCACAGAACAAGGTGAAAAACTTATTAACGATTTATATACGGGCGCTTATGTAATTCCCATGCCAGTTCGCTGGGACGGGAAGTGGCGTCTCGTCATGTTTGATGTGCCGGAGAAGCGCAAGAAAATTCGAGATACACTTCGATTTCTATTGAAAAGTGCCGGTTTCATCCTCTTCCAAGACAGTGTCTGGATTCAGCCGTATCCGTGCGATGAACTAGTCACTCTGCTCCGCTCGCATCTCGGAAGCGGGAAAGGAGAAATACGCTATCTTAAAGCATCATTTGCAGACGAAAGCGACTTCGCCTTCCGCAAGCATTTTAATCTCGTCACCATCTGACCAATAATTACGCCCTTTTCCCGTGTACCTTATTTTACGCTATAGCGTGAGAGATGGTATATGGGGGGAATAATAACCTAGCTTCAGGAGTTACTCAGCATTTGTTTTATAGTTGAATCCTTAAGAATTTTCATCGTGTCGTAGATCTTTATCGTCTTATGTTCGGGTCTTAATAACTGCAAATCGGTACACGCCAAAATAATGTGTTCAATTCCTCTGTCGGCAAAAGAGTCGATGATATTTTCTAAGATGGCTTTATTATTATCTTCCTGGCGACCCATCACCAGTCCATGAATTATCTTACTGACATATTCTTGTTGAGGTTCGGTAGGGATTTCATACGCTATGCTAGCTCCTGCAAGAGCTTTCCCGTAGAGGTTGTTTTTTCGTGTTGATGCAGTTAGAACTCCGCAGTTGTATTTGGACCAACACCTCCGATAATACCAACTGTTTTCATAGTACAAGCTCTGTTTAGCTCTCCGCGAGCTTTACTTTAATTTGTTTCAAGAGTTCTTTCGCAACATCCTTATTGTCGCGGAGATAGGTGCGAGATGCATCATAGCCAACTGCAAGTTTATCGCCGTTGAATTTGTAAGTAGCACCGGCTTTTTCGACAAGACCAAATTTTTCGCCAAGCGCAATAAGTTCGCCTTCGCGGCTGATGCCTTCGTTATAGAGCAGATCAAATTCAGTGGTCTTAAAGGGTGCGGCGACTTTATTCTTCACCACTTTTACCCGTACGCGGCCGCCGACGACTTCTTCGCCTTTCTTAATGCTCGCGATGCGGCGGATATCGAGACGCACCGAGGTATAGAATTTGAGCGCTTTTCCTCCCGGCGTCGTCTCCGGATTGCCGAACATCACGCCGATTTGCATTCGAATCTGATTGATGAAAATGACAATGGTCTTGCTCCGCGCGGCGATAGCAGTGAGCTTACGGAGCGCCTGACTCATTAATCGCGCCTGCTTGCCGACATGCTGTTGTCCCATCTCGCCTTCAATTTCATCTTTCGGTGTGAGTGCCGCAACCGAGTCAATGACGATGATATCGACATTTCCGCTTCGCACGAGCGATTCAACAATGTCGAGCGCTTGCTCGCCAGTGTCTGGCTGTGAGATGAGTAGTTCGGCGAGCTTCACTCCAATGCGCCGCGCATATTCAGGATCAAGCGCGTGCTCCGCATCAACAAATGCGGCGATGCCGCCGGCTTTCTGCGCTTCGGCGATTACATGAAGGGCGAGAGTGGTCTTGCCTGACGATTCCGGTCCGAATATTTCTATAATGCGTCCGCGCGGAACGCCTCCCACGCCGAGTGCCGAGTCAAGTCCGATAGAGCCAGTTGATATGACCGGAATTTTCTGCGGGGCGCCAGCACCAAAAACGGTTATTGCTTCATCACCAAATTTTGTGCGGATTTCTTTCAATGCTTGATCAATTGATTTTTGCTTCTCACTTTTGTCCGTAGTCGCTGCGGTAACTGTCTTCAAGATTTTTTCTTTTTTTGGTTTTCCGAATGCCATATCGTGAATAATTTTTTAATTTACAATTTACAATTTTCAAAATCTGGAACAAAAACAGTGCGGGTCGCAGTAATCTTCCTTCCGAAACGGTCGGTGGCCACAAAGGTAAGTATAGAACTTCCGCGCGGGAAGGTAAGTGTTGACGAGAAGTAGCCATTCTCTTCGTGCAGAACAGGATTACTATTGAGCGTGAGCGCTGCGGCGTGTGCAACATTCCCTCTGATATTCACGATTCCGCATGGGAATGTGGCATTGTTTGCAGGAGAGATGATAGAAAGAGAAGGTCCATCGATGAGCGGCCATGCCTCCATGCCTCCATACCCAATGAACACTAGAAGAATCGCGAGAGTGAGATATTTGGTCATATGTCCACATTAGAACTCTCGTTCATTATCATCGTCAGTGCTTGTATCTCCTTGTCGAGCAGTAAGCACCTCGCGCGGTTTTGAGCCATCTGCTGGACCGATAATACCGCGTTCCTCGAGGACATCCATCAGCCGTGCAGCGCGCGAATAACCAATCTTCAATTTTCGTTGAAGGTACGATGTCGAAGCGCGTCCGGCTTCTTCTACTGTAATGCGCGCATCCTCATAAAGCGTATCGTCAATTTCGTCATCGTTATCAAAATTATTGTTCGCGAGTCCTATCGCATCGTTCGGCTCTCCATTAGTGAGCGAAACACCTCCGCCGCCGAAATCAATACTCGAGAGGTCGCCTTCATTGTGGCCTTTAATATAGCTAACGACTTTCTTCACTTCGCTCTCGCTGATGAATGCGGTCTGGATGCGCACCGGCTTCTGCATATCGCCCGAGAGGTAGAGCATATCGCCGGCGCCAAGCAATGTTTCAGCGCCAGAAGCGTCAAGAATAGTACGCGAATCAATTTGAGAAGCGACTTGGAGCGCCATACGCGTAGGAACATTCGCTTTAATAAGTCCGGTAATAACATTCACAGAAGGGCGTTGTGTTGAGATTACCAGATGAATACCGACCGCGCGGCTCATCTGTGCCAATCGGACGATTGACGCTTCAAGCTCGCGCGGATAGGTATGCATAATGTCGGCGAGTTCATCAATAACGATGACGATGTAGGGAAGCGCTTCTGGCATATCGGCAACGCCCTTTGCTTTTGCTGGTTCGAAGATGGTAGCGTGATACGAACCAATGTCGCGCACATGTTCTGTCTCAAGAATGTTATAACGGCGCTCCATTTCCTTGGCCGCCCATTTCAACGAGAAGATGGTTTTCTTCGGATCGGTAATAACCGGAGTGAGAAGGTGCGGTATGCCGTTATATGCAGTGAGTTCGACGCGTTTCGGATCAATCATAATAAAGCGTAGCTGGTTTGGACCATTTCGATAGAGGAGAGAAGTGATGATGGCATGAATGGCAACTGATTTCCCAGATCCGGTTGCTCCTGCGACGAGTGCATGTGGCATCTTCGCGATGTTCACATAGTGCGGGGTGCCAGTAATATCGCGACCAAGAGCGGCGATTAATGGTTTCGTACTTTCAGACCATTCAGGAGCCGAGAGGAGACCGCCGAGACCGACCATCGCTTTCACCGTGTTGGGAACTTCAATGCCGACCAATGATTTCCCAGGAATAGGCGCTTCGATGCGTACCGGATGTGCCGCAAGTGCGAGCTCGAGATTATTCGCGAGCGAAACAATCTTCGAAAGACGCACCCCTTCAGCTGGCTTTACCGCGTAGCGAGTAACGGTTGGGCCAACCGATACTTCGTCCATTTCGAGATGGATGCCGAAATTCTGGAAAGTTCGCTTAATGATATTCGCATTCGCTTTAATATCGCCAACGCCCGGCTTGCCCTTGTCAGCGCCAAGAATAGAAATCGGGGGTGCCTCATATTCAGCATCAAAGTTTGCTATGCCCGTTGCTGCGTTAGGAGTATCCATAGAACGATTGAACATAGTGACTACTGGTTCGCGTTCGTTGAGTGTAGACGAATTTGGCTCATCTGGTTCATCTTCTGATGCTGGAATGTCTACTTCATTGAGTTCTTCATCATCGAATTCATCTCCATTTTCTTTACGCGAACGGAAGCGTTCCCAGAGCGAGAGCATATTTCTGCCGAGAAGTGCCCCGAATGCTTCGAGATCGATAAGAATGGCAGCACTCATAGCGATGGCCGCGATAAGGAGTACGAACGCACCCCAGAAACCGAAGAACTCGGAGAGCAGTTTTCCGAGCCATGTTCCGGTCTCTCCACCGAATTGTGCACCAGGGAAGAGGCCTGCGAACGCAAGAACGGAAGCAAGAGAAAGAAGGAGTCCTGAAGCAGTAAGCGGAGCGATTATGGGGCGACCAAAACCAGCATAAAGTCCGAGTGCAATGAGAACAAGTGGAAGAAGGAATGCACCGACACCGACGATAGCATAGCTCGTAGTAAAAACCGCAGTGCCGATAGGGCCTGCCGCGTCAAAGACCGCGAGCATAAGCAGAACACCAGCTGCGAGAAATACGACCGCAGAAGCATACCGAATAAGCGTAGTGTATTCTCGAACTTCCCTTTCACGAGTGCCCCCCCGTCGAACATTGGTACTATTTTTACGACTCATAAGTAATATGCGTATATTGTACCACTATGTGACGCTGTCCCCATTCGAATAAAAGTAAAAAAGCTTGCCCAGCATCAAATCAGATTTGATGCTGGGCTTGCGCACCGCTCGAGCGGGCATATACTGTCCTATACGATATGAGACACAGTCAATCTAATGAAGGACACGGAGCTGAATTTAAACAAATCCAGACAAGAGGGAAAGATGCTCGTTTAGAAGATTTTGTCCTAGAAAAGAGCATATTTAATAACATATTTGAAAAGGACATACGCAGGATATTTATTTATAAGAAAGCTGAACGACTCGCAAAAGCAATTCAACTTATTGCACCCGCTTTCTCAGAGTCGGCATCTTTACGAGATCGTATAGGAACAATTGCGATTGGTCTTGTCGATGCGGCGATAGTGTCATCTGGATCAGTGCGTGTTGCACTTTCCCGCGAGCTTCTCGCACTTTCAAGCATCCTTTCTATAGCGCGTACCGGAGGTCTTCTTTCTCTTATGAATACTGAACTTATCACTCGCGAAGCGCATTCGTTACTTCAAGAAGTTGCCGGATATGAAGAACCGCGGCTTTCGCTAGACGATGTACCGACACTCTCTGATATATCCAAAAGCACACGCTTGCGAGAGTCCATTCAAAAACCGAATCCTACGGTATTGAAACGCGGCAAGGGCACAGTAGTAAAGGACATAAATGTACATATAAAGGACAGACGCGAAACGATTTTGTCCGTTATCAAGAATAAGCAGAGAGCAAGTATAAAAGACATTTCAACCCTTATACGCGGTGTTTCTGAGAAGACCATACAGCGTGAGCTTTCAGCGCTTATTGAAGCAGGAATGGTACTAAAAGAAGGAGAGCGGCGTTGGAGTATCTACTCTCTTGCGTAGGGAAGGTTTATTTGCTAGTATGCATCCGTGGTAGCAACTGGAGTATAGAAGCAGAAGAAGACCGGAAACGGTCTGTTTTGTGTTCTTTATATCCAGCAGTTATCCACATGTCAGCATAGTAGAACTCTTGCTTCCGCTATATACTGGCTTTTAGTCCTTGCGATTTCTTTTCATCTTGCGGTGAATGGAAATTCGGTAGGGGCGTACTTTGATAAAAGAATAGTCCGCTAGCTACGGACATCAATCCTTGCCAACTAACCCATGGCGTACTGGTCGATACCGTGCGCTGTGGGGTAGTGTGAAAGTGAATGTGCGCAGTGTGCTCACTCAACTTAATTACTCATGTGCACTTAAATTCATTAATAATTGTTATGACAATAACTTCAAAATCAAAAGTTGCGGCTATGGTAGCCGGACTCGCGATAGCGACATCAATGCTCGCACTCGCGCCTATGGCGTCAGCAGCGAGCTTGACGAGCGCACAGGTTGCATCGATTCTCTCGATGATCCAAGCGTTCGGTGCTGACAGCGCGACAATCGCGAATGTTAATGCGGCCCTTACAGGTACTGCAGCTCCTGCAGCGACAACCGGTTCTTCTGTTGCCTTCACGAAAGATCTTACGATCGGTTCGTCGGGTGCAGAGGTAACCGCGCTTCAGACCGCGCTTATCGCGAAGGGTTATGCGATCGCAGCTGGTGCAACTGGATACTTCGGTGCCCAGACCAAAGCAGCAGTTAGCGCGTGGCAGACAGCCGCAGGCGTTACGCCGGCAGCTGGTTACTTCGGTGCTAAGAGCCGTGCAGCGTTTGGCGGCGTAGTAGCAACTCCTACTACAACGACTACAACGACCACGACAACTACACCAACTACAACTTCAACACCTGGTGCAGAAGGTTCATTCACTACTGTTCAATCGGCAACACCGGCTAACAATACGAATGTGACGGTAAACGGCAATGTTGCTGTCTATGGCATTCAAGTTAAGGCTACTGGTTCTGATATGACCATTGACCGCCAGGACTTGCAGGTTAAAGTAATGGTTAGCACCACGCAGGTTAACCCTTCAGCATTCATCACCAGCGTGAGCGCATACGACGGGAGCACGCTCCTCAAGACCATGCCGATCGCGTATGCTGATGTGAACAAGGATTCAGACAATCTCTATTACATCCGTATGACCGGCCTCGGTTTCGTTGTTCCAAAAGATACTACGAAGACCTTGACCTTCAAGATGAATACGATTGCGCTTAATGCAGTTGACACAGCGCGCGTACTTACGGTTGCCGGATACGGTACCCAGGGTACTCGAGGTGTTGATGGTGCGGGCTTGAGCTCGTATGTTGATTCTTCGTGGACCAGCACATTTACCTTCAACGCGAGCAATAACTCGGTGTTGACGGCTTCGGCTGATTCTTCTACTCCGAAAGCGCGAAATATCGCAGTTGACACAACGAATGGCGTTACTGGAGTTACAATGCAAACATTGTCTCTCAAGTCAACCGTTGGCGAGTCAACTATGACCGATATGCGCGTTGTTGTGCAGACAAACAATTCTGGTCTCTCGGTTCCTACAGCTCTCTACCTCTACGACGGCTCAACGCTCTTGAGCTCTGCCGCGGTAGCGACTTCGTCAGGAGCTAGTTACGCAAATGTTGACTTCAGCAACTTGGAACTTGCTATTGCGAAGGATGCGACAAAGGTCCTGACCGTTAAGGCGGACTTCCCGTCTACAGCCAGCGGTATCGCAAGCACCTCAATTGCTCAGGATGCAACATACACACTGTTTGAGACACCTGATGGAACCTCTGGTACGGTAACAATCGCTTCGACTATAGTCGGAAACGATGTGCATCTCGCCATTACGGACACTGCACAGTGGACGCTCGTAAGCGCTTCAATCGCTCCGACCGCAGGCGTTGTGAGCGTTGCATCAAGCTCTCTTACAGGTACTATCGTATTGAAAGTTGTAGCTGACGGCGGAACATTGACGAAGCCGATAGTTGCTAACTTCGACACGAGCCGAGTATGGTTTGCTTCTTCAACACAGCTGACTACAAACGGTATTGGCGCCTATGCAGCAGCAAACGCTGTCCCGGTTACACCGTCCATTACAGTTACACCTAATGACGCAACTGTTGGAGATGGTAGCTACTACACCGTTACGGTGACTGGTACTATCTACTCGAGCAATGCGCTCGTTGGATCGAGTCAGCCGTTGTTTATGGCTATCGGCAATATTGATAGCGACATGGCAACCACTGACATCGCGGATCAGGACTGGGGTATTGATAGCTTCTACACGCCGGCTGCTCAGTTGACAAAAGGAACTCTCTAATTCTTGAGAACCTAAGTTAATGAACAGAACAGATGTGTAAAGGTCTTCGGACTTCCAGCTAGGAAATTGGCTTAGCAAACAAAAAACCACCCTTCTTGGGGTGGTTTTTTGTTTATCCATCACGAAACCTTTTCATCCCAGATTAGGTTATCCACACATTATTTAAACAGAGAATTCTTTTGCAATGTGAAAAGAGTATACTTACTTGGAAGATGCGCTCGCGTCTTATTATTCGCTTATATAAAAGAAATTATTTATTTATGAATCGCATTAAAATGTACATAAGCAATCTCGGGAGAGCAACTCGTACCATCATCCTCGCTCTCGCAGTTATCTTTGTCAGTGCAGGCATCTCCCAGGCCGCAACCACTATTACAACGGATATAACCACAGCAAATCTGACTACGACTGCCGCTCTTACTGTTGGTTCTACAGCTGCTATTGGTACCACGGCTACCGTTGGAAGTACGCTTTCAGTAACAGGCCTCGCGACACTGCTCGGTGGGGCAACCACGACCCAGCTTACGCTTCGCATGGGTGATACTCTCACGAATACTGCTGCCAGTACAACGAAGTTGTCAGGTAATTTAACTCTTCCTGGTGGGACAACGGCTGGAGCAGCACTTACCATTACGAATAACGCGACTGCTACATCTTCCCTTACGGTAGGATGCGTCTTGACGACTGCAACGAGTACGGAAACATCGGTAGTACTTAGATTTCTCGCAGTTGCAACGACTTCTGCAAATGGATTCGTTACTTGGTCCTACGGTACTGCTTGTATAGGTGCATAGTATCGTGAGCTGATAAGCGATACTAAATTATGAAAAAATTACTAGCAATTCTGTCAGTTGCAGCGTTAGTGTCGCCCGCGCTTGCCTTTGCCGCAAAGGATGATGTCAGTATGGACACGAGTGTTGTTCTCACTGTTGGTGGCTACGAAGTGGATATTTCGGGTTCCACAGCTACCGTTGAGTCCATCACGGTGGACACTTCGTCGTTCAGTTTCGTTCTTCAGTCAGGTTCTTATATAAAGTTAACCGCGCCGGATCTGAATGCTCTTAGCACAGATACGACAGCAGATCTCTCTGGCGACACCTGTACTTCCGCGCTATCGTCTCTTACATATACAGGAACTGCTGAGCGTACGGTGACAGTAACGCCAAGTGCCACACTGTGTAGTGCTGGCTCAACCGGTAATCCCGCCTCGAGTGGTGGCCAGTCAATGACAGGTGGTGGTAACCGTACCACCGCTCCTGTAGTACCTGCGACTACTCTAGCAGTACACGCTTCGGGTCTCTCAAGTACGCAGGTAACAGCGATATTGAATGTCCTCGCATCCTTTAGTGCTGATGCAGCGACAATCGCACAAGTGAAAGCGGCGCTTGAAGGCAAAGCGGTTACCGGATCGGTAACGAGCACTGCAGTAGCAGTATTCAAGTCGAATCTCACTACTGGCTCTCTCGGGAGCGAAGT
>Ga0156755_104_pt2 | contig 19758 bp, 30 predicted proteins | sample RifOxyD1_FD_112084 | JGI IMG/M metagenome (GOLD analysis project Ga0156755, IMG submission 112084) | Candidatus Kaiserbacteria bacterium RIFOXYD1_FULL_47_14 | reverse complement strand
TTTCTCAAGGATCGCCTCGAGAAATTCCTCCTATGCATCCCATATGCGTATAAACTCGCCGAGCCGATTGCGCGAAGCCCGAAGGGATTCGCCGGAGTCATCGAACGCGATCTTATAGCGCAGGCGAAACGCGACAAAGAACATAAAACATGAAAACTAACAAATCATATTCTAAAAGAATCCGCGTTACGCGCACGGGCAAACTTATAGCACGCAAGCCCGGCCAAGACCATTTCAATGCGAAGCAGAGCGGGTCAGAGCGCAGTGCGAAGCGTCGTTCTGTCTCTCTTACCCTCTCTGCAAGAACGCGCCGTCGCTTTCTCCCAGGCACGGGCGCAAAATAGTATTTACTTACACCTTATCACTTACTACTTATGACTCGCATTAAAGGAGGAGTAATGGCGCAGAAACGCCGCAAGAATATTCTCGAGAGAGCTAAGGGCTATCGCGGTATCCGTTCTAAGAAAGAAAAATTCGCACACGAAGCGCTGATGCGTGCGGGCCGTTATTCTTTCGCTCACCGTCGCGATAAGAAGACCGACTTCCGTAAGCTCTGGATTGTCCGGCTTAATGCCGCCGTCCGCGAGAATGGACATAAGTCCTACAGCACCTTCATTGCAAAACTAAAGAAAACCGGTTTCATCCTCGACCGTAAAGTCCTCGCCGAATTCGCCTCCGAGCATCCCATCATCTTCGCTCGCATCGCCAAGCAGGTTGCCTAAAGAAATTAAAAATCACCGGCTCTGCTGGTGGTTTTTAGTCTGATACAATTTTCGTATGGATAGAAAACGCCTTTTACTGTGGTGTTCATATGATTTTGCGAATTCGTTCGTTTTTATAAATTTTCTCCTGTACTTTTCTCAATGGCTCGTTATTGATGGAGGACTTTCCGATTTTTGGTATAACGCGACCTTTGCGATAGCAACACTAATGCTTCTTTGTTCCGCGCCGATATTAGCTGCCTTTACAGACAAATACGGCGGCAGAAAATATTTCCTTAATCTTTCAACCCTTGGAACTGCCCTGTTTTATGGAGCTGCGGTTGTTACCGCCTATTTCTGGACATCTCATATTATTCTGGCAACAATCTTCTTTTTATTAGGACAATATTTTTATCAACTCTGTTTCGTTTTCTATAATCCGCTCATTGAAGAAGTTGCTGATGAAAAACACAGAGCGAGGGTCTCTGGACTCGGAGAGTTTTCAAACGGGCTTGGACAGGTACTGGGCATTATATCTACGATCTGGCTTTCCAGTTCAAGATTGGCGCCGTTGGTATTGGCGATTATTTTATTTGTTCTATTTGCCTCTCCTATGATGATTTGGTTCAGAGATACAAAAGTGAGAACGGCAAAATTAACCGTTTCGAAGCTCACTACAGAAGGAAAACTTTTTGCTAGAAAAATAATTTTGTTCTTTTCCGTTTCGCTTGCGACCCCTATTTTACTTGCTTTCTTTTTCTTTAACGATGCGCTTATCACTATCTCAAGCAATTATTCAATATACATGCAGAGGGTTTTTGATGTTCCCGATACAACAAAGTCGATCATACTTATTCTCGTACTCAGCATGTCGGCCATCGGTGCAATAATCTTTGGATGGATCGGAGACAAAATCGGGAATCTTAAGACACTGAAAATAATTTTATTTGGGTGGATAATTTTGTTGCCTCTTCTCGCTCTTTCGCAGACTTTTATACAGTTTGCGATATGCAGCGTTATAGTCGGAATGTTTATAGGTTCAGTTTGTACCGTAACACGAGCTCATTTAAGCAATGTTCTTGATAAAGATAACCTTGGCTATGGCTTTTCTTTCTATTCTCTTATGGAACGATTCGCGACTTTTGTCGGCCCATTATCGTGGGGTGGAATAATCTTTGTTTTAGGAACTGGGCCGAATTCATACCGAATCGCCGCCGCTTCTATGACTGTCTTTATAGTTATTGGCTTGATTGTTTTATTAAAATGGAAGAGAGAATCAGTCCCTTCTATGAATCTTCCGTGTATTTGAAACGCGGAACGCGCGTACCATTCACGTCTACTTCTTCAAGAAACATCGCAAGCGGCCTGGTCCAGAGTTTTGACAGTTTGTTTTCATACAAAGCTTCATAGACGACCATATCTTCCAGTGTCTCGCTGTGCTTCGCCACGCCAATGACTCGGTACTTTTTTCCTTTGTAATGTTCGTACACACCAAGCTTCAAATCCATAATGAGATCCTATCACGCAAAACTTGTATACATACTTGTCCTTATCCGTTATGGATAACGGTCGTATATAATAGGAGATATCAGTGTAGACCGAAATGTTCGCGTAAATGCTTGTCGTTTTCAATCTCTTCAACAACCATATAGAGCACTGCTGATCCAATTTTTAGTTCGGCTTTCAGCAGGGTGATAAAATCTTCGCAATCGTATGGGAAAACCCATACGCTGTCTTGCAAACGGATGAATCCAAGTTCTTGCATAAGAATTCGCAATCGATCACGTATCTTACGACGACGCTCCGGCACATCAAAAATGACCACACGCCATCGACCGTTCCAACGGCGTTTTTTAGAAAGGTCCAGTTTCTTTTTCTCCAATTCAAATGCAAGTTTCTTGCGTCCCGCATCCGTAATTCGCGCGTATGATTTGCCGTCTTTCTTTTCAAAGGTAATAAGCCCCAATGCCGCAAGCCGTCCAAGTGCCGTCCGATATCGTGCTCGAAGCTGTGCACGTTTTACGCTCGGCAATTTTGCGAGCGCAGCAGGAGCACTCGGTGCCATCGCCGCTATAAGCGCGACTCCAGAAAGTGCGACCATGGCAAGAATTGCTTGTTGTATATATCCTTTATGCCGCTTCCTTTGTGCTCCAATTTCAACGATTCCCATATCCTCAATATACCACGGTCGTATATAATTGCGGATAAGTTTCTCTGTATGCTTATACCGTAACCTGTGGCTAATGCGCACGCACGAGAGTTACGACATTTTTTGTAATTTCCCATGTCTGGCCGAATTCGGGGACGATGGCGCGGGCGCCAAGATAGTCGTGGATGCGCTGAGCAAGGAAGCGTTCGGCAGATGGCTCGCCCATAGCGGTAAAAATGACTTTTGTGCGTCCATCAGCTGGAGGACTAGAGAGCGATGCTTCAGCAAATTTAAGCAGTTCGTCGCGGTCGGCATGCGCTGACCATCCTTCAAGTATCTCTACTTTTGCCCGAACTTTCACTTTGTTACCGCCAAGACGCACATTCGATGCTCCTTCTGCCATACGCCGTCCTGGGCTCCCAGGCGCCTGATAGCCGGCGATAATGAGTGTCGTCGAGGCATCGGGCAGATAGCGTGCTTCCCAGCGGCCGATACGGCCGCCATGGCTCATTCCCGCGCCGGCGATGATAATCTTCGGACTTGGCGTTTTCTCTATTTCTACCGATTCTGAGCGCGCCAGTGTTTTTTTCAAGAATGGAAATTCAAAAATACTTCCTTCGCGTTTCATTTCGTCCTCGGTCTCCGGCTTAAAATAGGTCATTCCCCACTTCTCATACACGGCGGTTATTTTTATCGCAAGCGGTGAATCGAGAAATACCGGAATCTTCGGAAGTTCGCCTGCGTCAAAAAAATTAGAAAGTTCATAAAGCATCAGCTGTGTGCGCTCGAGAGAAAAAGCGGGGATGAGAATTGTGCCACCGCGGGCAATTGCTTTTTTCAGCGTGTCTCGAAGAAGCTCGACACGGCGCTGCTGCGCCGGATGTAACCTATCTCCATATACGCTTTCCATAACGAGCGCGTCAGCATCAGGAACCGGTTCCCAATCGGGCAACAAGGGAGATGGCGAATTGCCAATGTCGCCAGTGAGCGCAATAGCAGTTCCTTCCTCATCTTTAATCCGCACACTCGCCGAGCCGAGTATATGACCTGTATTGCGAAGATAACAAGATAGTCCTGGAGCAATTTCTTTTTCTGTGTGATACTCGAGAGTTTCTATAAGCAAGAGTGTTGTTTCTACATCTTTCTCTTCATAGAGTGGTAACACGCCACGGCGGACAGCTTCTTCACCGAGAATACCAACCGAATCGCGCAGAATAAGCTCCGCGAGGTCACGAGTCGGTGGCGTCATATATATCTTCCCTGCGAAACCGTCCTTCACCAACTTCGGGATACGACCGACATGGTCGAGATGTGCGTGAGTGAGAACGAGCGCATCAATCTTTTTTACCTCATACTGAAACGGCGCATGCGCGCTCGCTTCGCTAAAGTCCCGTCCTTGCTCGATACCACAATCAACGAGAATTTTTCCTTTTGTTCCCTCAACCAAAAAATTAGAGCCCGTCACCTTCCCTACCCCGCCGTAAAATGAGATTTTCATTCTCCTATATTACACTGCTCTATTCGCCGTGACGCTTGTAGTTATGTAATGTTTCATTACCAAACCAATGTTCGATCTCATGAACTGCTTCTTCTGGTGTTTCAGACGCGTGAACAACATTGGCAACCGCCCGCTTCTCTGCATTTGCTTGTACTGGGGAATCATTCGAGAAGTCACCGCGAATCGTGCCCATATCCGCCAAGTAAGGCAGTGTCGGACCACAAATCTTGCGCACCATATCGACTGCATGGGTACCCTCGACTACCATTTTCACTAACGGTGCAGAAAGCATATAGTCAATAAGCCATTTGCGTATTTCTGGACCAATTTCCGCCGGATTAGTCGTGCCGAAGTCCTCCATTGGATTAAACTGATATTTTTCGTAGGTTGAGAGCGTTTTACCGCCAAGACGCGTTATCCACGCAAGGTCTTTGGGATAATGATTATCCATTTCTTCGAGCGTTGGTTGAAACATTTCAAGCGCAACAATCTTCAAATCACGCTGTTCAAATCGTTTGATAATCTCGCCGATGAGACCCTTCTTCACGCCGTCGGGCTTTACCATCACATAAGTCCTCTCTTCTTTTGGATTTTTATTTGCCATAGTTTTAAAAATAAAAAATTTGGATTTACGAAGTCCCAACATTCCTACTTGCATTTCAGGACTTCGTAAATCCCAATATCGATTATGCAGTAATGATACGCGCCCTGTCTTTTTCAAGCAAGATAGTGTGTTCAAAGTGTGCGGAGCGAGAGCCGTCCTTCGTGCGATAAGTGTAGCCATCGGGAGCGATAGTAACCGCCCCTTTCCCTGCGGCCGAGATCGGCTCGAGCGCGAGCACCATACCCTCTTCGAGCAATGCCCCTGACCCTGCACGCCCAAAATTAGGAATGAATGGCTCTTCGTGTACCAAATCTCCAACTCCGTGTCCTCCGAGCGACTTCACAATACTAAAACCCGCGCGTTCTATCTCTTCTTGAATAGCGTGTGAGATATCTCCTAGATGATTTCCTGGAATGGCCGCTGCAATGCCTGCGACGAGGGCATCTTCAGTCGCACGAAGTAGTTTCTTCGATTCTTCGTTTACTGCACCGACCGGAACTGTAATAGCAGAATCGACAACGACACCTTCGTGGATAAGTCCGAAATCGAGCCCGACAATATCGCCCTCTTTCAAGGTCTTCACTGATTCGTTCGGAATGCCGTGCACCACTTCATCGTTTATCGAAACACAAAGTGTCGCCGGATACGAACGACGCGCGCCCTCGGGCGTATAACCAAGAAATGCCGGCGAATCACCACCGTCGCGAATGAGTTGTTCGGCGAGATCGTCGAGTTCTTCAGCCGTTACGCCAGGACGCACTTTCGCCCGGAGTGTTTCCATCACACGCGCAAGGCGCTTTCCTGCTTCAATAAGCGTTGCCCGTTCTTTTTCGTTTTTAATAATCATTCGATAGAAAGTGTTTTGCGAATATCTTCCGCGATTGCCTCGCGCGTCCCTTCTCCATTTATTTCAATCAACATTCCCTCCTTGCGAAACATTTCAATAACTGGTTCGGTAAAGGTGTGAAATTCTTTTAAGCGTTCTTCAAGAACATTATCGTCCGCACGGCCTTCAATCCCCTTGCGGAGAGAAATACGATGTTTTATTTCTTCGTCAGACACACTCAAATGCAAAACGGAAAAAGGCCTCCCAATCCAGTTCAATGCTTCAACTACGAGTTCTGCTTCGGGCACTTTTCGAGCGACTCCGTCGAATATAATGCCGTCATCTTCTGTAAGTGCAAAAAGTTGTTTAAAGAAAAGATAGCTCGCGAGCCAATGCGGCTGAAGAAGTCCTGCATCGTTCACTTGCCTCACTTTCCGCCCGAGAGGAGTGCTTTCAACTGAAATTGCTCGGAATTCTTCTCCAGTTGATTTAATAGGCCAGCCGGTCTTTTCCGAGAGCAACCGCGCCTGGTCGCCCTTCCCGCATCCCGGCTTCCCGATGAAAAATATTGTTTTTGTTTCCATTCGCTTACTCTAATCCCGAAACTGAATCTGTGCAATTACTTATGGTATCCTATAGAGAATATGGAACAAATGCCGACTACTCCTAGTCCACAAGAAGGACCGTCTAAAAATAACGAGGATTTTTTAAAGAATCTTTCAAATACTTTATCGCAAGCATACAAAAACGCTGAAGATATGGTGAAACTGTATGATTCAGTAAGAAATTTTGCTTTAGGTTTGGAACAAAAATATCCAGATGTCCGTTCACGAAGATTATTTCATCTCTTAATAAGAAGCACACCTCAATCGGGAATTAATATGAATATGGAGGATTATCCGGGAGAAGATTCTATTGTCCGATTTATTGAAGGACTCCAATCTGCGGAGGTTTAACCTCCGCAAAATTAATACTCTCGGAGCGAGACCTGCGCGTCTATTTTGTTAGCCAAGTCGAGTGCGACCTGAACCGCGATAAGAAGCGCTGTGCCCCCCAAAACAATGGTTGTGACTCCTGTAAGGCCCTGGATAATCGAAGGAGAAACTGCGATGAAACCGAGGAAGCAGGCACCTGGGAAGGTAATCCGATTCACCACATTGCCAATATATTCTTCGGTTTCGCGACCTGGACGCACGCCTGGGACAAACGCGCCGGTCTTCTGGAGATTCTCTGCGACGCGATGCGGCTCGAAGGTGACGGCAGTATAGAAGTAGGTAAAAAGTACAACAAGAATGAAATAGACCGACCCATATTGCCACGGATTAGAGAGGAGCGCGGTGTACCAGAGCGCCGCACTCGCCGCAAATGAAATATGCGCCGCTCCAAGCATCGAAAGCACCATCTGAGGCAAGAGAAGGAGCGAGAGCGCGAAGATAATCGGAATGACGCCTGCCTGAAGAAGACGAATAGGGAGATAGGTTGCTGCGCCTTGAGACATCGCCGCGCCGCGGACGGCGCGGGCATACGCGATTGGTATAGAGCGTTCAGCATCAGAGACCACCACGACCGCATAAATCATAAGGAGTGCCAGCGCAACAAATACCAGATAGGTCGGAATACTTGCTGCGGTAGCTGTGAAGAGCGCCTGAGAAATACTTGAAGGTACACTCGCGAGAATGCCTGCGAGAATAATGAGCGAGACGCCATTGCCGATACCGAATTCAGTCACCAGCTCGCCGAGCCACATAAGAAGCATTGAGCCAGCAGCGACCAGAATAATGTTCGTAATAAATGCCACTGTACCCAAATGGACAATGACCCCTTGACTCTCGAGAAGGAACAAGAAGCCGACTGCTTGTGCAATAGCAATCGGAATAGTTAGAAGACGGCTCCATGCAATAAACTTCGCGCGACCAGCCTCCCCTTCTTCAAAGTATGCCTGCTTCACCTGTGGGAAGATAATCGTGCCCAATTGCATAATGATTGACGCGGTGATGTAGGGACCCACACCAAGCATCACGACCGAGAGCGAAGAAAGTCCGCCACCAGAGAAGATATTCAAAAGACCGAAGAATTGATTGTTTGAAAAGAATGCCGCGAGCGCCGCACGATCAACGCCCGGAATCGGCACTGAAGCGAGAAGACGGAAGACCGCAAGTGCTCCGACAAGAAACAAAATACGGAAACGAATTTGCGGGTCGCTTAAGGCGAGTTTAATCTTTCGAATAAAAGAATTAAGCATTGCGGGTTCGACTCTGCTCACCATGAATAGTACCGCCAGCAGCAAGAAGTGCTTTCTGTGCAACGACAGAAATCGCACATCCATCGACAACCAGCGGTTTCGTAATCATACTACCAAGAATCTTTACTGAAGGGGCGCGACCCTTTGCCCGGCGCACCAGACCTTTCGCGACGAGGGACGCTGGAGTGACTCTCTCGCCCTTATTGTATTCTGCTTCAATGACAGAAAGATTTACCGCCGAAACAGGAATGTGATTTGTTCGAACCGTACGCGCACGATTTTTACCATGACCGCGAAGCTTTGGAAGCTTCTTAATCATATCACGCGCTTCCGGACGAATCTTGTGTCCGGCACGAGAGGATTGTCCTTTGTTCCCGTGGCCACTGGTCTTACCACGCTTACCGCCACGCCCGACTGGTTCGGGTTTCTTATTTTTTGTGCGCGGTGCGAATGAGTTGAGTTGCATAGCAATATTATTTTAGACGCAACTTCTTCAAAGCGGCAATGGTTGCGCGTGCGATCGTGAGTTTATTCTTAGAGCGCGTATGAATCTTCGTCACAACATCAGTTACGCCTGCGAGATCGAGCACAGTTCGCACCGCTGAACCAGCAACGAGACCGCGACCTTCTGAAGGAATAATCTCTACCGTCGAAGATGCATACTTCGCAATAACCTTGTGCGGAATCGATCCCGAAGAGGTGCGAGAAACCGTCATAAGATGCTTCTTCGCATCGCGCACCGCTTTATCTACGGCGAGTGCCGTGTCAACTCCCTTCCCGAGACCGACACCAACACGACCCTTTCGATCACCGATGATAATCACGAGCGAGAAATTGAAACGGCGGCCGCCTGCCATAACGCGCGCCACACGGCGTGCGTCAATCGTGACTTGTTCGAACTCACCGCGTTCACGCGGAGGACGCGGACGACCGCCAGCGCGCGGAGCACGGCCACGCAATGATCCTCGCCCGCCATTACGGGCGTGCTGTTGTTCAGCTGGCGCGATGTCCGCTACCGTTGGCGCCGTGTCTGCGACATCAGCAATAATCGCATCAACATCAACCTCTGGAAGTACTTCTGATTCAATTGGTGTGGTCATAGTAATTAAAAAATGAGACCTCCCTCACGCGCCGCGTCTGCAAGCGTCTTCACCTGCCCGCCGTAGCGATAACCCGCACGATCAAAAACAACCGAGGTGACACCGTCTGCCTTTGCAATTTTCGCAATCGCTTCACCGACCGCTTTTGCCTGCAATGATTGCGGTCCTTTGAATTCTCGTCCATGTGCTGTAGCAAGCGTCTTCCCTACCGTATCATCAATAAGCTGAGCAGAAACGAAACGGTTACTGCGATATACCGCGAGGCGCGGGCGTTCTGCTGTTCCCTTAATAAGCGCACGCACCCGTATATGACGGCGCTTACGGAGTTCACTGTTAGTGGTTGGCTTATGGTTCATAAAGGTTATACGGCCTTCTTACCCTGCTTGCGGCGGATAATCTCGCCCTCATAGTGAATACCTTTGCCGAGATACGGCTCTGGTGGCTTCACCCGGCGGACATTCGCTGCGAACTGTCCGACTGATTCTTTATTAGCACTCTCGAGCGTCATCGTATTTTTTTCCACTTTAACTACAACATCTTCAGGTATTTCAAGCGGAACCGTATGAGAGAAACCCACCGTGAGCACTACCTCTTTCCCTTTTACTTCCATCTTATAGCCGACACCATCGAGAATAAGTTTTATCACATAGGGCGTTTCAACACCCTGCACCATATTTTTCACATGCGAGGCGAAAGTACCAGTCAAGGATTTCGCGATGCGCGAGCGATCTTTCGGCGTAACCATCACCCCTTGTTCATCGACCACAATACTAATCGAAGGATGTACCCGCTTGGTGAGCGTACCCTTCGTCCCTTTCACGGTCAGCGTACCACCAGCAACCGAAACGGCGGTCTTTCCTACGGCTATTGGTTTTTTTGCAAGGCGGGACATAAGTAATTATTTATAGTGAGGTCATATCGAACTACCAAATTTCAAAAAGCTCTTCGCCGCCAATATGATTCTTGCGTGCTTCAGCATCCGAGATGATGCCAGACGAAGACGATAAGATGCGTGCACCCGTACCGCCTCGTACGCGATGTGCGACAGTAAACGGAGCATAGAGTCGGCGACCCGGCTTGCTGATGCGCTTCACACCACGCAACTTTGCTTGCCCATGGACATCATACGAAAGTTCCACGATGAGTGTCTTGTGCACCTCACTTCCCTCTTTTGCATCTGCTGTAACACTCGTAAGGAAACCGAGCTCTTTCAGTTTTTTTGAAATAGCAAGGAGATTTGCCGAATACGGCGCCGACACTTTATGCTTGCCGATCATCGCTGCATTCTGAAGACGGATTATAAAGTCGCCGACGCGGTCAGTTATCATGATAGTGAATGTAATGAATCTACCATGATGCTTTCTTAACGCCCGGAATCTTTCCCTCGAGTGCGAGCTCGCGGAACTGAATGCGCGAAAGGCCGAAAAGGCGCATATACCCGCGCGAACGGCCGGTAATCGCACAACGATTCTTCAACCGTACCGGTGAAGAATTTCTCGGAAGGGCTTGGAGGCCTTCAGAATCGCCAGCCAACTTCAAAGCGGCACGCTTAACGGCGTACTTCTTTACGAGTTTGACCTTCTTGTCATATCTCGCCAGCTGGGACTTTTTTGCCATAAGTAAAAATAATGGCTCCGAAGAGCTCTTGGCACTGTATCAAATAGGCGTTACGCCGTCAAACCATCTAGCGAAAAGAAAACCGCGGTTTCGCCAGAAGCGAAACCGCGGGATAAAGATCAACTCAAAAAGAAAGAGATTAAACTCGCCACCATGCAGAGATAATACACTCCGCAAGAAAACCGAAAAATCTTTTGATTGCCTTCGGCGAAGGCGGCGAAGGCGGCGAAGGTGGTGGCGGCGAAGGCGAAGGCGGCGAAGGCGAAGGCGAAGGTGGCGAAGGTGGTGGCGATGGCGGCGGCGAAGGCGAAGGCGGCGATGAAATTCTCAATTCTTCTCCTGTAGTACAACCAAACCGTTACCGTCACAGCAACCATCGACAGAACCCAGAAAATCAGAAACGGATTAAAACCGGTTCTTGATTCTGCGACGATGTCGCGCATCAGATGAATATTTTGTGTCTTGGCATCATAAATGATGCCGACATCCGCCACGGATGTTTTCTTCATGTGTAAGAAACCGTCGCGTGCATAACTTTCATGCGCCTTCACCGGTATAACTGTTCCTGATTTCGCATATGCCTGTTTCCAGACATCGCCAAATCCGAGCACATCCGCGTCAATAGTTGTGTTGGTCTGTTTCCAGATCTCTACCTCCGTTGAGGCGCGCAGTTTGCCATTGCTTCCTTCCTCAACTAAAACTGCCATAACAGCTTCAGAGAAGACGAAACCAGCAAACAACATGACGACTCCTACTACGATACTTTTCATCTCGATTCTCCTTTTTTGTGTTTGAAAGGTTCTTAGCCAGCAAAATGCTGACTATTCTATTCCATAGAAGATACTATCACATCAATTCCTGGTTACATAGGTGGTTACATAGGTCAGACCTACGTATGGTATGACTGAGTTATTTCTCATGTGAGCAAGGACTACCCTTGCTCAACTCGCCCATCCGGGTCTTGAAAGAGTCCGGTGCGAACTTCTTTGCCGTTTAATACTCCAACCGCAGGAAAGAAGCGCTTTCAGTACCTGCGACGCTTTAGCTGCGTGCCACTCCATAGCCGAACATACGAGAGACCGGAGTGAAGAATGAACCTTGTTCTACGCTATCGGCAATTGTTCGGAGTGCGATAGCATACACGCGCTGTTGCGCTTCGCGTTTTGTCGCGCCATAAGCCATAACGCCCGGAAGTTTCGGGATTTCAGCAATCCAGCGACCATCCTTCTCACGGTCGAATTCTACTGCGAGGGAAGAGAGTCGTGTTGATTGTTTGATGCTCTTTTTCATAACCTCACTCTATCACAACAAACTCACCGAACAAGGTTCGACCTTGTTGTGGAAGATTATTTCTTACTCGCTTCAACGATGAGCGGCATACCGAGATGGCGGAGAAATGCCTCGGCTTCGGCCTTCGATTTGGCTGTAGTAACAATGGTAACGGCGAAGCCGAAGACATCCTTCAGGTCTTCATCAGAGGTCTCGGGGAAAATGGTGTGGTCCTTAAGACCAATGGTGAAATTACCCATATCATCAATCGCTCCCGCCTTAAGACCACGGAAGTCGCGGGTGCGAGGAAGTGCGATATGAATAAGTTTATCTACAAAGTCATATGCACGCGCGCCGCGCATGGTTACTTGGAGACCAACTGTGTCGCCCTCGCGCACTTTAAATGCGGCGATGGATGTTTTTGCAGCACGAGCTGACGGCTTCTGACCAGTAATCTTCGCGAGGCGGTTTTCGATGAGTTCGAGCTGTTTCTTATCGCGCTTCTTGCCGACCCCTGAAGAAACAATGACTTTCACAATACGCGGGCCCTGCATCGTGCTGGTATAGCCGAAGGTCTCCGCGAGCGCCTGATACGCCGTCTTCTGTCTTTGCTTTGTGATTGAAGTAGAAGTGGACATATTATTTTACGCTAAGGAGTGACTCTTTTTTCTTTGTTTCAGCAGATGCGACTTTCTGTACATTCGACGCATCGATCGAGCGAGAGCGTTCGATGATACGACCAACTTTACCCGACGAGCCCTTCAAGTGGCGCTTATAGAGCGCAACACCTTCAACAATAACCTTATTCTCCTTCGGCAGTGCGCGCAGAATAACACCGGACTTACCTTTATCCTTTCCTGAAATCACTTTTACTTTATCTCCTTTTTTAATTTTCATATAAATTTCTTAATTTATCCTGAGTGTAATCGAAGGATTACACGACTTCAGGCGCTAAGGAAACGATAGAGTGCCATCCGCGTTCGGAGAGCTCGCGTGGCACTGGACCAAAGATACGATTCCCTTTCGGGCCCATCTCCTTACCTTGTTTCTCGATAAGGACGACTGCATTCTCATCGAAGCGAATGCTCGAACCGTCCTTGCGCCCGAACGGCTTGGTCTGACGCACGACAACCGCGCGGAAAATATCTTTCTTCTTCACTGCCTTGCGCGGCTCGGCGGTCTGCACCGAAATAACAACGGTATCGCCAATGCGCGCATACCGACGATGAGAACCGCCGAGTACTTTGAATATCCGCGCGACCTTGCCGCCGGAATTATCTGCAATCATAACGATGGATTGTGGCTGTAACATATATTATTCGACTATTGCCGAGGAGACACCTCGCGGCGAGGAGTCACCTCGGCTCACAATCTTGAAATGCTTTAGTTTAGAAATCGGTCGTGTCGATACGATAGTTACCGTATCACCAACTTGTGCGGTATTACCCGGATCATGCGCGAGATGCTTCTTCGAGCGCACAAAATATTTCTTATATTTTGCATTCTTCACGAAACGATCTACGCGAACCGTAGCCGTATCCTTCATCGCCGTCTTCACGACGACGCCAACGAATGATTGCGAGCGAGTAGTTTTTTCCATATTAGTTGGTGGCGACTTGCCGTGAGATTGTTGAACGGACATGCTGTTCAGTCAAAACACGCGCAATCGTTGCGCGGAACTTCCTTGGAGCATTCGAATCCTTCGGGCGAGCACCCGCAGCCGCAAAACGCTCAGTACGGAGCGCGGCACGCGTATCAGAAAGCATCTTCGAGAGCTCTGTGTCGGTTGTGGTCGTCATTAGGTTCTTTTTTGTCATAGAAATCAGAATAAAGCAAATTAACGACTTTTCACAATCGAGGTCTTCACCGGCAATTTCATACCCGCCTGTCGCAAATGTGCGCGTGCAATATCCTCCGGAACACCATCATATTCGAAGAGTATGCGACCTGGGCGAACCTCAAAAACATAATGTTTCGGATCGCCTTTACCCTTCCCCATACCTACTTCAGCCGGTTTGGCGGTCACCGGACGGTCGGGGAAAATACGAATCCAGAGCTTGCCCGTCTTCGAGGTTGCTCGTGTCAGCACCTTACGAGCGGCTTCTATCTGATTACTCGTCATTCGCGCGCTCGAGAGCGCCTTAAGCGCAATAGAGCCGAATACGACAGTGGTACCACGGGTATCTGGTCGTGCGAGACGACGAGCACTTTTGCGTTGTGTCTGCCACTTACGATGCTTTACTTTTTTAGGAAATAACATAGCGAAAAATTTAAATATTCTGGACAGGCGTCTTCTTGTCTTGATACACATTCCCCCGGAAAATCCACACTTTGACGCCAATGACACCATACGGCAAATGCGCTTCCTCTTGTGCGAAATCGATATTTGCACGGAATGTTTGAAGCGGAATACGACCTTTTTTCGACTCTTCCTTGCGGCTCATCTCTGCACCGCCGAGACGACCAGAAATCGCAATGCGCACGCCCTCGACTTCTCTCGCGGCAATAACTTTTTCGACCGTTTGCTTCAGTACCCGACGAAACGGCATGCGCTTCTCAAGACCTTCAACAACCATATACGCAACAACTGATGCATCGGTCTCTGGCTGGCGCATCTCAACAATATCGAACTTGAGTGTACGACGATCGAGAGGAGCTACCGCACGAATTATATCGGAAAGTTCCTTGCGCAATTTCGCTGCATTCTCGCCGGAACGACCAATCACGAGTCCAGGACGCGCCGTCGCGAGAATAACGCGCAACTCGCTCGTTGATCGCTCAATCTCGACGCCACTCGTGTAGGTACCGCGCAGACGCTTCGCAATAAATCGGCGAATCGTTTCGTCTACCTTGATATTCTCGCGGTAGCTCTTCTTGTCGCCAGCGAACCAACGGCTCTTCCAGTCGCGAATAATACCAAGACGATGCGCGTATGGATGTACGGTGTGGGTCATATTATGAAAGCGTTACTATCACTCGACTTTTACGGCGGCGAATGGCCGAAGCGCGGCCGAAGGCACGCGGCATAAAGCGCTTCGTCATTCCAGCACTCTCGACGATGATGTTCTTAACTATGAGTTCGTCGAGGTTCTTGCCCTGCTCTTTCGCACTCGCAACCGCACTCTTAATGAGTTTTGCGATCGGCTCTGCAGCGCGCTTCGGGAGGAACTGAAGCGCAGAAAGAGCGACAGAAATTTTCTTGCCTTTCACCAATTCAGTCACCAAGCGAACCTTGCGCGGAGTTTGATTATGACTTTTGAGTGTTGCGTTGGACATATTATTTATAGTGAGCATGTCGAACTATTTTTTCTTCGCCGGAGCGGCTGCCACAGGCGCTTTCGAGGCCTTCGCGGACGCAATCTCGGCTTCTTGCTTCTTCTGTTCCATCTCTTTCTGCATCTTGCCGCCGTGGCGGACAAACTTCTTCGTCGGCGAGAATTCTCCGAGGCGGTGCCCTATCATCTCTTCTGAAACGAGAACTTCGAGATGCTGTTTACCATTATGAACGCCGAAGGTAAAACCAATCATATCGGGGCTTATCTGGCTTCGGCGCGCCCATGTCTTAATAACCCCAGCTGTTGCCGGTTTCTTGTTGAGAATTTTCTTCAGGAGTTTTGCGTCCACGAAGGGTCCTTTTTTGATTGAGCGTGACATAAAAGTTGTAGCACCGCTCCGCCGTCTGGCGGAGCGGGATGTTCGAAATGTACAGGAAAGCGGATAAATCGTCAACCAAAGCCCTCCACTCCTACTTGGACAACCGTATCTCGAGCCGCGCACCAAGTGCGTGAGATAGACGAGAAGCGAACTCAAGTGTCGGATTCGTCCGACCGGCTTCAAAACGAGCAATCGCCGACTGTGTCGTTCCGGCTCGGTGTGCGATTTCAGCTTGGGTCATGCCATTCTTGTTCCGAGCATCCATCATCGCCCCAATAAGAGCGTATTTCGGACCAAGCGCGTCATACGCCTTCTTAAATTCAGGGTCGCGCATTGCCTCGCGTTTCATATCCGCAAACAAAACGAATTCCGTTCCATTTTTTGTCTTGCATTTTTTGATGACTTTTTTCATAATGCGCATTATAGCATATACGCTATGTTATCTGCAATACTCTCTGAACCGTTTACCAGCAAGGGCTATAGTTGCCCGAGAGAGAGCTGAACGCTGTTTCTGGAGAGCGAGAACAACCACGGGCACACCCTCGCAAAAACCATAGAGCATTCTGATTTGCGGTCGGCCGGTGAGCCGCAATTCCCATAAACCACCACCAATGGGCTTGGCGACTGGCATCGCTAAAAAGTGTCCATATTGTTCGAGTAAATCGAGCAGTCGGTACGCTTCGCTACACACTGAAACATCTAGATCGTTTAGAAACTCATACACTGGAGAAAGAACAACGATTTTCATACAACAGTATTTAACATCACTTTATCACGCCCAAAATCACCTCACTTCAGAATGACCTCATTGTTCAGGATGACATTATTTCTGAAGATGACCGCATCCGATTGGAGGTTGGTGGTGAGTGCAGCATACGAACCATAGACCGTGCCGACAGAGTTGGTCGCGTACGCGCGCATATAATAATTCGTGCCTTTGGTGAGACCTGTAATAGAGGCGGTAAATGCACCAGTGCCAAAAGAGCCGTCCTCGTGTACATCCCAAGTATCGGCTTGGGTCAGGCCATATTTAAATCCACGGGTGGTAACCGCAGCGGTACCGATAGAAGTAATATTACCGTTTGCAGTGAGCGAAGTATCAAGTTTATTCGTCGGGTCCTGCGTGGTGACGGTGGGTGCTGTTACGGTAGTGGTATAAGTTATCGACAAATAGGGTTCTTTGCCTGCGACAGTGGAGTTTTCAAACCAAACATATTCAGTATCTGTATTTGCCGAATTATCATAGTCCTCTTTTGATATTGCTGCCATCAGAAATGTATCGTTTTTCTTCGCGAGAACAGCGGAGAGTCCATCAGCATTGAATACAAATTCATTCCACGATGCTGAATAGGAAGATGTATTCCACAAATCATTCAGAACCGTGCCGTTGTATGCCCCGCTTGCTTGATGCCCGTCAAATAAATCAAAGTCCCCTACTACAAACGGATTGCTGTATGTTGATGTAAGAATATAAACACCAAAATCGACAGTTGAACCATCTGTATTACCATACAAAAATAAAGAAGCAGAGGTTATCGTTGCCATATCTGGGATTGCAAAAGAAGCAAACGACCTATTTATATAATAGGTACTGGATTGACCTATAATAAATGATGCGTCAGTGTAGTTTCCAGCTGTTGCATTTCTTGCGGTTGTATAAGTTGCATCGTTATTTCGTATTCGTCCATCATTCGTCGCTATGATGCTTGTCGGACCAGCGGAAACAGTGGTGGTGAATGCCACATTATCTCCATAACTCGTCCCTACCGAGTTGATGGCGTAGGCACGGACATAGTAGAGCTTCCCAGCGGTGCGACCGGTGATATCAGCAGTAAATGCGCCAGTGGTTCCTGCTGAAGTGAACTTGTCATCTGCGATTGTCGGATTCGAGCTCGTGCTCACTACCACGCCACGCTCGGTTATCGTAGCGCCGTTATCGCTCGTTACATTCCCATTTCCGGTGGCGGTAGTAGGAGCAATACTTGTGACAGCTTGGGTAGTAACGGTCGGAGCAAGGCAAGGCGAAGTGGTAAATGATGATGATATAGCGCCAAGACCGGTGCCAGTCGTGTTTGTGGCGTATGCGCGAGAATAATAGGTGGTGTTGCAGACGAACGCTATGGTGGTGGTAGAAAAAGCGCCAGTGCCGAAGGAGCCACTCTCGGTCGTGGTCGCGGTATCTCCGCCAGAAAGCGTAGAGACGGTGCCCCACGCGAATCCTCGGACAGTAGCATTGGCTCCGCCAGTAACGGTGATGTTACCGTTTAATGTTGCTGTAGCAATACCGATCGATGAAGCAGATTGAGTAGTGACGGTCGGTATGCAAGGCGAAGTAGTAAACGATGCGGAGATTGCGCCGAGACCGGTGCCAATCGTGTTTGTGGCGTATGCGCGGGAGTAGTAGGTGGTGTTGCAAGTTAGAGTTGTGAGCGAACCGGTGAATGCACCGGTGCTAAAGGGCTGACCGACAGTGTCGGTTGTGGTCGCAGTATCTCCGCCCGAAAGTGTTGAGACGGTGCCCCACGCGAATCCGCGAACTGTAGCGTTAGCTCCGCCTGTGGCGGTGATGTTTCCATTTAATGTCGCAGTGGCTATACCGACCGACGAAGCGGATTGAGTAGTGACGGTCGGAGGAGCCATTCTATATCCCCTGTCGGATGTTGATGTGTTTTGCGATGCACCGGTAGCGTTCATAACGCATTTAAAATAACGACCAGAGCCATCAGATGGAGCACCGGTATCGTTATAGCTCGCTGTGGTACCACCTCCAATATCTCCATATGACGCATCACTATCTGCGGCACTTCTTTGCCATTGATATGTAAGCGATCCTACTCCTCGGTATCCAGTATTCGTTGAACTATCTGGACTGTTTCCAGCGAGATTCGAAGCCACAACTTTATAGGTGTGAGTTGTGCCGTTATTGGCTGACTGACCGCTAAGACTCGCTGTTACATACGAAGAACTGCTACCATCAGATGCAGATGCGGTTCCCGGAGTAATTGTTGGAGCGCTGGCTCCAGCATCATCAAAAGTAGAAACATCGCCGGCCGCGCCCAAATCAACCGCATCGCGCCAGACATGATAGTCCGTTGCGCCACTTGACTTCGTCCAAGTTATTGTGACCTTATTGGTGTATGTTCCATCGGTCGCTGAAACATTTGTCGGAGCTGCTGGAATGACATAATATGTTATATTAAAGGAAGGAGAATTGGCCTCTGCCGACCCTTGAAAGTCGGCGAATCTAGAAGCATCAGGCGCTTCAGCGTAATAATCAGCGGCAGAAATTATTGCTATTTTGAAAGTATCATTTTTCTTGGCAAGAATAGCAGCTCTGCCTGCAGCATTAAAAGTCGTCAGGTTATAGGCAGAATCTGTACAAAGCAAACCATCGTTCAAAACAGTTCCATTATATGCCCCACTTGCTTGATGCCCATCAAATAGATCAAAATCGCCAACTACAACTGGGTTGCTGTAGGTGGATGTTAAAATATAACCTACCCCCCAACCAGCATCATGACTAGAACAATATATGTTCAAAGTAGCAGCAGTCACAAGATCCATGTTAGGTATTGATGCAAATGACATGAAGATCCTGTCAACTTCATAGGAACCCCAATATGATTGCCCTATAATATTATTAGAATTCAGACCACCGCCTGAAATAGCATTTCTTGCAGTAGCATAATCCCCCCCCGAATAAATACCACTATCATTTGATGAACTGTTTTGGTAGCTCGGATCAACTATCACCGGGAATACTGCGCTAGTTACATCCACATCATAGGTGAGAATATCTCCAATTTTGCTTTCTCTGACAGGAATATTCTTTTTATCCGCATCCATTGCCGTCGGCGGAGGAATAATGATTGCTGATTTCCCTATCGATTGCGTGATCTTCCATTGAAGTTTTGTCGGGGCTGTTGCATCCTTCAGCGTTATAGTTTCCTTTATGCCTATTCTTAACCTATCCAAATTAACAGTTACCACAGCGGACTCATCAAACAGCGCTTGCTGTTGTATCCAGCTATCTCCAACGATAAACTTGAAATTCCCGGGTTTGTTCGCAAACCATTCTGCTCGGTAGATGCCGGCATC
>Ga0156755_120_pt8 | contig 23042 bp, 25 predicted proteins | sample RifOxyD1_FD_112084 | JGI IMG/M metagenome (GOLD analysis project Ga0156755, IMG submission 112084) | Candidatus Kaiserbacteria bacterium RIFOXYD1_FULL_47_14 | reverse complement strand
CAAATCAGATTTGGCGGTTGAACCGCCACGGGCATCACTTGAAGGCGGAGGAAGAGCGCGGTCCTTTCGCACAATAAAAAGACGCCACGAAACACCGACTTGCGGCGCGGCGAGCGCGACGCCCTCTGGCTTCGCATCAAGCGCTTTGCTCATATCGGCAATAAGGCGAGCCAGCTCTTTAGAGCCGAAAAGTTCCTCCGGCAACGGCTTCGCTATCTCGCGTAATATGGTCGCTCCGTCTTGCACGATTTCTTTCATATGTCGCAGTGTACCAAAAAATTAAGAGCCCCGAAAGGGGCTCTTGGTAATTTTCAAGCGTTTGTTACGGGTTAAATGACATACAAGAACAAGAAAGAAAAAACAAGGAATACGAAAATAACTCCTATTGCGACACCCACCAGGAATGTCTTAGTGTAGCAAGTCATTTTGTGCCTCCTCAAGGATGTGAGTGTTCAGCTATTTTGTCCAAATCTATTAAAGCATAGTATATAAAAATAAGCAAGTAGCAGTAAAACTTGGGTGTTTCACCTCCAAGTTACCGCCAGTTCAATGCTTCGTTGGGTCGAGTTCCCACCAGAAGGTTTTGCTGAAATTTTTTGCTTGGCTGCAGACGCTTTTCAGATAATAGAGGTCGTGCGTGGGTATCTGTTCTAATACCGTGCCGAGATGCGCCATCGTTATCGACGCGAGACCATCTTGCTTGCGCGCATAATTCAAATGCCGCTGGAAGAATCGCATTAGTTCTCCGCGTTCGGTCTGCCGTTTCCTGCCCTTTGGCGCTTCTGCCGCTTTTTTCTGAAATTCCGGGATGAGCTCGCTGATGGACTTCATGTCGATTCAATATCCGCACCGAGTGCTTTCAGGCGCGGAACTAGATCCTCATAGCCGCGATTAATTGTGTATACATTGCGGAGTGTCGAACGGCCCTTCGCAGCGAGCATCGCGATGACGAGCATTGCGCCAATGCGTAGTACGGGCGGACAAACAATTTCAGCTGCCTTCAGATGCGAAGGTCCAGTGATAGAAATTCGGTGCGGATCGTGGAGTAAAGTGTTCGCTCCGAGTCGATCAAGCTCGGTGTAATAAATCGCGCGTTTATCATAGACCCAATCATGAAGCATAGTCGTGCCGGTAGCTTGAGTCGCGATAATGGCGAAGAACGGCAGGTTGTCCATATTGAGTCCGGGATAGGGGCGCGGATGAATCCGCTCAGGGAAGGCGATAAGCTCTGATGGCTCTATGAAGATATCCGCGAGACGCGTAATACCATTTTCAGACCCACCAAGCTCGGTGATGGAAAATTGCAGACCCATTTTTTCGAGAATCGTGAGTTCTATTTCAAGAAAAGCGATTGGTGCGCGATGTATAGTGAGTGCTGAGTGGGTGACCGCTGCCGCTGCGATGAAGAACATACTGTCGATAGGATCTTCGGCGACGCTATACGAAACATCTTTATGAATGTCGACAGTACCGTGTATGGTGAGTGTTGTTGAACCAATGCCTTCAATTTCTATCCCAAACGCTTGTAATAAACCACAGAGCTCCTGTACCTGATAATTAGCTGAAGCATATTTAATAACACTCGTGCCGGCGATACCTGCGGCAGCAAGAAGAGCATTCTCGGTGGCAGTATCGCTCGATTCATACAGAATAATTTCGGCAGGGAGGAGTCCATCGTGCTTAATACTGAAACTTTCGCTTAAGGTTTCAATCGATACGCCGAATTTTTCGAGTGCGAAGAGATGTGGGCGGACGGTTCGTGTGCCGAGTGTACAGCCACCTGACTGCGGAATTCCAAATGCGCGAGCATGATGCAAGAGTGGGCCGATGAAGAGGAGAATACTGCGCGTCTTCGTCGCTGCTTCGCGATCAATCGCATCGAGAGAGATTTTCTTCGGTGGTGTTATGACGACACTCGTGCCTTTCCACACAACTGAAAAGCCGATGGAATGAAGTACTTCGATGAGACGGTGTACCTCTTCAATTTTCGGCATATGCTCCAATGTGGTCTGACCCTTGTTGAGAATCGAGGCAGCGAGGAGAGCAACGGCACCATTCTTGGAACGGCTCGTGGTTACGATTCCCGAGAGTTTCTTTCCTCCTTCAACGATAAAATTGATTCCTTCTTCCATAAAAACCATCCTACCATCTTTGCACCAGAGCACCGAGAGCGATACTATGCAGGTGATGTCTTTCTTCTCTCCAAAACTCGGCATTGACCTCGGAACCACTAATGTACTCGTCTTCGTGCCCGGGAAAGGCGTGATAATAAATGAACCATCAGTGGTCGCAGTAAGCAAGGCGCGTGATAGAAAAAGCGGCAACACGATTCTTGCTATCGGCATAGAAGCGAAGAAGATGATTGGTCGCACGCCCGACGATATTATCGCGTACCGTCCGATGAAGGACGGCGTCATCGCGGACTATCGTGTGACCGAAGCGATGCTCCGCTATTTTATGAAAAAGGCGCTGAAACACAATCCATTCAAACCTACTGTGCTTATTTCAGTTCCTGCGGGCGTTACTTCGACCGAGAAGCGTTCGGTCATCGAGGCGGCGCTCAAAGCCGGTGCGAAAAATGCGTTCGTGGTGAAGGAACCGATACTCGCCGCCATCGGCGCAGGTATTCCTATTCATGAACCAATGGGACATATGGTCGCAGACATTGGCGGCGGGACGATTGATGTCGCAGTGATATCACTTGGAGGTATCGTCGCTTCGACGAGTGTGAAGTGCGCGGGTGATCGTTTAGATCGTGCCATCATCGACCATGTGAAAAAACAGCATAATCTCGCCATCGGCGACAAGACCGCGGAGGACTTGAAAATAAAGGTCGGTTCTGCGGTGCCGATGCAAGAAGAATTAACCGTCGCAGTGAAAGGGCGCGATCTGATGAGCGGCCTACCGCGCACTGTCGATCTTTCGACCAACGACATCGTGCAGGCGATGTCAAAAGAATTGCGCGAGATGACTCAAGCGATACGGAAGGTCTTGCAGGACACACCGCCCGAGCTCGCTGCCGACATCATCGACAACGGCATTATTCTGACGGGCGGTTCTTCCCAGCTTCGCCAGATGCCCGAGCTTGTCTATCGCCGTACCGGCGTCGTCGCGAAGCTCGCTCAAGATCCCTACTACTGTGTCGTGCACGGTACTGGCATCGCGCTTCAACATTTGAGTACCTATCAGAAAAGCATCTTGGCGAAACAATGAATAGGCATCATGCGTTTGTTATAGAGGCAGAAGCAGAGGAGGGAATAGCGGTAGCGCAAGCGTGGGCGGAGAAAGAGCTCGGGATGAAAATGTCCAACACCGAGTGTTGGACAAATCCAGACATGATCGTTTTGCGATATGGATTATTTTCTGTCGAAGATGCGCGGAATGTTTGCGACACTGCCGCGGGGGCGCCATTCGCAGGCGAATATAAGGTGCTTATTATCGCGGCGAGCCGCGCGTATCACGAAGCGCAGAACGCGCTCCTGAAACTTTTCGAAGAACCGCCAGAAGGGACTTTTCTTTTTTTCATACTGCCGTCCTTAGGTGGGCTTCTTCCCACCCTTCGTTCTCGCGTGCAAATTTTGGACTTCGTAAGTCCCCAGTCATATGGGGGACTTACGAAGTCCCCACATTTTGGGATTGTGGAAGAATTTATAAAAGCTAGCAAGGATAAGCGTAGCGCGATAATTAAAAAACTCACGAGCGGTAAAGACGAAGAGGAAAAACGAGAATTGCGTGATGAGGCGATCGCTATTGTGAACGGTATTGAAGCAGTGGCGTATGCGAAATTCAAGAAAAGTCCTTCGACTGAACTCGGGGCGCTTCTTTCGGACATCGCAACACTACGAAGCAATCTCTACGACCGCAGCGCGCCCGTGCGGATGATTCTAGAACATCTTTCACTCGTTATTCCAAAGGATTTGTTATAAGACCTTTATACTTTATACTTCTTCTTATGACCTACGATTTTTCAAAATTGAAGACGAATATTAAAGAAACCGAAGAATGGCTTGCGCGTGAACTTTCTGGGGTGCGGACTGGTCGTGCGACGCCGACACTTCTCGATAGTGTGAAGCCCGAAGCGTATGGCACGCGCACTGCGCTGCAAGAAATTGCTTCTGTCTCGGTTGAAGATGCTCGCACACTGCGCGTTATCCCTTGGGATCGAGAACTTATGAAAGCGATTGAAAAAGGAATTACTGACGCCGATCTCGGTGTTGGCGTCTCGACTGACGATCAAGGTCTGCGCGTTTCTTTCCCAGAATTAACCTCTGAGCGGCGTGTGCAGCTCTCGAAAATTGCCGGGGACAAAACCGAGCAGGCGAAAGTGACATTGCGCTCACATCGTACTGATGCACTGAAGGCACTTGATGCCGCAGAAAAAGAGGGTGGTATGGGGAAGGATGAGGTCGCGCGTCTGAAGGCCGAAGTTCAGAAATATATTGACGAAGGGAACGACTCGCTCGCAAAGATTCTCGAGAGAAAGGAGACCGAGATAGCTCAATAAGAAAAATGAACATTTTGATTTTTATCGTCGTTATCGTCGTGCTGATTATCGTGCACGAGTTTGGACATCTGGTCGTAGCGAAACTCTCGGGGATGCGCGTTGACGAATTTGGGCTCGGCTATCCGCCGCGCGCGGCGGTTATCGGGAAGATAAAAGGAACGCTCTTTACTCTGAACTGGCTACCTTTCGGCGGTTTTGTAAAAATCTTCGGCGAGGATAGCGGAGAGAATGGTGCACACTCATTCACTTCGCGTCCGCGTATTTTGCAGGCACTCGTACTCATTGCCGGCATTGCGATGAATCTAATATTCGCACTGATTATTTTTACCGGTCTCTTGATGACTCCGCACTGGGTTTCAGATCACGAAATTGTGGCGCCTCTGCCACTGGCGAGTGCGTTCATAAAAGCGGCAGGCGTGACTTACGACATTACCGTCGCTACATCCATTGGGCTCGCACATTTCTTCTCTAGTATCTTCACCTTTTCCGCTGATCTCTCGCAAGTCGCTGGTCCGGTCGGCATTGTAGGTGTTATTGGTTCTGCCTCGACACAGGGCCTCGGGTATCTTCTCTATCTTGTGGCGATTATTTCTATCAATCTTGCGCTTATCAATCTTATCCCCATTCCTGCGCTCGATGGTGGCCGCCTCCTTTTCGTAATTATTGAAAGCATTATCCGCCGTCCGATTAAAGCGAGCATCGCCCAATCAGTTAATGCCGTCGGCTTTCTGTTCCTCGTTCTTCTTATGGTCGTCGTTACGGTCCACGACATCTTCAAAATTGTTGGATAACGCAAAACAAGGTTCGACCTTAAATCCGAATTCCCAAGGTCGAACCTTGTTTTGCTAGGTAGCGTAGTGGGCGTATACTGTGGCGTATGAGGCAATCAGCACTTTTCACTAAAACACGGCGGGAGGCGCCCGCAGACGAGGTCGCGAAGAATGCCCAGTTGCTCGTGCGCGCGGGCTATATTCATAAAGAAATGGCGGGCGTGTATTCGTATCTACCGCTTGGTCTGCGCACGCTCAATAAGATTGTGCAGATTATTCGCGAAGAGATGAATGCGATTGGCGGACAGGAACTCATAATGACAGCGCTTCAAGATAAGGACCTTTGGTCGCGCACCGATCGCTGGGACGATGACAAAGTTGATAATTGGTTCAAGACCTCATTCAAGAGCGGCGGCGAGACAGGTCTCGCGATTACGCACGAAGAGCCGCTGACGCGCATTATGACCGAACACATTTCTTCGTATCGCGATTTGCCGGTCTATGCGTATCAATTCCAGAATAAATTCCGCAATGAGCTGCGCGCCAAGTCTGGCATTATGCGCGGCAAAGAATTTTTGATGAAGGATCTCTATTCTTTTTCTAAAGATGATGCGGAGCATAAATCATTTTATGATAAAGCGCGCGCGGCATATCTGAAAATATTTGAACGCGCCGGCGTGGGCGACCAGACCTATGTCACCTTCGCGTCGGGCGGCATCTTCAGCGAATTTTCTGAAGAATTCCAAACGGTCTCCGAAGCGGGTGAAGACACTATTTATGTAGATGAAGAAAAGCGCATCGCCATCAATAAAGAGGTCTGCACTGACGAAGCACTCGCGAAACTCGGACTTGAAAAAGAAAAATTGGTTGAGAAAAAAGCCATCGAAGCAGGTAATACCTTCAATCTCGGCACGCGTTTTTCCGAGCCGCTCGGATTGCTCTACACCGACGAAACCGGTGCGCGAAAACCGGTCGTGATGGGCAGTTACGGCATCGGTCCGACGCGATTGATGGGCATTATTGTTGAAGTTCTTGCTGATGAAAAAGGTCTCGTCTGGCCAGAATCGATTGCTCCATTTGCGATTCATCTCGTGTCACTCGGGAAATCGGGAGATGACATCTCCCGAATAGCTGACGCGCTTTATGATGATTTGGTGAAAGCAGGCGTGGAAGTTCTCTATGATGATCGCGATGTGCGCGCGGGCGAAAAATTCGCTGAAAGTGATCTGCTTGGTATTCCAAAGCGGATTGTGGTGGGGAAAGAAGCGGTCGAGACCGAAATCTTCGAAGTAGTGAATCGCGCGACCGGAAAAGTTTCGAAGACGCCGCGCGCAGAACTCTTCCCATCCGAAGGAGGGCCTGCCTCTGGCAGAGTGTAGTACTATGGCGGGTTTTTCAAAGAATTTATTTTTCAGCAACGACATTGCGATCGACTTGGGAACGGCTAATACGCTCGTGTATGTTCGCGGACGCGGTGTTGTATTAAACGAACCTTCAGTGGTCGCGGTTAATGATAAGACCCATCAGATTGTCGCGGTGGGGAAAGAAGCAAAAACGATGCTAGGGAAAACGCCCTCGCACATTCGCGTCGTGCGTCCATTATCGCACGGCGTCATCTCTGATTTTGAAGTAACTGAAGAATTGCTTACCTATCTGATTAATAAAGCACAAAACGGTCATATGCGATTCTTCGGCCCGCGAGTGGTTATTGGCGTGCCGACCTGTGTGACGAATGTCCAGAGTCGAGCGGTGCGCGATGCAGCGCGCAACGCGGGCGCACGCGAAGCGATTATTCTCGAAGAGCCAGTTGCAGGCGCTATTGGTGCGAAACTTCCGATTTCCGAAGCGATAGGCACGATGGTGCTCGATATTGGCGGCGGTACGACCGACATTTCGGTCATCTCTCTTAATGGCGTCGTCGCATCGAGGAGTTCGCATGTTGCCGGAGACAGTTTTAATGAAAACATCATTGATTTCGTGCGAAGCGAATTTAAGCTTGGCATCGGCGAACGCACTGCCGAAGATGTCAAAATAGCGATCGGTGCGGTGATACCGCTCTCGGAAGTGCTCTCGCGAAGCGTGCGCGGCCGTGATCTCGCAACGGGATTGCCGCGCGAGATATCACTTACCGATACCAATGTGCGCGAAGCGATTACACCTTCACTCGATGCATTGATGGACTCAATGAAAGAAGTTATTGAAGCAACACCGCCTGAATTGCTCTCTGATGTTCTCGAGCGCGGCGTGACGGTCTTCGGCGGTGGCGCACTTCTGCGCGGTCTGCCGCAGATGCTGGCTAAGATGCTTGGTGTGCCGGTTAAGGTTGCGGCAGACCCGCTCACAGCAGTCGTGCGCGGTGCGGGTATTGTAACCGAGAATCCAACATCGTTCGCTGATTTTTTCATCAATGAAGAAGACCTTCTTATCGAAGCGTAATGCACTTCTTTCTTCTGCGAACATCTCGTGGAATTTTGGCGTACTCGTCTTTGCTCTCATGGTGCTTTCCATACGCCTTTTCGTACCAAATTTTTTTTGGTACGCCTTTACCCCTGTGTTTAAGAGTGCAAATGTGCTTGCGGCGCGAAGCCATTCTTTTTTGCAGCAGTTCAGCGATACTGCCATTCTAGCTTTGCGGAATGAGCAATTAACGAATGAGAATATTGCGCTCGCAAGCGAGAACCAAGCTCTTATACAGAAGATGGCGAGTATCGAAAAATTTATCTGTGGACACTTAGTGTCTACATCCGATGTAGACACTAAGTGTCCACAATCACTCAAGGGCATTCTCGCTGGTGTCGTTGCTCGCCCGCCAGAGAGTCCGTATGATATTCTCGTCCTCGCTGCTGGCACTCGCTCAGGAGTTGCCGTAGGTATGGAAGTATTTGGCGCTGGCGGCGTACCTATCGGCATTATCTCATCGACCACTACCGACTTCTCGCGCGCTACACTTTTTTCATCGTCTGGCATAGACACTCTCGGCTGGGTGGGGCGCAATAGTATACCGCTCACTATTTCCGGTGCCGGAGCGGGAACGATGAATGCAGTTGTGGCGCGCTCTGCAGGCATTGTTGCAGGCGATATGGTTTTCGTGCCAGGTCCCGGAATGCTTCCAATTGGCGTGGTCTCGCGCGTTGATAGTGATATTTCTTCGCCATCAGTCACTCTGCGCATTCAGCCAGCGATTAATCTTTTTTCGCTCTCATGGGTTCTTATTCGTGATACTGGCTTATGATGCGCGGTTTTCTTACTTTTCTCGTATTTATTTCCGTCATATTTTTCCCGTGGCCACTCACTGCAGTACTCTCGCTCGCTTCTTCTTTTCTAATACCGTTTCTACCGCTCGCTGTCGGTCTATTTTCTGACACTCTTTATTACACTAGCGGGTTGCCACTTTTCACTCTCTGCGGATCTCTCGCGACCGGAGCCGTTCTTTTCGTGCGCAGTCGGTTGAAGACGGGTAGTATAGGGAGATGAAATGGCATCGGAGGCGAGATCCAGAAATTGCTCCAAATGAGATATTTCTCGATGCATCGAATGTGCCTGATTTCGATCGTGCCAGTTTTGAAGGCCGGATCGAGAAGCCATTATCGCATCGGATGTTTGTTTTGTTTGCCGGAGTACTCATTATTCTCTTTTTTATTCTCATCGTTCGTACGGGGGATCTCCAGATACTAAATGGCGCTGCCTTCGCCTCCGAGAGCGCGAACAATGTCCTTGAATCAAAAATACTTTTCGCACAGCGCGGGGTCATCACCGATCTCTTTGGTGTGGTTCTTGCTGAGAATGTAGAAAATCCAGATGCGAGTGTCGGACGAAATTATCCATTTCCTTCTTTGGGCCCCATTATCGGCTATGTCTCATATCCGAAGAAGGACTCAAGCGGTGTTTATTATGATATGAGAGAAACCGGTCTTGCTGGTCTGGAAGCGCAGTATGACTTGTTTCTTTCGGGGAAGAATGGGCAGATCCTTACCGAGACCGATGCACTTGGAAACATTCGCTCCAAAGGCATGATTGTTCCCGCAGAAGCTGGGAAGACGCTGAAGCTCTCGATTGATATGAATCTCGAAAGTCATTTTGCTCGTAGTATCGCAAACATAGTACAAAGCCAACAGTTCATCGCTGGCGCTGGCGTGATTATGGATGTGCATACCGGTGCGATTCGTGCACTTGTCTCCTATCCTGCTTACGATCCGAATGTGATGGCAAATTGCAGTCCGTCTGAAATTATCGCGGGATACAATACGAATCCTGGGCATCCGTTTCTCGATCATGTCGTGCAGGGCATGTATACTCCCGGTTCTATCGTGAAGCCGTTCGTTGCTGCCGGCGCGCTCACGGACGGTATTATTAATGCAAATACTGTTATTAACGATCCTGGCCGTCTCTCAATTCCGGACCCCTATCATCCAGGGAAGGCATTTATATATAATGGGTGGCGGGCACTCGGCATAGTCGATGTGCGGAAGGCGATTGCTTGGTCATCTGATGTTTTTTTCTATACCGTGGGTGGCGGTTTTGGAAATCAGAAAGGATTGGGCATCGATCGCCTCGATTACTGGTATAAACAATTCGGCATAGGAGAAAAAACTGGTATTGATTTAGCAGGGGAATCGAGCGGACTCATTCCGACTCCAGAATGGAAAAAAGAAACTTTTAAAGAACCATGGTATCTCGGCGATACCTACTTTACCGCGATTGGTCAATATTCTGTACAGGTAACGCCGATACAAATGGTGCGCGCAACCGCTGCGATAGCGAATGGAGGAAAACTTTTTACCCCGACGCTAGTCGCTGGAGTACCTCCTGCGTATACCACGGTGCCAGTCGATGCTTCTGCATTAGCGATTGTGCGCGAGGGAATGCGCGGAAGCGTTACGGGCGCGCTCGCGGGCGCCATTAATTTTCCATTCGTGAGCGTTGCCGCGAAAACGGGCACCGCGCAGACCGGTACGCGTAACCAGTATGACAATTCATGGGTGGAAGGATTTTTCCCATACGAAAATCCGCAGTACGCATTCGTCGTGGTGCTTGAGCGCGGACCTTCAGGCACCGGCGAACAAGCGGTGAATGTGATGCGAGATCTTTTTAATGCTCTCCACGCCGAGAATTCTCCGTATGTCGGCGGTACGAATTCACTTGGAGGTGAAACACCCAAGTAGCTTGGGTGTTTCACCTCCACATTTGCTATTGCGCTCTCGCGCCACTCGCGTACAATGCGCACACAACTATGACTGACATTCAGGACTCCGTCGTCTCACAAGAAAAATTTGATGAGATGATAAAGGAACTCGAGAATTTGAAGACCGTGCGTCGCACAGAGATTGCTAAAAATCTCGAGTATGCTCGTTCACTCGGTGATCTTTCGGAGAATGCCGAGTATCAGGAAGCGCGCGACTTGCAGGCCGCAACTGAAGAACGCATTAAAAAACTTGAAGAATTGGTAAAGAATACAAAGATTCTTACCGATGGAAAAAAGAAAACCGAAGTCAGTTTCGGCTCGAAAGTTTCGATTAAGAAAGAGGAAAGCACCGAGGTGCATGAATATACTATCGTTGGGAGTGAAGAAGCCGATATGCGCGTGAAGAAGCTCTCGCATGTCTCTCCGCTTGGTTCGGCATTAATGGGAAAAAAGAAAGGCGACATTTTCACTTTCGAGACCCCGATGGGCAAGCAGACCTACACGATAGAGAGAGTAGCGTAAATAAACTGATGATATAATATCCGTATGGCTTTAATTGAAACTGTGCGTGCAGAACGGCTTGAGAAAATCGCTCGGCTTAAGGATGCGGGGATGGATTCATATCCGGCTCGCACCGGTCGAACCCATACGGTTGGTGAATTCCTTGAGAATCACGAAACACTCGAAGAAAATAGCGAACAGATCGTGCTTGCAGGGCGCATAATGTCTCTGCGAGAACATGGCGGCTCATTGTTTGTTGATATTTTTGATGGGACAAAAGGACAGTGCTTCCTACAGCGCGACAAGCTTGGCGAATCATCTTACGATCTTTTTATTAACACTATAGATGCTGGTGATGTTGTTGAATTCGCCGGCAGCGCGTTTAAAACCAAACGAGGACAGCCATCACTCGGTGTTTCTGGATGGCGTATTCTTGCGAAGTCACTCCGTCCATTGCCCGATGAATGGTATGGCATCAAGGACGAAGACGAACGATATCGGAAACGCTATTTGGACATCTTGCTTTCCAAAGATTTGGTTGGTCGTATTCGTCGCCGTTCTAAATTCTGGAATGTCATTCGCTCGTATCTTCTCGAACGGGATTTTATTGAAGTAGAAACGCCCGTGCTCGAAACGACCACTGGCGGAGCTGAAGCGCGTCCATTTATGACGCATCACAACGCGCTTGATATTGATGTGTATCTGCGCATTTCGGTAGGGGAACTCTGGCAGAAGCGCCTGATAGTCGCCGGTTTGCCGAAAGTGTTTGAGATTGGCCGCGTATTCCGCAATGAAGGCATGTCAGCCGAACATGCACAGGATTATACCGCGATGGAGTTTTATGAATCGTTTAAGGACTATGAAGCAGGCAAGGAAATGATCGTTGACCTTTATCGCACTATCGCTGATAAGATTTATGGCACGCGCATTTTTTCAGTCAGGGATTTTGCTATTGATCTTGATAAAGAGTGGAAGAATTATGACTTCTGCGCACTGATGCAAGAAGCATATGGTTTTGATCCTCGCGCCAACGATATCACCATAGAAAATTTGCAACAACTTTTAGAGAAAGAGAATATCTCTATGCCTGAAGTTCCTGAAGTTGGCCGATTGGTTGACCTTCTTTGGAAGAAGATACGCAAAGGCCTTATCGGCCCCGGATTCCTCATTAATGTGCCGGTGTATCTTGAACCGCTCGCGAAGAAGAGCGCGAAAGATCCTCGCGTGGTAGAACGCTTCCAAGTGATGATTGCCGGTTCGGAGATTGGCAAGGGCTTCAGCGAGTTGAATGACCCTGTTGACCAGGCCGAACGGTTTAAGCGCCAACAGCAGTTGCGCGAGGCAGGCGATGAAGAAGCACAGATGCCGGACGCCGAGTTCGTAGAAGCGCTTGAGTATGGTATGCCGCCGGCGTTCGGATTCGGCGTGTCCGAACGACTTTTCAGTTTTCTCGAAGGCGTTTCCATCCGCGAAGGGCAGATTTTCCCTCTGATGCGTCCGCGATAGTATAAAAAAAGAAAAACCCGCGAAAAGCGAGCGGGCTTTTCGCGAGAATTATCATCTCCGCTCGATAGAGCGGATGATTTTCCCTTTCGGGATGTGTTTCGCGGTTAGAACTTCTTTTAAACCGCGAAGTGAAGGTTCTGATCCCTCAGTCACGCAATAAATATTTCCTGTTGCGTTACTTCCGAGGTATTGTACTTCGAAAATATTGTTCCAGCCAATTATCTTTACTTTGACAAGACCATCAGGACGCAATCCTGCAGCGGTTTGTTTCAGTGTGAATGTTACAAAAGATTGGAAATTTTCCTTTATCTTGCGCTCAAGAAAAATATTTCCCCAGATTCCAATCTTATACCGCATACAGGTATTGTCCTCCTGGTGGATCCTTGCCTCGGTAAATTCAGTGCCTTGGCCAAGACACGCCTTTAAGGCATCAAGCGTTACCAGAAGTGCCGTAAAGTTTGACCGGGAGAGAGGGATATCGGTCGCTGTGCGACTCATTTTAATTCTCCTTCCGAGAATTCGCTAAAGAATATTCTTCAACGGTTGTCATTGCGACAACAAGAAAACACTACCCAATACATTGTATTTAGTCAATCTCAATCTTTTGCCCTTGTTTTTGAGGTGGGGATAACTTCATTAGGCGAAGTGAGGGGCGGTGGAATATACTGTCCTGTAGTGGGATGAAGTAGAAAGAAGGAATGGTGGCCTTCTTTCTACTCCCGCTCACTTATTCCTATGTTCCTTGGCGAATACCTACACACTTTTGACCCTAAAAACAGAATATCGGTCCCTTCGAAATTCCGGAAGGACCTTGGTCGTGTTGTTGTCGTAACTCACGGTCTGGACCACTGTCTCTATCTCTATTCGCGCAAGGCGTGGGAAAAGGAAGCACAGGCATATGCCGCTGAAGTGAATGGAATCGCGACGCGGCGCGGCCTCGCGCGGCTCTTTCTTGCGGGTTCGTTTGAGGTCGAGGTCGATAAAGCCGGCCGGGTGCTCATTCCTGAAAATCTGAAATCGTTTGCATCACTAACTGAGAAAGCGGTTATTGCGGGAGTCGCTGATCGAGTCGAGATTTGGGAAGAAGGCGCATGGAAAAAGTATATTGCGGCGATTGAACGCGATGCTGATGCCTATGTTGAAGCGTTAGGCGCTACCAAGAACTGATATGGATGCACGACACGACAGCGTCCTTATGACTGAAGTGCTCGAAGCGCTCGAGGTTCAGCCGAGCGATACGGTGGTAGATGCGACCATCGGCGGGGCAGGACATTTTGCAGAATTACTCGCCGCCCTCGAAGAGGGCGGCGTTCTTGTTGGTATCGATGCTGACCCTGCAGCAGTAGAACGCGGGCGCGAAGCATATGCGCGTGACCGTCGACCCGATCGTCCGACCGCGCATCTGGTGAACGATAATTTCCGTAATCTCACACACATTCTCGAACGGCTTGGTATTGCGCCCGTCGATAAGATTCTCTTCGATCTCGGATGGAGTGGCTACCAAATCGCTGCTCCACGAGGATTTTCATTCCAAAATGACGAACCGCTTCTTATGACCTATGGCGAAGGCGAAACAGCAGCCGACATCATCAATTCTTCTTCTGAAGAAGATCTCGCTGATATTATTTTTGTCTACGGCGAAGAAAGATTTGCCCGCGGTATTGCGCGGGCAATAGTCACAGCGCGTTCCAAAGAACGCATTCTTACTACAAGTGTGCTTGTCGCTGCAGTGCTTGCCGGTACGCCATCGTGGTATCACCAGCGGAAAATTCATCCAGCAACAAAAACCTTTCAGGCATTTCGTATTGCGGTTAATGATGAAATCGGCGCGCTTCGCGAAGGGCTTGCTGCAGCGATCAGTGCGCTTTCTCCGCACGGGCGTCTTGCCGTCATCTCCTTTCATAGTATCGAAGACCGAGTAGTAAAAAATATATTGCGCGATGCTGCAGCACTGCATGAAGGAACGATTTGGTCGAAGAAGCCGATTGTAGCAACACGCACAGAGGTTCTTTCTAATCATCGCGCGCGAAGCGCGAAACTGCGTATTTTTTCTTATGCATAATTTTCATTATCCTTTTCATCACTCTTTCACTGCACTTTGTTCTGGTGTTTTAGCGATTCTTGCCGTCTCCTATATTGGTCTTATCGCCGTTGTTATGAGTTATGCAGCATCGACCATTGAGTTCTCACAGTCAGTAAGAAATGATGAATCAGTGGTCGCGGTTCTTGAGGCAGAGTACCTCTCTGCGGTAGCTCAGATTACCAATACTAATTATGCTGCAGACGGGTATGCGGTGCCCGTCGCAAAGATTTTTGTACCAGCGAAGAGTACAACCGCGCTGCGCTAAATATGCGGGCACAGTTTAGAACGCGTATTCGTTTCATACTCGCTTTTATTATTCTTGTGACCGTGCTTATTATCGCTCGTCTTTATTTTGTACAGATAGTGCATGGAGAGGATTATGCACAAAAAGCTGATCGGCAGTTTGCTTCTGGCGGAAGCGGCCTCTTTGACCGTGGTTCCATTTATTTTACCCGTAAAGACGGCATGCTTATTTCCGCGGCGACACTTCAAACCGGTTTTCTTGTAGCATTAAATCCGCAAACACTCCAAGACCCAGAAACTGCATATCGTGCGATAACAACAATCGCATCATCTTCCATGAGTCGTGATGTATTTTTCGCTGCCGCCGCGAAGAAGTCGCAAGTGTATGTGGAAGTTGTACATCATCTTTCGGACCAAGTCGGACAAAAGCTCTCTGCGTTACATATTTCTGGCGTGCAGGTATTGCGCGAGCGATGGCGTCAGTATCCGGGTGCAACTCTCGCGGCACAATCGATCGGCATTGTCTCGTATGGTTCGGGAGATACGCTTGCCGGTCGAACTGGTCTTGAAGCAAAGTATGATAGTGTGCTTTCGCGTTCAGGCGACTCGCTCTATAAGAATTTTTTCGCAGAGTTATTCTCAAATGTTGGTAATTTACTTGTTTCCCCAAAAGATGCACATGAAGGCGATATTATAACGACAATCGAGCCCGAGGTTCAGACACGGCTGGAGAGCGATCTCGCGAAAGTGAATCAGAAATATTCTAGTAAAGAATCCGGCGGCATCATTATGAATCCTGCGACTGGCGCCATTCTTGCAATTGCGAATTATCCTTCTTATGACGCGAATGTGTTACAGAATGTCGACCCGGTGTTGCTCGGCAATCCGCTGGTCGAGCATGTCCATGAGTTCGGTTCTATTATGAAGCCGATTACGATGACTTCATCGCTTGATGCAGGCGTTATTACGCCTGAAACGACTTATAACGATACTGGTTGCATTACGGTAAATAAGGCAACTATTTGCAATTGGGATCTTAAGCCGCGAGGTGTTATTCCGATGAAGCAAATTATCGTGCAGTCGTTGAATCTTGGTGCAGCATGGATCGCAACTCAACTTGGGCAAGATGCGTTCCGAATGTATTTCACTAATCTTTTTGGACAAGAAACAGGCATTGATATAAAGAATGAAGGGAGTGCGCTTCTGGGCAATCTTTCTACTACACAACAGGTTAATTTCGATAATATGTCGTTCGGTCAAGGCATTTCTGTCACGCCAATACAAATGATTCGCGCACTCGGCGCGATAGCGAATGGCGGTGTGATGGTACAACCGCATCTCGTGAGTGCCGTACGCCTTAATTCCGGTATTGAGAGAAAACTCGATTGGAATAAGAAAGTTCCTGTTTTTTCTGCGACTGCCGTACGCGAGACTGCCGAGATGATGACGGCAGTTGTTGATGAAAAACTTGAAGGAGGGAAAGCAATGATTCCCACTATGTCAGTAGCCGCGAAGACCGGTACGGCACAACTTACTGATGGTCGCGGTGGCTACTATAAAGACCGTTTTTTCCATTCTTTTACCGGTTTCTTTCCTTCGTATAATCCGAAATTCATCATTCTTCTTTATACCAATGATCCTCAAGGAGTACAGTATGCGTCAGAGACATTGGATGAGACATTCCTTGACCTGGTGCACTTTCTCATTGATTATTATGCCGTGCCGCCTGATAGAGGCCTGTCTGACCATGGCGTTGCCACCTCGACAAGCTCGGGGTAAACCACCACAACACAATTATGAAAAAAATCTTCAAATTTATCATTGTGCTGCTGCTCGCGTTTGCAGCAAAAATTGTCGTTCATCGATATCAACCGCGTATTGTGATGGTGACTGGCTCAGTAGGGAAGACCTCGACGAAAGATGCAATCGCAGCGGTATTCGCCGCGCGTTTTTTTGTCCGGAAGAGTGAAAAAAGTTTTAATAGCGAATTCGGTGTACCGTTCACTATTCTTGGTGTCGGGAATCCGTGGAGCAATCCTTTTTCATGGTTTCGAATTGTAAAAAGTTCACTCGAGCTTTTTATGTTGCCGAATCATTATCCGAATATGTTGGTGCTCGAAGTGGGTGCTGATCGACCTGGGGATCTTGCGCGCATACTGCGTTTTGCAACTCCTGATATGGTTGTCGTGACGCGATTACCTGAAATACCGGTGCATGTTGAAGCGTATGCCTCGCCCGAAGCAGTACGAGAAGAAGAATTTTCTCCGGCCTACGCACTTTCTGCGGGTGCGCCGCTTATTATTTCGGCCGATGATCCGTATGCGTGTGATAGTGCATCACGCACCCCGGCACGCGTTATTTCGTATGGTATGGCTGATGATGCGCATGTGCGTCTGAGCGGTATCGACTTCTATGAAGAGAAAGGAAAAGTAAAAGGTATGCGTGCACAGGTGAGTATACAAGGGAAACAAGGGGAGATCATCATTAAAGATTCAGTGGGAAAAACTCAAATCCTTCCCGCAGCAGCCGCACTCGCTACTGCACTTGCATTTGAGATACCATATTCTAAAGCGCTCAAAGCGCTTGAAACATATGATCCGCCACCAGGCCGCGGGCGTCTTCTTAATGGAAAAAATAATTCAGTCATTATTGATGATTCCTATAATGCATCTCCTGCAGCCGTTGAAGAAGCGCTTGCTACATTGAAGATATTTCCTCATGCTTCTCGGCGTATCGCAATCCTCGGCGATATGCTGGAACTCGGACGCCATTCAGTTATAGAACATGAGCGCATCGCTGCACTGGTCGGTAATTCTGCTGATGTCATTGTAACGGTTGGTATCCGAGCGCGTGCATTCGGCATCGTACCGAATGGCGCTGAAGTGATGCAATTTGATAATTCTCGTACTGCCGTCGCTGCGTTTCCTGCGTTCGTCCGCGAAGGCGATGTTATCTTGGTGAAGGGCTCGCAATCAATTCGCACCGAACGCATCGTCGAAGCGCTTCTATCTGACCCGGCTGATGCTTCAAAGCTTGTCCGACAGGAAAAGAAGTGGAAACAGAAACTGTGACCCCACAGAGAATCGAACTCTGATTACCGCCTTGAGAAGGCGATGTCCTAACCGTTAGACGATGGGGCCGTATGTAATTTATAACAAAGAATTCACCTCGTCGCCATCTGGAGGAACAATGTCTTCATTTGCATCGTGAAGTTTTTTCTGCAATTCTTCTGCGATCTTCGCTGTTCGCAGTTCTTCAATTATTCTTTCGCGCGAGCGATTCTGGGCTACTTTTTCTGCGCCTTTTTTGCCCATCCTACTAAGGGCATTATGGTCTCCGCGATTACGCGCATCTTGAACTGCTTCTGGTAAATTTTCAAATGACATAAAGCATAATTATGCGAATAAATTATCTACCACCGCCTTCACATCGCCTCCGTCAGCTCTCCCTTCGCATTCTTTCATGACGGCGCCAATAAACTTACCCATATCCGCTTTTGAAGAAACACCAAGCTCAGCCATTTTTGCTCGTGCGATTTTCTCTATTTCTTCGCGGTTCATCTGGGAGGGGAGATAGGATTCGATGATAGCGAGTTCGACCTTTTCTGGATCGGCGAGGTCGTTGCGCGATGCCTTCTCGAATTGTTCTATAGAGTCCTTTCGCTGGCTCGCAGCGCGTTTCAAGACGACGATTGACTCATCGTCGTTGAGGTATTCGTTTGGTTTTCGTTTTTTGGCGACGACTTCGTTGGTCATCGCAGTTACGAGCGAGCGGAGCGTGCGGAGGCGTACTTCGTCATGTGCGCGGAGAGCGTCAGGAATCGATTGCTTCAAAGTTTCGTGGATAGTCATAAAAATAGTATACTATATGCATGGATATCGTCACCATCGCGCTCGTGGTTCTTGTTGTCGTTCTTGTTTATCTTCTGTTGCGTCATCGTAGTGCACCTCAAGAAGGCGCTGGCATGGTGCTTCTTCAACAGCGTATCGAGAAACTCGCAGAAGTGATGGATACTAAACTTGGGGAAGGGAATAAACAAACCGTTGCCCAGTTTGACCGTTCTCTACAGCTAGTAAAGAACATTGAGGAGCGTGTCTCTTCACAGCTTCTTGAAGTTGCAAAGGGCATGGCGAAAAATGAAGAAAGCACCAAACAAGTTTTTACGATTGCTGAACAACTACATAATCTCGAAAGTATTCTAAAAAACCAGAAACAAAGAGGAAATCTGGGTGAAGCATCGCTAGAACTAATACTTTCCAATGTCTTACCGGGGCAATACAAGACCCAATATGAATTTAAAAATGGGGACAAAGTGGATTTTGTTGTAGAAACCAAAGAAGGTTTGATTCCTATTGATGCTAAATTTCCTCTTGAAAACTATATCCGTCTTTCCAATGAAGGAGATAAACAGCGCCGTGAACAATATGAAAGAGAATTTAAAAATGATGTGAAGAAACAAGTTGATCAGACTGCAAAATATATTCGTCCTGAGGAAGGGACATTACCTTTTGCTTTTATGTATATACCTGCGGAAGGAATATTTTCCGATCTCATGAATAATGAAGTGGGAACAGGGGTCAATGCTCAAGATTTGATGGAATATGCTCGCTACAAAAGAAATGTGCATGTAACCTCGCCAGCAACATTCTTAGCATTCCTACAAACAGTTTTGTTTGGGAATCAAAGAATGAAGATTCAAGATGCCGCGAAAGATATCATTAAGAATGTTTCTGAATTAGGCCGACATCTGAAATCTTATGAGGCGGCTCATAATGGGCTCGGTAAGTCCCTCAGTGCAGCAGTTGGTCATTATGAGACTTCAGGTAAGGCGTTTCGGGCTATACCCAAAGATGTGCTAAAGATTACAGAAGAATCGTTGGAGCTAAAGACTGAGGATGTAGATCGTCCTCTGCTTTCGGAAGCATAAAAGCTTGTTAAAAATACATAGGTCAGACCTATGTAAACTTCTCGAGAAACCAGCGATGTCTGAAGAGTAAAGCTTGTGTTTTATAGAGAAGAATGCTAGATTGAGGGAACTATGGAAGTGGCCGTAATCAAGACCGGCGGGAAGCAGTATGTCGTCTCTAAAGGCGACACTATTGCTATAGAAAAACTCCCCCTCGACAAAACTCGGGGTAAACCGGTCTGGGAAGTAGGCGACACAGTTGTCTTCAGCGAGGTGCTCCTCGTCGACAACGGCTCGGACACGACCATCGGTACGCCTGTCATTAAGGGCGCAGAGGTCAAGGGCACCGTTGTTCTCGCCGGGAAGGCAAAGAAAGTTGAGGTGGTGAAGTACAAGCCGAAGAGTCGCTACTACAAGCGCGTCGGTCATCGCCAACCAGTGCTCAAAGTGAAAATCGATTCGATTTCCTAGCCATCTCAAAATATGGGGACTTACGAAGTCCCCACTTCGGGGCTTATGATATGTGGACTTCGTAAGTCCTTGCTTTTATTTATTTCGCTAATTTATATTCATTATGCAAGTAGGGAGATGGAATCATCAATCAACCAGTAATACTACTAATTACAGCCGTCCAGCGGGGAAGCAATTTTCTCGTTCGCCGTCTCGCAGTGGCGGTTATAGCGGTAGCAGGCCGAGCTTCGGTAGCCGCGGACGCGCGCCATCGCGCGGAGGCAATCGCGGCGGTTTCGGCTCATTCGGTACGACCGAAGCTGAGATTTCTAAATTTATGAATAGGGCAGTGGTCACGACTGAAGAACCGGTCTTCGTTCCTGAACACACCTTTGCCGATTTCGACATTAACGAGCATCTGAAGAAGAATATTATTGCGCGTGGCTACGAAGCACCGACGCCTATTCAGGACAAAACTATTCCGCATGCGCTTCTCGGACAAGATGTGGTCGGACTCGCCGCGACTGGTACCGGCAAGACGGCGGCATTTCTCATTCCGCTGATTGATAAAGTGATGAAGCAGAAGGGCGAACGCATTCTCATTATGGCGCCGACACGCGAACTCGCCGCACAGACCGAGAAGGAACTCGCGGGCTTCGCAAAGGGTCTCGGCTTCCGCGGTATGGTTGCGGTGGGCGGTACGAATATCGGCCCGCAGATTTCTCAACTGAAGCATGATCCTGCCTTCGTTATCGGCACTCCCGGGCGGCTGAAGGATCTTATAGAACGCAAGGCGCTTGATCTCTCCGGTTTCGGCACGGTCGTCCTCGACGAAGCGGATCGCATGCTTGATATGGGTTTCATAGACGATATGCGCCTGATTCTTGGGAAGATGAAAAAAGAACGGCACACGCTTTTTTTCTCGGCAACAATGGGAAAAGAAATTGAACGGCTCATTGGCGATTTCCTTACGAGTCCTGTCATCATATCGGTGAAGACACGCGATACGCCGTCAAGCGTTGACCAAGATGTGGTGCGCATTCCGCGCGGAAAAGATAAGTTCGAGATGCTCGTCGAACTTATGAATGATCGCGACTTCAACAAGGTGCTCATCTTCGGCCGTACGAAATATGGCGTTGAAAAAATCGCGAAGGATCTCTCGCGGCGCCACATTCACGCCGAGTCCATTCACGGCAATAAAACCTACAGCGCTCGTATACGAGCGTTGGACGCTTTTAAGACAGGAAAAGTAGGCGCTCTCGTCGCGACTGATGTCGCCGCGCGCGGTCTCGATATTCCTGCCGTCTCGCATGTCATCAATTATGACCTGCCTTCGACCTACGAGGATTACATCCATCGCATCGGCCGTACCGGTCGTGCTTCTCTGAAAGGTCGCGCCCTGACCTTCGTTCAAGATCGTTAAGTCTCTTTACGATTCGAGAGCGCGGCGCGGAGGGTTTCTGCGTCGGAGTATTCGAGTTCGCTACCGGTTGAGAGGCCGCGGCCGAGTTCGGAGAGTTTTAATTGATCGCGATACGGCGCGAGAAGTTCGTGTATGCGGTCAATGGTATATTCGCCTTCGCTCGTTGCTGAGAGCGCGAGTACAACTTCTTTTAATTTTTCTTTTAAACGCTTCTCGATTATTTTAATCAGTTCCTTTTCTCGAATCATGCCTTTGCCGGTGAGAGTAAGCACGCCGCCCAGAACGAAATAATGCCCGTGATAAGTTCCGGCGCGTTCCACTGCGGCGAGGTCTTGGTCTTTTTCAACAAGCATCAGCTGAGTGTCATCGCGTGTTTTATCAGCACAGTAACGACAGATGGTTGTTGCACCGTCATTGTGAAATCGCAAACATTCAGGACACTGCCGGACATTTTTTCCTAATGATGCGATGAGTTCTGCGAGTTTTGCGCGTTCTGGAATGGGAGTTGCGAGAAGATAAAAGACAAATCGTTTCGCCTGCCGCGGGCCGATGCCAGGGAAGCGAGAGAGTGCAGAAGCGAGTTCGTCAATGTGATCCATATTAGAACTCTTGTGCGAGCTCGCCAAAGCCCGATTTGTCCATCGGCTGGAAGGTCGCGCGCTTCTCGTCGAAGTAGAGTTCGGTTCTGCCGGTAGGGCCGTTGCGGTGTTTTTCGATAAGAATTTCCGCAACATTCGGCCGTTCACTTTCGGGATTTCGTTTGTCTTCACGATGAATAAACATCACCACATCGGCATCCTGTTCGATACTTCCCGAATCGCGCAAGTCCGAGAGTCGTGGCTTACCGCCGCGTTGTTCTACCGCGCGCGAGAGCTGTGAGAGTGCGATGACGGGGACTTTAAGCTCGCGCGCGAGACCTTTGAGCGAACGGGAGATTTCGGTCACTTGTTGAACCATTGAGTCGGAGGCCTTGGTTGAAGTCGGCGCCATAAGCTGGAGATAATCGACGATGATGAGACCGATGCCGCGATCTCGTTTCAGCCGTCTGGCGACCGCGCGCATCGCAAGAATGTTGTTGCCCGGCTTATCGTCAATATAGATAGGGGCCTTTGATAGCGTCTCAAGCGCATCGCGAATACGGTCGAAATCATCGGATTCTTTCACTTGTCCCGTGCGCAATTTCCAAGAATCAACGAACGATTCTGCCGCGAGCATACGATCGATAAGCTGTTCAGAGCTCATTTCGAGCGAGAAGATGCCGACGGGAACATTGTAACGAACAGCGGCATTTCGCGCGATGTCTAGTGCGAGCGATGTCTTGCCCATCGAAGGGCGTGCGGCGATGATAACGAGATCGGAAGGATGGAAACCCGAAAGAAGATTGTCTAGGTCTGGAAATCCCGATGGTACGCCGCGTATACCGTCTTCTTTCTTCGAGAGTGCTTCGATGCGATCCCACGCTTCGTGAATGGTT
>Ga0156755_113_pt1 | contig 28564 bp, 32 predicted proteins | sample RifOxyD1_FD_112084 | JGI IMG/M metagenome (GOLD analysis project Ga0156755, IMG submission 112084) | Candidatus Kaiserbacteria bacterium RIFOXYD1_FULL_47_14 | reverse complement strand
TCCGCCCTCCAAAAACTCTTCGGCTTCTGAATTTTGAACCTGCATTGCAAGTCAGAGAAATCCCTTCTCCACCATACGCGGCGCTCTGCGCCGCGCGGGAAAATTTTTCAGAATCTGACCCAAGTTTTATTCGGGCTACATTATACGACCAAGTCCGAACCTTTTTCCAGCAACAACCCTAACTCTCTCGCGCCTCGCTGACTCGGCGCTCGCCCGCTCGCGGACTCGCGGGCCCCTCGTCACTGCCGCTCTCCATGCTTTGTTTTTTTGGCGGGGGATGTCTTTAGAAAAGGAATGGAGCGGCAGGGCGAGGGTCGATTTTGGCGAATAACTCAACGCGTTGAGTTAATGGCCCAGAACGAGGGTTTGGGTTCCAAAAAATGGAGAAATGTGGCATTATATGAATGCATGGCAAACATCAATCTCGGTAACGCAAAAAAGGTTAAAAATGACGAGTTTTATACCCAGTACAGCGATATCCAAAAAGAGATTGAAGCGTATTTGGAATTGAACCCCGATGTATTCCGAGGCAGGGTGGTTTATTGCAACTGCGACGACCCGTTCGAGAGCAATTTCTTTCGCTATTTTGTGCTCAATTTCAACAAGCTTGGCTTGAAACAACTCATTACAACGAGCTACAAACCATCGCCTGTAGCCAACACGCAACTGGGGTTATTTGGCGATGATAAAACGCTCACAAAGTCAAAAGGCCGTTCGAAGGTAACCGCCAACAAATTTATTATCAACGAAGTGAAAGATATAGATGGCGATGGCGAATTCAACTTGAAGGATGTCGCCAAGCAGTTAAAGGCAAACAAGAATAACGAATGGACGCCGCTCGAAGGCGATGGTGATTTTCGTAGCGAGGAATCTATAGATCTACTGAAACAATCCGACATTGTGGTAACTAATCCGCCGTTTAGTCTGTTTCGCGAGTATATAAAACAACTTGTGAAGTATGATCAAAAGTTTTTGATCATCGGCAACCTGAACGCGATCACCTACAAAGAAATTTTTCCGTTACTTAAAGAGAATAAAATTTGGTTAGGCAATAATTACAAAGTCAATGCTGGTGCGATGTTTTTTGAAATACCCGAAAAGATTGCCAATTTGGAGCAAGTTCGTGAAATAAAAACAAATGAAAGCGGTAAGAAAGTTTATATCACCAGAGTACAAGGTGTTCGCTGGTTCACCAATCTTGACCATGGGCGCCGTCACCAACCACTACCGCTCATGACCAAGGCGGAGGTGATCAAGTTTGTAATGAAAAAACCGTTTGAAAAGTATGACAATTATGACGCTATAGAAGTGTCGTTGGTGAAGAATATCCCGAGCGATTTCAGCGGCATAATGGGAGTGCCGGTGAGTATTCTTGATAAATATAACCCTGAGCAGTTTAAGATTGTTGGAATGTGCGAAAATGTGGATTTATATAGACAAAAAACAAAAGTGTACACATCCGCAGAATGTAAACAGGCGTATTTAGATAAATTCGGAAAGAAAGGAACTTATGACTTAAACGCAAGCGGAGTGGTTATTCGGGATGGTTTATTGGAAAAAGTTTATCAAAGAGTGCTTATCAAGCATAAGAAAAAATAATATGAAAACAATTTTAAAAACAACCATCACTGTTAAAGATATTTGCGAAGGATTCGTCTATAACGAACTTGAAGGCAAAGGGCTGTACGGTTTGTCTGGCAAGCTTACTATTCAGCCGGAATATCAACGCAACTATATCTATGCTTCCGACGGCGGGAAAAGAGAGATTGCCGTTATTGGATCACTACTCAAAGATTACCCAATAGGATTGATCTATTTTAATAAGGTTTCTGAAAACAATCTGGAGGTTTTGGATGGGCAACAGCGCATCACCAGTGTTGGACGTTTTGTGACTGACAAGTTTGCCATCAAGGACGAGAACGGCATGGAACAATATTTTGGTGGCATGGCAAAAGACAAGAAAGCCAAGATTTTGGAAACTAAACTACTTATTTATGAATGCGAAGGTACTGAAAGCCAAATAAAAGAGTGGTTCAAGACAATTAATATCGCTGGAGTGCCGCTAAGTGATCAAGAATTGTTGAACGCGGTTTATTCTGGACCATTTGTCACACTTGGAAAAGAGGAGTTTAGCAATAGCCAAAATTCCAATATCCAAAAATGGAGTGTGTATATTTCTGGTAGTGCCAACCGGCAGGATTTTATGGAACGAGCACTAGATTGGGTTAGTAATGGCAATATTGGCGATTATATGAGTCGCCACCGCAAAGACAAAAACATTACTGAATTAAAAAAATATTTCAACAGTGTCATTGACTGGGTGTCCGGCATATTTACCGACATAGAAAGCGAAATGCGCGGTCTTGAGTGGGGGCGACTTTACGAGGAGTATCACAAGAAAGCTTATGAATCCGCGAAAGTGTCGAAAGAGGTACGAAAGCTCTACGGTGACCCGTATATTAAAAACCGCAAAGGTATTTTTGAGTATATTCTCGGTGGTTCCAGTGATACAAAATTGCTCGAGGTTCGAGTTTTTGATGAAGCGATTAAGAGATCTACTTACGAATCACAAATCGACAAAGCAAAGAAAAAAGAGGAGTCAAATTGTCCTTTGTGTGCTGTTGGTCATGATGCAAACAAGAGCAAGATTTGGAGTTTTGCTGAAATGGACGCTGACCATGTAGCGGCGTGGAGCAAGGGTGGAACGACTTCAGCCAAAAATTGTCAGATGCTCTGTAAGACACACAATCGAGCAAAAGGAAATCGCTAATGGATTACATGCGGATTTTGAGTGGCACGAAATCGCAGAAATATGAGTAAGATTGACGACGATATACTGAAAATCGATAAAGTAATTTGCGCTAACATTGGCAAATTTGATGACTCCGAAAGAGGTCTGTTATCGCAGAATATCCTATCGCAACTTAGAAATTTCGTTGAGCACATTTCATTAAAAGCATATAGCAACGGGCGAGAAATCGAAATCACCTACGACAATATAACGCTGGCCAATGTCTATGTAAGTTCGAGAGGTAATTTGAAGTTTCTAACTAAGTTCCACAATTTTTTACAAATCACAACTTCTCACTATACCCTTGATGAGGAGAATTCAGAGAGATTGATGTTGAAGTACTATGAATATTTGCTCAAAATAAGGTCATTTCTTAAGAAGACTTATAAATTGGATGTTTTAGAAAATATTAATGAATTTCCAATTAAAATTGATCCTGCGCTGAAGGAATATTACGAAAAAATAGCTGGGAAAATTATTCTGCCGGAATCAGCAAGGTCGCAAAGTACATATGATGATCGGTACTATATTCAAAAAATAAAACCATTTTTTGTTGAGTACGAAGTGTATTACGAAGTAACATTTACAACCGCTAATGACGGAGCAAGTAAGTTCGATAGAATCATCGCTTTCACAAAGTTGGATATATCTCCCAACTATGCCGTTAAACTTACTGTGAGTAATGATGAGATAGAGGTCTTAGGCAAAACAATGCCCATCCAAATTATTGATGATTGGGACATATCTATTCGCCCCTGCGAACTTAATCATTATGCCGATATCTTTGGCAAACATACGAAACAAGGAAGGACGATTGAGTATCGTGAGCTCATGTCACTTTTAAAAAGAACTGGCCTGAATTTGGTTGAAGTTATTGATTTCTCCGATGACTACTATCAAAAAATTAAAAAAGTAATAACTCAGAAAGCGGAAACGACCCATATCCTTGATGTCTTAGATAAAAGTCGTGAACTTATAAAAAACGGTGCTCCCGGCAGCAATGTGCTGAGATACCTACTCTACAGACTTAATAACAAAATTATCAAACAACAGTATTGGTTTGAAGCTTGTGAGAGACTGTCAAATTTGAATCTTAAATATGGATGCATTCCGTTTGATCAAATGCCGTTCACCACTTCTTTGATAAATCATAATCCGAGACTTTCTGACTTATTTGACTGCATAGATTCAACAAACCGAGAGTATGAACTATTCGCGAGGCATATTAAAAACAATACTGAAATAAGAGGACAACTGTACACGCCTCAAAAAGATATCGTTGGTTTTCAGAATATAGATGCTCTAATGCAATCATATAATGCGAAGCTGTACATAAAGCACGGTCATCGCAAACTTGAGAACTACAAGGACCATCTCTATATTAATGGGTATGAAGAAGACACTTTTCACATTATCGAGAAACTAAAAGAGTTGTCTTCAACAGGCATCAAAAACTATTCATCCTCCGTTGATTCATGGCTACAGTCATCTGCGTATCAGATTGACTCCGATGAGAAAAGAGCAAAATTGAGACAGATGTTCGAAGATTCAGAAGTAGCTTTAATATATGGCTCTGCTGGAACAGGAAAATCAACACTGATAAATCATGTTTCTAATTTTTTTAATGATCGAAGCAAGCTCTATCTCACCAATACTAATCCGGCGATTGATAACCTAAAAAGGCGGGTTAGTGCCGCAAATTCAACCTTCAAGACAATAGCCAAGTTTTTATCTGACAGGAACAACGATACAGAATTTGACCTACTAATTATTGATGAATGTAGTACGGTTGGTAATTCGGATATGCTTAAGGTGTTGAAGAAGGCATCTTTTAAGTTGCTAGTCTTGGTTGGCGATGTTTTTCAGATAGAATCAATACGCTTTGGAAATTGGTTCAGTATGGCGAGAGACTTTGTCCCGGCAACTTCTGTATCTGAATTGACTAAACCCTATCGTAGCCACAACCCCAAGTTGCTTGATTTGTGGGACAAGGTCAGAAATATTGCTGAGAATATCTTGGAACACATCACAAAAAACGATTATTCGATCACCCTGAACGAGTCAATTTTTGATCATTCGGAAGAAGACGAAATAATCTTGTGCCTAAACTATGATGGGCTTTACGGAATAAATAACATCAATAGGTTTTTACAAAGAAATAATAAGAGTGTTCCTAAGCAATGGGGTGTTCAGACTTACAAAGTTAATGACCCTATACTATTTAATGAGTCTGAAAGATTTGCGCCGTTAATTTACAACAACTTAAAGGGAAAAATTGTTGGTATAGAACTTTTTGATGACAAAATACAATTCGACATTGAACTTGACAGGACAATAAATCAACTGGATGCAGAAGGGTATGACTTTGAGTTGATGGATAACTCTGAAAATGATAATTCAGTAATCCGCTTTTTTGTTAATAAACTCAAGAGTACTGATGAAGATGACGACTCATCTTCAAATGCAGTAGTTCCTTTCCAAATTGCTTACGCCGTGTCAATCCATAAGGCTCAGGGGTTGGAATACAATTCGGTCAAAGTTGTTATCACCGACGAGATAGAAGAAATGATCACACATAATATATTCTATACAGCCATCACGCGGACAAAAGAGAAATTAAAAATATACTGGACTCCAGAGACGGAGTCAAAAGTATTGAGTTCTCTGAAGAAAAGAGATATCGGAAAAGATGTGGCGCTTTTGTCATCAAAGTTTAATCCATAACGAAAAATCCGACAGGAAGCTGGTGTAGTACAATACCCAGATGAATTACATCGTCCTGATTACTGTCGCTCTCGCCGGAATCGCTCTCGGGATGTATTTCGCGCGACGAGGCAAGGGCGATTTAATTTCTGAACAAGCGGAACAGAAAGCAGAAAACAAGAAAAAGATTCTTGAATTTGTGCAGGAACACGAGAAAATCCAGAACAACAATGTAGAAAAACTTGTCGGAGTATCTAACGCGACCGCCGAGCGGTATTTGGATGAGTTAGAGAAAGAAGGAAAACTAACCCAGCACGGTGTCATCGGCCCGGATGTCTTTTACACCCTGAAATAGGCGATTAACTCAACGGGTTGAGTTAATCGCCACAGGCCGATTTTATGCGCTAAAATAAGGATATGCCCCCAGAAGATAGTTCGACAAGCTCACCACAAGAACCTGCACTAGACGCACCGCAACCCGTACCAGAGTCGCCGAGTCCGACCATCGAAGCACCTGCCGAAACTCCTCCGTCTGAACCGACCCCGAGTGCTCCTGAACCGGCTCCTGCGCCAACAGAAGCGGTCCCAGCCCCGGATTCGACAAGCTCACCGCAAGCCGAAACGGCTCCCGACTCCGCTGAAGCTACGACGGGCACGCAACCACCAACCCAAACGGCTCAAATGGGAAGAAATGAGCCGTTGCCTCCCGAACCTGAGCCCTTCGACTCTCCTCGACAAAGCTCGGAGCAAGCCGCTCAGGACAAGCCGACTCCCGAGCCGCCGTCCGCGGCGGCGAGCGCACCAGCACCGGTCATTCCGCAAACCGGCATTTTGCACGCTGTTCATGATGTTTTAGTGAAAGCTCGTGTAGCGATTCAAGACCACAAGCGCAAGAAGCGAGACAAGATAATGACGGCACTAAACACGAAAAGCAAAATCACCAACGACGAAGTAGAAAAGCTTTTGCATGTCTCCGATGCAACGGCAACACGATATCTCTCTGCGCTTGAAAAGGAAGGAAAGATAAAGCAAGTCGGCAAAACAGGACAAAGCGTGATGTATCAGAAAATCTAAGAATCCAGTTATGAAAAGAAATCAAGTCAAACATTTTATTAACGACCGTCCCGTCACGAAGAAAGAATTTCTGCATCGCGATGATCAAGAAATGAGAACCTCCGTCCAACAGCAGTATCTTGTGAAGAATAAAGTGTTCACTCTCGGACAGATACACAGTTACGAAAAGCGCAATCTTTTGACCGCCGTGAAATACAGGGGAAGAAAGTATTTCAAAAAGAGCGATGTATCCGCCTTGGTTGGTTAAGGGAGTCCTCGCGTGCGCGCACGGGCGGGAGAAGTCCGCGCGTAATCGCGCGGACTTGGGGCAAGCATTTGCATTTGCCTCGGGGCTGTTTCCGCTATGAGCGTCCATGGCGAAGGACGAGCGCCGACCCTCAACGAAGTTGATGAATCTCGAAGCGGAAGCGACAAGATAAACACAAAAATGAAAACGAGGAGAGGGGTTGTGCGATGGGCGGAATCCGAAGGAACGAGGATGAGCCCGAGCTGGGGAGAGGATTCCTTTCTCTCCCCAAACAAGAGCCGCCCCGAGCTCCTGCTAGCAAGCAGGAGTGCGAGGATAAGGCGGCACAAACGAATCTAGGCGCTCGTAGCCATAGCGGAAACAGCCCCGAGGCGGATGCCGAGGGGTGGATTGCCTTCGCAGATGGACGACAATAAAGCGGAGAAAACAGACCAGAGACCGCTAAAGGTATTTGGGCTGAACGGCTCATTTCTTCCCATATGAGCCGTTAGGCGGGAAGAAGTGAGCCGTTCCCCGAGCCACTGCCGCTCCATTCCTTTTCCAAAGACATCCCCCGCCAAAAAAACAAAGCATAGAGAGCGGCAGGGCTCGGGACCGCGCGTAATCGCGCGGCGAGCGCCGAGTCAGCGAGGCGCGAGAGAGTTAGGGTTGTTGCTGGAAAAAGGTTCGGACTTGGTCGTATAATGTAGCCGAACAGTAAAACAAAATCGCCCTCGGAAGGGCGTTTTGTTTTCTGCGAGGCGAACGCGGGCAAGCTCTGCTTACCAGCAGAGCCCGAATAAAACTTGGGTCGGTTTGACAATACCAATTCAAAATGCTTGAATATCGGTAGACCTTAACATTTCGTTTGTTCTTTTCCATCACACAGGAGGTACGAAATGCATGAACAAAAACGCCCACCAGGGTACGAACTGTTTTTTGCACCGCTCCAGGTGGTGCTTAATCCGACCGAATTCGAGAGTGTCAAGTTCGCGTATCTCCAGGCAAAGTCTGGTCTCGCTAAGCAAACGCGCGAAGACGGCAGTCGAGCATTTGACCACCCGAAATTCGCTGCATGGATATATATGTATGAACTGGGAGGCAGAGATCCTCACACAATAATTATTATCCTCTTGCATGACATCGAGGAAGATACATACCTGCTCTCTCCCTACCGAATAAGCTTAAATTTCAGCAAAGAGATCGCACTTGATATTGTGGCGCTCACGAAACTGCCAAAAGGAAAGGAAACCGTTGAAGAATATCTCGCGAGGATTATTGACCGCGGACCAAGGGTAACCCTCGCAAAGTTGTGCGATCGGCTACATAATCTTCGCACATTGCGCGGGTGTTCCGAAGAGAAATTGGCGAGGCAAATTGAAGAAACACAACGATATCATCTTCCGCTTCTCATTCCTGCACTTAATGAATATGGAGAGCCATGGACGACATACGCTGACTCTATGGAACAAAAAATTAAAGAGGCCATCTCCGAGTTAGGCAATGACCGCCCCGCCCCGAAATAGGGCGGTTTTTATATTAAACAAATTGTGTGTGGTATATTACCTACTGGAGACAGAGAGGATGTTCTTACATGGTTCCATATAGCAAAGGAGGGGTCTATGCTTATCTGCTTCTGGTGCGGTCAAGAGATTATCACAGATAAAAATCACCTCCTCGTGGAAGAGGAGGTTGATGGAATGCCAAGACCATTCCATAAAAGCCCTGTAAATTGTCTCAAGAAATTTTTTGAATGTGATCCGCGAGTAGCGTGTCTTTCGTTCGAACATCAGAAAGAAGGAATCAGAAGATGACCAAGACAAACTGAGAGGCCGTCGTAATCGACGGCCTTTTTTACTAGTATTCTCGCAAGATTGATTTAGTGAGAAGTTCGTGGTATTATCAATAATAATGAAACTTCCTGATGTGGACCGACTGAATAGCGAGAAATTAATCTCGCTTTCAGAGTTCCTGAAATCCTATAACGAAGGCCTCCCGATTCAATTTCCGCGGGCGTCTTTACCGCTTCTGCGCGAGTTTAAGAAAGAACATAGTGCGCTCTTTAAGCATAGCGACCTCTGGTCGCTCGACCAACATCGCAAAGTGGTGATGAATTGGCTCCCTTCTCGCTGTAAGACCGTACCGAACGACGCTTGACAAACAAGAAGATAATACATTATACTGCTGGTTGTGCAGTTCTTTGCAATATCTTACCTGTCTATCGATAGGATTTTTCAAGAAATCTTCTACAGATGGAGGAATGAATGTCTAAATGGCTGGATACTTTATTGAAAGAACTTGACGAAATCAAACCTGACGATTTCGTCGAGATAGAAATTGAAGTAGGGACGAACGAACATATGGTCGTGGAGCTGAGTTATGACGACCTAAAACCGTTCGTCTTGGCCTCCAAGTTGATACAGATGGCGCATGAATCTATGAGCGCCGCTTATCTCTTTTCTATCTCCGGAGACACTGAGGCAGAAGAGAAGATGCTGTTGGAAGCGACAAAGCTTCATGAAAAAGCTGACATCCTCATCAAGATCTTTTGGTGTTCCATTATGGATACCTACAATCTGTGGGGAAAATCGATCGGCATAAGAAAAGGCCGTAAGATCGTGTGGATCGAAGAAAAAGAAACGAAATCTTCAGGAATCTGCATAGGCTTCTTTAATTTCCCTATGTAAAAGAAGCTGAACAGCCACCTGACAGAAACCACTCTGTATGGGTGGTTTCTTTTTTTATATGCAACAGTACGATATAATTCGCTGATGTTGCAATCAATACTGTCTGCTGATGTGTGGTTCGAGAATATGATGCTCGGCATTCGTACGCCCTTTTTCTTACATCTATTCAATTGGATAACCTTTTGGGGAAGTTCAACTGTCATCGTAACGATAACGGGAATCGTTGTGCTCTTTTTATTATTTTATAAAAAACGCTATCAGGCATACGCAGTAGGACTTATCGCCACTATTATTGGCGCGGGCATTACCAGCAATTTGCTAAAAATGCTCGTCGATCGCGCGCGGCCGAGCGGTCTTATTCCTGTAATATTCGAGGAGTTCTCGCCCTCATTCCCAAGCGGACACGCCACGCTCGGAATAGCACTCTACGGATTTCTAGCGTATCTCCTCTGTAAGATTTATCCCAAATATACAGCGCTTATCATAACAATAACGACGCTTGTTATTCTCGCGATAGGATTCAGCCGACTCTATTTGGGCGTCCACTTCCCTACCGATGTACTTGCCGGTTATCTCCTCGGCGGACTCTGGCTTCTTATAGGAATAAAAATAATAGCGCGCTTACAAGCAAATGATATAGTGTGACGATGGGTAAAAGAATTGGTCTGACAGCGCTTCTTATAATTATATTTGGAGGCGCTGTTTTTTCGTTACCGATATTATTTGCATTGGGTCTCCACTATGAACAAAAGAATGCCCTCTCCGCGATGATGGAAGAGTTCCCTATTACCGTTAATCCTCAGAATAAAACCATTGTTGAAAATATGCGCGTGAACGCTCTTTTCGAAAGTAATCAATCTCCGCTTCAAGCAGCAGCCGCGAATACCGAGAAAACATTTTGGGGAGTGTTCGGATTACTCGCAATCACTATCAGTGAAGTGCCGTGGTATCAGAATATAGCCGGAGTCGCGGGCGTCAGCGAGCGCTTTGTGACCATCACTCCCGGTATGCGGAAAGAACAGGTAGCAAGCGCCTTCGGAAAGGCGCTTGCTTGGAATAGTAACCAACAAAAAGAATTTCTCACTCCAGTTGCAGGCGCGGAACTTCCGCTCACCGAGGGTTCGTTCTCGCCCGGCGTGTACGCCGTCACGCCAAATATGACACCAACAGAAGCACAAGCACTCGTAAATAATCGTTTTATTGAGGAAGTACTCTCCCATTATGCGACAACAACTGCCGAGATTGTGTCGGTCGACCAAGCCCTCACGGTCGCGTCGCTCATCGAACGCGAGGCAGGGAATGACGATACGCGTATGATATCCGGTATTATCTGGAATCGACTCTTCGCGAATATGAATCTTCAGATAGATGCAACGGTTCAGTATGCAAAAGCGAACAGCACTTCCGTCAAAAGTTGGTGGCCGAAGGTAATCCCAGCTGATATGTCCCGCAAATCGCCCTATAATACCTACAAACACTCAGGTCTGCCTCCCACACCAATATCGAACTCATCAGTTGCCTCTATTCTCGCCGCGTTGAATCCGCGAGAGACCTCTTGTTTATTCTATTTCCACGACAACGCCGGACAATTCCACTGTTCCGACACCTATGCCGAACATGTCGCGCTCTTGAAACAATATTTTGGTCGTGGGAAATAAATAATTTATTTCCCCAAATCAAGAATGTCGTCAATGCGAATCTGCTCGACGAATTCGGGCACATGGGAAACGAGAATCATCGCGCCCGCATACTGGTCGAGCGCTTTGGCGATGATGGGCAGATGGCGGAAATTAATGTGATTCGTCGGTTCGTCGAGAATAAGCAGCCCCGGTCGTTCTAAGACGAGCGACGCGAAAGCGACGAGACCCTTCTGCCCTTCTGAAAGGTCGCCGATTTTCGTTTGTATAACATCACTGGAGAGCAGGAATCCTGCGGCGGTCGCGCGTAGCCGTTCTTCATCGGGCTGTCCAATCGCTTTCATAAGTGTTGCAAAAACCGTCTGTTCGAAATCAAGTGTCGAGAAATCTTGGCGATAATAGCCAACCTTCACTCCCTCGGCTATGTGCGAACCCTCGGGCGAACCGAGAACAATCCGCTCGAGGAGCGTACTCTTCCCGATGCCGTTCGGTCCTTTCAGTAAGAGATGCTGATTTTTCAGTAATGAAATATTCGCTTTCTTCGTCACTGACTTTTTACCTCCGTGAAGCGTATATGAGGTGAGGGTGAGTATGACACCGCTCAAATCCTGTTGCGCAGGAATCGTAAACGGACGAATGGTCTTATCTTCTTTCCGCACCGCCACCTTGGATTCTTCCATCTCTTCTACTTCGGTGCGCATCTTCTTCGCGACAAGCCGCATCTTTCCGCCCTTCTGCGCGAAGAAGTTCGCTTTATCTTTATTCTCCTGAATCTTCTTTTCGAGCTGTGCATTCTTCTTGTTTTCTCGGTCGATACGCGCAAGGATATCGCGCTGTACATCGTTATAATTTCCCGGATACTGCTCGATCTTGCGCGTGAAGACATCGAGATAGAGCACGCCGGTGGTAAATGCGTTTAAGAACTTCGCATCGTGTGAAATAACAATACAGGTCGAAGGATACTCGACGAGAAACTTCGTAAGATGTTCGATACCAGCTGTGTCGAGATTATTGGTCGGTTCATCAAGGAGCAAGAGGTCTGGGTTCTGGATAAGCGCTGATGCAAGAAGAAGCCGCGCTTGTTGCCCGCCCGAGAAACTGCTCATAACTCTTTCGTGCAATTTCTTGTGCTGTTTCAGATTCACCACTTCAAGCACAGCATCAATACGCGGGTCGATATCATAAACCGGCTCTGTAAAACACTTTAAGAAAAATTCACGCACTGCAAGAGAGAGCTGGTCACGCGGAATAACCTGTGGCGCCGTCGCTATCGTGACGCCCTGTGACACATGAATTTCGCCCGAATCCGGCTTCAGCGTTCCTGACATAAGTGCGAAGAGTGTCGACTTCCCCGCGCCATTCTGACCCATCACCGCCATCTTCATTCCACGGCGCACCGGAAAATCGACCTCATCGAGAATCGGCTTATTGTGCCCATATTCAAACGACACCTTCTCGAAGCGCAGAACGCTTTCTTCTCGACTCATCAGACCACCCTAGCGCATTTTAGACAAAAAAGGAAAGTGATGAATTATTGAACGGCCTTTGCGCAGTAGTCGGTCTGGAGTTTCGTTTGTTCTGCTAATATTTCCGATGTTTTGTCCTGCCCAAGCAGGTGGTCGAGAGTCATGACGGTAATGAGCGCTTGAGGAACTCTACAATCAATTCCTCCGGGACCATTCAACAACAGCGCACTATTTTGATCGACAACTTTTGCCGTGTAGTGGCATATACCGCTCTCTGCACCAATAATGGTAATGGTATACACGCTAGAATTCGGGAAAGGCATCGAAAGCTCGCCCGGACTGCACTGTAAGAAATTTTTAGAAAAACTAGGTGCATCGCTTTTATTCGCGAAGACGGCATAGCTCCCTGCCGCGAGAATCGCGAGAATGAGAACAACTAGTAGCATATTTTTATTCATATAGATTATACTATATGACATAGTATGAAGAGAAAAAAGTGGCGGAAATATATAATTATAGGATTAGGAGTAATCGGTGTTGGCGTGTGCTTTATGGTGTTTGCACAAAGCGCAGCCCAGGTTGTCCCTGTCGCGATTGTGGAGAAGAAAAATATCGTATACCCGAGACAATATTCTGACACCCACATTACTAAGAACGCGAAAATGACTGACAAGCAACTGAACAATCTCGCAAAAATAAAAAAAGAAAGTTTCTTGGCGAGCGCCGCGAGCTCGTTGTCGACAAACTCGCCAGCGTCAGAAGTGAGCCAGCCAGAAAAAGGTACATGGCTTTGGACACCCACGCTCGGTCTGACTTCAATATATCGGGATTCGATTATTGCCGGTGCAAAGCGGAACGGCATCCGTAATTTCTATCTTTCTCTCGATTCTTATCTGGATATTTATGTGCTGCCTGACGGACCAGAAAAAACAACAAAGAAAAAAGCATTTGATAACGCACTTGAGAGCTTTATTGTTGTGGCGCACAAAAACAATATGACCGTAGATGCCGAGGCGGGCTGGAGAAATTGGGCAGAGCCAGGGAACGAATATAAGTCAATCGCGATAGTTGATTATGTGTTGGAGTTCAATGCGACACATACTGAAAAATTGCGCGGATTCCAATACGATGTCGAACCCTACCTGCTCGACTCGTATCCGAAAAACAAAAGCATCGTCCTGGGCGATTTCCTGAATCTAATACGAAGAACCATTACTCAGCTGGAGAACAGCGATATCGCCTTCTCGGTCGTTATTCCCGATTTTTATGACAGCGCGAGCGGAGAAACGCCGCGATTCCTTTATGCATGGAATTATGACTACACGCTGACGCACCTGCTTAACATCCTCGAACGCCGGCCGGGCAGCACGATACTCGTAATGGCGTACCGAAATTTCAGCCAAGGACCCGATGGGGCTATCGCTATCTCGCAAAATGAGATACAGACAGCGAACAACTATCATACGAAAATCATCGTGGCGCAAGAAACGGGAGAGATCTTGCCTTCGTATATCACCTTCTATAACACCTCGTTGTCCGCCCTCAACACGCAAATTAAAAATATACAGGAGACATTCGCTAGCAATAAAAGTTATAACGGCATCGCGATTCATTACATCAACGCATTGATGAAACTCGAATAAAAAAACAGCCCGCGCACTTGTTGGTACGGGACTGTTGTTAATTTTCATTTCATTCTGAATATTTCAGTAGGACGCATTGAGACGAGCCCAATTCTCCTTCCCTTTCGGATGAATCGCTTCGGATCCTCCCTTGCAAAGAGGACACTCGCTGGGTGCCCATGTTTGTAAAGGGCAATTGATGAGTGTGGCAATTTTAGTAGGACTCTTGCCACTGCCCCATTCCATAATCCCGAGACAATTCACGAGTGTCGCGACAAACGGCGCGATATAACCACCTGCGACAGCTACGGCTTCAGTGAGTAATCCGATACTTCCACCGGTGATCAAAGCATCGTTTACCATCAACACCAATTCGCCCATACGGATCGATTGAACAAACTCCGCAGTTGTCCGGTGACCGATGGTCCTCTTCATTGCGACCGAGCAGAGACACTGGAGTGAGCGTTTGCGACCGATTTCTCGTGCGATACCATAAGCGAGAAGACCAGCATTCACGCCAAGACCGACCACGCGGTCAACATTGATGGCAGTCGTGTCATATGCCATCAGCAATTCGACGAGGTCTCTACTGGCATCGTTCAGAAGACATGGGTTCTGCATAATAAACCCATTGTCAAAAAAACTATTACAGTGTCGCATTGAAGGAAACGGGAGGAATGTGTGGGGACGCTTCATGTTCCCATCATGGGACCAAAACGAGCGTTCCGCCCGATACCAACTAATCCATTCTTCTGAAATTCTAGACATAAGAGCATCCTTTCAAAGATCTTATACTGCGCACTTCGGCCGGCGCATTGAGCCCGTCAAAAAATCGACTCTGGTGGCAACAGTATCTTAAAATCTATTTAAAGTAAAACACCTCCGTAAAAGCTATATCAGCATCATCATTTACTTGATAATGAGTTCCTCTCGCGGGTTTTCTTGTTCAAGATTCTCAAGTATTTTCTGTGCGACTGATTCGGGCGGCATATAATTCTCGATATCTTCGGGCCTTTTTTCATCAAACAAATTCGTTTTCATATAGCTCGGATACACGCTTATGACCCTGATATCCGATCCCTTGCACTCTTTGCGAAGCGACTCGGCAAAGCCGCGAATGGCCCATTTGCTCGCCGCATAGCCCGACGATAACGAGTGGCCGACGAGACCGCTTATTGAAATGATGGTGATGATAGTTCCCTTGATTTGTTTCCGCATCTGCATCAAAGCATATTTTGAACCGGACATCACGCCGAACACATTCACTTCAAACAGTTTCCTCGTGCGTTCAATATCGAGCTGTTCTACCGGAGTATGCGGCATCCACACCCCTGCATTATTTATCCAGATATCAATTTGGCCGAACGACGCAACGGCGAAATCTGCAAGCGCTTTCATATCCGCTTCTTTCGTCACATCGGCAACAAACGGCGTTGCACCGATTTCTTTTGCAACGGTTTCTACTTCATCTTTTTCTCTCGCACAAATAACAACACAATATCCTTTCGCAATACACCGCTTGGCAAGCGCTCTCCCGAGACCCTTTGTACCGCCTGTAATGACCGCAACTTCATTGTTCATATTTTAATTATATCAGTTGCGGTTTCAGAAAATGCTCGAGCGTATAAATCCAATCTTCTTCGCCAATCGGCGCTTGTTTCTTCTGTTCGAGGAGCCAGTGCAGATAACTCGAGTCGGTCTTCACGATATCTTCTATTCTTTGTCCCTTATATTTACCGAAACGGATGGTGGTAAAAAGGAGCGGTTGCGCTGATATCGCGAGCATTGCGTCAAGCGCAGATTCTTCAGTCCCGTGCCGTTTCAACATTTTCTGTGAGAGCCGATCATAGAGCGCCTCGAGGACGAGCACATCGCCGAGCGCGTCATGCGCCTCTGCTTCAACATCGAGGTCGAGCAAATAACGCAAATACTGGAGCCGATAATTCGGCAGTGCGTCGTTCGGGTCGAGTGCGTACGCGAGCTTATAGGTGCAGATAACCCGCTTCGGATGGATACCCTCGCGCGCGAGCATCGCGAGATCGAAGGCGGCGTTATGCGCGATGAGAACGACTTCATCGCTCTCGAAAAGGTCTTTCAGCGAGGAATACTCCGGCGACTCTCTGAACGCAAGCTTCCCCGTCACCATCTTTTCAGTGATGTGATGAATCGCCATCGACTCTATCGATATCGGCACCGGCGGCTTATAGAGCGCATTCACCAACGGTTCGTCGATGTAATGTTCCTTCATCGCGAGCTGACAGAGCCGGTCCGTATCGCTGTTCCCCGTCGTCTCGGTATCGAAAAAGATAATCCGCATTAAAATAGTTTACCACTAGTGGTGGTCTCGTTCAGCACAACTTGGAAGCGAAGCTTACAAGTTGATACTGTCTGCATGTCAAGCGCTAAAATACAGAGTTGTGGAAAACCAGATAAGGACCAGCGCGAGGGTGATGAGGGCGAAGATGCCGATGGTCGAGAGGAAAAACTTCGTTGCTTCTTTCTGCTTCCCTTCTATGAGAAGCCGGACGGGCTGGCAGAAGAAGAAGTAGCCCATCAGCGAGGCGGAGAGGACGAGAAGCGACAACATCATAATTGGAATTATGAGACTGGGCTCTGGTATATTCATTTCTGGTGCATAAAACATCATCGACGCGACGAACGAGATGTACGCCGTCGCTGACAACGCATTAAGAAATGGATGGTTATTCATATTCATCCTAACGCGAGTTTTCAGACAGAAGTTTCTTTTAACGCATCGCAATTTTGAGCAAGGACTACCCTTGCTCACTACTAATACCCTTGTTGGCCGCGTGGTTCATCAAGATAGTTGGTCCCCAGGGAAAGGAGTTCGTCGATTGTGGACAACTATGTCGAAAATCTTTCCATCTTTATCCTCGGTGATATTGCCGACGGCATTACTCAACTTCTCGTATCGTACCCCAAGCGCCTTGCGAGTTTCTCTCAAGAAAGTTCCTTGGTCACTTAAATCTTTCATTCGCTTAAATATAATGGAGAGCGCATCGAGAGCTGGCTGACGGATTGAACTTTCCCGTTCTTCTTTTGAGTCGAACTGCGTAATGGCGCGAAGTGCTTCAAGATCGTATGTCTGTTCGAAGCTGTCCATCATCTCTTCGCACTCTGCTTTTGCAGCTTTCTCCGCGTTTGTTTCTGGAGAAGCTTGTGCGACCTCGGCTGTAGGATTGTTAGCCATCCACCACTCGTAACGCTCGTTTTCTTCTCTTTCTATCTCTTCCGCCGCCGTGCGCGGTGCTTCTATTGGTTTTGAGGCAGGTTGTTTTTCATTCATAGAGATAAGTATATCATTTGAATAAACCCGTTTAATATCGTATTGTCTATCTATTGCGGGTTCGTCTAATGGTAGGACACATCCCTCTGGAGGATGGTATTGGGGTTCGAGTCCCTGACCCGCAGCACTTTTCTTTCTAACTAGAACCCTTGAACTGCTTGGGCGGAAGCGGTGGCGGCTTGGTCGAGCGCGGCAGAAGTGTCCGGAACTTGGTTGAGATCCGCCGAGATATCTGCAGTGGTGTTACCACTCGCGAGAGGCGGTATCTGTGTCTGTTCGACAGCTGTGGATTCAGTGGTTGTCGGTGCCTGCGCCGGTTTCGCAGAGAAATACCAGTATGAAGCAGCAACAATAATGATGAGAATACCGACGATATACAAAATCTTATTCATAGTTATTATAGTGAGCGATTATTGATTTGACTTGTTCTCGGTTGCCCGCGGTGAACTTGTCGAAGCCGTTGTTGCACTCTTGTCATCATCGACTCCCGGGATTGCACCAAGTGACTTGAGCGCGCTCTGCACCGCTTCGCGGGCACTCTTCATAGGACCATCACGAAGCGCAAAGAGGTCATTAAAGAGGAATGAATGAAGATTCTGGAACGACAATCGCAATTCTTTTATTGTGGACTCTTGAGTTGGCGTCGCCGTGTCAGCGACGGTTGGTGTATAACTCTTCCCTACCTGCACCGTTACTGCTGTCCGCGCATTGGCAATCGCGGTCTTCGCTGTTTGGATTGCGGTCGTCACAGTGGTAATATCCTTCCCATTCTCTGTGGCGATAGTCGCCCGATCCTGTATCTTCTGCACGATAGCATCATAGCGATCAAGCAGATTCATAAAATGATCCGTCCAATTTGAATTAAGATTTTCAAATTGTTTAGAGATTTTTTCTGCCTGCACCTGCTTCACCTTATCTTTAATCTCTGACATACGCTGTTCTACCTTCTGGCGCTGTGCGGTTATGCGGGTCTGTACCTCTTCGCGGACTGCTTTTATACGCTCACGAGCGTTCTTCGCATTTTCTCCAGGTGTTGTCGTCGAGATAAGTCCGCGCTGTGCTCCCTTATTTCTGTCGTTAGATGTATTTGGTTCTTGCGCCAGTACCACTGTCGATGAAAGAAGAAGCCCTGCTGTGCAACTGATAATTCCTACTGTCCGAAGTGTACTCATAGGTGGCAAATCTTTATTTAATTAATATCCTTAGTTTAAGTATACCACCGCACCACATTCAAAAAAACGCGCTAGAATAAACCCATGATTCGTAGTATCGCGCATCCGCAGAATCGCGCGTGGCATCGCACCCATCTCACACGACATCGAAGAGCGTGGGTGATTATGACCGGCATCATACTCGCCACAGCACTTCTGGTTGTCCTCGGCTACTTCAGCGGAGTCGCGTGGCCAACGCTCGGCAATGCGGTCTTTCATACTACCTATCGCCTCATACTCGCCTACGGCATCGCGCTCGCACTCGGCGTTTCTATCGCTCTTCTCGTCGGATGGAGTCCGTTTTCTGACGCACTTTTCCCCGTTTTTGATATTTTACAAAATGTTCCGTCGTTCGCGCTCATTCCCTTCTTTATTTTCTTCTTCGGCTTCACCGACCAGATGGTTATTCTCTTCGCCGTGAGTTCCATCATCTGGCCCATCCTCTTCGCCGTTCTCACTTCTATTAAAGGCGCACACAAGGACCTCGGCGACGCGGCGACTATCTTCGGTGCGCGCGGACTTCGGCGTATTCCCTTTTATCTCGCACCGCTCTCTTTCCCGGCGATGCTTACCGGTTCTATCGTCGGTATCGCTATCGGCTGGGAGGCGGTTATCGGCGCTGAAATCATCGTAAATATTTCCGGCTTCGGCGCTTTTATTAAGACAGCGAGTGTTTCCGGCATTAATCAAGCGACGATTGCCGGTATGCTGGTTATCATCATTATTGTGTTTGTCATAAATCGCATGGTCTGGGCGCCGCTCCTCGCTGAAAGCGCGAAACGCTATGCCGAATAATGACCAAAAAATGGCGCTCGTCCTATCGCGCGTTTCTGCGCGCTTCACCGACGAAGAAAAGAGAAGTATTTCTGCTTTAGAAGATATTTCTTTCTCTATTCCTGAAGGAGATTTTGTCTCGATTATCGGACCGTCGGGCGCCGGTAAGTCGACTTTAATGCGCGTTATTCTCGATCTTATGCCGCTCACGAGCGGTACTATCGTGCGCAAATATGAAAAGCCGGCAATGGTGTTTCAGAATTATGCACTCTTCCCGTGGCTTACCGCCCTCGACAATGTCGCGTTCGGCCTGCGAATGGAAAGAGTATCGCGAGAGGAGCGCGAACACATCGCACGAGAAAAATTAAAAGAAGTGGGTCTCGCACACTTGGAGAAGCATTACCCGAGCATGCTCTCAGGCGGACAGCGCCAGCGCGTCGGCCTCGCACGCGCGCTCGCTATATCGCCCGATTTTCTCATTATGGACGAGCCCTTTTCTAATCTCGACACCATTACGGTCGAGGCACTCAAGACCGACCTTTTGAAGATCTGGCGCACCTACGGCATGACGATTCTTATGGTGAATCATCTTATCCCTGACGCTATCGAACTCTCGGATGAAATTATCGTGATGAGCGCGCATCCGGGACGCGTGCAAGAGACCATGGCTATTAATCTTCCGCGCCCGCGCGACACGCGCACCGAGCGATTTTTCAAAGAAGTTGACTACCTGACCGAGGTCATCCGCACCGTCTCCTAATTTGTAGACACTTAGTGTCCACAGAATCCGCAGTTCATTTTCTAGTTTACCTTAGTATTTGGTATCCACAACTTCCTGCTATAGCAGATTTTATGGATAAATGGATAATCAAATTACATAGGTCAGACCTATGTATCCACCTATGTATCCATGCTTCAATGTTGAATGTACAATACAAGGTCTTGTCATATATAAAACATGATGATAGTATAAAATGATATCCGGAATGCAAATGGATAACCCCTACCACGAGGGAATCGTGGGAGTTTGAACATCAAAAAGGAGGCGTGGAATGAGATGCGGAATTTTTGGTTTCTGGCCCACCATGATCGGCACAGGGCTTGTTATTTTGCTGGCCATAGGAATATCGGTGGCTCCTACCTTCAACAAGGAATTATCTGCGAAGGAACAGGCCGAGGCCGACAGGTTTTCCAACATGATTACCCAAGCTGAGTGGCGTATCATGTATGGTAAATGGACCAAGAAGGAAGGTGTCCATTACACCCTTACATCTGAGTCGATAGACTGTCCTCAAGGTTTTCATGACTTGCCGCCGAACATAAAGATCGGCGATCAAGTCAAACTTGAAAGGAAACAAGGGTCAGTTAACCCATGGAGGAGTAGCTCCTATACTATTATCTCCACGAGATAAGAAATTGGGGCTGAACTGAACCTGCTACTTCTGGCGATCAGGAGGTACTTCTATGAGGTACCTCCATTTTTATGGTCGCCAAAGATAAAATATGGTAACTACATAGGACCGCCCTATGTTTTTTTATTTCTTTTTCTTGCGCGCGATGGCGGATTTGAGGAACTCTGTGAAGAGCGGGTGCGGAGCAAGCGGACGCGCCTGGAACTCGGGATGGAATTGCGTTCCAAGCATAAAGGGATGCACCGAACGCGGAAGCTCGGCAATTTCCATCAGAACAGAATCGGGCGAAGTGCCGGAGAAGACGAGACCGGCATCTTCAAGCGGTTTTATATATTTTGGATTTATCTCGTAGCGGTGGCGATGGCGTTCGTCCACCATCTCTTTCTTGTATACAGCGCGCGCCATTGTGCCTTTCTTCAGATAGCAGGGATACGCGCCGAGGCGCATCGTACCGCCATATTTATTGCCGGCAAGATGTTTCTTCTGTTCGAGCATAATATCCACCACAGGATCTTCTGAATTTTTTTGAATCTCGGTTGTATGAGCATTCTTCAGCTTCAGCACATTGCGCGCATATTCAATCACCATAAGCTGCATGCCGTAGCAGAGGCCGAAGTACGGAATCTTTTTTTCGCGCGCATACTGAATCGCTTTTATTTTTCCTTCGATGCCTGTTTCGCCGAAACCGCCTGGGACGATGATGCCGTCATACTTCCCGAGCGCGGCGGCGGCTTTCCCGCCGCCGCGCTCTATCTCTTTTGCATTCACCCAGGTAATCTTCGGCCGACGACCGAGCTTCGCCGCTGAGAACTTTATCGCTTCGATAACCGAGAGATACGCGTCTGAAAGAATAAAATCGCCCGTATCAAAATATTTCCCCACAATCGCAATATTCACTTCTGGTGCTTTCGTATTCGTCGCCGAAATCACGAACTTCTTCCATTCGATGAGCGAAGTCGCATGCTTCTTCGGCAGATGCAACGCTTCAAGAAGCTCATCTCCCAAATGATCTTTGTCGAGATTCAGCGGTACTTCATAAATACTCTTAATATCTGGTGCAGCGATAATGCGATCGGCTCGGACATTGCATTGAATCGCCAATTTTTCCTTCCGCTTCTCGTCTATGGAGTGCGTCGAACGCGCGACGATGAAGTCCGGCTGTATGCCATAACTGTTTAAGGCGCGCACCGCCGATTGTGTCGGTTTGGTCTTCATCTCGCCAAGCGTGCCCGGCACCGGCAGATAGGACACCATCACGAAAAGCACATCATCTGGATATTTCATCTTCATCACTCGAGCCGCCTCAATGAAAAGCGCGTTCTGGAAATCGCCTATAGTACCGCCGACTTCGACTACCGAAACGCGGCCTCCGTTGTATGAGGCCGCGGCTTCAATCCTTTTCAGGATTTCATCGCGCACATGCGGAATGGCTTCCACACATTTCCCGCCATACTGAAGCGCTCGTTCGCGCTCGATGACCGACTGATACACCATACCGCTCGTCATATAATCCTCGTTCGTCAGATCGCGGTCGAGGAAGCGTTCATAATTGCCCATATCCTGGTCGGTCTCGAGCCCGCTCCGGAGCACGAACACCTCGCCGTGCTCGGTCGGATTCATCGTGCCCGCATCCACATTCAGATACGGATCTATTTTCACCAGATTAACCGGATACCCTTTTTGCTGAAGCAAAAGACCCATCGAGCTCGCGACCACTCCCTTGCCAACACCGCTCATTACTCCGCCGAGTACGAATATGTATTTGTGACCCTCCTTAGCCATACTAGATTTTCAGATATCTGCGGATAGCGAATATCGAAGCCACCGCTCCGAGAGCAAAGCCGGAAAACAAAATAATGGAAGAGATGAAAGTAAAATTGTTCAGGTAGTAGCTCGCCACATTGAAACCACCGAACCAGATGGTTGTCTTCATTCCTGCATACCAAGTCGCCGGCCATAAGAGAAGTAACACGAGAATAGCAGCGAGAACGCCCGTGATGATACCAGTAACAATGAACGGTCCTTGAATATACGGATTAGAAGCGCCGACGAGCCGCATCACGGCGATTTCATCTTTTGCGGTATAAATAGCGAGACGAATGGTCGCAAAAGCAATAAGAATAGATGCGATAGCGAAGAGAATAACAATAGCGAAACCAATCTCTTGTGTCGCCTTTATCGCGAGCGAGAGACGATCGATGACTTCTTTATTTTGTGCATAATTGATGCGATCAACGATAGATGTGCCACTCGAAGAGAGTGCTGGCGAGGCCTCGAGGAATCTTACAATGCTCTCATATTCTGACGGATCCTTCGCGCGCACTTCGAGCGAAGCGTCGAGCGGATTACTGCCAATCTCGTCGAGTGCTTGAAGCGTTAATTGATCATTCGCATGCTTCTCGCGAAAAACGACGAGAGCATCGTCGGCAGAAGTGTAGGCAACACTTTCCACCTGCGGCAATTTCAGAAGCTGATCCTTCACCGCGAGAATGTCTACCTCGCGCGCTGTGGTAACGAAGTATACCGAAACATTAACCTTTTCCTTAATGCTTCCTAATGTGTAAGAGAGCAACGCCGAAAGGAAAATGAGCGAGCCGATAATCGCAAGCGTGACAGTCATAATAAGCACGGTCGCTACCGAGACCGCGCCGCCGCGTATGAAATTCTTTCCGCCGCTTGAGAGCATTCGTTTAAAAATCATCCAGTTCATACAGTGATTATAGCGCCATTTTCATAAGATATACTTTCCGCTCGCATCGTCGCGCACTACCTTCCCGCGGTCAATAGTGATAACGCGCTTGCCAACCGCATCAACAACACCCTTATTATGCGTCGCTATAATGACCGTCGTGCCGAGCTCGTTGATTTTTTTCAAAATTTCGACAATTTCGTAAGTATTAATCGGGTCAAGATTGCCGGTCGGCTCGTCAGCAATGATAAGCTCTGGCTGATTGATGATAGCTCTGCCGATTGCCACACGCTGTTTTTCGCCGCCAGAGAGCTGGTCGGGGAAATGCATTGCTTTATCGGCGAGATTTACCAGTGCGAGGATATACGGCACATCGCTCGCAATCTCGTCGTCGGTTCGGCCGGCGGCCTCCATCGCAAAGGCGATATTTTCATACGCGGTCTTGTTCGGGATGAGACGAAAGTCCTGAAATACCATGCCGATCTTGCGGCGGTAATGATGCAATGCCGAGGACGGCAGGTCGTTGACATTCATTGACTCAAAAAAAACAGAGCCCTCGGTCGGGCACTCTTCGGCAAGGAGAAGTTTCAGAAGCGTGGTCTTCCCTGCGCCCGAGTGGCCGACAATTGAGACGAATTCTTTCGGAGCGACAGAGAGCGTAACTTCCTCAAGTGCCGCTGTGTTCCCATATCGTTTCGTCACTTGGTCGAAATAAATCATTGTCGCTCTCTATTGTACCCTACCCACGCAACTCAAGTCCAGAAATGGGGATAAGAAAAGCCGCCCGAAGAAGCAGCGGCTTCTCGGGCGGGCGGTTATGTATCAATCCTCGACGATTTTTATTCTTTCCAGCTTCATCCCGTTTCTCGGCTTTTCACCGGTCAATTCATCAAGCTTGACCCGTGCCTCGTTGAGAGTTTCCGCACATCGCTTGAGATGTTCGGTAATGAATGATGGAAGGAAAGAGACAATTGCGTCCCCAATCTCCACTTCTGAAGGGTTAGGATTCCCTGATCCAACGAATCGATAATCGAATTCGTGCCAGCACTCTTTCCCGACCGGATCACAAAAATAAACTTTGAAGATAGGGCCTAGCATGGCACGCTTCGAGAGATTGCTGTGAAGAAGGACAAAAGTTATCCGGAAGCACTCTATCATATCCCCGAGTTTCCCGAGCCGTATGAGACCCTGCAGACAACCAGAAATTATGGCTCCCAGTATCTCTTTTGGCACAAGATCTCCGTCAGAATAACGAAAATCGACTCTTATTTCGGCCATAAAGAACTCCTTTTCTGGTGCTCAGCACCATTTACATTACGCCGACATTGGCGTATCTAGTCCGTAGTAGTACCACTTCCTCCTTGTATTTGCAACATCGGTGTGAGGGAGGTCTGACCTCCCTCATTGACATGCTAAAATGGTGGGTATGCGGAAAGAAGATTTCACGGTTGAGTCATATGTTCATGTGGTAAAACGAGGAACTCGAGGATTACCCATTGTTCGCGATGATACTGACTGTTTTCGTTTCTTGCTCATGCTTGCGCATTTTAATGACAGTTTTTCGTCGCAGAATTGGCACCGAGACCTGTATGAGGCAGGTCTGCATCGCTCGTTTGGACGCCCATTACATTGGCCTGTACAAGAACGCCTAGTGAATATTATTGCTTTTTGTCTTGTCGACAATCATTTCCATCTCATTTTGCAAGAACTTGCAGAAGGTAATATCGCCCGATTTATGCAACGACTTGGTACTGGAATGGCTATGAAATTCAATGAGCGATATAGCGAAAATGGCGCATTATTCCAAGGAGCTTATCGTGCAAAAATAATTTCTGATGATCGTTACTTTAGATATGTGAGCGCATATGTGCAATTGAAAAATGCGCTCGATATGTATCCTGGCGGACAAGATAGCGCTCGAAACGATTTTGACCGCGCATACGATTGGGTCTGTTCTTATCCATATTCAAGTTTGGGGGATTATGCCGGATCGTTCGACCGACCTATTGTAGAAAAGAATTTTCTTTCGTCACTTTTCGCTGCAGGAGAATATCGGGAGTTCTGTAAAGATTTCATATATGGACGACATATTGACGATGAAATCACTCTAGCGCACCAATCTAACTTTTTTGAATGAGAAATGAGAGGTGAGGGAGGTCAGACCTCCCTCATTGAAATTAAAATGCCCCGCTCATCGCAGGACATTTCTCACATTTCCGCGGAGGTTTAACCTCCGCATCCATTGATAAACTTAATCATAATTTTTGCGACCACTCTTCTGCCTGCTGTCGTGTTGAAATGCTCACACGACTCCAGGCATGGCGTATTGCCATTTTCGGCAAAACAGAAAGCTGGCGAACGCGAAAACATAAGCGCACAGATGTTTTCTTCGCCTCTTCTCCGTTTTTTTAAAATCCTGCCGTTGAATATCTCCCCTTTCTTTCGAATGAATTTAGCTCGTACTCCACGGAAAGGACACGGAATTCCCTTGATATCTTTCCATAGTGCTTCCACCTCTTTCTCGGAAATGAAATCTCCCACGGCAGCCCCCTTGTCTCTGTTTAAATTACACCAACAACAATGATCTTCCGAGCCGTACTGTATCTTTCTGTTTGCCAATCGTCAAACTAACTCTGTGAGGGAGGTCTGACCTCCCTCAATTAACTGGAAGCAGCTGATGCGTCAATGAATTCATCCAAGTCGCCGGCGAGAACTTTGTCTGGGTTCGACGATTCGTGGCCGGTACGGTGATCTTTCACCATTTTATACGGATGGAGAACATACGAGCGGATCTGACTTCCCCACTCGTTCGCGGTCGTGCTGGCGATAGAACGACCCTTCGCTGTTGCCTCGCGTTCGGCTTCTTCTTTGGTAAAAATCTTCGCTTTTAAGAGTTCAAGCGCTTTCTCGCGATTCGCCAACTGGCTTCGCTCGCTCGAAACATGCACCGAGAGATTCGTCGGCTTGTGGAGAATACGAACCGCTGTCTCGCGTTTGTTCACATTCTGTCCGCCCGCGCCTCCGCTTCTCGCGAATTGTATCTCGAGGTCGTCCGGCTTTAACTCAACCTTGTCGCTCGCGACCAGAGTCGGCAAGACCTCGACGAGTGCGAAGGAGGTCTGGCGTTTCGCGTTGGCATTAAATGGCGATTGGCGCACAAGACGATGCACCCCTGCTTCATGCTTCAAACGGCCATACGGCCCGTTTACCCCGAGCGAAGTCGAGGGGCTGGTGATTTCTAACACCACATTGCGATAGCCGCCTTGGTCATTTTCATTCGCGTGGAGTTCGCGCACGCGCCAACCCTTCTGCGCAGCATAGCCCTCATACATTCGGCGCAACATCCGTGCGAAATCCTCGGCGTCATCGCCGCCGGCGCCTGCGAGAATCGCCAAGGTCGCATTACCGGAATCGTGTACATCGCCTGAACCGCCTTCTTTCAATGTCTGATATTCCTGCACGAGTTCCTGCGCTTGTTCCTTATCCAACCAAAATTCGGGCGATGCCATCATCGCTTCGAGTTCTGCGAGTCGTTGAGTATTTTTTTCGTCCATATTTTCCTGAGCCGCCTCTCAGATTCGGACTGAGGACCTACCCCTTACGAAGGGGTTGCTCTACCAACTGAGCTAAGGCGGCACTTTATAGAGTGTACCTTCTTTTTTTACCACAGAATCCCCTTCTGAAACAGTACTCTGATTATAATTTCGTATACGCAACACCGCTTCCGGCTGTACCGACTTTCTGTATCTTTCCTTCTTTCACTAGCACCGAGAGATAGCGCGTTGCTGTTGCGTCCGAGATATACAGGAGCTTTTCCACCTCGTCATTCGTAATCTTATTTTTCTTGCTCAACGCTTCCATTATCTTGTCTCGCTTCTTTCGTTTCCGATCTTGAATCGTGACGCGGGCTTTGACCAAAAAATCGCGCATACTATGAGTGACGACGACCGATGGCCCCACCGCCGCCGCCTGCGGCGGCGGCGGAATCGTAGGCCGTCGGTGCTGTTGTCTGTGTGATAGGCAATTCGACAATAAAGGTCGCGCCTTTCCCTTCTCCTTCTGATTCGGCGCGGATGGTACCGTTATGTGCCTCAACAATGTTCTTCGTAATGAAGAGGCCGTAACCAGTGGAGTGGACATTAACTTTTTGCGAGTCCTTCCCGTGACCGCCCTCTGTGAATAGGCGTTTCTTATCTTCTTCTGTGATACCGATGCCCGTATCTTTTACGGTGAAAATGAACTTCCCGCCTGCCCCGAGTCCGGTCGAGGGGTCCTTTTTGAGAGAGACCGCGACCGAGCCCGAAGGGGTGTAATTAATAGAATTATCAATAATGTTGCGGAATACATTGTCGCCGATTTTTCCCTTATCGCCGGTAAAGATGTAGGGAGTGCCTGTATCGTCTGCCGAGAATGTGAGCGCGAGCCCTTTCCCCTCTGCTACCGGCTTTAATTTTTCTGTAACTTCTGCCGCGAGCGCCTTGAGATCGAACGGCTCTTTTGTGTAGATAATTGATCCTTTCTTCTGGTTCGACGCGGTGAGAATATCGGTTACCGAACGCGCGCCGTCGCGCGACTGTGCGAGCGCCTGACAGGCAAATGGTTTGACTGACTCCGGCAATGGGCCGAAATCGCCATCAATAAGCGACGCGAACGATGCCGAATCCTTAGTCAAGAATCCCTTCACCTCATGTCCGATGAAGTGTATCAGCGTCTCTTGCCGTCCGTTGGTCTCCTGCAACTCCTCCGCAAGTTTCTCGATTCGTTCCCTCTGCTCAATTTCCCGCTTCACACTTCGAACCAAGAAAAATCCGAAGCCAATTGCCAAGAGCAGAGTCACGCCTGTTAGGATTTTATTTGTCGTATTCCGCACGAAGAAAAATTCTGAAGCGATGAGCGCTACGAGAGCAAAGATTAGCGCCTGCGCAGCAAGAAGTTTGATATTAAAGGCCTTGTATCGAACTATGA
>Ga0156755_114_pt2 | contig 30315 bp, 32 predicted proteins | sample RifOxyD1_FD_112084 | JGI IMG/M metagenome (GOLD analysis project Ga0156755, IMG submission 112084) | Candidatus Kaiserbacteria bacterium RIFOXYD1_FULL_47_14 | reverse complement strand
AGCGATACTACTCTTATGTTTCAAATAGACAATGTGCATACCTGGTATGCACAAGGTCGTTGACGCTCACAAGAGCAGGTGATACACTTTTGGAACAGTATGATTACCGAAGCAAAAAAAAGAATAAATATCAGCGTCTCAAAGGAAGTGAACGCGGCCGTAGCTTCGCTGGCGAAGCGTGATCATGTTCCTCAGGCGACAAAAGTGTCCCATCTGCTTTTGCTCGCTCTTGAAATCGAGGAGGATCAAGTGCTTGATGCTCTTGCTGCGAAGCGCGATACATCGCGAGCGAAGTTTGTGTCACATGCGTTCGCATGGCGCTAGAATTCACGATTGTCTATCAATTAGCGGTAACGCAGGAAGATATCCCGCGTATCACAGAAGCGTGGAGAGATAAAATTAAGTCAGCTATAGAAGATAAACTCGTCACGCATCCGGATATGTATGGCAAGCCGTTACGCAGGTCGCTCCGTGGGTATCGGAAATTACGCGTGGGTGATTATCGAATAGTTTTTCGTATTGATGTCGCACGAGTGAAGATATTTGCGATTGCACATCGATCGGTGGTTTATAAAATAATGGAACTCCGACAGTAACTTATTCTTGGATTTTGTGGTAAAGTTCTCTCATACTGCCTCGCTGATTGACTGACCTGAAAGCCCCGCTGCACTTCCATTTTTAGAACTCAACCCCGCGCGCCGTCTCGAAGCGCGGATAACAAAAACGGGCGTATGTCACTGAAAATTATATTAATACTACTCGCGCTGTCTGGTATCGGCGGTATTGTGCTGGGCTATGTCCTTCGCGTGCTTATCGGCCTCGCACAGAAGGGTTCGGTCGAGCTCGATATCAAACAGAAATTGCTGGCTGCGAAGGAACAGGCAGCGAAGATTATTGCTGAGGCGGAGTTTCGAGGAGAGGTTTTCGAGACAGAGCGCCTCGCGCCGATCGAAGAGCGCGAAGAAAAACTTACTATGCGAGAAGAACACATTGTTTCGCGCGAAGAATTTCTTGATTCCCGCCAACGCGATCTTGATGATAAGGAGGATGAAGTACGCGTTCGCGAGCAGGATGCAGTGCGTGCGAAAAGCGAGGCAGAAAAACTTACCGCAGAACGGTCAAAAGAACTTGCAAAAGTCGCCCATATTTCAGAAGAAGCGGCGCGTAAAGAACTTTTTTCTGAAATTGAACACTCGTACGAAGAAACGATTCTTCTGCGGTTGCAAAAACTTGCGGCAAACGGTCGCGAACGGCTTGAAGATAAAGCGCGTTCTATTCTCACTAGCACTATTCATCGTCTCGGGAATGCGGTGAACGCAGAGATTATGTCACTCGCAGTCACTCTTCCTTCAGAAGAAATAAAAGGGAAAATTATCGGCAAGGAAGGGCGCAATATTAAAGCGTTTGAACGCGCGACCGGCGTGGATGTGCTTATCGACGATGTACCGGATAAGATAACCCTCTCCTCTTTTGATCCTCTTCGTCGCTATGTCGCGAAGACCGCACTCGAGAAGCTTATCGCTGATGGGCGTATCCAGCCGGTGAAAATAGAAGAAACGGTGGAGAAAACGCGCGCCGAAGTTGCAGAGATTGTGAAGCAGAAGGGCGAAGCCGCAGCGTATGAAGTCGGTATTGTTGGGCTTGACCCGAAGTTAACAGAGCTTCTCGGGCGTCTCTATTTCCGTGCGAGCTTCGGACAGAATATGCTTCAGCACTCAATTGAAACTGCGTATATCGCGGGTATGCTGGCGACCGAGCTTGGTGCGGATGTGGCAGTCGCACGCACCGCTGCTCTCTTGCACGACATCGGCAAAGCCGTTGATCATGAGGTTCAAGGCACTCATGTTGAAATCGGGCGAAGGATTCTCGAGAAGTTCGGTGTTGATTCGCGCATTATTCAGGCGATGCAGTCGCATCACGATGAATATCCATACGAAACGCCAGAGGCAGTAATTGTGCAGGTGGCGGATGCTATTTCAGGGAGTCGCCCCGGCGCGCGCCGTGATACGGTAGACCGCTATTTAGAGCGCCTTGGCGACCTCGAACGACTCGCGGCTACCTTCGAAGGGGTTGAGAAGGTGTACGCCATCGCGGCGGGGCGCGAGATTCGTATCTTCGTGAATCCTGGTAAGGTCTCCGATCTCGCGATGCATAAGCTCGCGCGCGATATTGCCAAGCGCATTCAAGAGGAGCTGAAGTATCCGGGCGAAATTAAAGTAAACATCATCCGAGAAAACCGCGTGGTTGAATTCGCCCGGTAAAAAAGCGTATTTTGCGCTATCCACGACGCCTGTAAAGTCCTATTGCGTAAAATGGCGTGTTTCTTATACTTATGCGCATCCCACCCCGCTAGGTCGTGGGGATTAGCAATTAGCAGATACTCATGAATAAAGCAGACATTGTCGACAAGGTGCACAGCGTTCTTGGTGCAACAAAAGCAGACGCCGAACGCGCTGTTGAGACCGTCATCGACTCAATCGTTTCCGGTCTTAAATCCGGCGACGAAGTATCAGTAGCAGGTCTGGGCATCTTCGCGACGAAGGCGCGTCCTGCGCGCCAGGGCCGCAATCCTCGCACCGGCGAGACTATCCACATCGCGGCATCTCGCACGGCGAAGTTCCGTGCCGCTAAGGCGCTCAAGGACGCAGTGAAATAGTTTTTCTAATAAAAACACGGCGCCTGCAAGGCGCCGTGTTTTTATTTCAGATATTTCTTTTTCTTCAATTTTTCCGGCAGATACGATTCTGGTTCGCTTGCCCCGAGCGGAGTCGAGGGGTATTTTTCGTATCCTTCGCCGTAGCCGAGTTCTTTCATCAGTTTTGTTTCTGGATTCCTGATTTTTTTCGGAATAGGCAGATTGCCGTACGAATGAATATCGGCTTGTGCAGCGCGCAGTGCGTCATACGCAGAGCGATCTTTCTTCGCTTGGGCGAGATAGGCGACGCCGTGCGCGAGATTAATAGCACATTCGGGATAACCGATGGTCTCGCAGGCGCGGAAGACCGCGTTGGCAACCACGAGTGCCGTCGGTTGAGCGAGCCCGACATCTTCAGAAGCGAAAACAACCATCCGTCGCGCGATAAAAAGCGGGTCTTCGCCGGCTTCAACCATTCGTGCGAGATAGTAGAGCGCCGCATCTGCCTGCGAGGCGCGCATACTTTTTATAAACGCGCTGATGGTGTCGTAGTGCTCCTCGCCCTTCTTGTCATAGCGCAAGTGCGGCGATTCGAGGGCTTTGTTTAGAGATTCGATAGTAACCTCTCCATACAAGCTCTGCGCTCCTTCCATCATGCCGAGCGCCTTGCGCGCGTCGCCGCTCGCATAACCGAGGAGCCACTCAAACGCGTCTTTTTTCACTTTCATCTTTGTGTTTTTTACAATGGCACGCAGCGCTTCTTCAGAAAGCGGTTCCAAGACGAATACGCGACAGCGCGAGAGAAGTGGCGCGATGATTTCAAATGAAGGATTTTCGGTTGTTGCGCCGATGAGCGTTAATTCCCCGCTCTCGACATAGGGCAGGAGAAAATCCTGCTGGCCTTTATTAAATCTATGTATTTCATCCAAAAACAAAACTTTTGATCTTTCAGGTTTAACCCTATTTTCTGCTACAGCAGTATTATTGGGATATTTGTTTTCAATTATTTTTCGTATATCGTCCTTCCCCGCCGAGACAGCGGAGAGTTCAAAGAGTTCTGCTTCGAGTGCGCGCGCATAAATGCGCGCGATAGTCGTCTTTCCTGTCCCGGGCGGCCCCCAGAGGATAAAAGAAAATTTGTGTTTCTTCTCTACCGCGACGCGCAGCGGCTTATCAACACCCACCAGATGTTCTTGCCCGACGACTTCATTCAGTGTCTGCGGTCGTATCCGTGCGGCGAGGGGCTTGCCTTGAGTTATGTCGAAGGATTCCATCCTTCTATGATACTCCTCCTTTTGTTAGTGCGGGATGGGAGAGTCGAACTCCCCACCACAGTTTGGAAAACTGTTATTTTACCGATAAACTAATCCCGCCTTCGCTGAAGCTACGGTGGGCACAGCCCGCTTTTGCATAGTATGAGAGTATCATTTTTGGGGTAACATATGAATATGTTGCGATTCACTCCCTATCTTGGCGTAGCCGCCGGTATTCTTTTCGGTTCTTTTATTATTGCGTTCTTTGGTCATGTAACTCCTACAACGGTGGTTATTCCGAGTGCCTCATCATCGCTGGCGGTGTCAGATATTGTTTCTCTGCAAACGACTTCTGTCTTAGAAAAGAGTACGCCGTCTAAAGTTGTCCCTACCACTACTCCTTCTGTGCCGCCTTCTTCTGAAAGAAGTGCCGCACTTCGCACTTCTGCATCAGCGCTTGTCGATGCACTCGTAAATATTATATGTTATGTCCCTGCGGGAAGCGGACTGCATTCCATTTCAGCCAGCGGCGTTTTTGTTGATCCGAAAGGTATCATTCTTACTAACGCGCATGTCGCGCAATATTTTCTTCTTGCTGACCGCGATGTTTCTTGCACGATCCGTTCTGGAGTCCCAGCGACAGACCGCTACAAAGCAAAACTTATATATATCTCGCCGACATGGCTTAAGAAGAATCCAAGTGTCTTGATGGAGACATTACCGAATGGGACCGGAGAATATGATTTTGCATTTCTTGCGGTGTCAGAAAGCGTCACAGCGAGTCCACTCTCTGCTTCATTTCCTTTCGTACAGCTCGCAAAAGTGCCGCCTACGAGTGATATGCCGGTTGTGATTGCCTCATACGGCGCGCAATTTCTTGACCCAGACCAGATAGTGTCCACTCTTTTCCCAACGATGGTATTCGGTTCAGTAAAGGACATTTTTACTTTTGATACCAATACGGTTGATGTGCTCTCGCTTGGCGGTTCGGCCATCGCGCAGGAGGGCTCTTCAGGCGGCGGTGTTGTGGATGATAATGGAGAACTAGTCGGTATTGTCACCACCAGTACGGTTTCTGGTGCGATCAGTACCCGTTCCCTCATCGCCATAACTGCTTCATATATCCGTTCTGAATATGCAATCGAGACCGTCCATTCGCTCGATCTTCTTCTTAATAAGCAAACAACAACTTCTATTGCCGATTTCGCACCTCAAATACCCGCTCTCGAGGCGGTTATAACTGCTCAATTACCATAATCATCGGGGCGCCGAGAATCGAACTCGGTCTAATTGCTCCCAAAGCAAGCGTACTACCGGTATACTACGCCCCGAATGAAGGAAAAGTGCTGCAAGTCTTCTTGCGAGCACTTTCTTCGGAATGAGGGAGCGTATCCGTGCAACCAACGGATACGACCCATCTTCTCTTACTCTACACTATTTGTGGAAGATAACTAACTCGAGCCATCCCATCTCGGCGGCGAAGCCAAACGAGACATCCGTCCACCTGCCACTCCCCTTCCCATCGTTTCTCTAGGACATACCACTCTCCCGTCATCGCTACTTTCTGTATTTTCGCTTCGTGCAAGTTCAATGAAGGATCATAATCATCATTGGTATTTTTTTCATTAGGAAATTCATCAGCAAGAACTGTCTTAACTTCAACAAAATGCAGGGTATCTTCCTTCTCTGCGATAACATCCAGCTCACCTGTTTTTCGTGCAATATTACGATCTCGAATGGAGAATCCGTGCCGTTTGAGGTACTCGCAGGCAATACTTTCCCCTAGATTTCCTATTTCTTTAGTGGTTTTAGATAAAATGTCCATGCCTTTTATAAGTATGGCTTATTTCCTCAGTATACTCTAAGACCGTGCCCTCAAAATCATTACAGACAGATGTCCTTTATCCCCACTGTGCACAGGTTTATCCACTTGTCGTTTTGTGCGGATAAGGAGAATCGGACTCCTGTCTGCGCCTTGGCAAGGCGCCGTTCTACCACTAAACCATATCCGCAAGTCATTATATCTTTGCATAATAAGCCTCATTCATCAATTCCCTAGACAACAATTTCAGCCATTCCAATACCTTTACCTTAAAATAGGTGCTGGAAATACAGACCATACATACTCCATATGCTATGCGTCGTGTTTTGTGGCGTCCCTGTATTGTGCTGCTTTTCGTAAAATACTTGAGATCAACACCCGACTCGCGAGACCAATATCTCCTGCAATTTTCTTCATTAAGATCTGGATAAACAAGTATTTGTGCCTTTATTTTTCCTTCCGGAATCCTGCAAACCTTTTTAAGAAAAAACACATATAAACGAATTAAGTTCGGGTCAGTATTAGCTATTTTAGTTAAGTGTTTTGTTAATTTGTCTCCTTCTCCCCAATAAAGCATCAAACCAGCGATAAAAAGAGGATTATATTTCATTGCATCAAATTCTTTCCTCGCTTCTTCGCGTGCCTCCTCATACGCTTTTTCCAAATGTTGACCTCGTATCTTATTGAGCTCAACAATTCTGATCGTATGCTGTTCTTGCATTTTTGAGGCAAGTTTTCCCTTGAGTTGTTTCGACCAATCAACTTTACTAAACCAGTCGGAAAGAGTAGAAACAGGTATTTTAAGAGTATCGCGAATTTCCGTGTAGCTTTTTCCGCTCCGGCGAAGATTGAAAGCAATTCCCTTATCTTTTCGCATTCTATAATTATATATGACGGGAGTTCGATTTGAAATAGAAATTCTTGGCAAGTATTTTTTTCATCTTCTTCGCTTTTGTTGAATTATTCTCAATCGTGAATTGTATCTTCCCAGGTTTCTGGCAGATTTTTATGATTTCAGGGAGTATACCGTTTATGTTCTCCTCCAACGCATAGAGTTTATCGATGCGTTCAGATATCCTTTTGTCTAACCGTACGGTAATAATTATGGAATTGAGTATCGTTATATGGTCGGTTCTTCGGAAAATCTGAATATTTCTAAGATCAATTTGCAAATGCTCGTTCTGATATTCCCTTTTAAACTCCATATCCGCTCGAGAATCACTTCCTATAGTGAAGAATCCATAGCTTTCTGTATTCAAGAAATTTCGATAATATGCGTCCTCACTCTGTTTGCGGGCTGGCAGATATGCCCAAAAATTGTGTGGATTATAGAAAAATGTCTCGCGAGTCGAAGCAGAATTTCCTAAAGGAAGCACGATCGTCTTCCAAAATGCGTCCAAGTGCTCTATGGAGACGAATGTATAAACAGTCCGTTCTTTGTTTGAAAGAAGGGGTGCCGATGAAGATCCAAGCATTTCTCCGACATTCCCTGCCCATTCCTGGTCAACGACGATCTGCTTCCCTACTTTTAGAAGTACTCTCGCATCGATGAGTTTGTTGACTGCCTTGTACACCGCTCGCAATGATAATCCGCGTTCTTTACTGATTCTTGAATAGAGGGATTTAACCGTTAATCCGGCGTTTGCAGCCAGTTCTACGATTCGATCCTCTAGAGTATGTTCATTGCTGTATAGCACGGCGTTAAAAGTATCATTTTTGAACTAAAAGTGCAAATAGTTACCTAAAAAGCTTGATTTTTTGTAGATATTTTTACAATTTTATATATTGTCGCAGGAAGTTGATGCAGTAATCACACAGGAGCAATCACAAAAAAAGGAGGCCGGTATGCCACCCAGTGGATTCGGTAAAAAGGCAGTCAAGGGGCTTTTGACTTTTGTCGAAGGCAACTACGAAGATTTGCTGGCGGAAGTTCAGTCCGGGAAACATCCGACTGTTGAAGCTGCAATCGAGTACGAGCTCTCACAGCTCAAAAAAGCACTCGAAAAGCTTCACATCAATCCCGAAGGAGATCTTGTCGAGCGTCCGTAGTGCTCTTCGCTGTTTGTTTTGTCGGGGCGGCCTAATCCAAGGCCGCCCTTTTCATTTCTAGTGCGACCAATTTTTCTTAGCGGTACTCCGCTGTAGAAAAATGGAAGTACTCTTGTGGTGCCCTGACCAGGATTCGAACCCGGAATAGCTGATCCGAAGTCAGCCGTGATATCCATTTCACCATCGGGGCGTATTTGAATAGTACGCCACTGTGCTAGGATTTGGAAATGACCTACCGTATCCCAGAGGAAGTTGAGAAGGTTTCTCAAGGTCTTCGGGAAGCCGGATACGAAGCATACCTTGTCGGCGGATGCGTTCGCGATCTTATCGTCGGGCGAGAACCGAAGGATTGGGACATAACCACCAACGCGACACCCGAGCAGATACAAGCCGTATTCCCCGATTCTTTTTATGAGAACGACTATGGGACAGTTGGCGTGAAGACCGGCTCCGAGGATGTTCGCCTCGCTATTATTGAAGTAACTCCCTACCGAGTCGAGTCGGGATATTCTGATAAGCGCCGACCAGATAAAGTGGAGTTCGGTACTTCCCTTCTCGAAGATCTCGCTCGGCGTGACTTCACGATGAACGCAGTCGCATTAGAAATCGATAAAGGACACTTAATTGACCCGTACGAAGGCCAAAAGGACATAAAGGACAAGATAGTGCGGGCCGTTGGTAACGCGTCTGAGCGCTTTAATGAAGACGCTCTGCGTATGTTGCGCGCCGTCCGTTTAGTCGCCGAGTTTGATTTCGGCATCGATGGCGATACTGCGGCAGCAATAAGCGAAAACAGTCAGCATCTAAGCCATGTTTCATGTGAAAGAATTCGAGATGAGTTCGTGAGAATACTGAATTCGAGCCAGCCAATGAATGCTCTCATTTTTGCGCAACGACTCGGCATTCTCGAATTCATCTCACCAAATCTTATTCGCGCAATTGGTATCGAACAGAATCAGGCGCATAGTTACGATGTTTTCGAGCATCTCCTGCGTGCTGTTCAGCACTCCGCTGACAAGGGTTTCAATCTGGAAGTGCGCCTTGCCTGCCTCTTTCATGATGTCTCGAAGACAGAAGCACGCCGTCATTCAGACGAGAAGAATGATTGGTCCTTCCACAGCCACGAGGTAATTGGTTCACGCGAAACAAAGAAGATTCTTGAAAATCTGCGGTTTCCACGCGAAACAATCGAAAAGGTCGTTAAATTGGTTCGCTGGCATATGTTCTTCTCTGATCCAGAGCTTATTACCCTCTCTGCTGTTCGTCGTATGATAAAGAATGTCGGCGAGGAGAATATCTGGGATTTGCTTAATGTGCGCATCTGCGACCGTATAGGAACCGGCAGGCCTAAAGAACAGCCATTTCGCTTTCGTAAGTATAAGGCGATGGTAGAACAGGCGCTTCGCGACCCAATTTCTGTTTCTATGCTAAAAACGGACGGAAATCGGCTTATGGAGAAGTTCCACGCGAAACCGGGACCTCGAATTGGTGCTGTATTAAATGCCCTTCTCGAGGAAGTTCTCGATAATCCTGGTCTAAATACTGAAGAATATATGGATAAACGAGCAGAAGAACTGTTTGGTATGTCTGAAGAAGAACTACAAAAGCTAGGCGAATCGGGCAAACAGCGTCGTGAATCGGTAGAAGATGAGGAAATGAAGCATATTTTCGATAAACATCATGTGAGTTAGGTTATATGTGAAAAGTGTTTCGCGTGGAATACAAACCATTCGACTTCGCTCATGGTAAACAAAAAAACCACCCAGGGTGGCCAGAAGCGAAAAGGAGCAGGGGCGTAAAATAATGGTGCCTCCAGCCCGAGAAATGGGGTGGTTTTTGTTTTATGATTGCACACTGGATTCCGAGACAAGGAGTGTTGTACCCAAGGGCTTGTTTTTGCGGATCGCCGCAGCGCAGGTAGACACCTCGAAAAGGAAGGCAGAGCGCCGACGAAAGAGCAAGAAAGAACTACCAAAGCAGAAGCTTTCACCGAAGTAATAGCCACCGCCTCCTTAATGAAGGGTAGTGTTAGTAAAGGACAATGTAAAGGACAACCCTGTGGATAACTTATTTGTGTCCTTTATCCAGCACTAAAATTTAGTGCTGGATTTAGAGCGTCAGAGAAATAGGGCAGTGGTCGGAGCCGTAAATGTCAGTATGCATTTCTGATTTCTTAATGTGTTTGATGAATTCGTGTGCGACAAAAAAATAATCAAGGCGCCAGCCGACATTCCTGTCTCGTGCTCGTGTCTTCATATCCCAGTAGGTATATGCCTTTGCGGTGTGTGGGTGAAAATGTCGGAACGAATCAATATAACCACTGTTGATTACCTCATCTATCCAAGCGCGCTCTTGGGGTAAAAAGCCAGTATTTTCCTCGTTTTCTTTTGGTCTGGCGAGATCTATCTCTTCGTGGGCAGTGTTCACATCGCCGCAGAAGATAATCGGCTTCTGCTTGCGCAGTTTCTCTGCGAAAGCGAGAAAGGCATCATAAAAGCGCATTTTATAGTCCAACCGCTCCGGACCCATTCCGCCGTTAGGGAAGTAGGCGTTTAAGAGCCAGAAATCCTCATATTCTGCGCCGATAATCCGCCCTTCCTGATCAAACTCTTTTATCCCCATCCCATAAATTACATTCCAAGGTTCAACCTTGGAATAAAGCGCAACACCGCTATAGCCCTTTTTTACCTGCGAAGATGAAAAAAAAGAAGAAAAACTGGCAGGGGAGAGGAGTGCTTCCGGAACCTGTTCCGGGCTTGCTTTGGTCTCTTGGAGGCAGAAGATGTCCGGCTTCACGCCTTTCAGAAACTCTTCCCAATAGTCGTTCTTCTCGAGTGACCGCAGTCCGTTCACATTCCACGAGACGATTTTCATTATGGTAGTATATACTACAGTCAGATTAACTATTAAAATTAATAAAACTATGTCAGCTGAAAATCCAACGGATCCAAAGGAGGTTTTTAATAAAAATGTTGAAAATGCTCACGAAGAGGCGTTAGAGATGAATAAAGATATTGATGAAGCGAAAGTTGCAGAAGAAAAAGCGGGCAGGGAAGCGGAACTTGCCGAACAGGCAAGACAGGACACTGAAAGATCAGAGCAAGAAGCTGCAGCGCTTTTAGGAAAGATGCAGGGTGGAAGTGTTGAAAATTCTGTAGAACAAGTTGAGGTTGTTCCTTGGGAAGAAACTGAAAGTGATGTGGAAGAAATGTCAAAGATGATGATGGACTCTAACGATGTTGCTAAAGTAGGAGAAGAATTTAATGTCGCGCACGCAGCTTTTTTTGAAAAAAGAGGAAAGAGAGCAGCAGAAGTTGCACGAAAAGCAGGATATGAAAGTTTCAGTCAGCTTCGTGATGCAAAAAATCAAAGTGAAGACAGAAGGAAACAGGATGTTTTAGACAGTTTGATGTCGTATACTGCGCTCGCCGCATTGTATGTTGATAGAAATGGAAATGATGTAAATAAGTTTTAACCGCTTGAGTGATGCTTCTTATGTACCTCGCACAGTTGCAGTTCACTCCGCGTACAGTAAATGGTTTTACACCGGAATTTGAAGCACTCGTTCTTCGCGAAACTGCCTATGCTGAGAAATATGGGAAGCGTTACAAAACCGTTAAGGAAGCATTGCGAGCTGTTGGAATTAAATCCCATCATCATTCATAAACACAACGGAGAACTCTTTGGCGAATAACTCCTAACGATTTTTCCCGTGATACTTCTTATGCACCTCGCACGGTTGCGGTTGTGTATACAATGTGTATACTAGCGGTATGGCAACAAAAACAGCAATTCTGAATGTGCGGACTGATGCGGCGACCAAGCGTGAAGCGCAACGCGTGTTCAAGCGTATGGGATTTGATCTCTCAACGGGTGTAAATATGTATCTGTATCGTGTTGCCCAAGACAAGGCGATGCCCTTTACTCCGCGTACCGTCAATGGCTTTACGCCAGAATATGAAGCGCGGATTCTTCGCGAGACGGAATATGCCGAGAAGCATGGGAAAAGCTATACAGCTGATGAGATAATGAAAAAGTTTTTTCGATGAACTATCACATCAAGCTCTCAATCTCTGCACGAAGAGCGCTCAAAAAGTTGAAACATTCTGGCGTGTTTAATCAGATTGTTTTTAACTCGGTCTTGTATTGTCTTGAAAATGGAAACTTGCTTCCAGAAAAATACAAAGATCACCAACTTCACGGAGAATTCGCCCATTTTAGAGAATGCCATCTTGGGTTTAACTTGTTGTTGCTCTATAGACGAAATGATGAAGCTGGAATCATAACTATTTCTGACATTGGCACGCATCCTGAGCTCTTTGGCGAATAACTCCTAACGATTTTTCCCGTGATACTTCTTATGCACTTCGCGCAGGTGCGCGTCGGTGATGTGCGTGTAAATCTGGGTCGTGTTGATAGAAGCGTGGCCGAGGAGCTGTTGGACTGAACGAATATCGGCGCCATTGTTGAGGAGATCAGTGGCGAAGACATGGCGCAAAATATGGGGGGTCATTTTCTTCGTGATGCCAGCTTTCGCCGCACATTTCTTAATGATTCGCTCTACGGAGCGCGGCGTGAGGCGAGAGGGGATTGAATTGCCGGCTGAAACATTCACAAAAAGTGCTTCTGCCATATCCTTGCGCGCTTTCAGATAGGAGGCAACGGCGGTTTTCGCAGCGCTCGAGAGGAAGACGACGCGCACTTTCTCGCCTTTCCCGCGTACAGAGAAAGAGTCCTGGGATAAATCGAGATCGTTATTAAGCGCACATAGCTCGGAGACGCGCAGTCCGGTGGAGAAAAAGAGCTCCAATATCGCTCTATCGCGTAAATCCTTCTCTTCGGTTCCATTTGCGGCTTGCATAAGCCTGCCAAGCTCGGCGGGGGATATGAGATCAAGCTCGCGCTCAGGGAGTTTTGCGAGTTCTATCTTTTCTGGAGAAATGGCCGGGATGTCGCGCTTCCGCAGGAACTTTAAGAAGGCGCGGAGCGCAATCATATAGTAATTCTGTGTCCGGCGCTTCATCGAGGCATTGTTCGTGCCGGCTTGGCGATTGAGCCAGAGGCGAAATTCGCGGACATTTTGTTCGCTGATGTCTTTAACTCCCTTAATTTTCATTTGTACGAAATAACGAGTGAGATAATGATCGTAATTTTCAATGGTCTTCACCGCGCGCCCGCGCTCTATCTCGATATATTCAAGAAATTGCCGTTTTGCGGTCTCTGCTTCCATAGTGAATAGCATACCACCCATGTCGCACATTATTCGATCTTTGATTACACAGGTCTTGCGCGTTTAATCAAGGCGTGGTAATGTAACCGCACATGCTTACCACGAAGAAAAAGGCGGCGGTTATTAAGAATATCGCCCGACACGACACTGACACTGGTTCGCCGGATGTTCAAGTCGCGCTTCTTTCGAAACAAATCGACGAGCTTGCGAAACATCTTAAGAAAAATCCGAAGGACTTCCATTCTCGCCACGGGCTTCTCCAGATGGTTGCTGATCGCCGTTCGCATCTGCGCTATCTGGAGATCTCAAACAAGCGCCAGTACAACGCACTCATTAAGAAACTTGGTTTGAAGAAATAAGAAGTATTTTTCTGGTAGTATGGATTAGTAGCGTCTCGCTACATTTTATTATTTTATTTACATAAGCATTTATTTTTATGGCAGTTATTAAACATCCGGCTCAGCGTGTGGGCGTATTTATTGACACGCAAAATCTCTATCATAGCGCCAAGCATCTTTATAAAGCGCGCGTGAATTTCGCAAAAGTTCTTGAAGAAGCAGTGGGCGGGCGCATTCTCGTGCGCGCTATCGCGTATGTTATCTCCACAGAGAGCGGGGAAGAGAACAACTTTTTTGATGCGCTTACGAAAATGGGTATCGAAACAAAAGTGAAGGACTTACAGATTTTCGCTGATGGCGCGAAAAAGGCCGACTGGGATGTCGGACTCGCGATTGATGCGGTGAAGCTCGCCCCGAAACTCGACACGGTCATTCTCGCGACTGGCGATGGCGATTTTATTCCTCTCATTCAATATCTCGATATGAATGAAGGATGCCAAGTGGAAGTTATTTCATTCGGCAAATCATCATCGAGTAAATTAAAAGAAGCAGCGCACGCATTTACCGATATGTGCGACGATCCGAAAAAATTTACTATTGCCTCGCGAGGATAACTCATTTTATATTGCATTGAATACGCTATGATGAATAGCATATGGATGATGCAACGCCGAAAAAATATATTCGCACATTCGCGAGTGATATAGCGACTTTAAAAAGTGGTGGCACTCCAGATCTTGCGCCGCTGCGCCCAGCCGTATCCTCTGGCGAAGGCGGGCTTGTAGAATCAAAGTCCGCACCGGCATCTATGCACGAGCCAATTCCAGTACCGCTCGAGACATACGCAAGCGATTTTTCTGATCGGATGAAAGCGACTCATGCCTCAACTGCGACGGTACTTGCAGCAGAACAGGACGCAATGTACACAAGTCCACAGGAGGAGTCGCGTTTTTCGCGCAAGGATTTCGTGTATATTTTTGCAGGCATACTATTGCTTGTCGCTGGTGGATTTGGTGCGTATTTTGCCTATGTACATTATTTGTCTACCAATGCGCCTGTCATATCCGCACCAATAATCTTCGCGCCAATTTTTGTTGATGAAAAAGAACAAATTTCAGGAACGGGGGCTGCATTATTGTCAGCTATCGAGCAGTCAGTTAACCGTCCGCTCTCTTCAGGCACAATACGGCTTCTCTATACCGAGAATGCAACGGTTTCAACAAGTTCACCGCAAGCAACCGCAGGCAATAGTATTTTTTCTATGCTCCGAATACCGGCGCCTGATATATTCTTGCGCAACTTGCAAGGTACAAATAGCATGACAGGCGTCGTGAACATAAGTGGAAATCAAAGTCCGTTTTTTATACTCTCTGTTGCATCGTATGGAGATACTTTTTCAGGAATGCTCTCGTGGGAACCATCGCTAACTAGCGATCTTGGAACGCTTTTCCCGTCATTCGCTGAAAGCTTCGGAGGGCAGGCATCTTCTTCAGTTATCGCAACAACTATTGCGACAACCACTACCGCAACGACGACTTCTGCAACCGCTACTTCATCCCTCTCTGGATCGATGCTTCTAAGCGCAAGCACAACGCCAAAAACTCCGGTATTTGTTGCTGGCTTCCGTGATGAAATTGTCAACAACCACGATGTGCGCGTCTATCGCGATACAGAAAACAGGAGCATTCTTCTCTACGGCTATTGGAATCAATCGACGCTCATCATCGCGCGCGACCCATCAGCGTTTTCCGAAATAATGCTTCGTCTTGCATCCTCTCGCTCAATGACGCAATGATCTGCTATTATCCTTGAATGAAAATTGAATATTTTAAGAAGAAATTAGAAGAGGAAAAGATGAGATTGGAATCGGAAATGGGAACTATCGGCCGTAAGAATGTGACAGTTCCCGGTGATTGGGAACTATCACCTCTTGATCCGAGTATAGAATCGAATCCTGTTGACCAGGCGGATGTTATTACGAATCGCGAAAATGATGTCGCGGTGCTTGCTGATCTTGAAGCGCGGTACGATGCTATTCTCGTGGCACTTTCGAGAATTGATAAAAATACCTATGGAAAGTGCGAAGTGTGTGGAAAAGAGATAGAGGAGGCGCGTCTCGAGGCCGATCCTTCTGCGACGACCTGTACAGAACATTTATAATTTTATGCCAACTGCGTCGCCTAGAGGAAACGCTAGAGCTCCGCTTCCCAAACATGGCTACGCGAAGACGCTCGCTGCCCAGCCAGTCGGATCAGGCGCGGAGATGGTTGTTGTTGAAGCAGACCTTACGCGAGGACTCCATAATTTTTCAGTCGTCGGTCTTGCTGATAAAGCAGTTGAAGAAGCGCGCGATAGAATAAGTGCTGCTATACGCCATTCCGGCTATAAACCGCCGAAACAACAGAATAAACGCATCGTTCTATCGCTCTCGCCGGCGGATTTGAAAAAAGAGGGTTCGCACTACGACCTCGCGCTCGCGATTGCCTATCTTATCGCCGCTGGCGATTTACTGGCGCTTAATGATGACTTCCTTTTCATTGGCGAACTCGCGCTCGACGGAACAGTGCGGGCCGTGCGCGGTGTTCTTCCTCAGGTGCTCGCTGCCAAACGGCACGGCATTAAGACAATTTTCGTTCCATCGGGGAATGCGCGTGAGGCGCTTCTCGCTGAAGGTGTTGCGATATACGCACCGGCGTCTCTCACCGAACTTCTTGAACATTTGAAAGGAGAAAAACCGCTTCCGCGCCTTGTGCGTGATCGGCGTGTGCCGGTTCCACCTCCCGCCATCGATCTTGCTGAAGTAAAAGGGCAGGAGAGCGCCAAGCGTGCACTCGAGATTGCTGCTGCTGGCCGTCATAATATCGTTTTCTATGGTCCGCCCGGGACAGGGAAGACGATGCTCGCAAGAGCTCTCGCAGGGATTCTTCCACCACTTTCTGATGATGATATGCTCGAAGTGACAGCTATACACTCGACTGCAGGACTTCTTTCGGAAGGCGAGGCGGTCTATTGGCCACCGTTCCGCGCACCACATCATTCGATCTCTCATGTGGCGATTGTCGGCGGTGGCACCTTTCCGAAAGCAGGCGAAGTAACGCTTGCGCACAAAGGTGTCCTCTTTCTCGATGAATTTCCCGAATTTGATTCTCGAACGCTTGAAGCACTGCGACAGCCGCTCGAAGATCGCATTGTCACCGTCTCACGCGCTAGGGCAACCGTTACTTTTCCCGCTGATTGTATGATTGTCGCTGCGATGAACCCTGCTGATACGCTTTCTGATGATTCGCGCGTGGCACAGCGCGCCGCAGTGAAGCAGGCGCGCCGCATTTCTCGTCCTATCGTCGACCGTCTTGACCTCTGGATAGAAGTGCCGCTAGTTCCGCACGACACGCTCTCGAAACTTAGTACCGGAGAGCCATCAGAACTGGTACGCAAGCGCGTGATCACCGCCCGTACAAGCGCTGAGAAGCGCACTAAGAAAAAAGGCGCTACCAATGCAGCGCTTTCAGGAAAAGAACTCGATGAAAAAAGCGGATTTACTGAAGCAGCAAAAGAAACACTCACGCTCTCTGCGGCGCGCCTCCATCTCTCGCCGAGAAGTTATCATCGCACGATGCGCGTTGCGCGCACGATCGCAGACCTCGCTGGCGCCGATTCGGTCACTCCTGCCTTCGTGCACGAAGCTCTCCAGTATCGTCCGCGCGGATTATTCGGTTTTGAATGATGTTTAAATATGCAAACATTTAAATCTTTTATGGCAACGATACAGAGATTTGAGGATTTGGTGATGTTCAAAAAAGCACGCGAATTAACAAAGGCCGTTTATTCTGCATTTACGACCTGTAAAGATTATGGTTTCCGCGATCAGATTCAGCGAGCATCCGTATCGATTGTCTCGAATATTGCGGAAGGTTGAAAGCGGAACGAAACAGGAATTTCTGAATTATTTGTACATCGCGAAAGCGTCAGCGGGAGAGGTGTGGGCGCAGTTGTACATTGCGTATGACATCGGATATTTAAATGTTTCAATATTTAAAAATTTAAACATGAGTGCCGAGGAATGCAGTCGGCTCATCGCAAGTTTCATACAGAAGTTAAAATCCGGCGGTATGTCGGGTTAGCAATTTAATTTGTGGACACTTAGTGTCCACAGGTTCTATAAGAGGGAAGCGTCGCGCGATCTTGTCGGCGAAATGATGATAGAAGCTGGCTACACACGGCTTCCGAACGGACAAGTCGTAAAAAAACAGATTTAAATATCAAAAATATTTAAACTCACAGGATTTATATTCTTATCAGATTTAAACATTTAAATCTTTAAACTTTTAAATATTGAAATGTTTGGGGCATTATTGAGGCGAGCAGACGCTTCCGACTCGGCAATTACGGAAAGGATTCGCCGCACCGCGGACTTCAAAGTGGAGATGCGGTCCGGTCACGAGTCCGGTCGTTCCGATATAACCGACCAATTGACCCTTTGTGACTGCTTGTCCTGCATTAACGATACTGTTCTTGAAATGCGAATACAGTGTTTGTGAGCCGTTATCGTGCGTGATTACGATGTAGTTGCCATACCCGCCATTCCACGCGCCGTTATTACGAGCGACAATAACCGTGCCGTTTGCGGCGGCATAAATCGGCGTGCCTCGTGCAGCTCCCAGGTCAACTGCGTTCCATCCGTGGAGCCATTGAGTAAGGATCGCGCCAGGAACAGGGTTGGTGAAATATCCGGCATACACAGCGCCGCCGGCGCCATGCAAAGGATTATTGGGAACAGAATTTGAAAAGCTGCTCCTGACAGGCATCGGTACGGAGAGTTCACCGCCTGGTATGATGATCTTCGAACCGATCGCGAGTGCCGTCGTCAGGTCGAGGTCGTTGAATCGAGCAATTTCATTCGCGTCAGCGCCATATTTTTTTGCAAGTGATTTAAGCGTATCGCCCTTTACGATTGTGCGTTCAACACCAGAAATTGGGAGAATAACGAGTGTATCGCCTTTATGGATATCTTTAACACCAGAAAGATTGTTTGCCCAGATAATGGTATTTACCGAGACATTAAACATATTTGCAATCTCTGAAAGCGTATCGCCTTGGCGAACAACATAGACAGAAATTTGATCAGATGTCGGAGTGTTCGCGATATCGGCAGATGTGCCGGAAGGACCGCTGTGAGAAATGAGAGCTGAATCGCCCGATGTAGCGAGTGCTATAGGAGCAACGATATTAGGATTGCTATTGAGAGATGCGATTAGTACAGGTGTCGAAGCGCTCGGAATAATCGCGTTTGTCGCGGCATCTGCATTATTAGAAAAAGGCCAAAAAGCATCCGCGTGGCCCGGTACGAACATGATAGCGGACGCGATAATCGCAAGTCCCAGTATGAAAAAATGTTGGTTGAGTTTAATGGGAAAACGAGGGAAAGCGGCAGGTCTGCAAGTACAAGAATGGCTTATATACTCTCGTATATAAGCCATTCCTTGAATACGGTCTATCAGTCGATAAGATTAGTATAGCCGAGATGGGTTTGGAGTCAATTAGCTTAAAAAAGACCTGTGGAGAGCGATTTTGCGCTATAGTCTGTAAGTGAAATACCTTGAAAGATTAAATGATGCACAAAAACGCGCGGTGCTCGCTACCGATGGTCCGGTCTTGGTTCTCGCAGGCGCGGGGAGCGGGAAAACGCGCGTACTCACGACGCGAATCTACCATTTGATTCGTTCTGGCGTGCCGGCAAGTCAGATTCTTGCCGTTACCTTCACCAATAAAGCGGCCCGCGAGATGCGCGAGCGAGTTCGAGCGATGTTGGGCGACCCCTCGGCAAGCTCGGGGAAAGCGAACTCTTCTGAGATGCCTTTCGTCGCGACTTTTCATGGTCTTGGTCGCGAGATTCTCGAGAGCTACGGAAAGGAAATTGATATTCCGCGCTTCTTCAGTATTTATGATCGCGCTGATTCAGAGAAGGTGATTGCTAGCGCATTGAAAGCGCTTGATGTCGGAGCAAAAGAATTCTCTCCGCGTTCTATTATGAGCCGTATCTCGCGCTACAAGGGCGAAGGAATGCGCGCGAGAGAATTCTATGAGAAACACAGTCGTGGAAGTTTCGGATTGCGCATTACTGCAGAGGTGTGGCTTCGATATGAAAAAACATTGAAAGAAGAAAAGTCGCTCGACTTCGACGATCTTATTTCTCTGCCGGTGCAACTACTCGAAGAGCATGCTGATATTCGTACGCTCGCGCAGAATCGCTGGAGTTCTATCAGTATTGATGAATATCAAGATACGAATGGACTGCAAGAACGGCTCGCTGGCCTGCTCGCAGAAAAACACAACAATCTTTTTGTCGTTGGCGATGGCGATCAATGTCTTATTGCTGGAACCGAAATTGCATTGCCTGATGGGTTAAGACGACCAATAGAAACAATTAAAAAAGGCGACTGGGTGTTTTCAAATTATGGAAGTGGAGACATGCGCCCTGCTCGTGTAACACGCACCTTTTCAAAAAAAGTATCTAACAAACTGATACGCATAACCACAAAGAATGGTCGGGAACTTACCAGCACCGCAGAGCATATTCATTTTGCCGGATATCGGCTCGGCCTCACTCCGCAAATGTATTTTACCTATCTTATGTACAAACAAGGGAAGGGGTGGAGAATCGGCGTCTCACAAACCTATACAAATGGTCAGCGTAAGCCAATGATTGGTTTTCAACAACGATGCAATCAAGAGCATGGAGATGCAGTGTGGATAATCGGAACTCACGATCGGTCACAGGAGGCGCGAATTCTTGAATGCCAACTCTCGCTTCGCTATGCCATTCCGACACTGCCGTTCGTCGCGCGCAAGGGAAGTGTCGGCGGATATGTACACGATCAGATTGTTCTTGATCGAATATTCGCAGCATTCGATACTACGCAGGGAGCGATGAAATTACTTGATGCCTATGGTCTCTCAAACAAGTATCCGCATCATCGGGCTCAAGCGACTCAAAGTAGTCGTCGTAATATTATAATTACGCTTTGCGGTGATCGGCGCGGTAAAATTCCTATGCATAGAATTTCTATGATTGGTAGCGACAATGAAGGGAGACAGCTCCTTAAAACCGCTGGATTTTCTGTTCGAATCGCGAAACGAGGATCTAAAAGTTGGCGATTCGAAACAGCGAATAAAGATTATGAAGCCCTTGTAAAAATGGCATGCCGTTTGCTGGGCATCTTTCCCGATGCTCATCTCGTGCGGACTGCCCGTCTCGGCGGGAAAAAAGTGCAGATTAAAGATGGGAATTCTCTTCAATTTCTTCCCGCAGCGAGCGTGCGTCCGGGTATGGTTCTTTTTGATGAAGAGGGTGGATTTGATGTGGTACAGAATGTCGCACAAATACCATCAAAAAATGTACGAGTATACGATCTTGATATTGAACACACCCACAACTTTATTGCAGGTGGCATCGTGACGCATAACAGTATTTACGGGTGGCGCGGTGCGAAGATGGAAAATATTTTGAATTTTGAAAAAAAATATCCTGCGGCGCAGACCATTATTCTCGAACGGAATTATCGTTCGACAAAAAATCTGGTTGATGCGGCGAATGCTGTCATTGAGAAGAATAAAAATCGCAAACAAAAATATTCGACGACCGAGCATCCGGCGGGCGAACCCATTGTCGTACACTTCGCGATAAATGCTGAAGATGAGGCGCGTTGGATAGCGCAGAAGATACGCGAATTGATGCAAAATGGCGCTCGACCAGAAGAAATCGCGATACTCTTCCGCACTAATTTCCAATCGCGCGCGCTCGAAGAAGGATTACTGAAGGCAGGAGTGCCGTATAAATTGCTCGGAACGCATTTCTTCGCGCGAAAAGAGGTAAAGGACGCACTTGCGTGGGTGCGTCTCGCACTCGACCCTTCAAGAGAGGTAGATAAGCTCCGCGCGGCGGCTTCGCCGCCGCGCGGCATCGGAAAAGTAACGCTCGGCAAGCTCGTGGCAGGGAAGCGTGGTGAACTTCGTGCGGGAGAAATCGCAAAGGTTGAAGCATTCGAGCGAGTTATCGCGGAACTCGCACAAGCCACAGAAACGCTTGTGCCGTCTGAATTCGTGAAGTTGGCAATCGAAAAAAGCGGTTTGCGCCGTGCGCTCGTGGAAGAAGGAAATGAAGAAGATAGAGAACGATTTGAAAATATCGAGGAACTCGCTTCGGTCGCCGCGCGGCATGATACAGTCGCCGGCAAAGAAGGCATTTCTGCATTTCTCGCCGAAGCCGCGCTCGCAAGCGATCAGGATGAACTCGATCAAGGCGAAAAAACAGGCGTGACGCTTATGACCGTCCATGCGGCAAAAGGGCTTGAATTCGACACGGTTTTCGTGAGCGGTATGGAAGAAGGACTCTTCCCGCATAGTGCGATGGGCGGTGATGATCCGCCAGCTGGCGGAAGAGATGATGAAGAAGAGCGGCGGCTCTTCTATGTCGCGATGACGCGCGCTAAGACGCGACTTTTCTTAACGCTTGCGCGCATCCGAAAGATTTATGGGAGCGACTCTCTCGCAGAACCCTCTTCATTTCTCGCGGATATAGATAATTCGCTGATGCTTTATGATGAGACCGATGGACGAGAGATTCATGAGGTGATACACTTTTGATATATGGCTACAACCAAAGAACGTATGCTTATAACGCTTTCTCCCAAGGTTGCTCGGGAGGTTCGCATGGTTGCACGACGCGAACAAACACCCCGAGCGACGGTTGCCACACGAATGCTTTCGGCATTTGTTGATGATCTTGATGATACTGATCTTACCGAAGCGGAGGAACGAACTCTTGCTCGTATCGTTCGGGAAAGAGATACCCCAGGGGTTCGCTGGCTGACTGAAAAACAAGCAGATACCTTGTTTAAGAAACTCCATCAGTCCTGAACACATGCCTGCGCGCATCATCTATTACCATCCTCTCGTATTGGAGAAGGATGTTCGTATGCTCGATAAAGCAATGTGGGATTTCATATGTGGAATTATTCGAAAAAAACTTATTACCAACGCAGAATCTTTCGGCAAGCCGTTGAGAAATGCGTTACGCAATGCGCGAGTACTGCGTGTTGGAGATTGGCGTGTCGTGTTTCAAATTATCGGTAACACAGTACATGTTTGTACCGTGCGACATCGGAGTGAAGGATATCGTTGCATAGAAACGCGATTTATATAATATGCGCGCTAAAAAAAGTTTGGGGCAGAATTTCCTGATGCATGCGCGCATCGCGGAGAGAATTGCGGATACTGCTAGGATTGCGCCGAATGCAGTCGTTCTTGAAATTGGCCCTGGGACCGGAATGCTCACTCGCGCGCTGCTGCAGCGCGCGGGCAAAGTCATAGCCGTTGAAGCTGATTATGAATTGTTTGAAAAATTGCAGAGCGATTTCGCGCGCGAAATTGCTTCTGGTCAGTTAGAACTCATCCACGGCGATATCCGCGATGTGTACCTTAATTCACGCTATAGCGTAAAAGATGGTACATCTGGAAAATATGAAATTGTCGCGAACATTCCGTATTATTTAACGGGAGAAATCTTCCGACTGTTTCTTGAATCAGAAAATCAGCCGAGCTCGATAACGCTTTTAGTACAAAAGGAAGTCGCGGAACGCGTTGTTGTACGAGAAAAAAAGCCCCTCGACTCCGCTCGGGGTAAACAAAGTATTTTGTCTCTTTCGGTAAAGGCCTACGGCACGCCGAAATATGAATTCACCGTGAAGCGCGGAGCATTCAAGCCCGTACCCAAGGTTGATTCTGCGGTTCTTACTATTCGCGACATTTCACGGAAGAACTTTGCGACAAATAAGGAAGAAGAACTATTTTTCAAACTACTGCACACTGGATTCGCCCATAAGCGCAAATTTGTGCGGAGGAATCTCGCCGATGCAGGACTTCCGCAAGGCGATATCCCAGAAAAAGCCCGTGCGGAGGATTTGTCGATTTCTGACTGGCTTGCATTGTGTAGATAACTACACCTTTCCACTCGTGTAGCTGATATACTTTGCAGTAATACTATGGGAAGGATTCTAGAAAAATGGCGTGTTCATATCGCGGTACTTTTTTCGGCAGTGCTCGTTGTCGGCGCTTATATAATTGCGCGCGGTATTGAATCGCCGCCGGTCGCACAAGCGTCAGCAGAGACAGCACTTCTTCAAGCAATTGCCACGAAGGATTCAGATAGTGACGGCCTACCCGATTGGGAAGAGTCGCTCTACGGCACCTCTCCAAACAATTCCGATTCCAACAATCTCGGCATGACCGACGGCGAAGCAGTCGCGAAGGGTCTTATCGTTCCAAAAGCAATTGCAGACATTTCTACGCCAGTTGGCGCATCGCCTGGTTCTCTTGATGAGAATGGTCTCCCTACTGCGCCTGCAGACGGAACTATTACCGACGCCTTCGCAAAGACCTTTTTCTCTCTCTATCTCGAGGCGAAGCAGGCGAATAACAATGCAGACCTTTCTGAAGCCGACCTCGCTGGCATTTCAAAGAAAGCGCTGGACTCACTTTCATCATCTGTTGCCACCGCACCGGATTTTAAGTCCGCGAATGACCTCGCAATCTCCGGCTCGGGTGCTAGCGCGCTTAAGGCATTTGCGATGAGCGCGGAAGCAATTCTACTTAAGAACACAAACACCGCAACGACCAGCGAGATTGATTATCTACAATACGCGGTTGAAGGCAACGACTCGGCGGCGATCTCGCAAATGCTCTCTATAGCGAAAGGGTACCGCGGTTCCGCCGCCGGACTCGCAGTGCTCTCCGTTCCCGCAGTGCTCGCAACTGATGATCTCGCGCTCATCAATGCGATGGCTCGCTTAAGCACGATTATCACCGACTTCGCGCGCGTGAATGATGACCCTCTGGCGACGATTCTCGCACTCAAGCAATATCCGCAAGCATTTCAATCTATCGAGACAGCGTTTACAAACATTGGCGCTCTCTATAAAACAGCCGGCATTTCTCTCTCTTCTGGTGCGCCGGGCGCATCATTTGTGAATCTTATTGCGAATATTACTCCGAAACCATGAAATTGAGTTTTTTTACTACGGTCCTCACAATATTTCTCACTAGTATAGTCGCGATACCTTCTATGTTTCTTGTTGCACCACAGAAAGCATATGCTCAATTCTATGGACAACCTTCTTATGAATTTAATCCTGTTGTGACCACTGGCGCCGTCAAAACCTCCTTCTCGAGTACTCTTACTGCCATCTCAAATGCTCTTATAAAGGTAAATACTTTCACATCCGCTGTTGCGGATAATGCGATGTGGGTCAATTCCTATGTACTCCAACCGCTTGCATACGCCCTGTCTGGACGATTGATGAAGTCCATAACGGCAAGCACTATCAAATTCGTCAATGGCATTTCGAACGGCACCGGCAGGTCGCAGTTCGTCACGGACTATCAGACCTCTATGCAGATGGTGGGCGATACGCAGGCGCTCTCGTTTTTTGCCCAATTTATGGATAACTCGACCTCGCCATTCGCTTCATCCGTTACGAATGCGCTTCGCGATAATTATTTGAGGAATACGAGCCGAGCGGGGTTCTTCTCCTCCAATAGGAATACGCTTCCAAAGGATATAGGTCCATTCCTCGACGGTAACTGGTCACATGGCGGAGCGGCGGCATGGTTCGCGCTCACAACGCAAGAGCCGAATAATCCTTACTTGCTCTACCAAAACTCTCTTAATAGAATGAGTTCCTCGGTTGTGGATAAACAGGTCACGCGCATGAACGAACTTGTTTCGGGACAGGGCTTTATGTCATGGTGCGGCGGTAGTGATCCAAATGCCTATGTATCCCTTCCAGCTTCAGATAATGCAGGCAACGCTGACTACCCTTGTACAATGGGTGCTGATTGTCAGAGCGGCGTATGTATGAGCGGTAATGTTGAGATAGGGAAGTCGTGTACTAACAATAACGAATGTAGCAAAGGTCTTACATGTTCTGCTAATTCTAATAAGGCGTGCAGTAATACCGGCAGCGGCAAGTGTACTAACAAATATACATCAAGCGTTGCTGCGAGTTCTGGAGATCCCTGCACGAATGCAGACGGCACAGCTGGCACTATTAGGACGCCGGGTTCGGTCATTGGGGATTCTCTTAAAAAGGCGCTTGGCGGTACCCAAGACAAACTTGCCCAGATGGGTCAAATGGGGGAAGAAATAAACGGCATACTGGAAGATGTTACAACAGTGGCGGATGTTGCGAACTTCGCACAATTTATCCTCGGCGGTGGTGCAGGTAGTGCCGGAGGCATTCTCGGAAGCGGAAAGCCATCTTCAGTCAATAGTGTTTCTCGACTTGCCGCATTTTCAAATTCAAATTACTTGGGCGTTTCAGAATCCGACTTATCTTCTGGTATTGCGAAAACGCTTATAAGCAATGTCGATATGTCGACGCGAGTCGCGCAATACGAAACGGCGTGGAACGCTATTCGCTCTGCAGCGAATACAGCAAAAACGAGTGTTATGGCCCTTTCGACCTACTGTGATGCTCAAGGAATAATTGCGCAAAAACCAAAAACAGTTGAATCAAATGGTATGACAGGAATCTTTTCAGGAGGTCCCGTCCCTATTAAACTCATTGCACAATCGGAGACAGCGAGTACCACATTAAAGAATGAAATTTTGCCAGTGATTGATCAAGCTGCACAGGCCTCAAAAAATATCGCCGATGCGAAAGTGATGGTAGCCAAAGTCAAAGCCCTTAAAGACGCAATTGATAAGGCAAATGGGGTACTGGCGGCGTATCCGAAAGCAGATGAGTTACAGGCGTTTAAGAATACCGAAACGGGTGCCGCTCTTGTGCAGAAACTAGCGACATATACTCAAGAATATAACGCCGATATGCAAACGCTTCAGACAATGCCACCAACAGACCAAGATGTTGCTGAGGCACAACAAAATGCGAAGTCATTAACAGTGCCAGTACCGACATTTTTTGTATCAGTAGTACAACAAATGTTAGCACAACAACAAGCAGCTGCGTCAGCATCAGCGACGGCGGATCCGTATGGTTCCTTGGCCATCTCTGGAGATTCCATTACTGCCAAGATGAATCTCATCAATAAGAATGCTAAGGCGCTCAAGTCCACCTGTGACGCACAATTCGCTTTTGTCACGGACGCTCTCGTTGATGCCAATAACCGAATCAAACAATATACATCGGCGTGGAATATCATTCGTACAGCAGCGACTTCAGCCAACACGAAAGTTACAGCACTTCAGAACCAGTGTCTAGTCGAAAAAGCAAAAATGCAAACTAGAGTAGTGGTAGGACTGGGTAACAATGATGGATTGGAAGAGTCTAATATACAGACCATTAATACGAAGCGTGTAGAAACTAACAAATACACATACAATAATGTGATGCTTTTCATAAAATTTAGTACTAAAATGGCAGATCTTGCAGTAACGGCGATCGGGAATGAAATTTTGCCAGTGCTCGATCAGGCAGATGCAGCTACTGCGACTATCGCCGCCGCGTCGACAATGGTGGCAGACATTGGGGCTAGATTGAACTATGAAGGTACGGATGCATATAAGGCAGATGTTCTGACGCTTCAGAAAATGTCTCCGACGACTCAAGATGTTGACAATGCACAACAAGATTCCTTATATCGTAACCCGCCACTTAATGCGCAGGCAAATCCGGACAATCCTCTTTCCCTCAGTGACGACTCTTCTCTACCAACCCCCTCTCTTGTAGACAAGATGGTTCTTTTCGGCGCGAATGCTGACTATATCAAAAATAAACAAGCAGCATGCAACACTTTACATATGGAAAGTACGATGTCGGAATGGAATGGTCTTAAATAAATATGTCCCGCTTTTTAACCATCTCATTTGTTGCGCTCGCGCTCTTGGTAGGCGCGGCGGGCGTTGCGCCCGCCGCGCATGCTCAGAGCTCTGTTGAGAATGGAGGTTTGTGTGAGGCAGATGGCGATTGCATCAGCGATGTATGTGGTGAAAATGGCGTATGTGCCGCTGCACCGGCCGATCGAGAGAGAAACTCAACAGATGCTTCGACAGCCGGTGCGAGCGTTGCTGACACGGTTACCGGACAAAATAATACGGCGACACTGCCCGCACCTCCGCCAGGTCTTGAAACATTCGGCCCCGTTATGACCGCAATTATGACGCTCTTCGCGTGGCTCGTCGGCGTCGCCGCGATTACGCTGGATAATGCGGTGTACTACACCGTCGTTACGATGGGGGACTATGTGAAGAATCTCACTGCTGTCGGCGTCGCATGGCGCATCCTGCGCGACCTCGGCAACATCGCATTCATCTTCGGCTTTCTCGCCATTGGCATCACCGTCATTCTCGATGTGGACTGGTATGGCGGCTGGACCAAGTTGCTCCCGAAATTGCTCATCGCAGCCATCTTCCTCAATTTCTCACTCTTCATCACTGAAGCGGTGATCGACACCGGCAATCTCTTCGCAACCCAGTTTTATACGCAAATCAATGGCGGCCAGGCGGCGAGTGCGAAGAGTTTTGGTACGAGTGAAATTAATAACGAAGGCATTTCGAATAAAATTATGGGGCAATTAGGACTCCAAACCATTTATGGCAATGGCGCCGTTAAGCCCGAGGTATTTAAAGCGGGGAACTCTTGGATTATCGGCTTTATGGGCATCATTCTCTTCATCGTTACCGCATTCGTGATGTTCTCGCTCTCCTTCATACTCGTTGCTCGTTTTGTCATACTGGTTCTTCTTATTATCGCCGCGCCTATCGGTTTCGCCGGGTATGCGATACCTCAGCTCGCCGGCGTAGCGAAAATGTGGAAGGACGAGCTTATTAAGCAGACCATCACCGCGCCGGTCTTATTTCTCTTGCTCTATATCGCGCTCGCGATTATTACCGATGCGCATTTCCTCACTGGGTTCAACGCGAATCCCGATTGGACCGGATGGATAACTGGTAGCAGTAGCGGTCTAGCGGGCTTCGCGAGTATGATACTTTCGTTCCTCGTCGCTATCGGGCTCCTCCTAGCCGTCACTATTTTTGCAAAAAAGTTAGGCGCCTTCGGCGCGAGCGCAGCGACAAAGTGGGGAAGCAAACTTTCTGGTGCAACCATCGCTGCAAGAATACCTGGATTTATTGGCCGTCATACAGTCGGCAGAGCTGGAAATTATGCCGCGAAGGGACTGCGCGGTACTGCGTTTGGTAAAACATTTGTCGGCAGAGGTATTGCAGGCACACTTGAGAAAAAGGTTGCGGGTGCAACCTTCGATGTTCGCAATACAGGACTGGGCAAGGCGGGAGCTGTAGCCGGTCTTAGTTTGGGCACTGCGAGGACCACCGGTTTCACTGCAGATCAAACAGCGCGCAAAGAATCTAAAAAGAAGGCAGAAGAAGAATATCAGAAGGCCGTTCATAAGAAAGAGTTTAAAGAGGCACAAGATACTATTGAAGCTGAAAATAGCATTATCAAAAAAGGAAAAGAAGATCTTGCTGCAGGGAGAATTGACCAACCAACATACGATACATTGTATAAGCCGCATGAAGATGAAGCTGAAAAGGCAGAGAAAGTCATTGTCAGCACTCTCTCGAAGATGTCGACAGCACAGATTGAAGAACTCGACGGCATCAAGAAGGGAGTGGACTCACTGGTGACCAATCTCTCGCCGCAACAATTTGAATCACTGATGAAGAGCGATAAATTGAGTGAGACACAGAAAGGTACTATGAAAGAAACTCGCTTTAAAGAACTGAATCAAAAGATAAAGGATGCGACCGATGCTGAAGCGATTGCTGGACAGACAGGCGCAACTCAAGCTCAAAAAGATGATGCCAAAACTAAAAAGGAAGACGCTCGCAAAGAACTTGCAAAAGTAAGCATGAAAGAACTGCCTCATCTAAACAACAATCTTCTTTCGAATGATTTTGTTCGCGATAATATGACCAATGATCAGTATGAATCTGTAGGCAAGGAAGGCGTCTTAAATAAAACAGAAAAGACCGCTCTTGATGAGCGTCGGAAGAGTCGTTTTGTACCGTCGGCAACTAATTCGGATGCAAATATTGCTGCAGCGATTAAAACACTCAAATGGAATAAAGACCAAATCAATAAATTGCCAGTCGAGGGTCTTAAGAAACCTGGCGTATTGGATGCCCTTCAGTTGGATGCAATTACTCTTATTGATATTGTTCGCAAAGGGAACCTATCGGCAACGGATCGTAAAGAACTTGGTGATTATGTTACAAATATTGCAACTACTCCAGGACATCCTTATCAATCAGAGTTTATGGCGTACCTCTTAACAGATCCTACAGTGAAAAGTGATTTGCGTATAACATAATTTTCTATGAAAAATTACTCAAATCAAGACCTTATACAATTCATAAATCAAGCGCCGCCGCTGATTCAAGAACGGATTAGCAACATTAATACAGCGCTTGAAATTGCCGTTATTGGGAAAAGTAAAAAACTTCACATTGATCAAATTGGAAAACTTGCCGAGCTGAATCGCAATATGCTTCTGGGACTTATTGGGCCTGATGAGTTTTTGAAAGAATTGGTCGCATCTGGAGTTTCAGATGCAGATGTAAAGCAGATCATGACGGAAATCAACCAAAAGATTTTCGTTCCTCTACGCGAGCAGATGCGGAGCGGGGCAGGGAATACACAGCCGATAAAGTCGGCAGAACCAATGAGGCCGGCGATGCCGATGCCAAGCGAGACAGCTTTCAGGAGTCCGACTCCCGCGAATCCGCAGTTGCCACAGCGCACCCAGCAGGTAAATGCGTCAGTACCGAGATATACGCCCCCTGCGCCACCGATCCCGACCCCACAACATTTCCATTTAGAAAATAAAATTCCCCCTCGCCCCGCCGTAGCTTTTAGCGAAGGGGGGCCGCCGACACCACCATCCAGTCCGAGCGGTTTAGCATTTGCACTTAAACAAGTCCTTCATGAGGGAGGTCAGACCTCCCTCACAGC
>Ga0156755_104_pt3 | contig 31989 bp, 38 predicted proteins | sample RifOxyD1_FD_112084 | JGI IMG/M metagenome (GOLD analysis project Ga0156755, IMG submission 112084) | Candidatus Kaiserbacteria bacterium RIFOXYD1_FULL_47_14 | reverse complement strand
AATCGCTTCGCGCCACTCACTCGCGGTCGCGCCATCAGCAAGCGATTGGATATGCTGCCAGCGCGAATTCGTATTTCCTGCCACATCAGATGAAGGAATAATAGTGTTATAGAATTTTTCTTCGCGCTCGCGCAATTGAAAAAGACGCATCGTCGTATACACAATGACGAAAAGCCCAATAATCGAAAGTAGGTAACCAATGATGATAATCCAGAGCCAGAGCTGCGCAAGAAGCGCAGAGAACCCGCTGAGCGAGCCATAGCAAGAACCATGAAGGCATTCATATAAAAGACGGTACCAATATTCCACATTAAGTTGAAAAGGCGACATCATTTTTAGTATAAACGAAAAATGCTATGTGCTGTGTACCTTCTCCCCTATTGCGAAAAGCATATCTTCTGCCTGATGCGGTGCAGAAAAATGAATACCAACCGGAAGTTGTTTCTTTATCCCGAGAGAAGTCGAGGGATTCTCTCTCTCGACAAAACCCATCGGGACAGAAATTGCTGGCATACCAGTAAGATTCGCCAGAATGGTAAAGACATCTTCAAGATAGAGCGAGAGTGGATCTGATTTATCACCAATCTTAAAGGCCGGTGTCGGCATCGTCGGCGTTGCGATTATGTCGACTTCTTCAAAGGCCTTCGCGAACTCGCGCGTCAGCTGTGCGCGCGCGGAATCTGCCTTCCTATAATAGGCATCGATATAACCAGACGAGAGCACGAAGGTGCCGAGCAGAATGCGACGGCGCGCCTCTTCTCCGAAACCCTCCGTACGCGAATTGATGTAATCATCGAGGAGCGTATCGCCCCGCTTCGCGAGCCCGTAGCGCATACCGTCGAAGCGCGCGAGGTTGGTGGAGACCTCAGCGAAGTTAATGATGTAGTACGCCGCAAGAGCGGGCTTCGCTGAAGGAATTTCGATATCTTTCACTTCAAAACCAAGATTTTTAATGGTGGAAGTAAATCGTTCGAGCATATCAGCATCGAGCACATCAGCGAAAAGATGTCGCGGTACGCCGATCGTTCGTATTTCTTTCTTCTTTACTTTCTGAAGAGCATCGGGAATTGATGTCGAGTCATTCGCGTCATAGCCGCGAATAGTATCGAAAAGTACTTTTGCATCTTCGACGGTTTTGGTAATCGGACCTACTTGGTCGAACGATGATGCAGCGGCAATAACACCCGAACGCGAGACGGCGCCGTAGGTCGGCTTTAATCCGACAACACCGCAGTAGCTCGCAGGATTCCTGATAGAACCGCCTGTGTCGGTGCCGAGTGCGGCAATCGTTATATGCGCAGCGACCGCAGCAGCCGAGCCGCCAGAAGTACCGCCGGAAACGCGAGAGATATCGTGCGGATTCTTTGTGACGCCGAACGCAGAGTTCTCAGTCGAACCGCCGAGAGCGAATTCGTCCATATTCGTACGACCGAGAAAGAGCGCTCCAGCATCTTTCAATTTTTTAATAACTCCCGCGTCATAGGTCGCGCGATAATTCTCGAGTATCTTTGACGAGGCGCTCGCGATCTTCCCTTCTATAAGAATATTGTCTTTAATAGCGAGCGGAATACCACAGAGAAGTGATGCGTCATTTTCATCAATGCGTTTCTGCGCAGAAGCTATCGCCGATTCATTGGCGTCAAAAATTTCAAGAAAAGCGTTGAGTTCTAGATTCTTCGCCTGCGCCACCGCGGTACAGGCATCCAAGAGATCGCGGACCGTGCATTCCCGCGCGCGAAGCGCGCGGGCGGCTTCTACGATTGTCATTTCATTCAGCTTTTTCATATTACAAAATTTGCTTCACTGAAAGTGCATTACCATCTTTCGCAGGAAATTGTTCAACAATCTTTTCGGTGTATACGCCAGTCGTATGCGGTTCGCCATCTGCGCGCATCACATTACGCAACAGCGGTTTCTCTTCTTCGACAGATTCGGGAGATGACATCTTGACAGTAGAGACCGTCTCGACATACGCGAGTATCGCATCGAATTCGCGTATGAACTTTTCCAGCTCTGCATCCTCAACTCTTATTCTCGCCAGAGCCGCGAGCTTCCGAACTTTTTCTGTAGTCGCCATTATTGCACTTTACCATTTTCTAAAAAATATGCTTCTCAATACATGTTGTGCATACCAGGTATGCACATGAAATGATCGATCTATTCGTCGATGGTGAGATTACGAAATTCGTCTGTTATATCAAGTCGAGATCCCATAAGTTCTTCAGCGGCAACTCTGAAATCTGAAGGCGACGCAAAAAGAGATTGACATATAGCATGATCGATAATCGATGATTTCCGTTCCCCCGCAAAGTCAGCAGTGCTTGAAAAAGGATAACGAATTGCCCATGCGTACGCATCGTTAAAATTATTGAGTGCAGATTCAAAACCTCCAGGATATGCTTCAAAAGCATTTTTTATATTGATATACACCGAAAGATATTGGAGATGCTGGTCATTGTCGACAACACGAGCACGATACGGCCCCTGGAAAAGCGCGCCAGAACCTTTATATTTCGCATTGAAATTTGCGGCCATACTTCTCGAAACTCGTTGCATGAATTTGCTTATGCCGCCTTCTAATTGTTCGAGGAGAAGAATATGGAAATGATTATCTCTGAGACAATGTGAGAGTATCGATACGTAGGGTTGCGCTTCACCCCAATGTTCTGGTCGTGCGAAATTATTTCGAACATGAGTCGGTGAGATATCGCGTTCCCAATTCCGTGGAGCATTCGCATCATTAAGGTAGCGAAGTAATTTCAAAAAGCGCCAACGATCGGCATCTGTGCGAACGATATCTACTTTATGAGCTCCGCGATTAACAATATGCACGAATGTTCCGGGTCCGAATTGTTCATTTCTCATCACAAAATAATATCATCTGAACTGGTTGTGCATACCAGGTATGCACAACCTTATGTCATGAAAGACGCTTGAGGAATTCGGCTTCCGTTATAACTGGAACATCCAGTTGTCTCGCTTTTTCATATTTCGTACCCGGATTCTCGCCAGCGACGACGAAAGAGGTCTTCGCAGAGACAGACGCGCTTGCCTTCCCTCCCGCTTTCCGCACGCGCGCTTCGGCTTCTTCTCGTGAAAGCGTCGGCAAAGTGCCAGTAATAACGATCGTCTGTCCTTGGAGCGACGCATTCTTCGCTACAGAAGCGACTTTTGTTATGCGGAGATGCTTCTCGAGGCGCACGAGAAGTGCTTGGTTCTCTTTTTGTGCAAACCAGGTATGCACAGAGTGTCCGATGATTGGGCCGATGCCAGATATTTCTGAAAGAGATTTTTCGCTCGCTTTGCGAAGTGCAGTAAGAGTTTTGAAATGTGCTGCGAGAAGAAACGCTGTCTCATCGCCAACATGAAAAATCCCAAGACCAATAAGCAGATGATCAAATGACACTTTTCGTGCGCTAGCGATGCCGTCTAAAAGATTTTGCGCTTTAAGTTCTTCGAATCCTTCGAGCGTTAACAATTCATCTTTCATTAATTCAAAAATATCTTCGAAATCAGAAATTAAATCTGCTTCCATAAGAGTTTTTATTGTCTCGCGCCCGCAACCGGCAATGTCGAGTGCGCTCTTTCCAGCAAAATGTATGAGCTTGCGCGACTGCTGTTCGAACGAGCCCGCCACCACACACCGATGTGCCGCTTCGCCTTTCACGCGTTCGATAGCTCCATCGCCACCACAAAGCGGCGAATGGGTCGGAAACTGCCAAGGTTTTGCACTCTTTGGCCGTAACTCTTTGATTACCGACACAACCTCGGGGATGACATCTCCTGCTTTTTGTAAAATAACCGTGTCGCCAATACGGATATCTTTCTCTTGTATAAAATCCTCGTTATGCAGTGTTGCGCGCGCGACAGTACTCCCTGCAACTAAGACCGGCCGTAAATGTGCGACTGGCGTGAGACGCCCGGTACGCCCGACCTGTAGAGAAATATCTTCAAGAATCGTCTGCACCTGCTCTGGTGGGAACTTATACGCAATCGCGAATCGCGGTGCTTTACCAGTGTAGCCGAGCAACTGTTGCATATCGCGTGATTCAACTTTCAACACGATGCCGTCAATCTGATAATCGACTTTCTCGCGTGCACTTCCCTTCCACTTTTGCCAATACGCAAAGACATCTCCAAGGGACTCGATGTGCCGTCGTTCAGGATTAACCGGCAATCCGAGATTTTCAAGATACGCGAGCTCTTCGCTTTGTGTTGCCGGAAATTGTTCAGAGGTCTCTGCGACATCATAGAAAAATGCCCCGAGCGGGCGCGCTGCAGCAATCTTCGGATCTAATTGGCGAATAGAACCCGCTGCAGCATTACGCGGATTCGCAAACTCCAGCTCGCCTTGTTTCCTACGAAGTGCATTGAGTTCTTCAAATCCGGAACGCGTGAGATACACCTCGCCTTCTGCAATAAGATCGATAGGATGCAATAATTTTTCGGGAACGGATGCAATCGTGCGCACATTGTGGGTTACATCTTCGCCAACAACACCGTCGCCGCGCGTCGCCGCTCGCACCAACTTTCCTTTTTCATAAGTAAAAACAATCTTGAGTCCGTCTATTTTGAGTTCGAGGTCATAGGTTGGATGTATGGACTTACGATGTCCATAATTCTGACCCTGATGTGGGGACATCGTAAGTCCTTTACGAACCCGCTCATCAAATGCGCGTACTTCTTCTTCAGAAAATGCATCATTAAACGACCACTGAGGAATGGTGTGTTGAACCTTCTTCAGAAACGGCATCGCCTCGCCCACCACACGCTGAGTTATCGAATCAGTGTGCAGAAGTTCTGGATACTGCTCTTCGAGCTCGATAAGCTCGCGCTGTAAGGTGTCATACGCACTGTCAGAAATCTCGGGTGCGTCAAGCGTGTAGTACTGCTGTGCATGGTGCGCGAGAAGGTCGCGAAGCTTCTCAGTGCGCATCTTTGCTTTTTTTGGAGCCATACGCACAGTATACCCAGCACTAACTGTTTTTGTTAGTGCTGGGTATACAGAATTACACGGATTAGTAGTGGGAATAGATACCGCGCGATACGAAGCGCCCTCCTGGTGCCACATTACTGCAAGAGACATCGTAGCCCTGTGAGAAGATATAGGTTGCTTGTTGGCTGTCGTTATATTTGTATATCGTCACATCCACACAGTGTGCATCTGCATCAAGTGAAAGACGGTTGGTTACAATCCATCGAGATTCGGACCAGACCTTTACCGCGGAGAACGGCACTGAACCATCGCAAGTCATCGCTGGCGCAGACGAAGGATCACTTGGAGGATACTCGAAGAGATTCTGCTGTTGATCGGCATAGAGCGCGCACTCCAATCCAGCATCGGCGGCATAGAACGCATACTGCGATCGAATAGCTGTTGAAGCAAGAACTTCCTGTTTATAGCCAAGAGAGCTTAATGCGAGTCCGAGTGTGAGCATCACTGACATAAAGATGACAGAGACCAGAAGCGCGAAACCCTTTTTATTTTTATTTTTCATTGCCATGGCGTAAGATGATCGACTATAGTCACCGAATACTGACTGTTGTGGTAATTCCAGGTGACCATTGAGACAATTTTTTCATCGATATCAGTTACCGAAGTTGCTCGAATTGTACGCGTAAATGGTGTCGCCGCTCCTGTCGTCTGTTTTTGCGTATATATATTTGCAGATGCAAGCCAGAGAACGCTGCATCCATCGCCGGAACAGCTACGAAGTGAGTTATCTGCTGGATCAAACTGACAAGAAGTGCTACACGCAGCCGTGAGCGGATTGAGGAAATTCGACCACGCATTTGTAGTGTCATGTGCAGAATCCACATACGCAGCGAGATATTCGTTATCGCGCATCATCCGCACATATTCAATGCCTTCTTGTGCGAGATACGAGGCGATAAGCTGGTCGTGCGCAATATTTGAAGCAACCATAGCGCTATTCGCAGTAAAAAATGCCCCCGAGATTGCGAGAGTAAGGATGGTAATTGCAACCATTGTCTCAACGAGTGTAAATCCTTTCATAGTCATAGGTCAGGAGTGCGCATAGTCGCTCCGGTTTCAACGGCAAATGATTCGGTCTTCCCTGAACCCGAAGAAACCGTTCCGGAAATGAGAATGGTAACATGCGGCTGATTCGCATCGCCCGGCGTCGTGCCAGAAACATAAAACGCAAGCGAAGAAACATTCACTGACGGATCGGTAAGAGGAATATTGTTTTGTTTAATGACCCCGCTCGAGAGCGAATAACTCATCGTCGTTCCTCGCGCATTTTTCACAGAAAAAATAGCGCCCGGCGAGCAATCATTGCCATAGTTGCAGGAATAGTCCGTACCGGTGCGAATAGTGCGCGTCATGGTCTCAAGCGCGAAAGAGAGATTGTCGATGCCGGTCGCCATGCCTTGTGCTCGTTCGGTCAGACCGATCATCACAATATAAGCGCCTGATACGAGTGTCATAACGAGCGCGAAGAGTCCAACCGCGACCACAAGTTCAACGAGCGTATATCCACGCATAGATTTATTTCTCATGGGCATGAAGATGCATTAGCCGCTATCTCTCCAGATGAGGAGACAAAAATATATTTCTCTCCACCCTGAAGAGAAGAAACGACGAGACAGGCAGCCATATATGAAGAACCGTCCGCTCGTATGAATGTATCAGGATTTGGCCGTGCGAATACGATATCGAGCGAAGATAAACTGCCGTCCTGCGCATGCGCACACGACCAATCACCATTAAACGCACAAAAATCGCTTACGGTAATACCATTCCCGAGCGCATATTCAGTCACTTTTTGATCCTGACCTTCCGTATAGGTGCAATCGCCTGGTTGTGCGTCAGGCGCCGAAGCATCACTTGTTGGATGACAGGAAAATAATGAAGGAGCAGGATATATATCGGCAAAAAGAGTGAGAAATCCCGGGGTGCCAATTCCAAAATGAACACCATATCCAGAATTTGAAATCGCAGATGCCGCACGGCTGCCGAGACCATAGGTCTCGGCATTGCGAAGCGTAAGTGCGATATCGTATGCGGTATTTTGTAGAATGAGCGTCTTATTGAAGGTACTCTGACCAGTCAGTACGACTGACATAATAACGCCGATAATCGCCAGCACGACCATAAGTTCAATCAGCGTGAAGCCATTTGCTAATCTCATGACAAGACCACGGCGAAAAAAAATGGATTCCATTGGGTAAAGTATGCGAGGAGAAAGCCCGCGGCAAGAAAAGGCGCGAACGGCACCTCAACTCCTATTCTAGAGCCACGAGGCCGCTTCAACAATATGAATATTCCAACAACTGCTCCTATCCAGAACGAAAAGATAAAGCCGGGAAGCGCTGCAGAGCCGACGAGAAGTGCTAAGCCGAAGACAAACGGCGCATCAGCGAAACCCATCGCACGGCCCCTTGATAAGAAATGAATGAGAGCGAGCGAGAGCCCAATAACAAAAGCAACTAGGAAAATGCAGGAAAATGCAGCGAGAGAAGACACACTAAGAAATCCGGTTACTGCACTCGCCAGTACGAAAAGAACGAGAAGCATTGATGGCAGTACCTGATGGGCGAGGTCGTAGAGAACAAGTGCGAGGAGTAATGAGAGCGAGAGAAGCATCCAGAAAAGCACGACCGAGAGACCGAGCTGAAGGTATGAGAGCACAAAGACCCCGCCAAGAAGCAATTCGGTAAGCGGAGCTGCGAGCGAGATGAATGCGCCACAACAACGCGACTTCCCTCCTCCTGCGAGATAGGAGAAAATCGGCACAAGCGCCGAGAGCCCAAGTGGTGCATTGCATATATCGCAACGAGAGCGGCCCGTGAAGAATCCTTGGCCTGTGTTAAGTCGCACGACGAGTACACCAATAAAACTCGCAATAATCGCGCCTAGTGCGAAAAAAATTATTGCCATTTATTGCAAAACTGCACAATTACATGCTGGACTGCCAGAGACCTTCAAGGAATTAGTAGAGCTGATGCCGCAATGCACGCCAGAGCTATCAACACACCAATATGCAGAAGCGCTCCCAGCGGGTCGCGACACTTCCATTGAGTAGGCCGTACCATTTGAATAACAAGCCGTCATACCGCTAGGAGCATTAACGAGCGCAGCGGCAATCGCCTTCTCTACAATAGGATCATGGAAGACGGTAACACCAGTAACACCAGCGAGAGGACAAGTCGTTGGATTGCCACTCCCATTATCGAGTGTGCCATAAGTATTGTTATCCGATAGGTAGAGCGCCGCTTGAGTACCGACTGTGTTGAGATTCGCTTTCACCGCTGCATCATTCCCTTTCGAGCGAGCAGTATTCAGCGACGCGAGTACGACTGCTGAAAGAATACCGATGATAGCAATAACAACAAGCAATTCAATGAGGGTGAAACCCCGCCGTCTTGCCATAATTTTTAAGAAGATAACTGAGAACTAGGGACAAACGGTTATTCCAGCTGCGGTTCCTGTTATTGATTTTGCATTGCCCGTGCTATCAATACACCAATATTTTGTATTATCAGCTACAAGCTGGGCAGTAGCTGCATAGGTGGTTGCAGTTGCAGAACAAAAAGCAGCCTCCGTTGTACCATTTGCGGCATCAGCGGCAGCGCGCGCTCTTTCAACTTGTGTGTCGGCGCAGACACCCGTGTAGGTATTACCTGTACTGTAGAAGATCTCTGCTTGCGTCTGAATAGTCGAAAGATCGGACTGGATGGCTGCATCATTCCCTTTCGAGCGAGCAGTATTCAGCGACGCGAGTACGACTGCTGAAAGAATACCGATGATAGCGATAACGACGAGCAACTCAATGAGGGTGAAACCCCGGGAACGATTGTTATACATAATATGTTATATGCGGTTAATAACTGACTGAATTAAATTATACGCCTATATCGGATAGTTTAAAACAAGGGTGTGGATAAGAAGTTAAATTGAGCCAGCGAGATTGTATATAGGAAGTAACACTGCGGCAAGGAGTACGCCGACACCGAGGCCAAGGAGGACAATCATAATCGGTTCAATAAGACCAACCAATGTATCAACGGCGTTGGTTACTTCGCGATTATAGAACTTAGCGAGTGTAGTGAGTATCTTCCCGAGTTCGCCGGTCTCCTCGCCGACTTTTGTCATTGCAATCATAATGCCTGGGATCTCTGGATGCTGGTCGAATGCATTAGATATGGAAGATCCTCCCTTCACATCCGTCCCAACTTGGGCGAGTACAGCAGCATATGCGGCATTGCCAACAACCGAACTCGTAATCTCTATGGCCTCAACAACTGAAACACCGGAAAGAAGCATCGTAGAGAAATTATCTGCAATGCGCGCGAGATAAAGTTTTTTATATAAATCGCCAACATACGGCACCGAGAGCTTCATTTCATCGAGGATACGCCTGCCGTGCTCGGTCTTCCCTAGTTGCCATATATACAAACCACCGATAATAATCGCGACGAATAGGAAAATGCCGTAATTAACGAGGAAGTTTGAAAAACCAATGACTATGGTCGTGTAAATCGGTATTGACTGACCGGAGTCAATAAGAACTGCACTGATCTTCGGAATGACGAGTGTGAGCATAAGCGCCATCACGCCGAAGAAGACCACAATGACGAAGATCGGATAGACAAGCGCATTCTCTGCTTTGCTGACTATATCGTAAGAGCGGTCAAGATAATCAGCGAGATACAGAAAGGTCTCTGACAATTTACCTGACTCCTCCCCCGCGCGGACCATATTCACATAAAATGTTGAGAAGACATTTGGGTGGCGTGCGAGCGCTCTGCTGATAGGGCTTCCGCTTTGAAGATCATCCCCAACCGATGAAAGAACTGTAGCGAGTTGCTTGTTATCAACCTCGGCAGCGAGGAGACGGAAAACACGGAGCGCAGATACCTGTGCTTCAAAGAGAGTAGCTATCTGGCGTGAAAGGATAACGATATCTTTATTGGATATTCTGCCAAAAAATGGAATATTTAAATTAAAGAGCGCTTTCTTTTCGGTTGACTCGATCGCCGAGATAATGAGCGATCTCCGCTGGAGCGAAGAAACGGCAACTTCCTGCGAGGGGGCCTCAATGGTTCCATCTCGCTCGTGTCCGTCTTGGTCAATCGCGTGATATTTAAATAGCATAGTAAATGTTTAAATATTTCAAAGGTATCGTTCAAAGTTCTTCGCATCCAGCGCATGCTCATAGGCGTGTTCAACAGTTACTTCCCCGCGCTTCACCAGTTCAGCGAGCGAACGGTCCATATCAATCATGCCTTCTTGCGAAGAGGTCTGGATGACCGTGTCAATCTCGTGCGTCAGCGAGTCGCGAATGAGCGTGCTGACGGCATTATTATTGATAAGAAGTTCATAGGCCGGAATAAGTCCGCCAGAGATGCGTGGAATGAGTCGCTGTGAAAAAATACCAGCCAGCGAACCAGCGAGCTGTGTACGCACCTGACTTTGCTGTTCGGAAGGGAACATATCAATGATGCGATCAATGGTCTGTGAGGCATTATTAGTATGAAGCGTTGAAAAAATAAGATGCCCTGTCTCTGCAGCGGTTACCGCCGAAGAAATGGTCTCGTAATCGCGCATCTCACCGACCATGATGACATCCACATCTTCACGGAATGCACTTTGTAATGCTGTATGAAAATCAGGCGTATCAATATGAATCTCGCGCTGATGGATAAGCGATTTTTTCGGCGTAAAAACATACTCAATCGGATCTTCGATAGTGAGAATATGCTCCGCTCGCGATTCGTTGATGCGGTCAATCATAGCGGCAAGCGTAGTTGATTTTCCCTGCCCTACCGGTCCCACAACAAGAAAGAAGCCCTGCTCGCGCTGCGTGAAAACATCCAGTATGGATGGCAAATTCAATTCTGAAAATGTTTGGATTGATCGCGGTATCAACCGCAGAGCAAGAGCAATCGCTCCTTGTACGCAATAGCCATTTACACGGAAGCGCACATCTTTCTTATGCTCATAGGAAATGTCGATAGTTTGGTTTTCTCTAAATGAGTTCCAGCGATCTTCGGAAACAATGTTTTTTAACATTGCTTCGGTCTCTTCGCCGGTGAGTGTCGAATATTTTGCGATTGGAACAAGTGCGCCCGCAACGCGGATCATCGGCGGCCCGCCGGCATAAATATGTAGATCCGAACCACCCTCCGCGACAACGAGGTCCAGAAGCTCCTCAAAACGTTGGTCGGTAGCCATGCTAGATATGAGCGCCATTCTCAATCGTACGCACCGTCTCAGCAAGCACTTCAGAAGGAATCGCTGAGGCCTTTATGATATAACCATCGGCGGAGAGCTGTTTCGCCCTCTCAATATCAGAGTCCTTCCCTTGATTAGAGAGGATAATAATCTTTGTGCCTTGAGCAAGATGTTCTTTCTGCATCGCCTCCAATGCTTCAAAACCGTCGATGCCCGGCATAACAAGATCAAGAAGAATAGCATCTGGCGCGGGAATATCCGCCTTCCTAAGAGCTGCCAAGAGATCCTCGCCACTGCCGAACACGCTTATATCATGGCCAGCGTTCTTAAATTTAACCGAGTAGAGGTCAAGAAGAAATCTGTCATCATCAACAATGTAGACGCGGTAAGACATAAAGTAAGTATACTATATTTTCTGTCAATCCTTTTTCTCTTCAGAGAAAAACTCTCCTCCGAGCGTATTAATTTCCTCAAAAGGAATCTCTCCCGTAAGAGCTTTCACAATAGCATCTTCGCGCATTGTGAGCATACCGTTCGCGCGCGCAACGGCGTAAATCTTCTCTTCTACCGGCTCCTTGAGCACGACTTGTTCAAGTTTTTTATCCATACGAAGGATCTCGAATATGGCCGTGCGACCGCGAATTCCATTTGGACATTCAGCCACCGAACTCGCGTGGTAGAACTCTTTGAAGGGAGGCAGCGCGCTCTGATACTCTTTCGGCACATCAGCAAATTCTCGATCAAGAAACACTTTCAAGCTGTCTGTAATAGGAAATGGCTTGCCTGCTCCCGGATAAAGTTTCTGCACTAATCGTTGTCCAATAACCGCGACGAGGGTCGGTGCGATAAGGAACGGGTCAACGCCCATATCAATGAGGCGTGGAATTGCACCGACCGCGGTATTGGTGTGAATGGTAGAGAAGACAAGATGGCCGGTCAGCGCCGCCTGGACCGCAAGAGCTGCAGTCTCTTTATCGCGAATTTCACCAACCATAATAATATCTGGGTCTTGACGCAAAATGGAACGAAGCCCATTAGCGAAAGTGTAGCCGATCTCGGGTCTCACCTGGCTTTGCGAGACGCCAGAAATTTCATATTCAACAGGATCCTCAAGCGATACTACATTTGCTATCTCACGATCGGTTTCGGAGAGCATAGCGAAGAGAGTCGTTGATTTGCCCGAGCCGGTTGGTCCGGCAATGAGTATGATGCCGTATGGTACTTTCATTATATCGCGGACAGTTGCAAGATTGGCACTCGTAAAACCGACCGATTCTAGCGTCGTGGTCGAAGCCGATTGGTCAAGAATACGCATCACGATCTTTTCGCCATATTCGGTCGGGAAAGTGGAAACACGAAAATCAATACGGTGTTTTTCAGCAGTTGCTGAGAAACGACCATCCTGTGGTTTTCGTTTTTCGTCCAGGCGCAACTTCGCAAGAATCTTGATACGCGCAATAACCGCTTCATGCACTTTTGCCGGCAATTCCAATGAAGTGTGAAGATCTCCATCCATGCGGAAACGAACTCTCGTCTTGCTCGGCAGTGGCTCAATATGAATATCGGACGAGTGCCCTTCAATAGCGTAGCGTAATATGGTTGAAACGATCTTCGTTACAGGGGCATCCTCTTTTAAGGTATCATGCGAGCCCGTGAGCACGAGTGATTCTTCTTCAAATGCGAGCGCTTCTTCAGACGAAGCTGGAACTCCTGCTTCCTTATGCATCTCAAGAGAAGCAGGTTTTGTTGTTGTCTCGTATTCAGAAAGCGCTTTCCCGATCTCGCCCGAGAAATTCTGATACGCATCAAGCACTCGATTAAAATCCTGACTCGTAATCAGGAATATTTTGTAAGGAATGCCGATTTTGCCTGAGATAAACTGCAGCGCATCAAGCGCTTCAATATTATCAGGATCGATAATGCCGACTTCAAGCGCACCGTCGACGATATTAAGTGGCACGAATCCATAATGGCGAGCAGAATCAATTGGAACATAACTGAATACTTCCTGATTTGCAGGCGGATCGCTAAGAAGACGAACCGGAAGTCCGTAGGCCTTCCCCACTTCTCCAAGCGCATCCTCAAGCGAAACACCATGCTCTGCGAGTGCATCTGCGAGCGGCCGCTTCTTCGAGGTCTCTGCTTCAACTGCCGCGCGATCTCCTGCAGAGATAAGCCCTTTATCAACAAATAATTCGAGAAGATTCATTCCTTATTTTTTGTTTACGCTGGGACTTGAACTTGAAACAGAGCTCAAATCAACATGAGAGATGCTGGCAAATGGATCGAGACGGCCGGCGGGTTCTGGAGCAATCGGCGTCATAAGATCTACAAGCGCATTGAAGCGTGCATCCGAAAAAATACTTGTATCAAACGAAATCGGCGTCAGTTTACCAACTAGCGTTTGGAATTCAGTTTGAGCTTGATTTTTAGAACTGCTGGCCGAAAGAGGAGGTTGTTCTGTTCCAGTAAAGAAATACCAATAAATGCTTGCTCCTGCAACGATCAAGAGGATAAGCGGGGTGATGCTGGTGTTTAATTTCATACGATAAAATTGCTTAATGAAGCCAGTATAGGCGCAATAGCATCTGATAAGTGTAGACACCTGTATCAGACCCCTTCACCACGATATCACGGACATCAAGTAATCGTTCGCTTTTTTCTATGCCGACAAGAAATGCTTGGAGTGCCGCATAGGAGCCGATCGCGGAAAGCGATAAGTCAACAGAATTTATCGGACTCACACCAGAGACCGACAGTGCTCCGACGGCAGAAGTACCACGAGTGCTAGCGGAGCTCGCGATGACATCAACATTAGAGAGAGAGAGTCCTGAACGCGCAGCGAGAGCATTCAAGTTGAGAATAAGCCCGACATTATCAACTGAATCGGGGAGAAACATGGTGATTCGCGCGAGATTCGTTGGATCAATCGCATTGCGTGCAGAGATAAGCTCATTTTGTTGCGCCGCATATTCGCTCGCAGCAGCAAGCGCTTGATTGTCAGAGGCGATAGCCGCTCTCGCCGTGGCGATGCTACCGGACCATGTAGGGCGTATATACGCAAAGAATATTCCTATGGAAACAAGCAAAGCAAAAATGGGAAGTATGCGACTATTCATGGCGAAAAAGCGACGAGCTTCGGGTCAAGCGCCGCAGCAAGCGCAAAAGAGACGGAATTGTCTCTCGGATTGACGACAATATTAGAAAAGATGGCATCTTTAATGCGCCCATCTTGTGCAAATGCGGTGGAAGCGGCGGCAAGCGCATTGAAATTTTTAGCAACGCCCGAGCCCTCGAATTTTACCTTTCCTTTATCATCAAACGAAAGGTGCAACAAAGAGAAACGGACCGTGGCAGGCATAAGAGTCCCAAGCGATGAAAAGAACTTTGAAAATGCCGTATGGCCTGCGAGAAGCGTATTCCCTAAAGCAAGACGATCGCGAAGCCGCACGAATTCTTCAACGGTTGCAGGGTTTATCGCCGACTCGGCTTGTGCGAGCGCAGTATCTTTAGCGGACTGGCTCGCCGAGAGAATTCGACCATAGGAGAAGACAACGATTGCAAGAATGAAGGATATACCAAGAGCAATGTACATCAAAAGATCGAACACGCCGGTAAAGTCGGTATGAAACCGATGCGACGCAGTAGACGCCGAACGAGGGACAAACGAAGTTGGTATCGTGGGAGGGAGCATTTTGTTTTTAGTATACGATACTTATGCAAGTATTACTCACTGCATCTGTTTATATCTCGTCAAGTTTGCGCAAAGCGAGACCGACCGCGACAGCAAATTCTGGGCCAACTTCTTGAAGGATTGTTCGCATAAAAGCCGGCACTTCGGTCTTCGCGAATGGATTCGCGACACGCACATCAATTGAGAAAATATTTTGTGCATAGGTCCCAAGCTCTTTGGTAATGCCGCCGCCGCCGGTGAGTATGATAGATGTAACTGATTTTTTATGCTCGGTTTCATACTGCATCAATACGCGACGAGCTTCTGAAAAAATGCGCGAGAAAACAAGTTCGGGAGAACCGAGCGCGTTACTGCCGCCAATGCCCTCTTCTTTTTTCAAGACCTCAGCGCGGGCAATGGAAACATTTCCAGAAATCGCGATGGCGTGTGTGATGTCTTGGCTTCCTGCATTTATTGCGTGCGAAAGCGCTACAACGCCGCGTTCAACGACATATACTTTCGTTGAAGCAGCTCCGACATCAAGCACCATAAATGGCTTTACTGGTTCGTCAGCGACCGCGCGTATCGTGCTGAAAATTTCGATTTCATAGAAACTTGCAACGAGTCCTGCGCCAATCATCACATTTTGAAGCAAAGAGAGTTCATCATTATGAACAGCGACCACTAGCACTTCAATCTTCCCTCGCATGGCGGCACTCTGCGAAGGATCCGTTTCGGGCACGATAAACCAATCTAGTTGTGCCTCGCTAACTGGTATAGGGATGTACTTGCGCGCTTCAAGCTCGATGATGGTTTTTTGTTCTTTCGGATCCTCGCGATACGGAAGATCAACCAGAGTGAGCAGAGAACGAGAATACGGTATTGAAACGCCGCAGCTCTTCGTCGTTACCTTCGCTTCGCGCAAGAGATCTTTCAGCGTTTCAGTTATTTGTTCAGCAGAAAGATTTGTGGCCTGTCCGACATCCCTTCCGCCGTAAGGACCGAGAGCGAGTTCTCCATAGGTCTCCAATATCGCTTTATTGTGATCCTTGCGTAATTGCACGACCTTGAGCGATGACGAGCCAATATCAACGCCAAGGACGCTTTTTTCTTTTTTTGCAAATAGAGTGCCGAAGAACGACATATGAGAGAATACTACCATGATGATGCATTGGTTCAACTTCGCTCACCACAAGTGTCTCGACTTTCTTTTTCCTCCTCGCGTGGATGAACGCGCATTGCGTGATATTTCGAACGATGATTTCCTCGCGCTCGTTGTTCCGCAGATTGTACCCGAAACGCGGCCAGGAGCCGTTATGCTTCTTCCCTATTCTGATAGCCGAGTGCGCACCGCTATTCATGAAGCAAAGTATCGCGGCAATAAACGCGCTTTCGAGCTTCTCGCGCTCGCACTCGCCGAATATCTCCGCGATGCCGACGATGTGGGATATCGGAAATCCCACACATACATCGTGCCGGTGCCACTCGGGAAAGAAAGGCGAAAAGAGCGCGGATATAACCAAGTGGAAGAAATTGTGCGCTGTACCCTTCGCATTCTCTCCGCTGAAGGAGAACACGCGTTTGTCCTCGAACCTAACCTGCTTATTCGCACACACGAAACAATCTCGCAGGTCTCGCTTCCTCGCGAGAAACGCGAAGAAAATATGCGCGGCGCCTTCACTGCTTCGCTAAAGCTACGCAGTGCAAGCACCGCCGAAATTTCTCAACACACTTATGTAGTCATTGATGATGTCATCACCACCGGCGCCACGCTCCAATCCGCAATTGATGCGCTGAAAGAGGCCGGCGCCGAGCACATCATACCGCTCGCCCTCGCGCACTAAATTTGATACTCTGCAAATAAGGATGGGTGGCTGAGTGGTCGAAAGCACCTCGCTGCTAATGAGGCAAGAGCGAAAGCTCTTCGTGGGTTCAAATCCCACCCCATCCGCCGAGATTTTTAAGGAGCCAGGCGACTATAAAAATCCAAGTGGGATTGTGTCTTCGCAAGCCACCGCCAAGAACAAAGACAATCGCCCGCCACAACTTCGCAGATGTTGGCGGGCGATTGTTTTGCTTAGAATATAGAAATTACATTCTGTAGCCGTTCTATATGCAACAGTTCTTATGATTGAATACCAGAGAGAGCGCTGAGAGACCAACTAGCAAATAAACAACATTCTCAATCACAGGCCATGCGCCAAGGAGAAGATTTACGACATTCCAATTGCTGCCCATCCAATAACCGATTGCGATGAGGCCCCAGTTGAGACCGCCAACGATGACCAGAATGAACACGATGCCATGTAGTGCTTTCATAGTGACGAATAATTAATAAAGCGGTGATAGTTGAATCCGCTTTCTATAGTATGACTCTTTCTAAAGCGATTGGGAGACCTGCCTGTGCAAAACCGAACCGTTTGTGATCTTTTGAATCTCATTTGACTTTCACGACGAATCTGATAGAATACACTTTACTCATATGTCAAAAATATTTTCAACAATTATTCCTCTTCTCAAGAGGATCAGTAAATCGAAAATCGCTATGGGCACTATCGGCGCGGTCTTGATAGGCGTCGGCAGTTTTTTCTTTTTCCATAAGAGTTCATCCTATCAATTCGTAACCGTGCAAAGAGGATCTGTCGCCGAATCGGTCTCCCTCACAGGCAATACTACCCCTACAGAAAATGTGTTCCTCTCGTTCGGCAGTAGCGGCATTATTTCTCATACTTACTCCGCTCTTGGCGAACAGGTGTACGCCGGACAAGTATTGGCAGAACTCAATATAAATGATCTCGTGGCACAATTGCATAGCGCACAAGCTGGTCTTACGATTACTGAACAGCAAGCATCTGCTTCAAAAAATAATCTCGCGAATGTCATCGCCCAGCAAGATGCTATTGTCGCGGGCGTGTGGCAGAGCATGCACAGCAACTTCGCCGCTGTTCCGACCGACACATTCACGACAAATCCGCCACCGACCGTTTCAGGTTCATACACAGGAACCGCTGATGGTTTCTATAAAATAGTCGTCTATGCATCGAACGCATTGAACGGTGCATCATTTAATTATTCCGGCTTGGAATCAGGTACTGAACCAGTAACCATAAACAGTGATGTGCCGCTTGGTACTCACGGACTTTTTGTTCGTTTCCCAGATTCCGTTTCTGTCAGCAGTTATGTGAGCAGTGCGTGGATTATTGCTATCCCAAATACCAGATGGAACAACTATGCGAATGTTCTGAAAGAATATAAAACCGCACTCGAAACGCGCGGAAAAGCTATCGCCGATGCACAAGCGAGTGTCGGTGTCGGAAATATCTCTTCCATCACTGATGCCAAAATCTCACAAGCGCGCGCAAGCGTCGACAGTGCGTCAGCTAAGATACAAAATGCTCGAATTATTGCACCTATAAATGGCATTGTTACGCAGTTTGATGCAAAAGTTGGGCAACTAGCTTCTCCAAGCGCGCCACTCGTCTCTCTTATCGGCAATGGCGGATTCGAAGTAGATGCAGGAGTGTCTGAAACCGATGTCGGGAAACTGACAGTTGGAAATAGTGCGACAATGACGCTCGATGCCTTCCCCAACGAGACCTTCTCGGGAAAAGTATTTTATATCGCACCTGCGCAGACGAACACGCAAGGTGTTATCAGCTATCAAATAAAAATTTCTTTCAGCAAGGTTGACCCACGACTCAAGAGCGGTCTTACCGCGAATGTCATTATTCAGACGAAACAACATAACGATGTGTTGATTCTCCCCCAATATGCAATCCTCCAAAACGACAACGGTACCTTCGTCGAAACGCTTGTTGGGAAAATGGTGACGACTACCCCGGTTACTCTCGGCATCCAAGATCAGAAAGGAAATGTCGAGATTCTCTCGGGCGTTTCGTTCGGCGAACAAGTCATCAACATTGGCCTTAAAAAAACCAAGTAGGTGATTTTGCTAAATCAAATGATTGAGGTTCACGATTTACAAAAAGAATATGTCGAGGAAGAGACGCCGACTCGTGCTCTGTGTGGCGTAACCCTATCGATTAAGAAAGGCGAATTTGTCTCTATTATGGGCCCATCCGGATCGGGCAAGTCCACGCTCCTGCAGATACTTAGTTTCCTCGACCGGCCGACTAGAGGGTCGTACACCTTCCAAGGGAAGAGTATCGACGAGATGGCCGACCAGGAGCTCGCGCATGTGCGCAATAAAGATATGGGTTTCGTATTTCAATCGTTCAACTTGCTTTCTCGATTGACTGTCTACGATAATGTCGAGATTCCTCTTCTCTACTCCGATATTCTCCCCGTCAAGCGCCGAACACTCGTTGAAGAAGCAGTTCGATCGGTCGGGCTCGCGGATAAATTACATACAGAAGCCGGCAAACTTTCGGGCGGACAGAAACAACGCGTTGCTATCGCTCGTGCGCTCGTGACCGAGCCGAATGTTATCTTCGCCGACGAGCCCACCGGCAATCTCGATTCTGCATCGGGCTTACAGATTATGGAAATCCTCGAATCGCTCCACGATCGAGGTCGCACAGTTATCCTCGTCACGCACGAAACCCAGACCGCTGAATTCGCCAATCGCATCATCAGGATGAAAGATGGAATGGTGGAGAGCGATACCACAATCGTAGCGAACCGTATCCGCGTTAATTTGAAATAATATGTTAGTACGAGATGCTTTCAAGACCGCTACTCGCTCACTCACGCACGGTAAGATGCGTTCAATTCTCACGATGCTCGGCATCGTGATTGGTATCGCCTCGGTCATTATTTTAATGTCAATCGGCCAATCGGCGCAGAACCTCATTCTTGGACAAGTGCAGAGTGTCGGCTCTAACCTTATTATTATCGCCCCGGGCGCACCAAGCGGCAGCGGATTCTCACCTCCTGCCTCTTCACAAGGCATCGTTATTACGAGCTTGAAACAACGAGATGCTGATTCGCTCGCGCGCGAGCCCTCTATATATGCTGTTGCATCGCTCGTCAGCGGGCAGGCAGAAGTCGTACAAGGGAATACAAATAAGACCGTTAGTTATCAGGGGGTGTCCGCCGAAATGTTTTCAGTGCGCAATCTCGCATTAAGCAAAGGATACCCTTTCACCAAAGGGGATATTGATTCGGCGAATCATGTTGCAGTCATCGGACCCGATCTCGCAACAAAACTTTTCGGGACCTATATCGATCCGCTCAATAAAACAATACGATTAAAAAATATCTCCTTCCGTGTTGTTGGCGTCCTAAGTAAGGGAGGAACAGGCATGGGCGGTGTTGATCAAGGAAATATTGTCATCATTCCTATAACTGTTGCCCAGAAGCAACTGCTGGGGGTCAACCATTTCAGCACCATTCTCGTCGAGGCAGACCCGAATTATGATATTAATTTCGTAAAATCGCGCATCACCTTTTTACTCCGTCAGAACCATGATATCTCTGACCCGACGAAGGATGACTTCATCATAATGACGCAAGCGGATCTTCTTTCTATCGTCGGCAGTATCACTTCAATTCTTACGCTCTTCTTAGCGGCGATTGCCTCCATCTCACTCATCGTCGGCGGCATCGGCATTATGAACATTATGTTGGTCTCGGTTACCGAGCGAACACGCGAAATCGGATTGCGTAAAGCTGTTGGCGCGACTGACAGCGACATTTTGCAACAATTTCTTATCGAGTCGGTTCTCCTTACTTTCGCAGGAGGTGTAATAGGCATCGTGTTCGGCGCTACGATTGTGAGCGTAATTTATATTGTCCTCACGACCTTTTTCTCTTCTGTTGGCTGGACCTTCTCATTTCCTCTCTCGGCAGTTATTCTAGGACTCGCTGTGTCGGGTGTCGCAGGCATTGCCTTCGGCATCTATCCGGCACGCCAAGCAGGGCGGAAAAATCCTATCGACGCATTGCGTTACGAATAAATCCTATATACTGAAGCAATGATATTTTATTTTATACGCCATGGCGAAACGCTCTCGAATTCTAAACACATCCGCCAAGGAGAGGAAGGATCTCTTTCTGAAAACGGCCGACGCCAAGCGGAAAGCGTGGGCCGCGTTATTGAGAATCTCTCTATCAAACGCATAATCTCGAGCACCTATCCGCGCGCGAAGGAGACAGCAGAAATTATTAATACGCACATCAATGTTCCTGTACTCTATTCCACGATCCTCGGCGAACGGCGCAATCCTTCTGAAATCATTGGCAAGAATCGAGACGAGCCCGAAGTTGCTCACATCATTGATCAGATGGATCTCTCATATCACAATGATGACTATCGCTTTTCCGATGAAGAGAATTTTATTGACCTAAAGAAGCGTGCGAAGAAATGCCTTTCGTTTCTCACGAGCCAAGGCGAACGCAAGACATGCGTCGTAACACATCATGTGTTTCTCAAAATGCTGATTGCATATATGCTCTATCGCGAGCGCCTTCACGCCTCCGACTTCGCAAAGCTTTCATTTTTTAATATGTCAGACAATGCGGGTATCTCCATCTGCGAATACCATCCATGGAAGATGTTCTCGTCGACCCACGGATGGGAAGTCGTAAGTTTCAACGAAACACCTTAGTAATCCATTCCCATTCCGCCTCCGCCATTTGGAGATTCCTTTTTTGGCTCGGGAATGTCGGCGATAGCCGCTTCGGTCGTGAGGAGTATCGCCGCGGCAGAAATAGCGTTCTCGAGCGCCATGCGCGACATTTTTGCGGGATCAACAATACCTGAAACGAGCATATCTTCAACAATTTCATCAGTCATCGCGTCATAGCCGGCATTCGCCTTGCCCGACTGCACCTTCGAGACAATAACCATCGCATCATCTTTACCGGCATTAATCGCTATCTGAGCGAGCGGGGTCTCGAGCGCGTGCACAACAATCTCAAAACCGGTCTGTTCATCAGCGCTCATTTTGCCGGTATGCGCCGCTTGCCCTGAACTTTGTTGAAGGGAGAGCTTCTTCGCTATCTTCGCGAGAGCGGTGCCACCACCAGGGACAATCCCCTCCTCTATTGATGCCTTCGTCGCCTTCACCGCATCGTCAATTTTGTCTTTCAGATACTTCATTTCGGTCTCGGTTGCCGCACCGACTGAAATAACCGCGACGCCGCCCGAGAGCTTCGCGATGCGTTCTTCCAGTTTTTCCTTATCAAATTTCGAGTCGGTATTCTCCATCTGCGCCTTGAGCTGTGCTATGCGCGCAGTAATATCCGCCTTTTTGCCCTTCCCTCCCACAATAGTGGTGGAGTCCTTCGTCGCGACGATGCGCACGGCTTTGCCGAGCATTCCGAGCGTCATACTGTCGAACTTGATACCGACTTCGTCTGAAATAACTTGTCCACCTACGATAGTCGCGATATCGGCAAGCAGTTCCTTCTTCCTATCGCCATAGCCCGGTGCTTTAATCGTGAGCACCGAGAATGTACCGCGCAACTTATTAACCACAAAGGTCGCAAGTGCATCACCCTCGATGTCGTCAGCGATAATCACCAGTTCCTTCTTCCCTGATTGTGCGATTTTCTCGAGAACCGGCAGAACTTCTTGTATATTGCCGATCTTCTTATCGGTAATGAGAACAAGCGCATCTTTCATTTCGGCTTCCATCCGTTCCGGATTCGTAATCATATACGCCGAAACATAGCCCTTATCTATCTGGAGACCTTCAACAACTTCATACGAGAGTTCCATTCCTTGCGATTCTTCAACCGTCACGACGCCAGAAGCGCCCACTTTCTCGACTGCTTCGGCAATAATAGAGCCAAGTACTTCGGATTCGGCCGAAATAGAAGCGACTTGCTTTACTTCCGCCTTCCCACTGACCGGCTTCGACATCTTCTTCAACTCTGCGAGCGCTACGACCTTCGCTTTTTCCATACCGCTTCGAATGCTCATCGCGTTCGCTCCCTTCATCACGCGAGAAAGTCCTTCTTCAACGAGCGCCTCGAAGAGCACGACCGAGGTGGTCGTGCCATCGCCGACCGTATCGTTCGTTTTGTTCGCCACTTCTTTCACTATCTCGGCGCCCATATTTTCAAATCGATCTTTCAGTGAAATTTCTTTGGCGATAGAAACGCCATCGTTCGTAATGCGCGGACCGCCATAGGATCGCTCGATAACCACATTGCGTCCTTTCGGTCCCAAGGTCACCTTTACCGCGCGCGATGCCTGCGCGATACCTCGCATAATCGCCTTTCGCGCGTCTTCAGAAAAAAGAATTTGTTTTGCCATAGTTAATTTTCAATAAGAATAATGTCAGATTCAGGAAGCACGAAATACTCAACTTCATTAATTTTAATCGGTTCATCCCAGGGCTTTTTAAAAAAGACGATATCGCCTGGCTTCACCTCGACTGGAATGCGCTTCCCTTCATCATTTCGGCGACCAGGACCAACCGCTATGACTTCGCCTTTTATAAGCTTTTCCTTATTTACCGCCTCGGGAAGAATGATACCCGACGCGAGCTTCTTCTCGCCTTCTTTTTCAGAGGGCAGAACTACGATGCGATCGCCCAGCGGCTTCAATGAAAGTTTTTTTATCATATGTAGAGGGAGTATAGAGAAATCCAAGATTTATAGCAACGCTTGACAAAAAATATGCACAATGCTATTCCCGTCTCGCGCAAGATTTGTCGTAAAAGTCCGGGACCGATGAGGTCATGAAGCGGCACACTAGTAGGAGGACGACTTTCATGCTCAAACCGCTTATGGCTTCCTTTTTGGCGCACAAAATAGTATCCGCCTCGTTCAAGTTTCTTGATGATATCTTTCCCGGGAAGTCGCGGGAGACGAAGCATATTAAGCCGCTATTAGATGCACACTCACTTGAGTATCGCGAGATGCTTCTTTTTCGTCTACACTCTCAAGACAAAGCTCTGTTGCTTCTTGTACATTAACGAGCGCTTCTTCTATGGTCTTCCCTTGGCTGTAGCAACCCGCGAGCGATGGGTTTACTGCAACGAAGAAACCATCCTCGTCCTTCTCGACAACAATGGGAAACCAACGCTGATGAATAAGTTGTTTCATTAGTTTTAGTATAGAGAAATCCACACTTTTCTGCAACTGCTTGCATAAGCATCGACGCCCGTGATAGTATTGTGAACACAGATGAAAGCATTCGTATCGGCACTGCCATACGCAGAAATCATCCTCTCAGTCCTCCTCATTATCGGCATCGTGCTCCAACAGCGCGGTTCGACCTTAGGCGGGGCTTTCGGGGGCGATAATTTTGCGTCTACATTCTATAAGCGCAGAGGCGCCGAGAAATTTCTATTCAATGCGACAATCGTTATCGCAGTACTGCTCGTACTCGCGGCAATAGCGAACTTCCTTCTGGCAGGGTCATGAACGATACAGATAGCATTCGCAAACGATTTCGCTTTTGGCGAAATTGTTTGCGAGCATATCTGATGCGCTCTTGGAATATTTCTTTGTTTGAGCGATTGCAAGAACGCATTCGAACTTTTTCTTCAGGAGATCGTTTTCTATTCTTTGTGTTTGCAGCCCTTCTAGGGATTGCGTCTCTTACTTGTTTATACGCACTCGAACAATCGTTTCTCGTAGAAATACCTGCGTACGGCGGGACTCTCACTGAAGGAGAAGTTGGAAGTCCACGATTTATAAATCCTCTTCTCGCAATTAGCGATGCTGACCGCGATCTTTCAACTCTCACCTATGCAGGACTTATGGGTCTCTCGGGCTATGGTACGCTCATTCCAGTACTCGCAGAAAGCTACGCTATATCCGCCGATGGGAAAACCTATACCTTCAGTATGCGCAAAGACGCGAAATTCTCAGATGGTACGCCAGTCACTGCGGCTGATGTCGCCTTTACCGTAAGGAAAGCACAGGATTTTGCGCTCAAGAGCCCTGAATATGCATCCTGGTCTGGAGTGCGTGTTGAGACCGCCGACCAGCACACAGTGCGCTTCATCCTCACGAAGCCCTATACTCCTTTCCTCGGACTCACAACTCTAGGCATTATTCCCGTTCACCTCTGGGAAAAAATTTCAAATGAACAATTCCCTTTCTCCAATCTCGAAACAAATCCGGTCGGTGCTGGGCCATTCAAGATTGCAGGCATATCACGCGACGCCTCCGGCCTCATAGAGAGCGTCTCTCTTGTTGGAAATCCATACTATGTGCTCGGCCGACCGTATCTCGACGGTATTCGCTTCAATTTCTATTCGCGTACCGAAGATCTCGCCAATGCACTAGCGAGCGGTGCTATAGAGAGCGCATATGATGTTTCAACCGCAAGAGCATTGGCTTCCTCGTATGCTCGCGTCTTCGGTGTATTCTGGAATCCGAATCAAAACCAAGTGTATGCAAGCGCAGAAGTGCGCAAGGCGCTTTCTCTCGCGATAGACAGAGATGCCATCGTCAATACAGTACTTGGCGGCTATGCGACTGCGATTATGGGACCAGTCCCTCCGGGAGGAACCGTTATCCAAACACCAGTTCCTAAACCAGAAAAACCAACAGTAGCTGCAGCACAAGTGCTTCAGTCAGCCGGATGGTCGTATGATGATTCTGCGCACATGTGGAAAAATGCAAATGCGAAACAAACGCTTGACACTATCACCATTCGCACCTCGAACATACCAGAACTTAAAAATGTAGCGAGCGCGGTGAAATCAGATTGGGAACGACTTGGCATAGTCGTTACTATTGAACTCTATGAGCCGGGCGACCTCTCGCAAAATGTCATACGCCCACGAAAATATGAGGCGCTTCTTTACGGTATGGTGATAGGTCGCGATCAAGATCTTTATGCATTCTGGGATTCACAGGAACGCAATGATCCTGGACTTAATATTGCGCTGTATGCGAACAAGACAGTTGACACCCTTCTTGAAGAAGTTCGGGGTTCCGCCGACCAGAAAACACGCATATCTGATCTTCAGAAGATTGAAGATATTATCGCTTCGGAGTATCCAGCCGCATTTCTTTATGCGCCGGACTTTACTTATGCAGTGCCAGACGATCTTAAGGGTGTTCAACTTCCGCAAATTATCGCTCCTGCCGATCGATTCGCGACTGTCGCGTCTTGGTATCGTTCGACCGATGCTGTGTGGCCATTTTTAGTACCTAAAAAATAATTATATGAATTCAGCACCTCCTGCTCCAGCTCCAACACGCGCATACCCGTCTCGCGCTCCAAGACGCTTTGATCATTCCAGTCGTCCGCAAAGCCGTGGTACGGTGCGTCCGGGTGGCGTTTCGCGCCGCATCCAGCGCATCCTCCGCCGCCCCTCGGCGAATCAAACTCGCGCTGTTAAAAATGCTGACTACTTCCCAGAGCCAGCCGGCAAAACAACTACACGCATCATTCCACTCGGCGGTGTCGAAGAAGTCGGGCGCAATATGATTGCTATTGAAATTGGCGCGACCAGCGACATTCTTATTCTCGATGCGGGTTTCCAGTTTGTTTCTGAAGAATCTCCGGGCGTTGATTACATTCTCCCGAATACTAAATTCTTGGAGAGAAACGCGAACCGCGTGAAAGGAGTCATCATTACACACGGCCATCTCGACCACATCGGCGGCATTCCATTCATCTTGCCGCGCTTTGGCAATCCGCCCATCTACACACAGAACCTCACTTCGATAATGATCCAGAAACGCCAGGAAGAATATCCGGACATTCCAAAGCCGGAAATGAACATCGTTGAAGTTGGCCAATCAGTGACCATCGGCTCCACGCGCGTGAAATTTTTCCCCGTTACGCACTCAATCCCTGATTCAATGGGCGTCTCCATAGAAACGCCACAGGGCAATGTCGTTATCACCGGCGATTTGAAGCTCGAACACGACGACGGTATTCCTTCGGAACGCGAAGTGAAAACCTGGGACGCCATCGGCAAAGACAAAAATATTTTCTTCATTGCGGATTCAACAAACGCTGAAAAAGATGGGTTCTCCATTCCCGAAAAACGCGTCATCCAGACGCTTGAGGACATCATTAAGACGGTCTCCGGCCGCCTTATCATCGGCACTTTTGCATCACAGTTCGAACGCATGATTCATATCATGGAGGCCGCAGAAAAATATCATAAAAAAATAGTCCTGGAAGGCCGTTCAATAAAAACGAATCTCGAAATAGCAGAGAAAGTCGGCCTTCTGAAAATTGACAAGAATACCTTCATTCCCGAGCAGGATATCGGCAATTATTCGCCCGACAAAATCGTCATTCTCTCAACCGGCGCGCAGGGCGAAGAGTTCGCCGCGCTGATGCGCATCGCGACAAAACAGAACAAATACATCACCCTTACCGAGCGCGACACTATCGTGCTTTCTTCTTCGATTATTCCCGGGAACGAGATTGCCGTACAGAAATTGAAAGACAATCTCTATCGTCACGGTGTTACGATTATTAACTACCGCTCGAGCGATGTGCACTCGACCGGCCACGGCAATACTGGCGAACTCGTATGGGTCAACAAACAAGTGCATCCGAAGTTCTTTATGCCCTGCTACGGCTACCATTCGATGCTTCGCTGTCATGCGAAAGCCGTCGAACAATCGGGTTTCCCGAAAGAAAACATCGTTGTTCCTGATAACGGACTCGTCATCGATATCGAAAACGGTGAGCGGATGAATATCCACAAACAGAAAGTGCCTTCGGCGCCGATGGTGGTCGACGGATTCAGTATCGGCGATATACAAGAAGTTGTGATTCGCGATCGTCAGTCGCTCGCGAAGGACGGTATGTTCGTCATCATCGCAAGCGTGAATCTGAAGACCGGTAAACTGCGCAAGTCGCCGGACATCATCAGCCGCGGATTCATCTATTTGCGTGAATCGCAGAATCTCCTAAACGAAGCGCGCATTCTTATTAAAAAGACCGTCGAGGATTCAACACACAATATGAATCCTATCGACCTTGATTTCGTCAAAAATAATCTCACGGATGTGATGGCGGGCTATCTCTTCCAGCGCACCAATAAAGCGCCGATGGTAATTCCAGTATTGATCGGGATGTAACAGTGTCATTTCGCCTTGGGCCATCGTGTGGCGGCTTGTGGCCAAAGTTTCGTGAGTGGATGTTTTGTACAATTGTGCGGACGCGCTGGGCATACATATCGGCCATACAGCACGAAGCCATTATTGACGAATCTCCAGTCCTTTTTAGAAATGAGTGTTTCCAAGTCCTTTGAGATTTTCGTGAGGTCAGTGTTGTCGGTGAGATCGAATCGTTTCGCGAATCGCTTTACATGCGTGTCAGTTGCGATACCTTCCCAGATATCAAAGAGTTCGCCAAAAATAACATGCGCGGTTTTATATCCTATTCCGGGCAGTTGAGTAAGTTCAGCATCAGTTTTGGGAATTCTCCCTTTCAATTTTTCTTGAACAATTTTTGCAGTTCCGATAATCGCTTTCGCTTTATTACGGAAAAATGGAATAGAAGAAATTTCTTTCGTAAAAACTGCGCGGTTCGCACCTGCAAAATCTTTTGCTGTTTTATATTTTTTGAAAAGAATGTTTGTACATTCGTTCACCTTCTTATCAGTACACTGCGCTGAAAGCATAACAGCGACAACAAATTGAAACTGTGTTTTGTATGCGAGTTCACTCTTCGGTTCTGGATACGCCTTTTTCAGATACGCGACTATCTTCTTTGCGCGAATCTTGCGTTCTTCTCGGCTCATAACAATTCCTGTGTTTGTTCCTCATGCGAAAATGCGAAATAAAAGAAGATAAGGAGAAGCGCACCTACAGAGAATGAAGTAAGAAGAAGCACCACAAAAAGACCAACGAACGGCACGAGCGCAATAAGAGAAAATGTCAGCATACCGAGCACGCCATCACGCCACAAGACAGTCAATCGTCTCGAATAACGGCGTGCGACTATGCCACCAAGAAGAATACCTGAATACAAGAGTGCAAGAAGTACGATGAGAATGTAAGCGATACCCATAAGAAGAGCGACGCCCATACCGACAAATGTCAAAGCGAGAAGAACGAGCAAAATTGGCGTCGCAGCAAGCACCGCGAAACCAAGCAACATCGTAAGAAGAATTGAACGCAAACGCGCTGAATATGCGCGTTCAATTATCGCTTCTGCAAGTCGCGGGAAGAGGCCGGCAAGAAGGCCGGCGAGAATAAGCGCCCCAAGAATACGCACAAAAAGGAAGAATCCAACGCTTATAAATGCAAGCGCGCGCGAGGTTCCGGCATCGGGCAGATAAGAGATATTTTCATATTCAATACCGTCCACTATCGTCGCCGATGCAGGAATAGTCGCTGTTTCGGGTGCTTCATAAGAAAGTTTCCCATGGATCGTAGTGTTTGGTGCAAGAGTTAGGCGACCCGTCGCAACAACTTTTACATTACCGACAAAATCACCGCCCAAAGAAATATTGTTACCGTAAATGGTAACGGGGCCAGAAGCACCGTTAGTCAAAACCGTATTCAGAGCAGCAATAAAAATGCTTCCTCCCACGCGACCGGCGTCATTAACAGAGATACCGAGAGCAACAAGATCCCCTACAATCTGTTTTTCAATAGAAATACTTCCGCCACCAGCTCGCAGATCGCCAGCTACCGGAGCGCGCGAACTCAGAGAACCAGCAAGAAGAAGTCCGTCACCGGCTATTGGTGCCGCCACGGTAATACTGCCGCCGACTGCTGAAAAATCACCAGCTATTGGCGCGGTCGTTACCACTGAAAATCCAGCGATATAAGTATTCCCTGGTGAAGGACTTTCAGCGAGAACAGAACGAGCTGCTGAAAAAGATGCTGGCAGTACACCCGATGCAAAAGCGCTCTCAGGTATAAGAAGCGTGATGAAAAGAAAAAGGGAAAAGCGGTTCATACATTCTTTCGCACTGGCTCGATAATACTCGCAGAAATTAAGATGAACAGAGTGATGCCGGCGGAAGCCAGACAATAAATACAAAGTGCGTGTATCACGAATATCTCTATAAACGAGAAATAGAGAGAGGCAACAACGCCGACAAGTGAAATCATCTGGAGAATACGACGCAGGATTCGATTAAAGAGGAAGAGTTCAAGAGCGGAAAGTATGAAAACGATGCTGAAGAAAGCTACCCCAAATTCAGCGAGAGGAATACCGAAAATGCGCGAATACTGACTCGTGGCGACAATATTACAGTCAGAAAGATTTTGTACGGTGCAAATCAGTGGCGTATTGCTTATTTCGTTCTGAGCGAGATATATCGAGTCAGCAAGCCCGAAAAAAGCGAGTACCACGATACACACGACACCAGCGCGCTTCATACCGTTTAGAATACGCGTTCCATCGACTCTCTGCAACAAGAAATTTGCTACACTGAAACCCTATATGTCTCCTTTCATTCTACTCTCTTCTATCATCGATAGCGCCGTGGGCAATGCCGCTGTTTTGCCACTTATCATTATCCTTGGCGCACTCTTTTCCGAAGACGCTACTTCGGTCATTCTTGGCATACTCGCAGCCGATGGTGCCGTTTCCATTCTTGTTGCATTCTCTTCCATTTTCATCGGCATCGCACTCGGCGACAGCGGAATCTATCTACTCGGACGACTCGCGAGTAGCCATCCGCGACTCGGACACTATGTGAACCACGATTTCCTTGTGCCCTTCCACGAATGGCTCAATAAACGATATGTACTCACGGTCTTTTCTGCCTGCTTTATTCCAGGTTCGCGATTCTTAACCTATGCGGCATGCGGTTTCTTCCGTACACGATTTCCTACATTCCTGTTAACTGCAATCGCCGCAACCTCAATCTGGACAACGATTCTTTTTTCTGTGTCGTACTGGTTCGGTAGTTTCACCTCAGGATGGCTTTCTTATTTACGCTGGGGCATTGCGGCAATTTTCTTGCTTTCGCTTTTCTTTATCGGCAGACATAATCTCCGCGCTTATCGTGCTAGAAAAGCAAAATTAGGAGTATGAAAGCAAAAATAATTCGCGCAACCGTTGCACTGGTACTGGCACTCGCTGCAGGAAGTGCTGGATACGGCATCGGTACTGGGAATGCAACTCAGACCGCGAACATAAACATTCCTGCGCAAACCATCACAGCGCCAGAATCTGATTCAGTGCGCATTATTTATAGTTTGGACAAAAAACAAAATGACAAAGAGATTATTGCACTGATTGATGCCGCAAAAAGCCATATTTATTTCGCGATTTATACTTTTACGCTCCCCAGCATCGCTGACGCGCTCGTCGCCGCTAAGAAACGAGGCATCGATGTACGAGGAGTCGTCGATTCCGAACAAAGCAGCAACAGCTATGGCGCTCCCATTACAGCGAAATTGCTCGCAGCCGGTATTCCTATCGTGACCGAGAAACACGCGACCGGCAACGGCATTATGCACATTAAAGCAATCATCACTGATTCGGCATACGCGATTGGCAGTTACAATTGGACCAAATCAGCAACAACCATAAATGATGAGGTTCTTGAGATCGGCACGAATGAAGAACTTCGACAAGCATATGAAAACATCTTGAAACGATTGCTCGATGCCTACAAAGGCAATAGCGCGGCCGCGGGAGCGGCCGCGCCCATTTCAATCGGCACGATTGATTACACCGATGCTCCCGCGCACATCGGCGACCTCGCATCCGTGCGCGGCACCCTTGTTGAGGCATACACTTCTGCAAGCGGTACGGTCTTCTTGGATTTCTGTAAGAGCTACAAGACCTGCCCGTTTTCAGGCGTTATCTTCGCTGATGATGTTAAAAAATTTGGCGACCTCTCGCGCTACAACGGCACCGTCGTCACTCTTACCGGTAAAATCTCCTCGTATCAAGACAAAGCCGAAATAGTCCTCTCCGACCCGAGTCAATTATCACAATAGAATAAGTTGCTCACTCTCCCTTTTTTGTGCTATTATCCCCTTACTTCCAGTGGCCACCGACCGACTTCGCATTAATAATGAAATTCGCGCACAAGAACTGCGCGTTATTGGTGTGGCAGGAGAAAACCTCGGAGTGCTCTCCCTCGAAGATGCTCTGGCGGCTGCCAAGGCCGCCGGATTCGACCTTATCGAGATTTCGCCCTCGGCCATCCCGCCCGTTGCGAAGATTATGGATTATGGTAAATTTGAATATGAGCGAAGCAAAAAGGAGAAAGTAGCGAAATCCAAGGTCAAAATATCAGAGACC
>Ga0156755_109_pt4 | contig 41378 bp, 39 predicted proteins | sample RifOxyD1_FD_112084 | JGI IMG/M metagenome (GOLD analysis project Ga0156755, IMG submission 112084) | Candidatus Kaiserbacteria bacterium RIFOXYD1_FULL_47_14 | reverse complement strand
GCGCGCTGCCGCCTCGAAACCGCGCTGGGAATGTCTCTTCTCGACGACTGACGAAGAATTAGTGTCAAGTGATATTATCGGTATGCTTTGCGCCTCTGTCGCGGATCTCTCGATGACGCGCGTTGTGGACGGAAATCTCGTGAAGATTCTCGCTTGGTATGATAACGAGATGGGATATGCAGAAAGTTTAATAAAACATGTAATCGCTACAGGGAATGTCTAAAGTATTTATTGCTTCCGATCATGCAGGATTCGCGCTTAAGAGCGTACTCATTGAACAGATTCGCATGCTTGGATATGAGGTAGAAGATATGGGAGCATATGTGTTCAATCCTGAAGATGATTATCCGGATTTTGTAACGCCTTGCGCGCGAGCAGCCGCATCAGATGCGGCTGCTCGCGGTATTGTTATCGGAAAATCAGGCGAGGGAGAAGCGATGTGTGCGAATCGCGTACGCGGCGTACGCGCCGCCGTTTTTTATGGCGGTCCGCAAGAAATTATTAAACTCTCTCGCGAACATAATAATGCAAACATGCTTTCACTCGGCGCCCAATGTATCACTCCAGAAGAAGCGAAGGAAGCTGTGAAGCAATTTCTCGAAACACCATTTTCTGATTCTCCACGCCACGCGCGACGGCTTGCAAAGTTCTAGTTCGCGCAACACCCAGAATCCACTTGCACTTTTCTGGTCTATACTTATATGCATGGGCATTGTTGTCCCGGCCGTACTTCCTTCTTCAAAGCATGAGCTTGAAGAGAAGTTGGAACTTTTTTCTCGGATCAATTCAGTTAGCCGGGTGCAGATTGATGTGGTCGATGGTCGATTCGCTTCGCCAGCATCGTGGCCCTATATCGCTCCTGCAGAATTACACACTATGGTTGCGAGTGGCGAGATGCTCCCGCATCTCGACCGTCTTGTGTATGAGATTGATCTGATGTGCCTTGACGCTGAAAGTGTCATCGAATCGTGGCTCGCACTCGGTGTCTCGCGCATCACTTTTCATGCCGAGAGCGCTTCTAATGTACAGCGACTTCTCTCGTCTGTTCGCAGACGGTATGGCGCTGGCGGATTAGCACCTCTTATTTCTTTCGGTCTTGCGCTCAATATCGCGAGCGATATCGCGCTCATCGAACTCTGTATTGGTGAGATTGAATTTGTGCAATTTATGGGCATTGTGAATATAGGGCGACAAGGACAGTCCTTTGATGAGCGTGTCTTCGAAAAAATACGAATATTCCACGCACGGCATCCGGACATTCCTCTTCAGGTTGATGGCGGCGTTTCTCTTGAACAAGTAAAAAAACTCGTTGCGCTTGGTGTGTCGAGTATCATTATCGGTTCTGCCATTGTACGCTCCAGCGATCCTGCTGCTGCCATCGCGGCATTTGAAGAACTTCAGAGTCCTTATGGGGTGTAATGTATACTAGAAGGAATGGCACTCACTGAAGAGCAATTACTCACACTGGAAAAACGAGCGAAGTCAATTCGCGAGACAATTGTTCAGATGCTTGTTGCCGCAGGAAGCGGACACACGGCTGGTTCTCTCGGTATGGCGGATATCTTTGCAGCATTTTATTTTCATATTCTCAATCACGATCCGAAGTGGCCCGAGTGGGAAGAGCGCGATCGGCTCGTTCTCTCAAACGGGCATATTTGTCCGGTACTCTATGCGACGATGGCACACGCTGGCTATTTCCCTATTGAAGAATGTCTCTCACTACGGAAGTTTGGCAGCCGACTCCAGGGGCATCCTGATCGTTTAGTATTGCCGGGTGTTGAAACCACATCAGGTCCGCTTGGCGAAGGTCTCTCGCAGGCGGCTGGTATAGCGTACGCCTTTCGTATGGACGATAAAATGTGGGATATCGGAAGTCCCACATCAGATGTGGGACTTCCGATATCCAAACATGGGCGGCGCATTTACTGTGTGATGAGCGATGGCGAGCAGGAAGAAGGAAGCACCTGGGAGGCGGCGATGTTCATCGGGAAAAATAAACTTTCAAATTTGACTGCGATTATAGATCGCAACAATATACAGATAGGTGGTATGACCGAGGATATAATGCCGCTCGAACCGCTCGCTGATAAATATCGCGCATTCAATTGGCATGTGCTTGAAGTCGATGGGCACAACATCACAGAGTTTATACAAGCAATTGATGAAGCAAAAACGATAGATGAAAAACCGACGCTCATTATCGCACACACGATTCCCGGCAAGGGCGTGCCGGAGATTGAAAATGATTATCATTGGCACGGGAAAGTGCCTACAGATGAAGAAGGAGAACGATTCCTTAAAGAAATCCGCCATGATTAATCCTGATGCAAGAATGTCAGCAAAAGTGTTCGCGGACGATATCGAAAAAGCTCCGATGCGCGATGGTTTTGGAAGTGGCGCAGTGGAAGCAGGAAAAGCCGACTCGCGCGTCGTCGTGCTCTGCGCTGATGTTTCTGAGAGCACGCGCGCTGAACAGTTTCAGAAAGAGTTCCCTGATCGTTTTGTTGAAATGGGCGTTGCCGAGCAGAATATGGCAGGAGTTGCCGCTGGCATGGCGGCTGCAGGGAAAATTCCTTTTATTGCGTCCTACGCCGTGTTCAGTCCGGGCAGAAATTATGAACACATTCGCACCACTATCGCGCTTAATCAGATGTCAGTAAAGATATGCGGAATGCATGCGGGCGTTTCAGTCGGTCCTGATGGAGCGACCCACCAGATGCTTGAGGATATTGGTATGATGCGCATGCTTCCGAATATGACGGTGATTGCGCCGTGCGATGCAGAAGAAGCGCGGAAGGCAATCGTTGCTGCAGCGACAACCGATGGACCGATATACATTCGTTTCGGTCGTGCAGTAACACCGACTTTTACAACTTCAGAAACACCATTTGAAATAGGGAAAGCGCTTCTTCTCTGGGATTCGCCAGTTGGCGGAGGAACGCTCAAAATTGCGATTCTTTCGACTGGTTCGTTAGGATATACGGCACTTTGTGCGGCCCGCACGCTCGCCGAAGAAGGCATCGAGTGTGTCGTTCTCCATGTACCGACCGTAAAGCCGCTCGATACTGAAGCGGTGCTCGATGTGGCGAAGCGTGCGGGCCGCGTCGTCACCATTGAAGAACATCAAGTCGCGGGCGGTTTCGGAAGTGCGATTACTGAATTTCTTTCTGAACAGTATCCCGTGCCGATACATCGACTGGGTATACAGGATCAATTTGGTCAGTCAGGCCAGCCAGACGAATTGCTCGCTCACTATGGACTCGATGTTCTCCACATAGCAGATGCTATTCGTGCATTCATTCATATATAATAGATATATGAAAGGAAATGTAAATTTTTATTTTGCTATGCTGATTATGTTTATTGCAGGCGCGGTAGCGGCATGGTTCATTATACATATCGTGCAAACAAACGCTTTTGTCGCTACATTCGGCGGAAGCGAAGCGAGCTATTCTTCGCTTCAACAGTCGATATTGAATCAATAATTTCACTTGGGGGTTTCACCCCCAAGTAATTAAATCGACTCAGCGCGATATTGCGCAGGCGCTTCGGCGAGAAGTTTTTCGAGTGTGTTACGCGTGAGTAGGCCTTCCTGCGCGCCGATGTACTGAACGACCGACATGGAGTTTATCGGCCCCCAGAGAAGCGCTTCTTCGAGTGATTTCCCGAGTACGAGCGCAATGACAAATGTGGAAGTCGTCGCATCTCCCGCACCGGTGCGGTCAATTGGCGGTTTCGAGTCAGGATACATCGGCACTTTGAACGATTCTGTACCGTTTGAAACGAACGCGCCGTTCGTACCGTCAGTGATAAGCGCTATCTTTGGACCGAGCGCGAGCATCTTTTCCATAAGTTCTTTGATGTCGGTCTCGCCTATTCCAAGAATTCGTTCCGCTTCTTCTTTATTACAGGCAATAATCTCTGTCACCGCGTAAAGCGCTACGAGTTTTTCTTTTCCAATTTTTATTTGGAATGTGCCGGGCTGGAAAGCAAGCTTTGTTTCTGGATGTTCAATAAGCCACTGTGCAAGTTCAATATGAAATGCTTCGGCGTGTTCGCCTATAGACGAGAGATAGATCCATTTCGGTGGCACGAATCCTTCTGGAAGTACATACGGATATGATTCGTGTCGGATAAGGATAGTGCGTTCCGCTTCGTAACAAAGAACGAAATGATGATTCGTTGGAATGTCATCGTTAACAACCACATGTTTTGTATCCACACCTTCGCGAACGAATGTCGCAAATGTTTCTTCTCCAAAATGATCTTTCCCGACATTTGAAATAAATCCAGCAGAGAGACCGAGGCGCGCCGCGGCGACCGCGGCGTTCGCTGCATTACCGACCGCAGGGACGAGCACAGCAGAATCATATGGGATCTTGTCTTTCCATTTCATTGAAAGAGTACAGTTCTCGTTATTCGTATCGCAATTGACCTGCGCTTCTTTGAGCCGGATAAATTCGTCAACGGTTGTATCGCCAATAGCTATGAAGTCCATATATAGGAGAGTGTAGCATGCTACGATAAATATATGACTGATCTTGTCGCAATAGCACGATCATTTTTTGCCCATGGCAAAGGCATTCTCGCTGCAGATGAGAGTGTCCATACGGCGACGACGCGTCTTGCTTCCTATGGCATTTCAGCGAGTGCGGAAATGCGTCGTCAGTATCGCGATCTATTTTTTGGCGCCGAAGGAATCGAACAGTATCTTTCAGGTGTCATTCTTTTTCCCGAAACACTTCTTGAGAAAGGCAGTGATAAAAAATTATTTTCTCGTTCGCTCGCGGCGCGCGGTATCGTACCGGGCGTGAAAGTTGATTTAGGCACTGAACCATTTCCTTCGAGTCCTGATGAACTTATCACCCAAGGGCTTTTTGATCTTCCAGAACGGCTCGCGGCTTATAAAAAGCAGGGAGCGATCTTTACGAAGTGGCGTGCAGTCATTCGCATTGACGGTGACCAGCTGCCTTCAGCGCAGGCGCTTCACGAAAACGCGAAGCGTCTCGCAAGTTATGCGAAAGAATCGCAGATCGCTGGTCTTGTTCCTATTCTTGAGCCGGATGTGTTGTTGGAAGGAAATCATAGTCGTACACGCGCACGCGCCGTTGTTGAAGAAACACTTGAAATGCTTTTTTCAGTGCTCGACGAACAGTCAGTTGATCGCGCGAGTATCATTCTTAAAACCGCTATGGCGCTTTCAGGAGAATCAAGTGGAAAAAAGGATGCGCCAGAAGAGGTCGCAGAAGACACTATTGCAGCACTTTTAAAATGCGTTCCGCGACAAATAGCGGGTGTCGTCTTTCTCTCTGGCGGACAGACACCAAATCAGGCGACTGACAATTTGTCCGCAATTTGTCGGTTGTCTCGAGCACAGGAAGGAACCATACCCTGGCCGCTCACATTTTCGTATTCTCGCGCGCTTCAGGAAGAGGCACTTACCATCTGGAAGGGGGAAGAAGAAAATGTTGTAGATGCGCGCGCCGCATTTCTCGCCCGCCTCTCCAAGGTTTCTTCCGCTGTATCAGGTACTTAACATCATGTAGGATTTCGGAAGTCCCACATAATTATATGGCTAATACTCTAGTAATTTCTGATCTATATCCTCAGAGGTTCGGTCCATCAGATATTCTTTAAGAGAAGAGACATAGTTCGTGCCAAGAGCATCACCAAAAAGCGATGTGGTGAGGATTGATGGAAAGTTCGGTGTACCACAATAATCAAGATAGCTGCTCCAGCGATATTCTCGGAGGTATTCGAGTATTTTTGGAATGTTCGAAATAATACCCTTGTCTCGTTCGCGCCATTTCTTCGCGCCAGGGAAATAATCTAGCGAATTCAAATGAAGGTAATGGAGGATGTAGAGAAAATGTTCATGCCGCGCAAGGAGGATTTTCTTTGTTTTCCCTTGGAAAAGGTGTCCTTGTCGCCTATATCGTTCATTGTAATAGTTTGCAAAACCAATATTTAGCTTTTTCATGAAAGTCGCCAACCCGCCTTCAATCAGCTCTGAAATAAGTAAGTGGTAATGATTCTTTGCAAGATGCCATCCATGAATTTCCACTAACCGTTTCCTTTTCCGAATGTAGGGTTTCGGAAATCCCACATTCGAATTATGCGTATCTCGGCGAGTAAATTCTAATGCAGGGGCAGTGTCGTTGAATTCGTACAGATTATGGACAAATCGCGCGTAGTCCTGCGAGTCAAGAAATAGTTTGCGTCCATCAATTCCACGATTAAGTACATGGTACAAATCCATTCGACAAGTATACTACCTATGTAGGGTTTCGGAAATCCCACATAAGGAAAGTTGCGGAAATATGAAAGATGCGGCATACTTAAAAAATATGCTTACGCTAAAGGTTAAGAAACGCGGGGAAAATAGTGCAACTATGGCGGCTTTGCGCCGTTCAGGTTCTATTCCAGGCGTTGTCTACGGTGCCCATCATGAGGCAACGCCAATTTCAATTGGTGCAGTAGCATTTGAAAAAATTCTCCAAGAAGCCGGCGAAGCGACCATTGTTTCTCTCTCGGGTCTCGGAGAACCGCTCCCGACTCTCATCCACGAAGTCGATCTCGACCCAATTACGAACCGCCCGCGCCATGTTGATTTCTATGCGGTGACCAAGGGAGAGAAAGTTGAAGTTGCTATTCCGATTGTCTTTATCGGCATCTCCCCGGCAGTGGAGGAAGGTGCAAATCTCGTGAAAGTACTTCATGAAATTGAAGTGGAAGCAGATCCGATGAATCTTCCACACGCTTTTGAGGTTGATCTTTCGATGTTGAAAATAATGAATGATAAAATCCATGTGAAAGATATTAAACTTCCTGCGGGTGTCGTGCTTATGACTGAATTGGAGGAGGTTATCGCGCTCGTACAAGAAGTTGTTGAAGAAAAAGAAGAAGTCGTTGTACCAGCTGATATTTCATCAATTGAAGTTGAGAGGAAAGGCAAGGAAGAAGAAACCGCTTCGGGCGAGCCAGCTTCTGAAGAAACCAAATAATTTTTGGTATACTAAAGGGATGTTTCGAAAAGTTGTTTGGGCTTTTATTTTATTTGTAGTGGTTTGTGGAAACAGTTTTGCTGTGTCTCTACACACAGCGAAGGCGCAAGATCTTACGCCAGAGGAGCGCGTTGCACTCCAGTCGCAGTATGACCAGCTTCTGAAAGAAATTGAGGTCCAGCAGCAAATCATTAAAGACACACAAGCGAAGAAAAATACTTTGCAAGGCGATGTTACTCTTCTGAACGCTCAAATTAAAGCGGCGCAGGCGCAAATTGATGCGAAAAATATAGTCATTAAGCAACTCGCTGCGCAGATAGTGAAGAAGAATGCGGTCATCGTGCATCTATCAGACCGTATTACTCGCGGGCAAGAGGCGCTCGCGTCCATTCTGCGCCAAACCCAGATGTTGGATGATTATTCGGTCGTGAGTGTTGCATTCGGCTCGCAGGATGTTTCAGGATTTTTCAGCGACTTGGATGCTTTCTCTTCTATCAAGACCGATCTCAAGACCCTTTTTGCCGATATTCGTATTACCAAAGTTCAGACAGAAAAAGAGAAGGCCGACTTGGCGGCGAAACAGAATCAAACAGCCGATGCGAAATATGTCGTTGAGACGACGCAAAAGCAAATTTCATCCGATAAAACGCAGAAGCAACAACTTCTCTCAATAACTGCAAATCAGGAAGTTGAATATAAAAAAGTTCTTGCTGATCGGCAGGCGAAGGCCGCAGCAATTCGCGCGGCACTCTTCCCGCTTCGTGATGCGAGCGCAATTTCTTTCGGCGATGCGCTCAAATATGCGCAAGCAGCGCAAAATGTAACTGGTGTTGATCCGGCACTCGTGCTCTCTATCCTCACACAAGAGTCCAATCTCGGCGCTAATGTCGGCCAGTGTTATCTTAAGAATGACGCCACGGGCGCGGGCGTCGGGAAGAACACTGGTACGGCTTTTGCAAAAGTGATGAGCCCGACGCGCGATGTTCAGCCATTCCTCGCGCTCGGACTCCAACTCGGGTTTGATCCTCATCATCAGGTTGTGTCGTGTCCAATCGCGAGCGCGGGCGGATGGGGAGGCGCGATGGGTCCGGCGCAATTTATTCCTTCCACCTGGAAGTCCTATGCTGTTCGTGTCGCGACAGGAAGTGGGAAATCGATTGCAAATCCTTGGGACCCGAAGGATGCCATTATGGCGATGTCGCTGTATCTTGGTGATCTTGGTGCAGATGCAGGAGGGTATACTGCCGAGCACAGGGCAGCGGCCAAGTATTATGCAGGTGGCGCTTGGGCAGGTGTGGGGCAGACCTACGCGAATCAGGTGATGGCGAAGGTTTCTTCTATCCAGTCCAATATCGACTTTCTCGCGAACAATTAGTTATCAACACTCGAACAAAGCTCTAGGAAGGGCAGGTAGATGGGGAGTATACTGTAAGCAACACTATGAAATTTTTTAAACGGTTCTGCTTGATGGGTTTTTTGATTTTGCCGATATTCTTTTCCATAGGTATTCCGCCAGCAAATGCAGATTCTTTTAATTATTCGCTTTCCAACTCCGGCACTGTCAATGTCACTAAGTCCAGTTATACTGTCCACGGCTTTAACACCGTTACCGCCTCATTATACTTATACTCGGGACCGTCTAAAGTAATTAGATTCAGTGTAGTAGGAACACCGCCAGGAGTTAGTGGATCTTCAAATCCAGCTTTCTGCGTTCCTGGCTGTTCTACGACCATCCAGTTTGATGTCAGTCCAACCGCTTCAGTTGGCACCTTTCCAATTCAAGTTATGGGCGAACCGATGGACGGCGGTATTATCAGAGTTACGATCTTTAATTTAGTTATTTCAGATTCTCCTTCTTCGTTCAGATACGGTCTCTCCAACTCCGGTCCAATCTATGTTACCAAGTCGCCTAGTTATGCCGTCACCGGTTCAAATACTATTACCGCTACGCTAATCACCGGATCTCCCCAACCAATTTATTTCTCGCTTTCAGGAATCCCATCGGGAGTTTCTCTTAATGAATCCGCCGGATGTGGAAGCGGTCCTAGCTGTTCTGTTACACTCAGGGCTTCAGTTCAGCCGACCGCTACAGCCGGTATCTATCCCATCACGGTTTCGAGCGGTACAACAGCCACGACCTTTAATTTAGTCATTTCGAATCCAAACCAATCTCCAACCGCTAATGCCGGTATCGATCTCGAGGTCCATATATTTTCCTCCTATGTCAGCCCCATTGGCGCTAGCGAAAGCGATGACGGGTATGTTCGTTCAAGAGAATGGACGCAGATAAGCGGTCCTACTGTTTCAACTATCGCGAACCGCAATTCGCTTACGCCAACATTTTCAAATTTGATGTATGTTGGCACTTATGTCTTCCGCCTTACCGTTACTGATAATACCGGTTTAACCGGGTCTGATGAAATGTCAGTCGTGACGAAAGATTTCGATCAATCGCCTAGAGGATCCCTCTCTGTTTCTCCAACAAGCTGTGTTATCGCGAGCGGAGCAAGCACCTGCAGTACGGTCTATGCAATATGGACAACGATAGGCGCGACAAATTTTAAACTCGTGGACGGTAATACGGGAACGGTACTGTCAACCTCTCCAACATATCCGTGGGGGTTACAGGTGTGGGTGGCGTATCCGAGCACAGTGTTTTATCTCAACAGCGGCGACACCATATTGGATACAAAAACAGCAACAGCAACTTGCGCCGCAGGGAGTGCCTGGAATGGGAATAAATGTGTCACAAATCAGGCACCCTCCGGTTCTCTCTCCATTGCTCCAACAAGCTGTGTCATCGCGAGCGGAGCAAGCACCTGCAGTACGGTCTATGCGACATGGTCAACAGCGAATACGACAGATCCGAAACTCGTAGATGGCAACACGGGAACGACGCTCTCAACTTCGGCGAATCAGTCATCTCCAGGACTCCAAGTGTGGGTGGCGTATCCGCAAACAGTGTTTAATTTGAAAAACGGCGGTTCTATGCTGGATACAAAAACAGCAACAGCAACTTGCGCCGCAGGGAGCTCGTGGGATGGAAGCAGTTGTGTTTCTGCCAACTCCGCGCCAATCGCCAACGCCGGTGCTGATCGGGCTATCACTCTTCCCACAAATTCTGTCATCGTTTCCGGAGCTAGCGCTAGCGACTCCGACGGCACTATCAGCGCGAGGTTGTGGACGCGGACAAGCGGTCCTTCCGTTCCTACTATCACTGACAGCACAACCCTCACCCCGACATTTTCTGGTTTGATTGCCGGCACCTATGTTTTCCGCCTTACCGTTACTGATAACGGCGGATTGACCGGATTGGATGAAATGTCAGTTGTGGTAAGTCCTATCCCAACCACTCTCTCAATTGTCGTCAGTCCTTCCGTCTACTCAGTTACTTTGCCAAACAACACTATTTCCGCGATCTACACGCTCACCAATGGAACATCGGCAAATACTAATTGCCGACTGTTGGACAATACGGGCGCTCCTCTCACCGAATATGCTCCCTGTACGGGAAGTATGTCGGTATCTGCGCCAATTACAGCCAGCGGCGGCACCTATGGATATTCCATACGGGCAAACAAAAGTTCAACAGGGGAAACCGTGGCGAGCAACAGCTTTACAGTGACTGTGAATCCGTCGGATTCTGTTCTCTATGCGATTTTGGACACTATAGATAGCGGTCAGTCCACAACATTGATGTGGAATTTTTCCGGCGCGGCATCTTGTGAATTTGTCGGTACTCCCGCCAATGGAATCTCCACCAGCGGAGCTACATCTGGCAGCGTCTCCACCGGAGTGCTCACCGAGACCCAAAACTATCAAATTATTTGTACAGACGCTGATGGCAATACTTTTGCTCCAGCTCTCGTAACAGTCATTGTTCTGCAACCAAGTGCAACCATCAGTGCGAATCCGTCGCGCGTTCAATCTGGTACCGATTCAACTATCTCATGGAGTTCCCACAATATGGACAGTTGTTCAATTTCAGGTCCTGGACTCACTGCATCTACTTCACTTTCAGGATCACAAGCGGTCACGATTCTCTCACAATCAACCTATACCATAACTTGTCAGGCAATCGGTTTCCCCTCGGTAACTCAATCGGTCATCGTGAATATTCTGCCGCTCTTCCAAGAATTTTAGAGGTGTGGTAGTATAGGCGGAATGAAGAAAGATATACATCCAGAAGGGTATCGCCCGGTCGTATTTGAAGATCTCGCCTCGGGCGCGCAGTTTTGCATTGGCTCTACGATTGCGACTGCAGAAACGACAAAATTTGAAGGCAAAGAATACCCGAAAGTAACGGTAGAAATCTCGAGTAAATCTCATCCTTTCTATACCGGTGAAGACCGTATGCTCGATAAGACGGGTCGTGTTGAGCGATTTAAACAACGAGCAGCGAAGAAGAAATAATTGGATTCGGACATCGGATGTCCCCGTGCATTCGGACATCGGATGTCATAATATGGGCATATGGACTATTCGGAATATTTAAAAGGAGGAGTGCAAAAGAGCAGTGAAGGGAGCTCAGACACGAGCCCGATTTCAGTTGTGATGGAATTGCGCGCGGGCGCAGGCGGAAATGAGGCAACTATCTTCGCGCGTGATTTGAAAGAAATGTATCAGAAGTACGCTGAACGGCGCGGATGGAAGACGCGTATTATCGACGAGCTCACACTCGAAATTGTGGGTTCTGATGCGTATGATGCTTTGCGCTACGAGACCGGCGTGCATCGGGTCCAGAGAGTGCCGTTAACCGAGAAGTCGGGTCGTATTCATACTTCAACCGCCTCAATTGCTGTGTTGCCTATCCGCGCGAAGTCGACTGTCGATATTCGTCCTGCCGATATTCAGATGGAATTCTCGAGAAGCGGAGGAGCGGGCGGGCAGAATGTGAACAAGGTTGAGACCGCAGTACGGCTCGTGCATATTCCGACCGGTATCGATGTGAAGTCCTCATCAGAGCGCAGCCAGCTCGCGAACCGCGAGAAGGCGATGCAGATTCTCTCCGCGAAGCTCGAACAACTGCACGACGAACAAGAAGCGAAGGAGCACGCGGCAGAGCGCAAAGCGCAGATCGGCACGGGCGACCGCTCGGAAAAAATCCGCACCTATAATTATCTTCAAGACCGCGTGACCGACCATCGCCTCCAGAAGTCCTGGCATAATCTGCCGAAAATTCTCGCAGGCGATATCGATGATATTATCGAGGCGCTCCGCCTTGCATCTGCCGCGTAATTCGGGTACAGTATCTCGAAATGACGACCGGAACTGATACGGCAGAATGGAAGCGCCTCTTCGATACAGGGGCGCATTTCGCGCAGGTGAAGAGTCGCCGGCACCCTTCTATGAAGCCATTTCTCGTAGGGACCAAGGGGCGACAGGAGATTATCGACCTGGTGCAGACCGCAGAACAGCTTGAGGCCTCTAAAGCCGTTATGGAGGCGCTTGCGAAGGAAGGGAAGACGATTCTCTTCGTCGGCGGGAAGATAGAAATCGCGGCACTTGTAAAAAAGGCGGCCCAGGAGATTAATGCGCCATTCGTCGCATCACGCTGGCTCGGCGGTACCATCTCGAATTGGAGTGAGATAAAGAAGCGCGTCGAGCGACTCGCCGAGCTCTTGGAGAAGTCAGCTGCGGGCACGCTCGCGAAACAGCACACAAAGCTCGAAATCGTGAAGCTTGAGCGCGAGAAAGTGCGTTTAAGCGAGCGGCTTGATGGCATCACAACTCTTACCAAGCGTCCGGATGCGCTTCTTGTTGTCGATACCAAATATGAAAAGCATGCGGTGAAGGAGGCGAATGATGCGGGCATTCCGATTATCGCCATTATGAGTTCGGACTGCGATCTGCGAGATGCAGCATATCCGATTGTCGCGAACGACACTTCTCGCGAGACCGTGAAGTTCATTCTGAAAGAACTTACGAACGCATTTCAGAAAGGACAAACAGCATAGTATAGTGCGAGAAATATGTGCGATAATCACTCTATGGAAATTACCACTGAAATCATTAAACAACTGCGGGAGATGACTGGCGTATCCGTTATGCAGTGTAAGAAGGCGCTCGAAGAGGCAGAAGGTGACCTCGCCAAGGCAGAAGTTATTCTGAAGAAACATTCGGCCGAAGCTGCTGAGAAAAAGGCAGAGCGCACGCTCAAGGCCGGCATTCTAGGAAGTTATATCCACGACGGAGCCATTGGTGCGATGGTTATTCTCTCATGCGAGTCCGATTTCGTTGCTAAGAATCCAGAGTTTGGCGTTCTTGCTCGCGAGATTGCGATGCAGATTACGGCGACCGATCCGAAATATGCGACAACCGCAGAAATCCCGAGCGAAGCGAGGGATGCCGCTACTGCAGTATTTGAAAAAGAAGTTACTGGTAAGCCGGCCGAGATGCGCGAGAAGATTCTTGAGGGTAAACTTTCTAGTTATTTCCAGGATCAAGTGCTTCTTGAACAGCCCTTCATTAAAGATGAATCAAAGGTGATGCGTGATCTCTTGAACGAAGCGACACAGAAATTCGGCGAGCGTATAGAAGTAAGTCGCTTCGTGCGTATTTCTATTCGCTAACTGCTGTGGAATACCTTGTCTTCATTTTCATTGCTCTTGGGCTCTTTATCGGCTTTTTGGTGCTCTCCGAGTATGAGATGCGGCGCAGCGTTCGACTATTTGCGCGTGAGCGCGCTCGTCTCGACGAGCGTATCGCACGCATTGAATTCATTATTGAACATGTTGATTTCGGAGCATTTCTGCGTGAAGAAGTTCACCACTTTTCGCACCTCATTGCGCGAGAAGTCGCACATCTCTCACTTCAGACCGTACGCGCGGTCGAACGACTTCTTACACGCCTCGTTCGACATCTCCACACCCAGCGGGCGATTGACCAGACGCCCCGCGAGAATGCGCGAGAGTTTGTAAAAACACTCTCCGATTTTAAGGGCCGTCTCGGGGCGACACATCCAAAAATTCCTGGTATATAGTTAGAGAGGGAATAGAATAAAAAGAATTGCCGAGATAGCTCAGCTGGTAGAGCAGCTCACTTGTAATGAGCAGGTCGTCGGTCCGAATCCGACTCTCGGCTCACTTATTCACTTGTGGCGGTTCAACCGCCAAAGGAACGAATGTTAGGATATAAACAATGGGTACAAGAAAAGCACCTTTCGCGAATGAAGAATTTTATCATGTATTCAACAGAGGGGTTGATAAGAGGATTATCTTTACGAACCGATACGACATAGAAAGGTTCTTTAAAAGTATGATTGAATTCAATGTTATTGATCCGATAGGAAGTCTCTATGAGAATTCGCGTAGACAGTGTGGCGGTTCAACCGCCACACTGTCGGAGAAGCTTGTTAATATTCTTGCGTATTGTTTGAATCCGAATCATTACCATCTCATTTTAGAACAGCTCGTAGATGGAGGTATCAGTGAGTTTATGAAAAGAATTGGCGGATATACTTGGTACTTTAATAATAAATATGAAAGAAACGGGGCGTTATTTCAGGGAAGATTCAAAGCGATACATATTGATTCAAACGAATATCTTCTCCACGCCAGTTCCTATGTGAATTTGAATGATCATGTGCATCAACTTGGCGGTTCAATCGCCACAACTGTCAAGTTAGTAGAGAGCAAGTCAAGTTGGGGAGAATATATAGATACGAGGATTAAGGGCATTTGCGAAAAAGAAATTATTTTAGGGCAATTTAAAAATGTTGGTGAGTATAAAGAGTTCGCGCTTTCATCTCTGGAATCGATTTTGCAAAGAAAGGAGGAATTAAAAGATTTCAGAGGACTTCTTCTCGAATAGTTTTGTGGCGGTTGAACCGCCACACAGGTTAGTTTCTCAAGGTCAAGATATAGATTTTTCGTGCGCTTGTAGAATTTCTCTCTCGAACATATCTTTCAGTGTTTCTCCACTTTTTTCGTCATAAATAAATTTGTCTGGTTCAACAAATATGTCCACAAGCGTTTCAACATGTTCTTTCTTTAATTGGTAGAAATTATCAATAATCTTCTGCCATTGTTCAGGTTGTAAAGTGGCCAACATTTTTTGTGGTGATACCCGATTTATTCCAGAATAATTCGAAGATATATCTCGAACACTACCATCTCCTAAACTCATATGAATTGCAGTCAGAACATATTGAGAATCTTTTCCGTATAGACAAAATAGTTTTTCTGCTTCCTTATAGGATGGATGATTTTGATCAAGATGGCCCGCTTCATAGTGACTCGCGCCAGTTTCAATTACTCCCAATCTTCCGTTTGGTTTGCTGTCTTTAAATACCCATCCATGCTTTCCCAATACAATACGCTCAATTTCAAAACTGATAATTCCTGGATTTATATCAAAAGAATTCCACCGACCATATTTCCCAAGAGCTAATTTTATATCTTCTTTAGAAGAACCGTCTTTGAGAAGAAGATGCATAATTCTACTAGTTCTGCCATTCCCATCGCTGAACAAATGTACAGCGTTTATAACAGCAGGCAGCATATATTTAATATCTTCCGGATCAATATGTGTTCTGGCTTCATACGCATATGCAAGAATATCTTCTTTATCTTCATGTCTGGGCATTTCCTCGTCTCCTAGAGGATAATCAATATAAACTTTTTCGCCATCAAATCTTCTTTCATAAATGGGAATATCTCTCGCAATCCCATTAATTCGTTTTAAAAATTCTTTAAATTCCTCAAATGTAGGGGCTTCTCCATTCGTTTCATTCGAGAGAATGTTTTTTGCGTATTCGAGTGCTCCTATTTTTTCTAAAAACTTTACCACGCGTTCCGCTCGTCTGGTACGAAATTGCTCTTCTGATTCTTCTGGTATTGATTGAAGTGTTGGGGCATTTTCTTTCATAAATCGCGTGGCGGCTCAAGGTTTGGAACTTGCTTGCGGTGAGCTTGTTGAACCAGTCGCAGTTGTCGAAGCGAGCGCACCCTTCGGGAAGATTTTCTCAAGGTCTTCGAGCGAGGTGAAGCCGTACAGATGTTTGCCATTCACTACAAAAGCGGGCAGAGCCCTTTGCACTTTGTTTACAGTAATGAAGGTCTTTAATGCGCCGAGTTCAAGATTATAATCGAACGAGTAAACGCGCAGTGCTGGATAGGTGGTATTCAGATACGAGAGTGCGTAGCCGGCCTTATCACAGTCGCTACAGTCGCCAGAGTTGCTATAGAAATAAAGAACTGTTACCGGTTTTGCGCCACAGGCTGCAGCGAGTTTTTTCGTAATAAGATAATCGCGTATTTCGAGTAGTGAATACTGCTTCTTTAATTGCATCACCTGGACATTGTTTTTGCCGAGTTGGGCTTCAGCGTAGGCAAGTCGATCGCCGAGATCGGCAAGCTCATTGGTTAGTACAGATGAGGAAGCGACACTGTCGCAGGGCGCTGTTTCAAGGAGAGAAAATTGTGTTTCAAGAGAAAGGGTGTCGATAGAAAGTTGATTTTCTATAGCCACAAGCTCGGTGATGCGCGCCCGATTTAGATAATTGACTGTATATGCTACGGTGCCAGCAATTGCTACCGTAATACCAAGAGCAATAAGTGCGTTTCGGGCGAAGAAAGACATAAGTATATTAGCGCCACGGAGTTCGTGTGCCAAGTGCCACATCAGAGACCGAGCGTATGAGCCAGACCGGCGCGACGATACCATAGAGGACAATAAATATCGCAATATTCAAGACGAGTTTCCCGGGTGTTTTTGAGAGATATTTACCCAACATCATCCAAACAAAAACATTCAGCATTAGTGCCGCGCCAAGTAGTGTGGTGATGGTGAAAGGGAGATAAAACCAATTGAACGGATGCCAAGAAAACAGAAAAGAAAATGGTACGGTTTGTGCCATAGAAATAGTGTGAAGGCCGTGTGTAATCGTCTGGTACAAACCATATACAAAAAGGGAAATGCCACCGACGACAGCATAGAGCGCAAAGGGTAAAACGAGCATACCCAGTACTTTGTTTTTCTTATTACCGAGCAAATCACGATAGTCGAAAAGTGCATTGCGCAAGAATCCGGTTGTCCAGCGGACGCGCTGAGTGAGGAGTTTCGGAAATGTCGAAGGACCTTTGGTATACACGCGTGCACGGATCGCGTTACCGATGCGAAGCCCGGCGCGCTGAACGCGCATCGACATCTCCATATCTTCTGCAAGATAGGCGTGTTTAAACAGTCCAATTTCAGTGAAGACAGAGCGTCGATAGAATGAGAAAGGTCCCGGTGCGACATACAGACCATTAATTGATGCAAATACATGGCGAAGCGTTATAGAAAGAGAATATTCGGCATACTGCATTCGTTGGAATAAGGTAATGGGTTTATGAATTGACATTGACGCAGTGACCGCTGCTATGTCGGGTGCATCGAAGGCGGCGACAATCTCGCGTAGAGAGTCAGGCGCGACAAACGAATCGGCATCGAGAAAGCCGATAAGCTCGGCATCTTTCGCGTGTTCGATACCAATATTCATAGCAGTAAACTTTCCGCCGTTTTCTTTATGAATGGTTGTAATCTGCGGATGCTCGGCGAAGCGATCGATAACGGCGGGAGTGCCGTCAGTCGACCCATCGTTAATAAGAATAAGTGAGAGTTTTTCTTTCGGATATTCGAGCGCGAGCAATGATTCAACCGTACCAGCGATAGTTGTCTCTTCATTCCAGCACGGGACGATAATCGCTACATTAGGGACCACAGAGAGTTCTGCCGTCTTGAGGCGTCGCATACGCGCTGGCTTCGAGAGGAAGGTTACGAGCAAAAATGACTCAAAATAGAGCGCTAAGAAGAGGAATGGATAAATATAGACATCGGGACTCCACACCATAATTACCATGAGAATAGCAGATTCCAGGCATTTTTTCTACTGAAGAAATGCAGTATACTAGCCAGATATGCATGAGGGACGGCTTCACCCGATTTCAGTCGCGATTCGCGAGATAGCGGATATCTTCGGCCGAATGGGTTTCAGTGTTGTTCAAGGTCCAGAGCTTGAGACCGAACATTATAATTTCGATGCGTTAAATATTCCTGCAGACCATCCCTCGCGAGATATGTGGGATACCTTTTGGGTAAAAACAAAAGAAGGAGAGGAGCGCAAGCTTATGCGAACACACACTTCTCCTATGCAGATTCGCTGGCTTGAGAAACATGGCGCACCAACGCGCATTATTGTGCCAGGAAAAGTATTTCGTAATGAAGCGACTGATATGACGCACGAAGCGCAGTTTTATCAGCTTGAAGGTCTTGCGGTTGATACCAACATTACACTTGGACATTTAAAAGGCATACTCGAACGATTTTGTAAAGAATATTTCGGAAGTGAGGCAAAAGTTCGTTTGCGTCCAAGTTTCTTTCCCTTCACTGAACCGTCAGTTGAGGTAGATGTGTGGTTTTCGGCTCAAAACAAATGGCTTGAAGTGATGGGCGCCGGTATGGTGCATCCGAAAGTGCTTGAGAATGCTGGGATTGATGCAACAAAATATCAAGGTTTTGCATTCGGACTCGGCATCGAGCGTTTCGTTATGATTAAGTATGGCATTCCAGACATCCGCCTTTTCCATTCTGGCGATATACGATTCGTTTACGGATTCGACGAAAAAAAGATATGATTGTCTCACGAAATTGGCTACAGAAATATTTTGACCAGCCGCTGCCTTCGGCAGATGTCGTTACTGACGCTTTCACTTTTCATTCTTTCGAGATAGAGGAGCAGGATGGAGATAGAATGGATGTGAAAGTTCTGCCGAATCGCGCGGCGGACTGTCTCTGTCATCGGGGCATCGCGAAAGATCTTGCGGCGATACTCGACCTTCCATTCAAGAACGATCCGCTTCGTACGCCCATCCAAAATGGGGACTTCGTAAGTCCCCACTTAAGAGTTGAGATTGAAGATGGAAAGAAATGCTTGCGGTATGTTGGCGCGCTCGTGAAGGGGGTGAAGATTGGTCCGTCGCCGATGTGGCTTAGAGAAGCGATTGAAGCAGTCGGTCAGCGCTCCATAAACAACATCGTCGATGCGACGAATTTCGTGATGCTCAACATTGGTCAGCCGATGCACGCTTTTGATGCGACGAAATTGGTAGAAAAAGATGAGGCGTTTACTATCGGCGTGCGCGGCGCGAAGAAGGAAGAAAAAATCACGACGCTTTCAGGAGAAGAATTTATTTTGCCCGAGGGCACACTTCTCATCACTGACGAGAATGCAGATATTCCGATTGGTATCGCGGGCGTTAAGGGTGGCATGCATGCAGAAATTACTTCTGCAACAACTGACATTGTTGTTGAATCAGCTAACTTCGACTGCACGACCATTCGCCGTGCGGCACAAGCATTGAAGCTTCCGACCGAGGCATCACTCCGTTTTCAGAATCGTCCGTCGCCGGAACTCGCTGCATATGGTATGCGCGATGTGCTTGCACTCATTCAAGAAATTGCCGGCGGGGAAGTCATAGGTGTTATAGATGTATACCCGACTCGTTCAGAAAAGATTCAGGAGGTCTCTGTGTCGCTCGCGAAGATTAATGGCGTTCTCGGAGTGAATTTTTCAAAAGAAGAAGTTGCTGATGCGTTCAGACGACTTGATTTAGATACCAAAATAGATGGCGAAACCTTTACGGTTACACCGTCTTTCGAGCGAAACGATATTCAGATTCCTGAAGATCTCATCGAAGAAGTTGGTCGCATTCTTGGATATGATCGAGTATCAATAGTCGAACTTCCTCCTGCTGCTGAGAAGCCGAATCAAGCGCGCTATCGTGGCATCGAGCGTGTGAAGGACTTTCTGATTGACCACGGCTTTACGGAGATTTCGACACAATCATTCGCGAAGAAGGGCGACATTATATTGGCGAATCCGCTCGATAAGACGAAACCAGCATTGCGCGCTACTTTGAGCGAGAATATGAAAGAAGCACTCGAACGCGCAAAATATTTTGCGCCGTTGGTGCTCGCACCAAATGAAAAGCCGAAGCTTTTTGAAATCGGCACTATTTTCACCAAAGACGGCGAGAAACTTGCAGTTGAAACATCAGAGCCAGTGCCCGGATTGCCGGCGATACAAGATGATGAAAATTATGAACCAAAACAGTATCATCTAGGCGCGTATAAACCATTTTCTCTCTATCCGTTTATTACGCGAGACATCGCGCTCTGGCTGCCGAGCGACGCCGATGATGGACTTACGAGATCCATCATTCGTGAAAACGCAGGAGAATTTTTGATTCGTCTCGACCAGTTTGATCGATTTGAGAAAGAAGGGAAGACCTCGCTCGCATTCCGCCTCGTCTTCCAATCATTCGATCGGACGCTCACTGATGATGAAGTGAATGTTATTATGCAGAAAATTACCGAAGCACTTACCGAAAAGAAATACGAGGTTCGCTAACGCTATAAAAATAATGAACCCCGGATTAGCCGATTGGCCAATCCGGGGTTCTGTCTCGTCATCCATCATTACCACGACAGATGAGGTGCCGTTCGATTTCACCGACAACATCTGTTGCGTCGACAACGAGAACCAGTGCTTCCGTTCCCGTTTCCAGCAAGAAATTTTCAAATGTGTCGGCGCCGATGACCACATTCTCCATGATCTCTCCTTTTTATTTGCTGATGACAGAAATAATGAATCCAGCGATTAGTATAATTCCTGCAGCTACAATAAACCAAAACAATCTGTAGGGAATATCTTTCCCAACCATCGCCGACCACCTTTCTATTACGATGTGAGAACTACCAACTCTTTACATCATATACCATAGAGTGTATTTTGTCAGTAGCCCCAAGAGCGATCATTTTTCACCAAATAACAGAGGAGAAAAATGCGTTGATTTATGCTATACTAGAAGTAACCGAAAATCGGCTATTTTTATGGCTAAAACGACTGAAAAAGAACCCAAAAAGAAGGCGTACGACGCCTCGTCTATTACTGTTCTCGAAGGACTCGAGCCAGTGCGCAAGCGCCCGGGTATGTATATTGGGACAACCGGTCCCGATGGGCTTCATCATCTCGTCTGGGAAATCTTCGATAATGCGCGCGATGAGGCGATGGCGGGTCGTTGTGATGATATCGAGGTAGCACTTCTGCCCGATAATTATGTGCGCGTAGCGGATAACGGCAACGGCATTCCGGTCGGCATTCATCCGAAGACGAAGGTCTCAGCGCTCGAGACGATTATGACGACGCTCCACGCGGGCGGTAAATTCGACAATGAAGCATACAAGGTCTCAGGCGGTCTCCACGGCGTCGGTGCGTCAGTTGTGAATGCGCTCTCCGAACATACTAAAGTGGTTGTGCATCAAGATGGCGGGATGCATGTGCAGGAATATAAAATCGGTAAGCCAGTCGCGAAGGTGAAGAAAATCGGCACTAGTAAAGAACATGGCACTATTGTTATCTTCAAACCGGATGCCGTCATCTTTAAAGAAGGCATTGAATTGGACTTGGAAAAAATTATTACGCATGTGCGCCAGCAGGCGTATCTGATAAAAGGCGTTCGCGTTTCAGTGGTCGATGCGCGTCAAAGCGAAGCGAAGATTCTGAGCGGAGTCGAAGGGTTATTTATGCGCGATCAGGCACTCGGCGTGCCGTCGATGACCTTCTATTTCGAAGGAGGTCTGAAGTCGCTTGTTGCTTTCTATAATAAGCATCAGACGCCGGTGCATAAAAATATTTTTTATGTCGACCACGAACAGGACAATGTAGGTGTCGAAGTTGCGCTTCAGTATGTTGACGACATCACACCGCGTATCACTGCCTTCGCGAATAATACCTATAACAGCGAAGGCGGTACGCATATCACCGGCTTTAAGACCGCGCTCACGCGTTCTCTGAATACCTATGGCAGGAACGCGAATATTCTGAAAGAGAAGGATGAGAACTTCACGGGCGATGATGTGCTCGAAGGCATCACGGCGGTGGTCTCAGTGAAGCTTCCTGAGATTCAGTTCGAAGGGCAGACGAAGAGTAAACTCGGCTCGGTCGAGGCGCAGGGCGCTGTCGCGACGGTCTTCGGTGAAGCGCTCGCGGCCTTCCTCGAAGAGAATCCTGATGATGCACGCGCTATTATTAATAAAGTTCTGCTCGCCCTCAAGGCGCGCAAGGCAGCGAAAGCTGCAAAAGATTCGGTGTTGCGCAAGGGTGCGCTCGAAGGAATGACTTTACCAGGGAAGCTTGCCGACTGTCAGACCAAGAGCGCTGAAGAAGGCGAGCTCTTCATCGTGGAGGGCGATTCAGCCGGTGGTTCGAGCAAACAGGGCAGAGACCGTCGTACACAAGCGATTCTACCGCTGCGCGGAAAGATCTTGAATGTAGAACGCGCGCGCATCGACCGTATGCTCGCTTCGGTCGAGATTCGCGCGCTCATCGTCGCGATGGGCACTGCCATCGGCGACATATTTGATATTTCGAAACTGCGTTACCATAAAATTATCATCGCGACCGATGCCGATGTAGACGGTGCGCACATTCGCACGCTGCTTCTGACGCTTCTCTATCGTCATTTCAAACCGATTATTGAAGGCGGCTTCGTCTATATCGCCCAGCCGCCGCTCTATAAAATCACCAAAGGGAAGTCGATGGCGTATGCCTATTCGGATAAAGAAAAAGAAGAAGTTCTGAAAGAGCTTGGTGTCGCGGCGAGCGAAGTGCAGGAGGTGAATCCAGACGACGAATCAGCAGAGCTAGCGGAAGAGATCGAAGCAGAGGAAGAAAAAGTAGCAACAAAGAAATCGACCAAGGTGAACATTCAGCGCTATAAGGGCCTCGGCGAAATGAACCCAAGCGAGCTCTGGGAGACCACGATGAATCCGGCACGAAGAGTGCTGAAGCGGGTGACGACTGACGACGCGGCTGCAGCCGACCGCATTTTTGATATTCTTATGGGCACCGATGTCGCTTCGCGCAAATCATTCATCCAGTCCAACGCAAAAATGGCGACTGTGGATTTGTAGTTTTTTTAAAACAAGAAATAAGGAACCCAGACTTCCCTTTTATGCATGAATTTTGATTTCTGAAGTTGCGCGGGCGATGAAGTCGGTAAGAGAAGTGGTATCCAATTTTCCATTGTCACGGCTGTCTATGGAGATAGTTTTTGCTTCAACTTCTTTATCGCCGACGACGAGGAGATAGGGGATTTTTTCCATCTTCGCTTCGCGTATTTTCTTGCCGAGCGATTCGTTTGAGTCATCTGCCTCTGCGCGAATGTTTTCCGCTTTTAACGCTGCAGCAATTTCTTGCGCATAGCTCGCGTGTTTTTCAGACACACTCAAAACTTTTACTTGAATGGGTGCGAGCCATAGAGGGAATGCCCCGCCATAATGCTCAATAAGCAAGCCAATAAAGCGTTCAAAAGAACCGAAAAGAGCTCTGTGTAGCATGTAAGGTTGTTCTTCTTGACCATTTTGGCTAATGAAAGACATCTTAAATCTTTCTGGTAAATTAAAATCGAATTGCAAAGTTGAACATTGCCATTCGCGGCCCAGGGCATCTTTTATCTTGAAGTCAAGCTTTGGTCCGTAGAAGACTGCTCCGCCAATATCCTTTTGATAAGCAAATCCTTTCTTGATGGCTATCTTTTCCAAAATATTTTCAGTAAAATTCCAACCCTCATCGGTACCCGCGTATTTGTTGTTTTGCGGATCTCGCACAGAAAGATAGACATTCACACTCTTAAGGTCAAAGCCGAACGATTTATACATAAACAGGATGAAATCAATGACTCGCTCAAGTTCATCTTCTGCCTGATCAGCACGACAGATGATATGTGCGTCATCTTGAGTAAAGCCACGAACGCGAGTTAATCCGGACAGCTCGCCTTTCTTTTCATAGCGATATACTGTGCCACATTCTGCCCAGCGCATTGGGAGTTCGCGATATGAATATTTGTCATTTTTATAAATTTGCACATGAAAAGGACAATTCATTGGTTTAAGCAGATACTCTTCAGAGTTCTCTGTCTTTTTATTTTGCTGGCGATCTTCAAGCGATTGGCCGACTTCCATTGGCGGGTACATAGAAGCGTTATAGAAACCCCAATGCCCGGAAGTTTCCCAGAGAATGCGGTTGCCGATATGAGGCGAACGCACAAGTCCATATCCGTTCTTCAAATGTGCGTTATACCAAAAATCTTCGATGATTCGCCAGAGGAGTGCGCCTTTCGGATGCCAAAGTGGAAGACCTAATCCTACCATTTCGTCTATATGGAACAAATCTAGCTCTTTGCCTAATTTGCGATGGTCGCGTTTCTTTGCTTCTTCTTGCTGTACTCGGTAAGCAACCAATTCTTCTTTTGTATCAAACGCAAGACCATAAATGCGTGTGAGCATTGGATTTTTTTCGTCACCGCGCCAGTATGCGCCAGCAACACGATCGAGCGTGAATGAGTCGGGCGCAATATCCTTTGCTGGATTTTCCGAGTGCCCTCCGCCGCATAGGTCAGTAAAATCGCCTGCAGTATAGAAAATTACCTTCTCTCCTCGTGCAAGAATCTCATTAATAAGTTCGTGTTTGAAAGTATTTGCTCCCGCCCAGCTTTTTGCTGTCTGCTCGTCGATTTCTTTTCTCTCCATCTTCGTCCATGTCTTTAAGATTTCTCGCATTTTTTTCTCAATACGCGGGAGATCTTCAGAAGAAATTTTTATCTCCGGACCGAACTGAATGTCGTAGTAAAATCCATCGTCAATAACAGGACCAATAGCGAGTTGAATGGCTGCTTCTTTATCTTTATGAAGATTTATAACCGCGGCTGCAAGCAGGTGAGCGAGCGTATGTCGTTTTTCTTCAATAGAAATCATATCCTCAAAATATACCACAAATTAAAGCATTTTGAGTTCTTCAATCGCGATTGAGGGTTCGCCGTTTCTGACTGAGACCTTTCCCTTCACGAGCAGACAAGTGCCAGGTACAACAACGCTTCCGTGTTCTTTAAAAAGTTTCGGAAAGAGGACCGCTTCGATCGAATCGGTCTTATCTTCTAACTTGAGAAATGCCATTTTCTCGCCGCTCTTGGTGAGAATGGCGCGTGCTGATACGACCAGTACCGGCAGAATGAACATCATACCCGGTTGAGGATTTTCTTTGATTTTTGCGATAGAAAGTTTCGCTTTCGCGGTTATCGCTGCGTGCGCATCGAGCGGATGACCGCTTACATAAATGCCGAGCAGTTCTTTTTCCCATGAGAGTTTGTCGAGAAGCGAGCTGTGCTTGCCAGGAGGAAGTACGAGTGGCGGCGGTGCGATAAGAGCGCCGAAAAGAGAATCCTGAGGCGCTGTCGCGGTCGATTCACGATGGAAAGAGAGCATCGTCTCAATATTTTCGAGCAGGGTGCCGCGACCGTTTTCTGGAGGCGTGAGAGAATCGAGTGCGCCGCATTTAATAAGCGATTCGAGCGATCGGCGGTTAAGATTCTTTGTTCCGATGCGCGAGAGGAAATCAGAAAGTGTTTTGAAAACACCATGATTCTTGCGCTCAGAAATAATGGCTTCAGAGATTCCATCGCCAAAGTTTTTGATAGATGAAAGTCCAAATCGAATTCCCTCTCCTCCCGTTTCTATATGCACTACAGTGAAATTACTACCGCTCTCGTTCACATCCGGCGGCAATACGAGGACATTCATACGCTTCGCTTCGGCGACAAAAATAGCGATTTGCTCAGTATCGCCCGAGTCGGCAGTAAGAAGGGCAGCGAGATACTCGACCGGATAATTCGCCTTCATATACGCGGTCTGGTAGGCGACTTTCCCGTAACTGGCAGCGTGGGCTTTATTAAAACCGTATGCTGCGAATGGTTCGATGAGTTGCCAAAGTTTTTGAGCAGTGTCTTCTGAAAGCTTTCCATATCCGATAAATCCTCTCGTCAGCTTTTGTTTTTCTGCTTGCATAACTGCGGGAATTTTTTTGCCCATCGCTTTGCGGAGCGCATCTGCTTCAAGCCATGAATACCCGCCGAGTTTTATTGCAGTGAGAAGCACATCATCCTGGTAAACCAAGAGGCCGTACGAAAAGTCGAGATAGCTCTTCATGCGCGAATCAACGAAACGAATAAGTTTCGGATTATGTTTTCTTTCAATGTATTGCGGAATAGTTTCCATCGGTCCAGGACGATAGAGAGCTACCATCGCATTGATATCGTGAATAGTTGTCGGGCGCAGTTCCTTTAGCCAGCGCGTCATGCCTGAACCGTTTAATTGGAAAACTCCTTCGGTCTCTCCGCGTGCGAGCATTTCGAATGTTTTCGTATCATTTATAGGGACATTCTCGATATCCACGACCACATGCTGCGTTTGCTTCACGCACGAAACCGCATCAGCGAGTATAGCGAGATTTTTTATACCGAGAAAGTCGAATTTCAAGAGCCCGACGCCTCCATATTCGTCGGTGATTGAATACATGTCGTATTGTGTAATAAGTTTGCCGGTGCCCTTCGGGTCGGGCTGAATCGGCGTCCATTCGATAAGTGGCGTCGGCGAAACCACGACGCCTGCCGCGTGTACACCGACATGTCGTACACAGCCCTCGATGCGTTTCGCGAGGTCGATGACTTCGCGCGATTCATCATCTTCGTCATAGAGAGATTTCAGATCCGGCTCGAGCTCGAGTGCGCGATCGATAGTCATTGGAAATCCCTGTGAGCCGATAGGAATAAGTTTTGCGATGCGGTCGCCGGTGGTGTAGGAGTGGCCAAGTGCGCGCGCCACATCGCGCACTGCGGCGCGTGCCATCATAGTGCCGAAGGTGCCGATTTGTGCGACATGGTCTTCGCCATATTTTTGCTTCGTGTAGGCGATCATTTCATCGCGGCGATTATCAGCCATATCCATATCGATATCTGGCGCTTTCGGTCGTTCAGGATTCAAAAATCGTTCGAATGGAAGTTTATAAAAAAGTGGATTCACATTGGTAATACCGACGAGATACGCAACTAAGGAGCCGGCTGCTGAGCCGCGAGTGGTGGTGAAGATGCCAGCGCGCCGCGCAAAGGCGAGAAGGTCGGCGACGATGAGGTAATATACGGCGAAGCCCTTGTTGTTGATAATGTTCAGTTCGTAATCAATACGGTCAGTGACTTCTTTTGTTTCTTCGAGATGGCGCGTGGCGATACCAGCGTAAGATTTTGCGCGCAGTTCTTCGTCATGATTTTTGAAGCCCGGCGAGACAGGAACGGCAGGGAATGTCCATTTCCCAAGATCAAAAGAGAGATTGCATCGGTCGGCAATCAGTTTGGAATTATCGATGGCTTCAGGTGTATCTTTGAATAATTTTTCAGCGGTCTTCTCGCTGATGAAAGAGAAGTCCTCATCTTCATTCCTTCCGCGCCCGCCGTGCTGGATACGGCGCATAATCTCGGTTGCTTCTCGGTCGCTCGGGTCGAGATAATAGACATCGTTCTGTGCGACAAGAGGAGTACTATTTTGACGGGCAAGGGCGATTATTTTCTGCATCAGTGCCTCGTGCCCTTCGACTTTCGGATGGTGCGTAATCTCGAGAAAGACATTATCGGCGCCGAAAATATCTTTAAATTCTGCGAGCGCAGCTGCAGCACCGTTTGTGTCGCCTGCGCGCAGGCATTGAGCAATGTCACCAGCGAAAGAAGGAATGAGTGCGATGACGCCGGTATGGTATTCGCGCAGAAGTTCTTTGTCGACACGCGGTTTTTCAGAGAAACCTTCGGTCCATGACTTCGTCACGATCGCGAGGAGATTCTTGTAGCCCGTATTATTTTCGGCTAAGAGAACGATGCGCGAGCGTTTGATATCGGCGTTTTGTTCGGGCTCTCTTCGAGAACGCGGAGCGAGATAGGCATCGACGCCGAGGATCGGCTTTATTCCCGCTTTCGTTGCGGCTTTATAAAACTCGATGGCGCCGTGCATATTGCCTCCATCGGTAAGTCCAACTGCTTCCATTCCTTCTTTTTTCGCCTTCTCGACCAGCTCGTCTATCTTCGGTAATGCCTGAAGAAACGAGTAGTGGCTGTGTGTGTGGAGGTGGATGAATCGGCTCGCCATATGATTCAGTATATACCCAGCACTAAATTTAGTGCTCGGGTATACTTTCTGCATGCAATTTATTCTTGGGGTCGATGAGGCGGGACGAGGGCCTTTGGCGGGGCCGGTCTCGGTTGGGGTGGTCGCTGTGCCAGAGGGTTTTGATGTGGCAAAAGAATTTATTGGTGTTGCGGACTCGAAAAAGCTGTCTGAAAAGAAGAGGGAAGAGATTTTCGCTTTGCTCGAGGATCGGGTCGCTCAGGGTGATGTTCGTTTCAGAGTTGAACTCGAAAATGCTGAAGTTATTGATACAGAAGGCATCGTATTCGCTGTGCGTCGCGCGCTCGCGCGCGGCGTGAACGCTCTCGCAGAAGAATGTGGACACCCGGTGTCTACAGGCCTTTTGACACCAGGTGTCCACATTCTGCTCGACGGCGCGCTTCGCGCGCCGGTCGAATATGCACAAGAAACCATCATCAACGGCGACGAACTTATTCCGATTATCTCACTCGCTTCCATCGCAGCAAAAGTCGTCCGCGATCGACTGATGGTCGAACTTTCTGCACAGTATCCGCTCTATGGCTTCGAGAAGCATAAGGGCTACGGCACCAAGGCACACTACGAAATGCTCGAGAAATACGGCCCTTGCATCCTCCATCGACGGTCGTTTCTGCATTGATTTGATACACGAGTGTCTTGTTTCTTTCGTATTTTACTGTAATGTATGGTGCAGAAGTTAAGTTGATACTTGACTAAATTTGTTCCAAAAAATAAAGGAGGTGTTGCATGCAAATCAGAAAAGGTAATGACCGAATAGTGTTTGTTTTTCCATCATTGGGGATAGTAGTTAAACTTCCTATCGTGCATTTCTTTTTTGCAGCACGCTGTTCATGGCAAATGTTCTTTCATTGTGGCGCGAAAGGAAGGCGATGGAAAATTCTGAAAAGATATCTCGAATTTCCGACAAAAAATATGAGCAGTTTCAGATGGTTTTTATTCAGAGGCCTATCTGCTAACTGGAATGAATTTCGGTTTTACCGAAAGACAAAAAATCCATTCCTCCAACCAACCTACTTTTCGCTCTTTGGTCTTTTGAACATTCAACGATTCGATGAACCATGCCAATTGGAAGAAACTGGTTTCTGGTGGCAGCTTCTCGAGTTAACCAACGGCAAGGTCTCCGATGATGGACATCATTTTGAAGAACCTCGTAATTTTTGCTTTCACAATGGGAAGTTGAGAATACTGGATTATGGGAGCCGTCGAACTCACGATGTTGTCCTGCAATATGGGACAAAAATCGTTGAACTTTTTAACCCGGAATACTCGAAACCCGCAAGATAACATCTTGCGGGTTTTACTTTTCTTTTTTGACGCGGCGTGATAAGGTGCTCACATGTCAATTCGCATGCGCAATACGAGTGGTCACGCCGGCAATCGCCGGTCGCATCACGCGCTCAAGAACATCACCATAGTGAAGGATAAAGAGAGCGGAAATCTCCGCCTCCCACATCGCCTCGACGAGGCGACGGGTATGTATCGCGGTAAGCAGATTTTTACCCCGAAGGTAAAGGCAAAACAAATCTCCAAAGTGAAAGGTCCTGATACCGAGCCAACAACAAAGCGTGTGCATGAACACTCGCATGAAGAGCATGCAAATGCAGAAGTGAAAAGTTCAAAAGGAGTTCAAGGGAAAGCGATCGGAGCAACAAGTCGCCCAAAAGCGCGCAGCGGTTTCGGCGGCGGAGTATAAATAATAGCTGTGGATAATCCCCCGCGGCCGTATTGCATGGTCGCGGGTTTGCTATACTACGCGCATAGATCTTTCCATGGCGAATAGACACCTAGCGCGCTCAGTTGTCCTCCAGACGCTCTTTGAATGGGACACTACTGGTGCATCCGAAAAGGACACCCTCACAATTCTTGCGCGCAACACTGCAGAATTCGGAGGTGATGATGTTGATCATCCGTTTATGGAACGACTCCTACTCGGCGTTCTCGCGAAGAAAAATGATGTGGATCTCATTATCGAAAAGGCCGCGCCAGAGTGGTCGCTCGAGCGCATTGCGCCAATTGATCGAAACATTCTGCGTCTTGGACTCTACGAACTCCTTTTTGCTGATCGCGCACAAGTGCCGGCGAAAGTTGCTATTAATGAAGCCATCGAACTCGCGAAAACATTTGGCGGCGATTCGAGTGGGCGTTTTGTGAATGGCGTTCTCGGAGCGGTCTATAAAGAGCTCGGCGAACCGGGGAAGAATGAACAAGGAGAAAAGAAGATGAAGCGCGAAGAATTACCGATAGAACGAATGGGCGGCGCGATTGTCTACACAAAACATGATGGGCAATATTATCTCGCGCTCGTGCATGATGTATTCGGCCGATGGACACTCTCCAAAGGTCATGTTGAACAAGACGCCACGCCCGCAGCGGGCGTGGCGCGCGTTATTAAAGAAGAGTTGAATCTCAATGTAAAAGTAGAAGGTCAAATTGGCGAGAACGAATATGTCGCTTCGCATCCGGAAAAAGGGAAGGTGCGCAAGCATGTTTGCTTTTATCTTGCCTCCTGCGAATTCGAACCAATCGTTTTGAAGAAAAGCGGCGGGCTCGATGATGCGAAATGGTTCCGCTTGAAGGACATCATTGACCTCAATTTCTATGATGATATGCTCCCTATCGTCACCGCAGCGGTGCAAAAACTCTTAGATAATGCGAGTACTCATGCCTGATTTCTTACTTTTTTCAAAACAACTCGGCGTTTTATTCAACAATTTCAACCTCCTCATCGAGGCGTTGACGCATCGCTCGTACCTCAACGAACATCGCGATTATACCGGCAGTCATAATGAACGACTCGAATTTCTCGGCGACGCCGTACTCGAACTCGCCGCTACCGATTTCCTTTTTAAAAAATTTCCTGCGAAGCCGGAAGGCGATTTGACCAGCTATCGTGCTGCGCTCGTGAACACGATGTCGCTCGCCGAAAGTGCACAGGCGCTCGGCATTAATGACTACCTCTTGCTTTCAAAAGGCGAAGCGAAGGACACTGGCCGTGCGCGCGATGTGATACTCGCCGATGCATTTGAAGCGATTATCGGCGCCATTTATCTTGATGCGGGCTATGCGGGTGCTGAAGCATTTATCGCGAAGAATCTCTACGGGAAGATCGACGAGGTAATCGCGAAGCGTTCATATCAGGATGCGAAGAGTCGCTTTCAAGAATCCTCGCAAGAAAAACGCAGTGCGACGCCGCGCTACGAAACGCTTTCTGAAGAAGGGCCTGACCATGCAAGGCATTTTACGGTCGGCGTTTTTATTGATACTGAAGAAATTGCTCGCGGAGAAGGGCAGAGCAAGCAAGAGGCGGAACAAGCAGCTGCAGAAGCAGGACTTAAAAAGATGCAGTGGTAATTTTGAGAGGTTAAACCCCTCAGCAACTTAAGGGTTTAACCTCTCAGTGCATAAAAACAAAAAACCACCGAAACTCCGGTGGTTTTTGCTACAAAGATCTTACTTATCGATATGTTATTGCCCCGGAAAGTCGCTCTAACTCTGCGGTCCTGCGTTCAATATAATTAAGCTGGGACCTGAGTTCGCTCGCAGTGCTTGAGTAGGCACTTCTGAGCTCTCCGATGAGTTCGACGGCCGCTTGAGCATATAACACGCCGAAATGCTTGCGGAAGTTTTGAAGAGGAAGGTCGTCCACTTCGATTCTTGTGATGATGTGCCTTTCCTCAAACGGGATCTTTTCATACCAAAAGTTGATTACGATAAGATTCTCGTCCGCCCTGGTGTGGTTGTGAGGCCGTCGAACGGCTAGGACTTCACCGCTTCCTTTATGATGGTGTGCGGACCTGCCCCAGGATGATGCCACTTTCTTATCATCCGTTTCTTCTCCCGATTCGTTTCGTTTGAATGTCATCTGCCAGTTCCATATCCAGCGATACAGACGAAGAACATGAGTGGCCATATCTACTGGAAGAGTTTCTTCGAATCCACGAGTCAAGAAAGAGACCGTGTCACTTAGCTCGAGGGTTTTAAGATCCAGAGTGTGCGAGGTCTCTCCTCCGTAAACGGTACTTCCTGGTCGAAAAACCAGAAGATCCTTGAGAAGTTTGAACCCGCGCAGTTCCCTTAAATCGACATCTTGCAGCGTGGTTCTCAAGAGCTCGTTACTTTCGGATACAGACAATTGACCGAAAGAAACATATTTTGCCTTTCCGAGAGCATAGTCAAGCGTCTCTCGAGCCCGCGTCTTGCGATTTCTGACCGAAGCCATAGGTACCTCCACTGAGTTATTGGTTGAACCAAAGAGCAACAGTGAGATCGAAACCTCACATATAAAGTATGCTCCTTGCGAAGCCAAAAGCAAGAGACCCAGAACTTGGAGGTGAAACACCCAAGCAACTTGGGTGTTTCACCTCCAGTAATTTTTGTATTTGCTACAATAGTCAGTAATGCTGAAGCGACTGGAGATCGTCGGATTTAAATCATTCGCCAAGAAGACCGTCTTGGACTTTTCGAGTGCGACCACCGCAATTGTGGGGCCGAATGGTTCAGGGAAAAGTAATGTCGCCGAGGCGTTCCGCTTCGCGCTCGGCGAGCAGTCGATGAAGAGTATGCGCGGGAAGCGCGCGGAGGATCTTATTTTCAATGGCTCACATTCAATACCGCGCGCGAATCGAGCGGCGGTAGTTATTATTTTCGACAATTCTCGCCGAACATTCAAAATTGATTTTGATGAAGTTGCGATCGAGCGCGCGGTCTTCCGTGACGGGACGAGCGAATATTCCATTAACGGCTCGCGCGTGCGCCTGCGCGATATTGAAGAATTGCTCGCGGGCGCGAATATCGGCGAGACCGGCCACCACATTATTTCTCAAGGCGAAGCAGATCGGATTCTGCTCGCTTCCGCGCGCGAACGGCGTGCGATGCTCGAGGATGCACTTGGATTGAAGGTATATGAATTCAAGAAGCAGGAAGCAACGAAGAAACTCGAGAAAACCGAAGAAAATATTGGACAAGTGAATTCTCTTCGTCGAGAACTCGCACCGCATCTACGGTTCCTTGAAGGTCAGGTGAAGAAGCTCGAGCGTGCTGATGCGCTTCGCGCTGATCTCATCAGTCTTGCGCAGACCTATTTTGCTATTGAAGATGCTTATCTTTCCCAAGAAAAATTAAAAATTACAGAAGGAAAACAAAAGGCGACAGAGCGTCTTGCAGTAGTGAGTGCTGAGCTTGAACGAGTGGCAGATCCAAAATCGACAGATAACGAGACCATGCAGCGCACTGAAACACTACGGAGAGCAGAGCAGGAGGTCTCTGAACTTTCGGCCTCACGAGCGACACTCTCGCGCGATATGGGGCGTGTAGAGGGAGCGCTCGCCGAAGTGAAGCGTCGCGCAGCAACAGTCGCACACGAGCCGTATGCAAAAGTACCTCGTGAAGAACTCGAAGCATTACATGAGGAAGTAGAGAAACAAACTCGGAATGTTGCAGATGGCGGTATAGAAGCATTGCGTGCTGCACTCGATGCGATTCGCGCGACAGTAAAAATCTTTTTTGCGCGGCACTGCGCGCCGCGCGATGACTATTTTTCTGATGAAGAAGATGCAGCGCTGAAACTCGAAACAGAACGAACCGCACTTGCTGAAAAGTATTCTTTCACTTCGGAAGCGCTTGAAAAAGCAGAATCCGCGCGCGCTCGCGCGCGTGAAGCAATGATCGCATTTGAAGAAACTGGTCGAGAAATTCGCCATCGCATTCTTGATGCCGCTCAAGAAAAAGCGCACGAAGAAGGAGAAGTGGCTCGCTGCGAAGCGCGCGAATATGAACTCTCACTTCTCGAAGAAGAACTCGAACGCAATAAAGGCGAAGCGCTTGCGCTCACTGGTGCAACAGCCATTTCCTATGATCCGCTTTTCGATCCGCCAGCTGGCGGAGTCGCAGAAGAACGAAAGGTGCAAGAAGAACGCAAGCGCTCTCTAGAGCGTACGAAGATTCGCCTCGAAGAAGCAGGCGGTATGGGCGAAGATATCCGGCATGAACATAAAGAAATTTCAGAACGCGAAACATTTCTTACCAAAGAATTAGACGATCTCGCGAAGTCGGCAGCGGGTCTCGGTGCGCTTATACGCGATCTGGACACAGAACTCACGAAGCATTTCTCCGACGGCCTTGCTCGGGTTAATGCATCGTTTAGTGAATACTTCGCACTGATGTTCGGCGGCGGGAGCGCGCGTCTAGCTCTTGAAGAGCCGGAAGAAGCCGAAGTCGAGGACTCATTAGATGAGTCCGAAGATCCCGAGGAGTCATACGACGAGGGAAAGAAAGAACGGGCGGGCATAGAAATAACCGTCAATCTGCCGAAAAAGAAATTACATTCACTTATGCAGCTCTCCGGAGGCGAGAGAGCGCTCACTTCTATTGCGCTTATCTTCGCGATGAGTCAGGTGAATCCCCCGCCATTTCTTATTCTCGACGAGACCGATGCAGCGCTCGACGAAGCGAACAGCCGTCGTTACGGCGATATGATAGAGAACCTCGCGAAGCGCTCACAACTTATCGTTATTACGCACAACCGCGAGACGATGAGCCGCACCAACATTCTCTACGGAGTCACGATGGGCGGCGACGGCGTCTCCAAACTTCTTTCTGTCAAATTCGACGAGGCCGTCGCCGTGGCGAAATAATCATTATGTCGCGATTGGTACAGGCACAAAATCTAGTTCTTTTTCTGCGATACGGGCGGCGACGAGTTTGACGCGGATAGGGTCGCCGAGGCGATAGGACTTGCGCGTGCGGCGGCCGAGGAGCTGATAGTGCTTCTCGTCATATTCGAAATAATCATTACCGATATCTTTAATGCGAATCATTCCGTCGGCGTGGGTGGTTTGTTCTTCGACATAGAGACCTCGTTCGGTAACGCCAGAAATAACCGCACCGAATTCTTCACCGATTCTCTCAGAGAGGAATTCCACTTGTTTCATCTTAATTGAATCACGCTCAGCATCAGCAGCCGCGACTTCGCGTTCAGAAGCATGGACTGCGAGCGCATCGAACTCGCTCATTTCTTTTTCAGAAATAAGATCGTCGCCAGCATGTGACTTTATGAGTCGGTGAATGATGAGATCGGGATATCGACGAATTGGTGAGGTGAAGTGAGTATAAAAATCGAATGCGAGACCGAAGTGGCCGATATTGCGTGTCGCGTAGACAGCCTTGCTCATTGAACGAAGCGCCGCGGTCTTCACCAGATATTCTTCCGGAGTGCCTTTTACCGATTCGAGGAGTTTGTTTAATTCAGCACCTGTTACCGTGCCGGCGCCAGAGGTCTTTAACTGGTAGCCCATAACACGCAAGAGATTCACGAGATTCTCAATACGATCAGCATCGGGTACATCGTGAATACGATACAGCGAAGCAAATTTTGTTCCTTTATTGTTCGTCAGTTTGGAGAGATGTTTCGCTACCGCCTCATTCGCGAGAAGCATAAAATCCTCGATGAGCAAATTCGTTGCTTTGCGTTCTTTCAGATGGATTGCTATTGGCTTTCCTTCAGGATCTAGCTCAACCTTTACTTCGGCAGTATCGAATTCTATAGCGCCTTTGGCTGCGCGGCGCGCGCGAATTTTCTTCGAGAGACCTAATAAGAGAGACAATTCTTCGCTCAGTATCCCTTCTCCTTTATCGAGTACTTCTTGTGCTTCTTCGTAAGTAAAGCGTTTATTGGAGTGAATGACGGTCTCGCCGAACCACACATCCTGAACATTCGCTTCAGTGTCGAGTGTAAAGACCGCCGAGACCGCGAGGCGATCCTCATCTTGTTTCAGTGAACAAAGATCGTTCGAGAGAATCTCTGGGAGCATCGGAATTGTGCGATCGACAAGATAGACACTCGTTGCTCTATCGCGAGCTTCGATATCGAGCGCTCCACCTGGTTTTACGAAGAACGATACATCAGCAATATGGACGCCGACTTCGATAGTTCCATCAGGAAGCGTGCGCACCGAGAGTGCATCGTCGAAGTCCTTCGCATCAAAGGGGTCGATGGTGCAGGTACTGACTTTCCTAAAGTCAGTATGCGGGTTGCCTTTGGCGACTCGCGCTGCTACTTCTTTCGTGAGTATCGCCGTACCCTCGGACTCGAGCCGCTTCGCTTCAGCAATGACTCCGGGAGGGAAGTCAGAAGAGAATCCTTGTCCGAGTGCGAGCGCGCGCATCTCGGTGTCGTGCACACCCGCTTTGCCGATGATGTCTTCGATGATTCCTGAAGGATAGGTCGCACCTTCTTTCCAATCATGGAGACGCACTAACACTTTGTAGCCGAGCTGGGCATCTTTCGTGTCTACTATTTCAATCGGCACATACATCTTTTTATAATCAGGCGCCAAAAGTATTTTTCCATTCTCTTCAGTGAGCGTGCCGACGAATGTTTCGCGCGCACGCGAAACGATCTCGACCACTTTACCGGAAGCTCTTGGAGGCATCTTACCCGAAGGATCTTGATACATACCCGCCGGAGCGACCTTTACTTGGTCGCCCGAAATGGCGTGATTCGTCCATTCTGGCGGGATAAGAAGATCTTCGGAAGCGCCTTCAATAGCGAAAAAACCGAAACCCTTCCGAGTCATCGTTATCGGCCCCTCATATATTGTCTCCATCGGCATTTTCTTACACTCTAGCAATATTGCAGGACTTCTGCTATAGTTGTGTCTATGTTGATGATTCGATTCCAACGCATCGGCCGGACCAATGATCCGGCGTTTCGCATTGTTCTCCTAGAGAAAAGCCGCGCCGCGAAAGCCGGTAGCATTACCGAACAGCTCGGTACCTATAATCCTCGTAGCAAGGCGCTCACGATTGACGAAGTCCGCGTGAAGGAATGGATTGCCAAAGGTGCACAGCTGACCGGCTCAATCCATAACCTCCTTATTACGAAGGGCATCATTGAAGGCAAGAAAATAAATGTACTTGGCAGAAAAACTCCTATTGAAAAAGAGAAAACAGAAGAGGTAAAAGCAGTTCCTGTTGTTGAAACTCCGACTGAAGCAGAAGTTGTCGCTGAAGCTCTTCTTGTTACGGAGACCCCCGCGGTTGAAGTCGAAGAAGAAGCCGCTCCGGCGGCGTAACTCATCCGCCAGATGGCGGACTAAATATACCTTTATGGAACCAGACCAAGCATTTCTCGAATACGCAGTACAAGCGCTTGTCGATCATCCAGAATCGGTCGAGACCACGCGCACTATCGACCAGATGGGCGTCCTGCTCACCCTCACCGTCCATCCTGAAGATATGGGGAAAATAATCGGTAAGAGCGGTAAGACAGCCGAGGCACTGCGCATCCTCCTGCGCGTCGTCGGGATGAAAGGGAATGCACGCGTGAATCTTAAGATCAACGAGCCAGTCGGCGGCAAACGCGAAATGGAACACAAGACCGTCGATCAGATCGTCGAGGAGTTGTAACCGCTCGAGATTTCGTAATTTCGGATAGCGTTACGCTTCGCTGCACTAGGCATTTCAACTATCCGAAATCACGAAATCTCTCGCTTATGAAATTTCACTTAATTACATTGTTTGAAGAAACATGCGATGCTTATTTGAATGCATCGATTGTTGGACGCGCTCGAAAAGAGAAAAAAATTAAAGTTGACTATCAGAACCCGCGCGATTTTGTCAATAATAAATGGGGCAAGGTAGACGAACGCCCATACGGCGGTGGGCCTGGGATGGTGATGACTGCACTGTCTGTTGTTCGTGCAGTCGAGAAAGCATTTGGGCGAAAAGGACTTCAGAAGTCAGTTTTGGGACTTCGGAAGTCCAAACATGGGCGAGTGGTCATTTGGTTTAGTCCGAGCGGCAAACAATTTACGAATAAAGATGCCGACGCGCTCACGAAATATGACGATGTTGTTCTCGTCTGTGGCCGTTACGAAGGAATCGACGAACGCGCGAAGAAAATCCTGAAGACGCTTGCACCAATAAAAGAATTCGCTGTGGGCGAGGCGGTCTATACCGGCGGAGAGATCCCCGCGCTCGCTATCGTCGACGCTGTCACCCGCCGTCTCCCAGGCGTTCTGGGTAAAGATGCGTCAGTCGAAGAACGCCGAATCGCTTCATCAGCGGTCTACACCCGCCCCGAAACTATTTTGTATAAAGGTAAAAATTACAGCGTCCCGAAGGTCCTCCAAACCGGACACCACGCGAATATCGATGCTTGGCGCAAAGAGAAATAGCTCTTTATCCCCACCCGTACTTGCGCGAAAAGGCGGGGACTGATACATTAGAAACATAGATACGAGTGAGTAATGGAGGGCGCCGAAGGAGAAGATTCATACTGTGAACTGAAAGAACACAAAGCGAAGCAAGTCCGCGTGTGTTTGCGTCTGTATATTCCCATTTTAACCACTTCACGCCATCCCCATATGCGCAAAACCCTCGTCCAAAAGACCTTCGGTGCATTTCAGGCCTCTCGAGTGCCGTTCCCGGACTTCGTCGGACACCAGCGCGGCTCGTTCGATTGGCTCCTAAAGGACGGTCTCACTGAACTCTTTAAAGAATTCTCTCCGATTAGCGACTATTCAGGGAAAAAGTTCGAACTTCAGTTTGAACGATTTGAAATCGGTGAACCGAAATATGACGAGGATTTCGTACGCGACACTTTGCGCACCTATGAAGCTCCAATCAAGGTGACGGTTAAGCTTATTAATAAAACACTCGGCACGGAAAAGAATCAGGAAATATTCCTCGCGGATATGCCGCTCATGACACCTCACGGTTCTTTCATCGTTTCCGGTGTTGAACGCGTTATCGTTCCGCAACTCGCGCGAAGCTTTGGCGCTTTCTTTGTGTCAGAACTTTTGCGCGGCAAGCCATTTTTCGGTGCGAAGATAATTCCTTTGCGCGGTGTCTGGATTGAATTTGAATCAGAAGCAGATGGCGCTATTTTTGTGAAGATTGATCGGAAACGCAAGTTCCCTATTACTCAGCTACTCTCGGTATTCGGTGGGGGCTTGGGCGAGGCGGTCGCTAAGCATTTTGCGAATGATCCGCTTGCGCTTGCTGCTATAAAGGCGACGCTCGAACATGACGAAGCGAAGTCGATTGAAGAGGCATATATCGAAATTCATCGTCGCATGCGCGACGGCGATCTCGCGACTCCGGAGAACGCGAAGAACTTCGTGCAGTCGCTCTTCTCCGCTGAACGCTATGACCTCGGGAAGGTTGGGCGTCATCGACTTAATATGCGTTTCGGTCTTCCGGTCTCTGAAAAGTCGCTCGAGAAGCGCACGCTCACTCTCGCCGATTTCGTTCATATCATTTCAGAAATAACAAAACTCAATGCAGACCCAGCAGCACGCCCTGATGATATCGATCATCTCGGTTTCCGCCGTGTTCGTTTCGTCGGTGAACTCTTGCAGTCGCGCATGCGCATCGGTATGAGCCGTATGAAGCGCAATATTCAGGATCGTATGTCGACGATGCCAACCGAGACCACACTCCCGATGGCGCTCGTCAATCCGCGTCCTTTTCATGCATCAGTGCATGAATTCTTCACCGCGAACCAGCTCTCGCAGTTTATGGAGCAACAGAATATTCTCGCAGAACTTGAGAATATGCGCACGCTCTCAGCACTCGGTCCCGGCGGTTTGACGCGTGAACGCGCGGGCTTCGAAGTGCGCGATGTGCATCCTTCGCATTACGGACGCCTGTGTCCGATTCATACACCAGAAGGTCAGAACATCGGTCTTATTCTTCGTCTCGCGATTAATGCTCGCACCAATAGTTTCGGAGTTATCGAAACACCGTATGCTCGCGTGAAGAATGGCGAAGTAACGAAAGAAATTGTGTATCTGAATGCACTTGATGAAGAAAATGAATTTGTCGCACACGGTGCAACGAAGCTCGACGAGAATGGCCGCCTTATTCCTGACCTTGTCGAAGCGCGCCATAAGGGCGAACCGATTATTGTCGAACGCGATGCGATTACGCTTATCGATGCTTCGCTGTATCAGATGTTCTCCGTCGCGACTGCCATGATTCCTTTCGTGAATCATGATGACGCGAACCGCGCCTTAATGGGCTCGAATATGCAGAAGCAGGCGACTCCGGTTCTTATCCCTGAAGCACCGCTCGTTGCGACCGGTATTGAATCGCATGCGGCTCGTAGCACTGGTCGTCTCGTGATTGCAGAAGAAGCGGGCGAGATTACACAAGTTGATGCGCGAAAGATTTTAGTAAAAAATAAAGAGGGGAAGACGCGAGAATATCGCCTTCAAGGACTTACCCGCACCAACCAGAGTTCGGTATTTATGCAACGACCATCGGTCATAACTGGAGATGTTGTGAAGAAAGGAGATGTACTTGCAGACAATTCTTCGACCGAGCAAGGTCAGCTCGCTTTGGGTCAGAATGTGCGTGTTGCCTTCATGAGCTGGAACGGCGCGAACTACGAGGACGCTATAATTATCTCTGAACGGCTTGTCGAGGAATCGAAATTCACCACCGTTCATATCGAGGACTTCGATTGTGTCGTACGCGATACGAAGCTTGGACCAGAAACAACCACACACGACATTCCGAATGTCGGCGAATTGCGACTTAAGAATCTCGACGAAGAGGGCGTTATCCGTATTGGTGCGGAAGTACGATCGGGAGACATTCTTGTCGGAAAGGTAACACCGAAAGGCGAAACCCAGCTCACGCCTGAGGAACGACTCTTGCGCAGTATCTTTGGCGACAAAGCGAAAGATGTGAAGGATACCTCGCTCCGCATGGAAGGCGGCAAGCGCGGTCGCGTTATCGGTGTCCGAATATTTTCACGGGAGCGCGGCGATCAACTCGAGAGTGGCATCATTAAGAAAATTGTCGTTACTGTTGCCCAAGTGCGAAATGTGAGTGTCGGCGATAAGCTCGCCGGCCGTCACGGCAACAAAGGTGTTATCAGTCGCGTGCTTCCAGTCGAAGATATGCCGTACGACAAGGATGGTAATCCTGTCGACATCATTCTCACACCGCTTGGCGTTCCGTCTCGTATGAACCTAGGACAGATTCTCGAGATGCATCTCGGCATCGCGGCACATACGCTTGGGTATCAAGCGATTGTTCCTCCGTTCGCTGGCGCGACTGCAGACGAAATTCGCGATGAACTCGAGAAAGCCGGCTTCGAGAGAAATGGAAAGATGCAGCTCTATGATGGTCGTTCAGGCGAAGCATTCGCACAGACAGTTTCGGTCGGCTATATGTATGTCTTCAAACTCCATCACATGGTGGAAGACAAGATTCATATGCGTTCCATCGGACCCTACTCGCTCATCACACAACAGCCGCTCGGCGGTAAAGCACAGAACGGAGGTCAGCGATTCGGCGAAATGGAAGTGTGGGCGC
>Ga0156755_103_pt2 | contig 56781 bp, 69 predicted proteins | sample RifOxyD1_FD_112084 | JGI IMG/M metagenome (GOLD analysis project Ga0156755, IMG submission 112084) | Candidatus Kaiserbacteria bacterium RIFOXYD1_FULL_47_14 | reverse complement strand
CGGACTGGGGGTTTTCGGAAATTCGGCGGCTACAAATTGAGAAAAAATTAAATTCATGTTAGTATAGTTGTGAGGGTTAGTTTCAACGCTCATACTTATACTATCATACTATGGAAAGCAAACAAAATAAACAAATTGGGGATAAAATAAAAGTCTTTCGAGCAAAGCAAGGACTGACACAGGACGCGCTTGCGAGAAAGTGCGATATTCCCTATACAACACTGACCAAGATTGAATCAAATGTGATAACGAAACCGTCAATCCAAACCGTTACCAAGATTGCTGTGGGATTGGGAATAAGTATTGATAATTTGATAAAATAAATTTATGGAAAATTACAACAAATTAGTTAGAGACAAAATCCCAGATATTTTGGACAAACAAGGGGTTTCTTATGAAAAGAGGGTTGCCACACCAGAAGAATATAAGGTGGAGTTGATTAAAAAGCTTGAAGAAGAAACAAGGGAATTTTCCGAAGCAGGTAGTCCAGAAGAATTAGCTGATGTAATAGAAGTAATTGAAGCATTAAAAAAATTACCTGATTATGTAAATGTGGAAGAATTACGGAAGAAAAAATCTGAAGAGAGAGGAGCTTTTGATGGAAAGATAATTCTTAAAGGACAAAAAGGTTAGTTTTTTGTTTAGTATAAAAATATGAAATTATACAGATTCAGCCCAATAAAAAATGAGAAAGAATTACTAGAAGCAATAAAGCATACGCACTTTGCTTGTTTTGAATTGTGTAAAAAAGCATTTGGAAAATATCTTCCAGTTGCAGGAAATATGGGAATATTTTGTCATTATGATGAGGAATACATATTACTCACAAAATTGCGTGAAGAATTAACAGAGCAATCTGATAATTTTAATCAAAAATATTTTCGTCTCCATAATCCCATAACTATTCCTGCTCACGAAGATGTTCCGGAAACTACATACACATATCTTTACATTCGCAGACCAGACCAATATAGAGCGCAAGTTGGTGATGTTGATTTTGTTCTCGATGACGAAAAATATATTGAGCTTAAAAAATCTTTGCAAAGTGGTTCGCAAATCAATGGAGCGAAAATATTTGATCGCCCTGATTTAGATATGATTGAGCTATCTGACCCAGATTGTGATGCTCTTGCTTATATAAGCACGAGAGCAATGACGGAAAAAGTAAGAGTTAAGCAATAAAATTATGAACTATCAAGGCGTAATCATTGAAGAAAGTTTAGAGAACAAAGACATTCTCAAAGATGTCAAAATTTTGGAGACGAAAGTTGAGGAAGTTGTGGAAGAACATAAAACTCCGTGGATAAAACAATGGACTCTTCACACTGTTGAAATTCCAGAAAATCAAGTTACTGGTGTCGCGGAAAAAATCAGTAAGGCACTAGATTCCAAGCATAACTGGTATGCCGATTTCAAAAACGACACTCATCATTACATCATTTTCCGCGACAAAGTTTTTTACATAGACCGAAAAAGTAAAGAACAATACGATGAAGCGAAACGCTATGGCATTTCGCTTGGCATACCCGAATATCAGGTCGATTTTGCCCCCGATGATAAAATTTGGGAAAGATAATTTATGAATATTTTAATTTTTGGCGACAGCATAACTTGGGGTGCATACGATCCAGAGCAAGGTGGCTGGGCTACTCGTCTACGAAATTATTTTGAGGAAAAAGATAATGACACAGACGTTTACAATCTTGGTATTTCCGGAGATACCACAGCCGACTTACTCAACAGAATCGAAGTTGAAGCGAAATCGCGCGAGCCGAATTTGATAATTTTCGCTATCGGAATCAATGACGCTCAATTTATCCACTCTACAAACGGCTTGCGCGTTTCGCTTGATGAATTTCAGCAAAATCTCGCAAAACTTTTTTCTATCGCCGAGAAGTTTACCGACAAAGTTGTTTTTGTTGGTTTAACAAAAGTGGATGAATCAAAAACTACTCCTTGTCCGTGGAAACCCGATAAATCCTATACCAACGAAAACATTAAACGACTAGATAATGCAATAAAGAAATTTTGCGAGGACAACAAGCTGAAATTCATCCCAATGGAAAGCGTCGTTGGAAACGACGACCTTATTGACGGACTTCATCCGAACACTAAAGGACATATCAAGATTTTTAATCAGATGAAGTCCGAGATAGAATCATTATTGTAATAGCCGCCGAATTTCCGAAAACCCCCAGTCCGAAACCCGCCCGCATTCCTCCCCAGACCCCTCCTGCGGGCGGGAAATCAGCCGAGGCAGGGCGAATCCATTCCCCCAGACAAATTGTTTCGCCCTGCCGAGTCCTTTTTATTAGTTTTAATCGTTTGGATTTTGCTCGAAATAGTTTCGAACTTTGTCCAACAAACACCGCCAATTTGCATAATATTAGTTATGGGTATATACTCGTAATAAGGTCGATATTATCAGAACTTAACCATTGAAATTATATGCCACGACTGGATGGAACAGGCCCTATGGGATTAGGACCAAGAACTGGAAGAGGAATGGGCAGATGCCCTTTCCTGTATCAAAGACAGGGGATGTCCAAAGAAGAAAGATTGACGCTTCTCAAAGAAGATAAAAAAATGATTGAAGAGGAAATAGCGTCTCTAGAGAAGTAAGGTTTCATAAAAGCAAACGATGCTATCTGAAAGGTGGCTTCGTTTGTATTGGTATACTTAGTAATACAAAAATGCCACGACCAAAATTATGCAGACGAATAGGTTTTAATCACACAGCAAGGTATTTCAAACCTCAAGGCATACCGCTGCGCTTTCTTAAAGAGGTTGAGTTATCCCTTGAAGAGATGGAAGCAATTCGTCTCAAAAATGTTCAAGGGTTGGAACAAACCGAAGCCGCACTCAAAATGAAAACATCGCAAAGCACATTCCAACGCATTTTGACTTCTGCATATAAGAAAATAGCGGTGGCCCTTGTGGAAGGGAAAGCGATAAAAATTAACGAGTAATCTTATTATTAATATAATCATTGACTATGAAAGTACTAAAATTTGGTGCAATCTGGTGTCCGGGATGTCTCATTATGAAACCGAGGTGGCAAGAAATAGAAACAGAAAATCCATGGCTTCAGACAGAATATTATGACTTTGATCAGGATAAAGAATTCGTGGATAAATATCACATTGCTAATGTCTTACCTGTTTTTATCTTTTTAGACAAGAATGGAAATGAGTTTTTGCGGTTAAATGGGGAAATAGAGAAAAACAAATTGATTGAAATCATTAGTCAAAACAAAGAATCATAATTTATGAAATTAACTGCCAAAAATATAATTATAGCTTCTTTATTTTGTTTAATTTTATTGCCCCAAACAGTTTCTGCTGGCAATCTTCCAGTCAATGCATATCTTTTTTATGGTGACGGCTGTCCACATTGTGCCCAAGAAAGACAATTCCTGTTTAATGACTTAAAAAGTGAATATTCGAATTTAGAAATTTATGAGTATGAAATTTATAATAATAGAAATAATATTCTTCTTTTACAACAAGTATCGAACGAATTAGGAGTTGGCGTGGATGGTGTGCCGTTTTTAATTATAGGCGGTCACCATTTTGTTGGTTATGCTGATGGAATTACTTCAAAAGAAATTAAACAAAAAGTTGCTGAATGTTCCATTCATAAATGTTCGGATCCAATCGCTTCTATTGTTGGGATTAAAGAAAAAGAAATCGTACAAGAATTAAAAAATGAAAATACTGGAAATGTTTTTACAGAAAAAATAATAAAACTGCCTATCATTGGTGAAATTGATGCTGTAAGTTTTTCGTTACCTATACTGACTATAGTCATGGGTCTATTAGACGGATTTAATCCATGTGCGATGTGGACGCTTTTATTTTTAATTAGTTTGTTATTGGGAATGAACAATAGGAAAAGAATGTGGATTTTGGGGACAATATTCATTACTGCTTCGGCTTCCGTTTACTTCCTATTTATGGCAGCTTGGCTCAACTTGATATTATTTTTAGGATTTGTTATCTGGTTCAGAATATCAATTGGCATCTTAGCTCTTTTAGGTGGTGGCTACAGCATAAAAGAATTTTTATTTAACAAAATTAGTGGATGTAAAGTGGTCGGTGACGAGAAAAGACAAAAAACTTTCGAAAAGATTAGGTTGATAGTTCAACAGAATAGTTTATGGCTTGCAATTGGAGGAATAATTGTTTTAGCTTTTGTCGTTAATTTAGTTGAACTTATTTGTTCTGCTGGATTACCAGCGATATATACGCAAGTTTTATCGTTGAACCAAATGAATGGTTTGCAGTATTACCTTTATATAGCGATATATATTTTCTTCTTCATGCTAGATGATTTGTTTGTCTTCTTTGTTGCTATGATTACATTAGAAATGACAGGAATCACGACCAAATATGCAAGAATTGCACGACTTATTGGCGGACTCGTAATGTTAATGATTGGGATTTTGCTTATATTCAAACCAGAATTTCTGATGTTTGGATAAAAAATTAATTGATCTGTAATAAAGCGATACACGAGTATCTCATTCTTGTGTCACATTTGTCACTTTTAGTGTTTCTTTATCCAAAGATAGATATCTTCTGCCGCTTTAACGCCGTCGCCGGCGGCGATGTTGTTCTGATGGTAGAGTTCGTCGGTGCAGTCGCCAGCTGCCCAGATGCCCTCGACGCTCGTGCGCTGGGTGCGCGGGTCGGTCTTTACGCGCTTCACCGAATCGAACTCGACAAGTCCTTCGGCAAAATCAGTGTTCGGCATCACGCCCGCTTCGACGAAGATGCCAGAGACCGCGAGTTCTTTCACTTCTTCTGAAATGACATCTTTATATTTCAGACCAGTCACAAATTGTTTGCCCATCACTTCAACCGGTTCGGCATTCCGAATCACGCTCATAGCCGAGTGGGCGAGAGCTTTTTCAACAGAGACAGGATCGGCCTTAAACTCCTGATGTCGATGGATAAGCGTTACTGACTTTGCATAGGCGAGGAGCTGGAGCGCGGTCTCGAAGCCGGCATTACCGCCTCCGATGACCGCGACATCTTTGTCTGCGAAGAGAAGACCATCGCAGGAAGCGCAGTAGGTTACGCCTTTATTTTCAAACTTATCGGCACCGGGGACATCAAGCTTCCGGCGGCGCGCGCCCGAGGCGATGAGTATAGCTTTCGCAGAGAAGTCTTTCCCCGATTTCGTTTTGGCGGTGAAACCCCCAAGCAACTTGTGGGTTTCACCGCCAAGTGATTCTAGCGAGACAACTCGCTCGCCAAGCGCTAACTTTACGATATCGCATTTCACTGCATCAAGATGCGCGCGTAGCGATTTCGCGAGGTCAGCACCGCTCACTTTCGGCGTGCCGATCCAATTTTCTATATCATCTGATACAATCGATTGTCCGCCAATCTCTCCCGAGATAAGAATCGTCTTCAGATGTTTCCGCGCTGCATACACGCCCGCAGCGATACCCGCAGGCCCGCCGCCAATAATAATGAGGTCATTCATAACCTCTATCTTATCACTTTATTTCTTGTGTCTGCGCAAGAATGAGGGAATTGCACCCCATGCATTATCGTCTTCAGGAACAATTGGAATATCTTCGTGTTTATGGGGCAATGCAGTCACGATTGGCTCATTATCCTTTCCATCTATGACGGATTCGCTAAGATCAAGGTCAGCTTTTTTTTGCGTATTTTCCATCTTTCCATCTTTTTTTTCTTCGCGTTTTAGGATTTCATGATAAATGCGGCCGCGTTCTTCTTCGTGCCGTTCTGCAGGTAGTGAGAAAAGCGAGCGTTCGAGTGCGGAATGCGACACACTCGCGGGGCTCTCAGGGAAGCCGGTCGCTATGACAATAATACGAATTTGTCCTTTTTTAAGCTTATCGTCATGCATAATACCGAAGATAATCTTCGCGCTCTTGTCGACGGATTCGCTAATGACCTTCGCGGCCTCCTGCACCTCCATAATGCCGAGATCGTCAGAACCAGCAACGACGAAGAGAATGCCTTTAGCACCACTGATCGAGACATCAAGAAGTGGGGAATTGACTGCCTGATTAGCCGCCTCTCGCGCTCGGTCATCACCATCAGCGATGCCGATACCCATAAGTGCTGGGCCGGCGCCTTCCATAATCGCTTTAATATCATTGAAATCGGTATTGATATCGCCAGGTGTCGTAATGATATCGGAAACGCCTTCGACTGCTTGGCGCAAGATTTCATCGCAGAGAGCGAAAGCGTTCTTTGCCGAAGTGTTTTTATCAACAATAGCGAGTAGTTTGTCATTCGGAATGACGATGTAGGCATCGACTTCTTTTTTCAATTCGGCGAGGCCATTCTCTGCGATATCTTTTCGTTGTGCTCCTTCAAAAGAAAATGGTTTTGTTACGACGGCGATAACGAGCGCGCCGACTTCTTTCGCTATCTTCGCGATGACGCCGGCGGCTCCTGTGCCGGTTCCTCCGCCCATACCGCAGGTGATGAACACCATATCGCTTCCAGAGAGAGCTTCTTGAATCTCCTGTCGTGTTTCTTCTGCGGCGCGCCTGCCGAGTTCGGGATTCATACCGGTACCGAGTCCGCGCGTGAGATTCTTGCCGATGTGTATCTTCCTCTTGGCGAGCGAGCGATGGAGGTCCTGCGCATCGGAGTTAACGGCGATGAACTCAACGCCGCGGACCTTAGAATCAATCATGTGATTGACCGCATTTTTCCCAGAGCCGCCCACGCCGACTACGCGAATTCGTGCGAATGTCTCAATCTCTGGTTCAATGCGTTTTGACATAAAATATAGAAGATATAAATAGTGAACTTCAGCTATGATAACAGAAGCAGGTTAGATGCAAATATTGACAATCTAAGGATACAAACTGTTACTCAATGCCTTGCTAAAACAAAAAGTCACTCATGAAGTAAGAATTGGTAGTGCTTTATTAATAAACTCTCCTTGCAGAGTGCTTTCTATGAAAAAGACATTACTTTGAGGAAGTTTTTCCATCAAGAAAAGATATTCTTTGTGTGCATCATTTGAATTTAACCACTCATTTGTCCAACACATACTAGCCATAATGTTTTTCTTATAATCTATTTCAATTATTTTTAGAATTTTCCCAGTTTCATTAAGGATTGTCTCAAGCTCTTTTTTTGTTGCCCTTCCTCCGGAACTATAAGAAAGCAATATGTATTTTGCTTTGGTATTTTTAATAAGCGTTCTAATTGCTTCCATAGCAATAAAATTTCCATCATTATTTTTTCTGAACTCCTCAAATATGGAAGCTGAAACTAAATCTCTAGTATCTTCTCTTCTGTTCACTTTACCAAAAAGTGCTGGTTTATCGTGCTTAATTACTGATGTCCATATATGATAATAGGACGAATATCTAACTCTACTTGGCGGCATTTTTTCGTTATTGGAGCCATAAGGAGGGTCAAAATAAGCAAGATCAAAAGAGTTATTCTCGATGACCTTAAAAATATCTTTTCTGAATACTTTATGGTTGCCGATTGTTTCTTTAAGCTCAGGGAGCTTTAGAAAAAGATTGTTGTAAGATCGATTAGACCATTCGGAAAGGTATGATACAAAATGTCCTAGTGTGCTATCTACTGCGTCTAGTGCAAAAAGCAAGCTCGTCAAAATAACGGATTTATCGATATCATTTAGTTTCAATTCCTCAATTCGATCTCTTATTGCGTCCAGCTTTCTTGTATTTTTAATCTGGAATGGTCTTTTTTCATCCATCACCTCGTTTCCTCCATAATGAGTTGTAAACCATCCATCGTGACCCTTGAGGTAGTTAAGATCATTAATTATATCTTGATAGTATTTTTTATCTTTATTATGCAACAAGAAACACTTTGCGCATACTTCAGACCAATGGGAAATATCGTTAGAGACAACATTGTAACCAGCTTGAGCAAAAGCTTGGCTTACTCTGGTTGAACCGCTAAATCCGTCTAGTATCGTTTTGATTTCTAGATCTTTAATGCTTTCTAAAATATAAGGAATTATTTTGAGTTTGGAGCCAGCATATTTAATGCCTTGAGTTTTTACATCAGAAAAATCTTTTTCATTGAATAGTGTCTTCTGCATGTTATAATTTTTTCAACCTATCGATATCTTTTTGCAAAATTATATTTGCTTCTTTATGACCCTCTTCAGTGCTGTTCAACGCAAGACTGAATAACTTTACTAAAGTGTGATTATGAGAATAATCGATCCAACCATTTGTCAGACTGTCAAAAAATGAAATCGCATTTCTTGTGTGTGTCCAGAGTCCTCTTTGAAGGGCGTTTGCTGATGCTCCACCATAACGAACTTCACAAATATAGTTGTTTTTATCATCCAAAAACATGAAAATTGGGTGCATTCTGGATTTGCCAGTCTTCTTACCTCCGAAACTTTCTCCATTTCCGATATACAAAATCCGTGCAGTTTGTTTAATTGTTTTCTCGTGATCAAAAATCATTATGTTGCATTGTTTCTTTTTCTCATTGTAAATAAGCGGCATAACATTTATGTTGTTAAATTCAGAAAATGCTGACGATGCAAAAATTTCTGCCATCTTCTTTTTGCTTGTGATATTTTTCCCTTGTTTTTCAAGGTAGGGGAACATTTTTTGGTCGCTATCTGTAGAAAGTTGTAAAGGTCCATCTCCATAGGCTTTTAAGCTCACTGGAAATTCTGACTTCGTGACCTCGTTAATAATCACAATATCCTCTTCGTGTTCTTTCGCTCTGAAGAGATCTTTCCCGACATGTATGCTTTTAAAGTCATACATAAACTGATTAATAAATTCAGCAATGCCTATTTCTGCCAAATCACCATGAGTTTTATTGCCGATTAGTCTCATCGTAAAGATATTAGACAAGGTATTCACTACTAGATGTCGATGTTTACTCGCCAGTAATTTAAATCTTTCCTTAAAATCCTTGTAGGGGTTCATGCGTGTATTCTACCTCATAAATTCCACATTTTGTGAGAATGGCGGGAAATAGAGACATTCGCCATTTAGCTACTAAACGGCTCATGTGTCGGTATTTGAACCGTTCAAGGCAAGAATTGGCGAAAAAACTTCACGAATGTCGCGGCGATACTTTTTTTCGGGGCAATCGTGTCGCCTGTGAGTCCCCAGAGTGCGAGTCCGTACGCAACCGCCCATGTTGCATCGCGGATTTTTGTATCAATAGAAATGCGGAACTCGGCGAGGCGCGCAGGCAGTTTCAACGAGCCCTTCGCAATATCGCTGATAGAACCAATGCCCGCACCGCCGCCCGAAATAATAATGCCGGCCGGTAATGGGCCACGACGGTTGAGCGATTTCAGATGTTTATCGATGAGCGCGAACATCGTAGCGAGACGGCTCGCAATAATGTCATCAACTTTTTTACGCGGATACATTTGTCCTGACAATCGTCCGAGCTTAACGCGCTCGGCCTCTTCAAGCGAGATACGGAATCCAAGTGCGATATCATCGGTAATGTGCCCAGACCCCATAGGAAATACTTTTACTGATACGGGAATGCCTTCGTCGTAAACAACGATAGAGACGGTCTCCGAGCCGATATTCGCGAGCACACATCCTTTCATCTTTTGATCGCCCTCAAGGAGGACATAAGAACCAGCGAGTGGGGAAGCCATTTGGTCAATGATTTCAATGTTGGTGTCTTCGACTGCTTTTGCGAGCGCATCTTCGTGTTGGGCGAGACAGGTAACGAAAAGATAATCAACTTCAAGCCGAACACCTTTCATACCGAGCGGATCGCCGAGCACTTTGGTATTATCAACGCGATATTCAAGCGGGATGCTGTGGAGCACATGTCGATTAAGAAAACCAGGCGCCGCCGCTTCGCGCGCCGCCTTTCCAGCTTTCTCAATATCAAGCGCTGTTATCTCTTGGTCGGCGCGCGAGATAATCGCCGAGCCGGTCGCGTGCGCCTCGTCGAGCGAGATACCGCCGATAGCGAGGAATCCGGATCGTATCGGTAAACGAGCAGACGCCTCTGCTTGCTGCTTCGCTTTTGCAATGCAAATGGAAACCTCTTCTTTATTGACGATATACCCGTGCCGCAAGCCCTTTGATTCAGCAAGACCGGTACCAATAATATGCAATTGCCGCGCACCGCTGCGTTTATCTGTGAGTTCCTCGACCACGACCATTTTTATCTGGTAGGTGCCGATATCGATTCCGGTTGCTACTCGTCGCGACATAAGAACAAACAAATCGCGCCAACAGTTTTTGTTCGCATCTCTCCATCTTAACACCATGTGCCCACCCTTTGAGATGTAATAAACCGTGGATAAATAAAAGCAAGGTGTAAGATGTAAGGTTCAAATTGTAAGCAGGAGCTTGTTTCGCGGCTTCGTGGAGACAAATAAAAATTTCGCCGTTTTTGTCGCCAACTGCATACGAAAGAACATTCGGAATGTATGTCTTGTTGCGTAATGTTTCGTTGAGTGTTTTTGCTTTTTTTGGTCCGACAAAAACGAGCGAGATGTCCCACTGGGGAAGCACTTCTTTCGCGAGTATTGAAAATGCGTTTCGCGGCGCCGTCAGACGGCGCCGCGTGTTGTTCTTTATGTCGACACTCATTATTTCTTGCCGCCCTTCCCGCGCGTCTTCTTCGCTGCCGGATCAATCTTCCCAAGCTTTACGAGCTCGTTGTAATTCTCGCGGCGAACCTTATTAATGAGCGCGCGCTTGTGGCCGACATTCTTCGACTTCGTGCGATGCCAGTAGCGGTTGTCGCGTATTTCGCGTACGAGTCCGAGCCCCTGCGCGCGGCGCGTAAAACGGCGAATAAGCGCGGTCGAACTTTCGTTCTTTCCGACTTGGACTTCAACTCGTGTTCCGGCTGTCATAGTAGAAGAACTCTAGCACATTGAGGTTATAGTTGTCTATACGAATGTTTTGAGGCGATCAATAAGACCGATGAGCGGGAGGACGGTTTCTTCTTGCGTTTGGCGATTGCGCAGAATTGCCGAACCCTCAAGCGCTTCTTTGCGTCCCATAATAAGGAGATACGGACTCTCTCGCCGCTCGGCGAGATGGAGCTGTTCGGTGAGTGATTCTATACCGATATCCTGTGTGAGAGAAATGCGAGCTCGTTTGAAATCCTCGGCGAGGCGTATCGAGAGCCGTTTCGCCTCATTACCAATATGGACGAAAGAGAATCGCGGTCGTGTATTAGTTGCTTTCCTTGGCCGAACAGGATTCACTATTGCTCCTTCACTTCCTATCTGAAGCATGGCGCCAGTTGCGCTGAAAGGCGCACTAGGAAAGAAGTGGCGCGTGAGGTCGCTATAACGCGAACCCCAGGCGACGCGCTGTCCGCCGGCTATAAACTCAAAACAAATATCGCCCCAGACCGGTCCGCGATTGATAAGATGGCGCGCAAGTTCGTAGGGCGTTTCTGTCATTTCGAGATATTCAAGAAGATCTTCAAAACGCTTTCGGCTTGCGTCCGAGAGATGCTCGGTTGGCGCGGGCAAATCATCTGCACATCCGTTCGCGAGAGCGAATTCAGCGGCTTCGAGTACATCGCGTCTGGCACAGTTCAGACATTCTTCAGGGAGTATGTTCGCGCGTTTTTTGAAAAAGACGCCGAGTTCGCGCGCGTAGCGCGCGCGAGTTTCTTTATCGCCCATAGAATTAACACGAACAATCGGATCTTCATGGAAGAGATCGTGAGAGAGCGCGAGAATTGCACGAATGACGACTGTGTCTGCAATAGCGCGATCAGTACCAAATGCGTGGAATTGCAGGGTTACTTTTTTCTGTGCAGGGCGGCCCGGCGCCATATTGGTGTGCCAGATAAATAGCGGCTGCTGCGGAGTCGGCGCGCATTCGATGTTCTGGCACTGCTTCAAGAAGTGTATGACCGTATCAGCAACAGGGTCGTGTACGAGATTGTTGAACACTGTTTGTACATTTGATTTTACATCTGCCGGCTGGCGGGCCGTACCGCGTTTCCGAGCAGTAAGCGTTGATAATGGCGTAAAGCCGTAATACTGGCCTATGGCATACGATTTCGTGAAAAGTTCTTCTGCCGGAATGGTTCCGCGCATCATAGTGCTGTAGGCGTCGTTTGACTTGAGGTTGCTGACGAATAAGTTGCGATACCTGGGAATAAACCGCCATGAGAAATCGGCAGAAGCCGCAGATCAACACGGCCAATAATGTCTTTTTTAGGCAAAGGACCCCAGACGCGCGAATCGGAACTTTTTGGGCGGTTGTCGCCCATAACGAAATATTCTTCTGGGTTGAGAGACACATTCTTAGTGTAAGTTGCGTCTTCGTTCACTATGTATGGTTCAGTAAGCGTGAGATTTTCCCCAGCGGTAGTTGTAACGGTAATCGCACCATGATTAATGGAGATGGTTTCGCCAGGAAGACCGATAATGCGTTTAATGTAGAAGATAGAAGGATTGTCCGGATAACGGAAGACAATCACATCACCGCGTGCGGGTGCGCTGAAACGATATAGAAGTTCGTCGACAATAAGGTAATCGAGATTTTCGAATGTCGGATGCATCGATTCTCCATCAACAACAAACGGCGAGATAATAAAAACGCGAATCGGGATGACCACGAGAACAATAAGGAGCGCGAGCGTGAAAAGATCTTTCAGAAAACCTTTTCCAATATCTTTCATATCGTGCATTGTACGCGCGCGTTTTCGCGATGCAAGTTTTCTGCTATCATACGCGTATGGCACTCGTTATTGTTGGGTTGGGGAATCCGTTGAAAGAGTATGAAAAGACGCGGCATAATGCTGGCAGGAATGTGGTCGAGCTTCTCGCGAAACAAGAAGGCCTTGATGAGTTTGTTTTTAATAAAACAAGCAATGCACTCGTGAGCAAGGGCGCGATAGGAAAGGAAAATGTAACTCTCGTTCTTCCAGAGACGATGATGAATAACTCCGGCAGGGCCGTCAGTGCGTTTGTAAAATCGTCGAAGGCGGCAAAAGGTCTTCTCGTTATTCATGATGACTTGGACTTACCGCTCGGTACTATAAAAATAGTATTCGGCCGCGGGAGTGGCGGACACAAAGGCGTGGAGAGCATTATGCGCGCGATAAAAACGAAGGATTTCGCGCGTTTGCGTGTCGGCATCTCGGCAATAGGGAAGAAGAATCAAGCGAAGAAAGTAATCGGTGAAGAAAGAGTTATTAAACTCGTTATTGGTAAATGGAAACCGAGCGAAGAAGTCGCTTTTAAAAAAGTTCTAAAAAAAGCTGTCGAATCCGCGCGCCTTTTCATTGTAGAAGGTATCGAATTTGCCACGCAGTTTGCGAACACAAAATAATGTAATCATAATTGTGGACGCCTGGCGTCCACAGGATTAATCAAAGAATTTTGATTGATGTTTCTTGTCTATGTCGTCAGGTTGATAGCGTCCGAGAATTACATCTTTTGCAAATTCTCGATATTCGCCAGGTGTAAACAATGAGGAAAGAAATGTTGTATCTACAATCGTTCTATTGAAATCGCCAGTATAGTCCCCAATACTTGAGTACGGATAAGAACATATCCAATTGTATGTGCGATTAAAATCATTTTTAATGATATCCTTTCCGCCGGGATACATATCAATGGCATTTTTTACTTGCACATAGGCACTTACATAACGAAAATAACGGTCGTCGTCAATTGTTATTGCACGATAAGGTCCCTGAAATAACGCACCATGCTCGCCGTATCGTTCATTGAACCGTTTAGCCATTCCAGTACCAAGTCGATGCATAAATCGAGCAATGTTGCCTTCAGCAAGTTCCTGTAGAATTAAATGGAAATGATTTTCAACAAGACAAAACGCAATAATGTTTACAAGGCGTTCTTGCGCCGGCCAGTGTGACGGACGCAGCAGAGAATTATGCAAATTCTCATCTTTTAAATCACGATACCAATTCAGAGACATGAATTGATCATTGAAATGGGCGAGCATGAGCAAAAACCGAAATCGGTCAATTTCGTCACGAACAATCGGCAACCCGCGTATTCCACGCTTCACTATATGTACATATGAACCAGTTGCAAATTCCTCTTTTCGCATATTTTCATCCTAACATTGCTTCGCTTTGTGGACGCCAGGCGTCCACAGATTTTAGTGCAGACAAACAGATACAAGTGCGGTACAAAGAAATCAGGCCTCCGATTGTTCTTTTATTTTTTCTTCGCCGTGTAAGTCAGTGTCATGCGCTGTTCTTTTGGTTCGAATAGAGCAATCGTGAAGGGATAGGTTTTCCCAAGTTCAAGCGTCTCGCGCAGTGCTGCCGGCGATTCGAATTCGCTCACATGCACCAATCCGGCAACCCCTTCTTCAATAGAAGCGAGCGCGCCGTGTTTGTTGTATTTAATAACAACGCCCGGCACTACCATATCCTTCTTGTAGCGATCAGCAGCAGTGTGCCACGGATTTTCCTTCAATGCCTTAATAGAGAGAGAAATCTTTCCGTCTTTGATTTCAATTATCTTGACCTTCACCGCGTCGCCGACCGCGAAGAGCGTGTGAGGATTCTCGACGAGACCCCAATCGAGTTCGCTGATGTGTGCGAGACCTTCGAGACCTTGTTCGAGCTTCACGAAGACGCCGAAATCAACAACACCCGTTACTTCGCCATCAGCGATATCGCCTACTTGGTATTTGTCGATAATCGATGCTTTCTCCTCATCCTCGTTTTCAGTGCGTTCTGAGAAGATAAGTTTTCCTTCTTTTGCATCGGCAGTGATGATGCGTACGGAAAGTGGGTGGCCAACCAATTGTATCAGTTCGCCGAGGATCTTGTCTTTATCGCCTTCTGGTACGCGAGGATAATGTTCCTTCGCGAGCTGTGATGCAGGAAGGAATCCCTGAATACCTTGCCATGAGAGAATAAGTCCGCCTTTGTTCGCTTCTTCAACAATGAGCGAGTAGGGCGTCTGCGAGAGGATAGCGGTTTCGGCCTCGCCCCAGATAGCTGCCTGGCGCGCCTCTTTAAGAGAAAGCTCTATATACCCATCACGACCAGCTGGATCAATGACCTTTGCACTAATCGTGTCGCCCGGGTTCGCTTTGCGCAATACATCAGCGGCGTTGAGGTATTCGCGTCCGTAAATAATGCCGGTGCCAAAGGGCGGCAAATCGACATACACACGACCACGGCTAATCGCAATAATAGTGCCTTCAACGAGGTCGCTTGTTATAGGCGGCATCGGGATAGCATCAATAAAACTGGCCATCGGGTGGCTTTCAGCGAGATGAATGGTCGGCAACGGAACGGACTTCTTACCTTCAGACATATATATAAAGCGGTGCGGATTTTCGAAGATGGTGCTGTTAAGGTTCGACCTTAAGAAATTTGGGCCAAAGGTCGAACCTTTAATACAGTGTTAGCCAACATCTAGTTCTCTGCACGCAACGAGTGGACTATAGCATAGTATATAAAAAAACGAAGGCCCTCCTTTCGGCGGGCCTTTTGCGCGTGAGCGGTTGTCGAGGATGAATTCCTTCCCCGATTACGCCGAAGATCTATCAGACATCGGTTCTTGATTGAGGGGTGAGCTCATTTACCAGTTTGGCGCGCATGTTACGCGTTGTGTTTTGAGCACCCTTCCTCAATGAGAACAGATGGTCTGCCTATGAATATATCAGAGGTCAGTTTTATTTGCAATAGCCAGCGCGCGGGCGCGTTTTATGCTAGAATATACCTATGGTTATCACGCATCACGGCGGGCAATGTTTCAAGATTACTTTCGGTGATTTAACGCTTGTTTTCGACCCTATTAGCAAGAAGTCGGCAATGCCCGCCGTGCGCTTCGGTGCGGATATTGCACTCGTTTCGCGTGATCATCCGGATATGAATGGCGTAGAAGAAGTGGCGTATGGCGACCCTTCGAATAAACTCAGGCCAGGCAAAAAACCGTTTGCTATTACCGGTCCCGGCGAATACGAGCGCGCCGGCGTTGTTATCCAAGGATTCCTTTCTAAGAGCAACTATGGTCTTACGAAAGATCACTTGGGGGTTTCACCCCCAAGTTTTGTCAATACAATATATAGTGTCGAACTTGAAGATATGACGCTCGTACATCTTGGAGCACTTTCTGATGCAGAATTATCGAAAGAAGCGCGAGAGAATATCGATGAAATAGATGTGCTCTTCGTGCCGATTGGGGACGATGGCGTTCTCTCTCCTGCAAAGGCGCACGAGCTCGCGGTCTCGCTCGAGCCGAAGATTATCATACCGATGCATTGGAGTGGTATCGGACAGTCAAAAGCGCTTGAAGCATTCTTGAAAGAAGCAGGGAACGGTAGCGAGAAAGTAGACAAACTCACCTTAAAGAAGAAAGATCTTATCGGTCGCGATGGGAGTATACTGGTATTAACGCCTTAACAGATATGAGAACCATCTTTGAACATATCGAAAACGCAAAACAGAAACCGCACCATATTCGGAAGCGCATTGCTTTCGCGAGCGCTGCGGGCGTGAGCGCACTCATCGCTTTTGTGTGGTTTGCGGGCTCTCTTGCGACAGGATCCTTCGCGGTTCGCGGAACCTCGTTTGCAGATGCAGGTGTACAAGGAGGTATTGAGACCACTAGTGGCGGGAGCGGTTATGATTCCGCTAGTAGCGGGATTGCTGGCGCCGCTGCAGCGCTTCAGAATAAAAATGCGTCGGCGCACATCGAAATTGTCGACACTGCGTCTTCAACGCGTCCAGTGAGGAAGGCAGAACAGACGACGATACCGTTCTGATATTTAAATATTTAAACTTTTAAATTTTCAATTATGGCGCGCGGTAAGCAGGAAAAAGGAGATGACGCGGCGGCATATCCGCCAGCTGGCGGAGCCGCGAATGTCATCGATCAGCCGATTGTCGCCGAGATGCGACAATCTTACATCGACTATGCGATGACGGTTATCACCGCCCGCGCTTTGCCCGATGTGCGCGACGGATTGAAACCGGTACATCGACGCATTCTTTATGCGATGAAGGATATGGGGCTTATGCCCGGCGGGAAGTTTCGTAAGAGCGCAACGGTAGTCGGCGAAGTACTTGGTAAATATCACCCGCATGGCGATGTCGCAGTGTATGACTCGATGGCTAAAATGGCGCAGACATTTTCTTATCGCTACCCGCTCGTGTTGGGGCAGGGCAACTTTGGTTCTATCGACGGCGATTCGCCGGCCGCGATGCGTTATACCGAAGCGAAGATGTCGCGCATTGGCGAAGCGCTTCTCTTAGATCTCGAGAAGGAGACCGTCAGATGGAATCCGAACTATGATGCAACGCGCGAGGAGCCGCATGTACTTCCGTCTGCATTGCCCAATCTTCTCCTCAATGGCACGCTAGGCATCGCCGTAGGCATGGCTACTAACATTCCGCCGCACAATCTCCGCGAAGTAGTCGCTGCCACCATTCATCTCATCGAGAATCCTGATGCGACTACTGATGACTTGCTCCAATTCGTAAAAGGTCCTGATTTTCCGCTTGGGGGTGTCGCTTTTAATAATGCGGATATTAAGCATGCTTATGGCTCAGGGAAGGGACCGGTGGTGGTGCGCGGTGAAGCGGAGATTATTGACGATGGGAAGAAGGACTCGAGCATCATCATTACTTCGATTCCATATCGCGTGAATAAAAGCGAGCTTATTGCGCGCATCGCAGACTTGGTACAAGAGAAGAAACTAGAAGGCATTCGCGACTTGCGCGATGAATCAACTTCGGACATTCGTGTGGTCGTGGAGTTGAAGAGTACAGCACATCCACAAGCGGTCTTGAACGCATTGTACAAACATACAGAGCTCGAAAGCACCTTCCACTATAATATGCTCGCACTCGTGGACGGTGTGCCGGAGATGCTCTCGCTCGTCGGTATGCTCGGGCATTTTGTGAAGCACCGTCAGGAAGTCGTGAAGCGTCGTACCGAATATGATCTGCGACAAGCAGAGGCGCGCGAGCATATTCTCTTCGGTCTCTGCAAAGCACTCGATCATATTGATGAGGTTATCGCGATAATCAAGAAGGCAGCGGACATTCCTTCAGCATCGCTCGCGCTCCAGAAGAAGTTTAGCTTTTCGGTATTGCAGTCGGCGGCGATTCTCGAGATGCGTCTTTCGAAGCTCGCCGGCCTCGAACGCAAAAAGCTTGAAGACGAACTCGCTGAAGTACAGGCGATTATAAAAAAATTGAAAGATATTCTTTCGTCACTGGCGAAGATTCTCGCTGTGGTAAAACAAGAGCTCAGTGAACTTGCCGAGAAATACGGCGATGACCGCCGTACGCGCGTCGTGAAGGGTGGCGTACAGAATATTTCTGTTGAAGATCTTGTGCCCGATGAAGAATCGATGCTTCTCTTAACTCAAGGCGGGTATGTGAAGCGGACGAATCCGAACGAATACAAGAGCCAGAAGCGTGGCGGCGTTGGCGTGGTGGACATCGCTACGAAGGAAGAAGACATTGTGACGCATTTCCTCGTGACGAATGCACACAACGATTTGCTTTTCTTCACTGATTTCGGCAAAGCATATCAGCTCAAGATGTATGAAATTCCTGAAGGTCGTCGTGCCACGAAAGGTAAGAGCATAATGAACTTCCTCGCGCTCGCAGGCGATGAGAAGGTGACTTCCATTTTGCCGGTGCCGAAGGGCGCAGCGCTCGATGCTTCGTCGATTGTTTTCGTAACTGAAGAGGGCTCGGTTAAGCGTGTAGCGGCGCGTTCATTCTCTGATGTTCGCCGTTCAGGCATCATCGCGATTAATCTAAAGAAAGGCGACAAACTTGTTTCCGCGCATCACTCTGGCGAGGGCGATACGGTCTCTATCGTGACTGCGAAAGGACAGTCGATTCGATTTGAAGCAGAAGAAGTGCGCGAGATGGGCCGCACTGCCGGCGGGGTGCGCGGTATGGCGGTAAAGAAAGGCGACAGAGTCGTCTCTGCTGAAGTGATTTCCGCCGCGGTCCGTGATGCCTCGCTTCTCGTCATTATGAGCAAGGGGTACGGCAAGCGCACTAAGATTTCTGAATATAAAGTACAGGGCCGCGGCGGCTCTGGCATCAAGACCGCAGAGGTAACGCCGAAGACCGGCGAGATTATCGGCGCGCGCGTTATCGTGGGCGATTTAAAAGAAGAAGAAATTGTCGTCGTTTCTAAAAAAGGGCAGGTGATTCGCACTTCAGCTGCCGAGATTTCACTCCTTTCCCGCGCGACGCAGGGCGTCCGCATTATGAAAATGCGTGAGGGCGACTCTATTGCATCGCTGGTGGCGCTGTGATACTCTGGTTTCTATCAGAGTTGGGAATTGACCACCCCTAACTCTTACCAAGGAAATTATTTGGAGAAAAGACCTTGGCGGACGCTGATATCGGTTAACCGCGAGATGTGTTGGGTTGGGAGTAGCAGAAACGCTAGCTCTAGAGACAAAACCTAATTCCTCGCGGTTTTTTTATTTTCCTATTGTAGTATTGTGGACACTTAGTGTCTACAAATGATGCTCGGTGAGTTCGTCAAGTCGATGGAGCATACATTCCTGAGCAAAACTCTTAAAAGAGTGAGAATTGTCAAAGAGCTCACCAAGAAGTTCGCGGTCTAAAATAGGCGATATGTGTTCAGAGTGTTCATAATCTTTTAAGCTGGTAAACGGATAATGTAACGCACTCGCGTATGCCGGTTCAAATTCTCTGCAGGCGGTCATTAATCCTCCAGGATATAATTCAAAAGTATTTTTAACCATAATATACGCCGCAAGATTTTTGAAATCCGTTTCTTCTTCAATAATTCGTGATTTATATGTACCCTCAAAGAGACGTCCGCTTTCGCCGTATTTTTGATTAATAAACTTTGAATACGCCATTGAAACGCGATGCATGAATTTTGCGATCCCTCCTTCAGTAATTTCTTTTAGAAAAAGATGAAAATGATTCGGCATAAGTGTAAAAGCAAGAATCGACACTATCGGTTCGCGCGGTTGCCATGACGATGGCCAAGACAGAGAACTAAGTCCTCCCTCAATATCTCTAGTCCAATTATCCGGCATCGGTTCTTTATGATTAAGATAGAACAAGAGGGAATGTAAACGCCGCAAATCAGTCTCGTGACGATAAATAGGCATCTTCTTTACTCCGCGATTACAAACATGCACATATGCGCCGAGTCCTGTTTCGCGGTACCCCATATAATTATTATAGCTCCAACTAATCTTGTAGACACTTAGTGTCCACAGTTGTGGGTATAGGAGATCAAGGTATTTTTATAAGGGTGTTGATGGGTGTTGATTGCGCGGCCCGCAGCGGGCCGCGCATGGTATTTTATAGGTATGAATGCTTCTTTCAGTTCTCCAAGAGAGAATGTGCTGCATTTGGGTCTGCGCGAGGGAATGAAAGTCGGCGATTTCGGCGCGGGCTCTGGTCATTATGCGCGCGCGGCAGCGGCTATCGTCGGCTATGACGGAAAGGTATATGCGATTGATGTGCAGGAAAACATCCTCAAACATTTGAAACTCAACACGCATTTCTCGCATCACAGTATTATTGATACGGTCTGGGGCGACATTGAGAAATTGGGTGGTACGCATTTGCGCGATGCTTCGCTAGACGCGGCCATCCTCGCCAATGTGCTTTTCCAAATCGAGAATCGCGATGGGCTTATCGGAGAGATACGGCGCGTGCTGAAATTGGGCGGCAAGCTGATGGTTATCGATTGGGCAGGCAGTTACGGCGGTATGGGTCCTGCGCCAGAACAAGTTGTGACCGAGCATAGCGCCGAGGAGCTCTTTATCAATGGCGGATTCCATAAAGTGAAATCATTCCGTGCTGGACCGCATCATTACGGCATTATTTTTACTGCACCATAATTATGAAAATTTCTTTATTCCAAGGTATTTTGTTCGGCGTGTTCATTTTTGCGGCTCTTGTCGGTCTTTTCGTCTTCGCAACCTATTCTAATAGCGGAAACAGCAGGAATGCTGTCGGTACAGTTGTTATTTGGGGCATCTTGCCGACAGAAGAGATGCAGTCCGCCTTAACTGCTGCAGCACAATCCGAACCGCTTCTCAAGAATGTTTCGTATGTGCGAAAGAACTCCGCGACGCTTGCGAGCGATCTCGCTTCTGCGATAGCTACCGGCTTCGCTCCTGATCTCGTTCTCGCTTCGCAAGAGGAACTGCGTTCAATTGCGAAGTTCATCGCTCCGATACCGTCAGGATCGCTTTCGACATCCGCCTTTGCGAACACCTTTATTGAAGAAGCGAGTATTTTTGCTGCTCCTAGCGGCTATTACGGAATACCGTTTCTTGTTGATCCGCTCGTCCTCTTCTCGAATCGCGCCATCCTCGCTTCGAGCGGTATCGCGAAACCGCCAACTACATGGGAGGCCTTGATGGGTCTTGTGCCGAGCGTAGCAATCCTTTCGCCATCGCGACAGATCACGCGCGGTCTTATCGCACTCGGTACTTATGACAATGTGCATAATGCGCGAGGAATCCTCTCTGCGCTCTTTATACAAGCAGGCGTTCCGATTTCCTCGCATTCTTCCGTCGGGACGCTCACTGCTAATCTCGGTACAAATACTTCTAGCGGAGTGCCATCGGGGGAGTCAGTGCTCGGCTTCTATACGCAATTCGCCGACCCTTCGAAGGTCTCGTATACATGGAACGCATCGTTGCAGGATTCACAGCAGATGTTCCAGAATGGCGACCTCGCGCTCTATCTTGGCTACGCTTCTGAAGCAAAATTCTTCAAAACGGCAAATCCGAATCTGAACTTCAGCGTTACTCCTCTGCCACAGCCAGCTACCGCAACTATAAAGAGCGCCTTCGGCCTCGTCTACGCATTTATGATTCCGCGCGGAGCGAATAACTCATCGGGCGCCTATCAGACCGCTGTGCTTCTCACGAATGTGGCTGAACAAAATGCCGCAGTATCTGCGACGGGGCTCGCACCTGTGGTCTTAAACGAACTCGCGACAGTACCAGCCGACTCGGCTTCCGCGGTCGCGTATGCCGAGGCGCTCTATTCTAAAGGATGGCTATCCCCAACGCCTGCCGATACTGATGCTGTCTTTTCGGGTATGATTACTGATGTGATAAGCGGTCGCTCATCGCTTTCTGTTGCGCTCGTTTCTGCCGAGCGTTCTTTGACCGCGCTCTTGCAATAATGATTCGACAAGCTCACCATAAATAATATGCGTTATCTCGTCATCGTTTTGTTTTTTATCTTCGCTTGTCTGCCTGCTGGTATAGTGTTCGCAGCAAGTGATACTCCTTCTTCAGACCCTATCTTTCTCATCAATCCGCTCAAGGGCGTTGATTGCAGTAGTGGCGACGGCAATTGCCTATCTGCATTCCTCGCCAGTATTCTGCAATTCGTCGTCTATATCGGCTCAATCGTTGTTATATTTATGCTCATTTATGTCGGGTATCTCTTCGTCGTTGCGCGTGGCGTGCCGGGTGAAATTACTAAAGCGAAAGATGCGCTCCTCTGGACCGTCGTCGGAGCATTAATACTGCTTGGCGCGCAGGCAATATCGCTCGGCATTCAAGCGACTGTGGCGGCGCTCTCTACTGGAGGATGATATGACATTCGCCCAATTTGTCGGCAGTGGTTCCGAAGGCATCATCGGTGTTATCAACACCGTTGTCGTACCGCTCATCGGTTCGCTTATATTTCTTGTTTTCATCTGGGGCGTTGTGAAGTACTTCTTCATCAATAACGAGGGGGACACAGAGAAACTGAAAGAAGGCCGTGATTTTATCTTCTGGGGCATTCTCGGCATGGTCGTATACTTCTCGATCTGGGGGTTCGTAAACTTATTGTTATCCACGCTCGGCATCGCGCCCGCCGCGTGATGTGTCATACTTACCGTATATGAAATCAATCACTCGCACCGCTCTCGCTCTCGTCGCATTTCTCACGCCTGCTTTTGCGTCTGCCGACGCCGCAATAAAAGTATTAGTCAACTTTGGTTCGGGTGATTCTGGGGGCACTTTTGGCGCTTGTTTACAAGATGGATATACATACATCGAGTGCTTGGGTATGTATGTCATCTATCTCATCAACGGCGTCTTGGTGCCGGTACTCTTCGCTGTTGCTTTTATTGTCTTCTTATACGGCATAGCTCAAGCATATATCTTCTCGAAAGGCGATGAGGGAGCAGTGACCAAGGGTCACCAGCTTATGCTCTGGGGGCTTATAGGGTTTGCGGTTATGATTTCGGTCTGGGGGCTGGTGAATATTGTCGTGAACACCCTTGACCTCTGGGGCTATTCTGCACCGTATTCGCCAGTGTCATACCCAACTGACTAATAAAATATTATGAAAAAAATCTTTCGCCTCGCCACACCTCTCGTTCTTTTTGCATCTTTCAGCGCGCCGCTTTTGGTATTCGCGGCTGAGGTTTTTCCGACTGGCATCGACACGAAATATATTGAGGGCTACTACACGAGCATTAGCGATATCATCAACTCGTATCTCGTTCCCTTGCTCATTGCGCTTGCATTCGCCACCTTTCTCTGGGGCATTTATAAATATTTCATTCGAGATGCCGATAATGAAACAGAACGCGAAAAAGGGAAGACATTCGCGCTCTACGGCATCATTGGCCTTGTTATCATCTTTTCCATCTGGGGAATTGTCAGTATATTTACGAGTACGCTCGGCCTTGGCGCCGCGAATGCGCCGACGCCTCCAACCATCGGCAGGGGGGGAGGTAGTTCAGGACCATCTCCTATGTCGGGTGGCAATGTTGGTGGCAATACTGACAATGACAGTAGTGGCGTGGGTGGTACTGGCGACGCGGCAAAACCTGATACATCATGTGACTCAGTAGGGGCCAAGTGTTGTCCAGCTTCCTTTTTAAATTGGGGTAAGCATTGCGATTCTGATGTCCTCAAATGTTCGGCGACTGGTTTTTGCGTTGTAGATAATGGTAGTGCTGGCGATATCTGGGTTTGCCAAGAAGGTTCAGGATCTTATGGTGGCGATTACAAGGCATCTGATTATTACAGTGCCAATAATCCATCTAAGTTAGCTGAGTACACATGCAATTCTTATTGCACAGACAACACCGACGGAGGTAAGTGCGTCCAGATTAATTGATTATGAAAGGACTATCCACACGCCTTCTAGAAGGGTATTGACCGATACAGCAGAAGGAATACAATTACCACATTATTCGTTTATTTGCCTTATGAAAAAGACCCTTGCTCTTACTTCTTTAACGCTCGCTGCACTCGCCCTGCCGCTGGTTTCTTTTGCTGCCACCACGATCGGTAATGTTTTTGATGCCGGCTCATTCATTATCGGTATTATTAACAATCTCGTCGTTCCGATTCTCTTCGCGGTTGCGTTCATCGTCTTCGTCTACGGCGCATTCGAGACCTTCATCGTTGGAGCTACTTCGGACGAGGTGAAGACAAAAGGCAAGAATCTTATGCTTTGGGGTCTTATCGGTTTCTTCGTGATGGCATCGGTCTGGGGACTCGTGAATGTCCTGACTGGTACGATTGGCTTCAGCAGCACCTCCATTACTCGACCGGGTGCTTCCGGACTTACAAACTTGCCTAATGGTGCCGAATGCACGGAACTCTCTCAGTGTAATTCTGGTGTTTGTTACGGACTAGGGGGTGGTCACCTCACTGGGGTTTGTAAAGCTAATTGGTAGCTTTGGCAAGATTATCCACACGCTGCTTAAAAGCGCATTGACCATCGCGACAGAAAAGCTACAATTACTACATTAATCGCTTATTTGCCCTATGAAAAAAACTTTTATCCAAACTTCTTTAGCACTTGCTGTGTTCGCTTTACCGCTTGTTTCTCTCGCTGCCGCTACTTCGGTCAATAATATTTCTGATGCCGGCTCGTTCATTATCAATACTATTAACAACATTATCGTTCCGGTTATCTTCTCTCTCGCATTCATCGTCTTCATCTACGGCGCATTCGAGACCTTTATCATTGGCGCCAATAATGAAGAGGTGAAAGAAAAAAGCAAGAACCTTATGCTCTGGGGTCTTATCGGCTTCTTCGTGATGGTATCGGTCTGGGGTCTGGTGAATGTCCTTACGGGCACCGTCAGCTTCAACAACGCCACCGTTACTCCACCGGCAGCAAAGACCATATAACGCTTAGTAATCAGTAATGCCCGCTCTCTACTCATTCGTTGCAAAGGTTACCGCGCAGATTATCAATCCATTGATCTTGCTTTTGTCTGCGGTAGCATTCGTCGTGTTTCTATGGGGCGTATTTGAGTTTGTTGCAAATGCAGGGGATAAAACAAAACGCGAGGAAGGCCGCATGGCAATCTTCTGGGGTCTTATAGGTCTTGTCATCATCTTCGGCGCATACGGCATCATTAATGTCGCAATGGGCGCGTTCGATTTAGGGACAATCCAGAAGATATTGTCGCCATCATAGGGAATAGAAAAAGAAAAAAGACCTCCTAGTTTACTAGGCGGTCTTTTACTTTAAGAACAAAAAGAACTTCATTTTTTTGTTGAGTAAGCGACTGAGACAATATTTATCTCATTCACCCTGTTCGTCAGATATTCTTTGACTACTGGACCATCGGGATTTGATCCGTCAGATTCAATAGGGATTACGCTTTCATGCCCATCTGCGTACACAGTATGCAAGTTGGCATTATGCCCGTATACCATAACATGCATTCCGTGCGGTGGTGCAATGAGTTCTAACTTTCCAGCTGCCGGTATGGTCAATGTCGGCCATTCGGCAATCGGAGCACTCGCGAGCGGAATAGTTGTGCTCGTAGTGTTCGCTTGTGTGGCAGGAACCGTGCGCGGGCCAGAACATTGGCTCGTGAACAATCCAAGCACCAAGAGCGAAATTGCCACAGTCGTCAGAATGTTCTGCAGCGTTCCAGTCGCTTTCCCCAGTGTCTTCGCGTTGAATGCGATGAGTCCGTATCCGATTCCCCATAAGACGAGGATCCATGGCCAGCGGTTCCAGCTCCAACTTCCAACTTGTGAAGATTGCAGTCCCGGAGTATAGAGTTTCCAGAAAAAGATCGTTATGCCAGAGATGATGAACAGTACCGTGAACACTCCTTTCAGAGTGAACGATGAAATTATCTTTCCGATGCCAGCATCTGTTCCTACAAACTTCGTGCTGTTAAAGATACGGATGCCGATGATGAGAAAGAAGGCCGCGAGAAGTATGAGTACTGCATAGATGAAGGGCATTTCATTCTCCTTTCTTCGTATTGATGTCGAATGTCTTGACGACGCCTGTTGCGGACTCAGCAATGACGGTGATATTCGACCTTGTTTTCTCGAACATCTTTCGGGTCTGTTGTTCTCGCCAAATTCTTGCCGCGGTTTCGAAGTCGCATACCTCGGTTTCTGTTCCGTCAGGATTCTTGCGTCGCATAATCGCTTCAACTGCTCTGCGATATCCATCGGCTTCGTTCGCGATTTCGTCCGCTGTTGTTTGACCGCGAAACCGTTCCTGCCGGAATTTCTTCGCATCTTCGGTAAGTCCGATGTCAGTGATGACAATCGGCGGTTCTTTAGAGAAATACAGACCATACGGTTTTAACTCTCTCGCGATATCGTCTTTCGCTCCGTTGACGATGACTGCGCGCATTTTTGAAGCCGTGTCGATATCCATCTCTTGGAATTTCGGTCGAAGCCGATCTTCGGTGATCTGAACAGCCCGAACTTCTGGGTCCTTGTTCGTGTAAGTGTAGGCAATGATATCCTCCTTCACTTCTTCGTCGTTGTTCGCGTTCGGGCGACCGTTCTTATACCACATATAGGCCTCGATCGGCGCCGACCCATTGGTGAAGTCGATTTCTTTCGGTTTATTGTTCGTCGAGAGACCTTCGAAGAGCGCTCTTTTGCGTTCGAGAAGATTGCCTCTTGCTTTTATTTTGTCGACAAGACCGAGCATACAATAGAGCCGAAATCCATGAAGTTTCACTTCGTAGAATTGCCCGAAGCGTTCGATGACTTGCCAGTCCTGTTGCCCGATGATGCCGATGTTCCATGCGAGATAGACACCGATCCACACAGCACTGGCATAGAAACCTGCCAAAAATGAACCGAGCATCCATCCAATCACGGAAATAATCAGTAGTGGTGCAACTGCGGAAACAATCCCAATAATGCGAGCAATCTCTGGTGACATCTTTTTCATTTCACTTCTCCTTTTTTGAGTTTCTGTCTGATTGAAAGAACTGTTTTCTAGTAGAGACAGTACAGGAGACTATAGAAAAGTCAAATAAAAAGACCGCCAAGTAAACCGGGCGGTCTTTTTCTTTTTTGTACAGAAAGAACTTCAATTTGGGGTAATGCTGCAGTAAACGACATTTGTTTTCTGCAGCCGGTTTGTTACATAGGAACCGACTTTCTTTCCCGCAGGGTTTGAACCATTTGATTCCACGGGGATGACACTTTCGTGGCCATCCTCGTAGACGGTATGAAGGTCGGCTCCACGCCCATTTACCGTAAGGCGCATGTCAGGCGAAACTCGAATGAGTTCCGATTTTCCGCCAGGCGGCAAAATCAATTGCCAGGACAATCGTGATTCATACGCGAGCGGAATAGTAGTTGTATTCGCTTGCGGGGGAGGGGGAACCGTGCGCGGGCCAGAACATTGGCTCGTGAACAATCCAAGCACCAAGAGCGAAATTGCCACAGTCGTCAGAATGTTCTGCAGCGTTTTCGCTGCCGTTCCTTTAGTATTGAACGCGATGAGCCCATAACCGAGCCCCCAGAGGATAAGGATCCAGAGCCATTTAGCATGGCCTAGGCCCCCAACTTCTGAGAAGCTCGGTGTCTTTAGCGCAGAACCGAAGACACCGAAGAAGAGTACAATCGCTGCGGCGATGGCAAACAAAATGGTCCACAGATTTCCCTTCGTTATTTCCATAATCGAACGAAGTGTTGAACCAGTTGGTGAAGAAACTCCGTTGCCAGCTTTGACTTTTGGCGCGAGATTCATGTTTGGCAGAATGATCCGCCAAACAATGATGCCAACTAGAAAGGCAAGAAAAATGCATGACAAGATCATTTCTCGCCTCCTTTTTTAGCTTTCAAACTTTCACCAATGGCTACGGCCGCACCGATCAGATCGGAGAAACCGCCAGAACCAGCAATGATCGTCCGTTGACTTGATTTGTCGCCTTCTCCCGCAATAGCGCGAGCAGTTTCAGCGCCAAGGACAACTTCACCTTCCACTTTCAGGTCAGTCATCATTTTTTGTAGACCCGCAGTGCGACCATCAATTATTGCTTGTTCTCTCCCGCCGAGACCTTGGCCTTCAAGGATTTTTGCTTTCTTTTGGCGTTCTTGTACCACAACATTCTGAACTGCGACATTGAGCGTCTTTGAAAATCTGATCGCCTTGATTTGGGCGCTCTCAAGATGAATACCCCAACCAGGATTGATATTGTCGCCACGCACCAGTTTTTCGATTGCATTCTGGAGAATGGTGCTGTACTCGCTGATGCGGAGGAGAGCAACTGCTGGGCTTACCTTTGTTAGTTCTTCGGTGAACATCTTCACGCAGGTGTCCTCCATCTGTTTCCTTGCTTCATCGACTGAACCGATAACTGTCAAGAAAGTTTTGAAGTCACCAATTTTCCAACGAATCACCGGCACGACTTCTTCGGTCATGCGATTATCGTATGGATCATCTTTATCGATGTTCAGACCAAGAGCTGTATTTTTTGCCTCATTTCTACCGGCGAAAGTAACCCTGATTGGCGGTCTCATACCGAGCGCTTGCAATTCCGGCGGCACGGTACTACCCTCAGTATCCCCCTCGCTACCACGGTAGATTTTTTCCGGTTCCGCGGGAAGTTCGTCCTGTATGACGAGCCGCGTTTCGGTTACCAGTGTGCAGATCCATAGCGGAACAATGGCCAGACCAGAAGAAACATTCTTCAGTGGTCTGCCGAAGATCAGAACACACCCCAGCTCTTTCGGACCGACAATGCGCAAACTCGCCGCTGTGTAGAGCAAGAGAGTGCAGAGCATTATCGTTCCCAAACCATGCTTCTCTCCGAAGATATCGACTGAGTCCGTGAATAAGTTCAAGAACACAATCACAACCAGAAGAATCCCAAAGACAGCAGCCCCCAATTTCCAGAAAGACGGTTTTTTTACCATTTCCTTGCTCCTTTTTTATGCGCTTTCGCGCGTTTCGATTGATTTATTGACGATTTCAAACACCTATTTATCTAGTGCCTATAATGCACGAAACGATAATAAAGTCAAGATGTGCTGGGAAGAGGACTCGAACCTCCATGGGTTGCCCCGCGAGCTCCTAGGGCTCGTGCGTCTACCAATTTCGCCATCCCAGCCGTGCCCTTCGAAGCTTTACGCGCAGAAGGGCGACTTTCAAATCATACTATGTTCTGCTATATTTTTCTTTAGGCGCCCATATCTTCGATGACTCGATATGAGCGCTTCACTCGGAGTAAACAAATGTAATAGGACTCACATTTGTTTATCCTCGCTTCAGCGCCCATAGCTCAGTTGGTAGAGCAGATCCCTCTTAAGGATAAGGTCGCAGGTCCGAGCCCTGCTGGGCGCACATGAAAGAAACAGAGTATGCTGTTTCTTTACTTGTGCGAGGCGCAGCGATGTTTTGCCAGCAGGCAAAACCGCGAGCCGGGGTCGCGAAAATTCACTTGCGACGGCAAGTGAATTATTTGTGACCACAAATTTTTCTAGTACCGAGGGTGGGAATCGAACCCACATGAAGGTTTTTAGGCCCTCTCAGGATTTTAAGTCCTGTGCGTCTACCTATTCCGCCACCTCGGCATCTTTTGATGATAGTAACATTTCTGTTATTCTCTAACTATGGGCCAGGTGGTGAAGTGGTAACACGGCGCTCTGCAAAAGCGCTATGCGCGGGTTCAATTCCCGCCCTGGCCTCTCGATAGTTCGTTTACTAATTGGCCGCTCTCTTCGCCGTTGTCAGGAAGGAAGTCGATGCGCGGAAGGCGAAGGCGCGCATGCACTTTTAAATAATCCGAGAATGCTTCGCGCTGGTGCTCGAGGAAGGCGAGCGCGGCGCGCGTTTTCTCGACCGGGAAGACGCTGACGAAAACCATCATACGATCTCCGTGGGCGACGCTTTGTGCGCGGATGACGGTGATAAGTGATTCGTTGCTTGCTTCGCGTGCGATGAATTGCGCCGCTTCATGCGCGACAATCTCGGCGGCACGATTGCTTTGTTTGCGCAGTTCCGGCTTTCGAGTAGGAGGTATCATACTTCGGTCACGATGAATGCGACGAGCTCATCGCCATAGGTTGCGTTTTCTTTTGCTTCAACTTCAGCGCCGAAATCGCCTTCAACTTTTATTTCTTTTACATCGGCGCGCGCCTGCTGAAGATTAGTTATAGAACCGCACGCTATCTGGGTGTCGTGTCGAAGTATCTTTATTTGATTTCCGACAGTGAGAATTCCCGACATATAGCGCAAACCGAGAACCTGTTTCTTCGCGTCTGAAGAAAAGGTTTTCAATACCTTCGCACGGCCAAGTTCTTTTTCGATTGCGAGAGCAGGCACACATTTTTCGAGGAGTTCTTTTACTTTCGCCGATAGTTCGTAGATAATCGAGAAAGATAGAATGCTGACTGCATCGCGGTCGGCAAGTTCGCGAGCGATAGCATCAGTCCCGACATTAAACGAGATGATAGTGCCGTGCGATGCGTGGGCGGTTTTAATATCGCTTTCTGATACGCTACCAACGCCCGAAGAAACGATACGCACCGCAGCGCGTTCGTGGGTAATCTTAGCGAGTTCATGAATGACGGCGTCAACCGAGCCGGCGACATCCGCCTTCACGACGAGCGGAAGTTCGGTAATGCCTTCAGCTGTCGCGATAGTTTCTGACGCACAAGAGAATGCTTTATGTTCTATAGCGAGCACCTCTGCTTCTTTTTTATTTTTTACAATACTGAAAAGCGCCCCAGAAGGCGGGAGGGAAGAGAATCCCGAGATGCGCGCCGGCTCTGATGGCAGTGCGCGCTCGACTCTCTTCCCGCGGAAATCCTCGATGAATCGTATAGGAGCATACGCGTCGCCTGCGACGACGAATCCATCGAGCGTGAGCGTGCCGTCCTTCACGATAAGGGTGGCAGAAGAACCACGCTTTGGATCTTGTGTTGATTCGAGGACGAAGCCGGTCGCACTCGCCGAATGGTCGGCAGTAATCTCAGCGAGATCTGCGGTGAGTAATACTAGATCAAGAAGTTCGGACACTCCCTCGCCGGTCTTCGACGACACGGGCATATAGGAAATGTCGCCGCCCATATCTTCGAGGAAGATTTCATGTTCGAGGAGCGAGGTCTTCGTTCTTTCGATGTTTGCGTTATTTTTGTCTATCTTTGTAATCGCAATAACAAATGGGATGCCAGCATCTTTAATCGCTGTGAGCGCCTCGGTGGTCTGCGGCATCACACCTTCATCTGCCGCAACAACGAGAATGGCGATATCCGCGGCGGCTGCGCCGCGCGCGCGGATCGCCTCGAAGGCCTCGTGGCCGGGCGTATCAAGAAAGGTGACTGGGCGGTCATTATGCAACGCGATATACGCAGAAACATGCTGTGTAATTCCGCCTGCCTCGCCCGCGACAACATTCGATTTCCGAATGTAGTCCAAGAGCGACGACTTGCCGTGATCTATATGGCCCATCACCGCGATGATGGGCGGTCGTGATTCCCGCGCCATAGTATCTCTATTTCATCACAAGATTACATTAATTGCAATTTTTCAGAAAATATAAATTTGCGATATTTATGATGTTATGTTATTCTATTTTTTAGACTTTTGAACCTTGAAAATGACCCAATGAAAGGAGAATCAAACAAATGCCAACGAAATACCTCATTAACGGAGGAAGACCTCTGTCAGGAGTAGTGAGACTTGATGGTGCAAAAAACGCAGTTACTAAACAATTGGTAGCATCTCTCCTCACTGACGAACCGTGTACTCTGCATAATGTTCCTAAAAATCAAGAAGTATTTTCTGTGCTGGAAATGCTATCAGAATTAGGGATGGAATCTACATGGTTAGGAGAGGATTCACTTCTGGTCCAAACCAAGGAGATAAAAAACATCGCAATTAAGAGCGAGTATTCTGGAACAAACAGAATTCCTATTCTAGTCATCGGCCCACTTCTCTACAGAGCACAGGAAGCATTCGTTCCCATGGCCGGCGGGTGTAACATAGGTTCACGCCCAGTTGATTTTCATGTAAATGCCTTGAGAGCATTCGGTGCCGAGATAACAGAAAATGAGGATGGTTATCATGCAAAGTCTTCAAGAATTCAGGGATGTGTAATAGAGTTACCTTATCCTAGTGTCGGTGCAACAGAGAATATACTGCTAACTGCAGTTCTCGCAACGGGAACTACTGTGATCAAAAACGCTGCTGTTGAGCCGGAAATCATCGACACGATCCTTCTTCTTCAAAAAATGGGAGCATTGGTTCACATTGATACCGACAGAAAGATTATTATTGAAGGTGTTGAAAAGCTCGCCGGGGCAAACCATAACATTATCCCTGACAGGATAGAAGCAGCGTCCTTCGCCATTGCTGCCATCGTTACAAATGGACATCTGGAAATACAGAACGCGAGACAGAGCGACATGATTTCCCTGCTCAATGTAGTGAGAAAGGTGGGTGGAGGATTCGATGTCGGAGAACAGGGAATTACATTTTTCAGATCTAAATCCCACCTATCTTGCGTCCATGTAGAAACGGATGTCTTCCCTGGGTTTTCTACCGACTGGCAGCCAATGTTGGTAAGTCTGTTAACTCAATCCGAAGGGGTGTCTGTAATCCACGAAACGGTATACGAGAATAGGTTTGGGTATACACAGATGCTAAGAGATATGGGAGCAAACATATCTCTATCAAAAGACTGTCTCGGCAGTAAGTCGTGTCGCTTTCTTGGTAGAGGTTATCAACACAGTTGTATAGTACATGGACTGACAATTCTTTCCGGTAGGAAGATGCAAATACCTGATTTGCGAGCAGGATTTGCTTATGTAGTAGCCGCACTTATCGCGAACGGCGAGAGTGAGATCAGTGGCATCAAATATCTTGAAAGAGGGTATGCCAAGGTTGTAGAGAAACTCAAATTGTTGGGGGCAAAAATCGAGGAACAATGAAAATACTATGACCGCTAACTAAGCAATTAGGTTAGCGGTTATTTTTTTGTACAAAAGTATCTATTATCGTTATTAATTCTCGTTTAGGGCACCTTAATCCTGGCATTTTACAGTATGAGCGATTTTGACCATGCCAATCACTACCGGCGGTTACTAATAATTTAAACTCGCGGCTCAAATTCAGAAGACCTGACATCTCTTCTTTTGAATGTTTAGGACAGCGTACTTCAATTCCTCGTAAACCATACTCTTTAAATTTTCTTAGAATAGACGCGAATTTTTTTTTATCTTTTGAAAAAAGTCTACCAGAATGTGCTAACACAGGGGTACCTCCCAAACGAACGATTAAATGAATCGCTTCTTCTGGAGAAAGCATCCAGCCCGATTTTTCCTCGACGAATACTTCTTTTGATAGTTCCTTGATTGTAGCATCTGATTTAAGAAATCTTTTTAATTCAATTGCTATAGTATTTCGACTAACATAAATTTCTGGATTTTTCTTTTTTAGATCGTAAAAATTAAGATTCAGACCTGGATATTTTTTATTCAACTTTTGAATAATCTTTTTAGCCCGATCATTATAACCTGCAACTGTTTTTTTAAGTTCGGCATTCATTTTATAAGTATCAAAATTTTTAGAATATCCTAAAATATGAAAAGACGATTTTGTTTTATCATCAAAAGATGATATTTCGATCCCTTGTACAAATTTTATTCCATTCAGTTCGGCCTCTTTGAAAAACTTTTCATCTTTTGGTACTATAAAGTTATGATCCGTTATAGAAAAAATGGATATTTTTTTTTCGATAGCTAAGCGTAACAACTTATTTGGTCCATCTTCTCCATCGGAATAATATGAATGTAAATGCAGATCAATTAAAGGCATAATTTAATTTAATAAATTCTCAAAAAATGTCCCCGCTATTAAAATAACAGCGGGGACAAGAAATATCAAGAAAGTTGCAATCTGCGACAAGTCATCTGGTATAAGTGAGTATTCGCCTTGTCAAAGACCATCGCAACAAGACTTTCGTACCAAGACATCAAAAGAAGACCCTTTTCAAAGTCGAATGAGTATTTACAGCTTTGAAGAAAGGCGCGAGCAGGATTGGAATCAACACCATACACACTGTCCAATATTTCGAAGCTCTGATTGATGTCAGAAGGCGAGCATAAATATTCTGTCTTTTTTTGACAGGCATGGAATGTCAAAGCATTCCCCGCGCCATGCAATGACTTGCTGACAAAAATTCTTCCGCTTTCCCCCTGCAAGGAGCGAACTAATTGTCGTCTGCAAATTGTTCTATTGTCGTGAATAACATAGGCCGTCAGATCAGCAAACGAAAATTTCTGCTCACTCTTTGTTATAGGAGATATTGCAAATTCTCCCTTGACCACTTTCCCCGAAACTAAGGAAGGGTTATAACGCGGATACCACAAAGGAGAACGCACATCGTCCAGTTCATCCGTGGTGTGAGGAACAAGATCAATGTCATTACCAGTTTCCGCGACCAGATAATCTCGCAAAATCAACAAAAGCCTATAGGTATTGCTGTCTACCAACCCTGAAACACTGGGAATCAAGACAGCGATATCACAGTCTACCGACATTTCATCATAGAGCCACGAACCATACATTCTGGCGGCTATGACAAAATCAGAAGTCAGCAATGCTTTTCTAATCACAGAAAAAGAAAATTCCTTGTTCATAACCGTCTCCTTTCCGACCTTAGATTATCCACTACTGCCAAGGATCTATTATCTGTCGCTAGTATACATGGCTCTGTTTTGTTGTCAAATATTTAGGAGACGAGGTTGGTGGGCGAGCCGGCAGAGAAGGCGCGGATGTTTTCGATGGTGGTGTCGAGGATGCGTTCGACGGCTTCTGTTGTGTTGAATGCGAGATGTGGCGTGACGATGACGCGCGGATGATCGATAAGATAATGATTCTCGAGCGCGATTTTTAATTCTGCTTCCTTCGGATGCGGATTAGTGAGAAGTGCGATTTCATCCGCCATATCTCCTTCTTCTTCGAGTACATCGAGTCCTGCGCCGGCGAGAATGCCGCTTTTCAGCGCTTCAATAAGCGCTTCGGTCTCGACGATCGCGCCGCGCGCGGTGTTAATAAGATACGCACCTTTTTTCAAATTTCCGATATTTTCTTTATTGATGAGGTGGTGGGTGTCTTTGTTGTACGGGACATGAATGGTGACGATGTCAGACGAAGCGAGCAATTCTTCGAGAGAGACATACGAGAATCCAAGTTTCTGAGCGAGTTCGGTGTTCGGATACGCGTCGAATCCGATGACTTTCATACCAAAACCATTTGCCATACGGATAATGTGTGCGCCGATGTGTCCGGTGCCGACAACGCCGATGGTCTTGTCGGCGAGATCGAATCCACGAAACCCTACGGGTGAAAAGAGACCTTGGCGGACACTTTCATCAGCTTCGATAATGCGGCGCGAGAGCGCGAGAAGCAGTCCGAAAGCAAACTCGGCGACGGTGTTCTCTCCATAAAAAGGAACATTCGAAACAATGATGTTGTGCGCTTTTGTCGCTGCGAGATCGATGTGATCGAATCCAGTCGAACGAGTCGCGATGAATTTCAGTGCAGGGAATCGCGCGAGCTCGGCTTCGCCGATGTGCGATTCTATAAATGGGCAAAGAACAGTCGCATCGGGGTCAGTAAAATCGGGAGACGCAGCAATAGAACCCTCGTGGAAAATAATTTCTTCATTTGGAAGTTTTGTGCGCACGAATTCCTCTTCCCACGCCTCGCCCGAAAAATAATGTATTTTCATATCTCTATATTATCTTGTTTCTGCTTCGTGTTCTATGGCGAGTAATCGCTCGTATTTCACAAGACGCTCGGGCTGAGCGAAGCCACCAGCTTTCAAACCATGTGCGCCGATACCGTACGCGAAGTCCGCGATGAAGGTATCGCTCGTCTCTCCCGAACGATGCGAGGCGACAACCTCCCATCCGGCGTTATAGGTTTCTCTCACTGCTTCGAGCGCTTCTTTGACCGTGCCGATTTGATTCGGTTTAATTAGCACTGCATTTATTTCTTTATTTTTTGCTGCTTCAATAATGCGTGCGGGATTGGTGACAGTTAAATCGTCGCCAACGACTAGTGTCGTTGCCCCGAGCGGAGTCGAGGGGCTGTTCAATGTGGCCGTAAGCTTTGCAAAATCAGTTCCTGCATTCTCGGCAAACGGGTCTTCAATGCTATGAAGAGAAAATCGTTCGACAAGCTCACGATAAATTGCCGCGAGCTCGTCGGGAGAATACGATTTCCCGAGGAGCTGGTACACGCCGTCATGGAATAGCTCACTCGCTGCCGCATCAATCGCGATTGAAGTATTCGGGAATTCTTTAACGAGTTCGGCGAGAAGCTCGAATGGTTTTTCGAGCGTGTCGAAGGTCGGCGCATAACCGCCTTCATCGCCCATCGATGTTGTGGAAGCCAGGCGTCCACAATTGTTGTGGACGCCTGGCTTCCACAGAAGTTCGCCGAGTTTCGCGAATAGTTCTTGTGCGATAGGGAATGTCTCACTCGTTTTTCCTTCAACAACCAAGAGATATTCTTGGAAGGGAAGTTTACCTGTTCCGAACTTGTTTGAGGGAAAGCCAGCGTGCGCGCCGCCGTTCATGACATTAACAAAAAGCCGAGGAGTCGAAGGAGTAGTTCCTGCACGCTTCGCGATTGCTTGCCAGAGTGGCATATTTTCTTGCAGTGCAGAAAGCCGCATCGCGGCAATCGAGACCGAGAGAATCGCGTTCGCACCGAGTCGTGATTTATTCGGCGTGCCGTCGAGCGAGATCAAGAAATTATCAAGCTCATCGAGCGAATTGAAATCACGCTCGGTAATCGCCGTCGCAATTTCTCCATTTACATTCTTTATGGCTTGCGCGACGCTGTCATCAGCGTCGCGCAGCTCGAGTGCTTCGTGTTTCCCGGTGCTTTTCCCCGAAGGTACCGACGCTGTTGCTTCAAGCGTTCCAGAAAAGAGTGTCGTCTCTATCGTCGGCCGCCCGCGCGTGTCGAGAATCGATTTGGCTTCAATGCGGTCAATGTGCATATTTATTGTGCGAGTTTTTCTTCAATCTCTGCGACTTGTTCCAGTGTCTTCACTACCGAGTCAGGATTGAGCGACATACTTGGAATGCCTTCTTTCACCAAGAACTCAGCGAAGTCAGGGAGGTCGGATGGTCCTTGTCCGCATATGCCGAGATACTTTCCGCGTGCCGCGCATTTACGAATAATCATACTAATCAGCGCGCGTACCGATTCATCATTCTCATTCCCTATATGCGTCACGATGCCAGAATCGCGGTCGAGTCCGAGTGTGAGCTGAGTGAGATCATTGCTGCCGATGGACATGCCGTCAAAGAGATCAAGAAATTCTTCGGCGAGAATAATGTTTGAAGGAATCTCGCACATCATATAGATCGGCTTCTTGATACCGTTCTTCTTCATAATACCGAGTACCTGCTCCGCTTCTACAGTTGTGCGACAGAAGGGAATCATAGGAATCACATTGGAAAGACCCATTTCCTCGCGCACTTTCACAAGTGCGCGACATTCCAGTACGAACGCATCTTTGAATTTCGGATCATAATAACGAGAGGCGCCGCGCCAGCCGAGCATCGGATTCTCTTCTTTCGGTTCGTACGCTTCGCCGCCGAGCAGTGTAGAGTATTCATTGGTCTTAAAATCAGAGAACCGAACGATGACAGGTCGCGGGCTAAATGCCGCGCCGATTTTTGCGATGCCGTACGCGAGATTGTCGACATAGAAGTCAATCGGATTTTTCCATCCGGTGATTTTCTTTGAAATAGCGGTGCGCAACTTCGGGGAGAGCTTTTTGAAATTAAGAATGGCGAGCGGATGAATGCCAATATTGGAAGCGATGATAAATTCTTCTCGCGCGAGCCCGACGCCCTGCACGGGCAAGAATGAGTCCTCGAAAGCGATATCCGGCGACGCGATATTCACCATAATTTTCGTCTTCGTATCCGGCAGAGTGCCGATATCATGTTCGCGCGTCGTTACTTTCGCTTTTCCAGCAGTAATCATACCTACACTGCCGGTCGTGTCGACTGTGACGATAATTCCCGTCTTCAATACGCGCGTCGCGTTGCCTGCGCCCACGATTGCCGGAAGGCCGAGCTCTCGCGAGACGATGGCGGCATGGCTCGTGCGCCCGCCGCGGTCGGTAACGATAGCCGACGCCATCTTCATAATCGGTTCCCAATCAGGGTCGGTCATCGTCGTGACGAGTATCTCTCCCTTTTTAAATTGTTTTATTTGTTTTGGATCTAGAATAACGCGTGTCGTGCCGACGGCGACCTTCGAACCGACCGAAATGCCTTGCGCCAGTGCCTTTCCTTGACCGCTCACTGTATATTCAATGAGTTTCGAGAAATCCCGTTCGGCCTGTACTGTCTCGGGCCGCGCCTGCACGATGTAGAGTTCGTTCGTTTTTCCATCGCGCGCCCATTCCATATCCATCGGCGTCCATTTCCCGGCGCGTTTGCTGTAATGTTCTTCTATAAGCGTTCCCCAGCGGGCGAGCTCATCGATTTCTGATTCAGAAAGGACGAAGGTATTCTGTTCTGCCGTGCTTGTGTCCACAATCTTCGTTTGTATGACGCCGGTTTTTCTTTGTGCGTAGAGCATCTTTTTATTTTTCACACCCAGCGTTTTGCCGATAATCGGATTCTTCGCTTTACCGAGTTTTGATTTCATCACTAGATATTCGTCAGGCGTCACATGACCCTGCACAATAAGTTCGCCGAGGCCCCACACCGCGTTGATAAGCACAAGGTCGCGGAAGCCGCTTTCAGTATCCACCGTAAACATAACGCCAGAAGCGCCGAGGTCAGAGCGAACCATTTTCTGTACGCCAACCGAGAGCGCTACTTTTGTGTTCGCGAAGCCCTTGTCAGTACGATAGGAAATAGCTCGGTCGGTAAAGAGTGAAGACATTGCCCAGACAGTGGCTCGCACCACATCCTCCGCTCCGCGAATATTCAGATAGGTCTCATGCTCGCCGGCGAATGACGCGCCCGGCAAATCCTCGGCGGTCGCGCTCGAACGCACAGCCACATCGACATTCTTCCCATATTCTTTTTCCATCTGCGCGTATGATATGGCAATTTCTTTTTCAAGATCTGCAGGAAGTGGCGTTGAGCGTATGGCGTCGCGCACCAGCTTCCCGCACCGCGATAGTTCTTTGAAATTTTTAGTGTTGAGACCAGCAAGCGTTTTTGCAATGAAATTATCGAGACCGGTCTGTTTGAGAAAATAATAATACGCGTCAGCAGTAACGCAGAAACCCTTCGGAACGCGCACGCCCTTCGGCACCACCGAACGGATGAGTTCTCCAAGTGCGGCATTTTTTCCGCCGACTTGAGGGACATCTTCCATACCGATTTTATTCATCCAAAGTATGTGCGTGTTTTTCATAAAATAAATTATTTTTTAAGCGCGATGATAAGGTCAGATATGTTTGATCCAGTATAGCCAGTGCTGAGTGCGTCGCCGGTTATGGAAAAGAATTCATACGAACGATGCGCAACAATATATTCGGCGATTGAAAGATTGTGCTCGCTCGCGTGCGCTCGCGAGATACTGTCGCCAATTGCTCCGGCATAATCAGTATTATCGTGGCCATCAGAAGCGAAGGGCAGAATAATTTCGTCGTCAAGAATGGTTTCGAGCGAGGCAAGCGCTATTTCTTGATTGCGTCCGCCTGCCTGTGAGGGAGGTCTGACCTCCCTCAAGGTTACCGTGCTTTCGCCGGCGTAAAGCAATGCGGTTTTTTGTGATGCATCATGCAATTTTTCTACAACGGCGCGGCCAACTTCTCTGGCTTCGCCAGAAAAATGATCGTCCACTATTTCGGTTTCATATCCGCGTTTCGCCGCCTCATCTTTCATTGCATCGAGCGCATCTTTACTCGTAAGAAAGAGCAGGTTGGTTACTCGTTCAAAATACTTTTCTTCTTTCGGCGTTTCTATGAATGTGATGTTTGAGATAGTGATGTTATAGCGTGCGAGAACTTCTTTTGCATCAGTAATCGTTGACGAATCCTGCACGGTTGGGCCGGAAGAAATGAAAGCGATATCGTTTCCGGGTACATCAGACACAATGAGTGAGAGAATTTCAGCGGGATAGGCCGCGCGCGCAAGGCCGCCGCCGCGCGCGCTGGAGATATGCTTTCGCACCGTATTAATGTCTTGTATCGTCGCTCCGTGCGCGGTGAGTTCTTTAAAAAGTGCACTCTCGTCGGCAGGGGTCATCGGTGCTTCGGGCGAGCAGAGTAGGGTAGAACCGCCGCCCGAAATAAGAAAGATGACTAAATCATCTTCGCGACAATCAGAAAGAAATTCGATAATGCGCTTCGTTGCCTGTTCGTTTACTTCGCTCGGCAGAGGATGGGTGCCGATGAAGACCTCGATTTTTGAAGAGGAAGTCAGACATCCACCGTTGCGGTGGATGTCTGACTTTCTCAAAAATTCGGCAGAGACATCGAAGGCAATTCCGCCGGTGAGCGTATCGCCGAAGAGTTTTTCTATCGCGCTTGCCGCCGTCAGAGCGCACTTGCCGATGCCGACAAAAAATACACGCCGCCCCGCAAGGTGGTAGGTTTTCGTCTGAGGCGTCGCCTTAGAAGTTCCGTCCATAATCTGCAAGACATCATTTTTAATACTCATTTTTCTTTCGATAGCAGAGCCGACATTTATTGCTGCATATCCTGCCTCGGCTATCTCGAGCGCATCCCGCCGCAAGTCATTCTCCGCCCCATCGACTGGCTCGGGGCAAGCAAGCGCCTCAAAATTCTGTATGCTATGTACCATAGATTCAGTATATCAAAGAAATTTCAGCGGTTGACAGGACAGTATCATTTGGTATATTAGAAAAAGAAAACTGTCTAACATGATCTTTAATTTGAAGGAAGTCAGTCATGAACAAAGAACAAGAGAAAAAGTTCTTGCTGTTCCTTAAGGAAAAGTTCGATGTACCCATCGAGTATCTGGGTGACTTTTTCAAAAAGAACTTTTTCGATGAAATCGGAGAAGGTGAACCAAGAGTTGAACTCGAACTCGGTAACTTTTTTCAATTGCTTGCCCGCACATGGCGAACAGAAGCTTTCAGAATGCGAGTTTCCCAGGTTATTCCCGACAAAGAGGGTTTCCGCTGGATCGTGCAGGCGACCCGGTACGCTGATTGCGACGGCTGGCACATTGAAGCTTATCCCGCGCATGGCGGGAAGGTCGGTACTCTGGGTGCTGTTTATTGCAGCTAATTATTTTCCGTAAGATGTCATCTTACGGAACGCCCCGCACTTCAGTGTGCGGGGTTGTTTTGTATACTAGCTAAAGAGATGGCCTCAACAAAAAATTCAATGAAGATTTTAAGGTAGAATAGACATCGAAGAAAGTATGAAAAAGTATGAAAAAGAAAGAAAATAATTACGCGTTTATAGACAGTCAAAACCTAAATCTCGGCATCCAGAAGCTGGGTTGGAAGTTGGACTACAGGAAATTCCGCGTCTATCTCGCGGAGAAGTATGGCGTTCAAAAGGCATATATGTTTATCGGCTTCTCGCCGTTGAACCAGAAATTATACGACAACCTGCAAGAAGCAGGATTTGTTCTCGTCTTCAAGTCAGTGATTCCTGATGGTGATGGCAAGATAAAAGGGAATGTTGATGCCGATCTCGTTCTACGCGCCGTTCTTGAAATAAGTGAATACGACCGCGCAATTATCGTTTCAAGCGATGGGGATTTCTATTCCCTGGCACAGCATCTCTATAACAGTGGAAAACTAGAAACAGTGTTGAGTCCAGATTACGAAAATTGCTCGTTCCTTTTGCGACAAACATCACGGGAGAAGATCCGTTTTATGGACAATTTGCGAACAAAGCTTGAGTATAAAAGAAAAGCACCGCCGAGGGACGGAACCCACGGAGGTACTCTTCGATAGAAATACAGATGAATCTTATACCCCCATGACTAGAAAGTCAACATAATGAGACACTGTGGATATGGCCCCGACAAAGAAATTCCAAAGAACGAGCGAGGACTTTACCTGCGAGCGGTGCGGGTTCTTCGTGCTGGGGAATGGCTACACTAACCATTGCCCGAAATGCCTCTGGAGCAAGCATGTTGATGTGAATCCGGGCGATCGCGCCGCCGTCTGCGGCGGCGCGATGGAACCAGTCGGCGTTGAATTCGACGGCGGGGAATATACCATCCTCCATCGCTGTGTCGCGTGCGGTTTTGAGAGGAAAAACAAAACCTCGAAAGATGACGATTTTAATAGTATTCTCCAATTGTCGCAGACAGCATAAAGTGGTATAATAATTCGCATGCCTCCGATTCAGAAGAAACCAACGCGGGTGTTACCGGTGCTCCGTGCGTATGGCACGGCGGCTTTCGCGTATCCATGGCTCTTGGGCAGTTCAATTGCCGCAGGAATACTTATTGAAGTGGCGGGAGTTATTTCGCCGCTCTACTTGCGTCAGTTCATCAATATTCTTTCGGGAGGCACGCCAACTTCTGTTGTCGTGCAGGCGCTCTTTTTTGTTCTCGCGATGTATGCGGTGATACATTTCGTGGCTTGGATTGGCCGTCGAGTCATGATGTTCGGCGTGCTTCGGCTTGAATCAAGAGTGATGACTGATCTGTATCAGAATGCTTTTACCTATCTGCTCGGCCACGCACACGAATTTTTCATTTCCAATTTTACCGGCACGCTCACGCGCCGTGTGACGCGCTACGCGCGCTCCTTTGAACAGGTGTTTGATAACATTCTTTTCAATTTCTTTTCAGCATTCCTCTTCGCCATCGGTATTATCGGCGTTTTGTCGACGCGCAGCATACTGCTCGGTGCAGGACTTCTCGTATGGACGGTGGCGTTTGTCTATCTGCAATTCAGGATGATGCATGCGCTTCAGCCATTGCGCGCAACGCGTACCGAAGAAGACAGCAATGTAACCGGATATCTTTCTGATACCGTGCTGAATCATTCAGCGATAACCACCTTCGCTGCCGTTCAATATGAGAATTCTCGATTTAAAGAAACAATCACTCGTTGGTACGATGCAACGCGGCGCGTATGGGATGTTGAAATATGGATCTATGGCGTACAAGGGCTTTTTGCTCTTGGTATAGAACTGGCGCTTCTCGCTGGCGCGGTACTGCTCTGGCAACGCGGTCTCGTGACGGTTGGTGATTTCGTGCTTATTCAGGTCTATATTCTCGGCCTTATGGACCGCATTTGGGGCATCGGCCGTAATATGCGCCAGCTCTATGACGCCTTTGCCGATGCGACCGAGATGCTCGATATTCTCGAATTACCGCAGGCGATTCAAGACGCGCCAGATGCAAAAAAACTTCGCGTAACCGAAGGCGCGATTATTTTCGAGAATGTACGATTCGAATATCACGACAGCCAAGCAGTTCTCAATAACTTCACGCTCGCGGTCGCACCGCACGAGAAAGTGGCGCTCATCGGCTCTTCAGGAGCAGGAAAGACGACCATAGCGAAGCTCTTGCTCCGTCTTTATGATGTTACTGGAGGCGCCATTACGATTGACGGTCAGAATATCGCTCAAGTAACCCAGGAGAGCTTGCGTGCTTCGATTGCATTCGTCTCGCAAGAGCCGATGCTCTTCCATCGTTCGCTCCTCGATAATATCCGTTACGGCAAGAACGATGCGACTGATGAAGAAGTTATCGAAGCGGCGAAACAGGCGCACTGCTATGAATTCATCAGTAAGTATCCAGAGGGATTCTCTACAATGGTCGGCGAACGCGGAGTGAAGCTCTCGGGTGGCGAACGCCAGAGGGTGGCGATTGCGCGCGCCATTCTAAAAGATGCACCGATACTCGTCTTGGACGAAGCGACCTCCTCGCTTGATTCTGAATCTGAACAATTCATCCAGGAATCGCTCGCGCGACTTATGGAAGGGAAGACGGTCATCGCTATTGCACACCGTCTCTCGACGGTGATGCATATGGACCGACTCATTGTGATGGAGAAGGGTTCGGTCGTTCTCTCGGGTACGCACGAGGAACTGCTCGCGCACGAGAGCAATCTCTATAAGAAACTCTGGGAGATTCAGGCAGGCGGATTTATTCGCACGAATTAGCGCGTTTGTGGTAGTGTTTTTGTATTGCCCTACTTCGCGTAAAGCTTCGAAGGGCACTGCTGGCGTAGCTCAGGTAGTTAGAGCATGGGACTCATAAACCCAAGGTCGAAGGTGCAAGTCCTTCCGCCAGCACAACTCACTTTCTTCCAACTTTTTTCTGTGTATAAGTTGGTTAATATAATGCACTGTCACGAGGTATACTATTAGTATGCCGATGTATCGCGCGATAAATAAAGATTTCTTCAAGAAATGGACTTCTGAAATGGCCTATATTCTTGGATTTTTTGCAGCAGATGGGTATATGACTCTCAATAAAAGAGGCGCCCATTTTTGGAACATTCAAATAACGGATAAAAATATTCTTGAAGGAATCAAAAAAGCTATCCAGTCCGAGCACAAAATAAGTGTGAGGAGCAGAAGAAAAATAAATGAACAAACAATGTATCGTTTGCAAATAGGAAGCAAAGAAATGTGCAATGATCTTCTCCACTTAGGATTTACGCCCAATAAAACGAAGAGTCTTGTAATTCCTCATGTTCCAAAAAAGTATTTTTCGCATTTTGTAAGGGGTTATTTTGATGGAGATGGGAATGTTTGGCTCGGGTATGTGCACAAAGATAGAAAATCAAGATTGTTCACCATTCGAACGGTATTCACCTCATGTTCTTATGAATTTTTAAGTGCGATACGAGAACAATTGGAGATGTTTAATATACACAAAGGAGTTCTCTCAAAAGGAAAAGGGAACTATTATCGTCTCACCTACAGCGTCAATAATTCTTTGAAACTTGGTGATTTTATGTATAATCATAAGGTTCCTGTTCCCGAAGGTCTTTTTCTTGAAAAGAAGAGGAAGAGATTTAGAGAATTTGCGAAAATGCGGTCGTAGCTTAGCTGGTCAAAAGCGTCGCCCTGTCACGGCGAAGAACGTGGGTTCAAATCCCATCGACCGCGCATTTGACAAATAAAGTGTGTCGTGTATGATAGAAATCAGAAAATTTGTACCCCGCGCATAAAAGTTATGTGCGGTTATTGAAAAAACAAAAGAAGAGAGGTCTCGGATGAGAGAGACAACGGAAATGCCGCAGGTCAGGAAAGTTGCTGCTCCCGAAATTTTCCATTTCTCGGTCGACTACAGTAAGTCGTTCGAGATGATGAAATCCTCCAGTCAGTATGTTCTGTTTCAGAACGAGCGTATTACGGAGGAACATTTCCCGATCAACAGAAAGGGAAGGAACGGGATCATTTGTTTCGAGGGTAGGTATTTTAAATGGCGTTTCCCAATGTCGTCAACCATAGCGCTCAAAGGAATTGAGCGTGTGAATGGGGGAGTGCCGTGGCGACCTGCCGAGGTCGAGCATATGTTCGCTCTCGGAACTTTCAAACCGGAAGGATGCCACAGCAAACGCTGTGTGGTCAGCCTCGGGTCGATCGCCGTTATCGGATGGGAACGCTTTGTTCCCTGTATGGGCGAATGCGTTTCCTTCTGGAATCTCGGCATCTCATCATGGGAACGCGAATGGGCTGTTTTCACAGATTTTCTCGCCGTTCGCGAGGTCTGAATTTTCTGTCCTCTTTTCGATGATCCCGCGCTTTCATAAGCGCGGGGTTTTTTTATTTCCTATTTATTTCTTACACGCGCTCGTACTTATCCTCGAGACGCGTTATGTCATTTTCGTCAAAGTCGCCGAATGCTATTTCGAGATAGACGAGCCCTGCGGAATCAGCGATCGCGCGATGCGCAGTATTCCGTGGAATGAAAAACGCGTCGCCATCGCGCACTTCAGTTTCCTTATCTCCGATGCTGACTGTGCCGAAACCCTTAAGAACGCGCCCGAATTCGTCGCGATGCTCGTGGGTCTGCAAACTTAATTCTTCGCCGGCAGTAAGCGTCATTATTTTTACCGTCGTCTGTTCATTCAGCGTAAAGCGTTCGAATTTTCCCCACGGACGCTCCTCATTTTCATAATTAGTGAGACCTTCCATGCTATAACTATAGCATGCTTGGTTTTCATCATCTGCGCAAGCGTGCGCGTATTATGAAAGGTCTCGAGCCCTTTCCTGCTGTTGGCATCTGGAAGCGCTATTTTGATTATCTTATGTATGGCGTCGGCATCTTCGCTCCGATCGTACTCCTGCCGCAGATTCTGGAAATCTATACAACAAAAAATAGCGCAGGCCTCTCGCTGCTTACTTGGTCTCTCTTTATTCTGCTCAACATACTGTGGACGATATATGGCTTACTCCATAAAGACATCCATATATTATTCGCAAATGCGTTTATGATTCTCTTTAACAGTGTCGTTGTCGTCGGTATTTTGTTGTATTCGTAAATTGAAAGAAAGGAGAAAGTTCGCTAGTATGCAGAAGTGCGATAAGAAATTGCCGTTGTAGCTCAGTTGGTAGAGCACGTGCATGGTAAGCACGAGGTCGACAGTTCAATCCTGTCCGACGGCTCCAGAATCAAACCCAAAGGCATTTCGCGTAGGGCTTGCAATTTTTGGAGAGGTGTGCTATAGTAGATACAGGTGGTATGAAGGGTCGAATACAGGATCAAAACTTAGTTTAAGTTAGTGTCTTCACAAATAGGTTATAATATGCATATGGACAAGAAATCTAAATATCTTATTTTTGGTTTTATAGGTATCTTTGCTGTTGCGGCATATTGGGACTATCAGGTCTTTTTTATAGAGCGTGATTTTATCGTAAATAGCACTACTGAATGCGACCCTCAGACGGAAAGTTGTTTTGTATCCTGCGATGCGGGGGAATGCGGAACAGATTATTATGCAAAAATAATAAAAAAGGCCTCTAACATCTCAGTTTGTAACGGAGCTCTAGAAGAATGCAAACCGCTCATTTGCAACTCTGATGAAAAAGGATGCAAAATTATATTTTGTTCAGAAGATACGATACAAGATAATGAGTCCTGTACAAATCCTAAAGATTTTCAAGTAGAAGTAATAAAACCAATAGCTACCAGCACCAAGCCCATTTTATGAGTCATTTAAGAAAGACAAAAGGATTGCATATTTTAATTGATTTGTCAGGTTGCGATCCTCATCAGATAAACTCAAAAAAGTTTTGGAATGATACTTTAATCGGAGCGGCTCAAGCCGCCAGTATGGAGATACTCCACACTCATTTCCATGAATTTAAACCGCAGGGCATAACAGGATTTTTACTTCTTTCAACTTCTCACATATCAATTCATAGTTGGCCTGAATATAATTATGTCGCTTGCGATGTTTTCAGTTGTTCAGATGATGAGAATACACTTAAAGCTGCTGACTTTCTGGTGAAAGCGGTTGAGTCCACAAAAAAGCAAATTCAGAAAATTAAACGCGGATATAATATTCTAGAGTATCTAGAATCCCCTATATATAGAACAGGGGAGACGAGTCGAACTAGAGTCATAAAAAAATTGGCAGAGATACATTCTGCTTTTCAAGATATTGTTGTCGCAGACCTAAAGAAGTTCGGGAAAAGCTTGGTTATAGACGGATTAGTACAAACTTCCGAATTTGATCATGAACGATATGACAAAGCAATTCTAGCTCCGCTCAAACCAACAGACAGAAATATCATCATACTCGGCGGGGGAGATGGATATGTGGCAGAAATGGCGCTGAAAATAAATCCAGATTTGAAAATCACCATAATTGATCTCGATGCCGAGGTAGTATTTTTCGCAAAAAAATATCTAAATCAAAAAGTATTCTCTCATCCAAATGTAACTCTCAATATAGGAGATGCTATGAATTATCTAAAGATGTATGCAAATAAAAATGGAGAAAAGGTGGATGGGATTATTTCCGATTTGACCGATAATCCGATGGGTAGTCGAGGAGCTAAAAACAAGATGGGCGAGTTTTATGAAGAGATTTTCAGATTGTCAAAGGAGATATTAAAACCGAATGGGTGGATAAGTGCGCAGGCAGGAGCTGCTGCCGTAATCCCGAAATATATAGACGCCGCGAAAATAATCGAGAATAAGTTCAAAAAAATATTCGGGAACTTCAACAGAAACGATGTACTCGTACCGAGCTTCGGAGAGAAAAATTCCTTCATTTGGGCCAGTAATTAGACCTTGTACTGGAGTATTGACATACTGTCATCAATATGCTAGCATAGTAAACGGGTTAAAAGTTCTTTCAACTCCTAGTTAATTCTAGGTTTAGAAGTGTCCTTGTAAACACAGTTTATAGGAGGGTTTCCTCGTGGAAAAGCGTGCGCCGAGCACCTCTCTCCTACACGCCATTCTTTCGGAGAGAGTTATTACTATTTTGACTCGTTTTGTCGATGCTCTCATTATCTGGTTCTTGACAATGGACCCAGAACATGGAATCAATGGCATTACAAAAGCGTTTGTCATTGTTACACCAATCTATCTGGCCGCTTGTATCCTCGTCGTTCTTGGTAATGATATAGCTATCAAGAAAGGGTGGGATCCAATTGGAATAGAAGGATTCCGCCAACTTGAACATGCAGTGCTTCTGAAAAATCAGTGGTTCAAGCGGTTGGTACGGCGAATTCTTATGAGCAAGCGACTCATCTTCTGGATTGGTAGCTGGTTCTACATCGATCCGGATTATGTAACACTGCTCATTCGTAAGAAAGAAGAAGGATACCTGGTAACATTCCTCCGGATTACCTTGCCGTCAGTCCTGATAAGCATGGTAGTTTGGCTCGGGATTTACTGGGCTGGGTTCCAGGGATATAAATGGGCGGTTTGGATGATGAAATAAAGCGCTACTCGAAAGGGTGGCGCTTTTTATAATTTCTATTTTTTGGGATTCCTATCCGCGCAAAACGAAGAAATATATTTCGATATAAACAAGTTGGGCGTACTGCGCTAGAACTTGTATTCTTTGTATTGATGTGCCATAATCCCACTTGGAGGTATTCAAAGTCGAATATCTTGATCTTTTAATGTCAAATAGGAAAGGAGGTGTATCATGTATCAAACGCTTTCGGCGCCAATAAACTATCAAGTAGAACTCACGACTTCCTGTAACCATAATTGTTCTCACTGTTACAATTTTTGGCGAAAGGATCTCAAGCGAGTCAACACTTCCCTCAATAAATCCACTGTTAGCGAAATTGTAGAGAAGATGGCTGATGCAAAGGTGTTCGACATCATAATCACTGGTGGCGAACCATTGATAAAGTACGATGCTCTACTCCATTGCCTCAAGGAGGCACAAAATGCGAATTTGGGTGTCTCCCTGAACTCAAATCTGGTTCTATTAACCAGAACTCGTGCTCGTGAACTGCGTTCCCTAGGGGTAAAACAAATCCTGACTTCATTAATGGGTTCCTTGCCGGAGATACACGACAAGATTGCTCAATCAAAAGGATCATTCAAGAAAGTCGTGGAAAACAGTCAGATAGCTCAGGAGGAAGGAATTCGCGTCGCAGTTAATATGGTGGTTTCGAAAATGAATCTTTCCAATATCAAGGAAACAGCAAGAATTGTATCCTCTATTGGCGTAAAGATGTTTTCAGCCACTAAGGCTGGATGTCCAGGAAATTGCTCCGATTTTTCACAATTTTCTCTGTCCAAAAGTGAATTCCGGCAATATCTACGAGATTTACGAGAAAGCGGTGAAGAATTCGATCTTGCAATTGATGCCCTTGAGGGATATCCGCTGTGTGGAATTGGTGATCTGGATTATCACTATTCGTTTATTGGCAGGAGATGCTATGCCGGTGTGACCACGATGACTATCGCCAGTGACGGTGAAGTCAGACCCTGTTCTCATCTCGATGAGTCATACGGGAACTTGTTCATGGAAGACCTGAAAAAGATCTGGGTTCGCATGGAAACTTGGAGAAATGGAGCTTTTCTACCAGTAATCTGTAAGAGTTGTACACTTTCACAAGTGTGTGGCGGTGGTTGTCGTATGGAAGCGAAAATGCGCAATGGAGATCTTTCCAGTGCGGATCCTTACAGCTCGCCCGAAGATGCTGAAAGAAGTTTCTCTTCGCTTCAAAAGCACCGCGAAAAAATGCCTAGCAAAAAACCGATAAAAGATTTTGAAATAAAATCTTATCGCTACCGGCGTGAACCTTTCGGGATTACAGTCCTCGCAGGGAAATCTCGGGCATTCTTGAACGATGCTGGTTTCGAACTCTTAAAGCAACTCGAAGTAGGAATTCGATATTCACCAGGAGACAAACGGATTCAATGGGGCACCATTGACTCAGACAGTTTTGTCGATGGTATTGTTCGACGAGGAATCGCTATTGCGAAATAGCGAACTGCATGCTAAACTTCTTCTCTAGAAAGGGGGTGATATTATGCAAAAATCGAATGATGGTTTTGTTTCCTTCGTACAGGCGGAAGCGAGTCAGACAGGGACTTTTGTCGCTGCATCAGAATGCGATAACAGTTGTCATGACTGCAATGTCAATTGCGAAGAATGCGATAACAATTGACTACCATATCCGTCGCCGAGCGCCACAATTCATCGTGGCGCTTTTACTTTATAGGAATAGGAGTTTTGTATTTTTGAAGAAGAAGGTCATTTGAGGAAATATTGTGCCCATAGGTATTCCACATCTTAAATTTCTCATCTAGCGTGGTGCTGACACTCTCTAATTCACCTGCTATTATTTTTATGATTTCTGCAAACGATCTTTTGCCGTCATACTTCATGGATGCATACATCCTATTATAATGATTGACGATATTTTCTGAAACAGAATCCTTTTCAACATTCAAGTGTTTTAGATATGGATTCCCTAGATAATCTTCAATGTCAAGAATCTTCTTGAGTGGCTTTTGGTTCATCAGAATAGGGGCTAGGATTTCCTGTAAAAAATGTTTAGTAGTCCACCCATAATCACTGTATTTTATTTTTCCGTCCTGCTCCAAAATATCCCTTAACATAAAATGGGAAATTTCGTGAGCAAGAACAGGCAAGAATCCATGATTCAAATCTTCTTTTTTGTCGCTCATTTTGATTTTTCTCGCCATTGAAAAATATAGAGTGTTTTCATTAAACGGGGAAAATGGAAGAATAGTAGGTATAACTAAATATCCAGAATGTTCCTTCGGCCAAGTATAATCCATTAGTGAAGATAATTGTTCCAAAATAATTTTCCCATATTTGTCTATCTTTTCTTCGGAATCGGATATTATTGATTTTATAACGGTATTATATTCAGAGTATTTTTTTTCAAGAAATGCGCGAATAGTTTTACTCTCGTCAGTATTGTCTGTTTCTAGCAATATTCTTAAGTCGGGATAGCAATGTAAAATAGAATCTCTATTCTGCGTAAATTTCTCGTGGTGTAGAAATTTCACGAACATATCGCTCTCTTTGTCCAAGTCAATTTTTAGATTTATATCAGGTATATACATAACTTCCGTGTCTCTTACTATAACACAATCACCAGTTTCTGTGATAAAATCAGCGGTATGAGAGTAGGGAACTATCTATGCTCACAGTTTTAGCTTCTGTAAAACCAAGCCCGATTCATAATGTTGACCTTTTTTCCGATGAATTTATTATCCAAAAGCCATTGAGGGAGTGGCGAAGTAATCACTCTTGAATATTGTTAACTCAACAACGCCTTGCATTTCCATGCACATACAGTACGATATCTTCTTCGGAAGAATGCTAAATTCACCCCAGAATTAGGACACTCGATTTTTTAATAATATCCAATCGCATTGCTTCTGCAAGCGAGGAACGATAGCCGAGGATTCTCCTCGGCTTTTCGTTAATCAAGCGAACAGCCCGATCAACTTCGCCTTGCGACACTTCGCTGAAGTCAGTGCCTTTCGGGAAGTACCGACGCAACATCTTGTTCGCATTTTCGATGCCGCCTTTCTGCCAGGACGAGTATGGATCGCAGAAGAAAGACGGAATACCAAGCGCTTCGTGTTCTCGATTCTCAATACCATTGTCACGCGATACCGAGAGCGTTTTCATATCCTCGAACATCGTTCGGTCTGCCGCCAGATGTTCGATCGATCGCATACTCTCCACCTTGCATGCCACAACAAGGCGGCTCTTTCTTTCTTGTGCCGTGGCAAGTCCGCAAGTCGTTCCTCTGCGCCCGGTGATGGTATCTCGTTCCCAGTGTCCGCCTCTCGTACGGTTGTCGGCACCTGCGAAACGCTCTGCAATACCAATGCGGTTTGGGATTAAGGTCTTCTTAATTTTTGGTTTTTGTTTCTTCACTCGTTTTCGTTTTGAATACAAGAGTTCGCAGTATCTTTCCACGCGTGAAGTGCACAACCAGATGTATATGGCAGTTTTAGATACATACGCCGGTGCCTTCGTGCGCTTCAGGTATCCGGCTATCTCGTCAGGATTCCAGTGTTTCTTGAGCTTTCTGACCACAAACTTTTTCAGATCTGGATCAGCTTCAATTTTGGACCACTCTAATTTTCGATAGTGCTTGCGCACCCGCGCTTTAGCGTCTGCTTTCAGCGGATCATACGCACCGAGCGTACTGTTCTTCCGTATCTCATATGAGATGGTGTTCGGGCTGCGATTGAGAGCGCGAGCGACTGAACGCCCCGAATACCCCTTCTCCAACAACAAAATGCCGATTTCAAGACGCTCGGCGCGCGTCAGATCTCCTTTGATGTGCATGATCGCATATTAACGAGTGTCCTAACTGAGTACGGAATGCGCGTGGACCCATTTCATTGCACGCCTTCCTTGTTAGCTAAATGATATATCTGTGCCGCCTGAAGCGCAAATTGCACAGGCGGTATTTTCAATGCCGAGTGGATTCTAGTGTGGTTGTACTGCCAGATTGTCTGATAGATGGCGAGCACGAGTTCGCCGAGCGTTTTGAATCTAGCAGGATCACCAAGATCCACTTTGAATTTGTCATAGAAGCTCTCTTGATACCCATTCTCCCACGGGCATCCTGGAGCTGAGCGAGAGATCATAACGCCAACGGTCTCGAGTGCTTCAATGAATACCTTGGCATTGTATTCACTGCCGTTGTCAGAATGGAAGATGACTGGTCGAGCATGGTCATGAATGGCATTCATGAATGCCGACAACACCAGACCAACCGCATGGTTGGTATACACCGAGAGACCGACAATCTTTCTAGTGAACAAATCCTCAACCGTTGCGACATACACCACCTTGCCCTGAAACGGCAGGCGGGTGAAGTCGGATACCCAGATGTGATTCTCATACAGTGGACATTCCGTCATGAGCAGATTCGGATAAATCACCTTGATATTCTTGGTTTTCTTCCACTTCTGGCCTCGTCTCCGATACGCCTTGATGCCGAACAGGTTCATCACTCGCTTGATCGGCTTCCGATTCATTTTCAGATGCAGAGCGATTCTCCGAGATCCGTATGACGGATGTTCTCGCAACACCTCCTCGATGCGACATTTGAGTTTCCAGTCCCTGTCTGGCTTCTTCGGTTTGTACCAGAGTGAACGGAGCGAGATACCGAGCTTTTGGGTGAGGAGTGTTTTGGTGACAGCCGTTTCTTCTCTCACTTCTTTTTTTGGGTGTCAGACAGCTTGAGCGTCATCTCGCCGACCAACTGAAACAACTGTGCGTTCTCTCGCTTCAGTTTGATGATCTCTGAGAGAGTCGGCTGTCCATCGGTCTTCTTGGCAATCCAGCCATAGATGGTGTTCTCGGAGATGCCATGGTCCTTGGCTGCATCAACAACAGAAATGCCATCGTTTTTAATGCGGTTGATAATCTGCTCCTTCACATCGGGAGCGGTACGGTGCTTTTTCATATGCTTGTATGTTAGCGCGGTTAATCATACAAGGTTGGTATGCAAATTTTGGGGTCCATGTCCGTCCTAATAAGCATAGTAGTTTGGCTAGGGATTTACTGGGCTGGGTTTCAAGGATACAAATGGGCGGTTTGGTTGATGAAATAAAGCGCTACTCGAAAGGGTGGCGCTTTTTATAATTTCTATTTTTTTGACTCCTATCCACGCAAAACAAAGAAATATATTTTGATATAAATATTTGCGTTTTTCGCATCGATGTGCCATAGTGCACACGGGCGGTATTCGGAGTCGAATATCTTGATCTTTTAATGTCTAATAGAAAGGATGGTGTGAAATGTACAGAACGCTATCAGGACCGCTTAATTGCCAGCTTGAGGTGACAACTGCATGCAATAACAAATGTCTGCATTGTTACAACTACTGGCGCGCTTCATCAAAAACAGAAGTGCCACTCACATTGGCAAACGGACGGAAAATCATGCACATGATTGCAGATGCGGGTGTTCACGAAATAACATTCACTGGTGGTGAACCGTTATTAAACTTCAATGTGCTTGTTGCGTGTCTGGAGCTTGCGAATGAGTCGGGGATAAAACCGTATCTCAATTCAAATCTTGTAACACTCACCAAGCAGAAGGCAATGACCTTGAAGAATCTCGGCATCAACAGTGTGCTGACATCTGTGATGGGCCCAAACGCTGAGGTTCACGATGCTATCGCTCAGCGAAAAGGGGCATTCAAAAGAACACTCGCAGGTATTGGGATTGCGCAAGATGCGGGAATTCGAGTTTCCGCAAACATGGTCGTATCGCAGATGAATCTGAATGTTATCAAGGACACTGCTATGCTCGTTGTTTCTCTCGGAATGAAAAGCTTCAATGCGACGAAGGTAGGGTGTCCCGGTAATTGCTCTGACTTTTCTGATATGTCTCTCACTAAAAAGCAGTTCATTCAGTACATGACTGAATTGGTTGCAGTGAGCAAAGAAACTGGTCTAAAGTGTGGGCATCTGGAACCGTATCCATTGTGCACATTGGCGAGCGTAGACGGCGCTTCAGACCTGGAATCTCGTCGGTGTCCAGCTGGGGTAACAACCTGTACAATATCTAGTGGCGGAGATGTTCGCCCATGTTCTCATCTTGATATCCAGTATGGAAATCTCTTAGTTGAGAGCATCATCGATGTGTGGCAACGCATGGATGATTGGAGACGCACCGCCTATGTACCGCAGTTTTGCAGTAGCTGTAAAATGGTAAGTATGTGCGGTGGCGGCTGTCGAATGGAATCAAAAATGCATTCCGATGGCGATCTTTCTGCTGCCGATCCTTACATGACGGCAGGTGGTGTTGAGGCAGCAATGAGAATTCATAAAATGAAAGTGAGCCAAACAAAACCATTGAGCGAGGAAAGAAACGGAAATCGCTTCAGGTTGAGGAAATATCGGATACGGAAAGAATCTTTTGGGGCATCGGTCACTGTTCTTGAAACCAACGGTCGTATCGGTAGTTTCTTCCTTGATCATGCCGGACTGAGTGTTCTTGAGCAATTCCATCAGGAATGCACATATGTTCCACATGATCCAAGGATAGATTGGAGTGGTATTGAGGATGTTGAAGGATTCTGCACGGCTCTAATCAAGAGGGGCGGTGCCATCACACAGGAGGAAGGAGGTGAAGAAATTGGATCCTAACAAAGCACCTGTAAAGAAGTCAGGTTCCGGCAACGGTTTCCTGTCGCTACACTACCATGACCAGGATAGAAACATGGTGAGTGACCAATGCGACTGCGAATCGTGCCAAAACTGCGACGGTACGAGTTGCAACTGTCATTGTCATAGCACCTAAAGATGACTGTTGTGCGAGCCCGGTGATTATTATCTTAATCATCGGGCTTTTTTTATAAATCTTGATATAATGTCTTATGTATTTTATGTCCTACCTATTTAACTTAACTCTCAAGCTAATTGAAGGTGAGTTGGAAGAATCATATAAAGCGGCAATGGAGCGACTCAATAACTTCTTTAATATCGGTTGGATTCATAATCTTCCTTCTGTTTTTGTTGTTGAAGATCGCACAACGATAGATTGTCTGCGAAATGAAAAAACTGAACCGTGGGTAGTTGGATGGTCTGATCGCCGCAAAGTATTTCTTCTTTCAAGGGAAAAGATGAAGACAGAATCTGCGAGGGAATATTCCATCGATGAATATAATGCACTTCTCGCACATGAACTTTGTCATCTATTCTTCAACTCGAGTACAAATGGCGTGCGTACTCCCATATGGCTGAATGAAGGGTTAAGTGGTTATGTCTCTGGAGATATTCAGTTTAAAGAGAAACCAAAATCCTTTTCTTCCTTCCTTGAGTTTTTCAATAAAGATGGCGCCGAAGTTTATGATGAATCCGCTTTTGCAATAAAAGTCCTCATCGACGCCTTCGGCAAGGAGAAAATTCTTGAGCTTCTACAAAAAATTAAAGAAACCAGTGGAAACATGACAAAGGGTAAGTTTGATGATTTGTTCAAAGAGGTATACGGATTTGAACCAACATACGACGCGTTCAACGACCTCACTAGCCCAAAGGATTATTAATACCGGTTTGTGGTAAAATCAGCGGTATGAATGCAGGTAAATGTCTATGCTTATTGTAGTATTATATATGTATGAATAAACGCGGTTTTTCATGGATAGATCCACGCCTCGAAGTCAGGAAAACATCTAAGTATGGTCGTGGCGTATTTGCAAATAGGTTAATTAAAAAGGATG